>JGI24508J20089_1000019_pt1 | contig 754989 bp, 799 predicted proteins | sample LinPmetageLP24_FD_20089 | JGI IMG/M metagenome (IMG submission 20089) | reverse complement strand
CACCTATCCTACAACTGACGATAATTTCTATCTAATACATTCTTTTTTCCACCCTCAAAATGACAAATCCCGCTACTCAGATTTATCTTATCTCTTGATTTGATCAAACCGTTCTTTTATATCAAGTCTACCCTTATGCCTTGAGTGCTCCCTCTCTTGTTGTGTGGTTGCTTGGGATTTGCCCCTCCACAATATAATATAATAAAAATAATAAAGATTTTCTTAAAACCTACAACTAAGTTATCAAAAAGGTAAGGAGAGATAGGGGTTAAATACAAAGGGTTCCCGAGGTAATCTCGCTTGGTGGAGCTATTACCCGATTAGGAAGTGCAGCTCCCAGAGCCTCAAGAACCTGTCTGTCGTCACAAGCGCGGCCGAGCTTCATACTCAATACATTTTATTAAAAATACTTTTTTATATTATAATTTATCACGTGCACAAACGTGGTTACTCTATTTCCGAGATATCTACTGTGTGAGGCAATTAAACCTAGTTAAGGTAACATTGCGCTTTGATTAACGCAAACTTAGTAGCAGCATTTCGGATAGAAATCTAAGCTCAAAGTAAGCTGCGAGGTCTTGTTCGAACTTCGCACTTCATCTGTTAAATTGTAAGAATCTGCACTTCCGAGCTAGATACACTCTTTACATCCTGTTAGCTGAAGTGCATTGTCTTAATATGTCCTCGTCCTTACCTGTCGCAAGTCCCGGATATCTTTACATACCAAGCAAGCCGGATGCTCCTATCTCTTCTACCTTTTTCCCAGCTACCACTTCCTTAGCGGTCTCATCCCACGAAGCTCTCGTAGTGTTTGTCAATGGACTAGGACTCCCAGCTGCATCGTGGAGTCTGGCAATTGGTGCTCTTCAATCGTATCTGCTCGGAGCTTGTCCAGCACTACTGACTTACGATCGCTTTGGGCAAGGTCTTACTACTACTCGGGATCCACTTGACGGACAGCCAGGCAAGGAACTTGGTCATGACCTGTCAGACGTCGCAAATGATCTCCACGAGATTGTCCTTGCTATCGCAGCGTCGAAATTTGGTATGCCGAGAACTGCAGTTGAAAATGGCAAGCTCCATCTGCTCCTTGTGTGTGCTTCAATCGGGGCGCCCATTGCTCGCCTTTATGTACAACATCATCAGGGGATCGTATCAGGAATGATATTTTTCGATTCGAACATTGCCAATGTTAACTATTCGGACTTTCTGCCTGATCCCGACTCACCTGGCTTCAATAACATCGCCTTACACTTAGATGACTGCACCATAGAGGAATACCGAGAGGCGCGGACTAGGTTATCTCGCATGTTTGATCTGAAAGTGAAGAACGCCGAGTCTCTCGACCGATCCAGTTCGCCGAGCTTACTACCATACTCAAACTTGCCCAGGCTCGTAGGCACTGGCAACTCTGGTCCGTTGCTATGTGTCGTGGGTCATGATCCTGAGACGTTTGCGGAACTCAGCTACGAAATGATGGGGACTCCAAGGAGTCTGAGCAGGATCACAAATAGGCAAGTGGGGCTAATAATCTACGCATTCATAGACTTCAACTAAGCTAGTATAGGTACTGGGCAGAATACAACAAAGACCTGACACAGATCACCGACGAGGGCAGAAGCAAAGGCGTGGTGATTGCAAGAGGGTGTGGCCATTTTATTCAGAAAGATGACGCGTATTTCGTAGCAAAGCAGATCTCAAGTATGGTAAAGGAACTCGGATGGTGAGGTCACACTATGTAATTCGGGCCGAAACTTTCCGAGGGAACGATGTATATTTTTCACGCTAGCTGTAAAGTAGTCTCTCTTATTGAAAGCACCATTACCGGTAATAGACTTTTAGCTCACCATCCCATATTGGTGCTCTCATCAGGAGAAGACAACTGAGTCCAGTCGGTACTCGTGGGATCTTCACGCATCAACGCCCGATATTGGATCACCCACCCTTGGCAAGTGACTGTTCGATATCCTGCTCTTCAGGTTCTCTGAGCTCTCTTGTAGTTTTATCTACAGCTCCAAGGCAACAGAGTCTACCACGGAATCATCTCGCTCCTAAAGGGGACGACATCTGATTGCTGTAGTGAGGAGTGATATGTAAAGCGATGCGCGAATCAATGAGATGGGTTATCAACGCCCCCAGCTCATAAGTTCTATATCCATATCTTCAAGATTGCATCTCTCCTACAACATATACACAGCCCACAAAACACTCGGAGAATGTACAACCATCCTTGGCCAACCAGAGCAACCAAACAAACGCAGACTGGCTCTGTACAATTGTATGGACATGATCGATTCGTCAACTTAAGTGTTTCAGGCATTACTACGCCTCCCGGCCCAATTATCTGCATGCTGCAGGCTCAAGCTTACTGCTCGTAGCCAGCATGCAACGTCAGCCCACTGGGAAACATTAGGACAACTGGCAACGAGTAGAGCGGTTAGAGGAGGCCCAAGACCCTCAGAAAGGCATCGTCATCTGCGAAGCCTCTCAAGACTGAATTGAATAAGCCTCACATCAGCTACCAATATTGCGGTGTGGCAGCTGGACAGAATTTTATAGCAATTACCAATCAGGAAGCAGAAATGGGTGTACGAAACGTGAGAACGAAATGTGACTAGATCAATATCCGTAAAGTTGCCAGAGGATGGCAACGTGGCCGGAAATATAACGGAGCGCCACTCACAGGAGCAGGAACGTGGCTGTTGTTGCTTGATAGTGTCCAATGAAATCGTATTGGTATTCGCTTAACGCCCCACTAAATATCCGGAAGCCATGTTCGTACATTAACAATACAGCAATTCAAAATCCCGGTAGCCTAGAATTGCAAGGCTTCAAATCCACTTGAATCCATCGATCTTGACCTCCTTTCTTTCCTCGCGCTTCTTCTTGATCAAGTTGAGTTCCTGTCCACTCTTAAATGCCTGTTCCTGCTGAACAGCCAGTTTGGCAACGTCAATATCACGAGCCTCCTTCCATTCAGCGCCATACAATCGCTTGTACATATCGTCTGTTCCGCTGTCCATATCTTCCTTCCACCTGTGAAGAGCCTCGAGCTTCTGAGATGCTACCCAACTAGCTCTTCCGTTAGTGCTTGTCTTCATGCGCTTCAACCTTTCCCCTGCAGCAATCTCTGAACCAGCAGCCCGAGCCTTGCGCTTCTTTTCATCTTCCTCCTTCCGACGAGCCTTGTCGGCGAGATATCTGAGACTGTGACCCAAATCCTGCTTGTCATGGGGAATTGGGTTGACATCTAGCGGTGGTGTTGTATAGAAGATGACTCTGCCATATTCATCATGGTGAAATTGTGCTCGGATATCAGCTGGAATCGCACTGTGTGCCATCTCGGGTAGCGTATAAACTTCGATCGGTCGAGGTGGATGGTATACGGCGTGAGGAGTATGCAGATTTGAGACTGGTGCAGTTGGACGTGGTGCAGTACTGCTGCCCTGATAATGGTTGTATGTGGCAAGTGGGTTTGGTTGCTGTGCTATTGGTGTAGAGGTGGAAGTGTGTTGATAGGAATTTTGAGACTGGTAATGGGGTGTCTGAGAGACATTAGATTGAGAGACTGCGCCATGCGAGCCATATGAATTCTGGTGGTTCATGGGGGCTGGGGATGCTGAGGGCCGAGCCGGAGCGAACTGCTGGCCATAAGGAGTCTGAGGCACACTCTGGTTCGCCAGAGGCGATGGAAGGGTAGGGTTCGATGCAGTCCCGGACATGGCCGAGTCTGCTCTCTCGTACTGCAAGCGATCGCCTATTATCGGGCGGCGCACGGGTTCGGGCGAAGGAGGCGGAGGTGATGGGGTTGGCTCAGGGGGCGGAGATTCCTGGAGTTCATTAGCTCTACATTCTCCAAACACTTGCCAGTGGCGATGCGTGAGCCAGGTACTTACGTTCGACTCTCGAGGCCGTCTATGAACAGCTCCAACGATGGGCGGCGCGTTCGGAGCGCCCCATGTGGGTTTGGGAAGAGGGTCGTCGTCTTTGGCATCCTCTCTTAGAAGGTGCTTGATAGGACTGGGAACCTTTTTCATCTTTCTCGGAACATCAAATAGGTCCATTTCGTAGTCCTTGTCTCTGACTTCATCCGGAACACAACTAGCCCATGTCTTGATCTTATTCAGCTTAAATTTTTCTTCATTATACCGTGCCTCGCAGACGTAGACCTCCTTGTCCGGTGGAAATCCTCGGGGACGACCTTTATTGAACCGAGTGAAGAACATTACAAAGCAACGATCAACGACCTCTTCAATCTTGTGGTCTCTGTATTGACCAGTCTTGACGACTTCGTTTTCGAAAAAGTGTTTCTCGAAGCGATGGACCGTTTGCTCGGGTCGGTAATACCAGCAGGCGTTGATCCACTTCTCCCCTTTCGGATCTTGCCAGGTTCGATAGATCTGGGCAACAATCGGTTTCGTTACGTCGTTGGGGTTCGCCAAATGGATCCAGTCTCCCACTTTCCATATCTCATTATTATAGAGAATTTCGGGCACTGGAAGTCGACCGTCGTCGTCCACGAAATCACTGTCGGGCTTCTGCTTCTCCTGCTCCGCCAGAACTCTAGCTTCGTTCTGGAGATCAACAGCATCCTTGTAAACCTGACTATCCTCAAGGTTATATGTCTTGGCGTTCTCGAACATGAGTTCCAGGTCCTTCAGCGCTTGGTCAACTGAGTGATATTTCTTCCTCTTTGCCTTTTTCTTGATCAAGTCCATCGCGATCGGATTCTTAATCTCCTGATAGTACTCTGGCATCTGAGATTTATCCGGTAATCTCTCGAAGGGGAGGATCTTGAGGTCACCACTACCAGAATGCTTGAATTTGCGCAGGCCCTTCAAAACAGAGTTGATTCTGGCCTCCATGGGAGTATGGACCTTTGGTGGACGTCCACGCTTTTTCTGAGATTCGGGGTCGTCCTTTCCACCATCTTCTCCCTTAATATCGCGCTTGACAGTCGCAGAGGATCTCCTATTCTTCTTTCGATTTCGTCGCGGCCGATCGTCATCCGAGTCATCGTCGTCCTCTTCATCTTCATCCTCGTCATCATCCTCATCCAGCTCTTGTTCCTCGTCTTCAGGCAGCGGTGGCGGAGAATCTTCAACTTCGGGAATCTCTCCAAGATCTGGCAACTCTGCATCCTCAGCAGGGATGTTCTTGTTACCCACAAGTTTTTGTAGCTCGGCCTTGAAAAGTTCTCGGAGAGCGACTGCATCACTGTAGACTAGAGCGGAGGGACGATTGTAAACCTGGGCGTTGTGGCAGATAAGAGCAAAGTCTCGAACGAAGTCTTTGAAATTGGAGTATTGTTTCTTGGAGATTTTGGCCTGCCTTGTGTGAGTGATCATGTATGAAAGCTAGTATGTGGTAGACATACTCTGAGAGTGCTGAATGCAATAGGCTCCTTGATGATCTCATAGTAGTCTGGCAGTGCTCTCTTGCTGACAACACGTTGAAAGCTGCTGGAAATCTCGCGGCCCCTGTATAAGCCTAGTCAGTAGGGATGAGGCAAAGGGTAAAGCAGCTCTTCAACGTACTCTTCGTCGCGATAATTTGTCAGGCGATGAAGGATCCCATTCATGGCTTCAAAATCCTTCTTTGTAAGTCCACCAGCCATCGTCTCTTTTAATGGTGTAGGGCGGGGTACAGATGCTGTGGCAGAGCCAGAAGCAGGTGCTTCAGGACTAGGAGATGGCTCTGCAACAGTCGCATTGTTCTCGGGAACAATTGTCTCCTCAGCCTTGATCTCTGTTTCAATCTTGGGCTTCACTGCTGGCGCAGTATCTACAGATGCCTGCGACGACATCTCGAGAGTTCCGAAGAGCTTACACAACTGTTGTGGTTGGCAATTCGGTGTCACAGCCGGCGCAATGTGGTTGTTGGGATCTTAAGGTTCGCGACGACGCGCGCGCTGGACATGTTCCCGGAAAATGATGACTAAAGCCGACAGCCTCGCCTCCAGGAAGCCTTCAACCCGGAGACCGTAGATCGATTTGCTTTATCAACGAGCTGTGAAATTTTCCCTATCTAGGTAGCCATTGATCCCATTGGAGTTCCCGCATGTGGTACAGCAATATTGATTTCTGAACGGCCCAGGTCGTCACCTTCCTCTTCCCCTCATGCCCATCTACTAGCGAAGTTGCCCTCTTGTTGTTTATCGGTTACCGGGCAAAGCCTTGTCCTTGCCACTATTAGGTATTGTATACATCACTGACATACAGTACCTATACTCCTCTCATCATGAGAGATTCACTTTGTGATCAACTCAATTAACTATTCACTGTACATTACATAATATCAAATCCGAAGCGTTAAATTACTACATGGACATCACGGCACTAAAATTGTCCTGTTTGACATAACCTTGAATGCTTTCCTACTCACCATACATAACCCCACTACCAGCATGCGAACTCGAGTTCGAGCACCTGCGGGAGCTTTCACCATTACTCTCCCAGACGATGCCACAGTCGGCGACCTAATCTCCCATATCGCGGAGAAGACATCCATCGCGCGATTCGACACAAAGTACGGGTATCCCCCGCAACCCCTCTTGTTGGAACAAAGCGATAAATCATTACCGTTGACCGAGCTGGGCGTGAGACTGGACGGGGAACAGCTTACGATTAGCCAGAAGGATGATACGCCCATGGACAAAGGGGACACAAAGGCTGCAGGTGTGCAAGGCGTTTCCTCAGTACAAATATCGGGGCAACGACGAGATGGAGGTCCTTCTACAGATTCCAAGGAAAACAAACCTGTAGCTTTGAAGAGGAAAGTTATGGAGGGAGACGTTCCAGAGCTACCGATGCCAGGTAGGGGCACCACTGTCGGTAAGTGTCAATCAAATAGAGCTATAACCGTTCGGCCAAATCTAATAGCGTCAGTCCTTCGAGTGATGCCCGATGATAATAGCTGCCTCTTCCGAGCCTTTGGCACAGCAGTCCTTCCAGGAGATGACCAGAGCATGACAGAGCTTCGGTCCATCATAGCTACAGCTATCCAGTCCGATCCAGAAACATACTCCAAGGTCGTTCTCGAACAGGAGCCGGATGACTACTGCAGATGGATCCAGACACCTGATGCTTGGGGAGGTGCTATCGAGATGGGAATAATGGCGAATTACTTTGGGATTGAGATCTGCAGTATTGATGTCCAAGTAGTCCACCATTTGATCTTGCCAAAGAAAGCAAGCTGACCTAGAGTAGTCTCTGCGGATAGACAAGTTCAACGAAGATGCTCTGACTAGATGCATACTCGTGTACTCTGGTATCCACTACGATACTATTGCTGAAAGCCCGATGACTACAAACCCAGAGTTCGACACAAAAGTATGGGGGACAGAAGATGATGAGATTTTACAGGGGGCTCTGGCATTGTGCAAGAAGCTACAAGCAAAGCATTACTTTACTGATACGGGGGGGATGGCTATCAAGTGCAATGAGTGTGGTGTCGTTGTTTATGGGCAGGGCCAAGCGAGTGGGCATGCTCAACAGTTCGGGCATTACGAGTAAGTGTTATTCCTTCTGCTTGCATGCTGTTGGACGGTGATAATACACTGATATTTCTTTACTGGTACTGTGCTGTCCTCCACCTCAGGCAACAGGGGGTTTCTCTTTTGAATGTCATACTGATTGCGAGCTCTTTCACAGTATGGCTGAAGTACCGACATAATATCTCCATGGAATCGAGGCATACGCTGAACGAAGCCTGGCAACATCATCCTTGAAGAAGAGGATCAATCGAAGTTCTGGCTGGGTCCGAAATAGCGCGAGGAAGCAACGTAGTACAGGATATCAGAGGGATCTCACTGTCTCTATTGGCAATGGAAATTCGCCCTCGAGTTCATGGCACAGAAGATCTGCCGCTCATACATAAAATAGAGGAAAGAGACTCAAGCAATTCCTCAATTTTACTGCACGGCATTGGTTGAAATGAATGTCTGCACGTGCTTCACCCAATTGGCCAATTTGGTGGAGTGACTATTGGTGTGTTGCTGAAATGCTGTGCTTAAGGCAATGGAGCTCAGATGTACCCAAAGCTTCATACAGAATTGTGGATGTGACCCCACGCCTATTCTAGTGGTTTTTATAACTTACTCGTCACTCTGAATCTTCAGGGCTATGTGTGAATGTGGACAGAGAATGTAATTGGTAAGGTAGTCAAACTACTACCAGTCAAAGTATGTACAAGAAGGCGACCAAAATTGATCCGGTGAGAAATGAAGAAGAATCATCCCCTATTTTTCATCCTCCCAGAAATAAAACATCAAACAATAAAGACATGACCATAAAATGTACCCAATCCACAACACATTCTCCGTTTTGCCTAGCCTCTCCGAGTACCAAACGCCAAATCAGCCATATTGGAAGTGAGAGCACATCCTGGGACCTGGAATGTGCTCTAGTAATAATAGCGCGCTGGAGACAATCCTTCAGCCGGGAAATCTAACCGGATGGAGGATTGGTTCCACCCATGCCCCAGAATTGCTCGGCCTCGAACTGGAAACGGGTGTTCTGCTTCCACATGTCGTTATAAGCCGTGAAGAGAATGACCGACTCTGGGTTGGAGGCGAAGGACTTCTTGATGGAGCTGATGGCAGCTGCTTGATTCGGGAGCGATGCAACGGCAGCTCCATTGGAGATGCCCTTCCATGGCCATCCGGTCTCGGTCACAACAATTTTTTGGTTCTTGTTTGCTAGCTTCTCTTGGAGGGTGGGGATCTGGGTGGTCAAGAAGTTTCCAGATTCCGCAGCAGCAACATTACCATCGAAGTATGGATGGCAATTGACGGCGCAATAATCAGAGGCATCGCAAAGAGAAGGATTGGCACGTGAAGCAACCAGGGTGTCAACAGTGACAACATTGCCAGTGTAACCAGCGGCCTTCAAAAGTCCGCGAACGGTTCCGATAGCCTTGACGACGGTGGGCGCGTCAGCAGCTCCAGAGTTGACGAGTTCGTTGCCGACGGAGATCGTATCAAAGTTGCTCCAGTCGCCATTGGCAGCTTTTACGATAGTATCGACTTGGGAGCCAAGGTTGTTAAGTTCGAAGATACCAGCGAAGAGCTTGATCTTGCGCGCCTTGACAACGGCGAGAACATTGGCGACTTGGTCACAGTCAGTACCGTAGGTTCGGATAAGCTTGTACTCGGTAGAGATGGACTTGAAGTCCTCCTGGACCTCATTGAGTGACTTGCACGCGCCACTAGCCTTGTAAGGCGAGTAGACAAGCCCGAAGCCTGTGTCTTCTCCGCTAGAATAGGTTGGAGTAGATGCTGGAGCGGACGTTGTCTTGACAGGTTCTGAAGCAGCAGAGTAGGACACCGCGGGAGCTGCAGCAACGTTCTCAGCGGCGGGGGCAACTGGTGCTGGTGCAACGGGAGCAGCTGGAGCTGGGGTCTGAGCTGGAGAGACTCCCTGGGTAGTGGTGGAGACTGGCTTTCCGTCCGCATCAACATAGACGATGACCTGGGGAGCGTCTGTAGCCTCTGCGTAGACAGTGTTGACAACGGTCACGACCACATCTCCGTCCTTCTTCACCAGCTTATGCTCGTGGGCATGGCGACGTCCTAGATATATTAGTCATGTGCCCTAGCAGAGAGAGCCGGCAACATACGGTGAGGTTGTGCAGCGGCGAGCTGAAGCAGCGGCAGGGCTGCAATGAAAGTGGAATACTTCATCTTGCTTGAAGTTCTAGTTGGACAATTCTATTTCGTGGACGCGTTTCGGGAACTGTAACCGACCCGCGGTTAGTACCAGGTTTTTGTTTTGAGAGGTTCCAAAAGAAGGTGTTTGAAGCTGTTTAGGTGGAGAAGACCTCGGAGACGAGAAATGGAAGAGTGGATATAGAGAGGAGTTCTATGTCGGCAACTGCGATCGAGACTTATATGACTCCAGGCCAGGAACGATTCACAACAAAAACAAAAATGACGCAGAAGCAACGACTGACGCGACCACGACAACCACCACATACCTAAGGAATGAATGCCAACTCGGGCAGTAGACGACTCGTAACTTGCTGATAAGGAGTGCAGAAGCGCAGACTCGATACAGAATGAAAAAGGAATGCTTCAAACTGTTGTCGAGAGCTGGCGATCAAAGAAGGAGCGAGTGGTTGGTTGATGTTCTTTTTGATGAAAAGATCAAAGGAAGGGAAGGGGATAAGCAAAGCAAAGCAAGGAGTCGTCGATCCACCTGGGAGAAGGATAGAAGATAATGTTTCGCGCGTCGTCAAGACGGTGGGTCGTTAGACGTCCAAGGAGGGCAAGGTTGAGAAGCGTATTCGAAGATGGAATGCTGGGGGCGTGGAGCGAGAGCCGACCTTCTTGTAGGAGAGATTTTGATCAGCACAGGGATCTGGGCAAGGACACGCAGAGCATGGCGGCATGGCCTGGGCCCTGGACCTTCTGGCTTCTGGGGGGTGGTGAATGGTGATAGTGGGGCGGAGAACAGAACAATGCTGGAACTTGGCTTGGCTGAGAAGGACAAGGACGCTACAAAGCGAGCCGAGCTGTTGGGGTTGGTACCTTCCGTACCTGCAGCTGCAGGTGAGAAGAGCAGGGAAGGGAAGGCAAGCGATGGGATGATGGCTGGATGGCTGGATGGCCGCGGGATTTTACAGAAACTAAGAGCTGACATGGTGATCATTACTGTTGGGGGATCATGATCATGAATGATCATGATCCATGCTGCCATGATGTTGCCGCTGCCGCTGCTGCTGCTGCCCTAGCTGGTGACTTTACAGTAGAGTTCGAGGGTTGGAAAGGAACAATAAAGCAGCTCCTTCGCCTGACAAGAATAACTTGCCTGCTGCGATCTGATGTCTATTCATACATACCTACCATATTGCCTACGTACACTCGTATCTAGGTAGAAGCAGTACTGTTACTACTATAGGAGTGTAAGTACCTACCTAGACAGTCATCCTCTGCTACGTAGTGCTGCCCCCAAAACATGCCTCTAGCTTTATGTAGCCTGCAGTTTCGTTCCTCAGGGGTGCCCACTACAGCCCCGGACGACTTGACAACTACCATCATCCACTTGGACTGCTAGAACTGAACTCGAGAGATCGATCATTTGATGGCTGTGAGCTCGCTTATCAGCTGAGTTTCCCCTCTCCCGCATGTGTTTTCGGCGGGACATCTTTAGGTAGGCTGGTAGGTAGGTAGGTCCCATGGATCTGGCGTTTCTGGGAATGAGTATCATTCGTCCAACAAAGCAAACATGCACATGCGGTGATGCCGGCCGAGGAGGGCATCATCCACCTCCTCTCGAGTCTCGACGGTTGTTGTCGTTACGGTAAGGTAAGGTACCTAAGGTAGGTACAGAACACATCCTTGCCGAGCCCACTATTTTCATTCCACTCACCTCACCCGCCGGCAGCGATACGGTAGGCAGTGCAGGGCAAATCTGGATTTTCGCGCCATCCTTGGCCCGAGCTTGGCAGGGCGGGCGGAAATGTACAAGGGTGTCATGAATGAAGTGAAGCGAAGAGATGCTTTTGAGAAGGATCTGATAGAATCATAGACTGACAAATAAACAAGTCCAACTATTGTTTGCGCGAGATGTTCGGACGTTAAGGCATGAATCAATCAATCAATCAAACAAGCTTGGACTTTCCATTGCGGTCGGATGGAAACAGTTGGATTGGAAGAGGGAAAGGGCCAAACTTGTTGGCAGGCTGCGCTGCTCTGACAGCTCGATCGGGGCAAGGTTGAGGTTGAGCTGGGCAAGAACTTGAGGTGAGGTGGGGGTGGGTGAGGTGAGCTCTGGTAGACTGACTGCTAGGGCACTGGGCACTGGGCAGGGATGATGGTTCGGCCCCTCCTGGTCCTGGTCCTGAACTCCTAGCAGGCTTTTCTTTTCAGGTACTGTTCCAGCTGCATGTGCGTGTGCATGTGGTTCGTTCCTGAATTTAGTGAATTTAGCGCCCCGCTGCTGTTGCTTCCGGCGCCTTCTGTTCGGCTCGGCTGTACAACCCCTCCCCTCCTTCCGCTGCCTTGCAGTGGGTGTACTTTGGGAGAGTGACTGTGGGCAGTGTGGCAGGGAGGGCTAGGAAGAAATGGATTGAATCTTCCGTTCTTCCACTTCATTTTGATGTTGAGAATTTGACCGCAAGAGAATGATGAACGAAACTAGTTACCCAGAAGCGTATGTCAAGTCGGACAACGCATCGCATCACCAGAGCGCCACTCCGTCGTGGAGTTCTGGACAGACCTCCACATCGTATTGACCAGTTCGAGGTCAATGGGACGTCCTGTGAGTTTCATGGTGCTTCACCTCTAACACGAGATGCTGGGCATATGGACTCTGGATGAACCACCACCGCTCGAGACAGCGCATAACACAGTACAAGTAATCCAGTACCTGGCATCCACTGCTGTCGTCTCTCTTCTCGGGTCTCTTTTTTATTCAAATCCAAGAATTCCATATCATACATTCCAGAAATAACATAACAAATGAGCAACAACAAGGATACAGCCGCCGATCCAGTCTCATCCTTCAAATATGTCTCACCCTCGCACTGCAATGCTCCACGAGAATAGATAGTGAAGCCTCAGCCTGTTCTCCGGCAGAATTGACCACATCCCAAACTCGACTCAGCAAAAGACCCCAATTACGCGGGCGCGTATGTTAGCGATGTCCTTCAAGCGCCCAAGAGAATATAAGATTTCTCTCGATCAGCCTGACCCAGCGCATTCCAAATCAGCTGAGAGCCTCAAACCTCGCGAGAATGTAATATCGTTTATCTCGTATCAAGCGCTGCTGCGCCCAAAGATATGACGAAAGTCCCAGACCTCAGCATGCCTCACTTGAATACGTCCAGCTAGGTACGGCCTCTTGTTTACTCGAAAGTCCAACGACCCAGTTGGGCACCGGCCATGAACGCTCTCGCGCGAAAGGACAACTTTCTTTTTGCGGGCTGACGGACTGAACGTGCCAGGAAAGGAATTGGTACGCTATTTTGAAGACTAGGTAGCTATGACTTTTGTCCGGCCCTTTTGTCGTCGGACCTGCAGATGACATGAGCCGGCACAAAACATTTATGCACGCGGAAAATCTCCATCGCTTGCCTATGCACGCTGCAAATGCGACCTGCTTCTTATGGACATAGGACCCAACATGACCGATTTATTCAGCATGTGAAATTTCTCAACGGCTTTGGCAGCTGTCTGAAAGGCAATAATGATCTGGTAAGTTGCCTCTTTCTCACTGCCAGGTACTGATGCTGCGTTGCACCGGGGTTTTTCTAAGGGAGCGTTGTGGTGGGTATCTCCAAAAATTGGCGGGCATCCCTGTGTAGGGATGTGCTTTCCAACCCTATGATCAAGTAAGGCAGAGAGGAAATCAGAGTCGCCATCGAAGCTGTCAATTGGCGTCAGCTATGACAAGTATAGAACCATATTTTGATCTTGGTTTTCAGTGCTCCCTTCCCGAAGATTGTCAGGCCATCAAGGAAGTGATGCTCTTTCCTAGATCTGGGCCCAACGGAGGACTTCCTGATCTCATGACTCTAATTTTCCGGCCTGATCCGAGCAGATCCAGCTCCTTCTTCGATCAATAGTTGGTTCAATAGAGGCTTCCATAGGGGGCACATATTCCAATTGGGCAGGTTCTGACAAGATAAGGGAAGAATCGTAGTAGACTAGTGATTACTCCTCCCTCTATCGCGGAGAGACCACAAGAGTCTTCTTGCTACAACTCACACTAGGGAATTTCAAAAGCAGCTTTTACCAGATCAGCCGAAATATCTAAGCCAAGATGTGAGTAGACTCCTCCCGGATCGATCCATTCCAAAGATGCAACTTTTCTGGGCCCGAACATAGCGCCGTTCCACACTTTTGGTCTCGGTCGTAATCGAGGCATAACGCGGAGTTCGAGCGGATCGTCTACTTTATTTGTCCAGCGGTGGCTTTGACTCTTCTCCGGAGGCGGCGCATTCTATCGTACCCTCGGGAGGTTGTTTTGAATTGCTGTTACTTTTGCTTCGTAAAATTCCAGTCCAAGCACTGGACTGCAGATGTCCGACTCTGTCTATCGGTTGTGAAGCAGGTTCTCAAAGTCTAGCTCTTCTTTAATATCTGGCTCAACATAAGTTGATACGACATCTTCTCAAGTGCTATTTTGCTTGTTCGGTTCGAATTTAAAGACACCTCTTTGAAGAAGTTCTAGGGTGGATGGAGCAATTCTCTGTGGCTTGTTCCGTCGCGCAAAGGCTCACCACCCGGATATGCTCTTCCCCTGATACTACAAAGCACCATTTCATGAGGATATCAATGCCTACAGTGCAGACAAAGACATCTCCGTCCGTGGGATGCGTGGTGTATATCTTGAGAATTATCAAGCAAGGAGATAGATACATCGACCAGTGTATTCATTCTTCTCGACAATCTCAGCAAGTCCACTGTGAAAAGGTGAGGATAGTGAATCCAAAATAGACAGTCACATCTGTGCGCTGAAGCAGAGAATAATCTCCCCCCTTATAACGAGCAGGATAAGTGGCTACTCAAAGGCATAGGCTACAAGGTGTGGCATGGGCATGAATTACGCACAGTGCGGGAGATCCTTTCGGATGTTGCTGGTAGGGCAATGACTGGGATATTTGATAGACGTTCTGGGGCTTCGAGGCATTACCGCTGTTCATGTCTCGCAAGACATAGAAGTGACTACACTATTAGCATGTCGCCGAAGACGCAAAATAATTGAAAGCCTTGAGCATAACACAAGCACAGATGCAAGGCTAAATTACAGCAATGGCACTTTCATGGCCACATTACACATTATATAAATTCGCTAAGCGCCCGTAGTTCTAGTAGTGTACAAAAATGCCCAGAGAAGTACTATATTCTCGTGAGAATTAGGAAGTAGCAGGTAGTGCTAACTTGCTGCTACTCTTCTTGGTCAATACCTTAGTGATTGCATGCCTAATGGTAACGCCTGCCTTCTCGATCTCTTTCTTCGTAAGACCCGTGGTGATGCAGACCTTGAGAGCAGGTTGTAGCTTCCAATCCTCATCTTTACCACTGCTTGGGCCGACTGGCATACTCTTGAGACGAGTGATGAGAACTCCGTTAGCCAGAGACTATATCCAATTAGCTGTGTCCTCGAACTGAAAGATCAAGCTCTTACCTCATCAACACACTCTTGAAGTACGCGCTCTTGCTCCTCGATAGTCAGTCGCCTCGAGTTCACAACATCGGGTTTGAGAACAAGCAACATGACTGGATTCTCGGGCGCGCTTGTGCAATGCACCCAGTCACTTCGAGGATCCAATTGAGCACGCATAGCCTTGATGTTTTCCCGGCACTGGACAAGGATCTCGGGTGTCGTCTGTAGCATGTTGAGGGTTTCGCTGGCGGTGGTAGCAAGCATGGCCGGCAAAGCGGCAGAGAATGTATACGAAGCAGCTGAAATTCGTTGATGCTCGACAACATCTGTGGAGCCAGCGCAGAATCCACCACCAGCACAAAGGGGTCCAGCAAGTGATCCGACCAGCATATCAACTTGTGAGGCATCTACATTCTGCGCTTCGGTGAGACCGCGACCGGTTCTACCGAGCACACCAAAGGACCAAGTTTCATCAAGCATCAGTCGGAACTTGTATCTAAGCTTGAGTTCAATCTACGTCTTTTGGTCAGCACAGCCCTTAGACCCAACCCAATAGAGGCTTCATACCAATTTTGGTAAATCAACACAATCCCCGACTGTCTCCGACAGACCCTCCGTGACGATGAATCTTCGGGTTAAGGGCTTCTTGGCTTGATCCTTGATGACTTTCTGTAATACTCGTTCGAGATCCTCCATATTATTATGTTCGTAGTATCGAATGGTACTTCTGCAGATTTGGAGGCCCTTTCGAATGGCATAGTTGACGGCACGATCTGCAACAATGATATCCCCTCTCTTGCAGAATGCCGGAATAACACTCGAGATGGTTGAAAAGGCCTGGGCGTAGACAATACAGCCTTCAGTACCCAAGCACGAGGCAATATCGGCTTCCGTTTTCATATGCACATCTTGAGTTCCATAGAATTGAGGCGGCCCACAAGGTCCAACGCCATATGTTCGCAGAGTTTGGATCGCCTTCTCCTTGACCTGTTCGTTGCCAACGAAGTTGTAGAAGTTGTATGATGCCAAATTCGTCACAGTCCGGCCGCTGGAAAGCTTGACTCGCGGACCTGTAGCACTGTTTTCATGTTAAAAGAAAGCGCCGAATTATCTTCTCGACAGACGTACCCGACAATCACAGGAAGCTTCTCACTTTCGGCTTCTTCGAATGAAGTCTGCGGAGCAACCAAGGGCTCTGGTGTCCATTCGTCCACCAAGTCGTCAATCTCCTAGTCAATTGTCAGGTTCTGTCTAACCACATTGCTGATGCAGGCTCACCTCTTCTGTAAGCTTCACAAAGTTCCCAGTATGCGTTGCATACGACGGCGAAAGGAGATATCGAATGAAGAAGATTACCAAGACCAACTCAATGGCGGATCGAACGGGGTCGTCTTGGTAGCTGGATTGGATGTACCGGATCAACATGGCCGAACCAGGGACTTTTTGGAATGTGCTAGTAATCTCGTTCACCGAACGAACCACAAATTTCTGAGCATCTTGGAACTCCATCTTGTCGATAGAAGATTTGTTGCGAATGAACGACATGCAAAAGCCGCTTTCGCTGGTGTTTGAGAATCGACTCGAGTCGAAGTCGCGGTTGCTCCTGACCTCAAAATGTCGGCAGTCGCTTAAAAATGTCCGATGGAATGGATCCTGTGCATTGTACAACAATAAAGCTTACCTAAGAATTCACTGGAAGCTCGAAGGGAGAGTTTGACGTGGGGAGCATTCATGGAGAAGTGAAGAGGAATTTTGACTCTCACAATGAAGAAAAACCCAACGCCATGTTGGATAGTGAACGTGGTGGTAACCCAGGCAATGAGGCCAAGCGATGCGCACTGAACAGGTATACAGACAGACTCATGCATGCTCCAACTGCTTCCTGTCAAGCCAAGTAATGTGAATATATTAAGGATAGGATCTCTTCACTTTGCATAATTAAGTCTCTTTTCACGTTGAACATCAGTTTACGAGATACATCATCAATTTGTGTCAAGAGCCTGTATTATGATCCTGCTGCATCAAACTGCAACCATTTATCCAGCAGCGACCATCTCATAGCCACGCATGCCGGTGCACATGATGTCGTTGGTGCAAGACAGAGTGCAGAGAAAAGGAAAGATATGTCTATGCCGTTACCATGCAAACACCGAAAGCAAATACTAAAAAACACCACCATGACTACCCATTGCACCCAAAGTCGTTGAAATGTACCTCGCATCGACCTATTTATTATACAGTCCGGCAGTCCATTTTTACATGCTTCCCCTCTAAAACAATCTGATTCTCGCAGCAGCATCAGTGGCAGATGCAGATCCAGTGGAAGAGGCGGCACCACCAGCCTTACCAGTTCCCGTCTCAGTGTCGTTTCTTGTATCGTTGTTGTTGAGACCTGTTGGCTGGAAAAGGTACATGGTATCTGCCGGCTTCGCAAAGAGCGATGATGTGTTGTCGAGAATCATGGAACCGGCAACAATCGGACCAACAAGTAAAGCAAGAGCAACAACAAGCATGACGAAATAGAGAACGGCATATCTCCAGACGCGTCTCTTTCTAAGCTTCGATTGCTTCATAGAATAGATTGGTGGTCGAATTTGACGACTAGAAGTTGTTAGATGATGACGAGCACAAGGGAAGTAAGGGATACATACCTGGGTCGGAGCCAGAACAACATCACAGAGTGTGCCTTGTCAACCTGGGGAATGGCAAGGACGGGTAACATAATGAAGAGAAGAACATGGCCAAGAACGAAATCACCGGCGAACATTCCAAGCTCAGTAATCTTGCACAGGAATTCTCTGGCTGGTTGAGAGACGGAGTGCCATCCCATAGAGTACCATTTACCGGTCCAAAAAGCAATGTTGGATGTATCAGACTTGAATTCTCTGGTCAGAGCCAAAGAAATGATGAGTTTGTAGATGAATCGTTGTATGGCAGTGGCGGCGATCATTCCCAACAAAGCTTTCGCGAAGACGAATCCCTCCAGGAAGAACATGACCTCGAAGAACACCAGCAACATGACGACTGCTGTACCGTGAGCAATTGCTGCAAGAACGGTACCAAACTTCTTGCAGCACATGCTAAGCACCGGACCCATGCAACAAGCCATACCGAACATGGCGGCTAGGACACCAGCGTTGATAGCGATAGGTGCGAAGGCTACAATTGCAACTCGGATGAGAGAGTTGGTTGCATAAAGGGTGGCATCCGCGTTGCGACCGTCTTCTTGATCTACACCAACCTGAGCGTTGATGAAAATATATGGAATGAGTGTGACAGCCACGATGAGAAGGGGTCCGATGATTTCGCCGAAGAACAAGTTAGTGAATGGCACTCTGGGGACGTCACCGGACATCTTTGACGAAGGGTCTCCTAGAGCCTTGCGTTTATACCCAGTGATTCTGGTACGAGTCAAACGACAATACGCGATCCAAGATGAGGAATGAGAACGCGAGTTGCCTCTGGAAAGCCATCTCAAGAAGTCGCGGTAGTCGATAAAGAAGTCGTTCCAAGCGAACTGATGAGGATTGTAAATGAACGGAGACGCACACATAGCAAGGAGAGTGACCCAGAAGTAAATCAGAGCAGGTTGCCAGATGGTGAGAGTGGCAAAGAGCAACATCATCAATGATCGGGCACCAAGATAGATAGCCGGGCCAGCGAATCGAGAGAAGAGGACACCGAAAGGAATGCGGGCTGTAGCAAAACCACGACCAGTACCGATATATCTAGCACCTCCGAAGGACAAATCTTGCTGTACTGCGTTGGCGTAGATCTGGCAAACAAAGACCTCGAAGAATGGCGACAAAGAGCAGAATTGCTTTCCGAGACGGGTTGCGGCACGCCAGAATCCACGTTCTGTCAACTCCTGGACCACGAGGGGCACGAAAGAGATGAAGAAGACGATGAAGATGGAGATGATACAACGATATACCCAATCCAGAATTGGCGTGAGGTTGGCGCAACCGGTAGGGAACAGGGGATCGGTGATCGGAACATTGACATTGTAGTGACAGAGAATGGTCTGGTTGCGGAGAGCTCCCAGGTTGATCAAGACAATCATGAACATCTGAACAGATAACATAATGAACATGTTGTTCAAATGGAAACCGGGATGGGCATAGTAGAAGGACAAGAACCGATCGAGCGGGAGTTGAGTTCCCAAGTAGTAGTACTCGCGTGAGAGCATCTGCTCACCCATACCTGTTCCAATCTTTGTAGTGAAGTTCAAGATAGATCCGAAACCAAGATCACGACCCTTGCCGCACTGGTAGTACTCGCAATGCTTGATACGACCACCTCGGAGGAGAGCAGTCATACCGGCGTAAATATCCTCGTTCAAATGGAGACCCTTCTGAGCCTTGGAAACACCTCCTCGAGTAGTCATGAAGATACCGTTGAGGAAATCAGGATGTCCGTAATGCAACTTTCCGCCAATTGTAGCCAATGTACGAGCAAAGAGAGTACCGAAGGTTTGTTCCTTGCCAGCGGCAACATCTCCAAGGATACCAATGTTTTCCGAGAAAATGTACTCACGGGCTCCGAGAATAGCAACTGGGTCAGTCTTAGGGTTTTCAACCCCGGGCGTGTACGGCGAAACGTTTTCAGTGGTCATTTCCTCGAATTCGGCCAAAACACTTCTGATCTTAAGACACTCTTCGAGGTAATTGTCCTGGTTGGCGTCGATGAGCTGAATGTATTCACCGCGGTAGAATATGATAGCGTGATTTTGATTGTCGGACTTTCCATCACCAAGAATTGGGTTTCCAGACAGCTGGACACGGAATTTGGGACGACGCATACCATTCTCCATGATCTCAGAGTGACCATCAATCAGAGCAGAGTAGAGACGAGGCTCTTCACCTTCGACCAATGGAGCTTCTTCGTCCAGATAGGCAATCTGAAGATCAGGATAAGCACGGAGCAAGAACTCGGTGTTCTCCATCTCCTCCTTCTTGAACTTGGCATAACGTTGCATAGATACAATGAGCTTGAATTTGCGACGTGCCATGCGTTCCAGCTCGCGCTCGAGTTTGTCGGAGTTACCTCCAAACATTTGAACAACTTCCGGGTTCTCAACACGGTAGAGCAGCTTGATAGCACGACTGTAGTTCATGAATCCAGAGATGGTACGATAGAGGGTCTGTGAGCGTAGAGAGGCCCAGATACGGGTACGAAGAGTGTACTCTGGAGCAGCTGACTTGAAACCTATGCAGTAGAATGGAAGATCATCAATCTTGCTCTTGGCAGTATCCTTCTCGTTCTTCTCGTAGTCGCCGTTGAATTGAGAGGTCTCATCAGCAAGAATCTTGGTATCCTTGACGAAGCAGTCCCACTCGTGAGGGTGAAGTTGCTTCAGATATTCGAGAAGCGTAACACGAGAGTATGGCTCATCCTCACGAATGATCTCGCGAAGGGAGAGAAGAATCTTCTCACTGTAATGAGGAATCAAAACAGTGAAGGTCGGCATATTATCGACTGGAAGAGGTTCCGGGATGGGGGTCGAAAGAGATTGGGCGAAGAAAGAGATACGACGCTCAGCCTCGCTCTGACTGGGGAAGAATTCCGTCTTGAAAGAATGATCTTCTTGTGAGACGAAGAACGTCGGGGCTCGTAAAGTACGCTTGCCTTCCTGCTCAGATGGAACCTGATGATAAAGCAACTTCTGAACATGGTCGATGGCGAGAAGATGCTCACGATACATGGAAATGACAATGGCGTTCCAGATCTGTGAGATCAGGACTTTGGGCTTGTACTTGATCTCCATATCGGTAGTAGCGAGTACCTTCGAATAGATACGCTTTGGCAGTCGAGAGAAGATGTTTCTCCAAGGAGTCCAGATGGAAACACCTAGGTAAAAAGATCGAGCAACGGAATAGACCGTGTTCAAAATGATGTACCACAAGAAAGTGTCCAGGAAGAAGAGACACAAATCGGTGATGAACATCAAGGCCAGCAGGATCTTTGGCTGGTAGTCGCAGAGGTATGTCTTGAGAATCTGATCTCCTTGACAGCTGCTGATCTTCATGGTTGACAGGTACCTGATAGGATCACGGAAGGACAGGGTCAGAAAGAAGTAAGACTCCACAAGCTTTGCAACAAAGACGCAGAGCCAGAGACCATAGGACATCCACATCTCATTACCCGCAAGGCGGGGATAACTGGCGGTGAACGTTTGACTGGCGACATACTGTCTAGAGTTCTTCGTCAAGTAACTGCCGAACAATCCACCAAGTGGCATGACGGCGAAGAAGAAGAATGAAGCAATAGCGATGAAAAATTGAACGATGCCAAGAATCAGGGAGAGCTTGTCCTTTTGCTTGTCCGGGAAGGCAAAGATATAGACACTAGGTCCGGCGTTGAGAGCGAACATGACGATGAGGAACATCAATCTCTTGGTAAGGTGCTGTGCTCCGGCCCATCTACGCGGAACGTAGGTCCATTCAGCAATGGTGGCAGAGATCATGATCAAGCATGCAACAGCACCACCCAATGCGGCAGCAGACCATTGTGCAGATCCTGGCGGTTGATTGTTTCTCTCTTGCTCGTAGTTCTTGACAAGCAGAGTCGGCGAGTTCTTTGCGGTGAAAAACCAGAAAGAGGAAATGTGAATGACCCAGATGCGGTTGAAGTTGACCAACATGTGGAACCATGATCGAGTCTCCTTGTAGGTTTTGAAGAACACCTTGTTCCAGTTCACATCCTTGAGCTTCAAGAATCGCTCCGCAGGTGGAAGGTCAACAATGCGGGACTTGTCCTCCATAACGATGAGCTCGATACCCTCGGGGTACCAGAAAAGCTGGTTGCAATCATCATATCCAATGATCTTGTTGTGGTCTCTCTCGCGACGAACGTACTTGCCATCCTGAATCTCGTAACCTTGGTCACGGCAGTATTGGTACAAGGGGGTGATGACGTTGTTGAGATAGGTGAACTCATCAACTGGCTCTACCAAATTCTGGCATGCAGGTGAGTTCAGGTAATCATCTGCGCACTTGAAAATGAAGCAGAGACATTCGGGCATGAAGCGGACTTGATTGGCCTCGCCCCAGCAAAGGAGATAGAGAGCAACTTGTCGAACGCGGTCGTGTTGAGACATTCGGTTCATGCGGGTCTTCCATCTGTACTCCGCTGCTTCGAGACTGTTATCCCCCTCAAGCTGTTCCAGCGTCTGGGCTTCATTCTGGGGGTCCATTCCCTGCTTCTTCTTTGCAGCACGTCTGGCTTTGCGGGTTCTGCGATTGGCCTTGCCTAACTTCATGTTGGCGAATCCGACTGCATCATCGAGATCGAGATGAGCGGCAAAATACCATTTTCGGTAATTGGCATTGTCACCTCCAATGTAGTCGGCGTGGAGAGAAAGCAGAGCTTGATTTGGGGTCATTCGAGAAGCGCGGGAGTCCAGGAGTGTCATCAAATGATCGTACATATTTCGCATACTGTCACGCTGGAAACCGAATTTGGCCGTGAGATCGAGGAAGATATCCTCTACCTCCTCCTTTGACAGAGGAATTTGAGCATCGGAAGTCCAGGCTGGGTACGGCTCGCGAGATCGCTGGCCGGCTGGGAGAACGTTATTGTAGTCCATACCGTAGTTTGGTGTTGATGCTCCAGACGATCTGTTACCACCGTATGAGATTTGCGACGAGGGAGGGCGGTAACCATTGCCTCCCATCTGGCTCTCGTTGTAGCTATTGTATCGCTCGTCTCCTCGGCCGTAGTAGTCCATGTCAGCAGCCCGAGCCATGTCCGATCTCATGGTGAAATCACTGAAAGTCTCTGAATCCTCTTCCGAATCTCCACGACGTCTGGGTTGTCCTTGGCCGTGGGGATGCTGCCCAGCAGCGGGTGCTCCTTGGTCGTAGTATTGGTCGTTGTAATATTCATCTTGGTATTGACCACCACGCTCATTTCCTTCATAGTAGCCTCCCTCTTGCTGGTAGGGGTTGTTGGCATCAGCATTGTAGTAGCCCCTGAAGTAAAAGTCAGCTTTCGTCCCCACAATTGTAGCAGTCTTGCACTCACGACTCATCATAATATCCATCACCCCCTTGGTGGTGGCCTCCATGGCCCTGATCGGCATATTGGCCTCCATTGTGATCGTAGTACTGTTGGTCGTCTTGATAATACGAATCAGTGTTTCCTTGTTGGTGATGGCCGTAGCCGTCGTCGTAATGACCCTGCTGCCCAGCAGGCTGCTGAGGCGGGTGTCCCGACATGATTGCGTTCTTGAAGGATCACCTGTAGATGAAATTCTTGTTAGCTACTGCTCGTGGCTTAGAGGTCGGAATCAGGTAGGGGAAAACCCGTCTCAAGATGCAATTGAAGTATGGAAAATTCAGGGGTGAAACTGGCAAACGTACAATTAAATGCCCATTGGAAGAATAATCAATTCCCCGATAGAATCAAAGTTGAATGGACAAACAAAGATCGAGGGTGCAACAATCGTGATATTTGTTGAAGACGGAAGGTAGTGAAAAGAAGGGTGCGACCGAAGATACAATAAGTCGCAGCTGGCCGAAATTAACGAACTGTGATGCCTTCCCCCAAAACGAAGGTGAAGGTGAAGTGCAGTGAAGATCACTGGCAAAAGATTGATTGCGAAGGAAGGAAGAAACAAGATGGCGAAGGATGCTGATGAGCCTCTCCTCTTCTGGGTCGTCCTGTCCTGTCCTGTCCTGTCCTGTCCCGTTTTCGTGTGCCTTGGTTTTGGCGTCGAGTGGTTGGTTGGTTGGGCGATGTACGGGCTGACGGTGGTGAGGCAGTTGAGCCTTCCAGTAAGAAACGAGCGAAGACGCTAAAAAAGGTCGGTCGCTTTTGTGTTGTGTTGACGAACTTAAATGGCAATGACAATGACAATCGCGCACTGAAGAACGAGTGTGGTGTGATTTAATCAAGCACAAACGAAACTGCAGAGCAACACAGGGACCGTCGTCGTCCGAGATGTTGCAGAATTGGTTTGTGGAGGAAGAAGAATGGTGGTTTGGATTCGAGGAGAGAGAAAGGGAGAGGAAGGGGAAGGGGAGGGAAGGGAAAGGAGCGAAGGGGCGAGACAGGATTTCTTCCGGGGCGGACACTGGGCACTGGACAGGGGAGGGCAGGGCCTGGCACAGCGAAGCAAAGCGATGCAGACGCAGACGCACTCGAGCAGCAAGCAATCAAGCTAGTTTCGGGGCGTGAACCTTGACTGGCGCCGCTGGAATGAGGGAGTCCCCCATTCCTGATTGGATACAGCGAGGCTCAGGGGATGGCTTTGGAGGTTGGGACAGGGGGAACAAGGGGGCTGTCGTGCTTGAGACGATGCCTTTTTTACCTTTCACCACTTGATTTTGATGCCCAGGTTCACAGGTTGAGAATAGGGGGCTGATGACGACCCCACTGTCCTTCCCCTCCTGCTATCTACACTCTACATACGGAGTATACATACATATGGTTATAAATCTCTGCTGAGCCGGGTGCTGCTTGATAATCTTTCGCCGGTTCAGGTGAGGATATAAAGCTTGATTCCCGTTCCATGCACAATTCGGCCATGTTTTGCACAGAAAGTGTCCGGCCCAGTGCAATATACCCCCCCTTCATAAGTATTTTACCTGGGACTCGACGCTGTGCGTCCGCCGCCAACGGCGATTGCGTACTGCGGCTGGGGCCTGAGGATTATGGTTATCGTTGTTGTGCTCTATGCTTTGGAAGCTTCACAGGTTCGCTTGTTCCTTGTATTCACCCCAGTAAGACTTCAAATTTCCGAACGTTCCTGAATCTTATTGCCGGCATCACCAACTGGACTTTATCCGTCACTCTAAATAAGACCTCATGCTGCTTCAATAGCGCCAATTCCCTATCAGTGGAATATATCAAGTGTCCTTCAAAGGTCGTCCGTTTCTCGAGCTTCTGCCCTCCTAAAGCCGTAGGTGCCGCTCGCTCCCTGCTATCAAACACCAGTGGCTAGTTTTTCGCAGCTAGCATTTCCAGCCCCCTAAAGCTCAACAACGTCTTGAATCGTACGTACGTACTATTATCTTGTAGGGAGGCTTTGATCAACAGCAAGCACTTGGTCTGGAGAGGTGGAAGCCTCTATAGAATCAATGCAGTGGGAGATGGGAATTTGAATGCTGCATGGTGGGGCACAACCTACAGTTGCATGACAACGGCTCAGGCACGCATCGAAGCTCTATTTACGACACGGTACTTCAAAGAATAGAATATGTACACAGCTTTAGTCACGAACATCCTCTTGTCTTGCTCTTGGTCTGGCATTTGTTGCTTGATGGTTAATAGAAAGTACCTCAACCACATCGGGCCTCAGTTTCGTGACGTCTGCATGTTTGGTGGATGGGATTGTGATACTCAACATCGGATCCTTTCATCGCCACACATCTCCGCACTTTTGCCAGCTTCACCTAACATTCCGAGTGGCGAAAGAAACGGAATCAAACAGTCTAAGATCAACAGCTTCCGAACTTTATCACAGACTCTCCTTCTGAACAAGATGATCATGACGTTTATTTGTTACTTCGTAGATCCTTGGATGTGCATTCTTAGTTCGGGTTATGCCACCGCAACCCTCGTAATGGTACCTGTCCAAGCGGCCCAAAATAGATTTCGCCACCACCTAAAGCCTAAAGCATGGAGATTTGCGAAAAGTGGATATCGTTTATCGAAAATTATTCTGGGTCAACGCCTATCGGCTTGAGTAGGTGTGCTGTCACCAACCAATCACTGCGCCTAGCTCCGGAGCTCACGGAAAGAAAGGGGCAAAGGGATGAAATGATGGAACTCGACTCCTTTTCCAAGCTGGATGCTCTAGCTTTCACGGTACTTGTAGAAGTTGTATAACTGTATGAAATAACATTGGACTCGAGAGGGATATTGTACAAATCAAGAAGAACCACCTGCTGGGAGTGACGCTACAAAAGAGTAAAAAAGCAGAATCCAACTAGACCAATTCCTGTTCGATGCTCAAGTGGACGAGGTAGGCTTCTGAACTTTTCGCCTATTGAATGGAATGTGAGATTGTTTCATATCGACGCTGCAGCAGCCGAGCCACAAGCCCTCCTCTTGAGACGAGTCTGATACCGGATGATCGAAGGTTGAATCTTCTGATCTTTCCATGTTGACGGTAGTCCAGCGCGCCATTCTGTTTTCAAGCGTCCAATCCAGGAAGATTTCTGGGGTAGGTTTGAGAGACTTGGTGATGGTACATCTCAGCTTGCTCGTATTCAGCAGATGTATCAAGGTAAAGGTATGTACTGAAGCTCAACGACTGGCCTGCGAAAGGACCTGACGAACGCTCATGAATGTACTCCATAGCATCTACGTACCAATCCACATTCCTAATGTTGTCCATATCTTGCTGCGCCTCGAATTGCGCATGTCATCTTGGTAGTCCACTCCCACCGTGTGGTTTTCAGATGAAAATCCGTAATTCTAATCTTCAAGCTCCATCGTTTGCAGCATCTGTCCTGGACTCCTGGGGAGTTGATGAAAGACCATAAGAGTCGAGGTACAATTGGCCCCAACCCGTAAAGTTCCAGCGCAACTTGCAGAAATTGGTGGCGGGATCTTGCAGGCACGAGTAAGCTGTCATTCAGGCACGCCGCAGCAAAATACAGCTTTTATCGCCATCATTCTAGAAAATGGTTCAGGGACCATAACAATAGAATTCTGGTTTAGGGCACAGCGTAAGATCGTAACTTCATGTCAACATCTGGGTGAGAAGATGAAGAAAGAATGATTCGCGACATGAAACACTTGCACTCGAAGCCGGTCCACGTCCAGCCAGGCCCAGATTTATTTGTAAATCCTCATCTTGCGTTCCGCGAGTGGAGCCAGCCATTGCGTGTCAGAGACGCACGCGCTAGGAACCCCTAGAAATGTAAAACCATCTCCTGCCACGCTCTGCCAGGGCTCTTGTCCTTCTCTTGGTCAACTCTTGTTTCTTCTTTGCTCCGCATCTCAGTCCAGTCCAGTCCATTCCAGTCCATCTTTCGTTGATGCTTCCCGTCTAGAATTTTGCAGACATAGGATTTCTTGCTGACTTCCTTCCTTACCACTTCCGCCAACTGGCGATACTCAACGCTCATTGTTCTGTAATCAGAAGCTCCTTCGTTCCCACCTCGTTGATTCTTGGAACGTTTGGCAGGCACGAACGTATTTGAGACAGCCATTGCAGCCACTATCTGCTGCATCCACTCGTGTCCGACACATCGCAGCGCATCGTCATTAGAATTCCCTTTTGTAAAATCATTTTTCAGCAAACATGAAGACCTTCGGCTTTGCTTCCATCGCTGCAGCTGCGCTCAGTGGTGTTGCTTTCCTAGCTACCACCGTTGCAGCAGCAGATCTACCACCCATTGTTATCAAGGTAGATTGATCTTCAAGCCAATGTGCCAAGTACTTACTAATGTCAACCAAGGGATCCCATTTCTTCTACGAGAACGGCACGGAGTTCTTCATTCGAGGTATCGCGTACCAGCAAGATGTCTCCTCAAACGGTACAACGTCCGGTGATTCGACCTTCACAGACCCATTGGCAGATGAGGCTGGGTGTAGACGCGATATCCCCCTGCTCCAACAGCTCGGCACAAACGTTATTCGCGTGTACGCTATCAACGCTTCACTGGACCACTCGGTCTGTATGGGCCTGCTACAAGATGCTGGTATCTACCTCATCCAGGATCTCTCGAACCCTTCTTTCTCTATCAACCGGAACGATCCCACCTGGACAACTGAATTATTCGCAAGCTACGCTGGTGTCATTGATGCAGTGGCCAACTACACCAATGTCTTGGGTTTCTTTGCTGGTAACGAGGTATCGAACGAGGTCAACAATACCAACGCTAGTGCTTTCGTAAAGGCCGCTGTCCGGGACATGAAGGCGTACATCAAGACCAAGAACTACCGAAAGATTGGTGTGGGATATGCCACCAACGATGATCCTGCTATTCGTATTGATCTCGCTCATTACTTCAATTGTGGAGATGTTGATGAGGCTATCGACTTCTGGGGTTACAACATCTACTCGTGGTGCGGCGATTCATCATTCACGGAATCAGGCTATGATCAGAGAACACTCGAGTTCAAGAACTACTCGGTTCCCGCCTTCTTCGCTGAGTACGGATGCAATACTGTCCAACCCCGTAAATTCACCGAAGTTGGAGCAATCTACGGCAAGAACATGACGAGTGTCTGGTCAGGTGGAATCATGTACATGTATTTCCAGGAAGCTAACGACTATGGTACGTGAAAGATCTAGCAATGTTCCTACCCGGAGGGTCATGTTGTAGAGCATAGCTAACGAGTACCAAGGTCTTGTTTCCGTCTCCGGCAGCACTGTTTCCAAGTTGCCCGACTTCACCGCTCTATCCAGCCAGTTGGCCAAGGTCACCCCCAGCAACACGGCTTCGGCCAACTATGTCGTAACAAACACAGCTGCTCAATCTTGCCCAACTGTTGGAACTGACTGGGCTGCTTCTGACGCTCTTCCTCCGATCGCCAACGCAGACCTCTGTAGCTGCATGGTCTCGTCGCTATCTTGCGTTGCGAACACTGGACTATCAGGAAACAAGACAGCCGAGCTATTCAGTACAGTTTGTGGCTTGGATGATACTTCTTGCAACGGAATTACCGCGAATGCCACCACAGGTGTTTATGGTGCATACTCCATGTGCACTGGTTACCAAAAACTGTCATTTGCTTTTGATCAATATTATCAGAGCCAAAAGAAGGCATCAACCGCCTGCGATTTTGGTGGAAATGCCAAAACACAGACCGGATCAACCAGCACCAACTGCAAGAGTCTTATTTCACAGGCAGGTTCCGCTGGAACTGGAACTGTTACCACCGCACCTACGGGAACAGGGTCTACAGGCAGCTCATCTGGGTCCTCATCGACGACGACCAAGAGCGCGGCAGGTGCAGTTATGATCCCTCGGTTTGATGCAGGCTTGTTGCATATGGGACTTTACCTTCTGGTTGCTGGGATGGCAGGTGCTGGCATGATTTTGTTGTAGACGATTGCACTGGGTTTTGCTTTTTCTTACTCGCATCAGCACTTTCCATATTGAAAGATGGGGCTACGACGAAGAACTCGTCCTAAATTTTGAGCGCTTGTATTCGTTCCTTACTCGCCCTTCTGACATGCTCAATGTTTTCGTTGTAGCGACGTGATATTATTTGGCGGGGTGGGTCATAATTGTACGGCATGGTGGTAGCTTTAGGATAACAGAATATGACGACAGAAATTTCGCATGCCTGTTCTGGTGTTTTGGCATGATGCTAAAGAGCCCTGAAAATGGACTCTAGGGCCACCTTGCACTGCTATCCTCTCATCCCCGGATGGGCTGGTACATCAGATTGTGACCTTAAGATACCGCAAAGCTGACAGGAGCAGCACATCACTTCCAGTATTTTAGATTAAGTGCGCTGGCTATTAATGGCGTACGGGACGTGTGTGATGCGTTCATTGTCTACTGGTTCTGTGGAAAGGCCTGGGAACTACGAACTCAATGAGACAAACATACCGCACGCCAAGATGTAAAATGTATCGTACTTAGATTTCAGAACCAAAGCATCACTTGTAAAACTCTCTCAGGTATAGATGTATGTAGAGTTCATCGCGACATGTATTTGACTGTGGTAGCATAGTTGCGCCGGAAGAGTGATACAGTGAGGGCAGTATTGTGTCGTATATCTACCCAAATAATCAATTTTAATACCTGGAGTGGGACAAGCTAGTTCAGAATTCATTTCTTGCCTTTTACCAGAGATGACCGTGGCTCATGCCCAAAATACTCCATTCCATCAATCTTTGAAACCCAACTTCTGGTTATCCAGATACCTCATTTTTGTCTTTTTTAGCCTCACCTTCTCATCCAAGTCTCAAGATATCTTGAGAAGTTTCATTTTTTTGTCGAAAATTTCAAGGAGCCGAAATACTGCCACCCCAACCGAGACTCCGCTCTGAAGCTCACACCGCTTTTGCCCACAGCACAAGAACCTGATAACTTTGGCAGGGCAGGCCAGGACGGGAGCCTTGTTTCCGACCAATTATCTTCAGCCTTTTCATTGTACCGATTTGTGCAAGGCTGAGTTGGCAGGCAGCTTGGAAGATCATCACCCTCAACCAGCCGAGTCAGGTAACGCATAACAAGAACCTCTCCACAGCCTTGCAACTCATTTTCGTCTCATTCGAACGCCGAACAGACCCTTGACATCGTTGAAAGACACAAAAAATAATACGGGAGAAGAGAGCGACAATGACTACTTTCACCAGCACGCCACTGTTCGGCGGAGCTCTGATCGTCGATTTACCGACCAGCTTCGCCGACGTCAGGTACGCAGAGCCTCACATTCACTTCACATCCAAAGCAGCAACACTAACGACTAAAGTACAGCACTATCCGTCAGGTCCCAGACCACCAGGAAGTCTATCTGGATAAAGATGGCTTCACAAGTATCATCTTCGACATCACGGAGCGCGTAGGCCTGCCGGGCACCGGACCAGCTGTTGACGGTGCAGCCTTGACCACGCATCTAGAAGACATCGTAGACTCTGACGACGATACTGTCAAAGTATGGAATACGAGTAATACACAATTCTCCAAACTCCCGTACGTCTTGCTCTCCAACAACATGACCGAACACATACTCGTCACGTGGATGTTGCCAATACTTACATTTCCTCAGAGAAGGAACTCCTGCCTACACACTCATCGCCACACAGACGCCACCTCCGAAGCCCGGCTCTAAAAACCCGGATTTCACTGCTATCGTACTCACACTCATCAGATTGGAGCAGGAATCAACAGATGTGCTCGTTACGATCAACGTGCCGCATATCAAGGGCGAGTACACGGAAGAGGAAATCGATATGCAGATGGGTAAACAGGGAAAGCTGATTGAAAATGCGGTGGAGTATGCAGCAAAGATTTGGGAGACCTTTAAGATCAAGGATTGGGGACTTTTCAAGGAGGTTTAGGGGAGGTGCTTGCAAGTGGCGAGCAGGCGGCAGGACATCCGGCGGGCTAGTTACGGCTCTGCATTCGGCAGGCGATGAATCTCTATAGCGAATTTACTTGGGCGGGCGCTCCACGGTTATGACGACGGGAATAGTGCTCTCAGCTGCGTAGCAGGATCAGATGTTATGATGATGAATTTCCTAACTCCATGTGTATGCTGTCCACTCACGGACTTGTCAAATCCAGAAAGTCAAGCTTCCTCACAACAGCCCTAACCTCGTCTTCTGGGGTCCCCTCCTTACTTTCAATCACTTCGTGGACACTGACAGTCTCCGTGTTCTTTCCTTCGCCACTGAGTTTGGAGGCTTTATATAACTGATATTCCTTTCCGACTAGTCCCATGATGTCCTTTTGTGGACTCCCGGGGTTTGCTTGCTTTAGTCTCTTCATATTCTCCTTCACAAATAGCTGATACTCGCTGACCTTCGCCGTCCCAGCATTAGCTCGTGGTACAGGTTTCGTCTGTACCAATTTGCTCTTGCAGCTCCCGCACTGGTGTCTTGTAGGATTGATACTCTTGCTATGGCGTTTGAACTCGATACCACAACTTGTACACTCCCAAATATATCTGTAGTCGATGGCGTAACTATGTTTTGTGGTGACCTCGATTCCCCTGTCTGCAAAGTGTCGAGAGCATTTCGCTGCCCATGCTTTGAATTCCTTGCCATGAGGATTTGTCTTAATGTTGCTGACCATGAAGTTTGCCAGATGGCAGAACTCATGAGCAATGACGTTCAAGAGACGCTCTTCGTCATCGATGACTTTCTCTGCCAATTCAATAGCAGCATGATGCCGATAGATTGTCTTCCCGTCTGGGGCACTAGCCGAGGATTTGATAGTCTCTCGCTTCCAGTTTGCTCGACCAGCGGTGGTATTGAGTTTCTTGCTCCAGATAATCTTGACACCTCCCGTTGAAGCCGATAGTCTGGCTATCTCCCCATTGGTGATTCTGTTGTCCAGCTCAGCCAAGAACGATTCCGCGAGTGCATGTTTTGATTGTGAAAAGGTCTTTCTGGCTTCCTTTGCTATTCGATCTTGCTTGACAGGACTTTTCTTGGGAGACCCGTCTCGTCTGGGACTGCCTTCAGACTTTGACTTGGGAAAGAAGATCTTCTGAGGCGAGTACTCATCGTTCCAATCGTTCACCACATCCTGCTGCCAGAAGCCATCCATACTCGGTCTGTGAGGAGTTGATGGGATGCGTGGGAACTGCTTTTTGGGAGACTGTAGCCGTTTGGGCTTAAGATTCGGGCTTCCAGGCGGTGTCACGAAGCGAGGTTCTTTGGATACTTTTTTTGGCCTTTTCTCAGACGGTGAGCTAGATTATATGTCAGTAACGAAAGCTCAGACGTAAGCTGGACTCCGGAGACATACTAGCTGAGAGTGAAGGGAACTTCGACGTCTGAGGTAAATATATCGGACTTTGAACTGGTCTTGGCCGCTTTGGGTAATTTAGGCTGGGTGCTGTCACTGGTTCTCTTCAATGCTCTTACTGGCAGTTCTGATGTGCCATAATCATCTGCGGAGTCCTTCGAGTTCCTTGAAGCCTCTGCGGACTCCGCGAAAACCTCATCCACGACCTTCAGCTCTCTCATACGTCTTTCGAGGTCTTCAGAATCCGAGTTCTCAGGTTCGACTGGCCGCCTCCTTCCTCTTACGAGTCTTCTGACTGGTCTTGGAGGCGCTGCCTCGACCACAGATTCCTCATCCAGAAAAGTGCTGTCTTCGACAATGAAGTCCGATAGTCCAGAAGCTCCTTCGTATTCCTCCTGATCCGAAGCGAGATCGAGGATCTTCTTCATTGGTGCTTTTGTCCCTTCTCGAGCTGTCCTTACAGGCATGTCTGATTTGCTAGACTGGATTTCTTCCAGATCCTTACTGGCGATCCCCAATTTCAATAAATCATCAGTATTGGCATCTGACAATGGATTCAGCTTCTGTCCCCATCCCTCAACATCTGGCGTTGAGCTTTTCAGGCCGTTCGAAACATGTTTGCCTGTAGTGGTACTGGCTAATGGACGTAAAAGCGGATTATCAAAAGTCTGGTTCAATATACGTTTCTTCGACTTCGGTTTTGCAATTCCGGTATTCCTCCCCGTCTTCAATTTGCTTCCAGATGTCCCGACTCTGCTCCGAGTAGGTCTTTCATTCGTTGCTGCGTCGACTGAATCATGCTTTGTATTTGTTGTCTGGGCCAAACGCGGTCCTGAAGAAGAGGCAGATTTTCCTGGCACAACCTTGCGGTGTATGATGTCGGCAAGATCTGGAAACTCATTGTCGCTATCGTCCACTATCCTCGCCATGGTCGTTATGGATGTTCTGATCACGAGTATTCAGAAAGTTGGCGAGAATCTCTGTTGAAACGCTTGTGAGGCGCGTTGGCTCGACAACGTGAAACAAAAAAAAATCAATTAAGTGCCTTACAACTCCAGGCCCAACAAAGCTGTTGTGTTACAACCTAATAACACAAGTACTTCGTATGACAGAACATATAGATAAAAGTAGATTACCACCTTTTTTTTTAAGTCACAGTGCAATCAATAAACACCAAAAGGGATGTAATCATCACGTGTTTATTACCCCAGAACCCCGAGCTCTGGCCGAGTGACCTCACACTAGCTACCCCGCCATCACTTCTCTCCCCATCACTTTCCTCAATCGCGTGCAATACAGACACGAAGCAAATAACAAGAAAGCAAATATGGCAGCGTGTATCTTCTGCAAGATCGTCAAAGGTTCAATTTCCGTTGCACATCTCTGAAACCTCACAAGCTTACACAATTCAACAACAGGCGATATCCCCTGCTTCAAGCTCTTCGAGTCCGACAAAGTCCTGGCCTTCCTCGATATCAATCCTCTCAGCAGAGGCCACGCCGTACATTTCCCCCAATCTATACTAGCTACAGCTAGCTAACTCGAACACAGCTTATTATCCCAAAATTTCACGGAGAGAAATTGCTGGACATTCCTGATGATCAACTATCCGAGATCCTGGTACGAGAGTTGCGTAGAATACTGATGGACTGAGTGGAAAAAGGTGCTGATGCAATTCGTTATAGCCGGTAGTGAAGAAGTTGGTTAAGGCTACGGGAGCAGAAAATTACAATGTCCTGCAAAATAATGGTCGGATTGCACACCAGGAGGTTGATCATGTAAGTAGTTCTGGTATTTTGGTCGGACGAATGGAGTGCTGATGGATTATTGCCTTGGTCATAGGTACACTTTCACATGGCAAGTTCTACCCTTACCCGCTTGACATACTGCAATCGCTAAGCCTAAGGCCAGATCCCAAAGCCAAATCAGGAGGAGGGAATGTCAATTGGATGGCCCCAACAGAAGACCGATATGGACAAACTGAAGGAGCTTTTTGCGGATATCAAATCAAAGATGTAAACTATGACATGGAGTGGAGTTTCGGAGAAGCAAAGGGGTAGCTCGAGGGTTGTGGGTTTGGGAGGAGGTGCCAGAATTGTAAATGAGAAATTCAAATGACCAAGTGTAGCGTCCAGATCTGGACATGAAGTGAGCTTTTGTTTATATGCGCCTGACTTTTTGGTCAGTACCACGTCTATCATAAACAATGCTATCATCGCTACTACATTACTATTATACATGTCTGAGGTTGTTTGCTCTATCGTTCATAGATTTACGAGTTGTGGCCTAATCCAGATCGTCAGAGGAAGTCTCAACGGGCTTCGTACCGTTTGTAGGGGCTGCAGCAGGTGCCTCTTTGCTGGGGTAGAACTGCAACTTGCCACCCTTTTGAATCAAGCCTACACGATCGTAGATGGATCTGGCCCGAACGTAGGGGTCCAGGCGCCAGTAGTCGTCTCTCAGACCATCAGCCAAATCATGTCGTTTGGCTTTCACTGCTTCCATGTCCCCAGTTCCATTGATCCAATCAAGAGTGGCCTTCTCATAACCGTTGACGAGAACCTCTCTTTCCTGAAGCAATTTATCTCTGGTAGTGGTATCCTTCATCAGGTCATTCTCTCCTGGTGTAGGCTCGGGATAGTGATATTCCCAGTCCTCATCTCCACCCAACTCTTTGATGATCTGAGACTTCGGAACGAATTGCTCCATCTCATCATTGTTGTTGGTAAATTGGACCTTACTAGCAACTACAGGGTCGAGCCAGCCTCGGATGATTTTCCAGATCCCTAGAATTGTCAGTTTGGAAACGACTGTAGCGAGGATTGTAAACAAACCTTGGAAAATCCATGGAGCCTTATGAACCAGGACTACACCCAATGATTCTGGATAATTTGCTTCGAAACATTTGATCATGAATTTGACCGGAGCATAATCCTGCATCATGATTAGTATCGTTGGTCAAACTCCAGAAAATCAGAAACCAAAGAGCTTACCATATTTGCCATTGAAAATCCCGTCATATCAAATACAACACACTGAGTTCCTGTCAGCCATTTCATATAAGAATGACACACACCAGACTTACAGCTGTATCAACAGGAGGAGACAAGATCATCCGAGCAGACTCTATTACGAAGACTGTATATCTCTCAAGACTCTCCTCACTCTGTTCACCTTGCTTGTGCAGCCGTACCCTGACAAAGCACATTGGTCTTCCTGACTTATCTAAACCATGGAGAAAGCTCTTCCCTAAGCGCATCTGGGCAAGAAAGTCGTGCCCCAATTTCTTCTTTGTGGGGTCATTGCTATTTGCATCGTTCAGAGAGCCAAGCTCTCCATTCTTCATAATATCATCATCTACATGTACTTCTGTTGACCTCCATCGCATAGTTGAAACCATCATTACCAATGCCTTGTCAACGTCCCATTTCCTGGCTCTCAAGAACCTCAGCAGCAAGGCGTCTGGGTGATCATGCTTCACCATGCTCCAGAAAGTCGCCCGAAGCGATTCTGGGGACATATTTGCCAAAGCATCGTGAAACTCTTTCGTCTGCCCATATTTGTCGTCCTCGGCGTGCGCGGAGTGTGCCTTCGAAGTCGGTGATTTCAAGCCCTCGTCATCCTTCTTCCTAAACAGTGACATTCTCTTCTTCTTCGGCTTTGTCGAATCGGAGGTGTCTGATCGGGCTCTGCCATTCTCACTGGCTGCGTCACTTACGTCCTTCTCAAGCAAGCCGAATACCTGAAGTACTGCAGTCCAAAATTGCTTTAGCGATTCTTCTTGTTCTGCAGTCAAGGTTCCGGGTCGACCAGGAAGCGATTCTCCGGTCATATTTGCGATTCGGGAATCCCTACTATTTCTCGGTTCTGGAGATGTCTCTGCTATCTGCTCTTCGCCTCTGTGCTGTCTACTGTCACCGGAAGATACAGCGAAGAAGACTGCTACGGCGCAAAAGAAAACAACGGCCGCCGAGGACGCGAAGCTGGATTTCAGAGGCTGGGTGATGGGGCCGGTTGATCTGTACAGAGTTGCCCCAGGGACTTGTCGGTGTGGCTGGGTCGTGTGGTGCTTAGTCGGAAGTCGAGAAGTCAGAAAGCGGGTAGAGAATGGTCTTGCGCCGCAATGCGATGATGCGTACAACTTCAGGGTTTGACTTTTTGGCAGTACGAGGTTCTGCAGCGGTCTTCGAGGTGATTTCTTACGGTACTTGAAGAGTACAGAGTATTTTTCGGTGTTGTGAGTTCCAGGCCGACGCAAGAAGGCTGGTGTTAACAGTTGAATGGGTGCTGACCGGGTCATGGACAGTGAAGACGGGAATGTCTTGCGATGCGGTGCGGTGCGGAGGGGTGTAGATGCAAGATATATGTCAGCCGCCCAATACCAAGCCCAGAACACGATGTGAACTTGCGAAGAAGCAGAACCCGAGGATTGGAACGGACTTGAGTGTACTGTAGTCTGTTGGACGTTGATTTGCTCTGCTTTCGCTGCAAAGCACTATGATGCGGGTACCCCTCCCCTCTCATCCGGGCCTGCCGCTACCTTACTGTACCTAATGTCAAGTCTTGGCATATATCCACTCAAGGAGGGGTCAGAAAAGGCAGCAGCACAGCGCAATCCTTGCGAATTGCTCTTATAATTTGTGATCATAACACCTGAACGAATAACAAGATCCTCTCAGATTGAATAATGCATTTGTGAATGTTTATGCGATAATGTTTTGAAAACAAACAATTAATACTTTTTGCTTGTAGCTGAAAAATAAGGGGGCCCGGATTAGCACTCTTCTGACGTTCGTGAGCGCGTGCTGCTCCTTCAACATCAACAAATCGCGACTTTAAGATCGCGCAGAGAAGAGCAAACGCGACACAGGGCGCCGCGAAATTACTGTGAACCATTTGCCGAAGTCAATCGAAGACACTTGGAATTCGGAATCTCTCGACTTGTAGGAGATACTCCCCAAACTCCAGGGCCTGCGGCTGTAATCGTCGCCTACCTGATCAAAATGTCTTCAAGAACGCCCCAAACAGAGACTGGCAGCAGCGCGAAGAGATCAACGTCCGGTACTCGCAGACCTATCTCGCGTCCGACGACTCCTCTGCGACCCTCGTCTCGATCTTCCCTCCGCGAATCTGGCAAAGCAAGCTTACGAGGTGCATCGGATCTCCCACTGGAAGCTTTCGAGCCATCCTTTGCGGAATTGAACGATAGCTTAGCGGATCTGGACGCGAATTTCATGCATTTGGCACTTCTACAAGAAAGCTTGAGTCGATTCAATAACAATTTCTCGTCCTTCTTGTATGGGCTGAACATGAATGCTTTTTGTGTCGATTTTCCAGAAGTGAGTACAAGAATAGACGCTTTAGGCAAGGACAACGATTAACATATGCACAGGCACCGATTCTTGATTCATTCCGTAGAGCGAGAGAACTTGAGGAGAAACTAGGTAGGACTATGGAAGCATATCCCTGATACATGCTAATGTTCTTAGGACGCTCAACTGGTTCGGATAGGTTTCACGGCGAGATTGACGGAGAGACGACATTTCTGTAAGCCCATTTATTCATCTCCCCCGTCACCCACAGCCCTAGCTCATGCCTTGCAGCACGACAGATACCTCATTCGTCGAAAACCCCCCTACATCTTCCAAAGCAACCTCGAAATTCTCCACTCCCGCTCCAGCGTCGAGGATTGGTGGCAGCCGAGGAGGAGCGGCACCTTCAGGCAGAGGAGGGGCAGCCCGTGGTGGACTGCGTGGTACGCGGGGTAGTGGTCTTGCAAGAGCTGCGAAAGGTCGGAGTGTGAAGTAGTGAAGATACCCAGATCTGAACTTGCAGAGATACCCGAATATAGATTCCGAGCTATCAAAATTCCAGAAGCCATCTATGTTATTTCTGTCTGCGGAAATATGGCGATTTTCATGTCGTATCATCCAAGAACCCAGAATTCTCCATTTCTACCTCCATATCTTTGGTATTCTCCTTAGCTGCCAATCGAGGGCCGTTATCCGTCCGGAGTCCAATGGCTGCCTCGGCTTCCTTCTGAGTATATGGCTCATCTTTCAATGCTTTGACCCTGCATCAGGTCAGTCTCGGGATTCCCAAGCGGTTTCCCTAAGGTACGTACTGTCTTTTGTGGGTGCTGCCCTTCCGATGGGTCACCATGCTGTGTTCACTTTCAAACCATTTTGCGCATTCCACACAATAGAACTGGCCTAATCCTGGTAGGTCTTCTGGTGCCTTGCTATTCTTGTGTTGCAGAAGATGTTTTTGATCGGCCATATCCATGTGGATTTGATCCAGGTCCCTGTGAATGTTAGAAGACATTTTTGTGATAGATCCTCAAAGAAGATATGGAATCCCGAAATCGGACATACCTCAATCGTCTCCTGGTTTTAGTTTTGGTCGATTTTTGCGGAATTCCCATTGTTGCGATTGTGGTCTATGAGGCTGATGTGCTGATGTGTCTGGATAAAATTATGTGAATCTCGATTTCGGAGAACCCCTCCAAAGAGCTAGTACTGAATAGGAAAGGCGACTTCTCGTGGAATGGTCTCCAGGTCAGAAGAGTCCTGTCAAGGCCAGGATTCTATCCCTGTAAGCTTTCTTGTATGGCCGAGGGATGCTGCAAAATTGCGGATTCTGGCCTGGAGGCTGTCCTGGGCTTTTGCCTTTTCTCCCTGTCCTTTCGAAGGCGGAGCGGAGCCGTCTCAGGGCGGACCTCGCTGAGTATAGCGAAGGTCGGCGTTGGGGCATTTAAAATTACGATTTGATGTCCTCAAACATTTTCGGGACATTGAAGTGGAGATTTGTGCTTCCTTTCGCAGAGGTACGACACCTGGTAGAATGCAATGCCAGTCTAAGTTATGGTACAGTAGTGGTGGTATAGATTTGACATCATGGTGTGCAACCATCCCAGCACATGCAAGTTGAGCTCTTCTTTCTGTGACATATGTCACAACTGTTACCCCACGCCGCAAACCTTTCCCCTGATTGGCTTTCTAGTCTATTCAGAGCTCAATTGATCTGCGATGCCCCAGGACAAGCGAATGAAACAGCATGTAAATACCGCGCAGGCCGAAGGTTGTTTTCACCCAGCTTATGATTGGTTGATTCGGTTCTCGGTCCGGGGCTAGGGAGCCCGCCCGCCTTGTTATCTTGAGCTTCGTTCTCCAACCTCGTTTTCTCTTCTTTTCTTCAACACAACACCTACATCTCCACTCAAGATGCTTTCCACCACGCGACAGCTCTTCGCTGCTACCCAGCGGCGAGCAATTGCCCATGGCATTCGCCGTATGGCGACTGTCAGTGACTCGCCATTGGATCAAAAAGTTCCACAGAACGTTCATGAAAAATCGAATTACATCGACTACAAAAAGATGTCTGAGAACCTCTCCATTGTACGTTCAAGATTGAATCGTCCTCTTGCGTACGCCGAGAAGATTCTCTACTCCCATCTTGACGACCCTCACGGCCAAGAGATCGAGCGTGGCGTCTCCTACCTGAAGCTCCGACCCGATCGAGTTGCATGCCAGGATGCTACAGCGCAAATGGCCATTCTACAGTTCATGTCTGCCGGTATGCCCTCTGTCGCAAATCCTACGACCGTCCACTGTGATCATTTGATTGAAGCACAGGTTGGTGGCGCAAAGGATCTTGCACGAGCTCAGGATATCAACAAGGAGGTCTACGACTTCTTGTCTACGTCTTGCGCAAAGTACAACATTGGTTTCTGGAGACCGGGCTCTGGTATTATTCACCAGATCATCCTCGAGAACTACGCTTTCCCCGGTGGTCTCTTGATCGGTACCGATTCGCATACTCCCAACGGTGGTGGTTTGGGCATGTGCGCTATTGGTGTTGGTATGATAATCCATTTTCCGATCAGAGTCTGTCAGAAGCTAATCCTCGGATAGGTGGAGCTGATGCCGTTGATGTTATGGCCAACCTTCCTTGGGAATTGAAGGCACCAAAGGTCATTGGTGTTAAGCTTACCGGACAACTCTCTGGCTGGGCTACACCAAAGGGCAAGTCGTATTCTTTCAAACATCGAGGACCACCTTTCTGACTGTGGAATAGATATCATTCTGAAGGTTGCTGGCATTCTCACCGTTAAGGGAGGAACTGGCGCTATTGTTGAGTACTTGTACGTCTGAATCACCTTCCAGATGTTACTCAATATCTTCATGACATTGAGTGACCGAGTATTGACTTTTTGCAGCGGCCCAGGAACAGAGACTATTAGTGCGACAGGAATGGGAACGATCTGTAACATGGGGTAAGTCTCTTGCACAAGAATTCGGCTTTCGAATATCCTTGAAAGCTTTCAGTACATTGAGAACACAGAAAATGCTAATTCCTCGCACAGTGCGGAAATCGGTGCCACCACGTCCCTGTTCCCCTTCAACGATCGAATGTACGACTACCTCGCGGCTACAAAGAGAAAGAACATTGGTGACTTTGCCCGTGTCTACGCAAAGGAACTCAGAGAGGACGAGGGTGCAGAGTACGATGAGTTGATCGAGATCAACCTTTCCGAGCTCGAGCCACACATCAACGGTCCTTTCACTCCCGATCTTGCAACCCCAATCTCCAAGTTCAGTGAGGCCGTGAAGGCCAACAACTGGCCCGAGGAGTTGAAGGTCGGTTTGATCGGATCCTGCACAAACTCCTCATACGAGGATATGTCTCGCGGAGCTTCGATCGCCCGGGATGCATTGGACCACGGCGTGAAGGCCAAGTCTCTCTTCACTGTTACCCCAGGTTCTGAGCAAATTCGCGCCACAATCGAGCGTGACGGTCAGCTTCAAACTTTCGAGGAGTTCGGAGGCATGGTTTTGGCAAACGCCTGTGGACCTTGGTAAGTGCACGCTGATACTTCCAGTTCCTCCATTGTACTTCTCCATGCTAATTTCTCCAACAGCATTGGCCAATGGGACCGTAAGGATGTCAAGAAGGGCGAGGCGAACTCCATCATCTCTTCCTACAACCGAAACTTTACTGGCCGTAACGATGCCAACCCTGCCACTCACTCCTTCGTTGCTTCTCCAGACCTTGTCGTGGCTATGACCATTGCGGGAAGCTTGCACTTCAACCCTCTCACTGATAAGCTTAAGGATAAAGATGGCAACGAGTTCTTATTGTCTCCACCTTCAGGAGCTAGTCTGCCATCAAGAGGATATGACCCCGGACAGGATACCTACCAAGCCCCTCCTGCAAAACGCGACGCCGTCAGCGTTGCCGTTTCTCCTACTAGCGACAGACTTCAACTTCTTGAGCCTTTCACCGCATGGAATGGCAAGGATTTCACGGATATTCCCATCCTCATCAAGTGCCAAGGAAAGACTACCACGGATCACATTTCTATGGCCGGCCCTTGGTTGAAATACCGTGGACATCTTGACAACATCTCGAACAACATGTTGATTGGTGCCACCAACGCCGCCAATGGTGAGGCAAATAAGATTCAGAACTTCACCACTGGAGAATTCGATGCTGTTCCCGCCACTGCCAGAGACTACAAGAAGAAGGGCATCCCGTGGGTAGTCATTGGTGACTGGAATTACGGAGAAGGTAGTTCGAGAGAACACGCTGCACTGGAACCCAGACATCTGGGAGGCATTGCCATCATCGTCCGCTCTTTTGCCCGTATCCACGAAACCAACTTGAAGAAGCAAGGTATGCTTCCATTGACCTTCATTGACCCCGCGGACTACGACAAGATCCAGCCATACGACAAGGTTGATTTGCTCGCTACAGAGCTCGAGGTTGGCAAGCCAATGACCCTCAGAGTGCACCCCAAAGATGGAAAGACTTTCGACATCAAGTTGGCACACACCTTCAATGCTCCCCAAATTGAGTGGTTCAAGAATGGTTCGGCTTTGAACACGATGGCAAAGGCCCATGCATCGTAATGGATGGGAAGGCTGGTGTTCGGTTGTTTTTGATGTCCCTGTACTTATTCACGAATGGTCTGGTGCGCTTCCCTAAGTATCAATGCATTTTTCCTACTTGTAATTAAAGAGCGCACAAACATATACCCTGTCTGTCCTGTGCCATGTACTTACTCAGGTGACAGCACCCCTCACGCTCAGGCTGGTCCCATTGCCTAGCGTTCTTTAATATATCACTAACGAGTACTTCCATTATAACAGGCGTCTGACCAATTGTAAAGGTATTCTGAAAGGCCATAACCTATTATTTTGTATTTATGAATGTGTCACTCGTGGAGCTTTCTTGGTGTTAGGAAAAGTCCATCCGCTGGTTCTTAGGAACAGACGAGAGGGGAGGGGTTGGCTGGTTAGGAAAGTCGCTTGAAAAGCCATTCCCTGGGATTCGCTATTCTAAGTCTACTCAAAGTAACTCGTCTTTCTAAAAGATTAAGATGCTTATTTAACCGAGGACAGATATCTCCTTCTCTAGATCAGTATACTCGTCAGATAGTACAATATCTTTCCACTATCTTAAAAAGTGATATATATAATACATTTAAGTTTTCTAAGATGTAGTACTTAGAATATATTTTTCACGTTTAAGAATTGATATAGATATACTAAGTAGATATAGATACATTTATTAACATGAGTCTTGCTCAGCTATACCAGTGTTGGAGTACAACAAAACTCGACTCGAGCATTGTAGCCTCGTCAAGACTCTCAGCCTCGAGCTCTAAAAGCCGCAGGGTTACTCGCTGTAAGCGACATTTCACTGCAGTTGTCCTCCAGGTCCCGTCCTTCCTCCTCGTGGCAGCTCAAAAGTATCCTGCGACAACGATGCTGACAACATTTTCTGCAACAGCCTGAACTCCAAAGGTCCTCGTACTCTCAATCGCAGAGATTTCGGTTTCCAGAAGTCTACTGCTCTAAGACTACTAAGTCCAACCCTGAAGACATCACCTGCACCAAACAATGGCTCCCAGTCTTCCGCAGTTTTCTGCGGCACGAATGCGCTCTTACATATTCCGACTTCCTCTATTCACTCGAGGCATTATCATTGTTATCATCCTACTTTGGATTGCCAGTATACAGTCTGTTTGGGATGTGCAGAAATGGGGAGCTTTAATACCAGAAGAGATTGGATTGAGCACCAGTTCGTCATCTCGCATCACAAAACCCGTCACCTTTACTATCTTTCATCCATTGAATACTGGCTAATGTATACGTCTCTGTAGTGTATAGGACGAATACTTTCCCCCTTGTCCATGCAGGCTTCTTCCACGCTTTTATGAACATATTGGCCTTGACACCATTACTGGAGCGATTTGAGGCAGAACATGGAACTCTCACGACATTGGCGCTTTTCATGGGAGGTTCGTAAATCGCTGTCCTTGGGGGTTCATTTGTCTTGTATGACAAGTTACTAACGGAAATACCAGCTCTTTCCACGATTCCGGCGCTTCTCTACACATTCATCGAGAGGGCAATTTTCCACATGAACACTACCATCCTTGGAGCAAGGTTAGCATTTTGGATATCGGGGTCTGTGGGGAATCTGTGTTGACTGAAGAACAGCATCTGGGTATTCACTTTGATTGCAATGGAGGCTGTCAAGACATACAAATCGAATCCATACTTCATGCTTGGAACAACACAAATACCGACGTGGATCACACCATTTGTGATGGTCTTATTTGTATCAGTGCTAGTCCCAAATACAAGTTTCCTGGGACATATCTGCGGACTGGCCTTTGGCTACGGATGTAAGTATTTACTTCCTATCTTTCCTGACAATTGAATGCTGATTATGTCAGGGGGTCTCGGATATCTCAAATTTCTTGCTCCACCAGAAAAGGCTCTACGCTGGATTGAGGGAAAGCTGAACCTGCTTGGGAGACTTCCACATTATGTCTCGGTCGACCAAAAGACATACGGACGATATGGAGTACTTCCAACCACAAACCCAAGCATGTCAGGACCGGATATTGGTTTAGGCTATGTGGCTAGCTCGCAGAGACTGGGGCCTTGAAAGAGGCGGGGNAAGGATCGAGATTCTTGTAAACTGTTGTACAAATACCAGGCATAGTACGGCGTTGGACGGAGGCTTTTGCTGGGATGGTTGGGCAACGGCCTTGGCCGATGTTGTGATTATAGATAATTAATGACGCAGAAAGAGTTCATTTCTCATTAAATATTCTGCTCAGTTGCCTTTCAATGGTCGTCTGGACTTCAGCATCCCCTTCGATTCGTAGTGATTATATGTGGAGTGGGGTGCCAGTCGCGTCTCTGCTTGAGAAGCGCGACTTGACTTAGCCTGGAGCAACATCAAAATGCGCAATCAAATCTCAACACAATTCGCTCCTTGAATATGGTCTCTCTCTTATGCAAGTTAAGTTCCCACGGCCCCAGACTACTTCTAACAGTCAATAGCTTCCGGCGTTTTGCTGCGACATAATCCATTGCTCCTCAGGCTACCTCCATACCTGTCCTTTCTCTGTATAGTTGTTGGCGTCGCATGGCTGCTTGTCCTACCTCTAGACGACTATTCACGGAAGACTTACATCTCAGAGAACGCTCTGCTGCCGGGCCAGGTCCATACATATTTCGCTGGTAGCGACCAGAATGTGTTCCGAGGGTACAAGCACGAGGTTGATGCGCTGGAAGGGAAAAGCAATATCGAGTATGGAGCCTAGGTACACATGTTGAATATCGGACTGACGGAACAATAGGGTAAATGATAAGCTGGAAGAGTTCTTTAAGGCCTCTGGGCTGAAGGTGGCGAGACAAAAGTACAAGTACAAGTCTGCGGGGGAAACATATTCAGGGGAGAATGTCTACGCCATACTTCACGCTCCGAGAGGAGATGCCACAGAAGCCATTGTGCTTGTGGGGGCTTGGAGGAATATTGAAGAGGAGCTCAATCGGAGCGGAGTAGCCCTCGTTCTCACGTTGGCCCGCTATTTCAAGAGATGGTCACTATGGTCGAAGGATATCATTTTCCTGGTCACTGCGGACAGCACGGCTGGACCACAGGCTTGGGTCGATGCCTACCATGATACACACCAGTCCCCAGCCGTTGAGTCTCTCCCCTTGAAGAGTGGAGCTTTACAAGGGGCAGTGGTCATTGACTACCCATTCGATCATCGATTCGAGTCCATTCATGCCGTCTATGACGGGACCAATGGTCAGCTTCCCAACTTGGATCTCCTAAATACAGTGGTCTCCATTGCAAGTGGTCAAATGGGTATTGGAGTCTCTATCCAGAAGATGTGGAAGCACTCGGACAGCTACCAGGACCGGCTCCAGACCATGCTTCGTGGAATGTTGAAGCAAGGCCTTGGATATGCATCTGGACCTCACAGCAGCTTCATTCCGTATCATGTCGATGCTATCACATTGCAGCCCTTCGGAGATGGATGGCAAGACGAGATGGCAATGGGGAGAGTCATCGAAAGCACTTTCCGGAGCTTGAACAACCTACTAGAACACCTGCACCAGAGCTTCTTCTTCTACCTGCTCATGCAGTCCAGTCGTTTCGTCAGTATTGGCACTTATCTCCCTAGTGCAATGCTGGTAGCTGTCAACTTTACCATCATGGCAATCTTTCTCTGGATCAAGAGCGGATCGCCCACGACTTCAGCAGAGAAATCGTCCAAGAAAGGAGAAAAGAAGCAATTGGCCTTGGTAAAGGAAGGCAGTGCCAAAGCCCTAGCTCCAGAGGAGATTGTCACAGTACGCGAAAGAGAGCTTTTCCTACCTCTAGCCGTGGTAGCTGGCCTCCAATTACTTGGGGTCCTGCCACTCTTCATCTTCAATCACGCACCGCAAAATGTAAGCTCCTTCAGACTATCCTGTCAACACCAAATCTAACATTTCCTAGATGCTACAACCTCTGTTTATCTTCACAGTCCTCCTAAACTGCATCCTGCCTTTCCTGCTCTCCAACAGTCTGATCCGCTACTTCGCTCCAACCGCTCAGCAGTACACGCTCATTAAAGCGTTCTCCTTACTCCTCCTCGGGATGTTCCTCTCCGCTCTGGCCACCCTCAACTTCTCACTTGCATTCCTCGTGGGCCTGTTCTCTGCTCCCTTGACCTATATCCAGCCAGTCCCAAAGTATCCCATCGTTGCGGTTGTTGTCGCCTGTCTATTGACTCTGCTGGCTCCTACAACAGTGGTGATGGCTGGGTCATGGCATTGGGGACTGAGTATTGGCCAGGTGTTACAGGAGGCGGCTTTCGGGTGGGATGTTTGGGGCATGAATACGCAGGTGGTGGTCTGGTGTGTGTGGTGGCCGGCTTGGGTTGTAGGCATGATTTTGTTGTTTGGGAAGCCGAGAGTGGAGGATGGAAAGCGCGAAGCAAAGGTGGTGAAAGCATAGTTGGCATATGTACGTAAATAGATAATTGAGTCACTAAGACAGCAATCTGACACTCTTTCATTTGACAACTCAAGATCCGGTACTACCGCACTTGTCACACATCCTCTATGTGCTCCATATGTTTCCCGATTTATCAATTGCAACAGGTTATTAAACTGGCTCAATGCGTTTACTATCTCAGTACAAAATAATTGTTACTCTCGTCGAAAATTGATTTGCCTTGGATTAAATGTCGCCTTATGATGTTGACTTAGAACGAATTTGGGCAGAATCCTTGCGCTAAAAATTTCTTGTGTAAATGCTCTTTTGATTAGAAATCCCAACCTCATGCCGGAAGGCGAAGGTATCTCGTTCGTAGCGGCAAATGCCTATCTCATGCTTAGAGAGATCTATTGTACATCCCAGCCAGTTGTCATCATGCCCAGACGCCATGCCATGCCAAATCACGCGGCCCAAACATCCTGACCCTTTGACTCGATCCAGTTGCCCAGTTGATTGACGCTCGAGTCCCATTCCTCTAGTCTTAACCGCATATTGTCGATTTGCTTCATATCCAACACCTTCGGTTGTACCCAATTGATACGGGCAATCTCATCCACTTGGTCAATGCTTCCTCGCAACAGTCCCAAGCTCAATGCCTTCATGATCAAGTGCTCGATCTCATCTGGTCGTACCTTAGTCTCCTCGGCAATTGTGCGGAACGACATTTCGCGGTCGTGAGGAGGTCTTCGAAAAACGGTCTCGGTCAAAGCAGCCAAGTAGATCTTTTGTCTCAAGCCATCGCGGTGTTCTGCAAGGAGGGTATTGGAGGAAATGTGGCCAGCAAGAACGTCGTACGCAGCAAGATCCCCACGGTTGAAAGCGAACAGAAGCTCATATAGCCAAGTGTCGTCCTTCTTCAAGTCGTTAAGAATTGGGTGTAGCAGCAGTTCACCGAAGTTATAAATTGTATCTGAGACCAGAGCTGCAATAGCAAGATCGTAAGCCCGGCTTCTGCGCTCAGCGGGGGACAAATCGGTGACTTCGATACACGCAAGGTAGAGGAGGGCATTTCGGTAGTATGACGCAAATTCAAGTTTGGACTGGATGATAATTAGCTAGGCTCCCAACCTTTCCAACGACTAGACGAACCTGGTAATATTCAGCGTTGACACGGTAAAATGCTGCATGCACAATTGTCTCAACAGAATCAAAGTTGTCCAGGATCGTCTCCGACTTGTCCAAATCCTTTCTTGCTCCCTCAAGATCCTTCAATTCAAGCTTCACTGTGGCTACAGCGACAGTGGCGTAGACGTAGGCGTCCTGGGAATTCGGGTTATTGACTTTGTTTGCTGCTGCGGTAAGGAAAGCCAGGCGCTCTTCACTATCTGCGAAACAAATTAGCTGGAGTTCAGTAAAGAGGGGATTAAAAGAATACCTTTGCATTGCGAGGCTGCGCTCAGGGCCAAGGTGACGAGCTTGAGCTGGTTGATCTTGTCGGCGAAAGTGAGGATGAATGTCTTGTAGAAGGCTAATCGTTGGGGGGCACTCTCTTTGTGGTTGAAGAATTGTATGAGCGTATCGGTCAACTGATGCCACAGCTTGCGCTCCCATAGATCTTCGAAGTCGAGATACAGGTGTTGCAGCTCAGCCGGAGCATTATCTCTCTGCTCCTCCAGAAATTGCGGGATGTCGACGTTGCTCATGGCGGCGGAAGAAGGTAGAGTATCTCTGTGTCAAATTTCGTATAGACTCAGGTCGTATTTTAGGAGACCTAAAGTCGAGTTTAGTTGTGGGAGAGAAGCACGAAAGACGGTGGTATTGAGTTGAAGTCTAAGTGTTGATGTTCCTGAGTCGACGTTCAACCATCAGGCTGGAGGTTCGCGCGCGTACCTGGAAGCCTTTTGGCGGAGCTGCACTTGCACTGTGCCAGTCCCCGATAGGCCTAGCGGGAACTGCCAGCTCTAAGAATTGACAAGGGTCGTTAACAACCTCATCGCTCCTCAGTACGGGCAGAACCTGCACAACAGTCAATTGATTTCGAGCACGACCGCAACGATGCAGAAGTCCTGCAGTCCGTCGAGTATGAATGGTCTCCGGACTGCCGTGCGGCTGGGGCGGAGCTCTGCCAACAATACCCCTCTCAGACGGCACATCAGCGATGTTACCATCACGAGAACTGGCAAACCAATTATTCGGACACAGGGTGGAAGGTCGGTACTTTTCCTGCTGAGCCAATGATCTTATACTAACCTGTGCTACTACAGATCATCTCTTGGAGGTAAAATGCAACCAATGCGAGGACACGGGAGCTGGGCTGATGAAGGCTATTAGGACACACAGTGACGGTTTTCGGTGCAACGGGATTCCTGGGAAGATACATTGTTAACAGACTTGGTGCGCGATTCACGATATCATACTCGAATGATTTAGAGACTGATAGTTGGTGGAACAGCTCGACAAGGATGTACCGTCATTGTACCTTTCCGTGAGGAAATGGCAAAGCGTCATCTGAAGGTCGCAGGAGATTTGGGCCGGGTTGTATTCATGGTAGGATTGAAAACGCGTACCCGGGGCGACTTAGCTGAATTTTCTTCCAGGAATATGATCTCAGAAATACACAATCTCTTGAGGAGAGTGTCAGACATTCTGATGTGGTCTACAATCTCGTTGGGAGAATGTACCCTACCAAGTACGTTTTGAAGGCGAGATGAAGAGAGAGATTCTGACGGCTTTAGGAACTTTGATCTGGAGGATGTCCATGTTGAAGGTGCTGAGAGAATTGCAGAAGCAGTAGCCAAGTATGACGTTGATCGGTTCATCCATGTCTCGTCATATAACGCAAATGTGAACTCACCCTCCGAGTTCTTTGCAACAAAGGTTAGCAGACATCACAATCAATCCTATTGCCAATACTGACCCTGCCTCTCAGGGACGTGGAGAGACTGTTGTGCGTAGCATCTTCCCTGAAACCACTATTGTGAGGCCCGCGCCACTTTTTGGATTTGAGGATCGATTACTGCACAAGCTTGCCGGTGTCACCAATGTCCTGACTTCAAATCACATGCAAGAACGGTACTGGCCTGTTCATGTAAGTCTGTCGTATTTTCAGAGGTATCCTGGGCTAATCCATTATAGGCCATAGATGTTGGGGAGGCACTAGAGAAGATGCTCCACGATGACAGCACTGCTGAGCAAACTTATGAGCTTTATGGCCCAAGAAATTACTCAACGGCTGAGATCGCCGAATTGGTCGACAAGGAAATCATCAAGCACCGTCGCCACATTAATTTGCCAAAGTCTATCCTGAAGCCAGCCGCTGGACTTTTGAACAAGGCCCTCTGGTGGCCAGTAATCTCTGCCGACGAGGTTGAAAGGGAATTCATCGATCAGCACATTGATCCATCTGCGAAGACATTCAAGGATCTTGGAATCGAGCCAGCTGAGCTCAGCAGCCTCACATTCCACTACTTGGTAAGCAATTGCCACTCTGACCATGGACCTATTTCTGACCTTTTGCAGCAAGGATACCGCAGTGCTGCTTTCTATGATTTGCCCCCTGCGACAGAGCGTGAGAAGAGGGAAGAGAAGAAATATCTGCATGTCCTTGACGACCAATAGAGCAAATGGTCTTCTTGGCGTGCATGTAAACTGGGATAGCAATTGTACATATCAAAACCTTGAACCTGACAACATTTTCTCATAAAGAGGTCCCGAGTGACGTGAAACCGCCTTCTAAAACACAAACCAATTCAACCGCATCATCTTGCTCAAGCAAAATCTGTGTGTTTGCTTGTCGATTCGACACTCTAAAAGAGCTAGGGTGGTAGATGTACTTCCCCTACGGTAATTGTTATCGGGGAGCAGCGACACAACTCGGCAAATTTTCTCGCCAAACCAAGCCCAGTCATGATCCATGACAATCTGCTCCCAACACCACAAAAGACACCAAAATGAACGGCGTTGATGAAGACGAGACCCCGTGAGCAGATGCCTTCGCAAATATTCTAAAGCTGACTAACTCATCCCAGCGTTCTATCGGGCTCTGCACTCTCCGCTTTGAAAGAGTTCTATGCCGAGCGCGATGCTCACGAAAGGCAGTTCGAGGATCTGAAGGCAGAAGCCGAGAAGAATGCAACCTCCTCTGCACCGCTGAGTATGGAAGCTTTTGCGGAGGATTGGAACGAATCGCAGTTCTGGGTTCGTGATTTGGGATCCTTTCACGCAAAGCTGGAGCGGAATATCTCAAGTGAATTCGGAAGGTGCTAATGAGTGTGAGTGCAGTATTCGGACGAAACAGCGAAAGCGCTGGCTGAGGAGCTGCTTGTGAGTGCTGCATCGGGCACGAGCATCGCTGTGGTATCTGCCCCAAGTGTGTTCGTCCAGTTGAAGAATATCTTAGTAAGGGATCCCCGTCATTGAACCCACGCCACTGTTGATAGTGAGTTTCTGCAGGCTGCGAGTGGCATAAGCGAAAGCGACAAGCCTAGATTGTGGCTGTTAGAGTTTGACAAACGATTTGAGGTCTTCCCGGAGTTTGTGTTCTATGATTTCAAGAATCCTACGAAGTTGCCATGTGGGTTCACCGTGCTGGATATATTAGGCAAAGCTGATGTAGTGCAGCCGAATTAAAGGCGAGTATTGATCACATCATCTGCGACCCTCCTTTCTTGAGCGAGGACTGTCAGACTAAAGGTATGGGGATCTGACTTCCATACTTTGGAATTAGCTCATCATGGATCTATGTAGCTGCGATGACGGTTCGATGGCTGTCTAAGTCTTGGGGAGTAGCACCAGAGAAGAGAACTACAGTTGCACGGCTAATTCTCTGTACGGGAGAAAGGATGGAGATGCTTATCAACAAGCTATATCGCCCGCAAGGCATTGCAACTACGACATTTGAACCTGTTCACTCCAAAGGATTGAGTAACGAGTTCTTCTGCTACGCGAACTTCGAGTGCGACAGATGGAAATGGAAGGGCCAGGACGAATCCATTTCTTGACACTCATGGGTTTCAATGAGGTTCTATTAGCGAATCTTTGTATTGTACAATAGGGAGCCGGCGGGCGGCAGCCCGTATATCATGCTGTCGTGACAATGATGCTGGGCTCTCGCGGCCTGGGTATTGTTACATCCGACCCAATATTAATAACGCCTGAAATGCATATCCATCCTTGTCTACATTGCAAAATAACGCCTTACTGCCCATTATGCTAACGACTGTATGACGTAGAATAAAATAAATGCCTCGGAGTTGAGGACGTCGGACTTTGATGCCAGTGTGACATTATGGTCATTGAACTTGAACCATTGATTGCCAACACGTGAGTATGAGATGTAGTGACCTGTGGGAGTTAGCGAATCGCTTTTGACATTTTGTGGTCACAATTCACCCGTTTCGAGATTGCCGACATGAACAACCACACTTTGGAGTTCGTATGTGCAGCCTCTGGCCAACTCGGGATTTTGCTTGGGGTCTTGACCTCGTGCTCGATTTGTATAAGGATACATGTCGAGCTTGAGGGGAAAAGAAACTTTAGTTTCGATTTTCGAGGCAGAGCCATTGCTTTGCTTGAAGCGCTATCAGGTTTGTCAGTAGAAGTTAGTGTGGAAAAAGACTGGCCCAGCTACCTTCAGCTGTAGGGAGAGCACGTTGGGCAGGCTCTTAATACTTGATAGCTTCTTTGCCTCCTTCGTCCCGCAGTTGTGACAGGTGTATTCACAGCGCTCCGCCTGCTTGTATTCTGCCTCAAGGCATCTCTTAACGCTCAGTCCAGTAGTCTTGATGCTTTTCTTTTTCGAGAGAACGTCAAGACCCAAACTTAGATCCATGAATTGCTGGACAGAGGTTCTGATTTCGCCACAACCCTGGCATGTGATGGTGCTTTGCGTGCGGCCGTAAAAGGTCTGGTGGACGATGCAATTGCAGCTCGAATCTGGCCGGGCACGCTTCGGTGAAGGGGCACCGTCCTCCAACGCCTGTTTGTGGGCATTGGCATTGATTTCATGAAGCTCTTCAGTGAGAAACTGGAAGAATTCATGGGCATCTTGCTCCTTGTTGCTAGCAAGCTCTTCATATGCTTTCCGTTTCGACATCCAGAAGCAGGCAAGCATGTTATGAGCCGAGTACCCAACCGTATCAGGCTGCGCATGAAATGCCTGAAACATCTCATCCATTGCGCATGCTACGCAGTTCTTTCGAGTACATTCGGAGCTTCGGTGACCATCCCCCAGGTGGAAATTCCGGAGTAAAGGGTTCTGCATCAAACTTTGGAGAATGACATTCATGTAGCATGTAGCACCCATATTGTATATTCCCCGGATACCACTCGCTCGACAAGGGGTATTGTTTGTGTTGACGGACATGAGTTGTGAGTCCTCCTTGGAGGCATCGGTGAAGAGATCGTCCAGTTTCCGTTTCCGTGCTGTTATCAGAATGTCAGACTCATGGACTACCTGGTAACGCAGGCAGGAGAATATGATCAAATACATCACTCACAAGAGAAGCTTCCGGTACCAATCTTGCGCAACCTCAGTCCCTCAAGTGTTGGATCAAATACGAAGTCGTTGCACATCTGGCAGAAGAGGTAGCCGTTTCTGGACTCAACATCTAAGAATGTAAGCTTTGCCACCTCCGGCATCTACATGATAATGGCACATACAAAAGCGATGCTTAGTTTCCATGCCATGCTCGACGCGTCCAGATGCTGTTGTTGTGACCTCACATTGGAGACAGAGGTAATTCGGGGTAAGGGTCGTGAGTGCTTGTCCGGCGGGAGTTTTGGACGTCTGGGGTATTATTGGTGTTGTATCGGAGACCACACACATACACGTCCTGTAGGCACGTATAGTATTTTCTAGAATCTCGACTGGTCCTTCCAGCAGGATGCGGACGTGTTCTGAGAATATCAAGTTAGCAGGCTGGCGTGCAAGGCTGTGAGTTTGCGGCGGCTTTGCAATACACACCACAACCAAAAAGAGGCACACCTGGCTGAGCAGGTTTGATTTTGGGTACTCTGGGCGACGCCGGCGTCACAGGCCGTGAAGAACCCATTGTTTCAGTGGGTTGACGAATGTCAATCCTCAGTGTTGAAAAGTGATGCCGAAGCCTCGAGGTTGGGCTCATAAATCTGTTGGCATGGTCGAACCAATCAGAAACAAGCATTCGGCCGAGGTAGGGGCTAGGGGCTAGGGGCTACGATTACAGTACGAGATATCATACCTATCCGAGGGAGTTCTGAATTCTCCCAGCAATCGTTTCACAACATCATGCCAGCGGCCCCTCGTGTCGCCCTTATTTCAAAAATGGCCACTCAATTAGTTCCATTACAGGATGTCGAGAGATTAAGCTCGTCTGTTATTCGAGTGCTTGGAGGTAATCCGGGAAAGGTGAGCCACTGTGTTCGAAAACCTAGCCTATGTTCCGCTCGTTGTCATTATGATGTATTTACGCCTTTGTAAGCTGGAAGAGGACCCCATGTTTGGATATGACACGTTATTTCTTGATTTTCTCCACATCTAAGCATGATTGAGTATCGTCAAGTGCAGCCTAGCTCAAGCGAGTGTATTGGACACAACGAGTCCTTCATGTTCATGCTCGCACTACTGGTAGAGTTTCTCGAGGTGTCTCTTTGATATTCAGCGGGAAGTTCCTGTATTTGATGGGTGTGTTTCGTGTTTGAGGCGAGGCATTTGTCCTGAGAAGTATTCTCGCTAGTGGATATTCGAGGAGACAGTACCAAACTTGGTCCGACTCGATTAGATCGTCTTCGGTAACCCTTTAATCTCTGTGCAGCTTTTGTATTTGCTTCTCAAAAGCGGCCAACCCTCTCATAAATTAATCCCGAGTACATTCAGGAGTCCTTACTGATGCAACTATAGTTCACTTTGCAAGGTGACCCACTTGGCTTGTCTTCGCATGTTGCTGTAGCCTAATTGCTTTTAGGGTCAAATACGTACATCATCGGTACCGGAAAGCAGCGACTCCTGATCGATACCGGGGAAGGCAAGCCTGCTTGGATTGCCTCCCTGAAAGAGATCCTACAACAAGAGAATGCAACCGTTGCGAAGGCTATTATCACTCACTGGCACCATGACCATCAAGGCGGCATCAAGCATCTGCTAGAGTACTCACCGTCTACGAGCGTCTACAAAAATCAGCCTGAAACCGGACAGCTTGACATTAAGGATGGTCAGCTTTTTCAAGTAGAAGGTGCTTCCTTGAGAGCAGTTTTGTCACCCGGTCATACCCAAGATCACATGGCGTTGGTTCTCGAAGAAGAAGATGCCATGTTCACTGGTGACAACGTGCTTGGTCATGGAACAGCAGTTTTTGAAGACCTTCCGGTTTACTTGAAGAGCTTGGAGACTATGCGAAGTAAATTCCAAGGTCGAGCTTACCCTGGGCATGGTGCTGTTCTCGAGGATGGTCCAGGCAAAATCATCGAATACATCAAACATAGACAAGTCCGGGAAAACCAAGTGATCCAGGTTTTGAAGTCCAAGAAATCATCCCCAGGAATCGAAGCGTCGAGCGAACCTGATGACTGGACCTCGATGGAAATTGTCAAGTTCATCTATAAAGACGTTCCTGAGAACCTGCACCTACCAGCCCATGGTGGTATCATGCAAATTCTTCGAAAGCTCGAAGAAGAAGGGAAGGTTATCGAAGATTCCAAGTCTGAAATATGGAGCATCAAGAACCGTGCTGCTCTGTGAATCAAGCCAGTGGCAGTATCATTACATCGGATTTGGATGTCAAGATATTCGACGGGTCAGAGCCTTAAAGTAATTGGCGTCCTCGAAGAGCTGCTATGATAATATTGAAAATGGCGATGGAAGCATTGTTCTACTCGTGTAGAGGGAACTGAGTGGATAGGTCTATCTTTGCCTTGTACTTACGCATCAAGAACGAGCTCTTCAGCATAGCGCAAATCAAGGAACCAACATCACTCGCCAGAGTTCATTGGGTCATTCAACGAGCGGGTCTGTGGCATGCGCGTTTTGATTCTCAGGGCAAGCCGTCCCATTGAGTAGGCTCAGGCGAGATATCAGGTCATGATCGTGCTACACCACTGCTAGACAAAGAGGAAAAGATCTTGACACAACGTTCAAATAGCCTCACGGTTGCACAGACTCTTGCGGAATTAGCTTCAGTCTAGGCTCCCAAGCAATTTCACACCCATTCCATGCAAGTTAGGAAAATGCTCTGCATACCGATATCAGCACAACTCGCCTGTGTATAATTCAACAAGTGTTTGGAGAGACCCCAAGTGGCATGATTATGGGTCTACAGCCTCATAGAAGGGGGAAGAGGCAACGAATTGGTTGGTTACCGTTTATGAAGCCAATGAAATTCATTCGGAGACTTGCTCCCTCCGAATTCCACCCAAGCAGCCCTACATTGGGGCCTAGATTACACGTGGACTTGATTTTTCTACACCCTCCGAGCTACCACTGCGGCAGCCATTGTTGCTAGTAGTAGTTGTCAAATTACCGTTTACCCAGCGTAGAAGTCGCCACAACTGAGCGTAGCGGAATCAGTGTCATCTTAGGGAAGCTTAACTACAGCCAGGCACTGAAAGACGACGTCTAAGGAGAATATTTTCCCCATCCATTTACAAGTAATCGTAGGGTGAGAAGTCTATGACATGATGTTCCTACCTTACCTGGCACCCGACTTGCATCGTTGCCCATGCTTTCTGAAGAAATTCCACTTCTGCGGTGTAGCGTTGAGTCTTGAAACTTGAATCTTGAACCGGATCAAGCACTGATCATTTCCGATGCAGCATATGGATGAGGGCAGATTTGGAAGAAAGAAAAACCCTCCTAGCCGAACTCTCCTCTACTGGACAGGATGAACAGAATGGAATAAATCGTACTCGACTCGAAACTCGCACAGTATGCCAGCCGTGAACAGAGAACATACAATGTGCTCATTCTTGTGCTGTTTCGTTTTGGGCTGGTCTGGTCTGGGCTTTCTAGGTTCCCACCTGGTCATTGAAGCGTGTGACCCGATCGCACTTACCGACATTTACAGAACGGGCAAGACGGCACCAAAATACTTCATATGAGGGCATTCATACATTTTGCAGAGGTGGAGTTCGCTTTATCCGAAGATGCCGGCAGCCTTTGGCTTCCTCAACGACGCCGCCAGACGTTTAACTAGCCACTAAGAATGCCGCTGAACGTATGCCAAGACAGTACCCCTGGTCATCGGGAAGGTGAGGATCGCAGATCGCGCGTGAAAGTGATCAGCCTCGCCGATACATGTAGCGTGGATGGATCGTAGGTTAGGGTAGATGAGATGGCTGGATGGGTGCTTAAGTCGGGGTGTGCTGGCGACCGGAGGTCTGGCTACAGTAAGTCTGCATTAATAATGTGTCAGCGAAGTCTCAAGTCTGCTTGCTGCTCCGTTTGCCGGACATATCTCCTCACCTTACCTCACCCTCCCAGCCAAAAGCACCCTCCTACAGGCTGGTCCGTCTCATACTGTGGGCTGACATGATATATCAGTGCTCTTTAAGGTATAGTTGCAAATGTCTGTTCCATCCAGCTCTGCGGGAAACACGGCCAGCTCATACTTGACAGACAATCGCCTGTCCTGACTCACACAAAAGGCACACACAGGCAGTTTCGGTCAAAGCACCCTTGCCTCACTCTTTTCCTCTTTACTACGTAGTCTGCTTGACCGTGCAGATGTCTACCCTGTCCATCTGTATGCATCACTCAGTGGGCTCTGATGCGATCATTCGAGCTCGGTGGTCGGTCATAAGAACGGATTTCTCGGCCAGGCCACAGGATGAGATAAATAATCGTCATATCGCTCACTCCCGTTTGCTCTTGCCTCTCCAGAAGATACATGTTTCCTCTGTTCCCTCTACCTGAAAGTGAACTCGTGGAAGCGACTCTCATTAAACTCTTGCAGTCCTTGTCTTTTGCACGCACGCCCTCATTGTACAGAGCTGCCCCTCAAAAGCTACACCACCGGAGCTATCCCCGCCGGCTCTCTACTCGTCACAGTGCACACCCTTTAGCGAACGATTCACAACAAACAACACATGCTTCCAAAGTCGCGAAGATGCGCAGCACTTGCTGGTGCCGTACTTCTCACCTTTTCAGGCTTGGCGCATGCACATGATCATGATGAGGACATGGCTATGAACATGGCTCCTTCGCTGTCACCAGCAACTCCTTCGAAATCAGCTGCAGACACCTACTTTCAATATGGAGGGCACTCGGCGCTGATGTTGGCGCACATAGTGCTTATGACAATTGGCTGGGTGTTTGTCTTGCCAATCAGTGGGTGACTCTTGGCTATTCCGGAGATGCATCCTTCTAATAAAGTTCACAGGCGTGATGTTCTCGATTTCTCGATCGCGGTTCAGTCTTCCGAGCCAATTCGTTTTCCTGGCTGTCAATGTGATCGGTGTTCTACTGGCCAGCATTTATAACGCCAGCACCCCGGATTTGTACCCCAACAATGCACATCACAAGCTTGGCTGGGTTCTGACATGGGTGATGGGCGCACAACTGGTCATGGGAGTGATACATTCATATGCACGGAAAGCTCGCTCAACGAGTGCCGGATTCACCCCCATTTCTGCAGAAGCAATCACAGAGCATCAGCGCATACATTCTATGAGACAGGCGCAGATCTACCGACTATCTAATGACAGCGGACAGGGCACTGAGCCGAATACCGAATCACTTAGAAGTAGCTCGCTTGCTTCTACCGACTCCGTCGACAACCTCCCGGAGCTACAGCTACAGACTGAGGACGAAGATGAATTCGAGGAAAAGCATGGCTTGATGCATGGCACTGCCGTGGATACATATTTGACGAACAAAATCCCAGCTCTCATTTCGTCTCGCTTGACAAGAGTCCTAGAATTTCCTTACAACGCAATCGATCGCCTGGTGTTGATTTTGGGATTTGTTGCTATCGCTAGTGGCATCGTCACATACGGTGGCTTCTTTGTGAGTTCACAAACCCATTCGAGGTGGCTTTTCTGACCAGATCAGATGGGATCTCAAGTATTCAGCGGCCTGGCACACTTCATCAAAGGAGGCGTGTTTTTCTGGTACGGCGTCCTGACGCTAGGGCGATGGGCTGGCTGTTTTGCCGATATTGGATGGGCTTGGAATCTTAACCCATCACCGAAAAATCGACCATCAGCAGAGTTCGTAGAGAGCTTCTTGATCTTCTTCTACGGCTCTACGAATGTCTTTCTGGAGCATTTGGCTGCATGGGGTAAAGAATGGACAGCTCAAGATCTCGAGCATCTCTCACTTACACTTATGTTCTTCGGTGGCGGATTGGTAAGTCGAGACATATAGAATCTGAGCTGGCTGACACTTCTCAGTGCGGCATGGTCATTGAGTCCAAGAACGTCCGAAGCCTAGTTAATACCACCAAAAAATCCGCCATGTCAAACTTCCCTTATCACGCTGGAGAGCCAGAAGCAACGGAGGAGCCTAGGAGTTACAGATTCTCGATGAATCCTCTTCCTGCTCTAGTTATTCTTCTACTTGGTAAGATGATGAGCTCTCATCACCAGGAGTCCATGGTCTCCACAATGATCCACACACAGTGGGGTACCTTGCTGATGGGAGCTGCATTTGCTCGTGGAGCAACGTACATCCTTTATTACTTGTCACCACCAACTTCAATACTACCAGGAAGGCCACCGACAGAGCTCATCACCGCATTCTGTTTGATGGCTGGAGGAATGATTTTTATGGCAAGCGTAAGTCGCTTTGTTTCCCATCACATCTTCGTTAAAGCTGACATTCCTTCAGGCTCGGGACACAGTCATGGCAATGGAAGATAACGGACTAGACGCAATGTTCATTTTCACCGTCTCCATGGGAGTCATTACCCTTTTAATGGCTTGGGTTATAACGGTGATCGCTATCAAAGGTTGGGCCGTGAGGAAGGAGAACCGGACACACGCATGTCACGGAGTTGCATGAGACGAACAAAAGACGGGGATTTGATGATTGGATGGAAACACTTTTGCGGCATATGACACGGCGCACCTGGATGATACCATTTTGTTTTTCTTAATTTTCGTGCAGAAATTAATAATAATTATTACTTTCGATGGTTGAATTAGTGATGTCACAATAAAGTTGCATAGGGCTGAAGCCTCGTTGCACAGCTTCCCCGAGCTTGCAACATCACCTCAGTGAAATTGTAATGTCTGAAATCTATATCCAAAAGGTTGATTGAAGCCTCTTTTTCCAAGATCCTTACCTTCATCGGAGCCGTAGCTCTTGATGGCGCTCTACATTTCGCACGTGATCACCTCATGAAATAAATTCTCCTCGAAAATCCGACTCCTTTCCTTTTCCAAAACAGAACAAATACCAGAAATGGCACCAAGTACTAGCGCCAAGACAAAGCGACATAAGAAGAGAAAGTCGAGAACTGAAGGTGCGTCACTTAGATGTATTTAAAAGCAAGATGTTGACGAAATACAGTTTCATCAGACAGCTCTGACAGCGAACCCGAGAGACCCAGCAAGCAGGTCAAGAGCAAAGCTTCTGACTCTCAGGACGCTAGAGAATCATCGCCGTCATCTGCTGAGGAGAATACCGTCAGCATCTCTCCCCACTCTTCCACCTCTCTCATACGGGCAACCTGACTGACTTTCTCAGGCCCGTGACAAATCGTCATCAAGAGAGCCAACCCGAGCAGAAATTGAGGCTGCATTCTCCCAGTTCTATATGCAGCGCTTGACAGCAGAGTTTGCAGATGATCTCGAGAGGCTGAGGACGAGTGATGATTTCAAGGATGAGGCAGTACCGATGCTGATTGCTGCGCTGAAGGGTGGGACGGTGATGTTTTCGACGGAGGAGAAGACGAGGATTGTGCTTGCTGGTGGAGAAAAGGATGTTTAATCCTGGGATCAGGGAGTGGGCACCGGGAATGGTGTGTATTTGCTACGCCGCTACGGAGTTTGGGGTTTTAGCAAATGCATCTTGCTTGATTCAGCACTCTATGAATTTATTCTATGTGAAAGACGGTGATTCTCAAAGGAATGCCACGTTTGGGCAGCTTTGGCAGCAGTAAGCCGGTTTCCAATTTCCGATGTCATTCGCAGGAATGGGTATCACTCCAAAAGTTCTCCGACTTGCTAGTGGAAGGAATTAGTTACCAAGTATGAGCATTGGCCTTTTCTTTTCCCAAGCCAGAGCTTCATCCTTTGCAGGCAAGGGAAATCACCGGCATCCCACTCCCTTAGGCGCGTTCAATGTACCATTTCCTCAAAAATAGTGCTTTGTCAGGTTCCCCGATATGACACTTCCAAGATTTTCTAGAGCACCGGTTCCCGATGATTCCTATTCCTGACATATCACTGTCTTCCCGGATCATATTTTCCAATTTCCCCCACTTGGGTACCCCTCTCTCGCCTAGCCGAGTTACCTAGGAACTGGCATCTTTCGGAATATTCTGAATATTTTATAGTTCATGCTATCCCTCTCTGTCCGAATTGTCCTCTGCATTCAACCTCCCTTCCCACGCCCTCGGTCCATCAGATGCCATTGAAATCCTTCCCCATGCAATTCATTCCCCGAGAAATTCTCGCTACCAGAACGGATTCGCATCCCACATCAAAGTATTGCCTTCCTTCCTCGTCCAATGGTTGGTTTCCAGTAACTCTCTCATGGCTAGCTGGTTTCCGTCCAGGGGAATCCCCTGAGAAAATCTCCAGGACGGCTGATTCCCAGAGACACCGCTGTACTTTCCCTCCTACTACCCTACTATTCGCTGTTTCTTATAGTCTTAGGCATGTATATCTACTACTTTTCATCTTTATTACATCTTTACTTGCATTTTGGATCTATCAGTTATAGATATTTGTAGATCATTAAGTAATCTTAGTTAAGATCGAATACATTGAAAGATAAGGAAACGCTTTTTACTATTCTCAGATAATATATTAACTTGAGACTATCTGATGGCACATCGAAACCCTTGTAGTCTTAGTTCGTTAAGTTGGATTTACGTAGTAATTGAGTAAATTTCCTAGTCGTATTTACCTTCCCAGGCGTATGGACCAGGATTTGGAGACTCAAAGTCCTATTCGCTGCTACAAAAGACCTCATCTAGTGTCTGTCTGAAAGTGTTATAACCAGTTCTTGTTAAACGATCCAGCTTTTGTTGTGAAATATTGCCAGCGATTAGGGTTGCTCAGAAGGAGAGTTCTCTTTCTCTTCTTTGTTTCGTCTCCCTTCTAAAACAGGAATGGAACACAGAACAATCACAGTGGAGTACGATCAAAGTCGGAGTAAAGCCGAATGAGCTTCCGTTTTCAGTACCCTTGCTGACTTTTGCCTACTAGTACACGTTCAAGAAATACGCAGAAGTCACGAAGACTACCTGTTGAGTCTAAGCCAAGGGTATTTCAAACCAGTCAAATAATTGCGAGTAGGAAGCTCAGTCTAAATTGCTTCATTATATGCCCTGATATGCTGCTGGCTAATGGCAGATGATAACGGCTAACGGCATTTGCATTTGCAATTAAATTTCTGAACCTGATCCTGGAGATATCTGAACATCCGTTCTTAGAAAATGCACCAAGAGATTCAAAGTAATAGACGAAACTCAACATCCCGTCCAGTCGGATTTTCTTTTCAAAAAAACAAAAACCACTTAGAACATTCGAGATACAACAATACAAGGCGAACGTAAAGAAGAAGCAGGAACAACAATCAATAACGAATGTATAATGGTCATTTTTATTTATACTGAAAAGAGCTGAGTATTCATTCTCGTAACCCAGGCACACCATTCGCTTCGCAAATCAGCCAGCTTCGCCCCGCACTTTCAACTCAAAATGCAAAAAAAGAACAGATAATTTGTTCGTCGCGAGCAGCTACTTATTATTAGTCTTTTAGTTCATGCAGTGTGACTGAAGCAGCACGTACGATTTGAACCTACGAGGCCGAAACCATAAGATGACTGAATTACTAATTCAAGTCTTACCCATTAACCACTCTGGCATCGCGACATGTTTGGTATGTTTGGAGAAACGTAATGTTATTCCGATATAGATCAGACACAAAAAACTGGGCGATTTGCATTCTGCATTCGAGTAGGGAACACCAAGTTTTAGCCAGAGCAGTCACATGCTGTTTGGTAGCTTCATGTAAATAATTGCACCGGGAAGGTAATATGTGGGTGTGGTTGTTCAGTCTTAGGAGCAAGCAATACATGCCGTCTAGCAACAATCTACATTCCGACAGAACATCATGGCTGTCAAATGCAATCACATAGGCAAGTCAAAAAGTCACAATCGGCATGTTGAAGTGGTTTCTCAAAAGCAGCTTTTGTATTGAGAATCTTCCTTCACAGCGTGGAAGTTGTATGCTACCAATGCCAATTCCACCAGCAAGTATCCATCTGCGAGCTACACCTAAGCAGCAATCGTAACCTCGACCTCGACACCAGCCTCGATGTTGATGATGATTTGCTTGACAACCTCGGTGGGGGCGTTGAGACTGTATGTGCATTAGCATTGCGGTAACTTCGGCATGATTTTACATACTCAATGAGGCGCTTGTGAATTCTCATCTCGAAGGTGTCCCAAGTCTTGGAACCTTCACCACAGGGGGTCTTTCTGGTGGTGACCTTGAGGGTCTTGGTTGGCAGACGAACAGGGCCCTTGACGCGGAGATCCTTTCCCTTCGCACGCTCAATGAGCTCCTGGCAGACCTTCTCGAGGGATTGGACCTTTCGGCTGGTCAAGGTAATGCGGATCTTGTGGGTTTTCTGTGAAGGTGAAGTCAGTATGCGCCGACGCAGATTCTAATTGCACAACGTACTGGGCCCTCGCCGAACTCCTTCTCTGGCTTTTGGTAAGACATTGTTGTTGTATGGGTAGTCCTTCACGACTCGATCGTTTGAGATTCGGCAAAGTGATGAAGGTGATCTGGTTTGCAGGTTGCAGTTGTCGATGAGGGGAGAAAAGGGCGGCTGCGGATCTGAAAAAGAATGTGGGCTAGAAGTCTTGGCGCTAAATTAGCGAGGCGGGCTTTGATTGGTGACGCGTTCTATTGAATTCAGCCTTGCTGCATGGCGTTGTCATCACCGAGATGCACCCACAGCGTTCGAGACGAGACGAGACAATCACTCATTCTGAGTCAAACGGCGAGGATATTGGATTTGATCATGAATGGAGGTGAATTTGAGCGACCCTGGTGCTCTCAAGTAGGGCTTATTTCGTAGAAGTCCCCAGTCCTCACTCAGCCTTCTTCTGACTTCGTCACGACTTTTCAAAATGGCTCTTTCCAGCATTCCAAACTTTGTCCCTTTCCCGGAAGCGGCTTGGAGGAATCATATTGTCCCAGAAGAATGGGAGGCTTGTCTCGATGCCTGGATTGCCCTTGCTGGAGCTCACCTGGCCTTACCCGCCTCTGAATTTGCCCGATCATCAACCACAGATGAATCCTTACCAGCCTTCCTCACTTCTTATGCTTCGGGTGCAGCTTTGTCACAGGGGCATTTATCCGCTTCCGATCCATCTAAGGAGAAACAGCTGCAGAAGTTATCGTTCCTGTTATCAAATCGACTTCTAGATTCCGAGCATCCCCCTGAGTCGATTCTTTCTTGGGAATTCCTGGCAGATCTCAGCAAGATCTATGGGCAGAGCAATGGCGGGAAACTCGTCACTCTCGTGTGGACCAAACACATGTCTTCCTTGGAGGTCTCTCTGGCTTCTCTGAAGACTTATATGATAAAGGAGCTCGACGCAGGGCTGAAAGGAGACCTGAAAACAGTTGAGTCGAGACTCAAACGACTAGATCACCTTCTCCATGCATCTCCTCAAACGGCTGCATTTTTCATGGCTGGAAGCGATTTTGTGGATGCCCTCATCAGTTGTTTCAAGATTATGAATCCTCCTTTACGAAAGGCCATTGTCTCAACCCTTTATCTCTGTCTGATAGGTCTTACAGAAGGAGAGAAGCCCAATTTCTCATCCCTCGTTGACCAACTTTACTCTCTGAAGGTTGCAGCGGATGCTCACAAGGCAGGGCCTACAAACGTCAACGACTCACTGGTAGCTGAGCTGGTTACCGAAACACCGCTTCTCAAGCAAGTCCAGCAACGGATAGATGCAAGTGGTACTGGATCTGTGAGGGCGAAGTCCGTTCTCAAGTCTCTTGCTGATTTCAAGAAACCTTTCGCCAGTGGAAAACCGGCAAGATTGAGCAAAAAGAAAGTCAACAAAGGCAAAAGTATAGCCATCAATGTGTCGGGCCATGGACAAATTCATGTACATCGAATGAGCTTAATTTCTCAAGTCCAGGATCTCTTCCCGGACCTTGGATCGGGGTTTGTTGTCAAATTACTGGATGAGTACGAAGACAATGTCGAGCAAGTTATCGGTCACCTCTTGGAAGGATCTTTGCCGCCATATCTCGAAAATACTGATCGTTCAGAAGAGCTGTAAGTCACACCATGTCATATGTCCAAAGCGGTAATTCTAACAGTTTACAGCGATTCAAACCATCAGCATATACCCGATATGGCACCTAGCTCCACACCTCCGCAATTACCAACTCGTCGCAATGTTTTCGACGATGATGAGTTTGACCGACTCGCTGTTGATACATCAAGATTACACTTTGGCCGCCAAAACCCAGACAAGACTGCGGATGACGTTCTTCAGGATCGATTGAATGCACCAAGCAAAGCAGCGATCTTGTCAGCCCTGGCAGCATTTGACTCAGACGACGACGAACGAGACGATACATACGATGTCGAAGACGTTGGGGGCACTGTGGACTCCGCAACCCCGGGAAACAACCCCGAGGAGACTAATTCGGATGTCCGAGATGCTCATGATGAATCCCTTTTCCGAGCATACAAGTCAACACCAGAGCTCTTCGGTCGCGATGCCGCAACCCGGAGAGGTAAGCCAAGACAGACTCTAAGAGACGAGACTGGCATGACAGATGAGGCGATCGAGGGATGGGGACTCATGCTCTCTAGGGACCCTAGACAGATGAGACGACTGGAGGCGAAATTTACCTCTTTCACGGGTGCACAGCGAGAGTTAGGCCCTTCTGCTTGGAGAGCTAGTCCTGCCGGCTCTGGCACAGAGGACTCTGACAATGCGAATGACCGTGGCAGAGGAGGCAGGCTTAGAGGAGTGCCTCGTGGTGGTAGAGGCAGAGGCCGTGGCAATGTTGCTGGTCCAACTGGTGACAAGGAGACCGAAGCTGCTAGAAACCGGAAGGAGGCTAATAAAGGCTCGAGGGCAAATCACAACCGGAGGGACCAGAGGGCCCGTAAAATGGCTAGAGGAGGGTTTCCTGGCTAGCCCTCGACGCATCGACTGAAAGATAAATAGATGAGCGTTTTACGACGACCACACGGCTACATGGATCCTTGCTTTGGAAGAAGCTTATATTTACTGAAATGTAACAAAACAATTGAGTGACATCTGGTCTATATGACCACCGCCAAGCATCAAAGAATCTGGAGGGTCCCACTCAAGAGCCCATGACTTTCTCCTTCAGATCCTCTACCACAGTAGTTTTGTCCTTGAAAGTCAACCCACCACCAAAGCTATGCTCACTGTTCCCTCCTCCATTAGTAACCACACCTTCCGTGACGCCAGTCTCGTAGGCACAGCTTCCCATGTCCAGTTTCTTGGCTGCACCACTTGGTGAGATGTCGAAGTCGAAGATGTCCATTGGGAGGCCGAGGGTCGTACAAGCGCTGCGAATGTTAGAGAAAGCATTTGTGACATATCTGACATATGACCCAGGAAGGCTCACTTTGGGATATCAACGATGCCAGCGACGTGCCCTTGCACCGGAGCGCAAGAGAGAAGGAGGTAGACCTGATAGTCTGAGTATCCAAAGCGGCGGAGGTACTCGATACATCCTGGAAGCAATTAGTGCCTGGACATACTTATCAAAGGGAGGCTTACGAAGGATGGTCTGTCTGTACGCTACAGTGACATCCATATAATGCTATATCACCAGTCAGTTTTGCCACATTCCTTCGGTCGCAAAAGCACTCACCTGCTTGCCATGTTGATCAACCGAGAATCCCTCAAACGTCAAGTAGCGTCCAGGGCCATAGTGAGGTTCCACCGGTCCAGGCAGATAAATAGGAGACTTCATGCCCAGATCTGCCATACCATTCTTCATGACCGTGAAATTGATAGTAATTACACCGGACATTTCAATAGCACCACAGAAAGAAATCTCTCCATCTCCTTGCGAGAAATGAAGGTCTCCGACGCTGAATTTGGCACCTTTGACGTGAACGGGTAAGTAAACTTTGCTCCCGCGACTGAGGTTCTTGATGTCACAATTGCCACCATGTTCGGGACGTCCTGGCTGTGTCAGTCTTCGCTTGAGTCACGCTTTCGGGAAGGAGAAGACTGACCTGGGATAGTTCTCGCACCTTCACGTCCGACTTTCTCTTTGATGTCTTCGCTAGCTGAGCCAGCATGGACGTTCTGTGGGTTGGGTGGCTGGGCAACGATTCGGTCCAGCTTGTTTGCGGCGATCAACTCGCCTTCTCGCTTATTCCACGTCGAGAGGACCTGTTTAGTGAGTAGGCATTACTGCTAAGACTATATGAAGAATACTGACTTCAGCAGATGGAGCACAGCCTAGGATACCTGGATGGATCAAGCCGGGAAACTTGACGTGTGGGAGGTGGCGAGAGGTACAGTAGATGCCCTCAAAATCCCAGATTGCCTTGGCTCTGCAAACTGTCAGCACAAATGAAGATGGTAAGCGTATACCCCGAACGCTGCAATTTCTTAATAGTTCGGCTGTCTTAACCACCGGGGCTTGAATGTACAGAAGTGCTCAAATGTGCGGTTCCAAATCTCTAGTCAGGACAACATCCATCAACAACTAAAAGAGTCCGAGGGGTGCCTCAGACATTGATACTGGGAAAGGTATCCAACAGAAGAAAAATTACCGAGAATCGTCTTTCCACAGACGTAAAAATAGGGACTGACTTACGCAGAGGGATAGAGCTCATCCAAGAAGCCACCGCCGTGGTTCTTTTCAAAGACGCCTGTCCATTGATCTTAGCACCGAAGACTATGATCCGAGTATCCTACTAACCAGTCTACCCACATGTCAGTTCAAGGTCAAATGGACGGTAAGCAAGTACTAACAAAACCCCAAGGATGATCTTGATGTGGCTGAACATCCATAATCTCCACAAGCAAGACATCTCCAGGCTCAGCAGTCTCGATCTCGAATGGCCCAGAGAGGTAATGGATCTTGGTAAGATCAACGTTTTTAACATCGTCGGCACTATCATTGTTTCCTAAGCACTGTGAGCAAACAACAAAACACGATCACAGTTCTATGGTTTATACCAATTTGTCCGCCAGTCCAATCCACCTAGGAGGTATTAGTGGTGGAAATTAGAGCAGCAGTTGAGCACATACACATTCGATTTTCACAGTTTCCCCATTCTTAATTGTTCCAGCAAAGGGGATATCTGGATGCCAGCGATTATGGAGCTGTGGTTGTTTCTCTGCTGGAATATCAAGAGAAACTGGACAGATGTTTCTAATGCCGGCCTTGCCCATGTTGCTTGTGACGAGAACGAAGGATGAAGGTGGGGTATAACTTGGTGGGGTAATTCTTGGCTGAGATGAAAGCTGAAATAACAACGTCTAAATGAGAATACAACGATGATTGTCAAATTTCAGGAGAGGGGAATTGTGCAGTTTAGAGATTACGAGTAACCCCGCAGAACAATGTCATGTCAGTAGTGGGATTGGCATTGCCATCATCACTGTTTTGTCCTGTCACAAGAACGAATAGGAGCGCTTTGGCGGCCGATAAGAGCTGGCCGACGTTATCGGCTGGTTGCCCCTCTTTTGAAAGAAGCCGAATCCAGACACACCACTAACTGGTCAAAGTATATGTATCCAGAGCACTCACTGCTTTTCCTTACTTGAAGCGGGGTTTCCTATGAGTAATGAAATCGCTTTTGTTCTTTTATTTGGGCGGAATGATACCGTCTTGCTGTGAGCCCGACGATTATCAGACCCGTATTATGTACATATATTCCACTTCGGAAGTCATGTTTTCGTTTCTCATGGCTGACGTCAGATATACTAGGCAGTCCAGCTGTATTACTTGTTTGCTTGCGCTGGTCAGGCTACCTTGATCTCAATTCCGTGTATGGCGGTGGCGGGCCTGAAGGAACTCCAGACGAGCTACCAGTTTCCAATGGATTTTGAGCAGCTTGATCTGAGCTCGAATTGCCATGTCCAGTATGGGCATCAAGGTTCGACAATTTCAGATTTAAGAACTCATGTTTGTTCTTCCATTGTTGTTGGCTGGCAGCAAAGCCTTCACTTTGAGCTGGTGGTGGAGGGGGGTCGGTGACCTTTGTAATGAGATATGCTGTTGATGCTTCGGCGATTCCGTAGATGAGAACTCCCAATAAAGGGATTCGTAAAAAGATATAAAATCCAACACCGAACCCGAATAAGAGCCCTTCTCTATCGTGGAACCAGTGCTTCTTTTGCTCCTTGGTGAACCTGATTCTGGAGAAGTATGGCTCAAGCTGAGGAAGCAGTCAGTCAGCGCCAAGTCACCAATTTCGATATTGCAGTCTCGTTCGGAACTTCGCAACATGCAGAACTATCCAGCTGAGAACCGGGAATCGAGAAATGCAGCTGTATAGGAGAAAACAACTCACAAGCTCTCTCATCAGACTCCTAGAAGAGAAGTAGCTCTGCAGAAAGATCACCAGGTATCTCTTAGGCAAGAATATACCAGTTCCAAACACAATTGCTGCCGGGCCGAGACCTGCCACAGAGTTGAAAGTATAGAAACTGGCAGCGGGAAGTACCAAACGCCCAACATATGGGATGTATGAAAGGGCAAAGACAGCGAGAGACAGCCCGGCCTTCTTTCCGAACCTCATCAAAAACATTGTGACAGCCTCTGCGGTGCTCGTCGAGTTTGTGCTCCCGTCCCTAGTCGGGTATTTCCGCAGATTCGGGTAGTAAGTCTCTCGTAGAGTCGCAACATCTTCCCCTTTATGCTTCGCGTAGTATGTTTGGTCTACCCAGGCAAGAGAATCCATGAACCTAGGCTTCTATCAGTATAGGATGGTATAGGTAGGCAGTAGATAGACATACATGTTATCTAGCGTCGGCGTAATGTACCTCATTAATGTCATGAGAAAGAAAGGAACTTGCAGAACGTAGTTCTGTATGAAGTCAAGCCCGCTGACAATGTCGTCGTCCCATGTGGAATTTGTGAAATCGAAGATAAAGCTTAGGAACCATAGGAGGACTTTGATCCCTATGACCTGCGGGGTGTTTTAGTAACCTCGACCTCCAAATCTGCAGGAGCGGGGTGATCCTTACTGGAATGAATATGAGCAGTCGAATGGCAATGCCTGCTCCCACAGCTATAGCAGCCTGTTTATAATGTTCCGAAGTGAAAAGAGCGGGGTTCTGGAGCGCGCGTAGAGCTTGACGAAGTCAGTAGAGCATTTGAAGCAAGACATCAAGGTAGGCTGACCTCCAACAACTGTCAGTTGTGCTCCACGAAGAATGGCATTGGGGTCGAAGTTGGACACTGCGAGTTTCTTTCTGAGCTGTTCCTGAGTCAGAAGTGGCTTCTGGGGTTTGGATGTGCTCTCCGCCATAATGTTGCTCTTATGATCCGTTGCCAGCTCTAGGTTAGGTTGTTTGTGAATGAAGGAGCTGGGAGGGCAATGCACTCCGGATTCCCAGAATTTTGGTGCAAGGTCAGTGCTGCGTATCCTTGCTGGGGCTGGCCTGTGCCGGGGCGGAGGCCGGGCAAGGCAGGCGGCAGGCGGCAGGGCAGCTCGTTAGCGCCTCGCGTCGAGGATGGGAGGCTGGTGGGCACTGGGCACTGGGCACTGGGCACTGGGCACTGAACTGTGGGGACAATCGCGCCCGCGTGTGAGCTTCGTACCTTACCTGACAGAAGCTCGGATACTACCGCAGATACCTTACCTCTACCATATTATTCCAACACAATCGATACTCATTTGCACACGAGCTTTCGCCGACTTGGACGCGCATATCAGTGGTCGAAGGCCAGTGCGCTGGGCCTTTGCATCGATCTGGGAAATATTCCGCCAACAAACCCCGGAGGTTGTGTCTTATGGAAGCAGGTTCTCGCGGCACACGCCTCAAGACCTCAACATCCTTCGAACATATTCGCATATAGCAGTCCTCGGTCTATCATGATCACCAGGCAATAGAGAGCAGTTTAATATTTCGAAAAGCTCGCTATGGCTTCTATTGCGACCACTCCAGGTCCGCGGCGTTCGTCCAGCCTCCCAGTTGGCCGACTTGCTTCGAGTAGTCCTGATCCGCAGATTGAGATTCTGTTTACCCTTCCTTCAGTTCGCATCATATCATTCACAACATCTTCGAAACCTACTTCGAGACCAAGCTCGAGCAATGGCTCTGTAGTTGTTGAGGAAGAGCCAGGAACCTTATCATGGGTTTCTCGTTTTGAGAGAACCATTGCAGTTGGTATGAAGAATGTTGAGCTTAAGAATGTCGCTATTCTCGTGTCTTATACTGACTGAAGCCCAGGTCCATTGCGTATATACAGAGCCCCAGGATCGGTAGCTTTTTTAAATTGCGCAAATGCATTACGGCCGATATTACCGAAATCTCAAGCATGGTGTGTGGATGGCAATAGCAAATTTGTCTTACAAATCAGGCCTCCACAGTACTGGCGTATCGAAGTTCCGAACAAGACCGCAGATGAGGGTGTAATGGTAGAGGAGCTCAAGAAAGTCCTGGAACAAGTTCTGCGATATGAGAAGACTGCTTGTCCGTTTCAGAGAGACTTCGTGGTGGAACTTCCTGAGAAGCCAGCAACACCTGTGAAGAAGAGGCCTTGGAGACCTATTGAGAGACCACAAGGAGGTCTTTCACCCAAGCCATCACCATTGTTACAAGCTACAACACCAGACGACAGCCAGACCATCTTACCCATTGCGGAGTCGCGGCCCACAACTCCATGCCCAGCTCACGAAGTTTCTGCTCGCACTGGGAGACCTACAAGTCCACCTACACCCCATAGAGATTTCGAAACGCCTGGGCCAAAATCGGTAAGTGGATTCCGGCAATCCATTGAGGCCGTTGAAACGTCGAGTCCTTCTGGAACCAGCATGCCAGAATCTCTAGAACAGCTTAGCGACCCGGAGCCGATTGATATTCGCGCTTTAGAACCATCCTTGCTACATACTCCAGAATCCGAGTACATCTTTGGTTCCTATGCTGGAATAGACGAAGAAGGCGACTGCTATAGCGACGCAACAGACGATACGACCATGACTCCAAGAAGTGGCGTTAAGCCATCAGCCAAACCAGTCGAAAACGAATCTATCGAACTCAGAAAGCCCCTGTCAATACAGGACTGCAACCGATCGGTCACTGCACCTCCCATTCTCTCCTTGCTTACCAGCCCTCCCTCGAAACAACGCACCAAATCTCCACTTCGGTGCTCAACGACCTTCGAAACGAGCTCGGATCGTTCCTCAAGTGTAGAGTCATTCCACAGTGTACAATCATGGCACTCCCCTCTCGCCCCTCCATCGCCCCCTGCTTCGGAGCCATCTTCGCCAACATCGACTTATCCTTACCCGCATGAGAAAATTGTCCTTCCAAAGCGTCCCCTTCACTCCCGCGACGCATCCGAACTCACTGTGACTCCCGAGACCCCCAACATGTGGGAGAGAAACACTGCAACCCAGACACGTTCTAATGCCATGAGTTTATCCCCTCCTCCAAGAACGCCACCAACTCTGGTACATGACGGCAGTGAGAAGTCCGATGAAGAACATTTCGAAATCGTCACACCACCAGCCATAAAACCAACTGTCCGCCATCGAGCCACAACGAGTAGTAATTCAAGGCGACGAGCACTATCACCTCTACCAGCAGCGGTCAATCTATTTTCACCGCCGAAGCAAGCACAACGCCGTCTCCGTACTGCCAGGCATCTCCCAACCGCAATCATCCAGAAAACTTGTGAAATTTTGCTAAGCCCACCTAGCCACCTTTTTCAGCTGATGCTCAGCATTGCTTCCAAAATTGCCGCTGGCGAATGGAGGGGAATGCTATCTGGCCACGGAGAAGCAGTCCACTGGGACTTCGAAGACGAGTACGGCTCTGACCCGTCATTGTACGAAGACGACTATGGCATGAGCGTCGCAAAGCCCCAAAACAAGCAAAGCACAGGCCGTACATCCGGCGCATATATCACCGGTGGCAGCTGGGAAGTCGACTGAGTGGCCTCCCACCAGCCATTTCTGATCCGATAATTGAGTGTACTATTATGAATTTTTCCGCATTGTATAACTAGATACCACGGCATGGGCTACCTTATGTATGCATTTGGGAAGAGCAGATGCTACTATCTCATGGAGTTTTCGCATTGTATGATTATATGTTTACGCTGCTATCGATGCCAAAGGCATTTGGATTTTGGAAATGGGGCGTATCTATCTTGATGAGACTGAACTGAATTGGACTCTCGTGTAGGGGCTTTCGATGATTGTCGACTGCCGAGGTAGTTTTGAACGGTCTGGATTAGCTGGCTGGGTGTTTCCTGCTATGACAACGAACCTTTTTGACTCCATTTGCTGTGTCTGAAGTGAAACGTTCATCTTAGATAGCAGATTTTCATGTCACGTCGCAGTTAGCAAGACTAGACTCGGACAGAATGGTTGATGCTATTGCATAGACGTTCCTCTGCCGGCCGGTCAACGTCGACTTGATGTGTGGTCTTCAGTTTCACATAAAAGGAAATAAATGCAAGCTTGCAAGCGAAGTCGGCAATTTTGACCATGGGTCAGCTGGAGAGAGGACTTGGTCAACGTATTTCACAGCAGCATCTACTTGATGCAATTCTACTGTACAGCAGATCCCTGTCCACCAACGCCTGAAATGCCCATCACGAATGCAAGTGATTTCCCTAACCTGCTCCATGACTCAGAAATCCCAATGACACCATTCTCGTTTTGGTGGTAACAGCGGCATCATCCCGTTTTGGAATGACCCTGTTTGCTTCGCATGCAAGTACGCAGCTTCTATTTTATCATCATACATACTATCATCCACTTGGGTGTCTTTGTTGAACACCGGAGGCCCATCAGGAAACCATATCCTTTGCCAGCTTCCATCCGAGCCAGTGCACCCAGGCTCGTCATCTCTGTAGGTGACGCGCTTACCCTTGAACATGGTCAGCCTACCACTAGGGTCTTTCGACATATATGAGCTGGGCTGGGGGTGTGAAGCTCCGAGCTGTACATTCGGGCCATGCCCATTCATGGCCGGCTGAGATTGAGATTGAGATTGTGGAGCGAATGGGTTGCCACTGGACGCGGACAGGGCACCATTTATTGGCGGACCAAAAGGATTAGTATTCTGCGTTTGATTTGAAGGTGCCCCGAAGGGATTGACCGCAGCTGGAGCCGAAGGTGTTACCGCTGCTGAAGCAAAAGGATTTGGCTGCGTTGCTGCGGGTGCTCCAAAAGCATTTTGAAGAGCTTGTGATGGCTGAGTTGGAGCTCCGAATGGGTTCTTCGATAAAGATGGTTCACCAAAAGCTGGCTGTGGTCCTCCTAGCGGATTTGGCTGAGGATTACTTTGCCCACCAAATGGGTTTGAGTTTGCGTTCGAACCAGACGGCTGGCCAAACGGGTTTGGTTGAGTTGTCTGTGAGGGAGCCCCAAAAGCAGCATTCGAAGGTGGTCCGAATGCATTAGATGTTGTAGACTGGGAAGGTGCTCCAAAAGGATTGACTGTCGCAGGCTGCGTGGGGGCGCCAAAAGCTGGATTTTGACCAAACGCATTTGATGTGCCAGCAAAGGAGGAAAATGGTGCAGCTGCGGGAGTCGAGGTGTTTGCCGTTGAAGCTGCAAAGTGGTTCGGTCTTTGCCCCAGGGCGGAAGGCTGTCCAAAACCACTGGAACCAAGCTGTGTAGGTGCCCCAAATGCTGGGTTCGTGCCTCCAAAAGCATTCGGTTTCTGGCCAAGTGCTGAAGGTTGACCAAAAGCTCCACCTAGAGCAGAGGGAGCTCCAAAAGCTGCACTGGATGGTGCCCCGAAAGCGGGTGCAGCTTGGGGCGATTGACCTGCTCCCACAAAAGGATTTGGGGCAGGGCTTTGTTGTTGGAAAGAAGACTGATTATTGAATGGATTCGGTTGCGATCCAGCTCCGGCTTGACCTCCCCTCACAATATCTATTCGATTCGGATGTTCTTTCTCAGAGTTGATGATGAAGTTTATAGCTCCATCAATATTGCTAGCTGCAGTTTGGATCTGCTGTTCCGAAGCTTGCCACAGTCTTTCTGCTTCTTGAATCTAGTACAATTCAGCGTTCTGCACCTGCACTCAATGACCCTGACCTACTGCTTGTTGAGGATTCCCAGCTGCCACTGCCATGTAGTGTAGAAGTCGCATCTCCTCGAAACTGTGCTCTCGCATAGGTCCGCCAAAGAGCTGCGCTGGAGCGAGTCTGCCCGGCCCGTATGCAGACAATATCCATTGTGGCTTCTCGGATGTCAAGTCAACCCCTATAGCCTTTTTGTCCAGCGAATAAGGTAATTCGCGGGCAGGAGATCCTATGATGACTTTAGCTTTATTCGCATATGTTTGAGGGCCTTTCTCTGTACCTGCTCTCGCACCTCGACTCTGATAGTCAGTGCTGCTGGCGCGCGACCCGAACCTGTCTCCTTGTTGAAGGGCAGCGTATCGATTGCCGTTGGGAAGAGGTTGACTATTGGGATTTGTGTCGGTATGGAGGAATTTACACCTGTCTGCGCATAAGATCAGTTTCTGGGCCGGGGCGGTAAAGTTAAATGTATGCTTACCTCCGTTTCGACAATTCCCTTGCTGCCAGAATCTGCATACAGCTGGTGGCATCCTCACGGTCGCAAAGTGGTCTAATCGAAGCAAAGACGCGCATCTCTGGGCATCATCGCATCGTCGTCGCACCTCTCAGACGTATCCAAATAGAAGTTTGGTCGACGACTCGGTAGGTCGGGCACGAGCTTGAAGCCGACTTCGGTGCAAGATCAACACGAGACAGTTGACGAGAGGCGACGCAAGGCTGATGAAATATTTTGATTTACAGCGTCGCGCTTCACAGCCGACGAATGGCCGGTGCTCTCGTGACTCTGTAACTAAACAGTTGGAATAAGACTAGAGATTATCGTGAACTGCAAGGTCGGTACAGTCAAATTTCTCATTCTTAATGGTCAGAGGTTCAATTGCAGTTCTTTATATGGCCCGGGTTGCATGCGAAGTGCACAGTTCCTTTATCAATTAAAACACCAACCTAAGGACATAGCTTGACACGCGACTAAGAGTGTAGAGCTTTTTGGACTCGAATCGAAGGTATTTAAGAGGACATTATAGTCCTAGATGGAGTAAAGTACAAAGCCTGAAAGCCATCCTGTACACCGGTATCGTACATTCATATCATCAAATCATCATGTGCCAGAATACACAGCTGTCACACCTCTACCGCACTCGATCCTTTGCTCAACGCTGACATTCCGCCCACCAAATTTTATCTTCGTCCTTGGCGTTATCTGAAACCTGTGCTCCTCCCTCCTCCCTTTCTCCTTGTCGGCTTCCACATCAAGAGGCGCAATGTATGTCGGGTTGTTCACATTGTTCCTTTTTCCGGTCCCGACTTGGTAGAATTCGTTGCCTCCCCACCAGAGTACATCGGCGCCCCAGTTAGTATCGTTCTCTGAGCTGTAGTTGTTCGCTCTCAAATGCGTGATATTGTTCATAACTGCAGACATGTGTGTAGAGCCCACGGACATTGAAGCCAGCCGTATCGGGACGACTGTGCTGTTAATCTCGTCATACTCATAAAGACCCGATAGAGCCTTAATCTTTGTTGGAACTCCTTGGACGTGCGTCCATCTTCCATTTCCCAGACCTCCAAAGATTCCCTGGCCGCATGCCCAAGTATCGGCCGTCACTCTTCCTAGACCACGAGGATCTTCTTCGCCTTGACCAGCAATTCTGGTTGCATCGATAGTGAAGAAGCTGTTGACTCCCCCAGCAGCTATGTTTGTCACTTTAGGGACCAAAAATGTGCCTTTGTAGAGCTTGTCGATTGGAAGGAGGGATGGTGCATCAATGACCGGCGACTCGGGGGATGGATCGAAACCCAGCTGACCGACAGAATTATCTCCAAAAGCAAAGACTCGGCCAGCTCTATCAGCCGCCAAAGAATGAAAGTCTCCAGCCGCGATTTTAGCGATATCAAATCCTTTCAAAGTACTGATCTCATGTGGTTGATCGACTGGCCCTTCAGGTCGTGTGGTCCACGTGAGGCCCGGAATTCCAAGTTGTCCTTTGGAAGGGAAATCCTCGGTTCCAGTTGCAGCAGAAAACAATCTTCCCTTGGTGGTCAAGATGAGACTATGCTCCAGGCCAGTACTGATATCTGCTATCTTTTCTCCCCAAGCCAAGTCCTTTAGCTGAATTTTTCGATAACTGATATTGGATCTGCTACTCCAGAAGGGGAACCAAGTGCTCTCCAGCGGCTTTGGCCCAGCCTGTTGATCCTTTTGGCTGGCAGAAACGGAGTATACATTTCCACTTGACGAAAGAGCTACAATTCGATCTCGAGAAATAGTCAGTTTCAACAGGTCTTTGCCTGTGAGAGTTGGTGTAGGGGCCGTTGTCGTTGTTGAAAAGCCAGTGCCCCATTGTAGCAAGTCTCCATTTTCAGTGATAGCCGCTCCAAAGTTCCTGTCTAATTTTATGTCTCGTATAAGCTTTCCATCAAAATATGGGATCCGCCGAGGTGCTCTGATAATGCTTTCGTCTGAGTCTGGTGCTACAACTCTGCCAGTGTTCGAGCCCCAGGCATAAACACCAGGGTTCTCCCAACTTTTTTTGACTTGTAGATGTTGTGAACTAATCAAATCTCGATTCTCTTCGCGGGAGCTGGCCTTCCTTCGTGGTTCCTCGAATCTGACTTCCGCAGGGGCCGGTATTTCTTCCGCATGGAGAGTCCTTGGGTAGCCCAACGAGTAGAGAACACCCCCTCCAATTGCGATCGAAAGAAACAGCCCAGCCGTACGAGATCCGGATTTTCTAGTCGCAACAGCCACTCGAGACTTGCCCTGGTTTTGAAAGCATCTTCGTTGAGCTACAGATGCTCCTTGGGGCAATTTGCTGGCCCGATGCGCAACTGGAAGGGGTCTTGAAGCGACTCTAGATGGTATCATTTCGAAGGTGGGCGTGCGTGAAGAGAGGAAACTTTAGTCCATTGACGCTCGTAGACTTCGTTTGAGGGCTCTCTTTGCGTTGTTCGCTGGTTAGAAAGTCATTTACCAACAGACGTTGGGTCCCTTTGGAGTCCATGTTCAGCCTCGTCCCGTCTGTCCATGACGCTACGATTTCGCTACGCTTTGGGCACTCTGCAGTCCGGGCTGACATCCCTGCCCTTCTCTCCGAAGCGTGTCATCCAGCCAGCCTGGCAGTCTCGCGTGTCCAGCGTGTGAAGGTCAATATCAAAATTCTGCCCAGGATGTATGAAGATTCCTGGTATAGTTACGCGCCGGAATCGCACTCTACAAAGGATGAGCAAGCCTCCCAAGCATCAGGCCATCGTAGGAGAGAATCATTATTAAAGCAGCCCAATGTGAGCCATCAGCCTCCACGTAACCGTGACTTCGCACTAACGTGTGACCAGGGAAGCAATCAGATCTCCAGTCCCCAAGACCCTATCTTGGAGATTTTTGAAGAGTCGGCGGGATTGAAAGGTCCTCCTAAAGCGACACTCGCTCGGAGAGCCAAATCATACAATGATTTCTACGATGCTGATGTGACCTTTCTCAGTAAGGAAACAGCGGTGGAGAAGTCGAAAGACATGCTCGAGGAGTCAGAATTTTCACCTGGCCTAAAGTTTCTTGCGAATGGCTTTGAAGATTTGGAGGAAGAGCTTCTTGATGAGAGCCAAGAGCAATATCGGTCAGCTTCCTACCCATGCAACCAGCACGTCACTAACCAATGAGCAAGACTCTATAGAGACCAACTTATCTTGTCTGAACGGCATCTTGACACATTGCTCTTTGACACAACAGCCGCTTTAGACCTACTCGCCACTCTCTCCGAGTCATTCAAATCCGTCGAGTCAGAAACGACTACGTTTCAGGCCCAATGTGAAGACTTGTTGGATGAGCAGAAACGTCTTCGTGATCTGGCAGATGAGGTTGGGACAGATTTACAATACTATGCCTACTTAGAACCTCTTACTCGCCGCCTCAACGCTCCTGGATCTGGCAGGCTTGTGAGAAATGACGATTTCCTGGATATGCTCATGAATCTGAACACTTGCATCGATTTCATGGACCAGCACGTAAGCCTGTCCCTTCCTTGTTTCCCTCTATCGGTGTCGGAGCTACATCCACTCCGATCTATATGATACTGAAAGTTGCAGCCAAACTACCGTGATTCAACAGTGTACAAGACTCGGTATTCAACACTACTAGAACGAGCGCTTAATCTTGTTCAAAATGCCTTCTCGATCGCCCTTCGTGATGTATGCGATGAAGTTTCGAAAGAGCTCAAGGCGAAAGAGCACAATGAAACTGCCGAGTACATCCTGCTCTACGGGAAATATGAAACCGTATACGAGAACCTCGGGATGCCGATTCAGAAGCTCTTGAAAAGTGCCGATTTTGCTTTCGGCCAGAGGGGCGGTGACAAGGCTTCAAGCTCCTATGTCAACCAATACCACGAGCTCTATAATCAGCTGATTGATGCCTTCCTCAAAAGTCGGGAGCCTGTCGGGATATTGGTATCGAAGAATCTGCGGAAGTTCGCAACGAAGGAGAAGCCAGAAACTGATTTCGAAGCATTTGCTCGAGTCTGTATTCAGCATGTACTCGACATCTGTTACAACGAGCAAAAGTTGGTGACTCAGTTCTTCCAGGATGGTCCCTTGCTGGCAGATTATCAGCCCTTGGAAGCATACACGAAGAGTAGCGAGTATGCGGGTCGTCTTGAGAATAACATTCTCTCGCATCTGGAGACGCTTCACATTTTTCTATTACCTTACCTCAGTAACGGAGATCTGCAAAGAATATGCGGTCTAGTCAACTGGCTAGAAACCATGTACATGGCTTCCAACGATGATGATTTCGATGATGACAAGCCGGCAGATAGTCGAAGATCAATTGCCCAAGCTTTATTGAGCAAGTATCTCTGGAAATCATTAGATATCCTGTTTCTCAAAGCTGCTACCGAGATTGAGCACTTCAAACCAAGTCAAGAAGATCTCAAGGTGACAGTGAAACCAAAGATCATCACGAACGAAACTGCCAAGTCGACAAACTCCCAGGACGTTGATGAGAAAGTTCAGGTCCACGGTAGTCATGCTCCTCTGGTATCAAACTCCTATCCTACAGTCAAGACTGCCGTCAAACTTCTGGTCATGTACAACGAGGGTGTCTATGACAGACCAGTAAGTGCACCCACACATTCCAGCCCAGCAATGCCACAATTAATAACCCTCCCTAGCGCACAAGCGATGTACTTTATGAGATCGTTCACCAAGTCACGGAATCCCTCCAGAAAGCAGCCACTGTCATCAAACGCACATCTGCCATGATGGACGCCCAACTATTCCTTATCCGTAATCTCATGTTTATTGAGAATTTATTCATGACGCAGGAGATCCCAGACGTCGTTCGCCAATCAGCCGAGTTCGACTTCTCTCCAATCTGGGACACGATCCAAGAGCTCCAGGACAGAAAGCAGCTATTCAATCCTCTCGCTTATATCACGCCTCTCGTGAAAGGCAACCTGCTTCCCGCAGTGGTGGATCGTGTTTTGGACGCACGAAAGGAGCTAGAGAAGGTCCTCGTACAACAAATAACGGCGTTCACAAAGACGTGGCAGGCTCGCTTAGCGGAGAAGGATCCGAAGAAAAAGGCTTTGGTTGCGAGCGAGCTCGAGATTCTCTTGGACAAGGCATTCGAGGACGATACGACTAGAGCTGCGTTATTGAAGATGATTCGAGCGGAGGATACAGAGGCGTAAGCTTTGTTTGGCGAGCTTCGTCTCATCGAAACCAAATTTACAACATTCATCCGGGATGTCACAAGCTTTTATAAGTGACATGAAGTCCGTGACTGTATCTACCTTCGCGAACATCAATGTACAAAGCCGTGCAAGTATTTGGCGACATTCAAAATACACAACATTCCGTGACGGCAAGTGCCCGGATCCTCGAGCCATGAGGTCGTCCCGTGCAGAGCAGCGTCATCTGTCTTCTCCATCTTCGCCAACTGGCCACAGAGACCCCAAAATTTCACTGCAGATCCCGACTGCCGGAATACCCTTCCAATGTAAACCGGACTTTTGGTTTTCGATGACTCATAAACTTCAAATGACATTCCCGAGTTTTGTTGACATACATGGAACGAACGGTTAGCCATGATCAGGCTTGTGAGAACTACGCCCATTTGAGGTGTACTGCCGAGTGGGAGCTGGGGTTCAAGCCGACAAAAGTCAAGCAAAGCGGCCCTCCAATGTCACTTAAATCATGCAGGACAATCACGGCAGTGATTCGGCCACATAATCCACAAGTTGGAGTAAGATCCAGTCAATCCGGTTGTTTTCTTCAGAATCACAGTATCGACGACGTCTTGAATCGCAGTACAAAGAAAGGCCCAGTATGTCCTAGAAGTTATAAATACCAAAATCCCTGCGTTTCACCCGGATCTTCTAGCTGTATCAGCAACAGAATCCGGATACTGGAAATTTGTAAAGCACAAACAGAACCCAAACAACGGCGTCTCAACACACAACACACACACAAAAGGCTTCGGAACTAAGTACCGACAGGCAAGATGCAACTCTTGATCATCATCCTAGTGTCTGTCCTAGGAGTGCTATCTCTGGTATCAAGCACGCCAACAGTCCAACGCCGTCGACACACCCACCAGCTCGCTGCACGCGACGATCTTTCTCAAGACTACAGCAAGCCTTGTATGTGCCTTCAGACTGGACACTGGTGCGATGGTCGCACTGGCAGAGGCCAGTTAATTGGAGGCTGCCAGACTTTCTCCATTTACGTTTGTGACAAAACTCCTGGTCCACCAACGGCAGAAATCGATTGTTGGAAGACCATTGTACGTGATGGAATTGGAGGAATGTTTCAGACTCATTTCGACAACAGTGGGGACGTTTGTGCCGATTACGAGCGACCAACATCCATCGAAGCACGTTGAGCGGGTACCATGTCAGTCGGGGTCTGGGCGGGAGTTGCTGGGTGATAGAATATTTGTTGCGCTTCTTGTTTTTAGTTCTTAGCACGGCTGGCTCGGTGGTCCCTCCGGCGTTGATTTGAATACCATCGGACGTGCCATATTCACTTTCATGTCATGGCTAGCTTTTGTGACATCATGTTGAAAGTCGAAAGAAAACGAAAAGGATACGAGACCGTTGCAGAACGGGCTGATCAAATGGGTATTTTGTATTCATAGAGATAGTCATGACAGTTACAGAGCCTCGCTCGCCTGTAGATATACTTCGTGCAACTGCCAAAGAACCTGTAATCACTTCTCCAAAAAGAAATTGACAAACTCCTGATCTACTCAGTGGGTTATTTGAATGTCCATAAGATGTGAAACAGGCACAAAGAGCGGATTGTAGGGTACTTACAGTCAATATGGCCATCGCCATTCTTATCAACCTCCTGAATCATGATCTTAAGATCCTCATCAGAGAGGTTTTCTCCAAAGGTCTTCATCAGCTGGCCGAGCTCGTCGACAGAAATAGTTCCACTGCCGTCCTTGTCGAAGACATTGAAGGCGCTGCGCATCTCGTCGTCGGCGTTGGCGGGCTTAGTCTTGATACTCATCATCTTGATGAATTCTGAAACGTATGTCAGCCTGTGCCGTATGGAGACAGAGATGGGACTGACCTTCTAAATCAACAGTGCCGGTTTGATCAAGATCTACTTCATTGATCATGTCTTCGATTTCCGACATAGTTGGGTTGAGTCCGAGAGAATTCATAACAGCGGACATTTCTTCCTTGGTGATCACGCCTGGTAGTTCTCAGACTCCTGCTTCTCTGACGAGGACGACATCTGTTAAAACATACCATCATTATCACTGTCCTGTTTTATTATTATTATTATCAATAATGGGACATCAGTAACGCAAGAAGAGAACTTACGAAGAGTTGGAAAGCTTCCTTCAAAGCAGCAACATCCTGCTCCTACAATACCCCAGCCTGATCAGTACGAGGACGAAAAATGGTCCGATATGTCATGAAAAGGGCAGAGATTCTTACAGCTGGGGCACCTAATTCTGGCATTCTGAGATAGAGAATGAGTGTCTTAGGGGCTCGAAAGATTTTGGTGCGTGCTTTCAGCTGCGTGGCCATCACATGATTGGTCTGACTGCACCAAACGCTAGCCTTTTCATTTGAGCATTAGATATGAGTTATAACACTATGTTTTGGAGGCTTGATCCTGGAATAGTACCCTATTGGTCAATAACATGGCCTTCTCTCTAGTTTGCTAATCTGAATTGGGCATGGAGCTCGTTGAGAACCAATACTTTTTGTTTGATCTGTCTGATATCACAGTTCTCATACGACAGCCAATTCTACAGGGGAAGTGCTTTACAGAAGCAGGAATCTCTCCCCAGAACAACGCCACTGGGCCCCATTGAGTAACTTGTTGGCACTCCTGCTTAATTAATGCTGTTGGTCATGTTGAAATTACCGATATTCAGTTAGTTGCCAAGGACGCGAAGATAGTTGGAGAAGGTTACTTGGTGTAACATTCTGGTCTCCAAGCCTTCCATAACCCCTCGCATGAAGCTGCCGGATCCCTGTCATATATTGCATCCGGTGGCGGCCTTATCCGTAGTTCTGAGAATGCCTCTGGAAGTTTCGAAAGGATCGAGAATATTTATCTGCTCTGTGCTGCCCTTATTTGAACCGCCATGTCACTACAAGTTCAGAACCCGATAGTATGGACTTCGCAGCAAGCTTTTTATTCGTAGCTAGCAATCACGAGTATAAATCCCATTTTCCATGCAAAGTGACTCCAGATTCCCTCAACGAATTCCTATGCCTTATGCCTGGGTGGTCTTAGCAGCAGCCTGGTTGGGGTTGACCTTCTTTCCATCCTTGTTGTATCGGACACGAGGAGGCTATGTCGAATTAGCAGATGCCCGACGGAAAATTGGATACACACTTACAGGAGCACGGTTGCGGCGACCTTCACGGGAGCGGACACTGTGAGAGAATTGTCAGCCCTGATGTTCTCTTAAAGAAAGGATGTTCAACCAAGGTTCATCTGAGTGCTTGCATACCGGACGATCTTGCCATGGATGGCGCAGGAGACACAGTATTGCAACTTCAGGTACATCTTGGGAACGGTGTATTCTGGGAATACGGAAGCGTCCGAGATATCTCCTATAGAAAGATCACCATGTCAGCTAACTCCCCCAAGTTATATTCGCATTCAGGGCCACAGACTGATTGCAGCTGACTCAACCATATTGCGAATGGTGAATCTCTTTATCGCCTTGTCTAGTACTTGTTAGAATTGTGTCGTGCGGAGAGAGGGAGTATGCAAACCCTTTGGGGTGCAACGGGAGCAGTTGCTGCAGCGGATGGGCTTGACATGGCCGCGGCCATTCTTGTTGCGACCGCTAAGGAATTGTCAGCTCTCCATCAATGGAATTCGGAGTTATAGTACGTGATGCGAATTTCGGAGAGATCGTGGAGGCATGAGAGGAGTTGGTCGCAGACTGGATCGAGGGATAAGGAATTTCGAATGATCTCATTCGCAAGTGAAATTGGAAATCTTGGGATTCGTGGATATTTACTAACTTTGACGCTCTCTTCTTGACCATCTTGACTGATTCTGAGAGAATATGGATTAGTTGTATGTCGCGAGGTAGTCCGGGGACATTTAACACTCACTGAAAGGATGGGCGTTCAAATTTTGGGGTTGATAGAGTTTGGCAGGAACGACGACGACGATACTGGTACAAGCGAGTCGCTCTTTCCGTGTGCGAAAACCCTAAGTGGCTAGGCTCTCTTTAGCCTAGCCTAGAAATTTAGCTGGGCGGCCGCACATTTTCGCAAAATAGCGATTCCACCGCCCGAGCTTCTTTCTTCCGAGATCATCGACAATTGAGGAGAACAACTTTCGAAGTTGTTTAGATTGCCGCAATCATGCAGATGTAAGTATATCTTCATTCTGCTATCATGACAGCCTGCTAATCCCTTCTCTCTCTCTAGTTTCGTGAAGACCCGTAAATTATCCCTCTCACACTGGCGCTGCTCGTCAGCGTGAGCGCCTTCGCATGAACAATCTCTAACATATTTCCAGTGACGGGCAAGACTATCACCCTCGAGGTGGAGTCCTCGGATACTATTGACAACGTCAAGTCCAAGATCCAGGACAAGGAGGGCATCCCACCCGACCAGCAACGTCTCATCTTCGCTGGCAAGCAACTCGAGGATGGCCGCACCCTTTCGGACTACAACATCCAGAAGGAGTCCACTCTTCATCTAGTGCTCCGTCTCCGTGGAGGTGCAAAGAAGCGCAAGAAGAAGGTGTACACCACCCCAAAGAAGATCAAGCACAAGCGCAAGAAGACCAAGTTGGCTGTCCTCAAGTACTACAAGGTCGACGGTGACGGAAAGATCGAGCGTCTTCGCAGAGAGTGCCCAACTCCCGACGTAAGTTTTCAGTCTTCGTGATTAAAATGGCATATTCTGACACTTCTGCAGTGCGGCGCCGGTGTCTTCATGGCTGCTATGCACGACCGACAATACTGTGGACGTTGCCACCTTACCTACATCTTCGATGAGGCTGGAAAGTAAAGCGATATTAGCAGGATATGGATGGATGGCTACTGATGAGCTTTGAGTTGTATCTAAACTGAGACAATCGAATGCTAAGCAGGTGCTGACAAAATTGGACTTCTGATTCTGGTGATTATATCTTCGTGATTGCTACCCGATTACATGCTTCAGCATAATTCAGAACAAGGTTTCGCGCGAGAAGCTTGTACATATGCCGGTCCGTTCATAGGACACTCCGAATGGAACCGTAGTGATTTCCAAGTGGGTTTACTACTTAAAATGAGGTCTCTTGTTGATTTATCAGCACACCGCCCGCAGACTTGTTTCCTGGTGTGCCATCCTCCAATTTATCTCTCTAATGATATGGGAAACCAAGATTGCCTTCGTTAGATATGGTCGGGCGAACTCTTCTGGAGGATTCAGATGTCCTGGCATTAGTTCAACACTTTGATCTGAAACACTCCGGTCTCTCTTGTATCGAGAACAAGATTGTGCCTGGCTCCGACAAGCAGTACGAAAACTTTCATCTCTAAGATATCGAATCATTAAGCCATCTTTGTGCTCGAACATTAAATGAATAATACTTGCTGAAGAAATTGTGTCTGGCTTCCAACTCGAGAACCCAGGTTGGTGCTTTTCATGGGAATTGCCCATGCCAATCAATCCCTCCCCTGAACTATCCTTGCCTCATCAAGTCACCCCGCACCGCCAAGGTCGGAGCGATACTCCTTCTTTCTACCCCACCTCACGATACCCGACATCATCTCGCAGCCAACCCAAACACTTGAAAACAAGATTCTTCCCCTTGGCAGCTGCTAACCTTCAGCTGGACAAGCATGACAGGTTGGATGTATCACACGATCCGCTTTCTAGCAATATCTGTCCCGTTTCATTGCTCAGGTTTGAAGTGACGTAGTCTTGGCAGCATATGCGAGTTGGCCATAGCCAGCTTGTGAATAGAGTGAGCTATTTACCTACGTGAGTATTGCTTTTTGCTCGTGAGACCACTTCTTTCCTTCTTCCATTTATATCTTGCCCTCTTTACAACCACAAATTCTAAACAACATAATAAACTCAACTTCATCCACCAAGCCATAAATCAATCAACATGGACTTCGTCAACAAGTTTACCGGCGGTGATCAGCAAGGTCAGGGCCAAAACCAAAACCAACAACAAGGCCAGGGCCAGAATGAGCAAAGCTCCAGCAGCTCCTCTGGCGGTGGTGGTTTCCTCGGTGGAATTGGCGATAAGCTGAACTCTGCTGCTGGTGGAGGAAAGGAGAGTGAGAAGAACGAGGATTACATTGATAAAGGTAGGCCACATTCCCTCTATGACCCCTGATTGCCATTCCGACCCAACAATCAGCTCTTCATTCACCTTTACTTGTATGTAGAAGCTGTGCTGTATCATCGATGCCGAACTAACGCCTCCCAGGGGTCGATTTCGTCCAAGAGAAGTTCATGGGCGCTGGACCCCAAGACAACGAGTCCGCCGTCGAGCAAGCCAAGGATGAGCAGATATCGGACTTCATCCGTGGTCAGTACAAGAGTACTACCGGCAGTGACGTTCCCATCAAGGACAAGGAGACCAGATTTGGTTAAGTTGCTATGCAGACACATATAAGCGGACGGGGTCCAAATAGGTGCTTGGGGATATAGTTGCTGGTAAATGCGTGCATGTTTTCGGAATGGGCATGGGAAGGGAATATGCAATGAATGTACGATTATGACGACCTTGGAGGTCTTTAGTCCCAAAGACTGAACGGGACCTTTATGCGATTCATGCGGTGTTTTCAGAAAGATTGTACCAAGGTGATGGTGAATATGTGGTATGCGATCTTGAGATCTGGTAACGTTGACAGCGTTGGCTGAAATCTGGGCGCCCATTTGTACGTCTGGAAGAATGGCACAGCAAAGAATAAATGCCACCGATGTCCTGAGACCCAGGCAACTAAGGACAATTGCCACAAGATATCCACCGGACACTGGATCAGAAATTGTTTCATATTTGAAAGCGAATCTAGACGGCATTTCTGTCTGTGAAAGCCCCCGCCAGTCATAAGACACTTCGCCCTCTCTCTCATCTCATCCAGAATGCTTGCTATAAACGCCGTAATCCCATAGCTCAGGTTGATCTATCTCGACACTCCTGTTGTACAAAATTGGGTATCATAACTACGACCGCAACGCCCTTGAATCAGACTGCAACCCCCACTTCGTCCACCACCGTAATACAACTTTGAGTCCTTACATTACATGAAGGAACCGAGCACATCGTCTAACTTCTGCTTCTTGTTCTGCATGAATTTGGTGTGACGCTTGAAGGGCTCTGCAAAGAAACTTCTCTTCGAGTCTGCCGAAGCTGCCACTCCAGCTTTCTCCGCCTTCGTCGTCTCGTATCTTGCGGATTTCTGCGAGGAAGCCGAATCCGGTCTCGGGTGTGGAGCCTTGGTTCTGAAGAAGGCTATACTTCCCAGGTCAGGGCTAACAGCAGGCCTGATATCTACCAAGGCAGGGTGTTTATTCTTGGGATAGTCTCGTGTGAGTTCGGTTAGATGAGGATCTGAGTGCTCCGTATATGCGCTCCCGTAGAACGATTTGACAGGGTTGGTGTAGACTGATGGTTTGAGGCTTTCGAGAAAAGGACCAAGACGAAGCGCAGCCAAAGGGACGGAGTTGACAAGCTCATCATTGATGACAACTTGCTCACCGATATTGACACCTGCTCTCTTCAAATCCCGATCGCTTCTCAACTCGCCGATTTTAGAGAAGATCGTGTATGTGAGGAAGTCCCAGGTCTCGAGCGAACAGGACGTATTGCAGAGATGTTGGTTGGTGACTCCCCCGCGTACCTCCTTGAAGCTCTTATCAGGATAACGTCTCTCTGAAAGATCACCTATCCTCTGCCGGCCGTCCCAGTGTAGAATGGCATCGGCAGTCTCCTTTGACACCGAGAAGGCAGGGCTAGTGATGAATGCTGTCACATCTGCTCGTGGAATCCGAGTTACAATGCTGTCTTCGTCTAATTGATGGGATGGAGCTCTGCGAATTGGTAGTGGGTTCTTTTCATCGGTGGCTCGCTTGACGACTGCTCGTTCAACACACATTGCTTCGAAGAAGCTCAGAATGCCAACATCGAGAGTCGATGTCCATCCTAGTGTGCGAGCGAGAGCTCGCGATCTTGTATCAAATGAACAACTTCTGACATCGAACAGAGCTAATATAGGGAAGCTGTTGAGATAGGTGAGAGATGTTTCTGTGACCTCCTTATGGTTCCAGAGCTTGAGAATTCTCAATACGGAGAAGGCACCGTCATCAAGGGCAGCTTGATGCCAGGCTCGAATCAGACGATCACTGATTCCGCTCTGAGCTCCATCTCCAGGAGCATGAACGATTTCAAGGATGGCTAGGTTCATAATGCTGGACAGCTTCACAAGTTGCGGGACTGGGAATGTTGTTGTGAGGCTTAGCGAAGCGAGGAAGTCGAAGTGGAGGGAGGTTAGTGTAGTCGTATAGGTTTGAAGCGTCATTCGGGGAGAGGGGATGACGTGACGAAATCTCAGGAGACTGAGAGGTATATCTTTCTCATAACGGAGTACTTTGGAGAAGATTTCCCAAACACAGAAGGGAATGATATATCTGGAAAATGGTTTCAGTGCTAGTCAATTGTCCTTGGAAATGGAGTATTTACCTTTCACTTGCCAGATTCCAAACTCGGAGCACCATGGTTTTGGGCAAGCAGTCGACACCTTCCAAGGTAAGATCGAGTAGATTTTTGAGTATGGTCTCGACAGCGGAATCTACCAGAGACCGAGTACCATTTTGAGGACGAGGTTGGTGTTTGGCTGACTTGAGGATCATGTGGTGAGAGCGCGTCCAATCACGCTCTTCTCTGCTTTGTGTTGAGACAGTTGTTTCCGTGTACATTTGTCCCGAAGACTCATCGAATTTGAGGTGACCGGCTGGCAGTGCCACTGGGGCTCGATCAAAGTCATGGCGAGACCTGCTCAACAGCAGCCTACGACTCGAGAGAGGCCACTTCATCTTTTGGTCAGCGAGTGGTGTTGATGTGTTGGTTCTTCATGGTATAGGAAGGAGAAGAAACAACCCAATCAAATGCACTCAAATGCGCGATGCTTCATTCTCGCGTGATTTTGTACAAGCTCGAATTCAGGTTGCGTGAAATCGAGAAGATTTGAGGAGGTGACGCGACTCTTATCGATAAGCCGACAGTCAACATCGATTACCGGACTAGCGAGGGGGAGGGAGAGCTAAATTGAGGCAATTGTCTCCGCACCAGCAACCTTCAACGACTATCACACGATTTCTCCCATTGATACAATATGATCGAGAGGTTCCAATGAGTGAGCTGGCTCTTCATTAGCCATGTTTAGAAAATCCGGTATTTTGCTTTCGTGCAACAATTTGCACTCTCTTCAAGGCTCCCAGGCTTCAAAGACGTCATCATGTCATCCCGCAACCTCCCAGAGCCATCCGCAGAAACAGCAATGTCGCTCCTATGCAATGGTATCCGATGGGCATAGTCGCCATAACCATGGAAAGCTTCGCTGGCCAGAGGTGACTGCTGCTAATACTCTTCCTACGCCATACCAGATATTCGACCAAAGGAAAGGCTCCCCGTACTCGAAACAGAGGTTCTACGAGCTTGTCAAGTTGTACCACCCGGATCGACATGATCATGATATCGCAAGCCACGGGCTCTCATATGCCACCAAGCTGGAGAGATACAGACTTGTGGTTGCTGCCAACGATATCTTATCGGATCCCGTAAAACGAAGTGCCTACGACTATTATGGGGCAGGATGGAATGGTGCACCGGACGTTGTCAAGCCTCGAGATGCGTCGGACCCATCAAATACCTGGGGGAACTACGCTGGCCGGGGATGGGGAGGTGGTCCTGAGGGACCGAGCCAGAATGCTACCTGGGAGGATTGGGAACGCTGGTATCAGAGAGATGCGAAGGGATCACAGGAGCCGCGTTACGTCTCCAACAGTGCCTTTGTAGGCCTGATCGTTGTCTTTGCCTTCCTTGGTGGCATTGGACAGGTTACACGTGCTGGGAACTACGGGATGAGCTTCGTGGAGCAACGAGACGCGCTGCACAACAATATCTCCAAAGATCTTATTCGAAGGAGGAAGGAAGCTACAACCGCGTTTGGCAGCAGAGAGGAGAGAATTGACAGCTTTTTGAGGCAGAGAGACCCGATAGGGTATGGGCTTGTTGACCCGAGGGAGGAGAGTTATAGGAAGGCGTTACCGCCTCCCGAGATCTGCTCAAGCGAGGACATCAAGCAAAGGCCGATGGAAATCTATCAGCAGAAGAACGAATCCATCAGCAAAGATAGCTAGTGGGCATGGCTACCTCTTAAGGTATAAGCCTACTTCTGAGAGTGGCTTGCGGAACTCAGATTTACAAGTACCTATGAGCACACTGTGTCGGCTGCGATGGAGCAGCCTGCACGTGCAGCAGTAACATCTTGGACAATGCCAAGAATCAGGTCGTCCATTGTACCTGGGGCATGCAATCTTGGACACAGACTCCTGCTATTCCCAGGAATTTACCATGCCGCCGCTAGGCTAGACATGGGGCGTGTTGTGGATGGCCAATCGAAGTTGTTTTATCTGGTAGCCTAGAGCCAACAACTTTTGAATGATATTAACGAATGAAACGTTGCATTATATAAGCTCTCCAACTTGAAGCATATGTCAGAAGTGAATTGTAATTCTACGTACTATGAGCAGCCATGTGTTTTGACGCGTCGCCATTCCACTTATTGAACTGCTCCGCCTCATGATTGGAGCTGAAAGCCATCATCCCAAGCCTCACATTGCCTTGCTTCTAAACCTGGCGTAAAACAAGACTCGCATCGCCACACTCACATTGATGTTGACATCTTCCCTGACTACAAGACTGTTCGATTCCCTACCACCGAGATCACATCATCATTCACCACAGTGGCACCAATACAACGACTTGCGCTTCTTGCCGCCCCTCTCCTCGTCATCCTTACTGGTCTACTCATTGCCCACTTGCATTTCTCCGCACTGCCAGTTTCTACTTCTCAGAACCTCAACTTCGATTTTGAAGACAGCAAAATGGGTGGAGGCGATGGATATCGGTCTGTGGCGTATTTCGTCAATTGGGCAATTTATGGAAGGAAGCACAAGCCGCAGGATCTCCCTGCTGAGAAACTCACTCACGTTCTCTACGCATTTGCTAACGTGAGACCGGATAGCGGGGAGGTGTAAGTAGATTCTTTTTTACTGCTTTAAATGGATGTCTACGTTGACTAATATCCTCCAGCTACCTCACTGATCTCTGGGCGGATAAAGACATCCACTTCGACGGAGACAGCTGGAACGATACGGGAGACAATCTATACGGCTGTCTCAAGCAACTTAACCTTCTCAAACGGAAGAATCGTTCTCTCAAGATCCTTCTATCGATCGGCGGTTGGACCTACTCGTCCAATTTCGCCGTCCCAGCATCTACAACTGCTGGTCGTGAGAAGTTCGCTTCTTCAGCAGTCGAGCTGATCAAAAACTTTGGTTTTGATGGCCTTGATATCGATTGGGAGTATCCCAAATCTTCCGCTGAAGCAGAGCAATTCGTACTCCTTCTCAAAGCCTGTCGAGATGCTATGGATGAATACAGCTGCACCTTACCTCAAAAGCACCACTTTGAACTCACAGTTGCATGCCCCGCAGGACCTCAGAATTACAACATCATGGATATTGGAGGAATGGACAAGTACCTTGATTTCTGGAATTTAATGGCGTATGACTATGCTGGTTCATGGGATTCTTGCGCTGGACACCAGTCGAATCTAAAACCTTCTGAGCACAACTCCGCCGCCACTCCGTTCAACACTGATCAAGCTGTTGAGCATTATAAGCAGCAGGGCGTTCATCCGTCCAAAATAGTGTTGGGGATGCCTCTGTACGGACGAGCGTTTCAGAATACGGAAGGAATCGGCAAGCCCTACAGCGGTGTGGGGGAAGGCTCATGGGAAAATGGAGTCTTTGACTACAAGGTTCTCCCTCTTCCTGGCGCAGGAGAGAAGTACGACGAGGAAGCCAGAGCTACATACAGCTATGATCCTGCTAAGAAGCATCTCGTTACTTACGATACGTGTGAGATGGCAAGGGAGAAGGCGCAGTGGATCAAGAAGCACCACCTTGGAGGCGGAATGGTGGGTGTTCTCCCAGTTCTTTCTTCCCCTTTCAGATTGTCTTAGATCATTATGGCCAGTGCCTACTCCTGAGATAATCTTTTCGTCGCTTGGCACTCCTCATTTCATCCGAAAGATGTAATACTGACTCCGAGTTCCTCCACAGTGGTGGGAGAGTAGCTCGGATCGAGAGGGTGAGCATAGTCTGATAGGGACTGTGGTTGGGGTCTTGGATGATATGGAGACAAAGAAGAATTGTATTGAGTATCCGCACTCGAAGTTCGATAACTTGAGGAAAGGGTTTGAGGAATGCTAGGAGGAAATAGTCACTTATTATAAGCAACCTTAGCAATTCAACGACATGAAGCAAAACCATTTTTGGTTGCTAAACCTATTCAAGTCAAGCTTGGAAATCGTAAAGGCGGTACACAACGAACCCACTAACAATGGTCAAGTTATGCCTCGAAGAGTCTTTCATTCTGTTGTGGACCCCAGCTCCCGTCACAGCTTAGCATTTCAACCTGCAAGAAGCGAGTGCATATAAACGCGACACAGTCCAATCGCTGAGGTAGTAACCAAAAACCAAATGCTCCAGAAGATCAAAGATTCCGTGCAGTTTTAGTCTGAATATCCTACCCGGAGAGAGGATGGCTGTGGGCTAAATTAAGCGCAGTGGGGAATGCTTCCGAGGAAGGTACAGTCATCACAATTCCTCCACATGCTCATTCTTCGGTTTCTCCTCAAGGATTGCCTGCGCAGTAGTCTCTCCCTCAGCTTTCTCTTCCAACAGTTGCAAGTAATCGTTGACGATGAGTTGTGCCACGTTCATTCCCATCAAGGCACTGGTTTCCATGGTGCTGATGAAGCTTTCAATGCCACTGGTGTAATAGAAACCTCGAGCAAGCTCCAGGTCCTCGAAGGTGACGCGAGGGAACTCGTAGGGATACGAGTGCCAGACTTTGGGGTAATACCAGGTAATCGCCTCACCCGAGTCTGCTTTCACGGCAGAGAGATCTTTGGGAACTAAAAAATGTCAGGGTGTTCATTTCTGGATGGGAGATGGATACGAACTTTCGGTGCCGAAAAGATTTGATAGAAACTCAGAAGTCAGCTTCTCAGGCGAGAATATCTTATAAAGGTACTCCTGCTCCAAGGTTGCTGGGTTGATGACTTGGCGAAGGGTGCTGATGCTGAAGAAGCCTGGGGAGCCGACACCTTTGGTGGGATCTTCTGGGACTTCGTCGACTGGAAGAGTGGTGAGGATCGTAGTCGGGACTTCGGCCCCAGTAGTAAGGTTGAAGAATGATGGACTGAATGTCTTATTCGTGGTGAACAGAGTTACATGTAATTTGACGTAAGGAATCTCATCAGGCGTATGCTTCAAGAGCCCCTTCTCGAGCTTGAGATCGGAATACTGAAGTGGAGCAGCAAGGACAACGGTATCAAAAGGCTCCTCATTCGTCAGAGTCTCTCCCGTCATAGAGTCCTCGGAGCTTGTCTTGATGTTGTATCTGCCGTTGGTTTTGGAAATTGCGTCGACCGCAGTATTTAGCAAAGTCGTAGTATTGGATGTTTTCAACATGCTATCGAATATTTGCCAATTTCCTCCTTCAATTTGCATAGCTCCCTCGATCGCCATACAGACCATAGTTTCCAAGCCATGGATCGAAGCGATATTCTGACCATAGTTGACTCGTGTACTGGCTTGAACGATATCAGTCGCAAAAGAAGCACCGATCTATCAATGTTAGTGATATTCATTATCCTGTGCCGTATCAGCAGCACCCACACTATTTTTGGCAAGAAGCTCCTGTCCTGTCTGTGCAGTTACGGAAATAAGATCGAGGTCAAGTGCCCTGTCAGATAACGATCTGAAAGGAAAGAATGGAAATTCGTAAAGCTTTAGAAACTTGCCAACGACCGTCTGCATCAGACGCTGGGTTCGATAAGGAGCAAGACCATATTTCCAGAAAAGTTTAGCCAAGTCCCAGTACTTCCATCCACCCTCTTTCTGGGTATAGACGAATGTCTTTCCGTTCCAGATGCCGAGAATCTCCGTTTCTGTGCCAGATTCTGTGGCATGGAGGCCAAATTCATGGCTTGCGTTCTTGAGAATTGCATTCACTTCGACAAAAATACTTGCACCAAGCTCTACAGGCTCTAGAGGGTTGCCATATGCATTGACTGTAGTTGTGCGTCCTCCAACGTAGGAGTTGCGCTCAAACACTGTCACGTTGATTGCCACGCCGGAGTTGTTGGCGAATTGCTCTAAGTAATAGGCGGTAGAGCTTCCTGCTGCACCGGCTCCTAGAAATATGTTAGTACTTATTTGAGGGATAACCAGGCTTAGTATGTCAGGATCTAGAAAAGTGACGGTTCTTGAGAGATGCTAGTAAGACCCTGGTAGGGGTCATAGAAAAAGTAGATGACACCTGGAGAAAATAAAGACCAGATCCGAGAAGTTGTCATGACCAGCTGCTTCATCCGGGCCATAAGTAAGGCAAAGGTGCATGCGTCAATGGCCAGACAGGAGCTCTACTTCCTACTAAACCACCTCAACCAAGTAGTGCCGAAGGAAGGGTTGACCCGTTTGAAAAAGGTCCGCATATTTGTTATCCGAAGAAAAGGATAGATACTCGGAGATCGGTATAAGGTTCGGGTTTCCAGACTGCAGTCAATAACTTAGAAAGCATAGTACATACCGATGATTGCAATACGTTTTGCACCTGCATCTGCGTAAACAGTGTCAGGAGCATCGGTCGTTGCGGAAACTGTGAATGGCCAGAATCCGTGGCTTTGGCCAACGAAAGATACGATAAGGAGTGTCAGAACCAGATTCCAGCCTGCGAACATTTTTGAAGATGCGATTTCGAAAGAATTCATCGGATATGATGAATGGTGGTGTGCGTCGTCAGCCTCCTGGAACTCGTGATGATGGGAGCTCTCAGCCTCGCCAAGGCGACGTCTCGGCCACCGTAATTCTTAACGAGAATACTTTCGAAGCAGCCGCGTCCGTTCGCGTCGAACACAGGAAACCGTTGACAAGCAATACTCTGTTGACGATACCCCTCACGACCTCCAACACAGTTCATACTCTATTTCCAGATCACTAGCTGTCAACATGTCTGCCGCGCAGCTTCTCAACCCGAAAGCAGAGTCAAGGGTTCGTCCACCAAGTGCTGCTGTCAAAGAAAATATTTACTGACTGTACCCAGAGAAGAGGAGAAGCTCTGAAAGTCAATATCAGTGCTGGTGAAGGTTTACAAGATGTTCTGAAATCAAACCTGGGTCCATTAGGGACGATAAAGATGTTTGTTTCCCCCAAAGTCTATCTATCCCCATGGCTAACAGCTTCAAGGCTTGTTGATGGTGCTGGCGCGGTACGAAAGAGCTCTCTCTGAGCTACAACTTCCTTCAACTAATACCGTATCGGCAGATAAAACTTACGAAAGATGGAAATGTCCTGTTACGAGAGATGCAGATCCAAAATCCTACAGCAGTCATGATCGCAAGAGCAGCCACGGCGCAAGACGATATCTGCGGCGATGGCACAACCTCTGTGGTCTTGTTGGTTGGTGAACTTTTGAAGCAGGCAGACAGATACATCTCGGAAGGTCTACATCCTCGGATCATTACCGACGGTTACGAGATTGCAAAGACGGAGTCCTTGAAGGTATGGTACAAGAATGATGGGTTTCTCCAAATCTTACTAACTGTCGGTTTGCCTAGTTCCTGGATAGCTTCAAGTTGGAGCGAGAAGTTGACCGCGAACTCCTGCTGTGTGTGGCACGAACATCCCTTTCTACCAAGCTCAACCACACACTTGCTGAAAAGCTTACCCCTGATATCGTGGATGCAGTCCTGGCCATCTACCAAGCCCCAGCGAAGCCCGATTTACATATGATTGAGATCATGAAGATGCAACACAGAACCGCCTCCGAGACTCAGCTCATCCGAGGCCTTGCATTAGACCACGGTGCAAGACATCCGGACATGCCAAAGAGAGTTGAGAATGCTTTCATTTTGAGTTTGAATGTGAGCTTGGAGTACGAGAAATCCGAGATCAACTCGGGTTTCTACTACTCAAGCGCGGAACAACGAGACAAGCTGGTTGAGAGTGAACGTCGATTCGTCGATGAGAAGCTCCGAAAGATTGTTGAGCTGAAGAAGGAAGTTTGTGGGAACGACCCGAAGAAGGGCTTTGTCATTATCAACCAGAAAGGAATCGATCCATTGTCTCTCGATGTCCTGGTCAAGAACGGCATCTTTGCTCTGCGGAGAGCCAAGAGGCGTAATATGGAGAGATTACAGCTGATCTGTGGAGGTACTGCTCAGAACAGTGTCGACGATTTGTCTCCAGAGGTTCTGGGATGGGCAGGAAACGTTTACGAGCATCAGCTCGGTGAGGAGAAGTACACGTTCATCGAGGATGTGAAGGATCCAAAATCGGTTACAATTCTCATCAAGGGCCCAAATCAACATACCATCACCCAAATTTCCGACGCTGTTCGAGATGGTCTCCGCAGTGTATACAACATGATTGTCGACAAGAGTGTTGTACCAGGGGCCGGAGCTTTCCAAGTAGCATTGGCAGCTCACTTGAATAGTGAAGCTTTCCGTAAGACTGTCAAGGGCAAGGCGAAGTGGGGTGTCCAAGCATTCGCCGATGCTATGTTGATTATTCCGAAGACCCTCGCTGCAAATGCTGGCCACGATATCCAGGACGCACGTGAGTTAACATTTCTCTTCTAAATAGCAGGGGCTAACAGGATCAATAGTTGCCAGCTTACAGGATGAGCAAGCGGAAGGAAACATTGTCGGACTAGACCTGACTTCAGGCGAACCTATGGATCCCGTTCTGGAAGGAGTATACGATTCTTTCCGCGTCCTCAGAAATGCGATGGCCTCTAGTTCTGGAATCGCATCCAACCTTCTTCTTTGTGACGAGATGCTCAAGGCAAGACAGATGGGCAGACAAGGTGGACCAGGACCAGGAATGGATGATTAGAGCAGAAGGCTCGTTCTCGCAAGGGGCGTCTGGCATGAAAAAAATGTATCTTTTGGCGCTTTTCCATGTAATACTGCAGATGTACAGTACAGCACTCATCCATTTGGTAAAAGGATCAGAGGCGTATGCACTGAATGATAGATAGCGTTGGAGGTCCTAGTAGAAATCAAGTGGAATTGCCTATGGCGTACTCCCAGCTACCTTAACAATACATTTCTAATTCATGGCCAATTCTCCAAAACATAGCTTGACTAACTACCTCGACCTTATCGTAAGTCAGGCGACTGCACAAGGTCTTTTGGTATTTATCCGCTTCAGTAGCACGACCTGCCTAAATAGAATGGCCTTCGCTGCTAGAGTAAGCTGCCAAGAGTCAATAAATGTAGCAATGTGGAAGCTGCAACAGTATTTGTGGAGAAACAGTGGATAAAAGCCCCATTGTTTTGGCATTCTTAAACGTGCATAAGTTGCAGGTATAGCTGGCAAGGGACCAAACTCAAAATCAGTTACTGAACTAACTACCTTGATCAGAGCATCCACTAGAGAGCGCAAGTATCTAGAGTACGGAAACAAAATAACTACTTTGTATACTTTTGATGAAGAGAAATGTTTTCAGAAAACTCATCGGACCGTAGTGTATCTTGAATTGGCAATATACGGCATTTCCAAGGATTTGGTCTGTACCTCCGTACAAAAGACGAACAGCTCCCTCGTCCAGAAAGTCAAGTAGCCCGGCGCCGCCCCGCGACCCCTTGCTTTAAGCGCATTGGGAAAGCCAAGCCAGAGGACTTCATGTCGTGGCGGAGGAGTTTGTTCTGCTCATCTATTTATCCTTTCTGTCTAATCACTCGATTTTGACAACTTTCGACTTTGTACTGTGTGAGCTGCCGTGCAGATCATTTCTTTTTGGGCTCTCCAAATGCTCCATTCGGCTTCTCCAGCTTTACACATATGAATGAGCTGTGTCGCGTGCCAGCCAGCATAACCTCCACATCCCCCTCGAGGGGCCACGAAGCATCTCGCGATGCTACGACTCCGACGCTACCGCGTATTTCTTGTTTTTGCAGTTCTGTTCGTTATCCTGGTTGTTCATTTGAGGAAAACGAGCGATTGGTCGCATCCGGCGCATGTTCAAGATTATAATTCTCCACCACAGCAGGAACCCGATCACGACCATGTCGACACACTTCCAGCTAAGACTCCTCCTCCAGTAGTGCTCAAGGAGAGCTCAGAAGTACCTCTACTCCCTACATCTTCGCATATCCTAGCACCGATAATCGCCTTTTCGTCCTCGACTGCGGCCCTTGCGAAGTCTACAGCCTTGGTACCCGACGAACCACTACCCAAGATGGTCTTGCCAGATAGACAACCAGTCCCACCTACAAAAGTCAATGGATTCGAGTCGGAAGATGATATACATGCGGTTGCTCCGCCAGGGAGGCAGGAATATCCTACGTTCTCCGCAGAAGCGGTCTCAACTATATACTGGCAGAAGCAGAAAGAGCATTTCCCAGTGGCTACAGAATCTCTCATTCAATTGCCAACAGGAGCGCCTGTCAAAATACCAAGGATACAACACAAATTCAACGACGAGACACCAGACGCCAAGATAAACCGGGAGAAGCGGCAATTGAAGGTCAAGGGTGAATTCAAGAAGGCATGGACAGGGTACAGGTCGAAGGCATGGCTCCACGATGAATTGTCACCAGTGTCGGGCAAGTTCCGCGATCCTTTCTGCGGCTGGGCAGCAACCTTGGTAGATACACTGGATACCCTATGGATAATGGGTCTGCATGACGAGTTTGAGGAAGCTGCCAAAGCAGTTGACTTAATCGACTTCAGGACCAGCCCGAGAGGTGACATTCCAATGTTCGAGACAACTATTAGATATCTGGGCGGCCTTGTAGCAGCCTACGATGTTAGCGGCGCTAAGTACAAGAATTTGCTGGACAAAGCTGTGGAACTGGCCGAGATCCTAATAGGAGCTTTCGATACACCAAACAGGATGCCAGTATTATATTATCACTGGATGCCGACATTTGCGTCTCAGCCTCACCGGGCTAGTACTCGGTCTAATCTAGCAGAGCTTGGATCCCTGTCCATGGAATTCACAAGGCTGGCTCAATTGACTAAAAATCCGAAGTACTACGATGCTGTGGCTCGAGTTACAAATGCATTAGCCGATTTTCAGGCTAGGGGTACCAAACTCGATGGAGTCTTCCCCGATAATATCGATGCTTCAGGATGTAATCGGACTATGCCATCCTTGCCACAATTGCCTGTGGCTGTCAACACGCCGGAAGGTGCATTTCCCACAGAAGCTCCAGTAGGGTACCAAGCGACCAGCCCGGATCCGGTTGCAGAGCCTGTGCCCAAGAAGGCTGGCCCCAAAGACGATCCCTCTGGACCTGGCACTCTTGAGGTTCAGGTATCACCGGGTGAGGCGAGCAAAGCCCGTATTGTTGGCTGGGAAGAGTCAAACGAATCGGGAAACTCCAAGCACAAGAGAGACATTGTGAGAGAAGCGCCCGCTGTAAATGAAACCTCTCCTACGCCTACAGTTGATTCTGTCACCGGACTACCTCTGGATATTCCGGCCGCAAAGGCGAAGATAGGGGCCGGTCTTGGTGACTGGGATTGTGTAGCACAAGGTCTTGAATCGTACACGTCATACTATGGCATTGATAAATTTTCCATGGGCGGTGGACAAGACTCGACCTACGAGTACTTTCCCAAGGTACACCCCCGCTGATCTCTCACGGCACCAAGCTAACTTTCGAAGCAATACCTACTTCTTGGAGGCCTTGATGATACTTACCGCAAGATGTACATAAAGACTGTCGATGCCATACGAAAGTGGATGCTATATCGGCCTATGCTTCCTGATAATAGAGACATTCTCTTCTCAGGATCCGTTACTACATATGGCGATCCTGCCACGGATTTGACTTTGACCGCCGAAGTCGAACATTTGACTTGTTTCATTGGGGGTATGATCGGTATGGGAGCACAGATATTTGGGATCGACGGCGACCTTGAGCTTGCCAAAAAGCTTACTGATGGATGTGTCTGGGCATACGGAGCCACAAAGACTGGAATCATGCCAGAAGGTGCGATCGTGCTACCTTGCAAAAGTGCTGAGCACTGCACCTGGAATGAGACAACCTACCGGGAATACTTAGATCCCCTTGGTTATCAGAGAGATAAGAATGTTGCTGAGTACGATTCAAACAAAAAGAACCGAGAGGCAGAATTGGAAGCTGCGAAGCAGCAGCCGCCTGTCTCTCAACAACCTCTCGATGAGATCGTACCAGCTGAAGCCTCTGGGCGCCTTTCCAACTCATCTGATCCCGCCGGAGCAGGTAATCTTGTGGAGAAAGATGTCCCAGCTTCGTTAAAGAAACGACAGAGTTCTCCAAAGGATGATCTTCCCAACCCCCTAACTCACAATTTCAAGGATGCTGCCCCGGCCAAAGCAGACGTTCCAGAAGCGCAGCCTATTCCTGCATCAGCACGCAAGACTTTGACACCCGACGAAATGTACTATGAGCAGAAGTCTCATGTCGCCGAGTCTGAGCTAGAGAATATTGCGACCACTTCAGGGCATCAAGTTGAGAAGCCCCTCACGGAGGCCCAGGCTCCAGTTGTACCAGGCCCGCCAGGCGACGTCACCATGATAGATCCCACGATAGATCCCATGAGGCCCCTCACCCATGAAGAATATGTTTCGCAACGGATCACCCAAGAAGGTCTCCCGCCTGGATTCGTGTCTTTCAAATCCAAGAAGTATATCTTGAGGTAAAGCGCACGCTGGAGTTGCTATGAGCTATGCTAATTACTTCACTAGACCCGAAGCAATCGAATCAGTATGGTACATGTACCGTATTACAGGCGACTCAACATGGCAAGATAAGGGGTGGAAGATGTTCGAGGCAATTATCAACGCCACATCGACAGAGCACGGCCATTCAGCAATCTACGATGTGACCTTAGATGACCCCGTTCAGGTGGACGAGATGGAGAGCTTCTGGCTGGCGGAGACTCTCAAGTACTTCTACCTCCTTTATTCAACGCCCGACACAATCAGCCTGGACGATTGGGTTTTGAACACTGAGGCTCATCCATTCAGAAGACCGATAGGAGTCTAAATTTGCGTTTTATGTACGCTAGCGAACCGATCCCTTGATTCGGTTTGGTCGAGATTGCATAGGAGTTCTGGTTTAAGTGTACATTTGCCATTGGCCGCTAGGTCACAAATGGCTGGCTGGCACGCATGGGAAGGTTGAGCATGCGCTAGGCGTTCAGGGCATAAAATCGAGTTAGAGGCTACTTTGGAACTCTCGAATGCGACATCCGTATCTCCTTTTCATTGATCCTCCTGAATTTCGAGATTGCTTTCTCACGGAAATCAACGTCCAAATGAGTTTGGAAGTCCATCTCCGCATCTGCTCAATTCCTTAACCAATGAGGAATATCCCGTGCCCAGTACACCTAGAGGCCCTATTCCGGCACTCAGTGAGTGTAAATAACGAACAAATTGAAATTGAAACCACAGCGACTTTGAAGTAATTGCATTTGATAATCATCCTGACACTGTCCGTACAACCGCTCTCATATGCGCGGATTTTGGTAATGCTTCTTGCCAAAACTACCTTCCTCAAGCTCCCTCAAGATCTTCTCATTATGAGCTCCCACTCTCGGCACAGGACCAATAATCGGATCAACGTTACTCGGGATCGCCGGTGGGATGCTAACCCTCATCTTCCCTTTCTCCGTCCTGATCTCAGTCCACCTCTTTCTCTCCTTCAGCTGTGGATGATCCCAAACAGCTTTCATATTATTGACCTTCGCATTACCTATCGCCGCCGCATCCAGTCTCTGCACCACTTCCTCGGCCGACATACTCGAGAACACCTCTTCAATACTCTGTCGTAGCTCTGCTCTGTTCTCTGATCGGGCGTTGGATCCTGCAAAGCGAGGGTCCGATTCGAGAGAGGGCTTCTCGAGGACTTTGTTACAAAAACTGGCCCATTCTCGCTCGTTCTGTAGGCCGAGCATGACGGTTGCGTCTTTGGCTTGGAATGGTCCGTAGGGATAGATACTGGCGTGAGAAGCACCTGCTCTTGGTGGTGGGCTGGTTCCGTCGTAGGCGTAATACAGTGGGAAGCCCATCCACTCCACCATGCACTGTCAGGAGTGTCAGCATTTGAGTGCTTTGAGAAGCTTGGGGAGTGAAGAGAACTAGGTCGTTTTGATAGACGTCGAGATGGCCTGAATAGTAGACTCACCTCCAACATGCTGACATCGATCCTGCATCCTTTCCCTGACTTTGCTCGTACCAGCAACGCAGCCATTATGTTACTATAAGCATACATAGCTGCAGCTATGTCTGCTACAGATGCTCCAACCTTCGAGGGCGTCTCTTCTGTCCCAGTCACACTCAGAACTCCAGCCTCCGCTTGAATGAGTAAATCATAAGCCTTCTTATTCTTGTAAGGCCCGTCTGCACCATAACCCGAGATATCACAGACAATAAGTCTTTCATTCGTCTTGCTCAGCTCTTCATAACTCAGTCCGAACCGATCAGCAGCTCCTGGTGCGAGATTTTGCAGAAACACATCCGCTTTAGTGATCAGCTTCTTGAGTAGAGCCAGATCTTCCTCTTTCTTAACATCCAGTGCAAGACTCTGCTTTGAGCGGTTCGTCCAAGCGAAGTGAGACGACAGCCCAGCTGCTCGGGTATCGTAAGAGCGTGCAAAGTCACCCTGCCCAGGTCGTTCAATTTTCACTACTCGAGCTCCCATCTCAGCTAGCTGGCGAGTACAGTATGGACCTGCAATGACCTGCTCAAGGGCAATAACCGTGATTCCATCTAATGGTCTCGGTCTCGGCTGTGTTACAGTGCTGGTAGAAGATGTCTGTTTTTCGGATTGTCGAACATTCTGCTGGGAGCGATTCTCATATATGAAATGCTTGTGTCTCTGAGGGTCCTTCTCGCTTTGATCTGATTTCGACGTCGAGGTCGAGTAATTATGTCGCCATGGTGAGGAGCACTTTGTTGATGTTGCCGCCAAAGAGCAGAAGGTCCACTTTCCTCCCCGAGCGAGTTGTTGAACACTTGCAAGACTCCTGAAATGCATAATCAAAAAAAGGTATTGAAATTATTTCGAATATTGATGCCTACTGCATGCGTATCAATGAAGAGAGTGTCGCTGTGCTTGAACGTGACCCCTCTTTGCAAGTCTCCGAGGCACTACCGTAGCTACCCCGCGGTTGGGGGAGGCTGATCACATGTTTACCTATGGGAAAGGAACGGGCCGGGAACTTTCTTCTCCTAATTGACTGGCATGTCCAGATGATCAGAGTATGTTTGGTTAGTGTCTTGATATGTCGCTTTCTAGCAGAATTCCTTTCAGGCGGTCCTTCGAACCTGCCCTCGACGCCAAGCGTTTATAGTAGCTCCTTTGGTCCAGGATTACCTTCATATTATCAGCAAGCAACTTTACTTTCATCTTTGAGCTGACGAAGAAATGTTCCATCCCAGAAGTAAACGATTCGGGAGGCAAATACTCGTCATTCAATTGTGTTTCTCTCCGCGTATGCATTTATGCCTTTCCCTCAAGGTTCATATTGTACAACTTTCCACGGACATCATATCATACATTGACCAGATCCTACCTTACTTTTGGTAGAGCCTCCTTAACATCTTCGAACTTAACTTTCCCGTCACGACCGACCTCCGCAAAATGAAACCCCGTCGGTACGTCGGTAAATTGCGTCGTCGGTTGTTCGCTATCCTTTGGCTGTTTGGTCAGCGTGACGGCGGATTGCACTGATCCAGCTGGGGTGTCGGCAATTTCGTTGATGTCTCGTGCAGTCAAAACATCGCTGATTCGCGATGCTCTAGAAGACAACAAGACAGTCGTTGGTCCGTGGAATTTCAAGAACAACCGATCGCCCCATATCGTCCTCCTAGCCGAGGTCCGCAAGTTGAACAAAAGATTCGTCAGTCCTCTCCAAGTGTTCGTCTCTCTCATTACACGGAAGAACTTGATGTCCGGTACCAAGTATCCGAGTCCTAGACTTGGAATCTGAAATCGGAGACTGGACGATTTCAATCTGTATGGAAGAGGTGGGTGTTGTGTAATCGTGTACGCAACGACATTTCCAGGATGAGCCACGTATTCCTCTCCTGCTTTCAGCGTGATCTGGTAGATCTGTCCAGGCCCAGCCAGAGCAACAAGACCTCTCCCTGTGATTTCTGAGTTGCCCCAATAAGCCAGACTCATTCTTCGATTGATTGTCGGCGTTACTTGAAGTGTATGTCCTGTCCAAGCTAGCAATGCCTTCCGTTGCGCTACCATCCAGTCCACGGTCCCATTAAGATGTAGCACAGTAAAAGAACTGAGTGGTGATTTGGTAGAAATTAAGGCCGTTAGAGGACTCGTAGAAGAGATCCTTTGATATAGGAAAGGAATGCCGAGGGCGGCTCGTCGGAAGGGTTCTAATATGGACAATGTCGATTGGGCCTGTGATCGATCAGCAACGACTTTGAGATACGGCGAATCATGCTCACATTTTCTGCTTTTCCACTGACTCCAACCAAAGTACCCCTCCTCGTGTAGAGCTTCTGGGAAGCTGATAATGAAACAGACAACAGGGAATATGGTGCTCCTAGAACTTCGAACCGGGCATCTAAGACAACCAGCGCATTAGCAAGTCTCTTCCGATGGAATCGGCATATTTGCACGCACCTGCGGAATCTGGCGAAGCATCAATTGAGTTGCTGAGTACATCTCCAGTCAGCGCCGGCGATTCGGTTGTAGGAGTTGCGCTGATCTGAATCGCTCGACGGCCGTAACCTCCAGCGCAAGGTCGTTGAAGCTGCCGGAAGACTCTGACAGTATTTCCGAGCGGATTTCGACCGCGCATCGTTGCTGTCGAATTGCTCGAAGCTAATGTGTTGTCGTCCTGAAATCGGTCTTCGTTGAAAGGATCTCCAAGATCTGCCTCAGGCGAGAAAGCAAGCTCGAAGCGGGCAAGTTCCACCGCGTTAATGGCGCAATAAGCTCGGAATCTCGCAGCACGACCAAGAGCTCTGTTTGCTTCTGCGAGACCGAATTCCTCTCGACTTGCTCTTCCTTGCTGCGATTACTGTCGACCGGAAGTTGCAGCTTTCAACAAACAACCCTTTGCGAACCGAATACAGCATCTCGCTACTACCCCTCCATCATCGTCTCGCGAGCAACAACAAAACAATGTGGGGAGGTACATGGAGAAGGGGCTATTGAAGAGCTATAAACGCAGCAAGGATGATTGTCCGGAATCTACACAAAGCTTCGTGCTTGAGTGCTCGAGTTTCCTTACGGCCCCAGCCATGGAATCAAACCAGTATTGGCCTGCGGGTGTTTACCAGCACGAAGCGATTTTCCAAGGATGATCAGAAAGCTACAGTCATACAGAACCAGGCTCTTCGTCAGCCACGAGCTGCGGACAATATACCCGGAACGAAGCCAGAGACCGCCCAGAAGCCTGCTGCGGCAGTTCCTGGCCGAAAGGATCCTCTTGCCCTCGATGACAAGACGAATAAGGAACAGCGTAAAGCAGATTGGGCTATCATGAAGGAGATGGCAAAATACCTATGGCCGAAGGACAATCTTGGAACACGATTTCGAGTTGGGCTTTCTCTAGCTCTTCTTGTTGGGGCCAAGGTGCTGAATGTCCAAGTACCATTTTACTTCAAGAACATTGTTGATTCAATGAACGTCGACTTTGTGGCCGTTGGAGGTACGGCTGCTACTGTGGCCGGGTCCATGATATTCGCATATGGAATGACCCGAATCGGAGCTACAATATTCCAGGAATTGAGAAATGCTGTATTTGCAAGTGTTGCTCAAAAAGCTATCCGAAGGGTAGCCTGCAATGTGTTTGATCACTTACTGAGATTGGATCTAAATTTCCATCTGACAAAACAGACGGGTGGTTTAACTAGAGCCATTGATCGAGGTACCAAGGGTATCAGCTTTCTTCTCACATCAATGGTCTTTCACATCCTACCTACAGCTTTAGAGATCAGTATGGTCTGTGGTATCCTTACGTATCAATACGGCGCCAAGTTTGCTGCTATCACAGCTTTGACAATGGTTGGCTACACAGCCTTCACGATCTGGACCACGGCCTGGCGAACCAAGTTCAGAAGAGCCGCGAATGCAGCGGACAACAAAGGGTCTACAGTAGCAGTCGATTCCCTGATCAATTACGAAGCTGTCAAATACTTCAACAATGAGAAGTTCGAGGTTGGCAGATATGACCAGGCATTGAAGGAGTACGAGAAGTCGTCTATCAAGGTTGCAACGTCACTCGCATTCCTCAACTCAGGGCAGAATTTGATCTTCTCGAGTGCCTTGACAGCTATGATGTATCTTGCTGCAGATGGTGTTGCGACTGGGAACCTGACTGTTGGTGACCTCGTCATGGTCAACCAACTTGTTTTCCAACTTTCGGTACCCCTGAATTTCCTCGGATCAGTTTACCGAGAACTTCGTCAATCCCTCTTGGACATGGAGACTCTCTTCAATCTCCAGAAGGTCAATGTCGCGATTAAAGAGCCTCCCAATGCAAAGTCGCTACAGCTTACAAAGGGAGGCGAGATCACGTTCGAGAATGTGACATTTGGATACCACCCAGATCGACCAATTCTCAGAAACCTCAGTCTGACCATTCCTGCTGGCAAGAAAATTGCCATAGTCGGCCCTAGTGGATGTGGCAAGTCAACAATATTGCGACTCCTATTTCGTTTCTATGATATCCAGGAGGGCAGAATCCTCATTGATGGTCAAGACATCCGCAATGTCAGCTTAGACTCTTTGAGGAAGGCGATCGGTGTTGTGCCACAGGACACACCTCTTTTTAACGATACTATCGAGCACAACATCAGATATGGTGATCTTAGTGCGTCCCCTGAGAAAGTTTTGGCCGCAGCCCAGCGAGCAAAGATACACGATATCGTTTCTGGATTTCCAAATGGCTACAAGACCATGGTCGGAGAGCGTGGTATGATGATATCCGGAGGAGAGAAACAACGTCTGGCAGTCTCAAGGTTAATCTTGAAGGATCCGCCATTGCTATTCTTCGACGAGGCGACCTCGGCCTTAGATACCCATACCGAGCAGGCTCTGATGCAGAATATCAACAGCATATTGAAGGATAAGGCAAGGACCAGTGTGTTCGTTGCCCATCGTCTAAGGACCATCTACGACAGTGATAAGATAATTGTCCTCAAGGAAGGCCAGGTGGCTGAAAGCGGTACACATCGTGAGCTCATTGATACTGGCGGCGTCTACTCAGAGCTTTGGAGTGGTATGTTGCTTTCCAATGTCAAACTGATATAAATTCTGACAAAAGTGACAGCTCAAGAAACCTTATTCGATGATGAGGGAGAGCAACGTGAAGTAGATATCGAGGATGTCGATATTAGTGAGGAATCAAAGGACCGGCCACTGTCGTGAATTACCTACGGGTCATTTGGCGTTTGAGGCTTCGCCACTGGAAGTATTGTCCACATTGGGAGTTTAAGCATGTACATTTCCACTCAAGCCGATACCCAAAGACACCAATTATAGTGATCTACAGTTGAACATGCAGCCATGCGAGGATACGAAAAATATTGTATTGGTATGCATAGAAATGGAAGCCGTCACTCATTCACATGGGTGTAGGGATGAATCTTTAACGTCTTACGTGCATGTGCATCCTCCATGTCTCAGCCACGTACAGAAAAGTTTGGATGATTGCCCCTCATCAAGGACGATCCTTTCATTGCATATGCTTCGTCACATCAACCCTGCTTCACGCGATAAAACTCAATCGTTTTCAAGTACAAGTGAACGCTCGTGAAAAGGCATGGGTCACGTATTCAGCGTCGCTTAGAGTTCCAACGGCTGGGTAGCAGTTTCTTTAGGAATTTGCTAGCTTGCTTCTATTCTAGCAGGCTGAGACCTCAGCAATTGCTCTGAGAACACGATCAGGGCGCGATTGTCTGGTGGGGGAAAACCAAGTACGATCCCAAGTATTGTATATAGGAGTAGTACTTGAGCAAATCTTGTAAGTCCTTAGAAGTGACAGAATACGTTGGTACATACTCAGCTCTTTATTCGTCTACCCCGGATAGTGAACCAGGAATCTATCACTAGATGTGACTGCAAAGCCTAAGCTTTGCATACTCGTCCTCGTCCACGTCCAGAAAACCGGAATGGAAGCTTGAGTGCATTATGTGATGTCCTATTTGTAAGACATCTTGATCACTGAAAATCATGAGTCTTTGCAGGTTGTTGATTCATTGTAGATGTGGTGGCTTGGGTACGAGTTTCTTTGAATGGTGATTGCAGGAAGTGATCAACTCAAAGCTCCCATTACTCTGAATACGAATGCGGCAAGACGAATCGTAGTCATGTCAAATGTTGGCTGGCAACAGTACTGAGCGGATGAACGAAAAATCTTGGTGATGGTTGGGAGCTGAAGCGAGGAATTTGCAGCGCTTTGTACCTAGGGTCGCAGGCTCGCAGCCTCAAGATATGAGCCTATCCCACAATATTTCACGCAGTTATCACTAATTCCGCTCAGTCATTATTCTCATCAACATAGTCGAGTTTCAATTGGCTCTCCCTACAGTTATTCTCTTCAGGTGAGGAATCTTCGCCCACCTTCCCGACACGGCATGACAGACCACTTTTATTGAAGCCATCGCCACGCCGTGCCCACTTCAAGTCCAGGCACGCCAATGCCACGCTGTGCCAGGGATTCTAGGCTTGCTTCTGCTTCTAGCCTGGTGAAGAAAAATGGGATGGAAAGCCCCTATCGAACGGCGTCCTATCCCGCCCCTGTCAGTCGGTGGGCTTTGACACATTCAGCGTAGGGCCCGAACTTTGACGGCCCCAGATAGGCGGAACGAGAGCTTGGGGACACACACGCAGGGGTCCTGAAGTGCTGCAAGAACCACCAACAACCCCGGCAGACGCTGGGATGAGCCCTTTAACCTGCAGTTTTTGCACCACCCGACGGGCTTGTTCAGGGACTAGCCGGCTAATAACAGCTGCTAATAACACAGGGGAATAGCGGGCTGGCTGGGGTCGTCTGCCTCTTTCGGGAATGCCCAGCACTGCGAAAATGAATATGGGCTGGGACCATCCTTATCGTGAGAAACCTCCTTCGTCTCTGCTTCACTATCCGTCTCTATCTTCAGACGAGTCCATACTGTGTGTGCCTCTCGGAACTCCAGCAACATCCAATTGACCGAGAAAGTACTCGTCCAACGACTTGATTATACAATCAATAACAACATTCATTCATTCACTACTCCAACGCCCTCTTAACGATCGACTTCGAATCGATTGAAGCCGTACAAGAGGGGTATCGGGACCAGAGACGAGTCTACGACAATCGTCCAAATAGAACCAGTAACACACCTTACGAAACCAATCAATTCTACACTACGAACTTCATATCCGTTCTTCCAATCCTCAGCTCAATCATTTCCATCAGACCACCCCACCTTCTCTCTAACCATGCATCTCATCGACCTCATCAACTCCAAACTGGAGCTCTTCCGTCTCGAGCAACGATATACGCGGAGACGCAACCGCCGAAGCACATTTGTGTCGGAAGCTCAATACGTTGATGGAGAATACATCTATTCCCCCACTTCCCAGTACTCGGCGAAGTGCAGCGCCGGTGGCAGCAGTGATAGCGACGAGACGACAGATGCAGTATCCAAGGAGACAAAGAGTAGCAGGCGGCTGAGCAAGATGGGACTCGACAAGATGGATTGGCGCAAAGGAAGGGAAGAGAAGAGACAGAGTCGGGTACACGTACGAGAAGTAAAGTGGGATGAGGGGGTACGGACCTAGGGACTGAATGTGGATTTCATGTTAGGGTGGGGTTGGGTTGGGTTGGAATGGATCGCTGTCTGGTTGATTGCATGCAATGCATATACCTATGTTGCGATATCTTTGGAGCGGTCTTTATGCCTTTATGATTTCTGGGGAGGATGGGATGGCTTTTTCGTGTATATGCTTTTGGGTCGATCTGCTCGCTTGCAGAATTTCTTTTGTTGTTTCTAAACCTTATGTTGGAGCTGTGTTCAGATGGCAGTCTTTAGCAATTCAATACATTATCTGAGGCCATTGTCGTCCAGGCATCTGGGACTGGCTATTAACCCTTTTCTGCCTTTTGGCCAAACTTCGCTGAAGACTTGTCTATGTCTATCCAAAAGCTCAGCACCGACCAAATCCTCAGCTGCCAATCAAAACCTTCAAATTTCTCCGAAATGATCTACCACCTCTTTCTTTGTCATTGGCTCTCTAGAGAAAATGCATTGTATCTAGCCTTTGTCGACATACATATAGCCAGAAGCAACAGATTTGCTATGAAAGCTAGTCCAGGTGAGATCAAAGACAAAGGCAGATGTCCATTCTCGGAATTTGCAGTATCCAGATGCCCGACTGTATTCCCGAAATTTCTATTTGCCGCCCAAGATGGCCAGTCAAAATCTAATTCGAACAAATGCTAGGTTTAAAGGTTTTCTAGAAGAGCGGCCGCAGCTGGAGTGGCTGGAGCGATCTAAGACCTGGAAAGATATCAAACACAGTTGGAGACCGCAACGGCTCCTAGGTGCTGGAAGTTGTGAGTAAACACCGATATTTGTCCCTTCTCGTTTGTGTTATGATACATGCAAAGCATTTATCCCCGGTTTCTACGAAAAGACGCTTTTTGCTGAATCCTGCACATCTAGATGGCGTTGTTGGGCGATGGGAATATATTGAAGTGGCGGATGCTAAAATACCGAAACACCTTGTGGTGAAGCAGACTGCGTAAGTTTTGAAGAGTATGAACCTCGTCCCTTTCACATCAAGACTTACAGCCATATCAAGACTTCAGCGTTTGCTTGGAAACTTACTAATTAGCTCTCATAAGGAGTGCAAGCGGCAAGAAAGCAATGAGATGGGAGTCGTACTTTCTGCGAGCTTGCTACCGGCACAGATCATGTGGTCAAGCTTTACAAAGGGTATCACGAGTGAGTTCATCTCTCTGTTTAGATATTGAATACGAGAATGTGATATACAGGTAGGACCTGAGCATATTGCAACAGCGGAGTTTCACAATTAGCAACACTGATAATCCTGTGAGTAGAGACGGAGGTACAGGCACAAGCAATCATTTGGACCCCCTTCCTTACAATCAAAACTTTCGTTTCTCACAAAGGCATCGAATAGCCAGGATTTACATGGAATTTTGTGAGAACGGTGGTTTAGACCGACACGCTGCTGCGCAAAAACGACCCCGGGACAGCGACAGGATCAAACTTCCTGAGGAGCAATTATGGAGGATTTTCTTATGTCTTGCAAAAGCTCTTCTCGTCATGGAAGGCGGCACTGAGACGCCCGAGGTCGTGGACCTGGCATGGGGTACACCGCTTCGTATTTCTTGGATTCCGAATATGTTCGCTGACTCAGACGCCTGTGGTTAGATCCTATCTGTCACTTTGATATCAAAGCAGCAAACGGTAATTCTCATGCAGATTATAATGAAGGAAGAGAAGACTAATAGATCAGTCTTAATCGGAAGTTTAGACTCGGACGAACATCGACGATTCCCCACCCTTAAATTGGCTGATTTCGGGCTCTCGTGTTTGCAGCCAGCAGACATTGACCCAAAGCAAAACCCTGACTGGGTGGTACAGTCACAATGGCGTGCTACTCCCGGGTATCAATCACCAGTTGGTTCTCCCAGGTCTCTTTGTTTCATATATAGACGGAACAGATTACAACTGACACGGAAGTATCGCAGGAGCAAATGTACGGCTCTCACCAGAATCGTAATATTGGCGTGCAAACCAGCGTGTGGGCTGTAGGAGCCGTCATGTACTGCCTCGTAGTCGGCAAACTCAACAATTGGAGCTTGAAGTTTCTCCATAGAGATTCAGATGGTTGGCTGAGAAGTGTGGTCGGAGATCCGTCGATTCTTCTAGACAGCACCCAGCACTTCCCGTGTAGCGTGAAATTCATCAATAACTCTGCCACTGCCTCATAGAAGACCCGGATGACCGAGAAACGAGTCGATCCTTGGTGAATGATTACCAGGCTATGGTCGACATCTTCGATAATATGACGAAGGGCTTGCCTCCAAACACAGATGCACTGTTGAATCTAGGCGCGAACATCCTGCTATTAGGATCCGATGTGCAGAAATTCTTGAAACAGGACCTAGGTGCATTAATTGATAATAAATTTGGGCCTTGGATACCTGTCGCTGGACCTAAGTTTTCGAAAGCTGAACTGGATTTCCCGCTTCTGTTTCCTAATGCTAGGAAACCGCGGCCTATTCCGAAGAAGAAGAAGAATTATCCTTTTACTCTCCTGACCTTTTCGAGTGCAGATCTGGACAAAGAAGTATGATACTACGGGTCAAATTGAATACAGATTTGCAGTGGTAGACTGGCAGGAGTACACGGAGTGGCTCTCGATATATGTCCTAGACGATGTCAAGTGTTGCTTTCCCGAGCGCAATATGACCCTGCTGGGCAGCTGAGAGCAAACATATCCAGAGCTCTCATCTGGCAGTCTAGGTTGTGTTTCGGAAATACCCATAGATATCATGGTATCCTCCAATGAATCCTTAAGATTGGCAATGCTGAGAAACTTTTCCCAAGAAGTAGACAGCAAGAGAAGAAGAGAATCTGGCAAGATCGACATTGTGACGAGTGGTGGATCCGATGAATCGACTCGTGAAAGACCGCGAATTCCAGGTTCCGAAACCCCCACGATTGATGTCCAAGAGTCTCTCCATATCTTCGCTAGATCTGAGGAGTAGATAGCCCTTACTGCAAAATAGTACGAATATCCGTGGTTGTGGAAGACAAGTTTCCACACCCTTGTAACACATTAAGTTGATTTGAAATATAGAAAGGTATTCACCGAATTGTAAATCCGTCCTGTCTCTAAGTATGGAACTCATGGGATGCAGTCCAATGAGCGAATTCACCGTCAATAAATCCATTTCGGATTTGCCATACGTAAATACCCGACCAAAATAATCACTCGCTTGGAGCTCGCCAATTTTAAAGGAGGTGTCATCATGAGATCGAACTCCGCTGTGGGGCCGCTCACTCATTCCTCGACCATAGCGATTGGTCTGAAGCTAGACACGGTTGAGATCAAGCAATAATAAGCAACGCTAAGAAAGTTGTTTCAACAAGGCTGTATGCTTCCTTTGGCTGGTCTGTTCGCATCTCGGCCTTCGCGCTTTGAATCGCGAGGGCGAGAGCTTCACAAATCCGCGGCTTTGAACAACGATATCATGTTTCCTTATATTACTCCACGCGGCGCTCCTTGTGTCTTGGAGTATAAAGAAGTATCAAACTTTACTTGAGCCCCTTGCTGTTACTTTCTATTTCCAGCTATCTTCTCCCTGTCTTTAATGACCAATCTTGCGCCTTCTCAACCAACAAAACTCCCTTCACCCTGCTTCCTAGCTGTTGGAACTCAGGTAGCGCGCCTGCAGATCATTGTAAACTGCTTTTGATAGCCCATTACCTCAAATATCCTCATACCAACCAGTAGCTCTTCAAAAGAAGTCATCATGGCTACGAATCCACCGACTTCAAGCGCATCGACAATCGTGGACGAGAAGATGCCAGACTCAATCGAGAAAACACCTTGGGAGCAAAACGATAGGAACAACAATCGTCCGTCCCTCGATCGAGTTGGCAGCCAGAACAAAGAAACCGAAGCGAACATATTTCCTGAATCAGAAGTTGAGGCCGAGGCAGACTTGGAGAAGGGAGGAGTTGTACCAAAGTCTGCTCCTACGCCTGGTGGCGTCAATCCTGCAGATTTCCCAGATGGAGGAATCGAAGCATGGCTTGTGGTTCTAGGAGGATGGCTGTGTCTGTTCTGCAGTTTTGGCTGGGTCAACTGCATAGGCGTCTTTCAGGAATATTATCAGGTCCACCTGCTCACTGGGTACTCGTCAAGCACAGTTTCATGGATCCCGTCCTTGGAGCTCTTCATGATGTTTTTCGGAGGGCCAGTGTTCGGAAAGGTGTTCGATAACTTTGGACCCAGATGGCTTCTCCTGTGTGGAACATTCTTCCATATCTTTGGCTTGATGATGACATCTCTCTCGAGACAATACTACCAGTTCATCTTGGCCCAAGGTATCTGTTCTGCTCTTGGTGCTAGTGCTATATTTTATGCAGCCATGAGTTCCGTGGGAACGTGGTTCTTCAAAAACCGCGCAACAGCTTTTGGCACAATGGCTTCTGGGTCCTCCCTAGGAGGTGTCATCCTCCCAATCATGGTCTCGAAACTGATCCCTCAAATTGGATTCCCATGGACCATGAGAGCAGTTGCATTTACCATGTTTGGTATGCTCATTATCGCCAACTTCACCGTCAAATCTCGCTTGACTCCACAGCCAAAGAAGCTTGATTTGATGACTTTTGTACGGCCTCTGAAGGAACCTGCTTTCCTTTTGCTTTGCGTGGCATCGTTTCTGTTCTTCTTCGGCACTTTCTTGCCATTCAACTACATAATCCTACAGTATGTCGTGCCATATCTACACTTGAGCTACTCACTGATTATACATAGGGCTCAAAGCCATGGGATGTCGACTAACTTATCGATCTATCTTATCCCGATCCTTAATGCTGCTTCGTAAGTCGTCATGACCATTTCTATACGACAAAATACTAACAGATAGTCAGAATCTTCGGACGTATCCTCCCTGGTATTATCGCAGACAGAGTCGGACGATTCAATGTTATGATCATTACAACTGGATTCTCAGCGATTGTTGTGCTTGCGCTCTGGCTACCATCATCAGGCAACATTCCAATCATAATATTTTGCGTTCTGTACGGTTTCTCCTCTGGAGCATTTGTATCGATGGGTCCGTCGCTCATCGCCCAAATCTCGCCGATCCGCGAGATGGGCACCCGGACTGGCACGTTCTTCTTGTTCGTGGCTATTGGTGGTCTGACTGGAAACCCAATTGGTGGGGCTTTGATTGAGAGTGACAATGGAGGATTCCATCATCTACAAATATTTTGTGGTGTTACGATGGCGGCAGGCACTTTGGTGTACGTGGCGGATAGATGGGTCCAGGTTGGCTTCAAGCCAAAGGTCATTTGAAGGATCTCTAAGAATTAAAATATTTGTGCCTATATACATAGATTTGGCAGGATGCCTTCTGTAGATGCTTTGAAGAAGAAACTTCGCTTGTCCTCTCCTGCAGAACTCTCCTTCGCTTCATACACTGATTCGCTTCATCAAAGTCTCTTATAGCTTTAACGACTTTCCTGGCAAATGCTTGTAAGCATAATTCAATAATCATCCGAATGAAGCAGAGTATTCAATCTATGGTATCGCACTCGGAATATATAGTTTGAAGAGGAGGGAGGCAGGGGCAATTGTAATATATTCTTCGAGGACTTCAAAGCCTGAGGCTGAAGCTGAAAATTTGGTGGGGTTGCGTCGCTGGGTCAACAGCCGCGAAAGGCCCGAGCCTTCGCAAAACATCAAAGTCAGCAACGTCGAAATCATCCTCGCAAAGCAACCGACGACCAGCGACGAACGATTTCGAACAGGGTTCAAGCGGCTGTTAAGTGACAGCCCTGTGTTACGCATTTCGTTGATTCTTCTTCTCATTGATCGATATTTCAATTGGCCCATCATGTCTGTGAGAGGTAAGTAACTGCATACGCTCCCCATTGACAATTCAGCCGGCTAACAGAAACAGTGGTGGCTCGGATTCGACCTCTACTTGCGAAGGAACTCGACAAAGATACGATTGTACGCGCAGAAAGTAGCCAGGAAGGGAAGCCCAACAATGTCGTACGAATTCCAAACCCGAAGAATGAGGCAGAGGAGTTTAGTTTCACGTTCAATGGTGTGTATGATATGGGCACGACACAAGAGGAACTTTTCACGAACGAGGGTACGTCAATTGATTCTGTGGGCTGCGCGTGATCTGATGAGCAATAGTCGCGCCGCATCTGAAGAGTCTCTTCCAGGGTTTGGACGTTATGGTTTTTGCATACGGCGTTACGGGAACGGGAAAGACACACACAATGAGAGGCGGCTTGAAGCTGTCGGAGAGAGGAATCATTCCTCGTCTGCTAAGTGGCATTTATCGACGGGGCAGAAAAGTCACAAAGGACTCTGGCGATGAAACGACAGTTACGGTCACGCTTTCATATTACGAAATCTACAACGACAAGGTATACGACCTCTTCGAAGCGCCGGAGAAGAGATCACTGGCGGGTCTGCCAATTCGGGAGAAGGATGGGAAGACGTTCGTAGTTGGGCTTTCAGAACATGCTTGCGATGACCTGAAGGATTTCGAACGACTATATATCGAGGCGAATAACAATCGGAGTACAGCTGGCACCAGTCTCAATGCGCAAAGTAGTCGGAGTCATGCGATACTTATGGTCAAGGTGACGCAAACCAACGGAGACGAGACTTTAATCAGTACCGCATCTGCCATTGATCTGGCCGGTTCTGAAGATAACCGTCGAACGGATAATAACAAGGAAAGATTGGTGGAGTCAGCGAGTATCAACAAGAGTTTATTCGTACTGAGTTCTTGTATCGATGCTATTGGAAGAGGCGACAAGAGAATACCTTTCCGGGAGAGCAAGATGACTCGAATTCTCAGTCTTGGTCAGAACAATGGAATTACGATTATGATCTTGAATCTCGCCCCATTGAGATCATATCACCTGGATACACTCTCAAGTCTGAATGTCTCGAGCAGGGCAAAGCGAATCGAGGTCCGAGAAATCGAGAATGAGGTCGTTTTCACACAACCGCCTAGGAAGACTGCGCCGCTTTCCGGAACTTCAATGACACGACAGCCATTGCGGCCTCTAGCAAATGCTCATAACACTCATGCTAACGCAGCAGCTCAGAAAGGGGACAAGCCTGCAAAGTCATTCTCGGTCTATACAGACAAGTCGAAGACTACTGGACCACCGCGAGCGCCAGCTCCACGAGCAAACACAACTTCCAAGCGCCCATCTGATTCTTCACAAAATGCTCGACCCACGAAGATGGCTCGGCCAAATCCCGCTGGGTTGAGATCTGGGGTGGAAATATCCTCTGCAAAAATTGAGGAAATGGTTGAGCGGAAGGTTCAAGAAGCATTGGCTGCACGACAACCAGCTCCTGCGTCGGCGGGACTGAGTGACGAAGTTCAGCGAAGACTTGAGGCACTGGAAAAGAAGATCGAGAGTGGAGAAGCGGAGGATGCTAGAGCTGAAGGACTGCGCTTCTTATTGATGGCCAAGCAGCATAAAGAGCGCTCTGAAGATTCATCCGCTTTGAAGATGTACGAGCTGGCCGTTCCTTTCTTCCCGGGGCAAGAGAAGCTGCACAAGAAGATGGAGCATCTGAAAGCCAAAATCCAAGCCAAGAAGGATGAGATGGCTTCTAGATCTGCTGGACAACCGGACGCGGAGTCGCGTAATGGTCTAGCGACAATGCCCATCGGTGCTCGTGCACTTCCATCGCCACCTACTTCCTTTGACGCACCAGATGAGGCACCTAAGCAGCGGAAGGTGAAGGGCGGTGCGGAATCTGATGACGACTTCAATGGGTCCGCGGTACTACAAGCAGATGACTACGAAGACGACGACAGCTTCTCTTACAGAGCCACGAAGGCAAAAAAGCCAAAAGCAAAAGCAGCTCCCAAGTCTGCCCTGCGTATCTTCTCGGACGAAGCAGACGCGAATAGCTTCGAACCACCGACTCCACGCACCCGCCACTTACTCGACATCGTTAACTCACGGAACGTGGCCATGATCAAAGGTTTGAGCGGAGTGGGTGCCAAAAGAGCTCGAGACCTTGTCGAGTTCCTGGAATTGCAGAATGAAGACGAGGGCGGTAATATCAGGAATCTGCAGCAACTAATTGCGGTCCCTGGATTGGGAAAGCGCAGTGTTGAGAGGGCTTATGAGGGCATCACGGCTTTACTTGTATGAATATGGGATTCTGGCGTTGCATTATTTGGCGTTGGATGGATTGAATGTTGGCTATTGATTGATTGGGCTGCATCATTTGATTTCGCGATGGCGATGGGGAGTTTGGAGTGGGAGAACGACTCGAGACAGCCGTTAGTAGATATTGCCGATGAATATTATTCTATACATACAGACTCTTTGACCTTACCTGGATTGAAAGAGCCAGTGGTGTGATCAGTGCCTTTTCCAACGAGCTGAGATCTTACATTGTGACCTCGGGTAGTGGCAGGACGCGAAATTCTGCTCGGGCAGACTCTGCGGAAGGTCGGATAGACAGGCAAACAGTGACAACGATCACTTCACAAATGATTGGCGCACATACAGTTCGAGTGGTATAGGAAGTTACTACGTCGTATAGAGTCATGGTGTTGACGACTACTTCTAACTTGAACGCAAGCTCTTCACTCTCGGAACAGAACCATTCCAGGCCAGCACCTGTCTTCCACCTCTCACTCCCCCTGTCTTATTGCTCCGGTCCTCTCGAGAACATACAAAGCTCCAGTGTTCCATAAGAAGCCACTTCACTAAATGTAACATGCAAAAGCACTCCGAGATGAACTTTAGAGAATCCAAGGCAGCCCCTTCCCCAGGCCCCGATTCCACAACACTCGAAGAACTTTCTACTTTGCTCTGATTTTGGCAATACCAGTCAGTATTCTCAAGCAGTCTCGTCAAGAAGTGCTTTAGAACAGACGGCCTTGAATGCTCTTTGGCTGATCTTGACTGGCAGTGATTGTATTGACAGCAACACAAGGCCGATTTCGAATGGCTCCAGGCCTCGCGTCACTTCACGATCGTTACCCAACGCAATCAGAAGACACTCTCGAATGATTATCGTTGAACTGATCACGAGCAAGATATACGAGTGCAACATGGCAGCAAGAGACTCCTCTGAGCACAGAAGAACAGAAAGCGGACCAATTCTAGGTACTCGGCGACTCAAGGGTGCGAATTGTTTATACATTACATGAACACGTCAAGATTGACCTTCTAGCTTTAACAGCGACTCACTGAACAGACAGCCATATATCTGGAAGCTATTCATTAGCCTCTACTTCGTCAAATCAGATTGGATCAACTTGGATCAAGTCGACATACAAAGTCTCAGTACGATCAAAGACTCTTTGTTGGCTACAGCATTTACAAGCTGAATTCCATCAAGGCTCGTGAGACCTGGATCATGGCCACTTCTCCAAAGTTCATACATACCTCGAATCCAGTCCTCAACATTCCTCATAATCTGTAATCGATCCTTTCACCACTGGTGAGATCAAGTTCGCGAGTTATCAACCGTCTCTTACTTTCGCCGCCATAGACGAGAGTCTACAACTTTCATCATTCGATGATCCGTTAACCTAATTTTCTTATTGATCTCGCCTCGTCTCAGTCCTTCATGGCAAGATCTGGAACCAGCAATCCAGCGAACCACACCTATTTACATAATGTTCCTCCTGCCTGCCTCGGCGAGCACATTCGGCTTCCTACTCGAGTACATTTCTTCAAGGAATGTTCGGTCCCGAAACAAACACGGTCAATGAACAAGGACGAGACCGCCTGTCTTCCAGCCAAGTCACCAATCACTCCATTGCGGCCTTGTTGACCACTGAGACGCACTCGAAGACAAACAAGTTTAAATCCTTCGGTCACGCCTCGCTAAGCTGCTGGTTGGACCCCTGTTTGTTGATTGTTGGCTAGGCGTTTGGCTGTGTTGGCATTGCATTTGTAGTAAAGTCAATGTGCAGTAGTAAAAGTAGTAGTACAAAAGTGCTTTTTAGTTTACTGTATCCTCGTCAGGAGGTCGGGAATTAAAAAAAAGTTGAGGAAACTTGAAGGAATGCATTTCACGCGGAGGTTAGGGCATGCAGCAGTCTAATTGTAACTTGCTGCTGGTTTTCGATCTTCGGTTTCCCGCTGCCTCTCTCGCGCAATTTCGTTTCTACTGCCGTGGGTTTCTGCTTTCAGTTGATTTGTGATGTGTCTTGAGATTGATTACTTGTTTACATCACGAACTTGAAATGTCGTTATATCAGGTCCACGTCTAGACTTAGAGCTGAGCCATTCGTCCTTGACACCGCTCAACTTGTAGGCGGGCATGATATTCAGCCCTCATCGGTTTCTTTTCAACGCCTCACGAAAGAAGTGCCGACTGGCCACAGAATCTCCATCACCTCATCCCAACGCGATAACTCCGATTCATATTCGCGTGCCGGGATTCAGGTTGGAAATCAAAGAGAACCCCGCAGTCTAAGATATATTCCACCCTTTTCATCGCTATTACTAGCCCTAGATCGTTCAAGTGTGCTTAGGTTAAGAAAAAGACAGCTGGAAATCACATGACCAGCCTCCTACCCGAAGTGAAAAGGATACAAACTCAAAGTTAAATCAACGCACGCTCTGGCGCTGAGCTCAGTCTCAAGTCCCGAGGCCAGGCCGTATCTGCCACATTCCTTTGAAGTGGCCACTAGGTCACCAGTGAAGCTTTAACTCTAAAGTCGTTTGAGTTTCCCTCCCGTCTTTCAGACTCTGACCGCGGAGTGGTGGCGGCAGTGAGTGGTACTTGTACACCGCTTGATCATTGGAGCAGATCAACAGCCAAACAAGCTTCTTACCAGATGCCAGTGTCTCCTCTCTGTGTAGTGAAAGGTGTGGGACGGTTTCTGGAATGCCATGAGCCATGCTTGACCGTTGGCCGCGTGCTTTTCTGCAAAGGGAGGATACAGATGCCTACGAAGGATCGAGGCTTGAAGTCAAAGAAAATCAAAAATGACAGAAGCGAGGCCACGATGCTGACCGTTTGTTGACAAAGCCGAGGGGTAAAATTAGGCGCCGTCGCTAAAGAACAGTATGGCGGACTTCTCCCCGGAATGCAAATTAACTTGGTGATTACAGACTTTACACATGAGAAATGTACGGGATGAGATGCACGAGTTTTGAGAACTGGAATGAGAATGATCACATTAGAATAATTGTAAAAATAGATTCGGGGGAAACCGAATGATCGTTTTGAAGATCCCGTCGATCATCATCCACAAGCGATCTCGTCTCCGTCATCCAGTGAAGATCCGAAAGTCCCTCACCTTCAACAACAGCTCAGATCTTCACGACGACCAACTGACTCCTCCAATTTCCCCGCGGGCAGATCACACCCTCTTGTGTACTAGAGGGGCTCATCATAGCTGTGGCTCGACAACCGCGCCAGCGTAGCCAGTCTCGCCAGTGTGGCGTAGGGCATGATACTCAACCTCTGACTCGCTCGACGATCATGACCATGCGCTACCGTTGGGCTTTAGAGCAGCGCTTTTGCTTGGGACTAGAGTCTAGACCGTTGTGTTGATCGTCACTCAGCACCACGGCGCCACAGATAGCACGTGGAGTGAGGCAGCCGGTGCGAGTGCTGCTTTTCGCCCAAAATTCTCTGTGTCTAGCGTTGTTGTCGAGCCACAGCTAACGAAGTGACCACCCACCACAGCTTCTAGCTATCTCCCCGCTTCCGGGCCTGTTCTTGTCTGCTTGGAATGCTCAACCACACCTCATCCACCACACACACCGTCTTGATGACTGTGTGTCTGTCAGTCAAGCCTCACGCTAAGTCTGCACGTCCTCACATGAGCCTATGCCTATGTGCGGTTGGCGGACAGCAAAGGGAGAGAATGGCATGCTGCAATGCGCTGGCAATCGAGACTTGCATCGTTCGTCCTGGCCAGTCGTCTCCAATCGAGGAGTCTGGCCTCCGCAGTAACCGCAGGGGAAAGCTATCAGTGTCGAATTGGGAGGGCTTGCTCTGCTGCAGTCTGCGGGATCCTGGAGCAGCTGGCCCTCTGCATCATTTCCCGTGTACGTGCCTTACATACTGCTGGTCCCGTGGTAATGTCACCCTGAAAAAGGCTTGCTGCTGCTGCAAGTGATCGATCGTGCTGAGTAGGAAAAAGCAGCGAGCGAGTGAGAGATCGCGAACAGAGCAGGTACTGAGGTGACTGGTACTGTAGCTTTGGTTACGGACATACCTTGTGGTGATCACCACCACGCTCTAGGTACCTCCGTAGTTCGTCGGTATCTTTACGCCTTTTACCTGTACCTCGCAGGCACATTTCCAGAGTAAGGCAAGATAAGGCAAGGAAGTGGAGGAAACGGCTGGCCTACGGGCACCGGCTCGACGGTAATGTATCGGGGTGAACGATCGTATCAAATAGTCGTAGTCGATACGGGATGTGATAATACAAGTGGTACCTCTGGGCAAGTCGTAACGGCTTTAGAAATTTTAAGTTGTGGCGGATTAGGGCGGGCCTAGAGCCTTGTTCGTCTTGTCTCCCTCTTGTTCGTCTGCTGTGGAAGGTGAGAGCGGCCGTGGGCCAGAGCCAGAGAGCCAAACCGCCAATGAAATGATCACTAACCAAACTGCCAGAAGCCCAGCACCGCGTGCTCGGAATCTCCTCATGGCTTCGCCTACTAGTGACGACAACACTCGCCACTTCTATACTGGAAGCAGTATCTCGGCAGATGATCTCTTGTGGCTGACCCGTTGTTCCGTGCAGATCTCAGTGACCCCTCGACGAGCGAAGTCTTGGTGATCCAATGAGCTGGGCCCTCGGCTAAGAGCGAGAAAAGCTTTAGGAAATGATGTTCAGATATCAGGAGAGACTCAGAGTCACAAAGAGCTGTGTTTGAGTCGATGTGCTTGTAATGTGAGGCCTAGAACAGGTGAACCCTTGGGGAGCTGAACCTACTGCATACTGAAATGGAAGGGGTCCTTCTGCCCCTCTTGGCACGTTTGAGTCTTGATGACTTAGTGACTTCTTAGGGTTGAGCCAAATTAGCAGGTTAGTGTTAGTTCTCCGGGAAACCCCATTCTGGGCGTAAATACATGTCACAGTGCTTGGCAGTGACATCTAGGCTGAAGGCCAGTGACTTGTGTTTTGAACACCACTTTGCAAGTTATTGAAGAAGGCTGAAGTCTGGAATTTTGAGTTTGAATGGTTGCTTGGTTTTTAGCAAGATAGCATTGTTGTAGCATTGCTGTATATTGCCTGGATCTTCTCCGTCCGCCCGTCATACCACCACCTCTGTAGCCTGCGCTTCACAATTCTGGAGCCAAAATACGCCAGTTCCCTATGCCTGCCATCCATGGCAACTTGAAGGGAAATATTCGTTCAATCGTAACGCCGTGTAATGTTCCTCGTGAAAGTATGTGTACGTCGCTCTTGTGAGCTTGAAGTGAATGTAATGCAAGCAGAGCCTGCGAAGTATGTTCGAGAAAGGAATGGACAGTGTAAAGCCAACGTCCCAAAGGTCAAAAGAGCCATCACAATCTGCCGTCCGTCCGTATTTCAGGAGTGTGATGTCACCTTTCCCATGTAAAACCTCTAGATGCTAACTGAAGGGCCGATATCGAGCACAGTGTATTTTGTTCCAAAGAGGGAACTGGTATCTTAGAAAGCAACGTGACGCCATTCGATCAGCCCGCCCACCCTTGATGGCTCGTACATGGTGGTATCGAAACAATTACATGACCATTATTCGGGGTCGTCGGGGTATAAATTAAGAGGCAAAAGAACTTTCGAAGGAGAAGTATTAAAACATTAGGCGAAGTTCGTATCCTTCGGTATGTGTGACATGTTGCGTTCCGCTGGCGTTGTCGCTGTCCACAGTAACGTCGAGAGACATCTCCCACTCGCGTTTGAGCTGAGATGGGTTTCGGATCTCCGCTATTTCCATTATGAGGTCCTGCCCCTCTGCCAATTCGCGGATAACATCGTCGTCCATCTCAACTTGAAGACCGCGTTCGAGGACATGCAGAGTCCGCATGATCTTGGTAGGCTCGATGTTCCATTTTGAGGCGATCGCGTTGGTGAAGTCTTTCAAGGTCCTCTGCATGAGATAGATCGCGCGATAGTATTCGGTCTTCTCTGGCTGGTGTGGATCTCGATGAAGAACGTAGAAACATGCAACGGGCTTGATGGGTCGCTCCGAAGGTGCTTTGTAACCAGCATCCACTCCTAAGGCTTCGATCCAACCACTGAGATTCCCAGCTTCATCCGTCTTGGGTAGTTTGGTCAGTTGATCCGGAGGGCTTGCCAACTGCTGAGGATTGGACGTCTGCATCTCCGCTGGAGCCAACGAATTGAAATCACTCCACGGGCCAGGCGGATTCGGTGCTGAAGTGCCTGCAATGCCTTGAGAGTGTAGAGAAAGCGAACTTGGAGAAGGTGAGACAAGTGATGATGTGCCGGTAGTAGAACTCCGGTCGCTGCTTCTCTGTTGCCAAACTGCGCTCCCTCTCGAGTCCACCTTTGTGAGATCTAACGGCTCGCCGACCAGTGCTACTGGATGAAGATCTGGATCGTCTTGCTCAGAACCCCGGAGGTATAAGATGCTCACAGGCCTTGTGCTTGTGAACATATCTTGCATGGTTTGCAATTTGTAGTGGAGGTCCTCTTCGATTGGTACTCGTCCTCCAGCCGATGAAGCCGATGACATGGACCATGTTCTCTTGTGCTTTTGAACCTTGCCAGGACGTTGGCTTGACTGTGACTTGACCGTCGTCGAACCAGTACGTTTTCGCTTGCCAAAGTCTTTCATGCCGGTCTCAGCTTGTGCGATTTGCTGTTTGAGCTTGTCGATGGTCTTCTTTACGTGTGCAACATCATTTGAAAGCTTTCTTTCCGCACCGTGGTCACGGAAGAGCTTGACTTTGCAGAAAGCAACCTCAGAATATTCAGCTCCAGAACGAGGCGATCCAGTTGATACTGTCTCTGTCTTCGTACAGAGTCGAACTGGTATACCTTTGACTCCTTTCGAGTGACTAAAATCGGTAGAAAGGAAGTTGAATCGGACCGCAATGTTACATTCTGTCGATCCATTGGCGCCAGGAGTCCAGATGACCGAGAAGCCATCGAAAGAGGCGGTGTCAATATCCACGCGGGTCCTCTTATCGTCGTTCTCAGCAGGTTGATTTGCCTCAACATACTCAACGGCTTGAAGCTTGCCTCCTCGTTGGTGTGCCTCATTGGTTCCACGCCCTTCTTTCCACAGTTGCCAGCAAGTTGCAGGTCTTTGTCGTTGCTGCTCGTCTTCGAATGAAATGCGGATGAATGTTCGATACCTAGCGCCACTGGGAAGTGGAAGATTCGGAGTCGTGTCCACAATCGATATTGAGTAGGCTTGTCCCTTGTTCAAATATGTGATTGGTATCTCGTCTGTGCTCTTGATCATCGCGGTGGGAGCGTTCAGGGTCACATGGAAGCGAAATTTCTCCGCAGAAGCGGGCATTACCGCAGGCATATTGTACTGAGCTGGTTGGAAACTCATCATCGGAGACTGATGTTGCATAGCCACTTCCATCGATCCCATGCGACCTTCATCGTCACCCATTGGAGATCCATCCTGCTCCATGGTTTCGTATCCAGTGTCCTGGTGAACAAATGATGATGGGGCATAGGACTGTTGCTGATGGTGATGCTGAGCATGGTGCTGCTGCTGATGGTGATGGTGTTGCTGCTGTGGGGCACCAAATGGATTGTAGTTATGGAATTGAGGTGGCATTTGGTGACTGAATGCGGACATATCCATCATCGTACTGGCGTGCATGCCATCAGCAGATGTGGGCAAAGATAAGGGCGTTCCGAGACCCATTCCCATACCCATCCCTGGAGTGTGAAGGTCGCCAGCCTGGTTGTGATATAAGGTGTTCGTGCCCCCTGGGGTTGGTGTGTAATATCCAGGCGGCTGGTTGGCGAAGGCAGAGAATGCGAAAGAATTCGGATCGAGGAGAGATGGAGTGAACCGCCATGGCTCATGTTGGGCTCTAGGCGTAGGGTCGAGATCTTTGATGTCTTCGTGTCCCAAACTGAGGTGTCTAGAGTGATCAGCGCAAGTCAGCCAATATGAGGGCATTGTATAACTGCAGAATCGCTTTTGCCAGCACACGTCTTCTATACCAAAGTCGCTGAAGTATAGCGCGAGAGATGACGGGTAAGGACACACGAACTTGCTTACCTAGTTTCATTTGGGCCTCCAGCAGTTGCATCGCCGAGTGAAGTATTGCCTGAACCAGAGCCGGCGGTTGAGGTTGCGACTGCTACTTCAGGGAAGCTCTCCCTGAAATTGGCAATGAAAGCATCACCAGGCTTTTGGGACGAAGTTCTGCTGAGTATTAGCTACGAATCGTCCAGTAACGTAAAGATCGTGCGTGGGAAAGATGGCAGGTAGCGTTTGCGCCGCCCTCCCCAGTTGGGCGAGTTTGGGTGCGGTCACTTACCGATTTCGAAACATCTGGAAATGGGGCGAGAGAGCTGATACAGCTCCTCATCTACTTTCCAAATTTGGCAATAAAAATCTGTATTTCCTTTTTCCTCAGAGGGCAACAAATAGGTAAGGTTGAAAAAATGCTGTTCTTGTCTCTTGCATGGAAGCTCGAAGTTTTGAATGCTGACCGAAGGTGTAGTAGTTGTTTAGTAGGCGGTGGTCGTTGGAGCGTGTAGTATAGAATAGATAGTTGTGATAGTAGCGAGCGTAAAGGTAGCACTTCTTCTCTCAAGTGATACGGGAGATAGGGGAGGAGTAGTGGAGGAGGCTGATGTTATATGAACGAGACTGAGGGTGGATGCGAGTATGCAGTAGCGTTGATCGAATGACGGCGGATTCCACTATGGGCTTTGGGGGACGAGGACATGGGGGTCCATCACATATAAAATAAAAATGGAGAGAGATGATGATCGATGTGGAACTAGGCAAGGTGGTGTGTGTGTGCGAGTGGAGGAAGAGGAAAGGGAGAAAAGCAGCAGTGGAATGGTGATGAGGATCGAGGTGCGGTGCGGTACCCACGTTTGCTCGGGGCAAAAGACGCACGGCTGCTGGGACGGGGACTGGGACTGGGACTTTGGCGTCTGGTGAGGGTAGGGTTGCTGGGAACTGGAGTGGAGCAGCCTTTAACACTGGGGCATTCTCTTTTTGTGATATCGGTCAGGGATGCTTGTCGGGGGCATAGGATGCAGAGGGAAAATAATGAGGTGAAGTAAAGCCGTAGGAAGAGGAGGATATGGGTATAGTGTGGTATGGGCGAGCGAGGGGCCTGATGTGAAGACCAGGGTCGAGAGGCCCGGCGGTGGTCGACAGATCGAGCGACAGTGCAAGTGCAAGTGCAATGGAAGTGGGTTGAAAGGCAGGCTTGAGCTAGTCCAGGGTGTCTTCGGGGCAGCTAAGGCTAAGCTAGAGTGGGCTACAGGTACGGTGGGTCCCGCGAATAGGCAGGTCTGCGACTGGACAGGCGACGAAGCTTGGGGTGGGTTGATGCTGGCCATGGGCTGGGATGGGATGGGATGGGATGGGATGAAGATGAAGGGCCTGTAGCGCGTCTTGGGGGGGAGCGAGGGGAGGCAGAGAGTGAGGCACAAGAACAGCTTAAAGCAGCGTCGCCGGGTCGGCCTTGCTTGCGTGACGACTGAGCCACAGTGAGTATGTGCACTGTCGCTCATCGAGGAAATGATTTTCGATCTTTGTGGCGAAAAACCCATACCTTTTGCGTCTGTCCGCCAGCTGTCCAGGACAGGGGCCTGGGAGAGACGGAAGCGAGGTGGCTGTTGGTGCTGGGATGACCTTGGGGACAAATGTGAGGTGACTTGCGATGTCGTGAGAGGCTGGAATAGAAGAGTGGAGTGAGAGGGGAGGAGACGGGAGAAAAGTGAGTGAGTGAGTTGGTGAGTGACTGACGATACAGTGTGGGAAAGAGAAAGATCTAGCAACTGAGAGACAGGAGACAAAGAGATCCGTCATATTACCTACCAATGACGAAAGGGATTCCGCAACAATACAGCGACACCGAGACATGCCGTGTTGCACTCATATCGATGTATTACAACAGCCAGTAGGTGACTGGTGAGGAGCCACTCTACCTCTGAAGAGGCCGTGTTACGAGATGATAGCCTTCACTTGCCCTCCATCAAGCAAATCGTGGTGCAGACACGGCGCGTGTGTACCGACAGAGAAACAGTAGTAACAAGAACTGTTTTCAAAGCACGCAAGCACTGAAACTGAAAAGAAACCCATTCAACGGCCTGCGGCAAGTTTCGTGTTTGCTTCTTGGGTATATTGACTTGTTCTCTCTATTTGCTCTCATAATTTGCACTTGCTGTCTGTACAACAGGGCTTTATTCTTCTTTCCTTTCTTCTCGTCCACTCGTTGGCTATCTGTATCTTGGCCTGAGACGGGAGTGCGGGGAGAGCTCGCCTCCTCGAGGAGTCGCTACCTACCTTATTGCTGCAGTTGGTGCTGGAGCCACGAAGGCCTGGCCGGAAACAGAAGGCCCCCAGGGAAACCCTTAATTCTATTGGGCAGTTGTGGATAATTCTAAACTTTCTCTCCTCAATTCCTCATCCTCACGCTCACCCTCGCCCTCTGCACCGATTCCCACTCCCGGAGTTCAGTCGTTAGCCAGCCCAGGCCCGGCCAATATGCCCATCATCAAACGCCCTCGTCCCTGTCATTTCCGTTGTGCGACATTAGAACCTTATGGGCGGACTTGAGCTGGCCCCAAGCTCGAGCTCAAGCTCAAGCTCTGCTCGCCTAAAGCCCTAGAAGTAAGTACAGCACATACAGCACAGCACGGTAGGTACCTACAAGCCGTCTTGAATCACCCCCAAACCCCCTTCTCATTCTTTCGTTTCACGAGTACCTCCGGCCGTTTGACGGTGGCATCTGGTTTGGCAGCACATGTTTGTTTCCTTCCCGAGATTCGCTCTGCGCTTGCTAGTACCGTAACGGCGGGGCAATCATTGGGTAGTGCAGTGGGTAATTCGTCCTATCTCATCTTCTCATCATCTGCACATCGAGGCCGTCGTGGAGTCCGAGTGTTGAGTCTGTCGATGGCTAGACCTCAAGATCTCCAGCTCAGCCACAGCAACGCGCAGCCACCCCCAAAGATCGTTAACGACCGCTCTTCGATTAGCTGTGGCTCACGCCTGACTGTGGCAACAATCGACAAAAGCGCAAAAGTCTGATTCGATTGACGAAAACTCTTCAGCCACAGCAATCGAGGAAGACTAAGTAGCCACCCAGAAGCGAAATGGAAATCGTTTCAACGGTTTGTCTTGCTAAGTCTCGCACTACTCGCACCGCCTACTCTTACGCGATCAATAGCCAAATGCATCGGAGATGAAGCGCTATTATTGACCGAAGCCAACCGTCCGGGAAGCCACTAGCCCTTCGCAGAAAACGCCCTTCTCGACATCTCACTTGTCGACCGTTTGGTCAAAAGAGTTCATGTCCCTGGCTCAAATCTCCTCGATGTCCAGGATGACCCATCTTCTCTCGGAGCCGATGCGGGATATTTTCCCAAACCATGAGCTCAACCGCCAATGGTCAGGAGGTGAGCAAGCATAACCATATGCAATTTGTGCTTCCCTTGATGAGGAAGCTTTCTCGAAGAGGTATTTGCCGTTATTACATCCGAATTGGGTGTATCAAATTGCACATTCGCATCAGAGAAGTCGCTTGCCACGTCACATGGCTTAAATACCACCAAAAAACCAGGAGATTTCATCGATGTCATGCTTCAGAATGAGCAGCCATGTAACAAGAAGTGCCGGTAGAAGACAAGAAAAGGATTCTACCGGCCCTTCCTCCGGTAAGCCTCTGTTTCAGTGTTTTGCCATTGTTCGCGCAAATCGGTACCGATACATGTCGGTCAGTAGCGCACTACACTTTGAATAATGCATGACAGAGCTTTCAAACCTTCGGCCTCATCTGACGCCCTTGATAATTTGTCATTGGTGGACGATACTTTGATCTTCTGATACCGAGACATGTGTGAGATCAACCTCTGAACTGCCGTGCGTGCTAGATGTATTCTTCACTTGACGCTTTAAAACATGTACAAAAACCATCCAGCAGCATCATATACGAGCCGACAGTGGTTCTGACTCCACAATGCGGGCGGGAAGCTCAGCCACAGGTAGGTACCTGGATTCAACTTTGACCCGATCAACAAAAATACGTCCCAAAGCACTCCAACTATCAGCCTTAAGGCCACGCGGCGAACGTTGGCGTCCTTCCAGCTGAAATCCCTCGTCGATTAGGAACGTTGTACTCGGCCTGGCCAATATTGTTCTGCAAATTGCCGGACTGGACTGGTAGATTTAAGGGTGCTGTCACACACATGGAGGTTACATCGACTGCTGTGGCGGTGCAGGCTAGTGGCTTCATCGAGATTTTAAACCCCCATTACAAATATGGTTAAGTAAGGATCGCAATTTCTCTCTGAAACTCACTATGCCATTGGGCAAGCGAGGGGAGAAACCACAAATCGGACAGCATGGTTGAGGGAAATGGTGAGACTGTCAAGCCACAGGTGGTCTCATACGAGTTCAGAACGGGTCCACTTCACTCCTCCGCAGAAGATCATTTCCCAAAGCATTGTTAGATGTGGCGTCGTGACGTGGCTGAGGAGCTGTGGCTGACATCGAGTGTTCTAGTGAGCACAGTAGCTTGCAAAATGTCTCCAGGCAAATCACAATCTACAAGAACGGCACGCTCCCTCCGAAGTCTTCACTTCATCATTATTGAAGATGGCTTTTCAGAGTCATGGCTATACCCCGCCGATTTGGATTTTTAGTATCCGACTGTTCGGATTGACACCCAAGCCGGCTGGGAAGTATCCTTCCAGTCCGCGATTCCACCTCCATATCAGCATTCCATAACCGATAACCGCCGAGCGGCCTTCCGGAAGCCGCCTTTACTCAGTTTGTTCGAGTCTCAAATTCCTATCGATTCCTATATGATTATCGATATCGCAATTATATCTGCGTGAGATCGGCTAAAAACAACTGACTCCGGTCAAGGATAGTTCCTTATGCAAGAGATGTCACCGCTTTTCGTGTCTTATCACGCTCTCTCGTGATTGTTGGAGAATGCCGCTGCCACGACTCATTCGTGGAGGAAGACCTGCATTAGGGGAGCTGGGGAGCAGCTGACCGACTAGACAACGCATGCGATGCAAGCAAGTCATTCGGCTGCGTGAGCATCAGAACAAATTCCACCCGACTCTGAAGTCTTGAGGTCGAGGAAAGGAAGGTCAAGCACGCGTACGGCGTGGTTGCCGGGTAAAGCTTCGCAATGGTTTCCTTTCGCTCGCATTAATTGCGTCCCGGCGCAAATGAAGCTGCTGAGAGGTCGAACGTTGATTGTTAGATATGCAAGCCGTGGCTTTGACAGGGGTCTAGGGCAGAATGTCGCGAACAATATCCACCTACGTCATCGTCTGGTTGCTTGTTTGTTTAATCACTGCGTTGCGTGAATTGCCTGTGATAGGTCGATAGGAAGAGCTCCATTGACATTTGTTAATTCAATAATTTACGGTCCACGGTCAAGTGATTATTGCGCGAGGAGTCTTGATGCGGCATGTCAATATACCGCTGTACTATCGTGCCTTGCCTTGCCTTGTTTGCGCTCCCATGGCCTGCATACCTGATCTTCAGGACCTGCAGAGAAGAAGACCCTGAAAAGGGGACTCTTTGGCCTGCTATCTCTAGATTGATGAGGGGAACAGGCTAGTGTATAGCCTGAAACACTTACAAACGTTCCCTTTGTGAGCCCGAACTGCAAGAAAACACCAAGTCCCTCAGCGTCGCATGGCCCTGAAGTGGCCGAAGAAGCTCTAGGCCTTCGAAGTATGGGGAAGATCTAGGCCAATCTCAGGTCATTCATCTCCTTCTGTCCCCTCTTTGAGAACCACAGTAGGTAATCAGGAGACCGACGAGTAATCCTGATTACCTACTGTGGTTCTCATCTGTCGCGCGCATGGCCTTTCCACACTCTACCGCCGTCCGCAAGCAATGTTCAAAGCACTGAAGCACACCGCTCGTGCTCGTGGCTTGAAAAGTTCAGAGTGCATTCTGTCGCCCGCAACCCTTCCCGTTGCCTGCAGATTCCAGCCACAGGCCGCTCTAACACAGCGACATGGATGTGCGCCAAAACAAAATCCGAACTGCCGCCAATATCCATGCATGGAAAATTCTAGCACACGTCATTGCCATTCTATGTCGGCTCCAACCTGTCAAAGGAGACGGATGATTTCCTGTCTGCAGGCAATTCAGGAAACATCTCCGGCAACCCTTCTTTCCCCTGATATTAGTCGACGAGGATTATTTCCTTTGGCCGTGATGCTTGCCTTCCAAAGCTTCCAATGCTCGCCACGCCTACCCACGAGGGGGATATCGACGATAGAAGTAAAGATTGTCTATCACTCGTATCTATTTCTCCAGAAAAGTATGGAAACGAGCCCCGCTCCGATGTCGATTATTGAATCTTGTGAGGCTCGGACCACATGTTTCTTTTAATATCTCAAGACCCCTAGATCTGCAAAACTCAATTGAGGCCGATCGTCGTGAGGAAAATTTATTGTTGGGTCTGACGCTACGTCATTGCAGCGATTTCAAAGTTCGCAATATCCACCGATGTCACCTGAAGGGTCCTTGTAAGCCCAAGCCAAGCATGCGCTTCGAATCGGCTTCTCATCCATCTTCACATTTGTTCCACACTAGAAGAGTGGAATGTCTCTGATCGTCTTCCATTTGTTCTTCCTTCAGCCCTTTCTCCGACTGGACAACCAATTCCTAAAAATAAGAGTTTCTATTCTCATGAACCTCAACATCCTCAGGGTATCTATGCGCCTCCACCATCTTCCTTTCCCCGGACAAGCTCAAACTTTCCTTTCGCCTGCCGGCAGAATGAACGACCAACGGTACACGCCGCCGCCGCCCCCTGTAAATCGGGGTCCGCCCAGTTTTTCGATATTTCTCTACCTCGCAGGAAATGCAGCACTGCTGTGCATTTAAAGCATATACTCCGCAACGCATGTAACGCTGCACGCCTGCCAGAGGCGAGGTCACTATTCCCATTCGCCGCAGAGCTAGCAGTTGGCATTGCCCACTGCCGGATGGAGAGATGATGCCGAGTGTTCGATGGGGTTACATACCGCTTCGAGCCACGGCTTTTGTCCCTGGGTCAAGATGGGGGAAAGCCCCGAATGAGACGTTATGATTCTAGTGAATGCTCCTTGTTCAGCGCCGACGACTCGGGCAACGGTGAGCCGCGAGATGGGGCGGCTTCGAGTATCGTGTGCTCTTGTCAGTCTGACTTCAAACTCTAAGAGTGGCTCCCCTGCCTATATGTAGATTATTGGTATTGGCATCTGCCTCTTAAATTTCTGGGATTTCTTAAAAGGTGATGTGATGTTTGTCGGCAACCGCGAGGATGATAGCGACAAATCTTGCTCGAGTCATGAAGCGAGACTCAGGGGGCGACATCTCCATTGGTGAGTCTGTTTGGGGGACAGTTGGATGCCCGTTTGATATGACGAAGATCTTACGCATATTTCGCAACTTATGTATGGTACGCAACCAGGAAGCACTTAACATGGTATATTTGCTTGCCAAAAGCTTTTGAAGAAGGGTAAATCGGTTCAAAGGCCACTCACTTACATAATGTAGCTCCTCATCACGACTGAGCTAGTCTTGGCGAATCCAGCTTCTCGGCGAACGGTGCCGTCGCTGTTGAAATCGCAAAGACCTTTGTTTGACCGGAGACATCAAAAATCGCACAACTGAAAATAATCGAATCTAATAAACACCTTACCGAACATGCCATCACATGTCTGGCTACAGGATGAGCCTTCTGTTGTTGCTAGCCTAATCGTGATGGTCATTTGACGGGCAATTCAAAACAGAGTGCTGTGTCCCGTGGTTCAATGATTCGCTAGACGGCGCCTGGGCTTTCATGATTCAGGTCAGTAGGTGGTAATCAGCAACGATGAATAAGTATGTGATTAGAGTGGAGGCTGCAGCCAGATCATACATCTAATTCAACAGATGTCTCTGCATAGCAGTGACTTATTCCCTCATCCTTGCTTTTGAAATGTGAGCTTCGATATTCATCTCTGCTACAATTCAGCTCGTTTGAGCGGCTCCGTGCCCGCGTTTGTTGAGGTCCAGAATCGCTAAACGACTCCAAAACGGTCCGCTATCTCCTTCCCTTATCGCAAGCGCCTCACAAAACGTCACCAGGCTTGGGCCTCCCGACTCGAAGAACCAGTGCATTTCTCGTCCAACCACCATTTCGTCACGACAGGACCACATCTCAATATCACGCCTGTACACGACCACATAACCTTTTAGTCCTTGATCCGCTTTTGAATCATTATGGCTTCAGCATCTTCAGGCTCTTTCGAGCCCTCCCCGGCCTCGACCGCCCCATCCTCTGCTTCCGACTCTTCTGCGAATAATGCCTTGGCTACGGCGGAGAAACCTCCAGATGATACCTCGAAGCTGCGGATGTTTTTGGGTATCTTGAGAAAGTAAGACTTCAATCTGCGAGGGGAAGGACAGGCTTCCACTTGCTCCCTTCACCGCTATATCTTCGGCATCTTCACGTCAAATTTGCTTCTTAGTGTTTCATAGATTTTGAAGGCCATGTAACAGTTTGCTATATAACGGAGAACTGTGCTGATATGGTATTCGATCTATAGATTTATTGGAGTAGCGGATATAGCCTCAGTGCGATTCTCCCTGCCAGCCCAACTATTAGAACCGACACCCAATCTCGAGTACTGGAATTACCTCGACCAGCCGCATACCTTCGTAGCCATTGGCGACTCGGACGATGCCTTCGATAGAATGCTGGAGGTACTCAGATTTTGGTTTACCAAAGACTTGAAATATGTTAAGGGGAAACCATGCAAGCCTTACAATTCCACGCTGGGGGAATTTTTCCGGGTAGGTGGATATACTACTGGATATGGGGCTTGGTCACTGATGACGGCATAGTGTAACTGGGAAGTTCAAGATACCGCTCCAGCAATTACGGCGAGCAAAATGCAGTCTGCAGCGGGAAGTGCAGCGTCCTCTATCAAATCGAAGAAGACTCCCGCAGCCTCGCGGAATCCTTCGCCACCTGCTGAGGCAAAGGTAGCAGACAAGAACGGACGTATGGTAAAGGTGTCGTATCTCACAGAGCAGACATCTCACCACCCTCCCGTATCAGCCTTCTTCGTAGACTGTCCCGAGAAAGGACTCACAGCGCGAGGCTTCGACCAGATATCCGCCAAGTTCACAGGCACCAGTATAAGAGTCACTCCTGGGGAGCACAACCTAGGGATATTCATCACACTTTCAAAACGGGATAATGAAGAGTATCAGCTCACTCACCCCGCTGCCCACTTAGGAGGTTTGCTGCGAGGAAGCCTCAGCGTGACAGTAGGAGATCTGTGTTTCATCACCTGCCCTCAGACGAAGATCAAGACTATTCTGCATTATATGGAGGAAGGTTGGTTGGGCAAGACGCAGAACAAAGTCGAGGGAGTCATTTTCCGCTATGATCCCGAAAACGACAACAAGACAAAGATAAAAGACGTCCCCGACAAAGACGTCCTGGCTAGGATAACAGGAAACTGGAAAGAGAAGCTGTACTTCTCGCTTGGACCGAAAGGGGTATGTTAACTACTCACCCGTCTCGCATAATTCCAGTGCAAGACTAATCAACGAAAATAGGACGCCCAAACCCTTCTAATAGACCTTGCGCCTCTATCTGTAGCACCTAAGCTCCTCCCACCCCCAACAGCTCAACTGCCCAACGAATCTCTCCGCTTCTGGTCCTCCGTCACCGAAGCCATCAACTCGCGGCAATACTCGCGCGCCACAGCCCTTAAGCAGGAGCTTGAAGAGCGGCAGCGCGAGAAAGCCAAGGAGAGAGAAGAAAGCGGCGCAACGTGGACGCCGAGATTTTTCACGGGCGCCACGAGTCCGTTGGGGAAACCAGAGTTGACAGATGAGGGGAGGGAGGCGCTGAAGGCGTTGCAGGAAGATAGATGGGAGTTGAGTGAGAGTAAGGTTGTGGGTGCTTAGGCTTAGATGTCAGTCTCTCATTTGGTCATTGGAGTTGAGTGGAGGCGATTTGGGTGGTAGATAGATGATGCATGCATACACACTTACATAGCCAGGAAGGAGATAGATAATCAGGGCTACTACAGAGATGTGATAATTGGGGTTATGAGATGAGACGAGGCAGACAGGAGATGTGCGGGCATGTGGGGGAGTCGGAGTATATACGTGGATCTCAACATATGGTGACTTTATTTCATCGATTGGTTAGCAGTTGTGGGTTGGTTCATTCGATAGTGCGCTACAGGTGCGAGGTATAGAATTGATTGATGCGACCAAGAGGTTTTGGGTAAGCTTCTTTATGTTTTATCTGCGATCTCTGCTTCTTGGGGTCAGTTCGATGTTCTTGTCCGTCCAGCATTGTGTCAGTTTGGCTTTGAATTGGAGATTCATGAATAGCGTTTTTTTTTTTCGTTTTTTTTTCGCACGCTCTTTCAACTCCATTCTCGGTGTTGAAGATTCGCGTTTTCAGTTGATAGTGTAGGAATTGGCAATTATCGCTGAATTCTATCCTAGTAGCACTCGTTATGGCATATTCAGATGTAAACATTGCTAGAGAAATAACACGATCGGAGGTGGGACTGTGACACGGTATCAAATCTCTAACATAAATGACGATACAGACGAGTATAAGCCACAGAAGTAGTTTTAGCGAGCATTTCCCTCTTGGCTGATCAGGTCTACTCAACCTATCTATGCTAGATCTGTGTCATCCCAGTAAGTGGCTCTTCATAGTCTGCAATGGAATTTGAGTTAGGGGACGCCAATGTCAGTAACGACGCCCAGAAGATTTCGAGGTAGTGTTTACTCTTGTAATCTCTTCGCTTCCCCTGCAAAGGAACTTTCTTAGAATAATCGCTTCGGCTTCTACTTCTCACTTCTTGCGAGAACTCTTCGTGCTTTTGGTAGTCTGCTTGTTTTTACGAAGCGCTGCCTGGCTGTTTATAGCTTCCTGGACAAGCTTCTTGCATTTTTCATAGTCCTCCCTCGAATTGTCGGTGTAGGTCGGATGACCCGTCCTCTTGATGAATTGGACAGCAGTAGGGAGACGGGCTTTCTCGTCAAGAAACAGAGGATTGCATCCACGTTCCAAAAGATATGTCGTCATCTGGACGCGACCGTTTTCCACTGCTTTGTGGACCAAGCCGTTCCAAGATAGACGTCCAAACTCGGACTCAATGAGATGTAGTAGAAATTCAAGCTTGTCTGTGTTTTCGAATTTCGAGACACTCTGAAGGCCCTGGAGTAATGATTCTCTCCCCTTCTGGATCTGAGCCTTACTAGCTGGATTACCAGACACATCATTCTTGATCATGGCTGCCCGAATTCGTTCGAAATATGATCGAATGTAATCGTAGTCACTACTCCTAGCCACGTGGTAGAATGGTGTCTGGTTCCAGCCATCTCGTGAGTAGATGTCGGCACCGTTTCTTATCAGAACGTCCATAGTCGGAATATGATTGAAGAGAGCAGCGACATGGATTGGCAGTCGCCATTTATCCGTCAGTCTGCCTTTGGTCTGAATGTGTGCATTCAGATTGAGCCCACAGCCTAAGAGGAACGGAATCTCGCTTTCAGCTGAATCACTGATCACTGCTATCCAGGTCTTTTCTTCGGCAAAGATCTTCTCAAGATCCACCGTTCCGGACGAGGAATGCCTGACGATCTCTCGTACAATGTTCCACCGCCCCGAGTTCTGTGATTCTCGAAATAGAACACGACCAGCAGTACTATTGATATCCAGTGCATAGCTTGCTGCTTGCAAACAATCGAGGATGGAAGCTGTGAAAATTTCGATGGCTTCCTCTAGGAGGCATTTGTGGTGCTGCTGGCACGGGTTTCTGAAGTCTGCTCCATGCTCGAGAAGCGATGCTGCCGCACCATTGTTTCCGAGATGGACAGCAAGACCTAGAGGGGACTGGTCAAAAAGGTCCTTGTCATCCAAAACTAGGCCTATGTTGTCTTCCTTTCCTTGTGCTTCGTCGACTGGTGTTGTTGGCCTTGAGCAGATGCTCTCGCTTGCCTGCGACTGCAGATGCTTGCAAATAATGTCGATGATATTGGCATGTCCCGACGCTGCCGCAATATGCAGTGCACTCCTTCCCGTGCGATCCTTTACCGCCAGAGGATCTCTAGAATGACTGAGCAGCAGGGTTACATCGAGCTTCCTCCCAAAATGGCACGCCAGATGTAAAGGTGTTTCTCCAGATAGATCTTGGATACATGGTGGTGCACCACCTGAAAGCAGTAACGAAGTGCATGAGGTGTTTCCTTCAGACGCAGCATGATGCAGAGCTGTACGTCCATCTCTGTCTTGCACAGAGGTGTCTGCCCCAGCATCAAGAAGGGCTTCGAGAACATCATCGTATCCGAGCTTAGCAGCCATGATGGCAGCTGTTCTTTTGTTCAAGGGGTGATACACCTCGAGATCATGGCCTGATCTCACGAGAGCCTCGATGCTTTCCAAATCTCTCTTCATTGTAGCTATAAGCAGTTCTGGGAAAGTAGTATGATGCTTCGCCGGTGGCGAAGAAGATATTTTTGCTGATATTTGACAGTCTCTTATTTCGCGGAGGCTTCGGATGCCAGCTTCACCCCCGGTAGTTACAGTCTGTTGAGCTGCGGTTTGAATGCTGGTCCTTATCTTGTCAGTGGTCTCGGAATTTTCGCATTTTGCAGGACTTTTCCCGGTCATTGCTGATCTTTCAGTGTTAATTTCGGCGCAGTTCTCGAGAGCCGTAGCCTCTGGCCGCCTTGTAAGTGAATATTCGCCAACTTCCACTTTGGTGTATCATACCTTCAGGCCGGGACATGCTTGGCGATCTATGAGGCGAAGATGCAAATTTGATTTCCTTGCTCCCAGTGATTCGATCACACTCCTGAGGTGACGCAGATTCAATGGCAGTTTCGAGGATTGGCATTGGCGAAGGAGCAGCTTCTCTGCTGAGGTCGTCTTGATGACCAGAAGGGTGAGAGGCCTCGAGCGTAGGAGTACTCTCTGGCCAACTCAAATCTATGAGGTCCTCCTGGTCATTAGACTCATCAAAGCCTAACGTGTCTCGTGTCTGCTGTCCGTCACTCGTCTGGGAAACGGAAGACAATTGCAGAAGTGCTCCTTCGATAGTTCTGAGGTTAGTCTTGAACTCTGACAACGAGGCTCTGTGATGTTGTTAACTTGAATTTGAGAAGATCTTCCTTATAAGGGTCTTTACGTTTGTAGTACTTGCAAGAGCAGTTGTAGGGCATTTGATTGCCCCTCTAATTGTCTCTGATGTTCTCGCATCTCATTGTCGTTCCATACCACTTTCAATCTATCCGCCCCACCCAACTTACCACTAGAAAGCCGCCCTAGTGTTTTCAACAGATCTTTGATGGTTCCATCAAATCCTCTCAGGGCCCTTCTAAAGGTCGTCGGCAATGTCTTACTGGAGTCCCATCGTGAGCTTAATGCAGATGCATCATGCATCATGAGGTTGGCCAATTCTTGTAAGGCACCTTGGAGTGTTTCCAGTTCGTGCCTGATGCTTGAGATCGTCCGACCTGCATCTTTGTACTGCGTGTGAATATCATGGCACTTCTTGATGGCAGTCGCAAAGTTGAAGACGAGTCCGACGACAGCAGCAACGGAAGATACAGCATCCATATTGTGATTAAAGATGCGGACGACGGAAAAGGATAGAAGACGATAATCGATCTCGTCGTATGAATTGGCACAGGGCTGTGTTCGCCAAAGTCACCTGCTTGTGGCTGCAGCAAGGTGTCCCCCAAGGCATTTTCTCCTCAGCCCCTGATCACGCCAAGCGAGCAACAAGGCAATGTGTCGCAAGTACCTAGATATCAAGTCATCTTGGATGAAAACTTGAGAAGATGTAGCAAAGATGAGAGATTTACTGCTGAGCAGGATGTTGTGCGATGTGCAATGGACTGGTCAGTAGCTGACGGCCAGTACCAGGAAGGGGCATGTTAAGCAAGTCAAATAGAAAGGGAAGGAGGACTCGAACGATAAAAAAAAAGGTGCTCTTCAGGTCTCCGAATTGCTTGCAATAATTTGATGCCAGTCTCGGTAACCTTTATCCTGTTCTTGCTCTGTACTTAGTGTCATCGAGACTAACGTGCTGACTGGCGATACGAAATCATTCCCGCAATTCGGATCGAGGAAGGGCTACAGTTATGGAAAACTGGCGGAGGGAATTTAATATTGCTTTCGAAAAGCACATGAGAGTCGGTACCAAAGCACTCTGGAAACTACGCGAAAGGGACCTGGTTCTCGTCGGACATTGCTCTCGTCTCCTATTCGAGCCCCATGATCAGATGATTGTTGATTCCAGCAAAATCTATTCTCGCTTCTGTCCTAAATTAGTGCCAAAATTGGACCCACGAAAGGGGTAGCGATGATGTTCGTAACCTCCCGGAGAATTGTATCGAGACGAAAGTTCAAGACGTAAGAAGCTTGTCCATTGATGGCAAATCGCTTGATCAGATCATCTAGTGCTACCTGTCTCGACCTCCAATCAGATGTCGACATAGAAGGCCCAAACAAAGGGCGATCTCAGCTTCAGAGTCTCGGTTAGAAAATTCTCCCGTCTGACACCCCGATATGGCTCCAAAAGCCTTCAGAATTGGCAACGCCAAAGGATCCCTGGCTTCCAAGGTTCAATCAATCATAAGATGACCCATTTGAAGCCAGCGCATCTGTTCGCCCGGCATACATATCCAAAAGTTGCGAAATACTCAGACGGTGATAGGTCGGCTTAGCCTCCACCAAAAGAACCGTCTCGAATTCGCAATGCACCCAGATGAATACCACCATTCCTGAATGCCGGAAGATTGGCAAGTCCGACGAGGCACTGCCAGGCAGCAAGAAATGGGACTGGAGAGGTGATTGAGGTTCTTTTAAGCTCATATTGGGTTGTGTCAAAGGCACTAGCTCGTCGCGATGATGGGGCGGATCAGGCTTGATGGCCAATCAGCGCCTTGGAATGCGACAAGGATCTTCGCATTTTACACAGCAGGGCAACACGATGCGGGAAGGGCTGCCACAGTCGGCTGAGACATGAGGTTGAAGAGTTTCCTATTTATTGTCGCTATTCCTGATGTTTTCAAGAAATAGCTCGAACGTGCTCTCACAAATTCGTCAGACTCATCTACTCGGCTGAATATCGTGGAAGATAATCATTTTTTCACCGAACATCTCGCTGAACAACAAAGACAACGACACCACCCCGCACGTGGCAGAGACGACTTGTGTAACAAGGCCTTTTCTCACCTTACTTTCTAGTGTCGCATTTTCCAGCATCTACCTACCAAGCCAAAAACCGGTCTAAATCACTTGGAAGTGTATCAAGATGGAGGACGGAAAATATGGTTTGTCAAGGACGGGATATTACAGAAAGACCCGCTGACGATGTGGAAGTTGACGGCAGCTTGTGGTTTTACGCCCCAAATAAAGGTGCTCCAGTTGTATGGGCATTCCTGTTCCTCGTCTCCGGACTTTGGCATGCCTGGCAATGCATGTGAGTGTCTTCAGCGTTTCTGCCCTTTGGAAGAGTTAATTGACACATTGACAGACACTACAAATCCTGGAAAGTTTCGGGCGTCCTACCTTGGTCCGCACTTCTCTTCGTCGTCGGCTATGTCCTTCGAGAAGTAGGAGCTTTCAATTACGACAACCTGAATATTTTCATTGCCAGTCTTGTGTTCATCTACGCTGCTCCGTGAGTCTCAGATGTGAAGTCGAGTCAGGCCTCCTATGCTAATGTTTACAGCCCTCTCTACGAACTATCGAACTACTTCATGCTCTCGAGAATTCTCTACTATGTCCCCTACCACTCACCAATTCATCCAGGCCGAGTCTTGACGACCTTTGGTGCTCTCTCAGTCGTCGTGGAAGCCCTAAATGGTAACGGCGCTGCGTATGTAGCCAACACGAGTCTGCCACAATCCAAACAAAACATGGGCAAGAGTCTTCTGAAAGCAGCACTCGTCCTCCAACTCGGCATCTTAGCTGCATTCGTTGCATTAGCCAACTTTTTCCATCGGCGATGCAAGAAAGCCAATCTACTGCCGACTAACCTATACGGCGCGCTGATGACGCTCTACATCTCGTCCGCTCTGATCGGGGTCCGCACCATCTTCCGCACAGTTGAATACTTTACTGTCTCGGATCTCAACTTCGCAAATATACGCAAAGCCAGCGATCTTTCCCCACTCATACGATACGAATGGTTCTTCTGGGTCTTCGAAGGTGTTCTCATGATCATTAATTCCTTCCTCTTAAATTTCCGCCATCCAATGCGTTTCATTCCAAGAGATAACACGATTTACCTCGCTGAAGATGGTGTTACCGAGATCAAGGGTCCAGGCTATTTGGATAAGAGACCTTTCCTTGTCACTTTCTTTGATCCATTCGACATTCATGGTGCGATCAAGGGAAGGAATATGATTGAGAGATTTTGGGAGACGCATGAGGAGGGGAGGGCTGATCACGATGTGGTGAAGAATGCAGCGAGTGAGGCCGAGAGGGGAGTTTCTGCTACGGCTAAGTGATGCAGTGGTAGTTGCATGGTGGGGATAGAGAAGGAAATACCCTGTGGCTCCTGGCTCTTGTTGTTCATATTTATTTCTCCGCGCTGTCTTCTTATTCATATTTGAGAAATGTTGAATTGGGACTGAAGGTTTGGTACTGTACCATAGAATGCTTGTTCTTGCAACAATCTGACGCCGAAGCGATGAACCAAGGAAAGCTGGATTTTGAGATCGTAGCCGTCTACAAAGCATCTCAAACCTCGAACTGAAAGCAACAAATTGTCCAATGAGCAGTTAAACGAGGCTGTTACCATTTTATTACCCCGCCCCCACAGAAGGCCACCAGTAGGCTGATCCTCGCCAACGGCTGCCTAAACACCTCAACACTTCTCAAATACAGATCTTCCCCAATGTATGTTATTACAACAGATACATGTCAACATCTCTAAATAGTATCTTGATTTTAAGAAACATCAGGTACTCACACAATGTCCAGCCTGCTCAGCACCCAAATAATTCAGACATCCGACGCCGTAGTCACAGCTCTGCACATCACACCCCGCAATATCTTTATAGCTCTGGATAATGGGTCGGTGAGGATCTTTGATGCAGAGGGTGGGAATGGGAGAGTTTTGCAGGCGACTGAGAAGGGTGGTGTGTGGGCTTTAGATACGTGGTTCGATGAAGGGAAGGAGGATGAGGAATGGCTTGCTGTTGGAGGAACGAATTGTTTGGTTGGGATCTGGTTGATAGGAAGCCTGTAAGTCACTTCTTCTGATATTTGTACCTTGATTCTATTCTTGAATTATTTTGGGCATTTTCCTAGACTCTGCTGTTATCTTCTTGCTTGTGACGAGAGTCACGTCGTGAGATCTTGACGAGGACTGGACATCTGTCAAGCAATGGGCAGATTGCTCTGCATCTATACTAGAGACTTATTGGAGAAGAACAAAGAGAGACACCTAATCTATTTCGAACAGCGGAAAGAAAGCAACCCTCGCAGGCCACCAGATGACAGTCCGCTGCATCTCTGCCCTGTCACCAAATCGAGTTCTCTCCGGTTCGCGAGACGGCACCCTCAGAATCTGGAATATCAACGACTCAACATGTGAAGCCGTCCTAGAGGGCCATACCAAAACCATCAGGCAGATAGCAGTGAAAGGTAACATCGCCGTATCTGTTAGCTATGACTCCGATGCGCGAGTTTGGGATTTGGCGAGGAAGGAGTGTCTGCATATCCTGAAAGGTCACACAGGGAATCTGTATGCTGTTGCTTTTGATGGGAAAAAGATTGTTACGGGAGGTATGGATAAGACTGTGAGGGTGTGGGATCCGCTTTCTGGGTATGTGATGTATCTTGATTGTGCCGGACTGGAAGGATGTATATGGCACTGATCTGGATTCTAGGGCATGCCAGAGTGTGCTACAGAGCCACATCAGCCTGATCACCTTCCTAGACCTTTCCGCAACGGGACTGATCAGTACAAGCGCTGGCGGCGACATGTTCTCGTGGTCTCTTGATGACTACGCTGAAAAGTGGAAAGTTAATGCTCACGACAACTCGGTCACAACACTTCAAAGGAGCGAGAGTATCCTCGTCACCGGCGGCTCCGATGGCAAGGTCAAGGTGTGGAATGGTAGGTGGAGGCTGTCCTAAAATAGAAGAAAGAACATGTTAACAGAATCCACAGCCCAGACTGGAGCAGAGATAAGCGAACTTTTGGACTCAGATGCGGTCTGGCAGGTAGCTATCTCAGGTCAGAAAATCCTAGCATTGTTCTCGAGGAATAAGCAGGTTATGATGGAGGTAAGCATAATCCCACTTTCCGAGCCTCTGGGTGGGCTGCGGGTCCGCTGACGGAGTTTGACGTACTGCAGTTTTGGGCTGTGCCGGCCTCATCGTGAAATGAGAATTGAGGCATAAAGACCGAGACTATGACTGCGACTCTGAGGAATCTGGGTGATATCAAGCTCGAACTGTCGCTTTTAGCCTTTTGAGATTAACTGAGACGGGCAACTTGAGAGGATTCTCATTGTCTTTTATGAGAGCGAAATCGAGAGGAATGCAAATAACACCTAGGTAGGATTGGCGGACGAGAGGAAGGTCCGCCTTCGCATCCTTTAATGCGCCCTTGCCAATTAATTTGAATGGGGACAAGAACGACTCGGACCACAAAACTCTTGCAGTGCATGATATGAGAATGTGTACTGTGATGCCTGACACACTCGGAAAGAAAACATTACTTACCGAGCCTTTGTAACCATCCGCAGCCATCTTTGCCTTCTCCTCAATTCCTATTTATGTATCTTTGTATCGCATTTGAGCCAGGGGGACCCTTCGACCACGTACGAGTCTACGAGCTCACGATACCCATCTGATCATTTCGAATGCGGCACGGAAACCAAATCCGCACATGTCAAGTTGAACCCCTGCGGAGATCAGGAGTTCGTAAGGAGACAAGGGGTATGTTTTCTCCAAACATTAAACGAGCAAAGCTTCCAGATCTACGGGTGGCGTTCTATTGCACTGGCAGGTAGCTGGTTCGGGTAACCTAAGAAGCCGAGCTGGGCACGCGACAGGGGCTGCCTCGCCGCTACGGGTACTGCAACTTTGTCTGTGGTTGAACATTAACTTTCATCCTCCCTACCTACTTTCAAGTCCATAGACAACATCGTCAGCTTCATCATCAGTATCAGCTCCAGCTTCTCATCACTTGCCAGTCTCGCCGACTCCACGCCGAGCCCGTGTCTGAAGAACAGGGGCAATCTCCAGATTCATTTCCACGCTGCATCGCGCGCGCTTTGGTGACTTGTTTGTTCGGGAGTCAAGGGATGCACAGCCCCATCTGATCCTTCGTTGTTTCCCATCCTCCCTCCATACCGCATCCGTAGCCATAGCCTTGTCTACCAACTTCCAAGTGCGGTCTAAGACTCCAAAAGCACAAGTTCCAGGCAAAGTACCCCTGGACTGTGCTATGCGGTGCAGTGCGATCTGGTCGAGGGCTTGCCGGGTTTCATTTTGTTTCTGTACGGCTGAATGGTCCCTCTCGGCTTCCCGCAGTACGTAGTAGTGGTGGTGCATGTTCCTTAGTCAAGCAAGCCTGGGGTACTTGATACGACGTTGTTAAAATTATCTTTAAACCTTTGCGTCCCCTCAATTCTCTCCTAGCCAGTGCGGCTCAACCATCCCACAGCTCTCCGCATCTGGACTCGAGCGACTCCAGCGCTGGAGACTAAATGATGGCGAACTGGGAGCCAAACAATCATCGATCTCGGACGACTCGGGTACCGGCACCGGGAATTTTTGTTAGTGTCGAGTTTGGGGTATCTTTCACGAATCGTGGACAACCACATACGGCTTCGATGGCCTACACTTCAAGACGGATGCAACAGAGATTACATCAACAGCGCCGGCAGCAGGAGGAACATCTTCTCCAGCAACGAGACTACTACCAACAACCCAGAGCAGCAGATTTTGAAGGGCCGCATCCCGCTATTTTGATGCCAGGAGCTGGTGGCTACTACAATGAGCAGTATCGGCAGCAAGAATGGCAAGACTGGCAAGAATATCAGCCGAGGAGAATGTCCACCCGGACACACAACAGTCGCGAAAGAGGAAATTCTGCTCCACCATCTCTGTCCGATCATTCGGAGTCCATCAGCCCGATTAGTCCAGTCAGTTCTATGGGCACCTTCAACCAGTTCGGTGGTCTTCAGCACACCTCCAGTATGCCCATAGGTGGGATACAAGATAGGCTAGAAAGGCCTCTACCACCACTTCCGTCACAATTTCGACTGGGAGAGGATGAGCTACCCTGGACTACAGAGCCTTGGTACATTGAACCAGAGTCCGACTTTGAAAATCCGACAACGGTGGGGATTGAGCTTGAGAATAGGAGGCAAGAGGACCCTCAGCGGGTCAGGGATCTGGGAGCGCTGCAGCAAGCTATGATGACGGTGGATAGCCTACCTAACGAAGATGCATGGGAGCCATGGACTTGGGACAGTGTAGGAGACATGCCTCGCGGTCCCAGGAGTTTAGGATGGGCAGTACGATCAGACGATTCAGGAAACGGCATGTCTCCAAGAGGTCCTCCGCCTTACGTTGTCAGTCAATTCGAGCAGGCACTTGCAAGAGGTGTTGGGATGAGGCCGAGAAGTTCGGGATGAAAATACTTCGAGACGGGTTCTACGACTATACTAATACACCATGCCCGCGGTACGACTAAGTCGAGTCGATACCAGGAGTGAAGGATAATGTAATACTGGGATCTTGTTTTCGATCTATATACCAGACAACAACAGACTACGATATGCCGACCAATAGGAATTTCCAATCTGCCATTTCCTGAAGTACGACGAGCAGAAATCTGGACGACCCTATGGGATGCCCACATCCATGGAATTGAAAGGCAAAGGCGGATGATGGATGATGGTCGGTCAATTCAAAGACTGAGGTCTACATTGACCACTGGGAGTACTGGAATCGAAGGATTCTGGTGGGAAGTGCACGGGAAGCTGAGGCCATGGGGTACACATTCCCCAATGCAGGACCCCCGTTTCAAATTGTATGGAGGCACAATCTCATGGAGATTGACCGCCGGCTGAGAATCAGATCTTCAACAGGGGTGTGAAAAGGAACACAAAAATGCACAAGCATTGAGGAGAAACTATTAATAGTAGTCTAATCAACATGTTCTCGGTCAAATTCCAACACACATATGCTTCATCCCAATGCAGACTGCTTCTCCTTCTCCGCGTCAGATTTGCCTCCTCATTCTCCAGTTGGCAAGTGCCAACCCATGGGAGCTCAAACCCGGATAATAACATGCACGCGAAGTAACACAAGCTCCACTCTCGAAGTCACTGCACTCCTCGTTTGTCGAAACAACACCTCTTTACATGCCGCTCGCGAAACATGAAACACAGCTCTCCTGCATGCACCTCTCCGTGCAAACCACAAAGCTGGGGATGTCTTCAAGCTTGGCACGGCTGTGGCACTTGTCATCCAATGACTGGTGAGGCTGGCTGAAGGTCGCGGGGCTGAGGCAGACGGGCGAGGCAAGCTGCACGATGCACACAGCCACCTCGTCAAGCTCTGTCACCTTCATCCCGTGCTCATAGCCTCATTCATCTGCAGCAAAGTATCTCCTTGTATGATGATCTTACAAGTAACGTTATCACGCTGCTGATGATCTGGTTCGTCCAACGTTCCGAAATCTATGAGATAAACGAACGTTGCAGGAGATCAGAGCAGATATGACGGAGGGTATAGGCCTAACACCGGTCGCTATCAGTGTGACAGCCCTATTCACGAGCTGCATCGAGAGCTTCGATATTGCGGTCGAGGGTGACAATCTTAGTGAGGAACACGAGCAATTGTGTGCTTTGGTAGGCTCATGAACCGTATTCTATCTTTGACTTTGCTGATCTAGGTGCAGTTCTCGTTGCAGCGTGTGAGATTCGGGCTCTGGGGCGAGTCTGTTGGACTGATTCCCAGTCATCACAGCGGACGAAAGCTCGGGTATGATAAGAAGTTGGATCGTCCTGATATTGGCACACTTATCCTGAGAATCCTAAAGAATATCAAGTCCATGCTCGATGCAGCGAAGCGAGCCGGCAAGCCAAACTCAGCTGTGATCTCTCATTTGGCGCCTTCCCGAGGCTTAGAAGTCTTTAGACAGCCCTATGAGAGACTCAGATCCATGTTACGGGGAGCAAAACCAGAAGGGTCCTCGAGACAGGCCACAAGATTGGACATCCAAAAAGTTGACGAGTTCGAGATCTTGATCAATCGGCTTCGAGATTTTGTTGACGGTCTTGAAAGCATCACCAAGTCCTTTGGTCTTCTCGAACAGCAACATGCTAAGCTTGGCGAGGAAATCAAAGACATATCTGATGTTCAAAGTCTGAGACTGCTACGTGATGCTACTTTGAGACAGTCGTCCCTCCAACACCAGAGTTTCGAGACCGTTAGTCAACACCTTGAGGTCATGACTGCATCTTTCGTGACACGCCATAGTGGGGACACTCTGGATTTCAGTACCATAAACTTGGCAACTACAGCATCAATGACAGCCTCTGGTGGCACGAGATCCTTACAAACTGACAGTTCTGTCAGTGACAAAAATCTTTTGTCTGGAAGTGTGCGTCAGTCACTTAGTTCTGGGCCCAAGGCACAGAAGCCCCGAGCCTTACCTCCTTTACGCCGGCCGAAAGAAAAAGCAAAGCCAGCAGCATCATGCGCCGAGTGTTTGTCAGAACATTATAAGTGCGTCTCGAATGGCCAAGGCCTCTCTTGTACGAGATGTCTTCAAACAGATAAGACATGCAGCTTCCTGCTCCTGATAGCGCACGATGATGCCGAAGATGCCAATGAGTCCAGTTTCGGCTCGCAAGGCGTCTCGGAACCGAATCTCGAGGCACTGAAGGAGATTACAACGAATGGAACTGCCATGTTTTCAAACAGCTTGCCGCAGAATCAACGCCTGCTGAGCGACTTAGTTGCCAAGGCAAAACCACGGGCACCTTTGACCTTTCAAACTGGAGATGGTCAATACGGTGAGCAATTACGGATGATCAAGGAAGAAGACACAGAACACTGGACGAACAACTCGGGAAAGATTGTTGCTCATGTAAACAGCGGAACGTCCGCAGCAAAGAGAATGTTTCTTGAGTTGCGAAATATTCGGGCTGGAAAAGTGCCCTTTGTCAGTGCAACTCCTCTCGACAACAGACTAGACAGGATACTGGCGAGTATAGAAGGTCCGCCCGAGACACCTTATGAGGGTGGAGTGTTCTGGATTACAGTGAAACTGTCGGAGAGTGATCCATACGGACCACCGCTTATGCGATTCCACACAAAAATATACCATCCCAACATATCCCCGCAAGGCCACATATGCGCCGACTACAAGGACAAGTGGAATGATGTACTATCTGCAGGCTTTAGCAGATCTCATGTTAAAGATCCATCGGATATATGGTTCTCGGGCAGTTCAAAGCAGATCAAGTGGTCGTTGGGGGCCTTGCTGACGGCTTTATGCGGTCTTCTAGCATCCCCTGATGTTGAGGATCCGCTTGTGCCAGAGATTGCCATGAAGTACCTCGAAGATTACGATGACTACTGCCGAAACGCCAGGCTTTTCACAGAGAAGTGGGCAACTGGTCAGAGGCCTGATGAAGCGAACTTGTTATTCCTTGAAGATTCATACTCGGAACGCTTAGATACATGGAATCCAGACTTCCCGCGACACGAAAAGCCCACGTCAGTTGATGTGGTCAGTATTCAAGAGTCATTGCGCAAAATCTATGACGACAGAGCTCTGGAGGGGGCTAATGCCACAAATCAAATTGATCTTCTGAATCGCAGCTCAAAGAAAAGTTGCGCTTCGACATTGCGAGAATACTTCCCACTGGCATCTCACATAAATAAGCAGGTCAGGTTTGATGGAATTCTCCAAGACCTTTTCAGCTTCTCGCCCCGCATTTCCATGCAACAGCCCAAAGACTCGACCGAAGGCAATACGAAGTCTAAGCTGGACCAGCTGATCAGCCTTTCCCGCGAAAATCTGGAAGCCAACCTGAGTTCATGGGATAGAGACCAGTCTGACGTATCAATGTGGTATTCTCTACTCGAGATATCCGTTTTCGACCGCAAGACAAGGAATCTCGAATCAGAGACCGAAGACTCAAAACAGGCCATCAAGGCTTGTACTGATCCCTTCTTTAACCTCTGCGAGCATGGAGGTTTTGACGTGACAGAAGGGCTATCGCCAAACTTTTACAAAATATCAATTGGCAATATTGCGGGTATTGCCAACTGGACTGTCGTCAGAGCGTGGGACGACTTCCGGGAGCTGAACAAGCAGCTTTCTTATCATCTACCTGGGGCTGAAATATGGCGGCCAGGATCCGCCATTGATGGGCAAGCTAATTGGATTAATTATCTATCCGATGATACCATTCCCAACACTCATGTCATGGGACCTCTTCTAGGCTTTGCTTTGAGGTCGACATTTCTACTGCACGGTCCGAAATTCCTCCAAACTTCTACTAGCTCAAAGATTCTTGCTTTTTTCCGACCTCCTGGAGCTTTGGATGGGAATACGCTACGGAAAGACGAGCCTTCTGCATTCAGACTGGCTATGTACGGAGAACCCTTGCGCATCATCAATATTGGCGCTTTCATTCCCGAGAGACTCTTCACAGTAATGATGGTGACCCGAGTCGCCGAGTTTGAATCCCCAGCCTCGATATGCATGGTGAATCATGGACTAGCACGCTTCAGTCTAATTGTTTGTTCGACATGGGATGACGGACTAGCGCAGAGTTTCGATCTCTATACTGTGAAAGATGTAGCTACATCTAAAAATCTGACGGCCCTTGAATGTCCCCCAATTTCAATGTTACTCTCATTTTCAATAGGCTCGACCACGAATATTGATGAGACACAGGCTGAGTCGCTGAGTTTTCTGTTTTCCAATTGGGCGGACTTCATACTGTGGTATGAGGTATTGAAGCTTTTCAATCGTATCGCACCTTATCGTGGTGGGCCTAGCGGTGCATGATTTTCTCTGCAGCTACCTGCTCTTGCTCTGTATTCATACATCAGATCTAGGGCAATGCTGAACTCCAAATGTTAGCAACTAGCCTAAAACCACTTTTGATTGAATGGCCAATTAGAATTCCATTGCATTCTCGCATGGTTTTCTCTCGTGCTCATGATCGTTACTTCCGATACAACCCTACCCTATCATTAAAAATAGTATCATCAGAAAGTATGTCATCAGCTAAACTTACATGTGCTACCTTGGAAACGGGTCATATAACTGTATAATGCCGTTCATAGACCAGACGACAAGCTCGCCCAACTCATGTCTAGGCTTTGTGGTGGATTTTCTGCTTAGCCAATACTACTTTGGTGAAGTATCACTGTTCTCAGTACCATCGCATGATATTCTTCTGGATCGTAGAACATGAAGGGTCCACTTTGCCATGGAGAAATTACGGACCTGGGCCCTCCAAACCACTACCTGGATTTCATGGATCCTTTGTTGACTCTCGTGAATTAAGCGAGCGAGGAGAGGTGCTGGTTTTTGTAACGAGCCTTCAAAGCAGTCGAGAACTTCAACTTCCACCACGCTGCCGAATATCACGAACAAGATATTACTTAATCATCCATCATTCAGCTGCACATGGTTTCTTCCAACAGCTCCTCCAACAGCTCAGGAGTTCCTGCCGGCCGCAAAAAGGTTCCATTCAGCAGATCTGTAATTTGATATATGAGAAGAAGCTTATCTAGACTAATTCACCACATCATAAATCTACCAGAGCTTAAAAGGTAACCACAAACTTAAACAAAGAGCAATGGTATGACTGAAGGCTTAGAGAAGCGTGGAAATTGAGAAGCCTAGATCGAGGTTTTCCACCTTTCTTCACGATTTCGACCTCACATATGTACCCCTGGTAAGTTTTCGAGCCCTACGCAACGAGCACAATCAGTTCTCGAAATCCCTATTAGCGAGAACAAACTCAGAGAACACTCACAGCCATCAACCTCCTCCTTGACCATATCTTGAACAGCACATTTATTCGTCTCAGCAAAAGACTGCGATTTAAGCGTCGCGCAATTTGCTCCGAAGCAGCTCCCCTCCATCGCTTTCTGTAAAGCGTCGCCTTTCCACCCGAAGACATAGTCACCGTGTTGGCCGTAGCCAGTGCTTCAAGGATACAAGAGTCAGCCTTCGGGAAAGTGGAGTGTGGAATATCACTGGAGGATGCCTTACCTGTCACCCATACTCAGAACAAACGGCTGCAATCCATCTTTTGGCCAAAGAGACTTATCGTTAAAGCTAGATATATCCCATATGATCTCAACCATCAGCTGCGGGAGCTTGACGGGGTGGGTAGCTGGGCAAAACTCACGTCGGAAGTCTAACAGTTGTCCGGATTCCACCAGGACAAGCCTTCGGCGGCAAACCCATTGTATCTACTTTGTCGTCTGCGCAAGGCACCATGTCATCGCCTCCGAAATTTGGAGCATTGTAGCAGCGAAAGCAGATTGCGTTTCATTTGGTGATGCCTCCGTCTGTCCGTTGGTCTGCGTAGCCGGCGAGCATGCGAAACCCCTGTGAATACCTTTTATCAGCATATAGACACGATCACATTCAATATCGTCTCCTTTTGCCCCACAAGATCTAAATTGGGAGTTTCCACTTACCGGCTTAAACGCAGGAACCTTCGCTCCATCATACGGCGATGTATAATAAATAGTCATTCCACCAATCGAGCCATCAAGAAAGCGATTTGGGATCTGAGGTACACGATTGTACGAGCCATTCTGGGCTCGGAACTACATGTTCGCGGTCCAGTAGTTGGAGAGGTCTTCGCTGAAGCTGCATGTTGTGCAATTTGCGAGTTGGGATACGTCGGTAGGGGGGATGGTTGGGGCGAATGCGTTTCGTGGAAGTTGAGTTAGGAGATAGAGAGGTGGAAGATGACTGAGGTCGATGCTGCTGATTGAGACAAGCTCCCACGGATCAATTCGCTCTATTACAACCTGCGAACAATCAAGCCGCAACACAGCGGCAGCATGTGTACACCGAGCGAGCAGCCCAGTGGCAGTTAAGGATTTCAACTTATTCACCAAGTGAATCATTTGAACCTTGCTGGTGTGGAAGACAAAGAAGCTAGATGAAAGGAACAGCACATCGTTTCAAGCGGGCAGTACATATATTATGTTTCAACAAGCCACATCTACCGAGATCTTCTACCGGTTGGAACCTCGAACTCATATAATGCAACGTAGAATGACGTTGCCTGCCTATGACATCGACTTACTCTATCTCCCCACAAAGCTTGATCATTGCGGTTATTCTGGATAATATCAAATCAAACGTGCGGTAAAATCATACTTTGCCGATCAACTCTCGCCAAAAAGTCAATAAAGCCTAAACAGCCCCACTCCAACGCAGCCGAGAGGTCCTCGAAACAGCCACAAAGCTTGAACCGACCCGGCTCATGCATTGGATAGTTGTGATGAAGAGTCAATATACTACAGACAATATTATTGGCTTTAGAGATGACGGTAAGTGTACATATGATTGGGAAGTATTGTCTCGACTTAGGTACTAGAATCCGAAGCGATGCGTGGCGACGTAATGAGGTTGAATGGACGACCAGAGAACAGCCAAAAGCTTAGATCGGCGAGAATTGAGTGAGGTTCAAATTCAGGGTCGCCTCACTTGCCGTCTCGCCACGTACTGGCGCGGCGGTGCATCCCTAACAACTGATGAAAGGCAAGTGCACCTGGACTAGGCAGCACAAGCACTTAAGTCGCCTCACGCCACCTGATTGCGTGCGGTCTCAAATCACAATTGCGTTGCTGGACGCGCTCTCACCTGGATCAAATTCAGAGAGGAAGTTGCGCAACTCCAAACGTCTCTCTCGCAAATCTCGCAAGGCAAGTGCCGCACCTCGCCTCGTAACCTCGCTTCGTCAACCACCAAAACACAAACGAGCACCGATGAGCAGATAGCATCGCACCTTCCTTCTCAACATTAGCTACACCCACGCGGTGGTTTTCACGAATAAATGCACCCCTCTCCCTTTGATAGATAAACGGATATGGCTCTCTCTCCACTGTATGCTGAATTCGGAAGAAGTTCCAGGATATCCACACCCACTCGCTTTGATGCTGGAACGTCCACATTCGGAATACGCGCCACTGCAGGATCAACCTAAACCGTGCAATCTAATTGAGCCAAGACTTGAAAACGGAGCTCTTTTAGGTGGTCGTTTCGTAGCATCACATAGGACAGAATATTAGAAATTGGAGGTGTCATGAAACGGGTCGAGAATGTATTTCCTCCTGTTCCGACCCACACGTCTTTGATTTCCTCAGGCGAGGAGAATTGGGTGAAGGAAGTGGAGATGGTTTAGTGATTGTCTCAAGTGTATTATAATCTAACCAGCCAGGAACTGGACGGAGTAAGATGACATATCCAGGATGAGAGTCGAGATTGAAGGCATGGGCCTGAGCTAGAGATTCAGCTGTGTGATTCAGAGTCAGGAGAGCAAGTTTCAACATGACAGTCAGTGGCGTCTGCAGATTCTTTTGAACAGAGGATTAAATATTGTATTTCCTTCTCCTTGGATACCTCTCAAGACTGTACTGACTCATCCCTCGTTGCTTCATCACCAATCCACCATCTAACTTGGAATGTAATTACAATCAGAACTCCCCTCTCTCTACCCTCCTCCGGCTCATCCAACATCATAATCTCGTATTTTCATAAACTCTCCTTGGCCTTCTAATGCCTACCCATCAAATCCAACCCTTTATCCATCTAGAAGCGAACACAAGAAGCGCAAGCAAAAACCAAAAACCAAAGGGGGTATACACTGCAACAAAAGTACAAGCCGAGCCAACGCCATCGCCATGGCCAGCTAGCCAATGTAGGTCTAATCAATCCCGAACCAAGAAGACTGCCGCCCCAAGTATAACTACTTAAACAAGTACACAAAAAACACCACGGAGTGAGTTGATATACATAGTGCAAACCCCGCCATTGATGAATGGTAGGTGTGTTGGAGATCCGTGTATGTCGTCGAAAGAGAAGTCGAGTGTGTGTGCTCGAAAGTGTGGTAAAGTGGAATAAGGAAAGGAAACGTATAGACATAACTCGTCCGTATCTCTTAAAATTGTACAAAAACAAAAGAAAGCTCATCCAGGATCTATTCTGGTCTGAGTGTGATATCACCCTCATCGTCATCGGTGTTAGCTTCGGGTGCTTGTCTTGCTGCTCGCTCGGCGTAGATCTTTCGCTTGCCGATATCAGCGGCTCCCAATGAGTCGATGTAGGTTCTGAATTTGACGATCTCACGAAGAAGATATGAGGACTTCTTTTCCCAGTTGGCCATAGCCTTCTGTGTATTGGGATGACGCGGTGTGAACTGGAAACTGTTAGTGAGAATCTCATTTGTGAGAGAAACAACTTACGGCAAGCAACATAGGACTGCGCAATTGGTTGTGCTTTTGGAGCTCGTCCTCAATCCCGGCAACGTAATCTGACAAGGTTCGCAACTGATCCGCCTCCATGAGATTGCTCGCTCTCATACTCTGAGTCGGTGGTGACCAGTCCGAAATGTTGATCTTGTCACCAGGTAGTCGAGCTCGGAAGCCTCCGCTGGGATATCCTTGATCAAGACTCGATCGGAGAGAACTCTGGAGACTTGGTCTGTTTCCGCTGGTGGATGGTCTTGTGGACTCGTTGATAGCGTTTACCAGTGAATTATTAACAATGGCGTCAGACCATCCGTACTCGATGTTACTGATACCGCCCACAAGCGGATGATTTGACAGACGAGCACTCCAGTAATTGGCAGTCGAGACAAATTCCTTAACGATGTCAGGGGTGCCAACCTGAAAAAGATGGACGGCGCCAGATGGCAAAGAGAGGGCCCAAACATGGGGACGAGCCTTCGAATAACCAGGAGACGGGAGGGCACTGGCGATAGTCTGCCTGAGAAGAAACGAGCCAAGGCTGTGGGCATTTTCTTGCCAATTACCTCCACCAACAACACTTCCAGCAGTCTTGCTCTTGTTCTTGTTGCGGATGCTCTTCGATGAGAAGGAGAATAAGCTCATGTAACCCTTTTCGATGACAGCGAAGACTTCGCTCCAGTTACGGTCTTTGGCTTTCTTGTCCAAAGCCTCCAAATGATGCTTGTGCTTGACAATTCCTTCCTTTGCCCAAGGTGCTCCGTGCAGTTCTAAAGACTCATCTTCAAGCAGAGGTGCAACACGTGGCTCTTCGTTTTCATCTCGCTCGCTACCGTTGCTCCCTGGACTGCCGATGGTCTCCTCGCGGATGATGGCCTGACTGAGGGCATTGGCGAATCCAATAGATTGCTGATAGTCACCTTGTGGGAATCCTGATCCAAGCGAATCAACCGACATGGAAGTCTGTGTCTTCCCTAGAGAGTATTTGCTCCAGGTGCTGGATGATACAGAGGGGCTCCACATTGATGATTGATCGTCCAGACTGGTTCGGCTAGAACCCATACCAGAACCTGGATACAAGCGAGGTCTCGATCGATTTTTACTCGCCCACTTCCCATTTCCCACACGTACAGTCTCCGCAGTTCTGCCTCTTACAAAGCTCTGAGATTCTGATGGTGCTTTGCTCAACACACTTGGAGTTCGGCGGAGCATTCCATTTGTGAAAACCGATAGGCTGTTCGACGATGGTGCTTGAAGAAGAGGTTTCTCCACAGGTGCGCCAAATAATGGCAGACGCTCATTTCGAATGGAATTGTAGAAGTCCTTAAGTACAATCTCGACCTGTACCTCCCAAGTTCTCAGGGTTCCGTGGAATGGTGCTTTCACCAACGGTCCGCAATCGTCAATAGGCGTATCATAGTCTAGTGGGGTTGGCGCAATCCCATCTGAATCTGTCCGTGGTGGGGGTTTAAAGGACGTTCTCCATGACGGTCTTTCGACTTCGATTGAGGACCTCTCAGGTTTCAGTGAAACGTCGCTTGCTTGCTTGGCGGAATCAAAAGTTGAGCTCTTGCCTGGCAATATGGTTGGCCTGGTCGGTTCGAATGCATCGGGAGCTAGCTCAGCCACGCTTTTGCGGATCGTAGGCATCGTATTCTTGATAAACTGACTTCGAGTCATCTTCTGGTCAATATCCGCCAGATGCAAATCCGTGTTCAAGAGCAGAATTGAATAGCAAATGGTATGAACAACATCTGGAAAATGTTAGCTACTGAGTGCCAGACGGGCCAAGTCAACTTACCAGTTCCTTTGAAACCATGATTGGGGTTGCAGTGGCACCATCGCTTGGCAAAGTTGACTAAAATACGATCCACTTGCTGACTTTCGGCCTTCAGTACCAATCGACCACACATGAGACGCAGCGCTGCAAGAATGTTCAAATTCGTGAAGTTGTAGAGCTCCATGTAGGCCACCAAAGTTCTTAGTCGAACAGGGCTATCTTCTCCCATCCAAGCAGCCGCTTTCTCCTTCTGTATGAAATCTTCATTTCCATCGTAGATCTTTTTTGCTTTTCCGCGATCACCTTCACTTGGGACTAAGTCTTCTGCCGCTGGGTAATCGTCGTCGAGAGATTTGATTGCTTCAGCAGCGGATAAGAGACGTCGCTGCTGTGGCGGAGACTTGTCAGCTTCTTCTTTGCCTTCCACTTGCAAAATTGGCAGACTTGTGGCAGATTTGTATACCGTATCAGTTGAGCCAGACATGATGCTGCTTGACGGCTGGATTGACTTCAAAGGCAATGCAAGGTTAGACTCGGTAAGATCTTCTTCTGAGGAAGAAGCCTCTAGCCAAACGCGATTTTCTTTGCTTTCCGTGACAGGGTGGCCCGGCAATTTAGTCGGAGTTAGCATAACCCATTCCTCATCTTTAGTAGTCAAGGTTGTTTGTTTGATGCTCGACTTAGATTCAGCAGTGCTTAGGGGAGAATCCATGGCGGAAAAGGGCTTTGTTTGGTCAATCTTTGACGATGTCGTTGGCGATCGCTTCGAGTGAACTCTTTCATACTCCGCAACGAGAGCCATGTCTCTGGCAACAGATGAAGCGGGCTGTTGGCCAGCCTGCCGTTTCGATCCAGAACCATCTTTTGAGCTGGGAGCAGAATCGGAAGTCGCTGGAACATCAGGATCATTGTCACTGCTATCTTGTAGAAAGGTTCCTTCGCGGACGTCCTTCGAATCTTCTGTACTGGACGGCCTATCACTTGAACTAGACACCAGTTTATTTTTCTTTGGCGAAGATGAAAGATTATCCAATGGCTCCCGCTCGGATGGTTGTACAGTTCTAATGGTGGCGCTCTTGTCCGGCTCGTAATCTGGCGAGAACCCCCTTACAGTCCGGTCATTGGGTTCTGGACTCTCGTTCATTTGCCGATCCGCGCTGGAAGGGGGAAAGAGATCGATTGGGCTCTTGGCAGGGGTCCTCAAATATGGATTCATAACTTTCCTAAGACTACTAACAGGGCTGGGAGGAGCTCTCGTAGGAGCAGGCTCCCGCTCTGTCTGTAACGGCAATGGCGGAACCATGGGAACGGCTGGTTCTGGCTCAGAAACAGACTTCTTCCGTCGCCGGAAAAACGATGATGGCTTTTTTGTGAGTACATGGGCTTGTTCCTTCGGCGGAAGAGGGGCTTCTCGAGGGGAATGCGTATGTTGAGACTTGATTTGGGTGCCGATATGCTGAGGTCGACTCTGGGGCCGGTCCGTCGTTTCAGCAGATGTCGTGGAACCGTGCGAAGGGGGAGGTTCAGTAGCAGGCACAGGGTTGCTCCTCGAGCCGAAAACTCTTCTGAAAAATCCTGGGCGGTCTTTGGGTTGGGCGAGGGCAGGGGATTGCTGGTCTTTAGTTTTCCCATATCCGACTAACGGTCCTGGCGCAGAGGGAGCTTCTTTGATGAAGGCGGGCATCGGAGGTAATTCGCGATTGCGATCCTTCAGCCCGTAGTCAAATCTCCCTCCGGATGTATTGTTGGCGGAGAGCTTTCCCTTGTAACCACTTTTCGAGGATCGTGTGCTCCTTTTTCTCTCCAACTTCGGTGGTGGGCTTGCTTGTACGGGATCTGGCTGCGGGATCATTATTGGAGACGCAGGCCGTATTCTTCGTGGTCCAACCGGCACTGTAGGTGTTGGAGCAGCATCGTAGTCGTATTGGTTGAAGGGAGGAATGTTTGTCTCGATCGGTCGAGGGATGGGATGTGAGGGCGCATTCATCGTGACTCGGTCACTGCCATAGTCGAAGCTGGAGGATCTCCCGGCCAGTCCGTGTGCCCACCGTTGATTACTTGTAACCTGCGCATAACCTAACTCGAAGCTATTCACACTGCTGCCCTTACTTCCTTTCCCACCCCGTGAATGTATGCCTCGTGGAGGTATTTGCTGCGGCGCAGGAGGTCTTGTTCCCGAAAATGTCGATGTGCCGTCGTTCCGGACGCTGTTTATCCTCCCCAAGTTGGTCTGAAAATTCGAACTGCTATTACTTCTTCTTCCACGAGACAATTGTCCTCCAGAATATCGAGACGAGTCATCCGCAGGGTCGTAATCAGAGCTGTACGAGTAGTTGTGCCCGATTCCTCGCCCATTCCGTGGTGCAAAATTCTGCGTCGGCTGATATGGTTCCTCGTCGCCAAAGGTCGAATATAATTGCTCCTCGTCGACCGTAGGCTGTCTGCCAAATCCGTCCTCGTCTTGTCCAAAGGAGAATTGGTCGAGGGAGAGCAGCATGTGGTCGACCAGCGAGTCGCGCGTAACCTGACGAGGAGACAGAGAGAGGTCGTGCGAGTCTCGATTCCCTCCGCTGCCCCTTTCTGGGTCGAGAACCTTATTGTTTGCAGGGTCGACCGGTGTTATGTCGTCCAGGAAAGTCTCCCGTGGCCCAATTCGTACATTAAGCGCCCGGTTCGCAGCTACAATATTGCCTCTGCTGGGACGATACTTTTCCATCTTGGGCGGCGTCTGCGGGGGAGATAAGTCCTTGCCCTTCCCTTTGTAGCCAGTATCGAGATTCAATGACACCCCTAGGCGCTTTGTAGGCGACGAGGGTGTGTTCTCGAACGACTGCATCCTGAAGGCGGGTTGGAGATGTCCCTGTCCCAGACTGGCATCAGCACGATGCGTGGTTGGCTGCCCATGTACCCAAACGCAATTCGATGGTGACGAGACGGATTGGCATTCGCGCAGCAAGCAATGATCGAGTGAGCCTTGCGCAACTGTTGAATCAATCGTTCTGGGTTGTCTGCAAATAGCACTGGCAGGCTGCGATCTGATACCGAGGGCGTTTGATTATTGAAACGGCCGAGGCGATTATTATTTTTTGATCCTGGTCGACGGGACGCGGTAGAGACTGTGGGCGTATGCCAGGGACGGCAGCGAGGGAATCTTGAAGATCCGTTTCTTGCGACAATCTGTGGTGTTGACGGTGTGAGAGCAGGACGGCCGTCCGATTCGATCTGACTCTCGAGCTGGAGCCAGGAGCAGCAAAGCAGAGCAAGAGGTGAAGCTGAAGCTGAAGCTTGCCAGAGCGACGAGATGCCCGGTTGGGCAGGTACTGTGGACTGCACTGTGGTACTGGCAATTCCGCTAAAAAGCTAGGACTCACTTATTAACCGCGAGACATTCGGACGCACTGCACTGCGCTGCACAGCACAGGTCGCGAGGAATGAGAAGGAGATGAAGAGGAGATGAGGGTAGCAGGACAGCAGGACAGTTTGCTGCAGTGGTGATATGGCTAACTCAAAAGCAAGGTAAAGATAGAGGAGAGTGAAGCTCGCAAGATTTCCCCCTCGATCATACGAGTAGACTTGAGTGGACGATAAGCAATTATTATGTCCCAAATTTAAATGGGCACAAGAAAGAGGTCTGTGTATCCAAGTGGATGAGGATTAATGAGTGGGTGTGTGGGTGGATATTTCTCCGATAGGCATCTCGCAGCATGGAAGGTGGAGCATTTGAGCAGCCTATCGATGGTTAGTTAAATTTTTACCTTCTCACACCAGATCAGATGAGATCGTGATGGGCTCGGAGATATTGATTGTGCGGGCAGCTAACTATCTACGGAGTAGAGAGAAATTGTAGATGATGCAGGTACAGATGAGATGAGATGAGTTGGACAGGGGAGAACAGCCTGATACGTTTGGAATACTGTTTTAAAATATCATTCTATCGTCAGATACATCCTAAGTTCACCAGTTCTGTAAATTGGACTGCCATGAACTCTGTGCGAGTACACAGACAAGCAACTACAAACTAACAACTAGCTGGTAATAAGCAGACAGGATGCCAGCTATGATCGCCTCAGTATCCGGGCTAAGTTCATGCCTTTGACCTATCAGCACCGTCAGACCGTCGACTATAAAGCATCTCCTAGCCTAGCATGCCTCCTGCCACGAATGCAGTGGTTGTCTGTCGTGAATCATGGCATGCCGTGCCATGCCAGCCCTTTGAGGAAGAGGTTACAGCAGTACCAAGCAATTGTGGGACAGGGAGAGGGAGAGGGAGAGGGAGAGGGAGAGGGGAAGTTTGCTGGTTGGAGTTTCATAGGGAGGGGAAGCTTGCCACTTCACGCCATCCTGCCTCGCACGGATTCTCTACCCTGTCCTGCCGGATCCCGAACATGTGTAAGTAAATCAGTAACACGGCAATTTCTGGCAGGCCAGACTACTAGAGGATAGACACCAGACAACAGCGGTGTGTAGGAGCTCTGGTATAGGCAGTAGTCCGAGCACATGCAATCACTGCACTTCAAACACTTTTGTCCACCCTTCCTGTGATTGGAATCATGTGTATCCTTTCAGACAAAAGAAAGATAGGGGCAGCGAATTGAGTGCTGGAGGTCCGGGAGTTGCATTTCGACGTGGCTGCATGCCCCTTTTGCCCTGCAGAAATCTGCCCTGCTGCCAGGTACTGTACCTTCCGTACCCTGAATGTGACTTGCATGAGGAATCGACCTACCCCTGAGCTTCGACTGGCCTTCGAGAACAAGCGAGCCACCGACTGCATTTCCCGGTGACAACCGACTCACCCGAAACCCCAGTCGACCCAGTCGACCCCTGGGAGAGCCACACCACCCAGTCAGACGGCGCAAGGGAGGACGGCCAAATGAGGAGGACGACCTGCCAGTCGTCCATTTTGGTGCTGAACTCATTTTGGGTCCGCCGAATTTAGCTGTGGCCGGAGATCACAAGCATCACCACTTACGAGCTTTAGATGGCGCCTATCGAACTGTCAAGTACGGGATTGAATCCTATGGACCGACGGCAACATCATTTCATGGTGTCTCACGAAGCATCCCCTTGCTTGAAGCACCGCTGGCCTATGGAATCAAGTATGCCTGCTTTCGAAATATGCTCAAGAGCAATCGGACAATTGCGGGAAACGCGGATGATAGAACCTGGGTTTGACGGTGAAAACGACCCGCTTATACCGTACATAAAATCGCAACGATTCCCCGTTGAGGAATTTTTTTGATGACGTTCAACTTCAGAAGGGAGTTCCATGACGTCGGCTTCAGCTTCCATTGGTTTGAAGCATGGGGCAACTGACCTACAGCAAGGTTCAATGGCAGCGCTGTGCGCAAAGAGAGTCTGCCAAAAATGCTGTCAAACTCTATATATCTGGGATAACCTTGAATGCCAGAGAGGAAAGAAGAAAAAACCTTCGCGTTGGCCTTCTTTCGCAAAGCTGTTCCTTGTCAGAAGCTCCCCTCTCGTCACACTTGTGACTTTTGAAGCTTTCGCTGCTTTTGTGATTTTTGCCTTTCTTCGCGCGGCTCCTTCATCATGTTTCGTGGTTCACCGTCATTTTCAGGGAAGTCTGGAGGAGCTTCGACTAGCAAGTTTCCATGTTCCTCCAGCAGTCAAGTGATAGACCTAGACGCGATCAATCTGTCGCCTCCGTCTTCGATCCAATACCGGGCACAAAATGTATTTCTCCAGTTCAAGGGCAACCCAGCAACCAGAACAACGGATCAAGCTTCTCTAGGAAGGAACAAAGCTCCGAAACCTTCGAATCGCAGAGCTAGGATGCCCGTTGTTAACATCGGAAAACCTCGATGTAGATCATCGTACGACTTTTTGCGCCATATCTCCAGACTATATCGCTCGTCAAGATCATTGAGTCGAGATGAAACTCGTCTTCGTCTTCGTTTCACTCGCAAAGAATACACGCGCTGGGATCTTCGAAGTACATTACTAGGTAGAGTCCTTCAGCAACATGTGGACCACTGAGTCACTGGTGAAAGGACTCGATTGTTGATCTGAGCCCTAGTCGTCACTGAGGCGACGAGGAAGAAGAAACATAATTGAACAGATAGCTGTTGGGACACTGAAATGGGTCTATTTTTGAGTACTATAAGACTGTGCTCAGATCAGGGAGAAATATCTGGAAGTTGATTTGAGTGCATGCATTCTCACTCGCAGAGCATACCGAGTAGAAAGAGTGGATAATCAGCCAAGGCTGACGAGGATTTTCGCTTCGCACCTTCTCTACCGGTATTCTTTACCAGCTTGCTTGATCTCTCCTCACCCTTCGCTTTCTTACATATCTGCAAAATTTTGGCTGCAACGCTTTCCCGTCACCATTCGAAGATAACTTCCTTCTACCACTTTTATTTTCACTCTTCATTATTAGCTTTACTTTCCATCTCAAGGCAAAGATCGCGTCTGCGCTTTGGACGCTGCAAAGATATTCGTACGCGCCTTCTCATCACCTCAGGCTCCAAAATTTGCAAGGCAATACGGCGAGCACCTGATATGAAGCAAGACTTGGTGTTGGAAGCTGAATAAATGCGCTGTATTTCATAGTGGCAGCTCCCGTATTCGTCATTTCGAGGTCGCCGTTTGGGATATTCCTCAGCTTTGGCAGCCAGAATCGCGCCTCAATATCTTGGCCAGCCACAGTTTCCCTATTCGAACACAAACGACATTTTTCGCCTTTCCTATTGGTTGGGGGCCTGTGAGTGCTTTTGCTCTAGTTCTCTTGGAGCTGAAAGTGCTGAAAGCCAGGATGTAATGATAAATGGTGCTCAAGGCCCATCAATACATACGGCAATAAAGGCGACTTCGGAATTCCTCGAAATTGGAAGGTCACTCGGCACCTCCATACAAGATTGTAAATGATGGAGCCTGTATGGTACCCCCCAAATTGCACCAATTTCTGCGGAGCCGGTTGGGGCATCCCATGGGACCAGTTCACTGCAGACTGCGATACAGCAGCAGCGTTTCTTGGTCCCATGATGAGAACAGGGAATATCAATACAACTGCGCTCATCACACTGGTTCGGAGCCTGATGCATCCTGTCAGCGACACAATGTCGGAATTGTATGTCATGACTTGGTTTGCGTGCGCAACTCGTTGCGATACTCAGCGTTCCTACAACTTCTTCGTGGAGCTTCCAGCACAAAATTGCGGACCCGAAGTCTGCCAGGCAATTGGATATGATGGCAATGCTGACATTGCTGGAATTGGAGTAAGACTATCGTTGTTTGCTACAAGATAAGTACTTACGGAGCTTAGATGGTCGTAGTATACGTCCTCGAATTCGTCCTCGCCCTGCTATACCTAGCAACATTCTTCTTGTCTCGCCAATCCTTCAGGATTACAGCTTGTCCCCCAAACCCAGAGCGAACCATATTGCAGCGGATTAGAAGTGCCTTCGAAACCAGCTTTGGAGAATTCCATGATGCCGCCATGATATTCTGCTTCTCGATCTTGCTTGCCACTCTCGCTACCATTGCAGCAGGTGGATCGATTTACGCCATGAATATGTCCTTCCTAGCATGTATATTCACTATGTCGATGTACTTTGCTACGTTCCCTCTCCAACTAGCGACTCGAAGACGGAAAAGGTTTCGTCTGGTGGTTGGAGCCATTGTCGCGATTCTCGTGCTTGCCGTATACTTGGCACTTCCTCAGAAGGTCAAGAAGGTCGAGCAATCGGTTGAGATGGATGCGTGGGAAAGTTTATGCTTTAAAAACTACTCTGGGAAAGACTACACAAGAGGTACCCTCGGCCTGTTCATCCTCGGAGTCGTAGGATTCGCCATCTTCTTCATCCTCCCTCGGGCACTTCGATCTCTTGGCAAGGATCCCTCCAAAATTCCAATAGTCAAATTGCTAGTCGCTTTCCCCTCAAACGCACTTTCAACTGGCTACTTCATACTTGTCGGTCTAGTATCTTTGGCCTTATTCCTCAATCTGCAATGGCGGGTGAGTAACGGTGGTGGAGGAGTCACTGAAGAGTCTAAATGGTCGTTTGGGCAAATTCTGGCGTTGACCACTTGGGCTCCTGCGATTATCCAGTTGTTCTACACATTATTCGGTAAGTCCTCCCAGAGTAAAAGATCTGTTCGTCACTGATAAGATATACAGAGAAAAGGATTGGTGCACTTTTGAGTATCCTTCCACAGGATATTGGAGTGGTGGACCTGGATAACCATAATGAGAACAACGAGCATCACGCTGTGTTACTACAGGAAGAAGTTGGTAAGTGATTGTGACTCAAAGCTTGCCTACTATGCCAAACTACATGACACAAAGTTTATGGGATTTCTATTGCTGCGTTGGAAAAATGTGGTTGCATGCTCGGCGATCTGGATTAGGTACTGACCGCATCGTGGTAAACCTGATTGCATCTAGAGAAGCTTCCTACTCAACACAGTATCATTTATGGAAAAAGATCATAGAGATACTTAGTCTCTGTTTATTGCTCAGGATTATTCCACGTCTTGTGGTGATGCAATTCATGGGTTCCCCATTCTGAACCCTTCTTTCTTCCACATTCCTATCATAAAATTGAGCATTCAGGCTGTGTAACTCATAGCCGACTGCTGTGGACCTCATGCCGTCTCCGTTATTCCTAGTACTGTGTTTCTTGACTTCTCTGCTTCTGCCTGACGTCGCTTCGCACTCTCTTCACCATCAACGATGCCCTCGCTTAATTTTAGCCCCGCCTCAACAATACAAACAGACTCGAGATGCCTGAATGAGAAGAAAGAGAAGTGGGAGCAGTGATGGTGACAGTATAATTTGTTCTAGAGCTTGATATTCTCTGAGCCTCAAGCAACCTTCACAACGATAAACGAATTATTCGATCTCTCTGAGTTTACAGACAAACTTTCGATCTACATTCCCACGATAACTTCACATAACAATCTACAGCACGACTAAACCACAACGCAACCCACCTGTGAGTATCAGTATATGCAGTCTGGAAATTACTTTGCTCCTCCATGTCCATATAGACAGATCGACATTCTCTAGTGGAGAATGTTTACTTGGCAAAACTATTAGAGCTCGATCTGCCTCAACAGGTCCAACTTATCCTTTCTTTCCTGTCGAAACCAGTATCCAGCTTCAAGTATCAATATATACATACATCTTCTCTTAATTTCTATTCCAAATCATTCTATCTCCCACTCTCACAATCTTCAGATACCAAAGACCCTGCTGCTGCTGCCCCCCTCCTGTCGCTTAACAACCACCATCCTGACACAAGATTTCCAGCATGTTACATACAGAGGCTAATATTATCCCAGACATCAATCACCATGTCTTCTCCTCTTGAGATCCGAAACAACCTCCGCCGTCAGCTCGCTCTCCTCCGGGACCGGATCGAAGGCAATATCGACATCTGTCTCACCAATCCAAGCGTTGCTCGTCATCAGGAGCGTGCTGTCCAACTTCAGGCCGACCACATGGTAAGTCTTTTGTCTTTTCGTTGCCTTCTCTTAATTTCATGAGCTGTAGGATGTAAGTTCTTTTGAAGTTGCCCGGATATGTTCTTCCTGCAAATACTTCGAACAGCTCTTCTCATTCACAATCTTTAAAGCATCCTTCACCTGTCTCCTCATACTCTAGAGACTGTTATATTGCACCCAATCCACAGCCATAGACAGTAAATCCCCCATTCTCCGTGCCCTCTAACAATTCGAGACTTCCATTGGAACCTCCACTCTGTCTTCGAAAGCAAGAAGCCAATCAGGTCTGCTTAGTTTGCAAAGCCCCGGTCCTCGTCATTCTCTTTCCAGTCTGGCCCACCAGTTAGCCTCACCACCCCCACAAGCACCAAATTGAAGCTTTTCATCCACCCAGATATCCTCGCTTCTGTATTTTCCAACTCATTCTCCTCACAACGATCTTCTCCAGCACATCTCCAGCACCACCTCCACTGATGCGATCTCTCCTCTGCCTCACCATCAACACCAAACTCTGGATCCTCCTTCGTAGCTCGTTTCAATGCCCCCTACCCCAGCCAACGAGCCCAAAGGCATCAAAGTGCGCTTTAATAGATGGCAGACTATCCTTTGAGCTTCATTCGAGCTCATTCTTTTCAATCCTTTCATCGCCTCCGAGCGTCGTGTCGATCTCTGGGACTGAAGCTTCATGCTTCCTTTTCTGATCTCCATTTTCAACCTGCTGGAACACAGTGCTAAATATTCCCCAGAAAGCTCTCCTTGCATTCGTCGACGCCGGAGGCATCGTTCTCGCGGTCTACAAGAGAGACTGCCGAAAGTTTTCTGCCATTCATCCGTCCATCCATCCAGCCACGATCTCCCCATCCTCTTCAAGTCCACATCGCCAATCTTCCCAATTTTCCCAACCAGCCGAGCCAAACACACTAACTGACACCCCCTAGAAAGCGGCACCATCCACGCCCGCAAGATCAAAATCCATCGCCTCCTCCACTACAAACGCTACTTCCCCTCCAACCGCATCCCCACCTGGCTCCCCTCAGAGCATGTCGTCCCCAACACGAGCATCTTCTTCGCCGTGCACGCCGTAATGCGCAAGAACGGCACCATCAAGCGTCTCGAACGCTTGCAGTGACCAGTTGGTGAGCCTGGTGAGAATGAGAGAGTGTGGAAGTGGATGTTATGTGATTTGAGGGAGGATGAGGTGGCTGGTGGTGTTGGTGAGTTGGTGATTAGGGAGAGAGGTAGATGGGGGTGGGCGGGGAAGTTTGGGTTGGGAATGGATATGGCGGGGGGATGGGCTTGGGGAAGTATGGATACCAGAGAGGATCCAGAGAGAGTTTTCGAGTTGGTTTAGATACCTCTGCTGCTGTGGCTTTGTCTGGGGGAGGGCGGCCTCGAGGAGTGAGTAATGATTTGGGAGTTTGGCGTTTCAGGGTGATACCAGAGAGATGACCTGTCATCAATGGAAGATCGACCGCTGTGCTTTGCATGAGCATACCAGTAGACTCTCCCATCGTGACCTGACTCTGTACAATCTGTGCATGTAACGGTCTTGGCTGTTCAAACCTCGCGCTATTTATGTTTCACAGGTACGTTCTGACCTCAGCGTGATCGTACAAAAAGCAACTTCTCAACTACTGTACAATGGAATGTACTGATCTAATGACAAGAAATCTTGATGTCCAGGCTCATAGAGATCGGGCAACGAACAAAACACTCAAGTAGTGGCGAAGCAGCCAGTCAACGTAGCCAAAGATCAAATTGACAAGTCTTGCAAAGGTACAAGTCCATCGAAAAAACGCCAAACTCCAATTATATGGAGATGCCAAGATACATTATCGATACATTACCTCGTTACGTAGCATTTACAGAATCATGATCATGCTCCATTGACAGTCTTTCCCCTCCCAGGCGCCTCCTCAAATCTCACCTTCCACTTCTCCTCTTGTCTGAAAAGCGTCACTGCCTCCATCGCACTTGGCGTTCCATAGTCTGGATCTGCACCTCCTTCTAACAAGGCCTATAAGTAGAGTCAGCTTTGCATCTCGATATATTATCTCGCTCCTGATCGAGAGTCAAGATAGGCATGGTGAAGACACGACATGACGGCACCAAGGAGAATAACAAACCTCGATAACTTCCGCCTCGCCTTTGAACACTGCACCCGCTAATGGCGTCTGTCCTCGATCATTGACACGGTTGGGATCAGCTCCGTGCTGAATGAGGAGTTTGACGAGTTGGGCGTGGCCGTGGTATGCTGCGAGCATGACCTTCTTGCTGTCAGCTTTGTTCTCATCTTTCGTTTCATTCCAAGTCTTTTCGAGATCGCTCATTGTCAAATGTTACTCAGAGAGCCAAGAAATCCAATTTTAGATCGGTCAAGTAGGGTGAGATGAAGAAATCCATACAAGACTATCACCCTTATCATTCATCATATTCGCCGGCAAACCAGCTGGTAGTGCTTGTTGGAAAACATCCATCTGTCCTGACCGAGCTGCATCGTACATTCGTGTTGCAAACGCAATCGCCTCTGGAGGCAATTCTGAGTTCCCTGGTGTTGCCATCTTTTCCCTCTTTTTCACTTCACTTCTCTTGAATTGTACCCCCGAAAGAATTCTTGATGAAAGTTCGAACGAAAGTATGATAATCTGTATCGAGCTTTCAATTTGACTTAAGTAAACAAATCCCGAATGAAAAAAGCTTTATAATCCCGTCTCTTCCACACCTCTGTCGTCAGATGTACAGGGGTCAATTCTACTCAGCAGGCGAGGCGCCTGATGACATCGCAGCGCAATTCAGTGGAGCCCAGCCTGCAGCCGAGCGGTCGGCCAGCTTCGGCTTCGACCCCAGATTTCGGATCTTCGATTCCTGAATGCTTCACTCTTTCGACCATCAACACATCCACGATGCGCGTTCTATTTCGACCTTCGGCTGCGTTGTCTAGCAGACTCATAAGATGTTATTCTACACAACCAACACCTTTAGTAAAGGTGTTTGACGTGCCAGCTCCGGGCAGTGGAAGGATCAGGATCTTGTCTTTGGTGAGCTCGGCTTAACATGTCCAACATAACCATCACTCTCCCCTTCTTCTTGCAGATTGTCGACCACAACCGCAAACCTGCCCTGTCTAATACTGATAACCCAACGCCTAAATTGTTTTTGACTATATCAAAATGCTAATGACCACTCCAGGCCCGCCCAGCAGCACGCAATGCCATCTCCCGCCAGCTCCTCCATGAACTCCGCGCAAACATCGACTTCATAGCTTCTGAATACGACAGCGAGGGCAATGAACTGCCCGCGAAGAAGATACTTGGAGGAGCCGCAGGGACGGACCATAAAGGACCTACGAGAGCTGTAGTATTGGCCAGTGATGTAGACAGCTGCTTCTGCGCTGGAGCGGATTTGAAGGAGAGAGCAAGGTTCTCTGCTGAGGAGTAGGTCTTTCCCATCTTCTACCGACGAGCAGGAATTGGTTTCAGACTTGCGTATAATGCATCCAGTCCCCCAAAATAGGCAGGGCCATGCGATTTGACTGATGGGAAGTTCAATTGATATTGGCTCAAGCTAATAAGTCTGTAGAACAGCAGCCTTCCTCTCCAACCTCCGCAACACATTCACAGCCCTCTCAATCCTCCCAATCCCGACCATCAGCGCTGTCAGCTCCCTCGCTCTCGGCGGCGGCCTCGAACTTGCCCTCTGTACCACCCTTCGCGTCTTCTCCTCCACAGCACAAGTCGGGCTGCCTGAAACCCGCCTCGGCATAATCCCCGGCGCAGGAGGGACCTACCGGCTTCCAGCTGTCATTGGGCTCAACCGAGCCCGAGACCTGATATTGACAGGTCGGCGGGTAAGTGCCCCCGAGGCATACTTTTTGGGTATTGCGGACCGGTTGATTGAGGTTGTGCCGGAAGAGGGGAAGGAGGGCGAGGAGCATAAAAAGGAGTTGATGACGAGGTCTAAGGATGAGGTCTTGAGTGCTGCTGTAAAACTTGCTGGCGAGATTTGTCAAGGCGGACCAATTGCTGTCAGGAGTGCGTTGCAGGCTGTTACCTATGCGCGGGAAGAGGTGGAGAATAAGATGTACGAGAGAGTTGTTGGGACGGAGGATAGGAATGAGGCGTTGGTTGCTTTTAGGGAGAAGAGGATGCCTGAGTTCAAGGGGAGGTGAACTCGTAAGGTATTTTGATTCATGAAGTACAATAATGTGACAGCAGCATGTGCAGGTTTTCGATTCGAGCTTGATGCTCAAAACCCATTAAAAACTCCACGGCACAGGCCGACCTCAATAGATGAAAGGAAATCAATGTTCAAACAGAGAAAATACATCCAACCACCTAAGATCTCAGTCTGGAGGATTCTCAGGAGATGTAGCAGAAATGATGTGGCCCTCCTTCCGGTCTAACTGTCGAGCGCTGTCGAGGATATAATTGCTGCTTTTACTGGTCTCCAAAAGTCGTAAGGTATAATCCCAATCACAAGATGGAGTACTACTATAAGTCTGATCTCTTTGTTGGATGTACAGTTTTGAGGGACAAGGTTCGAAATACAGAAACAGCAATGCCCTCCAAATACGCTAGACATTTAAATCGGCAGGGCACGATAGAGTTTCTTTCCAAAAGTCTCTCCTCAACCTTGTACCGGAAGCAGCTCGGTCACCGCACAACAGGGGTCAAGGACTGGCGAAAATGCCATGTTCTGACGGCATGGGAATCCCCAAATCTGATTTCCCATCAGATATCGAATGCGTCGCTAAACACATCAATAAAGGACCAGAATACGCCTTATAGGGAATAAAAAGTACTCGAGACAGAACGAAGCATTTTACAATCACATGCACATCGCAACGCTATGTCTCTCCAATCGACGATTCACGCTGCAAGTCTTGTCTCTCTCCTTCCCCACAAACGGGAGAAGCAGCCATGGCGTTGGCCCAGAACAAGCGAGGGGTTCCAGCTTCTAGCAGTGACGTAACAAGCAGCAAGCTAAACCTCCAGGTTCCCTCATAAACAAAGCTTCCTTCTTTTCCATTTTCTCTTCCTCCATATCAACGTCATTCGATTCCAATTCCATCCAAAACAATACAAACCAATCTTCCTCCAAACAAAACAACCAACCACAATCACAATGTCTTCATTCCTCACATGGCGCACCGTCACTCGTGCCACCCGGGCACCAGCTACGAGCTTTGCTCCCCGCGCCTTCTCCACTACCTTCGTAGCTCGCAAGAGTGCAACTGAGTCAGTAAAGGATGGTGTCAAGACTGTAGACAGAAAGGTTTCGGATGTCTTGGTCGAGGGAATTGAAGTCGGTCGTAAGTATCTCTGCTACTCTGTTGAGCACGCCACCCCGTCATGAATCGCCTATCCTCAAAAGTCGATTTGGTTGCTTCCCTAAACTCAATGGGACGTTAATCACTTCGTTTCTGTTTGGAGAACATCAAAGATGCCGAAGATGAAAAATTCGATGCTTGATACATACGTTTTTGATAGGGCACTAGCTAACCTTTCTCCCTTAACAGAAACCGCCGCCCAGAAAGCAAAGGAGGTAGCAGGCATGTCCTCATCCGAGATGAAGGGCAAGGCCAACGAGGTCGCAGGCGAGGCCAAGGGAAAGGCAAACGAGGTTGCTGGTGAGGCTAAGGGAAAGGCGAATGAGCTTGCAGGCGAGGCGAAAGGAAAGAAGGAGGAGCTCAAGGGAAAGATGTAGAGTGGAGGATTAGTGATAGGGGATGACTGTAACAGACTATGGAAATGTACAATAGGTAGCCGGCGCTCCTGCATGCATGCATTTAATGAATGCCCGATGGGTCTATGAACTCTCCAAAAGATGCTAGCATGACTTTGGTGAGGCCGAGGTGACTATTGGCAAACGTTCTCACTAAGTCGACTTATAGAGTACTCTCCTTCCAAGAGGTGTGGTCATGCCATGACATCTGCACTGGCCCTCGCCCTGTTGTCGAGATGAAGGTCTACTTCTGGAGCTCTAGTCTCAAAAGCTACCTTACCCGAACCTTCAACTCTAACTTCTTAATTCCTAAAGCTTAGGTTTTGGACCAAAGACGCAAGAAAACATCCTCCAATGTCTACGCCTCGACACTTTCCACACAATCATCCCACTCATCCTCCCTCTCTGCCTCCTTCTCCGCCCGTGAACTACTGACCTCTTCACTCAAAGCAGCAAAAGCCAGCTTGTACAGTCCCCACCTCCCCAAACCTCGCATCCCCGTTCGGATACCAGCTGTATCCCTCTCCCAAGCCAGATAACCATCAAGGAGTGCGGCAGTAGAGTCATACTCATCTATATGTCTCCCTGCATACTGTTCTGTCCAAGCTGCGACTTTTTCGAAATCTGTCCAAATCCCGAATTTCTGCTTCTCAGCTTCCTGGCACAGCATTTCGTAGATGTGTTCTGCGACAGTCCCGTTGCTTTCGAATCGAATTCGAGCTTGGGTCGTCATCTTCAGGCCAGCAGGTCGGTTGCTGCAGACTGTTTGCTGGGGATTCGCCTTTGGGAGCTCGGTCATCCCTGGTGGGGTGAGTAGATTTGTGGACTGCGAGGATGAGGAGGACGCGGCATTGCCAATATCCCGTTGCTTTTCCTCACTCTTGGTTACATGCCTCTTCTCCTGCATATTAAGCAAAGCTCTAGCATCTTCTCGTAAGGCTTTCGAAACATTCTCGGATCGTCGTGGCGGCGCAACTTCCATACCATAAGCCTCCCTCTCTTCACTCAAGTTCTTCTCCCCTTCCATTGAAGCTTTCCTCTCTGTGACCTCCTTACTCTTCTTCTCAATCACAGCCTTGAATCGAACATAGCTGTCAACAACGAATCGACAGATCTTCTTCCCCAAAGTCCAAGCCAAAGACGCAGTCACGTTACGATACTTCGTAACAACAGCCAGCTCCAACTCCTCACACTTCGAAACAACCCACATCACCACGAGAGTATCTCTCAAATACTCTCTCGACATCCACTTCTTCTCCGCATCCAGTTCTTGTACAGCTCTGAGAAACCACTCTTTCTCGAGACCCTTAAAAGCATCCGGCTGATCTCTAATAGCAGATCTCACAGCAGCCATCGCTTTTTCTCTAGCGTGTTTGCGCTCAGTACTGCTGTAATCCACACTGTCGCTTGAAAGCAGTGAACTATATAGCAGTACGAGGATGGATCGTAGGCCAATAAATAGTAGTGCGAGGTTGCCGCCATGGGGTGTACTGGAAGAGGGGATTGAGGCAGTGAAAGACGAGGTGGATGGCCACAATTTGGACGATGGTTTTGATGATCTCCATAGGGACGCCAAAGATGACCACCTGGAGATCTCTACGAGATGAAGATCGCATGGTTTCTGTGGTTGATGAGTGTAGGAGAGCTCGTGAGTTGTTTGCGCTGGAAATAGGATGGGGAATATTGGAGAGAGACGAACGAAGAAAATTGGAAGTGTGCGAGAACTTAAAGGACATTCGACATGACACTTGTACTGATAGTGCGAACCAATTTCGGCATTTGTGAGAACAGATTGTTCATTAGAGTCGCAAAGAGTTTAGGAGATTGCCGTGGAACGGTTCCAGATATCGGTTTTGACGGGTACAGGTAGGGCTGACCGAATTTAGCTAGTTCCCTCCTTTGCTCCATGAAATTCCCAAAAGTCACGCTTAGATTGACAAACTCGAAGGCCGGAGAAGATAGGGTGACCACTCTTGCTGGGTATAGCAAGATCTTTTGTTGGCTGGAGTAAGATCTGTCCCAGAAAATCGAGGACTAGCCACGATAAATGCACTGTCGCTCTTGACCTCTGTCAGCATTTTCTTTCCCTCGAAACGAGCTAGCCACTGAAGGTCGAGAGAACAGTAAACTGTATCTTACTTTTTGTTCCAACCCTCAAAATCTTCAGCTCTAAGTCGTCACTTTTGAAAAACAAGTAGCGCGATTGGCGGTGGGTCAGGCAATGCGGCCAGGCAGTACGTATAGGAAAGCTACTAGGGATCGCCACCAGAGACGCAAATCCTCTTCTTATCATCATCCGTGATAGTTGTATCGATCACAGGCGATGCTAGACGTCGAAAGCTGCCACCTGAAGCTACATGTAGTGAATTGATGTTGGTGAATGAGTGGGAAATACGCCGTATTTGTCCGGACCACGCTACAGGATTACGGAAGCATAATTTTCGTCGCTATAAAGGTTACCTCCGGTATGAGTGTAAGTGATTTGGAAGTTGCTCTTGTGGATATATCTTTCGAAGTTGCAGTGCTGAGAAGTAGAGAGCTTGGGTGTTGGTTGTTGGGACTTTTGTGACAGCGGTATGCATGTGTTAGTCAGCGGCTATTTACTCTCACCTCAGTCACATCTGTTTGGCCGGTCAAATGTGATATGGTTCCTTTCGTGAGAAGTTAATCAGATACCTGCTGGTATGCATTTCCCGGTATGGTAGTGCTATTCCGCGTGCTCAACGAAAAAAACACGAAGCCCTCTGAAGACATGCGTCCAATGAAGCACATCCTTCCATTCATTCCCTTCATCATCAATCATGATTCCAAGTATCTTCATCATGAATCGCATGCAGCACAATGTCGCCAAAAACCAGCTTTCCATACTCCCGACTCACTTCTTCTCACAGGGAGCTTGAGCACACTTCTCGACATCCTTCTCGACGAAGACAAATCCATGTGTACCATCCTTGCGATCCAGCTTCTCCCCAGCCTTTCCGCAGCATCCGTGGCCAACACCAACATCAATAGCCTCAATCTCCTTCAGATACCACTCCTTCAGCTCCTGTCGTCGACCAGCCTTCTCATATGACATGTGTCGTTCGATGGTCTTTACATCCATACGATGAATGTAACGTGTGAAGCTCTCTCCTCTGTGGTACATCTCGAACATAGCTTGGACGATAAGACCAATGGTAGTAAGGCAGAAACAGGTTCCGGAGACGAGGACGGTGTAATATGCGATGGACCAGAGGACTTTGAAGAGGCTGATGATAGGGCAGTCCATCTTTGTGGTGTTTTGGATGATGTGCTTCGTGTATGTTCTCGAGAGATTACGTAGTGTCGTCGTGAACTGTTCGAGGATGCCTTCGCAGAACAACGTCTGTTCTGGATCTAGATGAATCCTGCTGAGGGTCAATTCGGTGCTTCAGCTGGCAGGGACGAGCAAGACGACTTACAATGCACAGTTTTGAGTACTGGCCATTTCTGGTCTCTCTTCTTCTGACCGAGCTTTCTTCTTAAGAAGTGTGTATCCTGGAGATGACCTTGACGATGGTGAATCGAGAAGTGATGAAAAGTGTCAAGCCGCAGAAATGCAGGTATGCGTGACAAGAAAGGTCATGCGGTTGGCGCTTGCCTCTTAAACCCCTCGAAGGAAGGGATAGGAAATGGCAGTATCTTTCTCCTGCAAAGAGCAGTAGGGCTCGATTTCTGGGCAATTGCGAGCTCAAGTCCCTCCTTCCTAATCCTCTGAACTTTAAAGATCACATGATGTTGTCATTAATAGGTGCTCATGATTCTAATTGTTTCCACAGCCTGACAAGTACCTGCTCCAAAAATGCTTTTACCATGCTCCCGCTAAAGATGCACAAAGTTCCAAGGTCTTAAAGGAAACAGCGTCACGCTACCTCTATTCTTCCGTCGCCATTTGCCATACCTTCGCTTTCAACCTATCCACCACTTCCCGGCGGATCCATTGCATATCTTTTCCTTCACTCGCAGCCTGATCCGCGAATTCAAATAGGAGCCTTAATCCTAAAAGCCTATCCCTCTTTCCACTGTCTATTGAGGCATTCTCAAGGACTAGCCTAGCGTCAACGACAGTTTCGTCGGTCCCAGCATGTACATCACCAGCGCCTCCATGATCTGGGGGAAGGACTAATGCTCGCTCGGCCTTGGTGAGAGAACCAAACGCAGGCAATTCGAAAAGCCACTCAAGAGATTGTGCAGGCATGATATCAACATCATTTAGAGCTTGCAACGTCGCCTGAAATGTAGATGTGCCTGCATCGTGTACTGGGCATCGACGGACGTATATGGTTTGTGTTGACTTGAATGCGGCAATGTGTTTCTCGTTCTTCTCCAGGTCGAGAACAAGGTTCCAGTACTCAGGGCTGTTGGTGCGAACAGTCTTAATCTGGTCCAGCTCAGGTAGAAGACAAGGTGTATGGCGTTGTGTCTCCTCGCCATTTCGAAGTGTTATGAAGATCGGGAGAGGCACCAATTGGTTTGTGTCTATATCTCTAGCCACGAGACACCTTGGCTCTGCTGCCAGAACCCAGAAGTGACGGAACGCCTGCAGATGAGATTTGTTGTCTTGAATTGAGGAGGGGAAAATTGGATAGAATGCAACTAGAAGAGCTGCTATAGCCAAATTTGACGTGCCGAATGTGAAAGTGCCTCCACCAAGGAATAGTGCTCCGACTGCTAGATGAGCCGCGAGATGGCTGCCATACGGAGTTTCGTTATCATCACGGCCGTGCATAGATCTCAGTCGGCGAAACACGACAAGGTCGCCCGTTCCGGCCATGACAGTTGTGGCAGCCAAAGCTAGAAGATCTTGACAGTTCCGGACAGTATTTCTTGTTAACTTTTTGTCGAATGTGTTCGCATCCAGTCTGCATATTCGCATGAGTTGATCTAAGTAATGAATCAACAGATCACGGACAACAGTAGAAGCAGAGCCAGCGAAACGCAGAGCGATACTAAAGCATATTCCTGTGAGAATATCGTAGAATGGAAGATCTTCGCTTGTCAAATCTGAGACATCTCTGAGCGTGCTTCGTTCCCGATATGGCTCTGGAAGATTCCTCTGGACCCATTCGAAGGAGGGTTCGATCTTGCTCCACATTATCAGATGCTTGGCAAGTGTGCGGAGGAGGAATATGTCCGGGCGAATGTAATCGAATTGAAGCAATGAGTCTGGGACATCGATCTTTCGGGCCAGGACGTGGTTTTCTGACTTCATGAAGATCAATGCAATGGCAACAACGGCTGCTGCAGTTGCCTTATCAAAGACATGGACTAGGTCCACCTTCTTACTGCCGGCAGCCAGAGAGAGCAGTCTTTCCGTGAGGCGCATGTCATGGAGACCTTTCAGATCAGATCCTTTCCCAAGATTGATAAACCCAAGGGCGAATCCAGCCGCGAGTCGATACCCTTCGTTTCTCAGAGGCTCATCTTCTGCATCCGAGTCAATATGTTCAATCTCCGAGACCATGATCTCACTCATACGGCGGTGCTGCGTGTTGCAGTACAATAGGCCAATTCCCATAATTCCCGTTGTCTGGGTAAGAGGAGAGAGGTTCAACTCTGCGGCACCTGGAGGCAGCATACGTGTGACATGAACAGACAATAATCTTGTCACAAGAGAGTCCATGGTCCCGATGTATGAGGCCGCTAAGCCAAGCAAGAGTCCAATCGAGGTCATGGTGTGCTTTGGTGTTAAGTACTTGAAGGCAACCCATTTTGCCACAGATTTAAGATGGCCATTGAGCCCAAGAGCGAGTAAGAAACCTGCATGTCGGTTACTTAAATCAGGGGTGGGCTTGTTGTAGAGGATCCAAGAAGTGTCGATGCCTTTTGCATCTCGAGATATACTTAGACCGGAAGCAACTCCCGAGTGAAAGAATGCCCAACCGATCTTTTCTTCCGAGAATGCTGATTTGTCTGCCGCAACAGTATTGTTGTCCGGTTTCATAATGACATTAAGGTTGAATCCTCGGATAGACCACTTCTGGGTAAGAAGCGGGATCCGAGCACTGTAGTACAGAAGTCCGCTTCCAGACGGGATGGCTAGAGTGCGATAAGCAAGCATTTGCGCGTGTTCCTTTTGAGCTTCCAGCAGTTCAGATTCACTCCATTGAGGCTCTGCTTTGCAGCGTGCCACTGTAGTTCTTGAAGTACTGAGAATAGCAATGGCTTCATTCATTCTTCTGTCGTCCTTGAAGATGGATCGAGTAATTGCTTGACGTTCTACTTCAACAGAACCGTCAAACGAGCCAGTAGATTCAGAATCGGCTATAGATCCACAAACTGCGTGGACGTCAAGGTTCGCTTCGTGGGTTGGTGCCTGTCATTGTTAAAACATGTTTCAAGAAAGACGTGCGCTCTCCTTACCAGTAAAGTTGACTGCACCTGACGTGGCCGTTGCCCCGGTGTAAGTAGCATACCGACATCTTCTCGCCCAACGAGACTGAGCAGTTCCTTGCTCCAAGTAGCTGGAGGATCTGCTTGGCTCTTGACTATGGCTTCTTGAAGTGGCGCAAGAACTGCTTCTGGCAGTGTGTCAAGGACAAGTTGATCGGCACCGGCGGATGAAAGTGCCTCAACGATTTGTTGCGGCGACCAATCATTTTGGATGACGGAAAAGAACCGCTCAAAAAGCAGAGTTCTCGGTGTTAGCTGGGACCACTGGTCTCCAGTAGAGGCATTCGCTGTAGAAGTTGAACGAGTTGCCACTAATCCTGGAAGCGTGATGAACGGCTGTAGACTGCGGGAACGCAAACAATCTTGAATCCAGTCATAGACTGAGGGACAATCAAAAGGCTCAGGAACCGACGAGTCTATCGGTGAATCTATTTGAAATTAGCAAGTGAAGACTCACACACAGGTCATAACGCACCGGCATCATAGTCTATATTGAGCAATGAAGCATCCTCAACTTCGTAGTGTTGTATCCAGCTATCCCATCCAAGCCACCTACCGATCTGAGCAGTTATTGGTGCCAAGCTCGCAAGACCGGTACTGAACGCTTCTGCCATCATCGTATCTAGCTTTTGCTCTTCGTGTAGGAGATGGAGGGCGATGAAAACGTCAGTCAGCGCAGCTTTTCTTGTATCAAGGCTTCTGTTCCCAGATGTAGGCAGAGATCCGAAGATAGAATCAGACCCAAATTTGGTGCTCGCGAATCTTCGGGCAAGGTCAACATGTTTGCGAACGAATGGTAGCGATTCACTATCAGTGGAAGTGAAAATAGACGTTAGCGATTCAGAGCTCTGAGCTGCCATTCCATTTTCGTCCGTCAGCCATTTCCAGCCTGCATTGCTAGCCCAAGATGGCGATGGATTGCCAAGGGCTGCCTCATCAGCCTGCATCAGGTCCCAGCTTTCTAGATCTAGCTGAACCCCACTACTCGAACGCAGATGACCCTTCCGGACTTTCTTTTTGGCTTGTGCGTGTGCTGGCCTGGAGGCACTGCCCATTGAAAGAACCATAGAAAATAGGGTGATAATTAGAGCAGTCCATTCTTCATCCCCCGTGTGGATAGACTCAAGTCGGAGCCATTGCATAACGTTCCACCAACAAACAAGGACGCCATCGCCACTGTTGCCGGCTGGGAGAACAGCTCTGCAGACCTCTAGAATCCTACACACATGCGGGTTTCGTGGTTCTAATACAAGCTGAAGTTGGTGCATCCTTCCGTCATCATCGACCAAGTCAACGATTCCTCCGGGCTTTGAGTTACGCAGGCCACAGAGAGCACGCGGCCCTCGACTCAAGACGCGCTTGAAGCCACCTTCTCGTTTCGCACGCGGAGTCGGATCATGGCTCAAGTTACGAATATTGCTTATCGCAAATTGTGCAGGAAGTGTGACTTTCATCAATGTGCTCCACGGAGCCTGTAGGCTTAGCTCCCCATAGCCGTCCTGCGACTGAGTCAAGGCTAGAATACGAGAAATCCGCCCATCGTCAAGCCTACAGGCATCTATAACACCCTTCGCCCAATTTGATGAAGCCAGAGAGACGACAGTCACATCTCGCTCAGATTTGACACCTGGGACGTGGTTGTTGATGAGGTCAACATCAGCTTTGTGTGTCTTCGAATGGAGAGTCATGACAAGCAGGCGCTTCTCGTCAGGATCCAGAAGACAGATGATGATAGTATTTCCGTTTCTGTCATCTGCTGCTGACGGCGGCGCAGTGAGAGTGAAAATCTTGCACTGTGTTGCAGCTGGCATATGCTGGCTTGAGTAACGAACATTGCTATGTTCTGCTGGGACACTGCAAACTTTGGAGAGCACAACCTCCTGTCTCAGAGCGTCGAACTCGTCATCATCAAGACCCATATTGTGGAAGCCTTCGAAATCACCACCTGCCCGCAACTCGTCTAAGAGATCATCTACTGGAGCCTCAAGATACCCATTCAGACTATGGTTGAATTGGGGGGCTTGAGAAAAGCTTCCGCCAGGTACTCCAGGATACGGCCCTATGCTTATCCTTGCATGCTGGCTACCCAAGGAGTCCCCACGACGGCTAGTTGCATGCGCATGACTGCCAGTGAGGTCTGCGAATGCAGAACGCTCGTGAGTAGCGGAGAGGTCTGCCCTCGCAAGCATGGAACTCACCCTTCTTGACTTCCTCCGTGGTATGGAAGTACTTTCGTAGTCTGGATCAAGTGAAGAAGCGAAATCAACAACTTTGTCTCTAGCTTCGTCTTGTAGGCTGCTCTTTAGAAGTCCCAATCCTTGCTGAGCGCCACCGAGACTCTCTCTGAAAGTATGCTGGCCGTTTCCTGTTGGAGTGGTAGCACCAGTTGCGCTTCCCGGAATAAAAGAGCTTCTTCTACGAGACATGGTACCACTAGCAACGCGGCGCTTTTCGCCATTGGCAGGAAGAGGTTCATCTCCAACATAAGTGAATTTCCAGACACTATAAGTGCTCGTCTCGCGGTTCAAAGTCAGTGCTAGTATCAAAGGCCGTTCGCTATTTTTGGGAGAGAATTCGTCTCTGCGCGTCACATGGAGAATTTCTTCTGCAGTGTCGAGGGCAGCTGTCTTGACTGAACTCCTTCTGCCTGTCTGCTTAGAAGATCTTGCTGGTTGTGCGACCACAAGACCAATTTCCGCGAGTGGATCTGATAGCGAAAAAAGACGTGGCCAGTTCGAATCATTCTTCACTGCAGGTGGATCCCACATATCCTTCATTGTTGAGTGTGGCATTGGCATCTGCTTTGGTCCACCGAGCTCCGCAATCGAGAAAGTTGACTGCTGCGAACTTGCCGCCGACCATGGCTGCGGCTGGGAGGACAGGAAAGAATTGGGAGGAACTCGAGGGAATTTGAGTGATGCCGCAATCATATTTTCCACGCGCAGTTTCCGTTGTATTATGAGGCCATTGGGAGCAGCAGTCGCAGACTCGACCTCGAATGGCAGATGTATAACATGGCTGGTGCCGGAGAGGAAATAGACATGCGCCTGGGTCTTGAGGAAGACTACAATTGCCGTCTCTCTTTTGGCAGCGTTCCCTTTCTGCTGTCGTACCTTATTCTCTTTCGCGGCGAGTGGTCCGAGACTGGGAAACGTTGTTATCAGAGCCCTAGTAACATCTTCCTTTTCCAGGTCGAATTTGAAAGCTTTCCTGAAAACACCCCCTCTACTCCAAATCACACAACGCGGGGTCACCAGAAGCTCGTCATCTTCGAGGGAGGAGGTTGAATCGCCATTGAAATGATTATGCCACTCGTAGGATGTGCTGGAGGGTTCGGAAGGCACAAGATGTTCCTGAATTGCATATTGCAGCCCGGTGGGCTTATGTAGACCTAGGGAAGTGACGGACGCCATTTCCTGGCAATGGGCGAAAATATTATGAACGCATGAAGAGTCGCATATCGTGGTAGATTGAAGAAGATCTTATCGTCCTCTTCTGTGGTATGGAGTCGAGTTAAGTTGATTGACAAGGGTTTGTTGATTGTGGTTTCCTTCCACGGCGCGTCGAAAGAATTGAAGACGCGGCGAGGCAGAGAGGCGAGGCTGAGAAAGTTGCCGAGCCACGGCCGAACTTTCCACCTCGCGTTTCTTTCTTCACTCATGCTTGACATCCGATCAGGGCGGCATCATGCCTTCTATGGGCACGATGCGTACTAAGCTTTCCTTCTATCGCAATTTCTGACCTCGGCTTGTTCAGTCAATTCTCCTTCTTGTCCCGAATCCGAAAGAGCCAGCTTGATGTCTCATCCGTTCAATTTCCTCCCGTCATCGACGTCCCGCAGAATTATTTGCGAAAGGCTCATCAGGTCTTGACATTCATATGGCCATCGGCCCTCTGGTACGGACGAGGTGCTGTGAGTACAGTATACTCAAGTGCTCGCTGAACCCAAGATCTACAGCTACACCCAGATCTCGTCTCTTTCGCCACCAACACCTACTCGTACTGTGGTGTGTCATGCACTCAGACCACTGCTGTAATTATTTCTGATGTCTCCCCTCATTTCCCTTGTCTTTCCAAATCCAACTGTGCCCTGCTTTAATTCATCTTTTTCTCGGTCATGCATCCATCACCAGCATTCATCCAGTCCCCTAGCTTCCTTCCATCTGCTTCATTCAATCTTGGATCAAAGAGTCATGTACTTCCGACGCAAAGTCCGATACGTTAACAATCGATAAGCTTACACTACCCAGCCATGACACATTTGTCAACAGTATGGCAGCAGTCTCCAATGCAAATCAAGCAGACACTGTTATGCATGATATTTTACATGAATACTGCAAGTTGAATTACCATGCACATAGTGCAAGACATGTGGGCTTATTGCCGCATTTGTCCATTGCGTTCAGATTACTCAACACACAAAAGTGATGATTAAACGTTCGCCCAAAGTCAGCAGCCACCAAGCATCTGCTGTATTCATACTGGAAATGCAATAAAGCCCTATAGACAGTGGAACGTATCCTTTGGTGGCTGCGAACATGGCTTCTACAATGGCTTGCTCAATCCGGTTAGCGTTTCTTGATTGAGCGTGTCTATCACTGAGCGAGACGTTGAGGGCTTACCCAACGACTTGAAGACATATGTTACACCAGCTTGGAGCTAATGAATACGATCATACAATGGGGCATATATGGAGGTACGGGAAACCCATGAGAGCTTTGAATCGTGCGTCCATTCTCATTCCATTGAACACTCTGCATTCCCAGCGACTACATACACCGTTTCATACCTAGCATCACATCCATTTACCAACGTCGGCTGAGCTATGACTCAATCCTCTTGCCTCTGTGGTTCCAATGTCATCACCTACGACGACAAGCCGATCGTCAAGTTTCGCTGTCATTGCATGGATGAGCGTAAACTCACTGGAGCTGCCTTTGCACTCAACATTCTCTATTCCACTGCCGAGCTGAAAGTCGTCAAAGGAGAGCTCAAAGTCTGGGGCAAGGTCGTTGAGAGTGGAAACACAATCACCAACCATTGTTGTGGGCAGTGTGGAAGTCTTCTGTATAGGACCAGCAGTGATTATCCTGGCATGATGGTGAGCTTCTTCCTCCTCACAGGTATCGATTCTTTGGGAAACGTCAAAATTAACTTCTAGTTCTACTACAGGTTATCAAGGCAGGATGTATTGATCTTCCAGAAGGAAGGGATCCATCGACAGAGTATGCTCCCGACGTCGAGATCTTCACCAGAAGTCGCGTGCCTTGGGTCAAAGCTATCCCGACTGCTAGACAAGATCTAGGCGACTTTACCCGCTTGTGATGAGATGATAGACTGGGCACAGCCTGCACCTTCCCCGCAAAGCGTCACTTGGAGAGAATTTTCACTTGAGTAATGTTATTGCCGTATGTGTAGTCGATACCTTAGGTACGTTAAATGGATTGATAGAAACTCTTCGCGACTATTACATCAATCCTCGTTTCAAGCTATTTTTGACGTATTGTCACCCCCGCGCTTCCCTTAATACTATTACCTCATTCCACAGCTCCCTACATGGCTTTTCATGAATCTGCTCGACCCACCACAACACCTCCAAACTACCCCTAACCTCACCCCACTCGCTCGCCCCGAGCTTCCCACACAGCCTCTCAATCTGCAATGAAAACCACACTCTATCCTCTCCCTTCCTCGCCGCAATGCCACCGAAAAACAATAACCAGAGCACCAGTCCTGCCTCTTTCTCATTCCACATCTGAACCTGCATAACGAGTCCCCTCAGCCTTCTCACCATTTTCAGCGGCCCAACAGCGGCGTTCGGGAATTCTTTCGGCGTCTCAGATACATACAGCAATGCTCCAATCCTCAAAACTTCATCCAACGTCCTCGATGCCTCATCTGCGAAGTCTGTACCATCTGAGTAATCCGGCAGCAGGCTGTATCGTAACGTGTAAATATGCTGCATAAGCGAGACTTGTTGTGATCCGCTGAGTACCGTTGGACTCGTCAGAACTCGAGATACGGACTGCGAGAGCCCATGCATGTATATTAAGGTGTTACGCAAGTCATCTGAAATAGGCAACACGTTCAAGAAATCCAGGATCGAAGTGGTCTGCTCGCCTGCTCTGCGGAGGTCTTGAGTGGGGAGGCGGGGAAGAGAGTTCTCTTCTGCCAAGAATGCTGGGACAAGGTATTCAGTCGCACCCATGAGATCTGCTCTATGTGGAGTAAGAGCTTTGCATATAGTAGGCCTGGAGTCCTTAGAGCAGAGATTAGAATAACTTACCGGTGCATTTTCAGTTGAAGTCCGGGGCTGAAGCCAGCCACCCCTCCTTTCAGATCAACCATCTGCTTCATCCCTGTCATATGGACTTTCCAACCTTCATAATTACCTCCCAAGCACTTTACTTCTTGTTAGTGAACATCGATCACAGAGAAACGATATGGAACATACCTCACTTATCGCCAAACAACTGACAGCCCTCACGGTGCCCTCCCCTTCGAAACCAAAGTTACCCATACTTCCAACCTCACCAATCCTCTTTCTCAACAACCCGACACTCCTCCCAGCATGTAAGATAGCCTCTCTATTCTCCGTTACACCTTTTACTAATCCCAAATACGTTGAGGTCGTATACAGCAACGCGTGAAACAAGGCATCGTCTTTCAAAGCGCAATCAAACCACTTCGCCGGCGAGACAGGATTGAAGCGAAAGACAGACACGAACGGATACATCGCATCGCCAACTGATATTAGGTGATGGATTATCGGGGAAAGGTATGGATGTGGGTCGAGACCTTGGGTCGGTATTGGGATGCTGAAGAGTGATGGATCTCTGTCGCTCGTAGCTGGCTCATTTCTTGCACTTGTTGCAAATACTTCAGTAACGGAGCCGACACTCGCTGCCCTCTCAGCATCCAACTGCCTCATCAGTTTCTTCTTCCTCGTGGAGTCTTTCACCACATGGCCTCTGACCAATTTCTTCGTCTCCGCATCTTTAGGTCGTCCAGGCTCCGTGACATTGACGAATGCGAATTCTTGGGTTGCGCTTCTTTCGGGCTTTGGCTTAGATACTGCTGGTGTTCGGACTTGTTTTGGATTTGGGATCGCTTTCGGCGAGTGTTGTGAGCCCCCGTCACTTTTTGGAGAGCGTTGTCCTAGGTTAAATGGCACCCGCCAGCCCCGGTGAACCATGACCATGGGCCCGTTAGTCAGAGAGACTTGGAACTGGCTCATGTTGTTCCTATTTCTCTCTAGCCCTATGTTATAGGCACTCCCTCAGCAATATTTGCCGACTCAGAGCAGACATATATCGACGAGAGTGCTGTGCTGCCCGAAACTGAATAATAACAATATCAATTGGCTTGCAGAGCCGATCCTTTGACAAGGATACATGTGGAGTATGTGGGTCACTGTTGTTCAGCAGTGAAGTAGAGGTGGCCCAAATTCAATAAAATCGCAACGACATATTCTGTCGTACGTGCCTGTGTGCTTACTCATTATATCGAGTCTGACAAGCTGACGATGGACCCTGGCGCTGATACGGCTTTGGTTGAAGGGGAATGATTACTCAACAAAGAGTGGGGCGAAGATCTCAGGCTTCATGATTACACTACACCGCCCTGAAAAACTGGAAATAGCTTTGACATTGGAATGTTATGCAGTGGTTCTCACCTAGACCGTTTGTAGGCTGAGACTGTACTGTACCCGGTATTCTGGAATGCGACACCGCGCATAAAGGTCATGACGCACCAGGAAGGACCTTGTACTACCAACCCGATCGAAAATACACAATGAACAATAAAACATCTCTCGTAATATGAGTATCTCAAAATGATGTTTCCATAATTCACAACTTCAAAGCCAGCGAAACATGATTCCCCATCTCCCAGAGGCAATTTTTCACAATCAATCTCGCTAACCGAGCCGAATCAAAACAACCCCACCACGAGACGAACTCACCACGCATCCCACGCCTTCAGGCATCGTAAAGCCCCTCCTCGCCCTCAGAAATATTTGCAGCCTTTACGTCGTTCTCATTTTTATTTTCCCAACTAGGCTCAACAACCATCTTGCACTTCTCCCCTTCACGCCGTAAGTTTAACCTTTCCACGAAAGTCTCTTTTATCTCTTCCCAAATCTCATCTTGCCCCCTCCAAACAGCATCTTTCGTGATCAAGGATTGCATTTCAAGCGTCAGCTTCATGTCGCAGATTTCATCAAGGGGTCGACTAGTCAATTTTGCGATGCTGAAGAGAAAGCTCGAAAGCGACATTTCTGCGAAATTAATTCCGCGCAGCCGCTCCTCCGTTCGTGTCGGTGAGTGTGTGACGACCCATATCTGGAAGTTCTTAAGTGGAGCATGCAATTGCAATGTAGACGTAGGGGCTCGTAATGTACTTGATGCAGGAGGAGGAGGTAGAGACGTTGGCGTCGGTATCGCTGGGGCTGCTGGAGTAGATAGAGGTAGCCGAGACGTCTTATTCGTTGGCGTTAGTGGATATGAGAGATGAGTTGACGAGTTATCACCGCCAAGGAAAGCAAGAGATCCCTTGGCAATACCGTCCTCGTCTCTATCCGGTGGTGTCCTTGCGCTGGCCGATGCCGGTAAATTCTTTCCTAGGGGCTTTGACTGGGCTTTAGTACTTGGCACTTTCCACGGCGTCTTCAGCGTCCATACTTTGAGTCCTGGTGGTGGAATTCCTCTCGTCGAGGCTTCAGCTAAGCCAGAGCTGGTGTTTTCCGACCCTCTTGTGTTCGAAGCAGAAGATATTTTGCGCTTCCCAGCTTTCGGAATCGGTAGCTTTGTTATTTTGGCAGTGGGATGCATCGGGACTTTTTGGGCTTTTCTCACTGATAGCGAGGCATCAGTCATATCAGTGTCCACGTTCCGGCTCGTTCTTGTGTCTTCTTGACGGTGGCGTCCCAACGAACAATCTTGGTTGGCTTCCTCATCCCGCTCGATACTCTGCTCCAGAGGTGCGTCAGGACTTCGGTCGGAGGAGTTATCATCGCTGAGAATATTCGAAACAAATCCGGGACGGTCCACTGTAGTTGTCTTTCTTCCTGAACGTCTTGGTCCGTTAGGAGTGGAAGCTTTCCTCTTTCGGGGATTCATTGCAGTTGATGGTATTTCGGGTTGAGGCTGCGTGGCTATCTGGTCATCCTTCAAGAAGTAATCCATCGCAGCATTAATTCTAGCATCCTGTTTCAATATCAGTCAGAGTCTTCACTGTGAGAGGGCAGAGAGTACTACCATATCCCCCGAATCGTAGAATGCATCTGCGTCATTAATTGTGCGACTGCCCCTCGCGGGTGACACTTCTGATCTTGACTTCGCCTTCCCACTATTCGTTCGTGGCTTTGGGGTCTCTCTTCTCATCGTACTCAAGCTTGTGGTTAATCGTTGTCGCTGTCTGTCGTCGCTGACCTGAGTAACATGGTCCTCCGACGTGTTTGTCGCTTTCATACCTGAATCTGTCATGTCAAATGCCTGTATAATCTGTCGCCAGAAGAGCTGCATCAACAGTTCGGTGAGCCTGGAAATATCAGATCCAATCCAACCCTCCCTCAATGTTTCGACAGAGTGTTTGATTCAGGATCCGTACCTATTTTCATCCTTCGGGTATTCAAGACAATGTGAATGCCGTGTATTTTGGCTGCCCCAAAATCTTTCACCATACCGATCTCCAGGATCCGAGAGAAAGCTTTTCGAAATTTCTCTCAGCTCCATATACACCGTAGGTTTGTCCCAGTCAAGAAGTTGTTCCAAGTTCATGCCGTCCAGGAAATCGTATGATTGTATGTATTCGCTGGTGGCCTCCACGAGCTCCTCGGTCTTCTTGTCTGGAGCATTTCCGAACCCAAGAAGCTCGCATACCCTTTCAATGGAAGGGATATCTTCTCTGGTAACAGTGGACCTCTGGGGCGTCGTCAGTGTTCTACTCATCATAGAAATTAACTGTTGATATTTGGTGAGCGTCTCGCTTGGGATCTCCCGGCTTCCGTGGGGAAACAAAGTACAGAATTATAGGCAGCGTGGACAAATGCAGAACACACTTGCAGCTATATTTGTCCTCAAGCAAAAGCATTGACTTACAGAAGAGCAGCTACAGGGATTTCGGTGAGACCGCATGTACCTACGGATTGATAGCAAGGTGGCCATCCAGAAGAGGAAACTTGTTCTCCGTTTAAACCTTGAGATACGGCGCAGTTGTTGGTGGCCGGTTTTTGGGCCACATCACTAAATCCCGCACCACCCCGATTCCCAAAATCCGCAAAGTGAGAAATCAGAGACGATTGTTCCAGATCCTCCATTTATTCGCCTCGAACTAGAACGGATTTTCTACATCAAAAATTGAGCAAGTTAGAACTTTTGGTTATCAAGCTCGCTTACCAGATTTCCTAATCAGGTCTTTCAGCTGGTCGACAAGGAGCGGCCGCAGCTTGTTTTAGAGTTTCTAGGCCTGCAGTCTGCCTTACCACCCCACATGGAACTTGGGCAGACCTTATGGTACGTCATCTTTGCTGCCTGTTGGGTCAGAACTTTCTTCCTTAAGAAAACCTGGGTCGAAATTACCGGCACATTGGACCCGTGTTCCCCGAGCCTTCCACCAGGAAGCGAGCCCTTTAATTTGGATTTTTGATCCGCGCATATTATTGTTTCAAAAATCGGCGAAGCTACAGGATATCTCATGTACTAAACACTTGATATATCAATCAACCTAGCGTTCAGCTAAAGTTACATTAATAAATGTCAAAATGCGGTTGTAAACATGACTTCCTCTCAACACATCCGAAAACGAGCGAGCGGGACTCGAACTCTCCCAGCTTGTCGCCACGCGGGCCCTTTCACATAGACCAGAGGGCATCTCAATCGGAGTGTCCTGGCTGCGACCATGCCTCGTCCAGAAAAATGACCAGAGACCACAACACGAAACAAATGCATTGCCTCAAACCAAGCGAACCGCGCGCTTCGGTCCCACTCATGAGTTGTAAATAGAAGCCCCCAGGCTCAAACAAATATAAACATTACAGAATCACCCTCATCAATTGCGCTTTACAGCAGAACTCAAACCTCAAAATTCAACATCCTCCACTCCCTCCCCTCCCTCCTCCCCCCCAAACCCAACCTCCTCCCAAATCGGCTCAATCAGAATACTACAAACCTCACTCAAGCTCCTCCCCTTCACCGCCACCTCCCTCAGCTTCCCCCTAAACGTCTCCATGACCCTCGTCCACCCGTCCTCCGCCTCCCTCCCTACACTAATCTTCGTGTTGGAAATTGGTGTTCGTAATGTGAATATGATCTTGTTGATGGAGTCTGCGGGACGGAAAGTTAGGAGTGAGAGGCTGGCGAGGAAGGAGGGGAGGGTTTGCCCCGTGAGTTTGCCGTTGTCCCAGAGTTCTTCGGTAGGGTGCGGCGTGCGGGTTATTACCCAGAGGGGGATTTGGGGTTTGGATCTTGGGGCGTTGGTGGAATTAGGTGCGGGAGTGGGTGTTGGGGATGGCTTGACGGGCGGAGGTTGTGCTGCTGTAGGTGCTGTAGGTGCTGTGGGTGCTGTGGGTGCTGTGGGTGCTGTGGGTGCTGGTTCTGGTGCTGGTACATGAGGAGACACAACTGGCTGAACATCTGCAGCAACCCGTGGAGGATTATCGACAGGAGGATCGGAGGCAAGCGTCGAGGAGTGAGCTGGGACAGCGATACTTGGAGTTGGATCCGCGAGCTGGGTTCGTGAGAAGGAGGCATCGTCTGGTATTATAGCATACGGCTGTGCTTCACGTTCAATCGGTGGGTTCATAGCTCGCTCTGCGGCATCATCCTCCAGCTCGAGTGTTTTGTCCGACGTCCCTGATGCTCGAGGTGAGTGGGTTCTGCTGACATCTCTTGCTGCTTCAGACGGAACATCCTCGCATGTTGCTTGAAGCATGGCGACTTTTGCTCGTCCAGCGGAAGCTGTGTTCTGCGAATCCTTAGCAGCACCTCCGAGAATCCCCTCTGCCATCTCCTGTGGTGGAGCAGACGACTGGGCAGCTGGAGCTTTTCCCTCAGGAGACGTCTTTTTAGCTTCGACCTTCTTTCCTAGAGGTTTCGCCTGTGCCTTGGAGGATGGCACATTCAGCTTTACAATTTTCGAGCGTGGAGCGGGCATTTCTCTTGTTGGCACATCAGCTGTCGCCGACTTGCGCTTCTCCTGTGTCTTCAAGCTCGACGGTCCGCGTGAAGTCTTCGCTTTCGATACAGGCGACGTTGGCTTCGCAGGAGCAGACATCATCGGGGCAGTCGGGGCTTTGAACGGCTTTCCAGCTGTTGATGCTGAGGACGAAGCACCGCCGGCAGCTCCATCTTGGTCAGCATTTCGATCGGAGATGCTCATGATTTCCACAGACGAGTCTCGATCAAAAATGTAGTCCATCTCGGTGGTTTCAGCCAGTGGCTCGCTACTTTCGTTGCTGCTGCTTTCGAACGCAGCGTTGTAGTCGTTCGGGTCTGAGATGACGCCAGGCATATGGGTGGGAACAGGTTTGCGACCGGATCGTCGCGGCTCAACATTACTCTTCTTCTTCCGTTTGCGTGGGTTGTTAGTGCTTGAGATTGGGTCGGGATGGGATGGTAGTGGCGGCGGTTGATCGTCTGCACACAAGACGTCAAATGGTCTCCTGATGTATTCTTCCTGTGTAAAGTCAGTCTTATGTGGTTGCTTGAGGTAAGGAGAAGACTTACAAAGTCATCCGGTCCATCATAGATAGTGTAATCTGGCGGTGCTGTGCTGCCACTGGCACTGCTTCGAGGTAGTGTGGGCGCCGACATCTTCTCGCTGCCGGTAACAACTTGTGGTTCAGGGCATTCCCTATGAAAACCAATCAGATTCGGCGAAGAGGTCAAGATGGTTATTGATTAGACTTACCTAGAAATTATTGATTCCTGTGAGTCGCCAGGCAGTGTGCTCGATGAAGGAGTTGGTCGTTGTTGAGGGAAAATCTCGCTACTTGGCGTCGTGTTGTCCCTCGATCCGTCTCTTGCATCCGACTGTTTATGCCCGTAATATAGATTGTTGAAAGCGTATCTCGTCTGTTTGTAAAATAGCTGCATCAAGAGCGCAACGATTCTATTTTGCATTAGTCATGTCCCGCAAGAGTTCTGATAACGTATGCAGCAGAAGGGATCAAGTGTCATGGGCATTTCCTACCTGTCTGCATCGTCGGGGTACTGCACCCCATCCGAGTACCAGTACCGCTTGCTCCCCCAATATTTATCACTATTGTCCCCATCCGCTAGGAACATCTCCGCCATATTCCTGTATTCGTACTGCACAAGAGGATCCTTCCAAAGCAGGAAATTAATATTCGAACTTCCTGCTGACGGTTGATACGATTTTCTAAATGCGCGAGTTGCCTCCATGAATTTTTCGGTGTCTTTGATGGATGCACTTTGGAAGCCGAGAAACTCGCAGATCTCCTTCACACCAGGGATTTTACTGAGCGGAATAGACGGTTTCTGACCTCTCTTCGGTGATTTGCTGCTCATGTTGATTGATGATAGCCGAGACTAGAGATTGAAAAGTCGGGAGAGTCTGAAGAGGCGAGTTGGTCGTAAACGATCTTAAGAAAATCGATGTAAGATGGAAAAGTCGAAGTGAAGGGAGATGGGCAGACTATACTCACCGGGGAAGATGATCTGGCTTCCGGACAGGGTTTTCGGTGAGAGAGCATGCAGGTGGGTGTGTTTCTGTAAAGGTTGCGTCTAAAAGGGCACGCATACGCGTGTTGTACCCTTGACCACGGCGCAGTTTGTTGGTTTTGGATTCAAAGAATCAAATCCGAAAATATCTGATCATTCCCCAACCAAAGAGAATACCGAGATGATTGGATGATTCATTCTAGAGAATTCTTTCCAATTGAGCTCGTATCTCTGGGATACTTTTTGAGCATTTTAGACCTTTTCTTTCTGTAGCTCGACGAGGCAGATTTTGAATATGTGAAATTTGGCCTGTAAATACCCTAGAAATGTACTGAGAATATGCCTTGGTCTCCACTAGCGAGCTGAACAGGAGGATTTTAGGGCCTTTGCCTTACGATGCCTCGTCGTGGGGGTGTTGGTCCTTGGTGCTGCCAGAGTCATCACGGGTACTTGACCACCCCCTTTTCCTCGCTGCTTTGTGCATCAGTGCACTGGTCGCACCCTCTATAAATTTCTCTGCCTTCCTCCCCTCCGACTCTCCTCCTTTGTCATTAATACCTCTCACTTCTAACATTTTCTAAGGTAGTGAGTGATTCAACTTGATCAACATAAACAGGAATGAAGCCATGAACGTCGTCCAAAACCCCGTCGATGCTGTCGAGAATTATTCTCGATACAGCAGCATTCAAGTCCCATGCTCCCTGCTCCTGGGTGCATTCTTCCAAGCTCTAGGTATGCCACTCATTCCCTTTCTTCGTGATCTACAGTTTAAACATCGAGGAAAACAAACGAAGCGAGAAAGACGCCACAAAGTGCCAGATAATCAGAAGCGACGATGCTAACAGAAAGCGAATTTCGAAGCTTGTGGCACGATGGTCTTTCGCGAACGAAGACTGGGCCGACGAATCGATGGCCTCGAGCCTCGAATCGCGGCCGTTGAGGAAGAATATCGTAAACTTCTGGAATCTGAGATCGTCCGATACAAGCAAGAGACGAATTTAGATTGGCACAATGAGAGCGGGAACCTGAAAAGCGTGAAGCGAAGCGGTTCTGCTGATGACCTCAATATGGAGGAAAACGTGGAGGAAAGATTCAATCGAAAGGTTAGTTATGCCAAGTAGAATTTCGATACAATGTAACCCGACGAGATAGGCGTTGTTTACTGACTTGTGGTGTTTCGATCTCTAGTCCTACGTTCGAAAGACAGCGGGCACTCGATCCCTGAGACGCTCTGCGAGACTGAGGGCGGGACAGGATGCATAAATGTCGATGATTTGCAACGAAGAAAACGAACAAAATAAGAAGCGACGATGTGACAGAAACATGAGATTTATCAAAGTACGGGGCGGCAAAACAGAATGCTGGAATGTTGTGAATGCAACACTTGGCTTGACTGACAGAGGAATTCAGGCTCGCTTTTCTCACTTTTGGGGGTTCTTTCCTTTCCCGGCTTGCTCAGTACAGGATCAAAAGTGCGATCATTATTTTTATTCCATATCGTAGGAAACTCTTCAGTGTAATTGGATTAGGGAATAGACGGGTACCATAGAATTCCATTGATTCCATACTTCAAGTTATACCCACAAAACGCTTTTCATTTGGAGCATGCATTCTATGTGATAAAGCGATACAACTAATTAACGATGGGCGACTGCACTTGCTAATCTCAAAGATAAAGCCAGATCTGAGCAGTAGACCAATAAACAAACCGAAAAGAAAAGGCTTTCATCGGGAGTAGTGCTCTCCATCTTCAGGCAACTTCACAGCGAATGAGATCGTAAGATGGACATTTCGAGCATTCCAACATATCAGAAAACCATACAAGAACAGCAGACAAGAATTAGGAATGGAACACTTGATCGGTTAGAATCATTTCTGAGAATCAACCAATCGTACATGGACCAGAGATATTTAACAAGAAACCTCAGTTTCCATTGGTTAAATGAGAGAAAGAAGCCATCATCAAAGCCTCTTATTCACGTGACAGTTGTATTGTATCACGTGATAAAAGTGTAAAAATAGACCTTGGGAGGTTGTTGGGCGGAACGACGGTACCAGACATGTAGAACAGGACGCTGGAAGAGCTCTGGTTCAAGTAAGAGAAGTAGACGAGCATTCGATGCCAAAGAAAATTCATACGTTTGTCCATCGAGATTCCGTTTCTTTTCATGTTCGTTCCAACACGCAACGGCCCCCGAAGTCCGAGTAACAATAGGCAACAATCATGGCTGTGTTCGTCTATGAAACACTTGTTCTTGATAGAAAGCACTGCCTTCTAATCTGTTTATGCGATTGAATGTTCTCGGTTCCTGATAATAGACAGAAATTCATCTTTCGGGCGCAGTTTCGGCTGTGCCTCAACAGGTAGGCTTCTTTTGACGCATCGCGGAAAGCTCAGAGAGGTGCGCCAACCCCACTGAATGACCACGTCTCATACTTACCAACATTTTCAGAATTCACAGAGCTCTGAAGATCCCGACGTACTCTCCTGTTCGGCTCCCTCGCTCGCTCGGTCCCTGATTAAGATCACTCAATTTAACCTCCCGAGCGTCGGTACCGAAGTTTATGCAAGTGGACCTTCAGACGATCAAACCAGAAATCTGGAGAACAATCGTGTCAGAGAAAGCCGATCTGTCTTTCCTGCCTCTCTCTATCTTAAACAATTGACCGATGCGATATCTTGGTCATCTTGTTCCATGACTTGGAATGGTGATCCCCCTGAGGCTGAATGAAGTTGAGGCTTGGTGGGTAGGAGAGTTCGATGTTGAAACATGTCGGTCCGTACAAGCATTTCGGATTCTTTTCAAGTCTCCGGCCGTCTGCCAGTCCGTTCTTGGAAATCCAACTTCCAAGACTTCGAGGGAGCAAGAAAGGTGAAAGGCTGAAAGGAAGAAAGGAGAGATCCCGTATCGTGGTGCAACACGAGGGAGTTCCAGCATGGATGTGTGCAACGGGAAGGAGACACCCGCCAGCCGAGGGATCACGAACACCAAAAATCCACACACACAGAACTCCAGACAAAAAGGAAGGAAATATGCTCGCTGGCCTGCATACGGCTTCCTCCGCGATACATATATAATAGCACAGAGATTATGCATGTATCCCTGACAGGCGGATAGCGACTCTTCAATCCTTTTCCAATGGGAAGTGGTACGTCATCAATCATCTGCAGGAGATTTCGATCCCCGGCCTGCGTGCCCTTCCGTGGAGAAAACAATCAGCCGTGATCCATAAGTGTAAGATCAAACCCGCTTTTGATGGCCCCTCTTGAGTCTTGAGATAACTAAGTTCTAGATGTCAAGGTTCACATTCTCGAAAGTGTTCCGGCCTATCAATTAGGCGCGTGGGATGAAAGTTGGATGTGCTTTTGCAGATTTCTATTTATGCGCTCGCTTGTTCAGTGCCGATGATTCGGGGGAAGGTTGAAAGATTGGAAGTCAAAAAGTGCACTGGTCATGATAAGTACTGTATCAACGAATGACAATCGAGGACTCATGAGATCTGACATAGGATGAAGACAGCCGTTCTTATGCCCCTCATTTACTCTCCCTATCGTGATCTCGTGAGCATCATCCTTCCCCCCATCTGATAATTTTGAGTTCCCCTGAACCAAACCAAATCGACGATGGGATGAGCGGTGCGGATCATTGGATGATGCGGAAGACCAGCGGGCGCTCGCTACCAGATATGAATGGTCGGTGGGGAAGATTAGGCGCAGGGGAACCACCTCGTACACAAGCCAGAGGACGAGACGGAAGTCGGAACAGAGACAAGTGAAGAAGGGAAGCAAGATGCAGACTGTAGTCTGTAGAAGATCAGGAAATATGAAAAGGTCTGCATCACGGAACGAGGTCTTCGTAAAAGAGAATTGCAAAGGTCGTCCATTCGTTGAAGATTCGAGATGCCAAGATACCGATCTCAGGTACAGAAACTTAGGCCAATCTTTCGATCTCTGGTGCGTCCTCCGGTCCCATGCTAGAATTGAAAACGCCACTACCGCTATTTCAGGGGATGAGAGGGGATGAGACTACAGACCAGCTCGGATTAGTATGCACTTTGCCCCCCTGTCTAGGCAAATATGAAAGTCCGAAGAACAAACAGGGAGGGCAGCACGACTTTATTTTCAGGTAGCGAGGAGTAAAGTTCCACCGCTTGCTGCGACTTCGTGTTCACGGCTCAAGCCGTACCGTGCGAGATCGTGGAAATCCCTCCCGATGGTACACAGCGTGGAACTCAAAACACGATGCCACATGTTATTTGCCTTATGTCTCGTGCTTTGTAAAAAGATGAAAATTATTCAATCTCAGCCTTGCACGGCAGACTCATGTCAAACCGTGTTCTTCTGACGAATGTGGAAACTTGGCTTATATTCTAATCACCCATCCCCCTGGATCGCCGACGCCACAGCAGAACCCTTACGCAAGTCGCAACCTCAGCGCTGCAGAGATGCCGGCTTGGCCCTTGGCGCTCGCTCAAGTGATGAAAATAGGAGACGCAACATTCTGCCCTTTACAGGCTCAGCCTTTTACGTGTGTAACTGTCTGTACCTTTGGCCCTGGCTTTGGTTATAATTCGGCTCTCGTCCTTAGGGGTTTCTATGTTCCGGTTGTCCCTCTTTACCTCTCGTACAAGGATGTCGACACTGGCCATCTCCTCCAGATAAGTTGCAGAGCGACGCATCGCACACCTGCCAATCTGCACCCCCCGGCCACAGACCCTTGTTCCTGCCCATTCTGGCACTGATGCGAGCTCTTCAATTGGATACATCCCTCCCCTGATACCCCACTTCCTCGCTCAAAGGGCCAGGGCAAGGAGGGAAAGGGCAAGGGAGGCCTGTTCTCGTCTTGCGGATAGGTAAAGTATGGGTTATAAGTTACTTCCAACCTCCACGACCTGTCACACTTCTCCACCTGCTTCCCTCTTTCCCTTACATTTCGGCGCGTCATCCCCGCCTCCTACAGTCGTTCACTTTTGTAGTCAACTTGTCTTTCTCTGACTTCTTCAACTCTCTTTCTCGGAAATCCGCCTTTTTTTTTTGCTTCTTTTTCTGTGCCGTCCCATCTTCAACACGCGCCCTCGATTCCAAAGACAACCTCAACATCCTTGGACCAGAGTCCTACCCACGTTTCTGCGCCGCGGCGTATTCCTATGTTCGATTATCAATAGGACATCATGACCACCAAACCTGAGAATGTCAAATGGGTGGATGTATGTCAAGACCCTTTCCAATTCATCCGTCAGGGGGTGGACCAAGCCCTTCGAAAACCATACTGACACCAATTAGGGCCTCCGTGGATTTGCTTCCCTTCTAGTTGTCTTCACACATATCTGCAGAGCCTTCGACGAAGAGCTCTTCAAACCAACGTCCGCCGAAGGTGCCCCTCCTCGAATCCTCCAATACCCTATTATCCGCATCCTCTTCCAGGGTCGAATTGGCGTAACGATCTTCTCCCTCGTAACAGGATATGTGTGTGCTCTCAAGCCACTGCGACAATGTCGAGCAGGACAACAGGAAGCCATGTTTTCTGGATTGGCGAGGAGTGCTTTCCGACGAGTTCCCAGACTCATTCTTCCGACGACGATGGCTACAACCCTGATCTGGTTCTTTTGTCAATTTGGAGTCTTTGAGGTGGGGAATAGAGTCAACAGCTGGTGGGTAAACTACACATCACCGAATATCACACCGTATATTGGAAACGCGGTCATGGATCTGCTACACCATTTAATAACGACCTGGACGAAATCATGGAATGTTTACGACAACAACCAGTGGACTCTGCTTCCGCTTTTGAAGGGCAGCATGCTCGTGTATATGTTCCTCGTGGCGACCGCTTTCTGCAAACCCAGATACAGGATGATTCTCGAATTGGCGATGTTTGTGTACTACTACATCAGCAATGATTGTAAGTTGAGGTTCGATAAATGTCTCATCTTCAGTGACTAATAAATACCAGCTGCCTTTGGAATGCAATTCTTCTTCGGGGTCTTCCTAGCCGATCTCTCCCAGCACCCGCCCCACCAAGCCTGGTGCGCAGCTCGCAAATGGCCGCAGAGAATCCTCTCCCCAGTACTCATTATCATTGGACTTCTCCTCGCCTCGTACCCTGAAGACAAAGCACAATGGATGCGCTGGTCCGAGATCATGGGCCAGACCTCTGTCTACATCTTTCCTAAGGACAATGAAACCCCTCGCTTCTACTCTGGTATCGGTCTCGAGTTCATTGCGCTGGGAATCCATTTCTCCGCTCCAGTCAAGAACGTTCTCTCCAACAAATACCTTCTATGGTTCGGCAAGAATTCCTTTGCAGTCTACCTCCTCCACGGCTCTCTCCTTCGCTCCGTCCTCGTATGGATGTACTTCGGCTTCAAAGTCCCCGCAGACATCAGACACGAAGATGGACATGTTACCCCTGGCCCACCATTGACCATCTGCGGGCGCGCGAGATGGTATTTCTGGCTACCGATTTGGTTCGTCATGCTATACTGGATAGCCAATCTCTGGACGAAATACGTGGATCCACTGTGCGCGAGAATTACGGAGAGATTGGTTAGATACGTGTTTGAGGACCAGCCTGCGCCCAACACCGAGAAGAGAATCCTGCCGCAATGAAGTGCTCATACGGATGGGGTTTAATTCAGGCGAGAATGGGACTGGGCTATAATGATGGAGTCAAGAGGGGTAGGATCTAACAGACCACGTTTTTGGTCCAGATCTACGAAACATATATTCAGGAGCTCGATAGATTCGAGGTCACAACATGGCATGGCAAGGCGAAGCCTCAAAATACGGCAGACCAATCAATCTACCAAGCAGATGCGAAGCACGGCGATGCGAGGCGTTGGAGTTGTCTTCACACATGTCCAGATTTTGGATATTTCTTCGTTTCCATATTTTTGGATATGTACAATCACGTACAATAGAGCATATGCTGGAGTTTTCTGGAGGGTCATATCATGCATGGTTGGAAAGCAAGCAAGAAAGCTCGTATTTTGTACAGCATAGGATACGAAGCGGGGGTATGGACAGGTAGGAGAGAAACCGAGAGGAGGTAGAGGGAATTCCGCAAATAGAGTCTTACCTTTGTTTGTATAGGTGTTGTTGGTAATACCCAGCTAGCTAGTCAAAATGACGATTCCGTTTGTTCATACCTCTAGGTACCAAAAATTGCTTGGCGTTCTCGTTTTCTTGTCAGATGGTCGATCGCGGGAAATTAGCTTTAGGTTGAGATCGATCTCGAGAGTATGGTGGGAAGTTGACATCAATTACGAATTTTACGAGGTTAGAGCTGGTAGAGCGCGAGATAGTGTGGGTGCGATTTCAGAAGGAGCAGTCAGTTCCTTCCACTTCTCTGTCAGTCTGTTTGCGGGAGAAAGGCTCATCGAGAAAAAGCTTACTAAATATTCTTACCTTTAAAACCTAGGTAGGGTCGAAATGTTGAAAGGGACTGCAACCAGTAATGGTAATGTAAAAGTGATGGTGCTGACCGAGGAACTGTTCAGAAATAATATTCGTATCCGTCCGAAACAATGTCTTCCATATGAGAGGAATTAAAATTGCCAAGTCGGGAACGGTGTGTCTGAACTAGACTAGGCATGGCATGCTTTGCTTGGGAGTGAGTGAGTGGGAAGAACAGGTTTTGGTCGTTAAAGCTCCAAGAATATTTGACGCAAAACTATGCAGATACTCCATGCATTCGAATCCTGAAAGTTCGATAAAACTTTGGGAATTGAATACCAAATCCGGCGGGTCTGGAAAACCGATTTGGTGGAGTTGAGAGATACTTCATAAGCTGGATTGGAGCACTTGTCAGTCGGTTCGTTATGGAGGTGTGTAAGAAGTAAGCTGAAACCCGCGTAATGACCCTCTAGTGGCGTGTAGCCCGACAAAAATCTCCAGCTTTTAGCAGGTCATACTTGAAACTCGCTTTGAGATTTCAATTACATAGCCCAGTGCCGTTCTGGTACGATTTGATGTTTACCCTTCGCTAAGTTCCACCCTTTTCCAATTCCCAGCCCGGAGGGGTAGCCTAATATGGATTCCACCTCTGAAAATTCTGTTATTGCACCGCGGACCTGAATTGTCGTGATTTTATACGATCCTATCAGTTTGTCTTTTTAATTTCGGCGAATCTAGCTGGAATCGCGGCTTTGGAAAATCCGATCATGCGATGGGAGAAAGTGAAAATCGTTGTATCACGTGATACAATCATTTTGCCGTTACATATGCCCAGATTCGAGCTTGCGAAGTTGAAGCCCTATAAATGGTAAGCTAGGTGAGGCGAAATGAAATGCACTTTGGCCTCTATTCTGGATTTGAAATAGGATTGGATAATACAAGAGTTCTGCTTTGAAAGCTCATATTTCTTGCACTTGACTGCCGAATTTTGGACCACCAGGACCCTCAACGACGACAGTCGCCTGCATGCACACCATGTTGTCTAATTCCTGATTATCTTAAACGTAGCACTATATAAGTTGCCAATGTTCTAACCTTCAAAGTAGATGTTGAGGATTACACTTGGATGACCACCTTCCCCACGACCTCCCTCTTTATGATCTTCTCAAAAGCGATCTTCGCATCTGCAAATACGAATACCTCTGCTATCAAGGGATGGATTTGATGTTCGTTCACTAGATCGAGGAGTGCTTCACAATGCGTTTTATAGATTCCGTAGATACCGCGGACTGTTTTGTAGAAACAGTTGTCTATTAGTCAATGTACCCACGTTTCCATTTCCATTTTTACCGCAAGCAACTTCCAAGTGGAAAGCAAGACGATCAATCATCCTCTTTCTTCTCAGCTCAAACCAGAATATATCGAATTGGAAGGACAAGGGAAATTTGAACATGAGAAAGAAAAGATTCCACAGGAAAATAAATGGTAAGATAGAAATTATGAGAAGACTAGAAGGAAGGGAAGGCACTCACTCATCTTCGCACCCCCAATAACCTGCATAACCAACTCTCCCACTCCATCCCCCATTCGCTCCCCTTCCCCTTTCGTATCCCCACCCCCAAGAAAACCAATACAACTCACCAACCCACCCTTCCTCACAGCACTCAGACTCTTCTCCAGCGTCGCACTCCCTCCCACATCCAGTACATGATCAACACCTTTCCCGTTGGTCACACGCAGGACTTCTTTATCCCAGGAGGGGCTGGTGGTGTAGTTTATCGTGTGTGTTGCGCCGAGAGAGCGAGCTCTGTGGGGTTTTAATCTACCATTTTCTATAGTGAAGAGAGAGATAAATAGGAAAACGGAAAGAAAAGACATGACGTACTGATCTAATTTGGCGTCTGATGACGAGGTGGAGATTACTGTGCAGCCGAGTGCGTGGGCGAGCTGGTTCAGTGGAAGACGAGTATTCAGTAAATTGCCAATTGAACAGGAAGCGATTATGTATGAAGAGGAAATCTAGAGAAAGCAGAATGCGGAGTTGGGAGGTGAAGAGTATATATACCTGTATTGCAGCACAACTCACCCCACCAGTCCCCATGGTTAAGACCGTCATACCAGGCTTCATCTTCAGCGGTCCGAACATGAGTGCATTCACAGCTGTTCCTGCAGCGCAGGGTAAGGCGGTTGTTTCCTCGAATGTGAGGTGTGCTGGAGCGGGAAGGAGTTCGTTGTCTGGCTTCACAACGCCATTCGTTATTTAGCGAAGTAGACAAAGACTTCCCTTCGTCTATCCTGTATAACGGAGCAGGATGCAAGATGCAGGATGCGCTACGCTCGCCAAGAGGGGAGCGATGTCTAATATGGATAGAAGATGAATACAGACTTACCAAAATAGCCCACTGCCTCAACGTCCCCTGCACGTTCCCTGCCCCCTTCGGCTTCGCTTGCTCCAGTGTCGGCACGCCTTGAGTTTCTTCATCGTCCCAGCTTAGAGGACAGATGAACACTCTATCTCCTACTTTCCACTTCGAATTCGGTCCTGTGGCGGCGATCTCGCCAGCACCGTCTCTGCGTAATGGACAATCAACAAATCGTTGCATCCATGGGATGGTGAAGGACGGAAAAGCGAAGGAGCGAGATCGAGGAATAGGACAACGGAGTGGAAGGAGAGCACTAACTGGCAAGGCGACAGCCCCTGCATATTAGGAACATGATAAATCGGATCTGTATGTCAATCAGCATCTCCCTGCTCTTGATCCTCCCTCCACTTCCATTTCCACGCCGCCGTCTGACTTCCCCCTTTCAACCCAATTACTTACCATGAGCAACGACAATCGCATCCCTAGCATTCAACGCCGCAGCCCTAATTCTGACCAACACCGTCCCAGGCTCTAACTCTTCAGCTGAAGGGATAGGAACAGTGGTATTCAGGTAAAGATTCTCGAGCGCGGAGAGGGAGCGCCAGGATTGGCTGGGTGCCGAGCGGATTTGCCATGCTGAGGAGGTAGTGGACATTATCAACTATGAACCAGAACCAAAACAGTCTTGGGAATGAGTCTGAACAGAGGAGTTCATGAAGCAAAGAGGAGAAATGAGGATCGAGTGTGCGGGTGGAGAGCAGGAAGCGTGTAGGCGAGAAATATATCTTCATATTGGAAAATGGAAGCATTGGGAAAGGAATGTTGTTACTAGCTTACGGCCGAATCGATACTCACTCGAATCCGGCATTGCAAATGAGAGCGGATATGGGAGCCGTCTCGGATTTGCTGCGTATTTTTGAATGCTCATATAGCTACAAAGCATATGATACAAGATACATAAGCGATGCTGTCCCTGTAGCCGAGCGGAAACGGAAACGGGTTGTACGAAGCTGACAAATCCACAGCCGAAGTAAACACTTACTTTATGACAGAAACAGTTTGATAACGTAACATGCGGAATCAGAAGTCTTGGGAGCGGAATTCCACGCCAACGTTGAAATGATTGGTCGAGTAAGATCTGCAGAACGAGAATGAGAAGCTCGCTTGGGTAGGGTCCCCTTCGGGTGAAGATATCTTGACGCTGACCCGTCGAGGTTCACAGCGTGAATTTAGACTCCACACTTGTAGAATACTTACCGGTACCCTGGCCTGAGGCCCCTCTTATACTGAGCATGACCTTCGAGAGTCCAATATGCCACCTGACGAGTCTTGCAGCCTGAACTCTACAGCTAAGCCACAGATTCACGCCGGGTTGAGAAAAAAAAAAGTACGCAGAAGAAGTTTGGCAAACAGGTACATCCTCAGATCTTCGCACTTTATTCTATGGAGTGAGTCTATGCAGCCATTCCTATGGTCAATCACACTTCTGCTGCGATTCCAGTCTAGAGCCAATCTCTAGACCCAGCAAAATGGCCAGCCAGCCCGCCCCTCATTAATCCGTGCAAACATCTGTCTGTCACCTCGCCTAGCCTCGATTAGAAGCACTCTCAATCATGCCCGACGCCATCAATGATGCAGAACCGCTATCCCAATGAAATCCAAACCCATCGAGTAAGGGGATCCCCGCCAAATGAACAGGCTGGAGCGGTCCAATTCAATTACAGTCCCCGCAAATCATGAAAAAAACCAACGCAATCAACCAAGATCTACACATGCAAGTCTGGTCCTGAGCGCGTAAAGATCTATCCTTCGGCTTCGAGAGCGGACAGTTCTGCTTGGACGGATGACTTCGTACCGATCTTCTTCATTTGCGTATCCTCTAGCTTCTCTCCTCCAGCAAGGCGCATCTCCAGGTCCTCGATGGCGCGAATCTTCTTCTGTAGGCCTCGCAGCTTCTTGGCGTTGGGGCTGCCGCCTCCTGGTGATGTGACGGAAAGGTCAGGAGCATCCTGGATTCGAGATGCTGCGAGGTTCAAGGACAAGTTGTTTACATTGCCTGCTTGGGCTTGGGATTGGGCTTGGCCTTGGTATTGACCGTATCCATTGTGGTAGCCGTTTCCGTTCTGTCCGTTGCCATTTCGGACATCTTGAGAGCGACCCTGATTCGATTGATAGGTGTTGCTACGGTATCGTTGCTGGGATGGAGTTCGAACATTGTCTTGTTGACCCTTGGAGCGGCTGCGCTGGTGCTCTCGTCGGTCTCTGCGCTCAGGGCTTCGGTTCTCACCACCTTGTGCTGGACCATTCTCCGGAATCAGCCCAGCTGCCTTGGCCTCTGCATCCTTGGCCTTCTTGGCCTCTCTCTTCTTCTTGTTCTTCAAAGCTGCCTTGGACAAGTTCTCATCGCCCTCCGCAGTCCCTGGTGCGGCTCCGTTGGCGGGAGCGGCTCCTGGTGGTAGACTGGGCTCAACAGTCTCGGCACCTGGGATTTGTCTTCGTTGCTTTCCAAATCCGTTCGATCCGACCAATGAAGTGCCATTGCTGACAATGTGTGCAGCTCCTCCCTCATCTTCACGCTTGAAATGCAAAGGGGTCGAGGTTCCGCGGGCTCCAGGAGGTCGATAAGCTCCAGCTGGCTTCGACGGAGTCTTGACGGTACCGAGGTAGGCTAATGCTGATGCATGGGGAGTCGGGATTGGATGAAGAAGATCCCCAGGCGAGAAATTCTCGAACTTCTGAGGTCTCCATGCAACATTGTACAATTCCACCATGTCTTGGTTGTACATAATACCACCTCCGACATGCCACAAACGAATACCGTTGTCGACACGAAGTCGGGGGCTCGTAGTAGCAGTCAATATGTACTTGCTGTCTGGGCTCCATTCGCAAACACTTGGGTTTCCACCTTCAATTGTACAGATCTTCTTATAGTCCTTTTCAAGATCATAAATGTCCATCTGTCCAGCCAAATTTCCAAAACCAGCTACCAAGACAAATCGACCAGTGGGCGAGAAAAGGATAGTGTTTCGGGGACCCAGTGGGAACGTATGGGTAGCAACAGCCCGTTGGTTGAAGATTGTCGTCTTTGCAGGCATGTATCCGTAGATGACACCAAACTCTTTCGAGTTCGGTGACCACGATACATCGTGAATTGGGCCCTCCTTATCCAGAGTGATTCTTGAATCGAATCCACCATTTGCGCTCAGCACATACAGTGTAGTCTCTCCATAATAACTCTTTCCTGTCTTGTCGACCTCGGTCTGTGCCAGAACGATCAAAGTGGTACCAAGCTGATTCCACTTCAATTGAACCTTGTCACCCTTGAAGAAAGTCTTTTGCGAGACAGGGGTGGTGAATTGGGGGACGTTGAACACCTTGACAGCTGATGGTTGGCCCTAGAAATGTTGTTAGCATTTTCTCCTAATAAATCAAATTTTGTGTTTACCTTGCGCTCTGGAATAAAGACAGCCACAGAGTGGTTATTGCCTGGGGAAATGGCAAAATCGGCAACACCCTCAGCACGCAGCTTATTCCAAACGGTGCCCAAGTCACCACTCTCGTAGAACTGGACCTCGTTGGTAACAACACGGGCACAGTATCTCTCGTCGAAAGTGTATTGCAGGTTCCAGCCCGTCTGATTCTTCTGCACAAATCTGCCCACGACCTGCTTCTCGCCGCCGGCAGGCACGTCCTCGACAGTGTGCCAGACCTTAAGGTTCTTCACGGCATCGCCCTTCTCGTCCTTGGATGGCCGCTCCCAGGTGATGATGTATGATCCTCGAGGAGAGAAGCCTAATTCGTACACGTTGGGAGTAGGTAGGGTCGTGATGACGTGTCCAACAGATGCGTCAATAACTGACACGCCCTCGGTGGAGGCCCAGGCGAAGTAGCGGCCACATGGCGAGTACACGGAGCAGCGAGAGGAACCTTCGGGCTTCTGGAAACCAGGCAAAGATTCATAGACAGGGGCGGCATCGAAAACGCCAATCTCCTTCAATGTTCGGTAGGCAAACTGTGTTGGAACCGCCATGACTACTGAAAGTCACAGAGAAATCTGGAACAGGTTGCTTGGGTGTCTTCTTGTCGCGTTATGCGGAGGCGTCGGTGCAGATTCGAGGTGTCGGGGCCTTGTTGTGAAAGGTGTTGAAGTAGTAGGCTGCCGACAGGTTCGAGATGCTTTGCTTTGCTTTGCTTTGTTTGGGTGGTGTCTGTCCCTGGAAGTGATGGGGAAAAGCCGTTGGTGAATTGATGGTGGTCGCACAATGCAGTGGGGTGATGGACCAAATAGGGAGATAGATGGCAGATCCGCAGACGGACTCAGAATGAACACGATGAAGAAGATTGAAGGGGTTGGAATTGACTACACCGGTCAGGTAGAACAGATTGACGGGTACCGTGGGGATGGAGGCGCGTGAGGAAGAAAGAGAAGAAGCGGGCGGGCCAGCTATTTTTCGCTTTTGTGTTGTCTCGCCTGGCTCTGGGTGCGCTAACTGTGTGTACTAGCGTCGGCTCTTGACGACAGGGTGGCGGAGACCGGCTGAGTAGACGAGAGGAACCCAAACGCCAATGCCTAGATGAATTGACAACAAGAGCAAACGGAGAATTGGATACTTGAGAAAGATGGATAAACAAGTACCAATGCATGAACAAGAAGAGTCCTATTGACAGAAAAGTCTTTGTTCAGCTGCAAAATCAGTTGAAGAGTCGGTTAGTGGTCGGCTCAGCCTCTCTCGGCAGACAATGACTCGTAAGGCTGAGAGCTGAGCAGGCTGACAACTTAAACTCAGACAGGCAGAAAGACCAAAAGCATGTCGAAAAGGAAGGAATGTATGCTGGAAGGGATATTTGTTCGAACAGCAATTTGTTATGTCAATTCACGTTAAAAAGTTTTAATCGTGTCTGCTGGCAGTGAGTACGGCAAAGATTACCAGCGATGAACTAGTTTGGCAACTTGTAAGTACAGACAGACTCATACAATACAACCTGCTTATTTTCACGTTATTGAAGTGCTATCCAACTTTCTGGTTGCTCATTAGCTGTCTCTTATAAAGATCCACGGGTAGTACAACAGCACAAAAGTTTGAATTGATCTCATATAAATTTCATGTGATAGCATGTGACTGCTGAGTAGTCTCCTTCAGCAGGCTAGTGACCAGATATCTTGATGTGCATTTTGTATTATTTCTGTTTCCTATTAACTTGGGTATCTTTATTCTCAACATCGAATCTTCGTCATCATATCTTTTCCGTTCCCACCGTCGCAGCAGGTCCTTTCGACCTCTCATCACCCATATTCGTTTCGGTCGCCTCTTCGGATATTCCCTTTTCAGCATCCTCTTTCCTCTGCCTCCTCCTCTCACCCGCAGCCGCCCTCTTGCGAATCCTCTCCGCATCCTCCCTCATCTGCTTAATCAATGGACTTCTCGAACGGATTCTATCACCATACTTGTAGAACACGAATGGAATCGGTATCAGCACAACTTGAACCAAGCCCAGCAGCGTTCCAGCCCACTGCGGAGACATCGCTTCGTACATTTTTGGGCCGGCGAGGGGTAGTGTACCCCCAACAAAGGATCGAACGACGCTATTTCCTGCAAGAGCTGATGCGGCATAGATACCGTAGGATCCGGCAATATAGTTCGAAGCATAAATAAAAACCAAACAATTCCCGGCGCCAAACGGAATGCCAGCTAAAATAGGCCAAACCCAATGAATGGTAATTGGGACTGATGTCCAAGAAAACCATAGTTGACCGATCGGACACAGGAGGGATGCGAAACACACAATGCTAATTGATGCTTCAGGATAGACGCGGCCCGTCTCGGGATCCTTCTTGTGAGAATTGACGACTCGGCGGGCTAGAGGCTCGGTAACAATTGCGATCATGGTCCCGACGCCAATTCCGATGAATGCGAGACCTGTGAAGCCGAGAGACCAACCACGAAGACCGGTATAGATCAGTGGGTAGGCAACGAAACAAAGGTACAAGATACCGTAGATGATCTAGGATCGTAGACGTCAGCAAGTGTGGTCAAGGTATATCCTTGTCATCGCTTCGAGGTTTTCAACAACATCTACATCTTAGGGCCGAAAATTGGGAATACATACGGCGATATAGGCATTCCAGAACCATAAGATTGGCTCCGTGAACGACAAAATGAAGGGCCTCGAAAGATTGACTTTCAGCATTTCAAACACTGAAAGGATGATTAGCGGTGAAACTGGTCCTGGAGGTGCTAGCAACTTACGACTTGACTTCTGGTCATACCGACACCACCATCTGTCATCGCCCGTCTCCTTCCGCATCTTCGCTGCCTTCCTTTGCAAAATAACTGGCGCGTACGTCTCTTGCATTGCTGAGCAGAAGAACCATCCTGCACCCGACAAAATCATTACCAGCCAATTCGTCCATCTCCATCCCAGATACTCGGCAGCGAAACCACCAATGAGAGGTCCTGTTACTGGTCCATTCATGGGCCCAATGCTCCAGATACTGAATGCAAGAGCTCGATAGTTTTCAGTGACAATGTCCGAGACGGAGCCAGGTGCGTTAGCAATCATAGCCGATCCAGCGACAGCCCTGTTCGCATGCATTAGCTTTGCACTGTAAGTCTCTCATATCAAATGCTTACCCGAAGAATCTGACAACGAGAACTTCAGACAATGAGGTTGCCAAAGCACATGGCAAAACCATCAAACAGTAAAACGCCAGACTTCCGGCATAAACAATTCTTCTGCCATACATCTCACTCAACGGCGCAAGAATCAAGCTTCCAACCGCCAGTCCCAGAAGATATGTGGTGACTCCTAGAGTAGCTACTGGCTCACTCGTAACATGGAATTCCTCCATCATTCCAGGCATACTGCTGGTGTAACTGGTGCTGTATAGAACGACGGTCCATGTGGAATAGCTGACGGCACCAATGACAATGCTTCGATACCATAGCGGCCAATTCAGAGGATTGTCCTTATCCCCTTCCGTGAAGTCAACTTCGAATGATGGAAGTCGAGAACCGGTAGTCGCGAGTGAAGCTCCTGTCCTGGTATACGTCAAAGCTGGACGAGCAGCTCGTTCTGCCTCGGTGGCGAGATCAGTTGCAGTCAAAGCCCGTTCCAATGCAGACAACGGGTTTGAATTTATCGAATCATGAGAAGAATTAGAATGTGCCGTGTGTGTTGGGGAAGACGATGATGTATGGATTTCTTTTTCGGGGTCTTCTATGAGGTCATGTTGAGCTGCAGTTGCGTGTGTCGCAGATGGTGGCTCCGGGAAATTGTCCTTCTCGGGGTCTCTGAAGTCTGACATTGTGGCTTGTTGTAAGAAGTCGACTAGACTCCAAATAAAATCGCAGGTTTCTTAGAATGGGGTGGTATCAGACAGGTAGAAAAAACACCGAGGCTCTCGGTAATACGCCCCTCAATAAGAATTGAGAATTAGAGAATGCTATGCAGAACAACTAAGAGAAGAGTGGCAAATCGAAGTATAAACCACCATGGCTTGATGCGAGGGTGCAAGCAGCGTGATGAAGCCAGGAAGCATCAAGAGAAAAAAGTTCTTGAGGTTACAGATACAAAATATAAAACAAAAGAGAAGGTATGAGCAACAGTGGGGATAGAGTGGAGTAAGAGATAGCACCAAAACAAATGACAAACCCACCACAGCAGCCCACCATCGAAAGCTTCCCTGCTCCGGTTTAGGGGGCGGCTTCCATTCCGTCGAAAGCCCACCCAAAAACCCTTACCACAAAGCCGTCCCCTGTCACTTTGTGATGGCAGCTCGACGGGAATCCTCCAGGCACCATGCAAGAGGATCTTGGGCTTGAGATAAGCTTCGAGAGCCTGTTTCTTCTCAACCATCTTGTCCTAGAGGCTGCAATTAAGACTTCAATCAATGACAATTCCGTAACTGTAGCTTGGACAATGATCAATCTTGAGGGGTTAAGCGGTGTACAAAGCTTCCTAAAGCCCATGGAGGTTCAAGAATTGACAATTGCGGCTTGAGAAGAAGGCGCAGTCAATGTGCCGTCATACCCGTCTTGTCGCCGATACCTTATTGCCGTTTCCCCTGGTTCTAGACTTCCACCACTTCCAACCTCGAATCGCGTGTGCGTGTGTGTGGTGTTTTCCCGAAGACTGGGCTATCATAGGTCGGCTCGGTCGACGACTTTCAAGGGTCCAATCAACGAATATTCGTCGCATGACGGGAGTGATGCAGCTGACTTCAAGAGGCTTCTCTCCATGTTTGTTTATTACCGTTGGAATGGTAGGACGTCGACGTCAAGAGAGTTTCGCCTCACAGAGTTCCTATCAATAAATTGTGTCGGGATCCTTTGAGTTTGTAGGGGTACAGGATCGACTTCGGCATGAACCGAGTTGGGAGAGGGAGAGGAGAGGAGAATACCCAGCCCGAGATGGAAAATACTTTCGCCGCTCCGAGCGAGAGCTTGACAAGTTCGCGACTTCTCGTCACCTGCAAACGCGGTATGCTGTTGACATGAGCATTCACAAGTTACACCAACGACTTCACACCAAGCCAACTTTCTACTGTGAGCTGCAGGTTCAATCTCTCTGCGAACGCACAAACCAGAATGTCGGGGACATTCCCGAAACCACGGGTCTCTAAAACCTCCCAGAGTGTCCAGCTAAGGTTTGTTCTGGCAGCTCCAAACCTCCCCCCTTGCGAAGACTGACATACCTAAAGCTACGAATTGCCGCATCGAGTTTTCACCTCGAAAGCATATCCTATACCCTCATCCAATGGCTCGACGGTCATCCTCTATGGTCACGACAACGGTGTGAAGATTGTTTGGAGAGGCGGGAAGAAGTTCAAGCCGCAACAGCCAGATTCTGCAGCTCACTCGAAGACGAACGGTGCTGGCAGTGCTGCTGTTATATCACTGGACTCGGATGATGAAGGTGACTCTGCGAAGCAATCTTTCGAGGACAAACCCGAATTCGAAGTAGACGAAGAAGAGCTGAACCCCTTACACCCATACCCAGACACCCTTCAAGAGCTCGACTTGTGGTTGGGGACGGAAGTCTTGAACCTGGCAGTACTACCATCCACAATCTTGAGAGCAGACAGCCCGTCATGGCGTGGTGTAGAAGTATTGAAGCAGAAAATTGTCTTTGCTGCCTCGTGTTCTGACAACTCTGTACGACTGGTCACCCTTCCTCTTACTCCACCTTCGCCTGCCAGTAAAGCCAGACCCGAGCTTAGAAGCGATTTCACACTTGCCAACGCTGGAAAGGGGACATGGGGTGAGACAGTCACTGTTCTTAATGGACACCAAAAGCCTTCAGACGGAGTTTCTGTGACTGTGGACATTACTGGAGCAAGGTCAGAGGCAAAGGCAATCGCAGCCCCTCAGATTATTGTTGCCTCGCATTCCAGAGAAGTGACTGGTCTCTTGCAATTGTGGCGTGTTCCTATCAAGTCTTCCCAACCACAGGTCGAACCGTTCCAAACAATCTCCTTGGCATCTCCCGCCAAATCCATTTCGTTCAATCCATCACTTGCGAGCCAGTATTGGAGTCACCTTTTAGTCGCAGAAGCAGTGGGAGTTTGCCGAATATATGATTATAAGCTTCTTCTCAAGCCAAACGAGGAGTCTTCTGAGAGCATCTCAGCCGAACACGGAACATGGCTTCTGTCTCTTTACGCCGGATTCCCGTCAGTCAAGAACGATCCTCAAGCACAACAGATGGGAGCACATACAGGCTTTGGTCGGAAGATAGTTGTCGATGCACAATGGGTTTCTGGAGGACGAGCCGTCGTTGTGTTACTCAATGATGGAGAATGGGCTATCTGGGACATCGAAGGTGTTGGTCCAAACGCTCCACAGGGAATACTCGGTCGCCAAGGGATCAAGGGAGGATCAATATCAGAGTATAGCTTGACCGGATACATCGACGGTGTCGCTAAGTTGCGTCCCTCTGGACCGCCACAAATTACTAGCTCAAAATTTGCGCCGATGACCCCTGGAAGCCGGAAAGCAGCAAATCCGTTCAATGAGCGAGGATCGGATAGTCGAGTCCGTGGACAGATCTCGGTAGTTGAAGTCCGATCCTCGTCACCTACTGCCCCATCTGAAGAATCGATCCTCTTCTGGTTGGGAGATACATACGCTGTCATACCCAGTCTTGCGAAATACTGGGCAGCAAATGCGCAAAAGACCGTCGGATCAGGAAGTCTCTTCGGCGATCCATCAAGCGCTCGAATGATCAAGCTTGAGAATGTTGATCTCCAGGGCGAGCGCTGTTCAGGTGTTGAGCAAATCGCCAAGTCCGCTCCAAGCTCAGCAGGATTCTCATCGGAAATCCTGATACTGGGCGAGCATAGGTATGTCTTGCTCGTCTTTGGAAAGTCTGTTGCTCGTGAGCGGCCAGCCGAGAAGTCAGCGAGCCGACTTGCACTGGTCGAGAAAAGCCTGCATGGTGGAGAATTGGATGTCGGCGGCATCGAGCAGGCGCTGGCCAGAATGGAGAATGGGGGAGGGAAACGAAAACTCTTCTAATCGCGAAAATGAGCGAATTGGCTAGGAATGTTCTGATATGTACAAATGATACCCGGGAAGATACAACGCCCAATACCGTTTTTCACCATGGGTCTGCTACGGTAGGTTCTGAGTTTCGCAGTCGCGATTTTACTCCTATGCTATTTTATTTCTCTCTTTCATCCCCGAAGCACTTCTACATATTCGCAAGGCCAGGTGGAGTACAAGGCGAGACCATTCCTTGAAACTCTGTATTCCATGCGAGACATCAAACTCCATCTCAGTTCTCCGGAACTTTGAGATTAAAGGAGGCAACAAGCTGTACCTGCGTCGATGCCAAGGCTAGGACGTGTGGAGGCTGTTGCGGCAGATTCTACTCCCCCTGCACTTGAGCTATAGCCATCTTAATAGGTGGTTATAGATGTGAGCTGGTGGGCTATAAATTCTTCTACAGCATTCCATTTCGCTTGGCAGAATTATTACCGTGCTGGCGTTGCCTCGAATTTTCAATTTGGTCCACGATGCCGTTTGGTCAAAGACTTCTTTCGAAACTAAACTTTGACTCAGTAATTCATACTCGACTTGGTACGTCCTAGTCAGCTGAGTAAGGAGCGATGTGCAACAAAACATTTCCATGATGCACACTGGATTAGCTCATCACCCGAAGAGTCTAAATGACCAATTGCACGAATGTTACATGTTGATCCCGAGGATTTCTTCTCCCTAACGAGCATTGCCTTTCAATCTGTGATTGTTTTTAGAATTTCCGCTCAAGCATGTGCCAGATCGTATCTCAGAGGCTACTGTTTTAGCCTCGAAGGTAGACACAAGTGTACCAGATTTTCAGGTGCTTTCCAGCCTTACCAATAGCCAAATTTTCTGGCTTGGCGAGCTACCTATTTTCTAGTCATAATGGGCCGCAGATCAGTCCAAATCGTAATTCACCGCATATTAATGTTTTCTGTTCGTAATTTGCAATTATCGTGATGTCTCGTCCTTCTACCAAACAAATTCACGACTCCGTTATATACCACAAATCTCGTAGTTGTATAATTTCTGAAACATACAAAATGGGATCCAGTTCTAGCCGAGGAAATTCGGCTTCAAGAAAACGCAAGGCTCGCATCACTGAAGCTGAATTACCAAAGAAAGCTGCGAGGCATTCCAGTATCCCAACTCCAGAGGCAACTCTAACAGCACACGCGAATATTCGCAACGAGATTCCTGACCAGCCTAGAAAATTCCCAATGATGGCATTTCTTGATTGTCGGCTATTAATCAAAATCAGATCTTGGACGTCAAAATTGATGGGATCAAATCCTTCTGTAACTCTACAGCAGAGTTCTGAAGGAGATGCAGTTCCAAATCCCGAGCCTCTCTGTCACGACCAGGCTCAAGTGCAATACCAAAATCGACCCGGACATCGCAGAACCATTACCTGGGATCCTACTATTGAATTCAAAGATCGCCCTCAATCGCAAATATCTAATTACGCCCGAACAAGCACGGTGGAGGTAGAGATCGACTGGTGGAAAGATCCGGTCCAGCTCAAAGCTTGCGAATCTTTCCTCTCAACTGGTAAATATCTGGATGCATTTATGTCTTTGTCGTATGAGGATGTGAGGAAGATTGTGTGTCTTCTCCCACCAGAGATCGTGAATATGGTACTGAGTATCAGTGCAAAAGTTGGAAGGATGGAAGAATTGATGCCGGAGGAGTATCAAGATGGGGTGGACTATGTTGATAGTCCTCGAACGGTCTCGAATGCAGATGCAGATGCCGAGAGTGAAGAGGATGCCCGCGAAATGGTTGATTGTCGACGAGTTCTTGCAGAGTACTTTGACAGCCGATTAGATGGTTACCTCTTCTGCCGCTATTCAGGAGTCTTGAAACGACCAGCAAGTTGTCCCAAGAGGGAACTGAGCCGTCAAACCCTCGACAGCCTATACGAAAGCACCAGAGGCTGGGGACCGACTGCCCACATCGTCAGTCCTGAGACACGCAGCGATCGTCCACTTATCTCTCCCATCCGCTTCTCTCAAGCCTACAGAGCAATGAAGCTCCATTGTCTAGGCAAAGGCTCCACACGGGATATTTTCTTCCTCGATCTTATGCATGGGTACTTGCTGGACGACAAGATCAACCATTATGTCGTAACCGACCCCTTCATCTCAGACGACCGCCTCCTCATACGCACGCAATATTGGATCTACGCCCATAATCTCGATCCAGAATCCAATACCTACGTCCAGGCTTTCCTAAACGGCAACTGCCCATCATGGGGCCAGGAAATCCCGATGGCCTGGGCATGCCGCCACTTCAGCACGAATTCTAACGTGCCCATTTACGACTTTGACCGCCCAGAAGAAGCGGCCAGACTTCGCCGCTGTAACGAATGCGCATTCGAATACCAGATTGAGACCGTTAGACAAATCCCCGTGAATTGGACGTCCGTCTCACCCGCACAAATAGCAGACGAGAGCTTCTGCGCCGTGGTAACGCTATGGCGAGACTTCGGCCGCTGTCTCACGCCTTACGACCCTCGCTGGGCAGCGCATTTCGTCGAGTATACCGAACCGTATTTCACGTCTTGCTTCCCCGCAGAGAACCAGCAACTGCGTAACCCCGACAAAGAAGAGCCTGCAAATGATTGGGAGCTTGGCGACATTAGGCGAGCGTATGAGAGATGTGATGAGTTGATTGAGACGGAACGGTCGCTGCATAGGTCTGTTTTGAAGCTGCTTTTGTCGACGGAGGAGCAGAGGAAGGTGCTTGAGAGTGCGGATGTGAGGAAGGAGAACCTTAGGGAGCTGGAAAGCAAGAGTCAGAGGGGGTTGTAGAGGAAGCTTAAGCAGGAGAACATATAAGCAGTCGTATCTGTGGCCCAGGTCCATAAATTAAGCGAAGGTGGTGGGGACTGTCAATAGAAGAATGTTCCGACTTCAGCCGACTCAGAGGCACAGCCCAACCCCCGAACGTACGATGTCATGCTTATCACAGCATCACAGCTTTGACTGCGTACATTTGCGTGGGAATAAATTTTCTGTATACTCAATCTCACAACAGCGATGTTGCAACGGAAGCTTCGATATGCATCCTCATTTTCTGGCGTACTTCTACGTCCTTTTGCTTGCATCCGACCAATACAGACCCTTGCAGCTGATTTATTGGCTCATCGAGAAATGATAGGCTACTGCAATTTCAGCAACATTACATTTCGAAGGAAGACATCTCCAAAGACAATTAAGAGCCCTACCACTACCTTGTTGCCCCATCTCAGTGAGCGAGAAAGGGATGAGTTGACATACCCTCCTGATGCCCTCCCCGGCGGCAGAAATGTTGATACTCCGGTAGGATATCGCCGGAATCTATGGATTATTGCAAATCCTGAGACAATACTAATGGATTTGTAGTATGGTGCCATCAAGGTATACGAGTGGGGCCCTGAAGAAGGAAAGAAAGTGCTTCTGATTCACGGGCTCACGACCTCAAGCATAGCGGTGGGTGCGATGGCTTCTGAACTAGTAAGCAGGGGTTGCCGTGTGATGACTTTCGTAAGTCAATCCTCCCGAAAGCTGCTGCAGCAATTTTGACTCTCAAGTAGGATCTCTGGGGTCATGGATATACCGACTCGTGTGCAGACCTTGACCACGACATTCGACTCTACACATCTCAAATCTTACTCGCCGTTAGCTCTTCAAGCCTCTCGTGGACTGGATGTACTGGTTTTGGGCTTGTTGGATGTTCTCTCGGTGGCGCCATCGCTGGAGCATTTGCAGGATATTTCCCACATATGGTCAACTCTTTGGCTTTACTTGTACCCGCAGGCCTGATACGACAAGAACGACTTGCCACGCATATCAGACTTCTTCAGCTTGGAAACCTTCTCATACCAAGTAGTATCTTGGAGAAACTGGTCATGAAAAGATTAACTCAACCATTATTTGAAAGCAGGAAAGACAATACCCCACCGGTCGGCGACGACTTCGAAGAAGATCCATGGTCTGTTCGGTTCATATATATTCCCCAGAACCGTGCTGATTCTCATTCAAGCAACCAGAAGGAAGTCCAGGCCTCACTGAGATGTCCTCACGTGACTGTTTCTGAGACCATGAGATGGACGATGCAGAATCACAAGGGATTCTACAACTCCTTCATGTCAACTGCGAAGCATATGCATGGGACCGGGCAACTTGAAAGATGGAAGTTGCTCAGAGATCGACCAGATAAAACCTTGATCATCGCGGCATCGCACGATCCGATCATCGTTGCAGGAGAATTACACGAAGATGCCACCAAAGCTTTAGGGGACAAACTGGACTGGAAGATATTGGAAGGAGACCATTCTATCACAATAACTAGGCCGAAAGAAATTGTTGAAGCCATATGCCATTCATGGCGACTTGAAGACATGATATACAAGGCAGACTCGGGTATTGATGAAGGATCGGCGTGAATTTTGAGTATTGGGGGGTTTTTTCCATCGGGAAGCATACATTTTAAGAGACGAGCTGATAATTACCATCCTTTAACAGAGGACCAAATTTCTATCTCGTAAACAGAAACTAACATATAAAGTCCAACCGCAGTTCATCCATGAGACACACCTTCGTCCAATCAAAGAATAATATACTCACATCTTTAAGTCAAGGCGAACCAGAAGCTCGAGAGGACTCTACCCATCTCTTGAAATCCTCATTGAATCCCTCATAATTCTTCACCAACTGAGCCCTCACTCCCATCCTCCTAGCCAAGAAAGCATCATCCAGCATCCAACTCAACGGTCCGGTGAACGTCTCCTCATTGAAAAAATCTGTCGCCTGGCCATTTTCCGCACTCTCAAATCTGAAGGTATGAACGCCATGCAGGACTTTCAGTAGAGTTCCGGTCCAGCAGAAACAGGAAGCAGTGTTTGTTGCAACGGTAGCTTCTAAGCGTCGTCCGTCGAGGATGCAGATGAGTTTGTCGCCGGGGATAAGTTCTGATGGGGTTTTGGTCTGGTCTACTAGTGTGACTGATTGCATGAATGTGGGCTTGTAGATCTCTAGAGATGGGAAATCTAGGAACTGTTGCACGTGGTTAGATATGACGAACATTGGGGAGTAGCGGTGGGGTGTTGCTCACCTTTGCACGGACCACTTCTGGAGAGGCAGAGATTCTGACATGTGTGACAACAGGCTTCATATTTCTGGGTTCATGTAGATTCGGGGCTTGACGGGAAAGTTTTTGGCGTATGGTTAATATCAGTATTTAGAAGTGCTAGTTGATTGGTCCTCAAAGACGTGGAGCTGAACTTGGGATGTAGATTATTTGCAGTAACTAACACGAACACCCTTTTTTGACAAGAAGAAGGAATATGTATGTCTGCATTCTTGCTTAGGATTCAATGGACGCGTACCCTGAGCGTGCTCGACTACTGAATCGGGGTCCAATTCACCCGATATGCCGGTAGGTTCTCAGAGCTTTTGATCACTAACCAAGAATGCTACTAACGTAGAGTAGCCCAAGAAGGTTTCGGGAAGCTTTCACAGCATGCCGGATCGCTAAGAAAGTCCAAGCGAAGAATGAGCTAGTTGATCAGTAATCGGGTCGTCTTCTAATTATTTGCCCTCGTCTGTGCGAGTGATTACCGCTTTGATACAAGAGAATGGCCATTTTCTTGGCAAGAAAGGGTGAGAAGTGTGGGCAGGTGGCCTTGAGGAACCACCAGCAGTACGTTGTAAGTGGTAACTTTTAGATTGTTGGTTCTGTATACACTGTTCAAGAATACAAAGCTGACAACCTTGTACAGTCCAAGTGAGTGCCAGCACCCAACGGAGAACACCCATCCTGCAATCTCAACGGTAGTGGTTTCAAGACTGACAAAATGCGCTCATCAACTCTCGCACATCACAGCCACTCCATCTTTGATACTCCAAATCTTCCACTCAGCATGTAATCTTATGCCAGACGTCTCCGCTTGGAAGACCAGAACGCTCCCCAACCCCGCACCGCTTCCTTCCCTAGCATCTTGAGCCAACTCCTTCGCACTTTGCTCCAACAAGGACATGATCGATCGCCAATGAGATGTCGTCACCACTTGCAGAGTCTCCTCGAGCGGAGTCAGCTTGAGCGCAAGACTGAGAACATACTGCGTCCGGTAGAGCTGCTCTGTGATGTTTCCTGCGAGGAAGACTGGCAACGGGAACTTCTGCCCTCCGGGGGGTATTGGGAATGGTATTCCAGCGATGTGTTCGGACAGTAATTGTTGTGAGAGGTCGCTCATGAGGTATGTGAGCTCGGAGATCAATGCAGCGCATACTCGTGATGATATTGTGTATGCCACTGGGATCGGTTGATCTGGATGAGACGGAAAGACCTTGACTGTGCCATGGAGAGCAGAGTCTTCGTTAGATAATGGCTGATGATGATGCGGGATCGCATGCTGAGAAGGTGGCGAGAATGAGACGGGGTTGTGAGGAATCTTTGAATAAGTTGATGGAGGAGGTTGTGATGCGACAACGCCAAGCGGGCTCGCAGAAGTAGAGTAAAGAAAGAGAAGTAAAATGGAGCAGATACAAAGGAGCTGAGGCATACTGAGGAGCAAGAAATGTAAACTCTAATGTCTAAGAGAACAGGAATATTGAAAAGGTCTATTGTAGTATTACTTGAGCAGTTGGATTGATGAGGAGTAGAAATAACACAGATCTGGGGGACAACAACATCTTATCAAGGGAAACGCTGAACAGCCAGCGCTTACATTCCCTGTCTTCAGTACCAACAGTTCAAAACCAACAACCTTTATACATGATACTAGGTTTCTGCAACGCTCAAAATAATCGATGCGGCCAGGAAAGACGAGGACAGTAACAAAGGTAGGCTAGCGGGGGTCGATCGAAGGCTGAAGGCGCAGGGCGCAGGGTGAGGTGCGGACCCAAACTGACGACTTCAGCGATTCTGTAGCCAATGCTCGAGCCCTGAGAATGGCCCGACCCATGTCACCAGCGGGGAAGACCCGGCACCTTCCTCCAAAGAGCTAATTACCCGGGCGCCACGAATTAGCCGAAGTTAATTATGGCTACAGGGGGCCGGGAAAAACATCGCGCCATGCACCCAGACGCGGCAAGATATCTTCGATATCAAATTGTGCAAATCTGCTCCTCTTTCTTGATGGAGACCCTTCTCATCTTAGCCAAGTTGTCGTTTGCAGGCTGATCTGAGAGCAGAAGCTTTTTACCTACTATTTGTTGCTTACGCCTTCATATTCCTCACGGTGGATTGGGTTCCTAGTCGAGCAAAATTCTGTCAGCGCAAACGTACCACGCGCCTGGAACATTGGATCTGGAAACTGCAGGGAGATCCTTCCCTTTGGAAAAGTCTCTGTGTCCTGCTCAACTTGTCCAAGCGATAAATGGCAATTCGGAAACCAAGACGAGATAACTCAGCAAACTTGCATGGCACGACCTCTATTGGTTGCATATTCGAGATTGATAGACAAGAATGTCAGCTGGGCTTGAGATATCACCATGTTGGAATTGGAATCACCTATCACATCATAGCACCAGCAAAGCGCTCTGTCGCGGCCACCGACGAATCCTTCAGCCACAAGCGGCGCTCTCGCCAAAGTGACTTGGGAGATTTCAGAGCTGGCAAATCGATGTGCCTAATCTCGGAAGAGTACTCACCAAGCCTCCAGTCGTATTCAAAGATAAAGATTCAAAATCCCCAACGATGTGCCCCAAACAGGCTTTTGCGATTGGAAATAACGTGGCGGCGGAGCACCTTCGAACCAACGATCGTCAAGTTACGGCGCCTCGTCCTTTGGCATTGATTACTGCTTTCATTGCTCTTCATTGGTTTCCATAGGTAGCTGATACCGCGTGAAACAGTTCGGAGTCGCCTTTACCATCATCACGGCATAAAATCTGTGCCGTAGACTCGGTTCACAGAATCTAAGGTGGCAATGGTCTCGCATCTGAAACATTACTGCTGCTATGTTTCTTAGCAACATGCATGTGCATTTTGTTGACCTGTAGGAGGGAGGAGGAGGAAGTAGGATGATGTGAGTGTCGCTAGCGTCTCGATGATATTGATATGCCTTCATTGTGATCGGCCTCGATTGAGTGGACAATCCTAGGCTAATCATCGCAAAATTACGTCTACATCGCAGTCATGCACCTGCAGCTGCAGAGCAGAAGCACGCCAATTATCTATGTACAGCTGCTGTCATCAAATTCGTGTTCGCTCAGCGATTGTATCTCTCACTTGACATCTCTACAGCTTCAGGCACCCTCGAGCCTCCTAGTTCCCATTTGTGATGAATGGATGGTCCTGGTGACATGTACGCCTCCTGCGGTTGATGGGATGCTGCTGTGGCTTTCAATCTGCGATACCTCCGTACCCCCCAAAAAGCAGCGCCAATACCAATCAATAGAAGAAGCCCAAGCCCAATGCTTAGGCCAAGAATTATGGGAAGATTGTTTGTTGAGCTAGCCGTACTGTTGCTGGCTGATGACTCTACGCCGGCAGCAGGAGTGGGAGCTGGAGTTGTAGTGGCGGATGAAGTCGGTGAGGAAATGGACAAAGATGATGACGATGATGATAATGCTGAAGACGATGGTAGTGAAGATGAGGAGGAAGACGAGTCGGCGAGTGGACGTTGAACCGTGAAGCCTCGCGAGAAGCCTTTAAACTTGGTGAGAAAAGGGCTCAGCTCTGGATTATCGTTGGTCTTCTCCCATGCCAACTGATCGCTCCCAAGCTGTGGAACATCGACAGTGACATCGTCTAGCGTTGGCGTCCAGACAACGATGTTGTCAAAAACACTTTGGTTTTCTTGAAAGAAGTCAGCGACGACTCTCCGAAGGTAGACAGAAGAAGACATGCGAGCAAGAACTTGTGGAAGGTAACTGTTTATTATCTCGTTCCCCGGAGAATCCGATCGCAGAAGCCATAAGCTAAGCGCGAAGCTGCCTGAGCCTGCACCGAATGTCTGCGGATTCCAAGTGATGTTGACTGGAATAGTTGCTCTAACGGACTTCGATGGTGTCTCGAAGATCAAAGACTGAGCCATTTTGTATTGATCATATACATTCCAATGAGAACGACGGTGACAACACTAAAAGTGCAAAGGGTGGATACTTGCAGACCGGCACCCTCCTGTTCACAATCGGAAATGAGACCTGGCTGCTGCGCATTGATAGTTTGCAAAACCGCCATGGGTATCTGCATCAGTCCAGTAACAGCATGCCATTAGATTGCAAAACTCTCAACTCATGCGATGGAACATGACCCTTGAATGTTGGTTTTCTCTTCTGGTAATGAGTTGAAACTTGCTCCACCATACTGCTCTCGATTGGAATCAAACTGGGGCACGCCTCGCTTAGCCACCAGACAACCACTCCCTCGGGTCCAACGCCAAGTTATCATGTCATTTGCTAGAACAGAAGAAGCAGCTGGCGCGTATGTAACCCTGCTACGGGTATGATTCCGCTGAATTGAGCCTGGCCCGTGACAGGGTGGCTGACAGACCACTTCTTCGATTTTAGGCGCTGGTTTTTCTGTTGCCCTCCTCAATAAGGCTGGCACCACTGTTCCCCTTTCCAGTGCATTGTACCTGTTCTCCATCTCATGATTCCGCCTCGTCAAGATACTTCATGAATCAGCGTTACTTCCGACGTGCGAAGAAGAACGCCATGATATCTCTCAAGTCCTCGCCTTATCTGATTGTCGGGTGCGCAATCGCAACTATAATCTTGCTGTTGTCCTTGCGCAATCACGGAAGCGCCTCGTCGACGCCATCGATTTGGGGTCTCTCGAGTCAACCAGTTCGTTCCAGCAATGGAAATTTCAGGTCTGCCTCGGCAAGAAAGACGATAGACACGACATCGGAAATCGGTCGCGCAAGTAACGCAACACTGGGGGTATGCTGTGTCCCATCCCACATCATACCTCGTGTTCCTTCCCATGTTTTGATCACTTTTTGACAAGCGCCCATAGTTTCACAAGATTCTTGTGCTAGGTCTGCCGGAGCGGTCAGATAAAAGAGATGCCTTCGTCTTGTCTGCGTCATTGACCGGATTCGAGGTAGAATTCTTCGATGCTGTGAAAGGCGACCAAATATTAGATAAGACTCGACCACCGGTATGTACGGACTTGAAGCCATGAACCGGAGATTCTGATAGTCGTCTACAGGGGCTTAATTTGAAAGATGGGGCACTCGGTACCTGGCGCAGCCATTTGAACGCAATCCGCAGGTTCGTCTTGGAAGTCTCTTGCATCTCCCGAACTCTCGCTCTGAAGACCCTACTGATGTCTATTGCTTTACAAAGCATACTCGAGAATAACTTCGCAAGCGTGTTCATCATGGAAGATGATGCGGACTGGGACATACGTCTGCTTTCCCAGCTTGCGGAATTCGCCAAAGGTGTTCGCTTTCTATCTGGTGTCAAGCCTTCTCAACCTCAACACTCTCCCTATGGCGACGACTGGGACATTCTCTGGCCTGGTCACTGCGGCGACGTCTTGCCCAAAAACGACGACCGTCGCTACACAATCGCAAACGACGAGACGGTTGCGCCAAAAGCCCACCAGCCTTGGCTGAAGGGTCTGAAAGACCTTCCGGAAAAGACTCGTATCGTGCATAAAGCGGGTGCACCGATGTGTACTTTTGGCTATGCGGTATCCTATCGTGGTGCCCAGAAGATCATGATGGCTCTGGCGATCAAGGCTGGTGCGAACTTGGCAATTGATAATGGCATGGCGTATCTCTGTCGAGATGGATTTCTGGATCTGAAATGCTATTCGGTCGAGCCTCAGCTATTTCAGCATCATCGCCCTGCGGGATCGGTTAACAAAGATAGCGATATCAACGTTGCGAATTCGGATGCGGTAAGACAAAAGGGCGTCACGGACTTCATCGTTCTGAGTGCGAGATTGAACATGGAGCAGATGATTATGGGATCGGATCAATATGTTAAGCAGTGGTGAGCGGTGACCTGCGACTATTGGTGGTGTACGAATGTCATGATGTGCGGGCGCCTGGAGTTTTCTCTTTCTTTTCTGGATCGAATAGATTTGGTTCGGTTGGATAGAAAGGAGTACATAGAAAGCGATGATCGACTAGGTACCACTCCCTTGCTTCTTGACTTATCAAACCAAACTTGAAATTATTCCGCTTGACGAGCAAATCGGATTCGACCACCTCCAGATTTCGGCCCCGAGATAAAGTCGCATATGAGGATCGTGAGGATCGAGGTTCGAGAAAGACCGAAAAGCTGCGAGGTTGACAGTCATTAGCCTCCCAAGACTAACAAAGGGCCGATTCCAAGAACTTGGTCGTGTTCACCACCAATACCAGCTATGCGGATGTTTACTCCCGCCGAAGCTACACTACAGTGGGGATTTAGCGCCACGCCTCCCCCATTGACATTCTTGCTCCAGCAGCACCCCAGATTCCGTCCACGTTAAAGAGGCCCTTTCCCACACTTCTCCACAAAGCTTGTTTAGGTACCTTCTGTTTTCGCTTCTTGCTGTAAAGTGTTTACGCTCCTTCGCTTCAGCAAGCATCCCCAGCTCCACGCCTTCTCGCATCCTGTGCAGTGTTTGTTTCACAGTGGCAGAAATATTGGCTCGCTGCACCATATAACCATATCTCATCATCAACATTGTTCGTGCTTGATACCCAATTCCAGCAACGATGGTGAACAATGCAGTATGTATTCCTAGTGCNTTTTTNCCCCGCCTTCAAATCCCGCCACTTCAACCTCATCCAGTTCCCATGTATATCAATTTCAAAAATGCTGGTACTAAGTTGATCAAAAGGTCGTCGTACCCGTCGCAGTCCTCGCCAGCATAGGCGTCTGCATGTTCATTTTCATGTGCTGGTGGTTTCCCCGAGCATGGCGCAGGGGTGATGCTGCTGACCGAGCAGAATATGAGGAGGCGAAAAGACGGCGAGAACTGGCGGAGGAAACTGCTGTTGGAACTGGTGGGGAGACGGATGTTGAACTTGGGGATTTTGGAGGGGATGGGACTGCTGGGAGGGCTGCTGTGCCACAGAGGCCCGTGGGATACGTACCGCCAGTTACTCCGTACTAGAGAGAAGAGTCAGAGTCCTGGGAGGTGTTTTGCGTAAGCCAGAATTCATCGAATGGAATCAAACGTGGTTGTGTGCGGCGTGAGGCTGCAGCAGAGAAATGTGTATTGGGTGGAGACTATAACAAGTACAAGCAGGCCGTATCAGAGGGAAATTCCAATGCAAAGAATTTACTAGATTCAGCTTTCATTCGGCCACGTCAAAAACGACACTAATATCTCATGCCGATGGAAGTTTGCAAGGATCGTCCATTGCCAATCCAAGTATCCCAGCATATCGCTAGACACATCCCTCATAGCCTATTAAGCTGAACAGCCGCATCACTATTCAGCGTCCTGCAGGTTTACGACTCCACTTCACAGACTTAATCGGATGAAATTTTCCATACTCGCGGTGAAATATGCTGGCAGTGTCTTTAACTCAGGGTTATTTGGTAAAATGGGGAGCTGAAATTCTGCTTGCGGCAAGGTGGACATTACTGCGAAAGCTTCAGGTGCGACAGAAAATAGTGGCGCTTCCCAGAACGGGAGAGCCCGCCGCTAAATATGCAGCCACAGTGGAGAGCCCCATTAATGCCCATTCACATTCGAAATATTGAGACAGAGTCCCAGTCGAAGACCAGGCTGGACTAAAGGAATCATGACAGAAACGACTCCGAGCCGTTCTAGGCCTTTAGAGACGAAAAAGCAGAGACGGGAAAGCAATGCTGGCTGGCCCACGAACGTGGAAATTGATGTCTCACAGGCCTCGATAAAAGCAACACCAGAAGGAAAGATTCATAACAGACCAGACCTCAATTATTTCTTCCATGGCACCCTCATATTGACAATCGTTCAATACACTGAAATCTGTCTTGTAGACCACCAGTATGTCTACTACCATCAACAACAACATCAAGCCTTACTCCCCGGCGACAAAGCACCCCAATGGCCTCAGGCTATTGTCTCTCGATGGTGGCGGTGTGAAGGGCCTTTCAGCTCTCATGATCATTGATGAGATTATGAGGCGGGTCAAGAAGAAGACGAACCCTGACTCCGAGGAACCATGTCGCCCATCAGATTACTTCGAGCTCGCTGCCGGAACGAGCACAGGTGGCATCATATCCATCATGCTGTTCCGTCTTCGCATGACAACAGGAGATGCAATCAAAATGTACAAGCAAATTGCGGAGCAAGTTTTCAGCCCAAAGCTTATGGGGTACAATCTCGGCTGGATGGGTGCTGCAGGTAGCTGGATTGGAAAGAGTAAAGTGGTTGGCCACGCTCCTCAATTCGATGATGCGGATCTGAAGAAGGCAATCGACTTTGTGGTGGAACAATTTCCTCTAGATGAGGAAGACAAGAAAGCGAAGGGACAGGCATTGTTGGCCAGAAATGGAGCCGCTAGAATGTGAGTTATGCGAAATCGACATGGTCATGACAAATGCGAATGTAGTCTACGATGCTAATGTTTGTAGGTTCTTGTGCACCACAGCACAGAACAGGGCCGAAACAGCACTCTTCCGCTCATACCCTCACGACGTCAACTACACTTCCTCAAAACTGAACAGAATCATGAAGGAGCATCAGTCTGAGGCAACTATTGGTCTGACTGTATGTGCAACATCAGCAGCGCCAACCTACTTCCCCGAGGTGAAGTGGAACAGTCTCGTATTCTGGGATGGGGGGCTACTCAACAACAATCCAATTGATCAACTTTGGGCCGCACGGTATGATCTTGTGGAACCCAACGAGCCTGAGCCCAAAGTCTCGTGTGTCCTCAGTCTCGGCTGTGGGCATGTCAAAGCGGGCACTCCTTCTGAGTCGTGGTTCTCGCTTTCCTCGACGGTCGCCTCGGTGGTTGGTTTTGCCACTAACACTGAAGCGAAGGGCAAAGACTTCTCGCGACATGTCAGCAACCTCAATCGGCGACCGCACTATGCCAATACCAAGTACTTCCGCTTTAATGTCGACATGGGAACAGAAGAGATCGGCCTCGCCGATTACAAGAGGATGGAAGAACTGGAACAAATCACCGCAAGATATCTAGAATTGCCGAATAACCAGAAGTATCTCGACGACTGTGTGATGGCTCTCGCTGCGTGAAAGCTGGCTATATCAAAATTTATTCTTGAGCTAGAAGAACAATAGAGTGCCTTTGTCGTCCTTGGCCGCTAGGTACAGTGCGAGGAAAGAAGCAATGTATCATGACCGGTTCACTACCTCCGAGCCTTAGGCTTTTTGCGCTTCAAGATATTGAATGTAGTCTTGACACGCTGCATCCTTCTTGCTCTCCTTTCAGATCTCGTAGCAAGCCTTCATCCTGTGGTAGATCAGCACTATATTGAGAGGTTTGGACAAAAAATCAGACGTGACTTGCGGGTAAACTATGTACAAGGACATGCCGTAGGTGCTCTCCTGTGTCAATTAGCGGATGTGGCAGATGAGAAGGTATCATACCGGAGGTCGCCATGAGATTGCTCCCCTTTCACGACGCGCTGCTGCAGCTGCTGGGCTTGCACCCTTCGGCTCCCACAGACCCTGCCCGAAGTCGCCCACCTAGAACCTGTCAATTGCCTGACCCGATTCATCCTTTTGGAGAAACATGATTAGGAGTTGTAATTACTTTCAAAACAGGATATCGTTCGTGCTCGGGATCTCTGCCTGTCGCCTGATTGCCAAAGAAGACTGCCATGATATATGAGCACTGATTGGAACAATTCGAAGTTTATTTCTTACCGTTGTCTGTCTTCATACTAGAACATGGTATTCTCTAGTGATTATTGATTCAATCATACCAATAGACTTACTCGTAATGAGCTAGTTCGTATTGAGAGACCATGGAATACCTGATGAAGGGCAGATCAGCTCCGCCTCTGATATAAATGAACACGATCAAACTTCGAAAGGAGATGTTCAGAGCTGGAAAGTCGACCAAGCGGGACATTTCCCATCACTTACCAGCCTAGACGACAGACTCTCAGTCCCTCTCACTATAGCTGAGACCGCAAGACTCAAGCAGTAAAGCAGATCCCACAGATCCTTTTCCACGATCAAAGGGTACCTCCTCTGAGGATCCATCAAATCATCTAGGACACCGTTGGGACAAGACTCCAAGAACATTCCCATCTGAAGGGACCCATCGTGCTGTCTACGCTGGAATGGTGGCCTCGATTGCTTGACAATATGCCTTGAATTAGCTCTGTTCAGATCATCCAGAATCTTGCTCTCGTAAAGAAGGTCAGACAAATTCCAGCCGGAAGTATGCTTCAATGCTATTTGTGTGGTCCGTGGAGAATTTTCGCGTCTGCCCGTATATTCCCAGAGGCTGACGATGCCGAAGCTGCCTTGACCGAGGAATTTTGTCGCTCTCCAGCCAGGTTCTCATGATAGCCCGATATTTGGGTCTTCTCTGAAACGTGCACCCATCGCAGTGGCGGCGAATTCGGATAAAATATGGTGAGTCCGACTTGGAAATATTGGATGAGGGGAGGCGCCGAGCGTCTGCTCTAAGAACCAAGGCAGAATGGCAAGTCGGCAATATAGTATGAAACCGTCCGCCAAGTATGTGCTATACGAAGTTTCTTTTATCAATACATAACCCTCCGGTTTAGACGTGCCATATGACAAAGAAGACGTCCTGCAAGCGGCTTCTGGGTTCTCCTTCCCAAACAAGCGAGTATCAGCACATCGGACGCTTTTTAGAATAGACAAACAAGCAGTACCGAGATGAAATACTCACCAATCCTGATGAGAGCAGGATCAACAAGTCAGAAGTGTCTAATCACTTTCGCCGCGATCCAACCTCTCATTATTTATGTAAATAATGCCCACAATTAAGCGAGGGTAGACCCCGCTCCTTCACACTCAATGTTTGCAGAAGCTTCTGGGCAATTGTCACGAAATGTGATGACGAATCTACTTCTCGAACAAGCCACAATAAGAATGCCCCGTATACTCAACCTTCTTTCTCGGAAGGCAAATGCTTCTCCGTTGATGATAGCGGCGCCACAGTCAAGTTGGTAGCTGCCAAATCCTGAGGAAGCGCCAAAATGTAGGACTAACAGGGACCAAGTCTTTCGATTTCCCACCCGATGTAGGCCTACCTTTCCGAACAAAAAATTCGAGGAAGGAAAACAGATAGAGAAGCCCGTCACGGAGCAGCAAGTACCAAACATGCGTACGAGAAGTCTCCGTGTGTGAGAGGTCAGGTCTCCGATTGTCGATAAGCGAATACAATGTCAGCACGCCGCCTCCTAGCCACTACTGAGCCGTCCACCGACTCAATAATGGTAAAACTAAGACAAGATGTAGCTGTCGCCCCGAAAAATATTGTGAGTGTATCTAAGTTTCTTAAACATCAAATTGAGGCAGTCATAGCTATTTCGAAAGCAGGTTCATCGTGGCCTTTGAGGGGAAAATCTACACCTTTCAGCTAGTATTGAGAGCGTCCAGCTGAAAAGGCGGAAGAAATGAAGTCCAATACAATCCGCGCAGTGTCTTTAGCAACGGCCAGCCCCTAGCAATGGCCCGGCAGTGCTTTATCTCAGATGACGATCACCGCAATTTGAGGCACCCTATCCAGACGACCATGAAGACCATTCAGTGGCTGTCTCCTGGAGGCTCAGAGACTTGGGCCGGATTTAAACTGAGCAGAGATCGTGAATCCGTCAGAATACCGTGGGTACGCTATCGACTATGAGCGAAGCCACCAGTGGCGAGTATTGTGTTAAGAAGAGCATGCAGGTCAGGTGTCGAGAACGCAAGCTGAAGGTCAATAATCTCAGTGAAGAATCAAGACGCGAGGCACTGAAGTCCGCATCGTGTGCCCGTCTAGTCTAGCCGAACAGTACGGTATCCAAGCGAAAGAATGACTGGAGAGTTTTCACAGGTGCAAGCAGATTCAGTTATCAGACGTGTGTCGACGAAAGCTAGTTTGTATGCCTTGAACCTCAAGTGATGCAGCAGAGTTTCTCACATTGTTCTATACTTTACGGTAGAATGGATCGCAGGCCAGTACAGGAATAGTATTGGCTTGGACCTTGGCTGCCTGGCTGGACTTCTCGCTGTCGTATCCCTTCAACTGCGACATGCATCTCTCTTTCGGGGCGTTCCTGCGTGCCTGACCGGGGGCTGGTGGTGGAGATTAAGGGGCAGGGCTTATCAGGGCAGATACCTTTTGAGCCTGTTTGATTGGTCGAAAGAAAACTCTTTCTGGGGAATGAAGCCTGTGCAGCTCGGGCTCTCCCAGGTGCGCAGATCCCTGAGCGAAAGTAAGCCTTGGGCATGTCGCAGTGTTGGAGAACAGCATGATCGGATTGTCTTTTTCTAACTGGTCCCTTTCCTACCGCTCTGCCTTTGGCTTGAATGCTTGGCTCATGTCATTTCCAACTTCGACTAACTCATTGTTGAATGATTGGTGAAACTCAAGGATCAGTGCAAGGAGCGTCAAGAAATACGGAATTCTTGCAGACTAGAGCGGAAATCGTTTACATTATTCAACCTCCCTCATCCTGGTGCATCTAACCTTGTTGAGCGCTCCATACACATAGACAGACCCTTCCGACAGGATACATTTGTAGGCATGATTGGCTTTCATGATTGCTGGCATCTCTTTCTCTGAAAAGCCAGAGCATGATTTATCGTCCTTCCCAAACCTTTCTTCCCGGAGTTACGAGCTTTCTCCAGGGCCCATCCGCGCGATGCACTGAATCACGAGGGGCTTGGCTCTAGATTGGAGGGGTATGTTCCCGGCCTTCAGAATATCAGTCCCTAGCTCGACAGCAAATAAGTTTACATGTTAGAAGAACTTTGAACGGACCTGAGACTGCTTAAAGCTTCTGCAATGGATGACCGTCCCCCAAATTGTCGCAATGGTAGCTGGCACACTGAGTATGAGACTACAGAGCGCGATGACGTCTCCCCAAGAAAGAGCTGGTGCCGTTTAGTATCTTAAACAACATTCTATCTGGACACAATATCTTACTCATAATGTCAGTGCAGGATCTTCGCTGAAGGTTACAGGTAAGATTGAATTCAAGGTCAGTTCATATGTGCATCCGGGCGTCTTATATATGATATTTCTTTTTGTTCTGAAGTGGCATTCGCCGCAGGCCACAGCTAGAACCACATACGCCCAACATTAAAAAGTACTATGTATGCGAACAACCAATTGCCGATCGTCGAGCGCACCGTCTGTCAAAGTCGAGGGTACATCAAAAAGTACAATCTGAACTTTTGCAGCTCTGGCTCCATCGTGATATTCAACAGGTGTGGTTCGCCAAGCGATAGGACTTTTTCTTCACCTTTGCGCAGGCGAGAATGTCTTGCCAAGGAGAGGCGCGGGATGGCGCTACAGTACAAGCGAGGGGAAAGCGATCGTGATGCACGGCCGGACCGCGAGTAGGTGCCTGTGAAGGATAGTATCTTATGATGCCCCGCCACGTGGCTTACATGGTATGGAATCTATCTACCTTTCGTTTCCTGTCGACTCGTTGGGTGTTAATTGGCATATTTAATCGAGCGGATCGCCTGCGGCACAACTTAAAAGCATTCATCTCATCTTCTTCTTCTTCTTCTTCTGCTTAAAATCAACTATTCACAGATCATGGACGTGTTCGATGAGGAAATCATGAATATACGTCCCGATATGGGACATGGTTCCCTGCATTCTTACCCCCAGCCATCCTTGGAACCTTCCTTCTCCTACGACACTCGTTTGAATGTACAGGCATCAAACACTCCCCAACCAGGCCTTCCGGTACTCGGGAAACGGCTCAGCTACTCACTGGATCTATCACTACAAAGCCAGGAGCTTCTGCCAGTTCTTGACAAATTCTCCGGTACCCATCAAACAGTACACAATTTGACAGCCAAGCGCGCTCGCAAGCGCGCTCCCAAAGCGCCAACTATCTCTGCAGAGCAGTGGAAACCTCACGAAACTCGGTTAAGAGAGCTCTACATTACCGAGGGCAAGACTATCAAGGAGTTGAGTGAGATCATGAAGGAGGAGCTTGGATTCACTGCAAAGTAAGTATGGTGAGATTGATGGATGACGGGGAAGAAAAATTCCTTCCTGCCTTTGTTTCTTAGGAGCAAATGGAGATAGCACAAAGTCTGCAGATATATTCATCAATTGGAACTATATACTAATTGCTACTTGGATGTAGTGAGCGTCAATATAAATCTCAAATACGGAAGATGAACATCGAAAAGAATGTGAGAATCAAAGATCAGAGAGTGGTTATGAACCGTCTACAACATCGAGTCCGTGCAGATGAAAAGAAGAAAAGCCTTGTCCGAGTTAGAGAACGCGAAAAAGATGAGAAAACGTTGCTCCGGTGGAAGAAGAACCTCTTGAATCAGTCATCTGTACCTGCGACCCCGCCCTCCCGTGAGTCATTCTGTATAAATTTTTAATTTGCATCACACTGAAGATTGTAGCAATGCCAAGCGGTATCAGCATATACACTGACTCGGCTTGTGAGATTGTGGAACAATTACCTCCAGATTTTTTGAGCCGTCAACGACTGGGCAGTGAAACAACGGCTGAGAGCAACATGGCAAGTACTCTCACACAGAGACTGCTCAAGTATGCCCAGAGACCAAATCAGATGATACGCTTACAAGACACACGGGCAGTTTTCAACGATCTTCAACAATATTTTCTTGGGCATGAGTTCACCCTTGGAAAGGACGGGAACGATACTTGCCGGAACGTTTCTGTGGCGGATGACATCGTCCAAATTCGGAATATGATGAACATAACCGACGAAATTTACGTGAGTGATAAATTAAAAGGTATGCGAGCCTTCAAAGTCGAAGTTATTGTATACTGAGGAGAGAAAGACACGAGTAAACTTATATCTGCCAATGTGATACGGGATCAAGGCCCCAATGGGCCACAGGTCACTAACAGGCACACTACCTGGATGACTCTTCGCGGAAGAGTGGACGCGTCATTTTGGGCTGTATCGATCAATTCAAATGTCAACACTCAGGGAGGCTCCAGCACGATAGCTGATAAAATCATCGCTGCTAGGCTAGCATTTTTACCACCAGGTGACGAGGGATCTCCTCTTCGTATCGTACTCGATTTCAGTCCACACCACGATCCATCTGCATCAATAACATACCAAGCAGTGATCCCAAACAATTCGGAAGTCTTCAGAATCGTCCAATATGGGACAGTCCAACAGCTTGTTGAGATTCTTGAAAGCCGTAGTTCATCGTTGACTGTCCGCGATGAGGAAGGCCGTTCGCTGCTCAATGTGAGTTGCTTTAGGTGGTTCTTTGAAAATGCTAATCCTATAATAGTATGCAATTGAAGGATTAAATATTGCTACGTGCAAATTTCTAGTAGATATGAAGGCGGACGTAAATGCGATGGAACGTGACCTGGGCGGATTCATAGGGTAATGTTAACTTTCTTGTCCGCTACCAATCAATATTGTGCCACCTTTCTGCAATGCGTCTCTTCATTAGTGTTGATAACTTCTAACATATTCTAGACCTCTACATAGTAGCGCGAAAAGTCTCGAGGTTGAGTGCAGCGAAAAGGAGCGCCTTGAGATGCGCCGATGCTTTCGGATCATGTTAGATGCGGACGCAGACCTGTCGCTCAAAATAGACCATGGCGATGGCATTTGGATCAGCACTTTCATCAACGCAGTCGGAGAAAGATCGGTGGTGAGCACACTTACGTTCAAAGAGCCTTAGCTTATGCTAATGATTGCTAGGAAACATTGAAGGATATGCTCGACCTTGGGCTACCATTCTTCAATCTAAATGGAGAGTACGAATCATACTTTGGGGAAAAATTATCTGCCCTGATGCTGCTTGCAAGCCATTGCGGATATTTTTTCGGACAAGCTATTGACGTGGTTGAAAAGGCTATTCTTCTTGTAGAGCGAAAAGCCGATATCTCATGTCGCGACAGTTTTGGAAACACCGTCCTTCACACGGTCCTCAAAAGCAAAAGATATTTTGAGACCACATCAAAGAAAACAGCAGAAAAGATGTTCATTTGGCAATATCATTGGACTCAGTCCATCAGAGCGCCAAAGGAACTTCTTATGGTATTCATAAGTGCCGGTGCCGATGTATACGCAAGCAACGATCTTGATGAGACAGCTTCCATGGTGGCTTCTGCATATGGACGAGAGGACGAGTGGATCGAAGCACTTGAGCTCTGTGGCTACGATGCGAGGCAGGTCTTAGAATCTTGCATCCACCGACCCCCGTCTGAACGTCAGACTTCCAAAATGTCCTTTGATGCATATTGCCAGAGACGCCAGCAGCAGCAATATCCCAGACGATTCGAAGAAATCGAGAGGGACTATGACGACAGCGATTCACAATATGATGATGAGGATGAATCTAATCATGGGAACGAAGATACGGGAACTATGACAGATGACACGGGACGTATTGTTGACCATTGGCGTGATGGAAAAAGGGAAATTTCAGGAGGAACAGAAAGAGCTGAGAATGGTGTGGACGTTGGTCTCGACACCGAAGACAACAAGCATGCAGAGGATATGGTTGGTATTCCAGCCTTAGGGGTTGATAATATGACGGACAATGTTATGGAGGGGATCAATTTCAGTATCGAAGACTGGTTCGACAACGACATCAATTCAATGCCGAGTTTCTGGCTGTAGTAAATGGTAATCTCAATACAAGCACATAAATTATGGAAGCCTAGACGTCAACAGTAATTCTATTCATATTCAGGGGGAGTTCTTGATAAAAATTATCGCATGTCAATAATCTTGAGCAGGTGACCGCCCCGTATCCAGCCCAGAGGTCTCTGTTTGTCCCGGGGTGTAGTCCTGGGCAACCCAATCAGCTGACTAGCCCGTCGACACAAAAGATGCCCCCTAATCTATGATTGCAGTGTCGTTAAACGATGCCCTTCTCACCCTTAGCAAGGACTACCACAGTCGAGGAATCCATTCATACAATCTTCGTTGACGACTCGACTGGATTGCGCCTGAATACCAATGACTGCAACGCTCGAGTTGAATGACGTATAGATTCAAATAGTGTCCCTAACAATATGTGTCATGCTGCGCTTTTTCTAGCAAACAAACTGTTTTATGGGCACAATACTTGAAGTCGGGAAGGTATGCCATTAACGTGTGTAGAAATATCCCGAATTCACCCTTTCTTTGTTACGCCGTCTCGAAGTCGAACCCAAGAGTTACAGATACATGACAAGAAATTGTCATGTCTGATAATCTACCACTAATAGACCCTTGGCATCTTTGGCGTATACTGGGGCAACCGCTCTCTAGGTGACGTTAACCCTCAACACCTTGGCCTCTCTGACAGTTTCGTTGTACGGATTCTTGATCCCTCCATCAGTCATAAAATATGCCGATTTCCCTCCCATTCCATTCCTCTATCCCACGCTCCCGATGTAAGCCCGATCATATCAGTGTGAAAAGGATCTCCCGCAATCGTGGTATTCACACCAGTGGCTAGATCCACTTTGACGATTGTATTCTCTCGATGTGTTGTAACATAGGCCACGTTCGCATCGACGTCCACGAGGAAATCATCCCCCTGCATACGGCTCTCTGTGACAATTTGGGGCTCTGTGGCAGGCTCAAGTGTATTTGGATCGACACTCACGTTGCCGAATCTCAAGTAACTTGTGTTTGTAAAATCCAGCTTCTTCGCCCTATGGTTGTATTGTAGTCCGTTCACGCCCGGTGCATCGAATTGGCCGGGTCAGGGTTGTGTGCGAAGATTGCACGTTCCAGCCAGACACTGATCAGAGGCGCGCCTTCATTTGTAGGAATCTCAACCTTCCAGATCAGTCCCGCCCAGGAATCCGCACAGAGGATGGTATTCCGAGAGAGGCGTGCTGAACCATTGAGGACGAGTGGTTTGGACGGGAAGGCCGCAACGTGAATGAGCTTAGTTGAGTTGTTGCGCGGAGTGAAGTTGCGCATGTCGAGCTTCCAAAAATGGTTGCCGCCGCCTTGCATCTGGTCCGTAGTAGAGATGTAGAAAATGACCTGTTGTAGCTCGACTATCTCCATGGATGACTGGTTCAAGTTGCTAATTGCTGCGGGACCACTGTTCTGGCTCACGGCCCGGGTTTGGCACCTAGTAAATGCCCTTCGGATTGACGGTGGTGACGATTAGGGAGCCATCGCTGCGAGCAACGGTGTTCTCGAGGAAATTGTTGACTGTAAATGTCGCCACCACCGTGAGGACTGCCTTGGTTGCGTTGAGATACATGATGCTAAAATTCTTGAGAAGTATTGCACGATTTCAGGATGAAAAGCCTTGAGCTTAGGCAAGGAGATGTAAACTCAATCTCTAGAAGCACGATTCAAAACATACATTATGGTAGCTTTTGTATACTAGATCAATGATCTGCCTGTCAAATTATGGAGCCTCATAGAGACGGGTCGCTTCTGACCGATGCCGATATGCCAAGGCATCAGCCCGAGTAAATAATGGAGTCTCAGACAGACGGAACACTTTCTCCGTGTCGCCGATATACTGAAACTCAGATATATGAGGCATTCCAACCAGGAAAGTATTTGGGATCATTGCTCAGGGGGGTTTCTCCCTTTCCGTGGTTAGGACATGTAATGTGATGTGAATAACCCAAAGGCGCCACCGCTTTTGCTTTACGAGAGTAGTACCTTCGAATTTTGCAGAGGTTTCCTGCTGAGTGTAATGTCTAAGGTATTTCCTGTATAGATTCAGAACAATAAGGCGAGCCCGGGAAGTTGTCGTGATTCGTTGTGGAGATTCAGGGCTGGGCGAAGGCGACCATTTGGCCGAAGACCGCTCGTGAGTATCAGATCGAATAACGAGTCATGAAGGAGGTGGCTCAGCTGACCGCGCTATACTGAATGTGAAATTCAGGTGTCGAGAGCTCAGTATAGATATAACGGCCATGTCCATTTTTAGAAACGTTCGCAGTGCTGTTCGAGCTACTATACGTGATTGCAGTTTGCCCCACCCAGCCATACGGGACGGCGCAACATCCCCACCAAATCACTTCCATCAAGTCGCGGTTTGGTATCCTCATTTGATTTGCGCTGTACATCGGCCTCCTTCAATCGCCGTCGCCGCTCGGATTCCTTCCAATTTGCACTTCCTTCAGTCGTAATGTGACCCTCTACATCCAGGATCTCCAAGCAGGAGGCACGACCATTGGGTGATCTGGTGACGCAGTTCAACAGACTGCCAGTAAATAGACGTCCCGCTGCCACCTCTCGGCCGTAGAGAGCAAATGTGTCCCAAACAGGAAAGAACCACTGGAGCATCGTAATTTAACCTGTTTCTCCAGCATAAACGTCGGGCATGACGAAGACGTATGAATCCACGGAAGTCGGACGTGAAGAATAACACCGTTATGGTGCCCTCCAATTTAATGAGAGTGGATGATTCTATGACGACTGACTGTTCTAGATACACAGCATAGGCATAAGTGGTATCTTTGATCTCGGCAAGCGGTGGCGCCTTCCTCCTCGATTTGACGTCGTAAAATTTGATGTGACCTTTTATGATGGTGGCTCCAATCGAAGGACTTCCGGCTTTGCGATAGTCCCTCCGGAGTTTCTGGTACTTCTTGTCATCAGGTGGCTTCACCATGGCCCAGCATCGCCTCCACGGTGTCCCGACGCCAAATCGAATCCAAGTCCAGCCTTCATGCTTAGCAGTGGTCTTTTCCTCATCAAAGAGCCTAGAATTGGGGAGCTTCGGCCCCAAGCATCGGTCTCATTGTTGATCAATGAGCTGGTGTACGCCTCCTGAAGGGTTTGGTGCTCAAAATCGCGAGACGCCTAGCAGCTGTCCATTGTACCATTGAATGGTGATTGTTGAAATGTAAAAGATATCTATTATGCCCGACAGTTGAGATAGAATTAACAACCAATATCTCGAGTCAGTAGATAGTAAAAGTACACTAGAGGTAGGTAGGAATTGACGCGAATGGCAATTCAACCATCAGCAGGATATAACTGACGAGCGACGCAATGGCTGGACTGAAATGCGTCAGCAGGCCTGTCAACAATGAACGTGTGTGTGTGAACGTGGATTGCTTCCAAATCACGTCGATAAAAAGCAATTGAAGAACAGAAGAGATGGAAAGGTATGATCGAGTAAGGAAATATAGAGATCATCTTCGATGCGCGAGGCTGAATCTTGACAAAAGTGCCTGACAACGCGGTTCAGCTGCCAATTGCAACCGCTGGACTATTGGCTCACCGAAGCACCTCGTGACTTGATCGGATTCCGAAGGAACACAGACAAATGAGAAAAGATAGCGAGGCAAGGAATATATTACAGGTATCAGAAACACCCGGCCGATGAAATAAAGACTCTTGACACTCGTCTGATAGTCAGCTCAGGTGTCTAGAATCTCTACCGAGGTACAATGCCTGATACCTCTCATTGGGCAACCTGTCTAGGCGGTGAGCATCGAGAACCACTCTCCCAACGAACAGCACGACCTCACTCACACTCCTCCAGGAAAGCAGTAACACAACGACACAGGACGGACCTGAAGATGAGCCATCGAAAAGATTGATATAATCGTTGTGTGACTTCTCTTCGGTGAAGTTCATTCTCAATCATTGCAATAAGTCTCTGGCAATTCGAATCCTCCACATGAACGATTTCAAGAGGCAAAATTGTAAAACTCCAGCAGGCACGTCCGAACTTAGAGTGACATTTCTTCGGAATAGCAGCTGACGATACGTGCAAATGTTTGATCTGTTTGATTGCATGCTGCTGGAATACGTGAGCAATGACCGTTGTAACTTCTAGCTGGCCAGGCTTTGGATGACCGGCCGGCTTTTGAACATTGGAGAGACTGAGAAGCCAACGGACTCCAACTACTTCCGCCTCGGCACTCGAACTCCAGTGAGGACTATGCAAAAAGAAGAAGAATGGCTGCGCAACAATTCGTGCAGAGGCTCCGCAACTCCAAGATACAGTATGAATGCAACAGTGGTTAGACAAGAGCTGTGAGTGCCTCGAGATCAGTGAGGTTGGATCAGCTCGATGATGGTGTGGCATGCTCGCCATTACATCCGCAAACATCCTGCAGGGCCCCAGAGCCCCGCGCACATTCGCCTTGATTTTCACATCCTGGCAGAAAGACACTTCGATCACCTCTCCACAGTCAAGACATGGGAGTAACTGGGAGGTATGAGCTCTTTCAGAGGTCAGTATATCGCCAATCGGAGTACTTTCGAGCGCGTTTTGGATTCAGCAAGCCAGATGGCAGTGAAGGGATCACCATTGCGTCTTTTATCGCTCAGCTTCAACTTCTCATAGGACAGGCATGTACGGTTCTTTGTTGCACAGCTGGAGACGCCGAGACGGAGGACCCTGCCTCGAGGAAGGGTCTAGGAGAAGTCATTAGGGAGCTACGGATCGTGATCTCGTTCAAAATAGATAACACTTGTATATCACACAACGTCCATCAGATAACGATGCCCAACGTCCTGCAGCAGTCGCCTCGTTTCATCAAGTAAACAAGCCCCTATCGTTCGGCTCGCTTGTTGATTGCCCGGCCCGTGCGATGCATGTACCCGAGCCATCCCACCTTTCAACTTCCATAGTGTCTCAGTCTTGCACGGCTGAAAGGATCGCAACTTGCAGACCTTGGTCGAGAGTCGATTTGTCTTGCGGGGGCAGTTCCAAACAAGGAGGAACCCAAGCCTCCTATCAGCGGCTAGATCGAATGTAGAAGTCGCATGCGAATGGCTTCATTTCTTAGCGTTATCTCTGCCACAACCCCGCATTACGTTGCATTAGCATCTATTCTGCATCCTGCAATGATAGCCGACCCGGGATAAAGGTGATGGTCAATTGCCAAACTCAATGGTGATTGTTTCCTCAGACCAGGCCAGACTGGACTCTTTCAGCCTTGTCGCCCCCATCTTTGGTCTGTGTCTTATCAGAAGCCCTCTCGGAACCCGCCGATCTAGGACCTAGGCAGCGTCTAGGTATGGGCATAAGTATCTGACACGTCCGCTCCACTTGAGGATAGGAGTAACTACTTTGTTGCTTACACATTTCCCCTTTGTTACAGCCATTGTCGTGAAGACTCATTTTTTAGGATGGCGTCTCCTATGGAATTCGATACGGTGGAGGGTGTCGAAATGGTCCCCGGTACCATTAGGATTATCGACTGTAAGTCCCCGAATACAAATCGATGAATCGAGAGCTGACCCAGTCAAAGTGCTACATACGATGAATGTTCAGCATATGGAAGGCAGCAATTCAGACATCGTCCTCGTTCCACAACCGACCCGCGATCCCAATGATCCTCTCAATTGGTCTCGTATGAGGAAAGAATACCACTACTGGCTCCTCTGGTGGTGGGGTTTTATTGCCGCTGTCTCGGTCAATTGGGGTGGCCCCGTCTGGACCCAACTTACCATCGACTACAACACTTCCTATTTCCAACTCAACGTTGCTTCAGCGCTATGCTGGCTTTTCCTCGGACTCGGTTGTGTCTTTCTACAACCAACTGCGATGAAGATTGGTCGCCGACCGGTGTATCTCATAGCCACAGTATTCAACCTTGTGGGCTGTGCCATGGGTGGAGTATCCCAGACAGTCTCCGTCTTCTTTGGCGTGAATATCTTGACGGGCATCGGTGCTGCGCCTGTTGATTCTCTTGTTGAGATCTCAACAATGGATATCTTTTTCGCTCACGAGAGAGGTACAAGGTTAAGTTTGCTGCTCTTCACTATCTACGCCGGATCATATCTCGGACCCGTTGCTGCAGGATACGTCGCCGAGTCTCAGACCTGGAGATGGTGCTATTGGTATCTAGTCATATTATTTTTCGTTCTGCTAATTATCCGTAAGTTACTCCACGTTCCATGATTCAGCCCGATTCATTTTCTGCATTGAATGATTGCTGATGCGAACAATCTGAAGAGCTCTTCACAATGGAAGAATCCACCTACCGCCGACCAATCTCATCCGTCGAGGTCGGCGGCGTCCCAGCCTCAGCTCACGCCACAGCCAAGGAGCTCGAAGCTGGTGAAGACAAACACACCACCGTCGCCTCCACCGGCGCTCACGACGACGATGATACACCCATCCCACCACCAAAGACATACATGCAACGATTCAGTCTCATCCAAACCTCGCAGAACGACCCGCGATCTTGGGTCGTAATCTTACTCCGTCCCTTTGCTCTCGTAACCTACCCCGCAGTCATGTGGGCCGGCATCGTCTATGGCGTCCAAGTGATGTGGCTCTCCCTGCTCGCCACAACACAAAGCGAGATATTTTCCCTAGAACCCTATAACTTCTCCGTCGTCAACGTGGGCAACATCAATTTCGCTGCTTTCATCGGTGGTATTCTCGGTATGCTATGGGGTGGAACTGTTTCAGATAGATGCTTGCTGTATCTTGCTCGTCGAAACGGTGGGATTGCAGAGCCTGAAATGCGGCTGTGGACTATGCTCGTCCCTAGTATCATCAATTCCGGTGGGCTATTAATGTATGGCTTGGGTGCATATTATGGACTTCACTGGATCCTCTCTGCTGGATTTGGAACTGGATGTATTGCGTTTGGTATTGGCTCCGGTGGTGCTATTGCGATTACATATGCGGTGGACTGCTACTCGCTGGTCGCTTCCGAGGCTTTGGTGCTAATGTTGTTCGTGAGGAATTTGTTCGGCATGGGCTTCACCTTCGCCATTCAGCCATGGTTGAGCGCTGATGGCTTGAGAAATACTAGTATTATTATGGCGATGATTTGTTTGGTTTCAAATCTGTCGTTCTTGGGAATGGTGTGGTTTGGGAAGGGAATGAGGAGGTGGACGGCGAGCAGATACGCCAAAGCTGCGGAAGGGGCGCGTACCTAGGATTTATAATAATGTTACAAGCAAAGAATGAACTGTGTGGATTTTTGCAGGTCACTGAATAATCCTTCCACTATTTTTGCCATGTCCTCCAAAAAGTAGAGCACGATGCACAGAAAGTGACCGAATTTAGGGAGCCATTGCATTTTTGTATTACAGTTCTTCTCCAGGCTGTGAACCAGATTGCCACATGTGTCTCTAGGAGACAATTGCAAATAGCGTCTTGCGCTCTTCATCAAGGAATCGACACCGGACACAGCGGCATGAGAAGATTCCTCTTCGTTGTGAAATATCTCGGAATATCCAGCTCAGAAACCGAAGCATCCTCGAAAAAAGCTGCCGGCACTGGAAGATTGTAAAGCAATTCCGTTCGTAATCCCCTTAGTATGTGCTGGGTATGCTCCTGGGTGATTGATGTATCAAACACGGGTACTTGCCACATTTCTGAGTGCTGCAGCGGTTGTGGCTTCCATGTAAGTGACCTTCTCAACTGTCCAGTAGCTAGGATCTTCAATGGCTTGACCACTAGCTCCATCGTAATCAGGATCGAGCCCCACTGGAAAATAGCAAGTCAGCATCCGGTTTGAGCAATTCAAGATAGGGATGCATACTGTCGATTCGCTCTTGTCTGCATTGATTGATCTGATCTGCGAATTTCCGGATTCTGCTCAGTTGGTAATGTTCAAGTTCCTCCCAAGAAAAGTCTTGAGAATCATTCAATCCCATGTCCAGTCTATGATCTTCGACGTACTCTAAAGACAGTGTTTGTAGAGGGGTCCCTATTGGTTGAGCAAGAACCAAGTTCGGATCACGGCAGGCTTCTTCGCTGCCCACCACGAAGATAATTTCTTTGGACCTCATGTACGAAAGCGCTTTCATTGCTGTCGCAAATTCGTCGTAATCATCAGAAATGAGCTCATAAGTGAAGACGTAATGGCAAGCAAACTTGGTGATGCAAGTATTCGGCTGCATGTTATGCTGCGCAAGGTCACCTAGTAGGTTGTAAAGAAGAAGATCGTTTTCGTCACCGCCATTTGCGATGAAGAGAAAGGTATCGACAGATTCGTGGCAGAATATTGAAGGTATATTCCTATCGATATCCATGTAGTTTCGTTCAACCTTCAAAGATTCGGACCGAGACTCTCGGCATACGTAGCGAATTTTGGGCTGCGTCGATGTTGTAGCGTGTGTCCACATTGAATAACCACCACACACAATCGTAGGATGTTGGAGTTCGTCGTATAGAAGTACCAGGACAGAGGGTCTCAAAAGTGTCAATCGCCCTATCAGTAGACACCACGGTCAGTTAACAAATCAGGAAAGGTGCTGGGGAGCTTAACGACATCTAAAGGCTGGTAAAAAGAAGGACAGGGACAATGAACACTCACAGATCATACGTCGCAGCTCAAGAGGGAGCTTGGGGTACAGATGAAACTCAATACACCCATGGTACTGTTCGATACTTTTCAAGCTCTCAGTGACAATCGCAAGCTTATCATTGAGGTCTTTCGTATCGGCGCGCAAAGCAGTGAATTGCCCACGAAGCTGAGCCGTAGACGCAAGGATTTGGGCGAGTTGGTCTTTGGAGATCGTTACTAATGGCTCGGTCACATCCTACGTTGTTTATCAGCACTTGCTATTCTTCCAGACATATCATCTCGGTCCACTGTGCATCCAATGTGGCGCGGCCTTGGAAGCCTGGCGTAGGAAGAATATGCTTACCTGTATTAAATGAAGAAGTTGAGCTTCCACGTCTGTCTGCCTACCGGCCGTTCCTTCCATTTCGGCGTCTTGAGAACGCAGGCTGACACTTTCGTACTTAGCCTCTTCTTTACCAGATAAAGTGGTGTCTTCGGACGACATTGTCGGGGCAATGACGAGAACGAAGCTTCGGGCTCCTTCAGGGAAAGAGTCCCAGACGCGAACAGACAGACCGAGTGTCGATAAATCCCAGGGAGAAAAAGCTGAAAGTTTTAAAAGAGTGAAGTGAGGTGAGATTGGATGGAGTGATATCGATCTTGTCCTGTGACTTCGTGCCAGTTGCGAGCACAGTGCTTTCAATATGTTGTATTTATGGTTCGCGTTGATTGGAGAAGTGTTGAGGATCTCCACTCAGTCTTCGACGCTTTCAAATGATGTTGTATCAAAGGAATACTGACGGCGCAATGAGATTCGGGAAGCGCTGGAGAGAATTAGTGCGGAGTATCAATACGCCTGTAAATTGGAGGAATGAATCTAGGACGGAGCGAAGCGCAGGATAGCTAAAATTAATTATTGAAATATTAGGGAATGCAGTCATGTAGAAAAAATGCCTTGTAACAGCGGTGGTGACTCGGTGTTGACAGGCACAAAGACGACAGTCCCGAGCGAAGCACCGGGTTTCACTCCATAATCAGAGCAGTCACCGCATGGGCCAGAAGTTTCACGAGCAAAATTGTTCAGCATAAATTCCTTCCAATCGACAAAGTCTATCAAAAAAGACTTCAAATCTTATCTCACGACTCGGTCTCTGTGAAAGCAGAAGCTTTTAGGCTTTCTGTATCGACAAAGTTATGAAAGGCGGGGTGGGGCAGCTGAATTTCGCTTAATCGAATTTGTGTTTACTTCGCTCCTCGAAGCTGATGAGAGGCAGACTTGAGATAGAGCCACAACACCACTCATGAAAACATCGACGAGAATCTTCCATAAGGATCGAGTTTTTCTATAGAACTACTCAGATGTTGGATCCACTTACAAGCTTAGGCCGCAACATTTATTAGCACCGGATCTTTCCGTCACTTCAATGTTCCGGTCCCAAATAATCGCAAGTGAGGAGCAGATCTGTCGTCATATTTGATCTTGATTCCACAACCCGAAATATGAAGAAATGTTCCAAATTTTCTCGCCCTGCTGTACATTTGCTAAACGCAAAGATCCCTGAGTCGTACACTCTGGTCGTCAAGGTGCAGGTCACGACGAAACACACTGCAGTCAATAACGCGGGCATCAGCGCAAATCAAAATTCCACACGCCAGGACGCCACGAGTTTATCATACTTCACTTCGTCACCCAATCTCACCGACTTGAAAGCTACTCTCTTCTCCCGGCCAGACTTCAGAGCCACCTCAACGACGTCAATGAGCCTGCTCGACCTCCCCAAAACCGTTTTCTGGTGTATCCTCGACTTCCTCCCTCCCCAAGATGCCACACTCCTCTCCCTCTGTACCAAAGCCCTCTACGACAGTGAGCTTTTGCTCTGTTCACGACAAAACAGCATCCCCCTAAGAAAACCCAACATCTCCTCCTTCGCCACCTCCATCTCAACCCCACACGCCACCACTTCCTCAACCTACTATCTTACGACCTCCCCTCACACATCTACTGCCCAACCTGCGACATCCTACACACACCCGAGCCTTCTAGCAATCCTGAATGCGATAGCCGACGCTACCTCCCTGGTCTCGCAGACTTCCAATTCCCACGTCTCGGCGTCGCGCTTACCATCGACCTGGCAATGACGCAGTACGGTCTCGGCCAGGACTACACGTTAGCACTCGACCTCCTCTCCGGCAGCACTACGAGCCTCATGACCCCGCGGCAAAACATGCTGTGCACCACTGCAGCGAAAGTGATCAACGGCCGCCTCGTGCTTCGGTTGCAGCAGTGGACGTTCCACCAACGAGACTGGAATTTGACGTTGAGTTCAGCGTGCAAGGAGGAGTGCGTGGCTCGTCATGAGTCGTACTTCTGGGAAGCACGGGAAAGAAGAGCGAATTCAAATAATAGGGCGGTAAGGCTTCGACTGGCAGAGACTTCGCGTGGGTGTGGGGAGGTCGATTTTCAGATTTATCGGAGATTGGATAAAGGGGCGAAGAAGATGTGTCATGATCTTGATCAGTGTTGGCGTAACTGGTAGGAAGGAAACATGTTGATCTCGGATAGCGAGCGTGGACGTAGAGAGGAGCTGGGGTTGAAAATTGCAAAATTCGCGAATGTACAGACTGGGCCGTATCTTGATGAACATGGGATCTACAATTCCAACAGGCGTGAGCAGAACTGGGTAGTTGGGAGGAAGAAATTCGGGAGGAAGGGATGGGCGTCGATATTTACGTTGTGGACTGTTGTTGGAGATTGTGAGGGGGACTCGGATTGGAGGCGAAATTTCGTGCGTGGAAGAAGCATGTGCCCTTTTTGTGGTGATGAAGAGCATTCGATCGCCGGGAACTCTCACAGGGTGGATTATGCTCATGAAATCTCTGGCAGAGACAAAGCTCTATGGGAAGTTTTCGAGGGGACGGATGTGTTCGATGTAGAGTCTCTTCTGACGAAGGAGAAAAAAAAGTCGCTACCAGAGGGAGTTTCTTTCTTTGGAGGCAAAACGTGGTGATTCCCTTCAGAGCTTCCTTTTAGATTGTTAGATAGCTGGCTTTGAAAGGAAGTTTTCTGAGGTATAGAAGAAGATAGTGATCCGAGCCTGCCATATCTAGTACAGTGAAATGCAGCGGTCCTTGACGGGTTTCCTCTCTTGTCTCAAAGTAGAAAACAACACAGCCCTAGTCCAACCCATAGAAGAGACAGATACAGGACTTCGATATGGTGCAATAATTTGTTTTTCTTCAAGATGATATTTCTGTCTATCAATCTATGTGACCAAAGCAATGTTGGACTGGTAACATAATAAAGCAATGTTCAGCGGAAGTAGTTGTATGCTTTCCTATCGGCCAGCAAAGACGCCCTCGGGCTCCCGTAAGTCAAGTCACGGTCTTGCTATATCCTACACATTATTTTGCTCTACCTTCCATCTCTTCAACCCGTCCGCCAAGCTAGCAACAAGATCCTTACTATGAGCAAGCTCCTCAAAACTTACCCTATCTGTCCACCAATCCAGCCAGCCTTCAACTCTCGCTCCTTGCTCAGGATCGAACAATCCAACACTTACATCAATCAAATCCGGTCTCTCATCACAATGCCAGAAGACCGTAGCACCGCAAGTACCGCAAAACTCTCTAGTCACACCCTCCGAGCTAGCATAGCTCTTCAAAGTTCCCTTAGAGAGATCAAGCGGCGATCCACCTTCCTGGAAGATGTTGCATTTGGGTACGAATGCCCACGATTGAATCTCGCAGCCCGAAGCTAGACGGCAGGAAGGACACGCGCATGTTCCAGCTAGATACTTGGTATCGTTATCCCGTAACCACCATGTGACATTGTCTGGGTTCGCTGGAGAGTTCGAATGATATGGGACCATCAAGTCAGGAAATGGGGACCGGACTTTCCTGGAAGCTCCAGTTGGTCGAGTGACATAGAATTTGACGCCTCCGCATAGACACTGTGCTTTCAACTTGTCGTCCCAGACTTTCCTCTCCTGTGACAGAGTTAGGAACGACCCTTCAGGTACCAGCTCACAACCCGCATCGTCACGGCGCAGCCAGCGTTTCAATCCCTCGTTGGTCCCGTCAGCGCGCTTCATATCCTTGAACCAGACGCTGATACCACCATCCAGAGTATCCTCAATCCATTTCGTGCCTGTCCAATTTATCAAGCCTTCTGTTCGATCCCAAAGTCCAGTATTCAGAACACAGACATTCATTTGGGGTCTTTGGACCATCGTAAAGGTATGCGCACCGCATGTTGTGCAGTGGTGTCGGGATACCCCCTTTGAAGATTCGTAGGCGGTGGTTTGGAACTTTGAGGGGTCGATGGCTTGGGTTGGAGGGACGAGGAGGCTGGACCATCCGCAGGAGCCTGAGACTCTGCGGCAGTTGTCGCAGAGGCATAGTGCCCGATTCATAGGAAGTATGGAGTTGGGAAAGTCGACAGTGAGGGAGAAGTTGCGGCATGCGCAAGTGGAGGTTATGGTTGTGGTCATATTGGACGAACGGTTCGGGTCTTGGGCTGTTGCTTGAGGATAGGAAAAAGCTTGATGGTCAATCCTCAGGAAGAGGATAAAGGCTGAAATACCTTCCTGCCATATGGAGATGTTCTACTTATCCACGATAGATAACGAAGTTTCAACCTACATCTTTGAGTCATCGCGGGGGAATTGCTACCTGTCCCGCACTTGTGGCTGCGGGTGGCTGCATACGAGCTGCATTGTGGCTTGAAGTCGGAAGGGCAGTCGTGCCGACAATGAAGAGATGGACCGTATTGAGGTATGAAGCGTCGACATAGAAGGACGAATGCTGGAGGCACGAAAGTCGACAGAATGAATGCTATTCAGATGTAGAAATTCAAAGCCTCGGGACAGAAAGTCAATAGAATTTCGCTCCGACACCGGCAGGCCCGAAACCGGGACGTCAGCCCTGTGGTAGCGCTGCCGAGGCTAATAAGCTTCTCGCTTGGTCGTCGTGCTCGGCGTAACCTTAACGCGGATTCGGTTGGTGCAAGCGGCTGTCAACTTTTCAACCTTGAACAACAAACATCCAGGTACAGCCCCACTGAAAGACGACCTTTTTCTAATCTCTTACCAATAAAGGAGCTTCTTCAAGTGGAACGCTTCCAGTTTTCAAGACGTGCCCAATCTTCTTTTCCTTACCTTTTTCGTGTTTTGTTATCTGGAATGTTGTCGTGACGTAGCCAGTGCTACAAGACGTACGATGCTGATTAACTTCGACAGAAGAAGTATCCAGGAGAGCCTCTCACATCGACAAATCAACAATGTGGGAAATAATGTTAGGTATTATCTCTCGTTGCAACCACGGCATGCAAGTCCAGAGCGATGCAAGGTCCAAGAAGGAGTCGAATGATCAAGTGGCCATTTTCCTTATCGAAGGACAGGCATTATCATCACATTCAGGGCCATAACCATACCAATTTGCATGCCATGAGATCTGTGCGTCCCGTCAGATCCCAGGTGGTACTGAGACACGGCTCTATTTTCATGATCAATTGCATCTGGTTGGTCCATATCCTCGAACTCAGCGAGATATCGCCGCTTCATGCCAAGACAAAGGAGCCTCTAACTGGTCGCTCGTCGTAATTCGGTCCGCTTCTAGTACATTTAGATATATTCCATCATGAGGCTTTTCGTATCGTGGATCTTCAAAAGATTTGTGCAGGGGGGCGAGTCTTTTATATATAAAGACCCAGTCCCACGATGTTGGTACATTTCGGTGTCCGATCAAAGCAGGTTCTCACTCTTCGTCGCCACAACCCGCTTCCTTGGACATCGCACTTTTTGATCGACCAGAACAACCACAACAATACTGTTACAGTATTCTGAGCATCATGTCGACACCTACTGAACCCGCAGAACCTGCGGGTCGTATATACCAACCCATCACACATAACGCCGTATCACCAACACTTACCCGTACACACACCAATGGCTCTCGAGTACGTCGACCCAGTGCAGCCGGCTCTGGTCTCCAACGAACCGGCTCACATCTATCTCACAAAGAAACAAGAAGAGATCCCGAGCTCGACATCAATCTTCCGTATCGTACCATGACCAATGAGGCCAATCTCGAAGAATACACGAAAGAGACTGCTTCTGGTGAAATGGATGCCGGTGTTAGGACACCGGATGGAAAGGGGGACTACAAACTCGTCACGTTCCTGCCCAATGATCCTGCAAATCCCAAGAACTGGAGCAAAGCATACAAGTGGTACATCACAATGATTGTTGCACTCACTTGTTTCGTGGTCGCTTTTGCTTCCTCGGTCGTCACGGCTGATATTGCGGGGGTGACGGAAGAGTTTGGTGTTAGCGAAGAAGTTGCTCTGCTTTCGATCACTTTATTCGTTGTTGGGTTCGGTATCGGTATGTTCAAGCTTCTCATTTTCCGCACTCATCGCTCCTGGAGGCCTTACGTTGGAAGCTACGTGTATCACAATCTAACGATCGCATAGGCCCAATGGTCTTCGCACCAATGTCAGAAGTCGTTGGCCGACGAATGATCTACGCTACAACACTCTTCGTAGCTACGATCTTCATCATCCCTTGCGCCGTATCAGACAACATCACAACCCTCCTCGTCTGTCGAGCAATTGACGGTATCGCTTTCTCAGCACCCATCACCATCATTGGCGGTACCCTCGCCGACTTATGGAAGACAGAAGAACGAGGGGTTCCCATGGCTGCCTTCTCAGCAGCTCCCTTCATCGGCCCAGCAATCGGTCCCTTAGTCGGTGGATTCCTTTCTGATGCAGCAGGCTGGAGATGGCTATACTGGATTCAACTCATCCTAGCCGGTATCGTCTGGGTCCTGATAACCTTCACCGTCCCCGAAACATATGCTCCCACCATCCTCGCTGCCCGTGCCAAGAAAATGCGCGCAGAGACCGGATCCAAAGAGCACATCACCGAGCAGGATCTCGATCTCCGCCCCTTCAGCGAACGCATGTCCATCTTCCTCATCCGCCCCTTCCAACTCCTCTTCCTCGAACCCATCGTCCTGCTCCTCTCCCTCTACATGTCCGTCCTCTACGGCCTCCTCTACATGTTCTTCGTCGCCTTTCCCATCGTCTTCCAAGAAGGCAAAGGCTACTCGGCAGGTATCACAGGCCTCATGTTCATCCCTCTCGCCATCGGCGTCGTCGCATCCGCATGTTGCGCCCCGATAGTCAACAAACACTACCTGTCGCTCTACCACAAACACAATGGCAGCCCTCCAGCCGAAGCACGCCTCGTCCCCATGATGATCTCCTGCTGGTGTATCCCCATCGGACTATTCATCTTCGCATGGACTTCCTACCCACGCTTGACCTGGGTCGGGCCCGCACTCGGTGGGTTCCCTGTCGGCTTCGGCTTCATCTTCCTCTACAACTCCGCGAACAACTACCTCGTCGATTCCTACCAGCATCAAGCAGCATCCGCTCTCGCCGCCAAGACACTCATCCGTTCTCTCTGGGGCGCTGCGACAGTCTTGTTCACGAAACAGATGTATGATAGGCTTGGCTATCAGTGGGCGAGTTCCCTGCTGGCATTTATCAGTCTGGCGTGTTGCGCGATCCCGTATGTGTTTTACTTTTATGGGGCGAGGATTAGGAAGAGGAGTCGCTTTGCTTATAGTGGTGACGATGAGGAGACATTAAAGACGGGGGAAGATGCAGAGGCGCAGGCGGATTTGGAGAGGGCGAGGAGCTATGTTAGTATGCCTTGAGTGGGAGTGGAGAAGCAGATATGATGGGATCAGAGTTTGAAGAGGAGATGAGATGTCCTTGATCTGCTGTTCTGGGTGTCGATGAGGTGATAGACAAGATTGCGAAGATGTTTTAGCGAGGCGAAGAGGAGGCCTTTGGCAGTGGCGATGGTGTTGGAGAAGAGAACGAGAAGGAGAATCGAGCCAAGAGAAGGAAAGAGTCGGACATTTCGACCCAACACCAAAGATTCCGCCACAGAACACAAACAGACAGGGAGCTAGAACGGCGACATAACTAGAATGGGAACAGGAACGGGCATAGAATGGGATAGATATAGGAAACCGGTAATTACACAAGTGCATAGAACGACTAGAGCTGCTGCACTCAGCAAATTTCGTATCAATACCAATAATAGAAATCAAGACCAATAACAGAAATTAATACCAAAAACCAAATCAATAAAACTCACAGCTTGCCTTCCAAATATCGAACTTAAACCTTTAACCTCCCGCCACCAACATCTCATATCTATCCCCACCTCAACTCCAAGCCCATGGAACGCAAACAGCCCAAGCCCCACCACCAAAACCGCTAAAAACCACTGCACTCACGACATGCAACAAACCCTCCCTTTCCACTTCTGTGAACCGCAGCGACTGGCTGACGGGCTGCATGTCATGTGCAACCTGCATCCCGTCATGCATGACGTCGTACTGAACCACCATAGAAGTGGATTTATGCAGGTATGGTTGGTTGAAAGTCAAGCGAGGCGGTGGCATTCCAATTGGATGAAAGGCCTACTAGCGCAGAACGGTGAAGAATTCTGCAGGGGTCGATGTGCAACAGAGAATTTGTGAGAGGGATGAAAAGGGCGAGTGTCATTGGATCGTGAAGCGAACGGTTGGGATTTTGGGTTTTGGTTCGAGGTACATGGAAATTTAAGCTAATGGGTTGTAATTGATAAAGGGAGGTGTGGTTACTTGTAGGAGGAAGGAAGGTGGTGTTGTATGGGAGTTGGTGTGGAATTATTATGATTGGGAACTGGTGATGGGGAGAGGAGCGAGGTAGGAGGGAATGCTGCACTTGCTTACAAAGAAAGGTCTCCGAAGACAGAGGAATATGGGTTGTGATTGGACGAGAATTGTTTACTTGCTTTTTTTCCCCCTATAATGGATTAAACTGAAAGAGGCACGGTGGACGAGCAGGTGGGTGCAGATAGGCACCGCGGGTATGGTTGGTGGATTGCCTGATAGGGAGAGGAGGGTGCTGGGAGAGAAATAAGCGAGTCGGTGTAAAGAAACGATACCAGTACAAAGGCGCAGGCCAGATCAGATACACATTCAAGAAATATTATAACTCCATATTTGGAGCCAAGAAACCGTATTGCGTATCGTTCGTCCCCTCGGTCGTTGTTACGTCGCCAATAAATTCACTCAGCGACTGTAGAGTTTAAGTACCAGCACGACAAGGCGCCGGGCACCAGCTTTTGATCTAGCAAACTGAGCGTCGATCTTTGGGAACTCTATGAGGCTTAGAAACAACCCCAGACAATTCTTTTCACCAGCAGTTATTTGTTTCGAAGCAGATGAATCAAAGGGCGGCGGGAAAATTATATGGCGGAAAGGCTTTTGAATGCCTTCTTCAAGTACCCCCAAGCAGACGACTTAACACCGGGAGAGATTTGAACATAAGCACTACAACCATTACACTGTATGTTTTCCTCTCCTAAACCCTTCTCTGAAGAGCACACCTCATGGTGCCTACCAGGAAGGGAAACTTGGCGTATCTGACCAATAGTCACGAACGAAAGTCGCCGATTGACACGATGGATAAATCCTTGGGTAGTCCTTGAGATCAGAGTGTGACATAGTCCAGCTGCAGAAGGGTGAAGCGGAAACCCAGAACGAAATTCGGGACGGAACTGAAAGTGCCAGGACACTAGACTGTAGGCTGTGGCGGCAGCCAAGGATCCGGATGTCATGACAGTGGACCGAATGGAAGAGTCTTGGCAGATCTGAGAATGCAGGAGGTAGCAGCCAGAACATCTTGCTAGGGAGTTATAAGACTCCTTCTGTTAATAGACTATGGGAGCCAAAGAGGCTATGGCTATGAGGGTTAAAGTCGAATAATTTCTTAGCTCTTTGAAATTTTGGGTAGGGGGGGGGGGGGGTTGACAGAATGTTTAATATCTTTGCCCGCCCTGATGAGACTTGGCAAGAAACTTTCCTCCATAAAGCAGAGCGGCGTGAAAAATGCGAAAGAAATAGGTTTTATTCATTTCAAAGATGAGTTCAGGCTCAATCGCCCAGTCTGAAGCTTTTTGGAAGACGAAGGAGGAATTTTGATCGGGCAGATATAAGAGAGATCCAGCAGGAAAGATCAGCCTAGCTGTAGAGTTAAAATGATGTTCTTATCAGCTAAGAGCATTATATCTTCTCCGTTACATATCGTGGAGAGCATAATTTTTGATATCCATGGGAACGAGAGCGGATTGACCAACTAATTACTGTGAATAGCACAAAATTTCGCCTTGGCAAGACGCCAAGCCCCATAACGTGAATATGGTCAAGTAGGTTACATTGAGACATTGCAGTTGGTGATGGCCCACCGATTTGGGACGCAGAACTTAACCACTCAAGTTATAGTCGCTTTCAATTTCACCAGCGAGGTTCGAGAGTGTCCTTCAATTATTGCAGTTCGACCTAAGGTAAATGTCCCAAATCCATGCTTCAGTCTCCCGTCACCTACCCTGCAGATTCGACATGCCGAGAAGATGGTTCTATTGATGTGTTTCCGTAAAATAAGTTGAGTAAATAGATCAAAAGCTATGCTGTGATGATAAGATCCAAGACGGTCAGCGGACGAACTACACTTTAGAAAATCAGGGACGACTTCCTGATGTCGGTGATTTAGAACCCGTGCCGCCGACTCTTAAAGTTTATAGAACTGCAAAGCCACACTTGGACTGCAGAATAGACAAGCCTTAAAGAGAGATTTGGAAAGATACCGAGGCATGTGGATATCATTATAATTGCTCAATGCTACACAGGCTGAAGCTCTAGGATTAGGCCTTTACACTCAGGAAGACTTGCCTTCACATGACTGTTTTCAGATATATATAAACTACAGATCAACCCTCGAAAGTTCCTAGAGATAAATCAGACATATCTTTCCAGCCAATCCTAAGAACTCACCCATATACAAATTATTTATCTTCTAGGCGTCAAAATGTACCTCACGCCAGCTTTGCTGTCGTTGGCGACGGCTGCTGTTCCACCTCCCGGAATAGGCGAACCATGTTCATCGCCCACTGCTCCAGAAAACTATTCCGTGAGCATCAACAATGCTACAGCATTTTCTTTGGTGGTATACGAAATTCCGTTCTGTATGCAAAATTGAGAACTAATAATGTAGTACGGATATCCTCTTGTCTTGTACGTCCAAACATTTGAGCCGACCCTCAGGGCAGTGGGTGCCAACAACATTCAGAACGAAGCGCGCCTGGCAGACGCCAAATCCGAAGTTCTGGTTCGACCAAACGTCGATACTTTGTACTCTAGAGCTGCAATCGATCTTTCGCATGCCAATGTTGTACTTTCTGTGCCCGAGATTTCCGCGAATCGATTCTATGTCGTCCCTTTCTATGACTTGTAAGTTCTCATCTACTAGCTCAATCCCTCGGTTGATACCTTGCTGATTTTTTGACCATAAAGATATGGAAATAACTTTGCAAATCTTGGGTCCATCTCCAATAGCACGCCTGGAGATTACCTTCTCACACCTGCGGGGAACGAGGAGCCAGGGGTTTGGATCACTGGAGAAGGCTACGAGAGTGACAAGTACCAGGGCATCATCAAGTTTCCCACCACGTATGGGAGTATTATGATGCGAATTGTTATCAACAACAATGATGCCGATCTCGAAGAAGTCCAATCAATTCAATCCCAGGTTTCCATGGCAACAATCGAACGCGATGAAGAGCCCCTGACAGCAGCTCTTACTCCTGCTCTTCTGGGTAATGGTTCATTGTCAGATGCTGCTTTGCTTCTTCCTTTCAACTTCAGTGCCAGTCAAACAACTCAAACACTTCAGCTCCTAGCTCAATTCGCCGCCGCCAACCCGCCAATAGACAAATCAGACCAATCGCGGGTCACTTCCATGCTTGCTGCTGCTGGGATCAAGAATGGAACCTACACTGCTCCAGCTGGAATCGACTACACCCAGGTTTATACGCTCATCGGTGAAGAGTTCCTAGCTCTGCTGGACCCATTGAACCATGCATTCGACCAAAACGGATGGTTCATCCTCCATCCAAGCTTAAGTGGCAATTTCGGTGTAGAATATACCGCTCGCGCATATATCGCCTGGTTCGGCTATCTCCAACTTGCCGACTATGTGGCAGCGTATCCTACATATCTCGATCCTGCCTTTCCTGCCACCCAAGTCTCACTACAGCTGGCAGCAAATGAGTCTTACATCATGACATTCTCTGAGAAGCCTCCCGTAACTGGCTTCTGGAGCTTGACGGCGTACAACAGCTCGAATTATCTGGTTCCAAATAGCTTAGACCGCTACGCGCTTGGCGACCGCAGCAACTTGACCTACTCCGATGGTACGCGGGTCTACGCTGATGCGAGCAGCAACGGAGCATTCTCGATTTTGATTCAGCCGGCTGATATAGCACCCGGCGCGAACTGGACGGACAATTGGCTGCCTTCACCAGCTGGTGGTGGGCAGTTTACAGTGAATCGTAAGTAATTCCCGAGACCGCACATCCAGAAGAAATGTACTGACTTGATGGTTTCTAGTGAGATGGTACGGACCAACTGAAACCCTATTGAACGGAACCTACACATACCCTATTGTATCTAAGCAGGGCATTGTTCTGTAGTCGCAGCTATATCGGCAGGATGATGAAATCGTTGATCTCTGCATGACAGTCCGCCCACAGGCCAGGCATTTCTATTCTTTTTTGTGTTTTAGTATACTTTTTATGATCGGCATATACTTAAAAAAAAAATAGCAAGCCATCTACGCCGACCTCATTTGTCTTTCTCTAATCCGCACGTTGTGACTGGTGGACTCTCAAACCAGTGTGACCGAGTCTAGATCTGCCCCTTTTTTTATGTTTTCACACGTCTCGTAAACATGCATAGAGAGAGCATCGAAATCCTCTACTACTTACAACTTCACAAAATCAATCTCAGCGACAATCGGCAGTCAAAAGCTAATCATGGACAGAGTGATCTGATGCTTCACCGCTTGACAATACTGACAATGCCACTAGATAGAGCTTGCGACTTTGACATATCAAGTACTGGATCGTCATGCGCTGCGTATTCAGTGCAATATATGCTGGTGTAGAGGGAATGGTAGTAGAATACAAAAGTTTCTTTGTACATTTTCATTTCAAATTTCTCCACGAAGGCCGTAACTGATCAGGACACAGCCCGAAGTCATATAGTAGACTTGATCAGGCAACTTCTTTTGATTTTACTGCCTAGCACCAGAGCATTCTCTCGATGCTGATTTGGCGATCACCGATCACTGAGATGTTCATCGAACCAAGCAACTGCCTGGTAAAAAGCCTGTTCCTTCGCAAAGCGCTCAACATTCTTGGACAAGTCGGATCGCACAGCAAAACCATGTACAACACCAGAAAAGAGATTAATCTGGTATGGGTGGCCAGCGGCTCTCAGGATGTCTTCAGATCTGTGGCGCAGCTCAGCTGTGAACATCGTATCAACCTCAGCGGCGGCGATCGACAGCGGAACAGTGACAGCTGCTAACTCTTCTTCATCGACGAAACTCGGATGGGCTATATAGCCAACGTCCATACCTTTCCCCTGGTGTCGAACAACATACTATCACACGAGTGAGTTGGTTTGGTCTTTCAAAATCTCGGAAAGCACACCTTAGCACCAAAGCAGTACCCAACAGAGCCTATTTTCTTTATACCATACTCCTCTTTGAGGCTCGTGATTGCTGCGACAACAATTGGATCGACAGCTTCCGCCGTATGGGGATTCTTGCCATTGCTTCCGCCTTCCAACCACTTCATGAGGTCGAAGTCAGCTGCAACAGTATTCAGCGCCACAGGATCGCCGTTGTAAAGGTCGATGATCATGGTCAAATAACCATTAGCAGCGAACTGATCTGCCATCAGTTGACTATTTCCCCAGATGCCAATGACGTCCGGGCAAAATAGTATACCGGTCTCCTTATGCGCCTTATCGGCTGGTGGAGTCGCAATGTAGGCGTCCCATTTCTCGGAAATCCTGACAAGTCTGCCTTGAGGTGTGCCACTCGGTAAGCAGTTAGCACGCGGTGTCAGCTAAAGTCTTGCACTGAGCGACACCCGGCGATAGCGCGGTACCTAGAGAAGAGCGAAAGATTCAGCATTACCTGTGCTTCACGCCAACGGTACAGCATCGAGAAGGTGGATTGGACGCCATTTTAAAGAAGCTTGAAGAATTTAAAAGGAAAAATTTAGCCTTGTAAAATTTGAACTTCGCTCATAGACTGCATTCGGCAACAAGAAAGACAAATTATAACAGTTTGCTCTCAGAGATTGATGAGTGGGTGTCCTAGCCGTTCAAGTCGGTTCTCTTTCACTCGTGAGGCGGATCACGGAGCTTCGTCGAGCCGGTCTTTGCATCGGAGAAATCTGTGGCCGATCACGACAAGTGAACAGCCCCAAGATCAGGCCATATGTTGAAAAAAACGGATTTGATTGCTAGTATCTCATTATCATGATGTCCTTGTTCTGGCATTCTATCGAAATGAAGAAATTAAGAGACTTTCTCATGTTTTCGCTTAGCAAATTTCGGAATCTTGTGTTATGAAAAAAAGAGGCGAAGTACATATGAAATGGCTTCGTATTGATAGCATGCACCTTTTGACGCTCTTTATTCATGATCTAATTCTTACGGTCGAAGATTTTCATCCTGTAGGAAAGGCCCGGCAATAACGTTGGGTCGAAAGGCACGCCAAGGCTGGTGGCTCATCCTTCCAACTACAGCATGAGGTCTAATTAAAGTTTTAGACTTGGTTAAAATACCATACCATGTCCGTCATCGAGGAAGAAGTGAAAATGTGAACGATGAACCGAATCAATCAATTGTCTACAGCATTTCTGGCCCTGTATTTACCTTCTGGAATCGAGCGGGCAAAGCAAGATAAACAGAGTGGAGCACAGGAAATTACCCAGCTAACAAAAGACTATTGACTTCTGCGTCCGGGACCGAGAATCGACACGACCCATGAAGACTCGGCACCGACTGCGAGGAACATGTGTCGAATCAACCACAATCACGATGCTGCAGAATGCGGGTCTCCTTGGCTGCCAAAGCTGCAGCAGAAAAACGGCTGTAACAGGTGCCGTTTTGCCTCTTGCAGCTTGCTAGCAAGATAGACAAGGAATCGATTATCGATGTCACCACAACATGTTCCTGGTGCGTATACTGTAGTGGCCGTTCCTGACATATCGTCCAAGTGACGATGTATCTTTCCTAGCGTTTTACATTTGTGAATGCTCTTTCATATGTCCAAGGCTAACTTCGCTGAAACAGTGGTATAACCTCTGGTTATGTCTGTTTGTATCACTACGGCTATCTTCCATTCGAAATATGCACGTGAGGACGTTATCTCGATTTCCTGTACTCAATTCTTGTCTCGGATGCTGCGTCTAGCTCCGCGATATTCGGTACATATAATTCCTTGCCTACCTCACTGAAACTTGCACCGGTGTAGGCTTCCGCGTTCACTGTTGATCTGGTGCCCTATCAGTTTTCCTCATATTACTGTCTGAGAAATTACGATTCCACAATGGCCTCAACCACCGGCAGTGCATAGATGCCGATGTCCAAAGCCTCTTGGCACAAGCTGCTACACTTTATATTGCTTGTTTCTCGTTTTCGTTTAACTAGCCCTCTCGCCTATTTTATCCTGCCTTGCCGAAGATTTGAGCTTCCGGGAGGCTTAGAGGCCACTTCAGCACGCAGTTTTGCATATACAAGCTTTGACTTTATTTCACAGAGAAAAAACTTAGTGTTATTTTGCCTTTCTTATTGGACAGTATACGACGGTACTAATAAGGTCGATTTATTGGCTGCAGTACGATGATCTCCCAACTTCAATTCTTCTCACATTTGCATATTACGGGATTCAGAAAGAAAAAAGACTGTTGATACCGCCGAACTCTAGAAGAAAACTGCAGTGTAATTTTATAGATTGTCTTTCTGGGGTTTGATTTGATTACAAGGGTAGAAGCTGCGCCACCCGAGAGTGTGGCAGAGACACACAAGCTATGGTCCTTGTTGGGTGGGGGTACGTATCTTTTTAAGGTGTCAGAGACTAAGAAGCAGGAGGTAAAGCTTATGCCATGCTACTCGAGATATGTGTGGAGGCCAGACCATCGGCGTTTTCGTATGACCGGCTTTGCTCAGCTTTGCTGCCACAAACAACGCCCCGGCACTGTAAGCTACCCGTTCCGCGTCGATGAATCTGTGCTTCCATAACTGAAGGACACAGTCAGAGAACGATTTGTTCCGGACGGCAAAGAAGATATGGCGGAACGGGTGAGAACAAGACTAAGGAGTGTGCTGCGTTTACAGTCTCCGACAACACCCAATGGTTGATTAACCTATAGATACCCACGATTAACATGCCCCAAGGCTTCCTGTTTTGGTCAATTTGACTTGACTTAATTTGCCGCATCCAATCTTTTAGATCCTACATACGTTTCGTGCCAAATTTACTTGACAGAAATCATGAGGCTATCACGATACTGGATATACAAGCCCTCGATGGCTTTAGGTATAACGGCAGCAGTGGTTTTTGGCATTTTAACATCCATTCACATTTTTCGGCTCGCCAAAAGTCGAGTTTGGTTCTGTCTACCATTTGTCATAGGAGGTATTTGTAAGCATTAACCTTCTTCACTGTCAAGTTATCAATTTCCCAGACATCTAGTTAAGTACTTCATTGACACGAATACAAAAATCGCAGTTGAAGTCGTCGGTTTTGCAGGCAGGGCGGTGGCCCACAACCACTACACCAACATCGGTCCCCGCATCATCGAAACCCTCTTTATTCTCCTAGCACCCATCCTCTTCGCCGCCTCCATCTACATGGTCCTCTCTCGACTCATGCGCGCCACGCACGGGGAGCAATACTCCCTGATCCGCATCACCTGGCTAACCAAGATCTTTGTCGGCGGCGACGCCCTTTGCTTCGTTATCCAGGCCGCTGGAGGCGGCGTTCTCTCCAAGGCCGATACGGCTGGTAAGAAGCACAAAGGCGAGATGATCGTCCTCTCTGGGCTGATAGTTCAGATGATCATCTTTGGCTTCTTTCTTGTTGTGGCGTATGCGTTTCATAAGCGACTCTCGGCCGCTGAAGCGAGAGGGAAGGCTACGAGCGGGAATTCGAATCTAAGTTGGAAGCGGCTCATGGCTATGCTGTATACGACGAGTCTGTTAATTGCATTCCGGAACCTGTTTCGCGTTCTTGAATATGCTATGGGAGGTTAGTATCCTTGCACCGCATGACATGGACACACCGAGACAAAACTCGGTGAACACGGCTTTTCATGGTACTGGATGCTAACTGATGATTGGACAGAGGATGGATATCTGCTGCAGCATGAATGGCCAGTTTACATCTTTGATGCATTACCCATGGCGGTTGTACTTGTCTTGTGCTTGACATTCTATGTGGCGCTTTATCAACCTGGAGGGCGGATTATCGTCTCCGAATCCAACAACGACGAGCATCTCATGTCTCCACAAGCTCGCAAGTAGTCGATATCTGTTTGGCATTTGCTGATGACGAGGTCTATACGTTCGGTACGTTTACAGCCGGTCGATGATTACAACCGTGGTTAGGGCTCATGCTTCAGAGACAGGAGGGCTTTTTCAACTGCCTTTTGCCACCCAGAAATCGCGAAGCAGGTCCTGGGCCGGCATAATTCATAATTCACATTACATCCGGGGGGAGGGTGGTGCGGGATGGTACAGGACAGTAGACTTATCAGATATACTGTACGCACAGACAGCATTCATATATCACAGAGTACAGAGTAGTTCGTATGAAGTGTATTAACCGACCGTTTTCTGTCTGTACTGCATGGCCTATGTCGTTCTCAGGAGAAAAGCAAAGAAGCCGACTAAATCATTGGCCGGCTACACTTGTAAGGTCAAATACTCTAGTACTAAGCACGGACTACAAATATGGGATTACTTAGGCTTGTACTACCCCTCTCGCCAGCATGTAGGATTTGGCTCACAAATGAAGTACGAGGAGCCACTCTGTGGGCGTCTTGTGATACGTCACTTCCATCCCGTTGTCGACGCCACAAATCTGTGGCGCACACACAGACTTGAAACTTACTCCGTACTTTCCAAAAGCAAAATTTGAAGTCTAGAGCGGCCAGTCCATGAAAAAAGTTGGCATCTGGTTTACCGTCCCGCTGTTGATCATCGCCTGCCTGGGGAAGTTCGTGGCGGCAGGGCGGTATCTGGTCCTAGCACTTGCATCCAGATCTCGAGGCATCAATCCTATTGGCTGATAGAAGGGTTGACAGGACGCTACAGTGCAGATCCGATCTCTCCTCACCCATACTGGTGGGCTGAAATCTAGAATTACCAACATTACTTATATTTCCTCCCCTCAAATGATCTCAACCATCCCGCTAGCCAAGGCTCTCGGCTCTCTCAGTCTGACCAATCAACATTTCGTCATATGCAGCATTCCAACTATCATATCCGTTGGATACCCCTTACCTCGCTCAAGTGGACTAGAACTGACAGCTGCCGTTCCACGCGTTTGATGTGTGGTAATGGCGTGGCTTTCGCGGCGCTGATGGTTGATCTCCCGCCCTGAGAAGAATTGTGAGAACGTGCAGTCCATACATAATCCTCGATTTCTCTCTGACTCTCGTTCCCTATGTAGGGGAAACCCACGAGAATCAACTTCAGAGTACACAAGTCGAAGAACTCCTTCACAATGGTTTACATCAGCCCCATAGGACGTGACTGGGGCTCTACTGTCAACTGGGACTCCCTCGGAAAGTTGTACGCATCAATTGCCATCATATGGACAGTCATCCTTGCACTGGGCTCAGCATGGCTCATCCAAAATCGTCAACTTCCATTCCTCAGAATGCGAAATATCCCGCTGGCAATCACATCGGTCTGCTTCTTACACGTGTATCTCATCAAGATATTGCTAGCCTACACGACAAATGGACACTTCCTGTGCTCCGCTGAGTTCTGGATCATGAGCATCTACTTGCCCTTCGGCATCGCCCTGTTCCAAGCAAATATGGTGCAATTACTCAGTATCAGTACCCAGCAAAGAAAGCTACTGGTTAGTGATAGAGCCTCGATTCGAGAGCGACGAAGGCCTCGATTTAGCATCCGCCGAATGCGATCTGAATGGAGAAATCTCACGGCTCTTCAGAAGACGTATGTTGGAATTGGAATTGGAATGCTCCTCCAAGTTGTCGTTACAGCAGCTATCTATGGGACAAACCGAAAACTCCAAGGACATTGGGGGAACGTCGCCCACCCTCGTGGTCAGGCGTTATGTCGGAAAGGAATTGAATGGTATGCTGTTAAACAGACACGTTTCAACATGCTGCTAACACATTTTAGGGTGCCCTCAGCGTTTTGGCAACTGTTTTGGTGCTGTATATATGGACCTTACCTGCTCTACAGGATCAGAAATGTCCACGATACACATTACTGGCGAGCCCAAACCATTCTCTGCGTTATCTCGGGGTAAGCACATCCGTCAACAGTGTTTTATTTTTTGCCTGACTGACCTGTTTCATAGGTTCCCTGGAGCTCCTTTGTGGTTCGCATCAGTCTTCACTCCTGGAAAATCCTGGAAATGGGTCAATCGATACTTCGTCCCCCCTATGTGGTTTGTTTTCCCCAAATTCTTTCTGACCTTCGATCACAATACTGACCAATGTATACTGCAGGCTCGCTCCAGGCATCTTTGTGATGCAAGCCTGTACCATCTTCTTTCCCATATACGAAGCCTACCACCAACATCGTATCAACAAAGCCTTCACGTCTGCTCTCCAGAAATGGGAAGACGACAAGTCATGGGCTGGAACGACGCTAGGTTCAGGATCTAGCTCATCCATGACCAATCACCAATCTCTGTACCAAACCAACAGCAAATCTCGTTCGGATACAGACTCGAGTGTCGGAAAGCAAGGACTAGATGTACAGGCAAATACATCAACATCTCCATACAATTCGAAGAGAATGTACACCACTGCTGCGCTCGAAGAAACTCTCCTCTCCAACCCCACTCCACTGCTACATTTCGCAGCTACGAAAGATTTCACTGCAGAGAACATCCTTTTCCTCCTCGCCGTACGACACTGGAAAGCCAAATGGGCACAGCTACGATCAACTCCCACACTAGATCTAGGACCTCAAGTGAAGAGGCGGCTTTGGGTCGAAGCTGTAGAAATCTATGCATATGCCGTCAGTGAGCGATACGCCGAATTCCCAGTCAACATCGAAGGCAGCTTGAGAAAGACTCTAGATCAGATGTTTGCTGCGGCAGTTGAAGTCTTGGTGAAATTCTCGAATAGTGGGTTCAGGGAACGAGATGACGATCCCTATTCTACTGTCACGCCGTTCGTGACGGCTCCGGCAGATTTCTCATTGAAGAATATGTCGCCTATAACGAGGGAGCTCAGCAATGGCTCGTCTTCAGTGCCGTCAACTCGTGACTTAGAGATTCGTGGCATTGAGAGCTCTGATGTGAGTATCAATGATGGTAATCCGACACACGATGATCGCGATGAGCAGGTCACTTTGCCGGAGGGTTTTGGAGAGGGTGTGTTTGACGCGGCGGAGAAGAGTGTAAAGTATCTCGTTGTTACCAACACGTGGAGGAAGTTTGTGACTGCCATGAGGGAAGGAGATCGTCGCATCTCGGCTGAGGCTTTGTATTGAACAATTATTGACGAATTTCATGACATATTCTTCGTGTGCTTTGATGTATCGCGAGCAACTCTTCAGGTCCAAATGCAGGAAAGACAAGAAATAAAAAGCAATTGCTCAAGAGAGCGGGATTTGGGTTGGGGCCGAGCTAGACCTCGCCTTGTTTACGTGCCGAACCCCCTTAAGCGAGCACAGCCCCTCCGAACACCCCATGATAGCCTGGATCTCAGAACTCCAACTAATAGAAAGATCGGACAATGTCTAAAAAGTGACCTCTAAGAATGAAATGCCAACCGAAATTTTATCCAAGCCTGGCACAATCTATGCATCCCAACCAACGAAACGCTCTTCCCAGACTGAGGGTGTCAACTCGGTACCGACCCACCACCACCTCGGCTCCGAGCCTTCCAATCAAAAAATGCAACACAGCGATTTTTTATTTTATTTTTTTGATTTTTTTTAAGAGACAGGAAACACATGAAACTGAGAGTAGAGCGGTCCGCCCCTGGCACATTAGTTATTTGAACATCTTGGAAATATTTGTCAATTGCCCTTCTCCAGGTCTTTAAAGCCTAAGGCCCCTGGTCAGAAGTTTTACCCCGTTGTCAGAGGCTTAGCTGATTGACGGAGACTCAGATTTTATAGACGCTCGAACTTTTTAAACCTCACGTTGCAACATAACTAGATCATTTCCCCGGCTTTTCAGTGTCTATACAGTGTACCCGCTAGTATAATTGTCCAGCGCGCTTTTGTAACATTTGCTGCTTTAGATCTCTTCTCCGTTTATTAAACTTGCACAACCAACCAAGTCATCCTCTTCTTGAAGAAATACATTACGATTGGGTCTAATCATTCCTCTCAATAAGAGCAGCAGATGTCACCAAATCAAGCTAGACAATCAAACCAGGGGGTGCACTGTACAAAATCAAATCGTAGTATCTGAGCCCTCCTCAGCCACATGCCTTCGGTGTCCTCCTAAAGCGGGCTTCTGGACATGAGTTAATGGGCCTCCGGAATGGCTCTAATGTATCGATTCGGTGCCGAATCGATGCGAAGTACGATATGCAACAGATTTTTCGGCATCACCTCAAGGTGCCCTGTTGGCCCAAACACAGGTGATCCAGGGTGGGCACATTATCTGAGCGGTCGCGAAAATCGATCTTGTAACCCTCGAAAATGCTGGATCTATCGGATGCTTGGATTATTGCCTTCATTGAAGACAAATGAACGTCTCCTTCATATCTTTGAAGCACTCCATCGCATCGCAATCCTGTCTAAAATAATTCCTATGAATGTGTACACCGACCCCGATCCGCCGATACACGCGAGGTATTTTACTGACAAGTTCGAGAAGTAGCATAAGTTCCATGTTATGCTCTTCGTTCTTCTCTGCCAGTAGCAGAAATGTTATGACTTCGGTGCCAACCGGGGTGAACACCCGAGACCTGCCTCCGCGAGGAGTTTTCCGCCAAACATTTTCGTCAAAGTAATACTCCGTTGTAGGTTCTGTCGGTAGGGTCGGCTACCCAAGGACCAAGCTGTGTTCGAAAGTGTCCCATTGGCGTGTTCAGTGGCTGAATGTATACAGCTTGGAAGTGTGTATCATCGGCAGTATCGTACGTACGTCCATCGTGATACGCAATCTGCATAGTACAGAGACGGCCCTTGAGGACGAGTCTGCTTGCCTTAAGAGTTGAGGTGAGTGACTCTCCTGACCACTGAATATCTGCCAACACCACTTCCGCAGCATATGTTGGATTATTACCGATCTCGAATGCAGGAGGGTCACAGCTGGTGTTCATAGATAGCCAGGACCAGGAAGTCAAGAAGTCATTCCTTGATACGTCTACCGTATCCGGTGCTCTCCAGGCAAGCTGTCGAATGATATCTTTCTTCCACAGTCCAAGAATAGAGCAATCTCCATTTAATTCCTGGAAATATTTGGTCAGGCCGGCAAAAGCGGCGACCTTGTCACTCGGGTATGTCAATTTGCGGGACGAGTAGTTCCTTGCCGTCATGTACCAAGTCTGGTAGATATCTTTGTCAGTCCGAAGCTTGTGGGTAGATATTGTATGCCATGGCAGGCGTTTCCCATTGAGGTCATCAAGGGTGAGCGCACTTAAATCCCGGTCATGTGTACCATCTTCCGAAGTAAGACGAGTCCGACACTGCCAGAAAACCTGGTCGGCGGTAAAGTGAAGTACACGAGTCGACAGCAGAGTCTCTTGGAGAGTCCATCCACGTTTATTCAGTGGATCAGAGTTGATCGGGGCAGATGCAAGTACTGAACTTCGAACGAAGGTCGTACAATACGAGCTAGACCCAGGCTCTCCTAAAACCTGTTTGCAAATACGTGATGGTTTCAGTGAGTTAAGGAAACAACCACCATTACAGTCAGCTACAGTCGAGGCCGCAATAGTAAGGTATGCGTTCTTGAAGATAGAAGCCATCTTGGCAGACTCCTTTTCCCAATCAAGAGGATCATCCTGGATAATACAGAGCGCATAAATCCAGAGGTATTGGACACCGAGGTTCCTCGTAATGATCATAGCATCGTGAAGTGTTTTTGGGCAGGCCCCAGCATCGATTTGAAGGCACTGCATAGACAAGTTCGCCCCCACTGCCTTAACACCGATTGTTGTTTGACCCCAGCAGTAGCTTAATGCTCAGTACGGCCCAATTGTCGATGTACCAATTTCGGTGATTACCAGATGCGGAAGTAGAGGGGAATGCTTTTCCCCAACATCTATGAGTCGACTTGGCAGTATCGAACTGTTGTCGGTATTGCAATTAGGATGAGCATTCTGGCATTCTTGTATCCATTCTTGTATCACAGGAACTCGATCTACAAACCGGATTCGACCCGTAGACGACCAAATGGCTCGGTGGCTGAGTGTTCCTTCCAGATGTTACTTGATACAGCCCTGACATGACAAAGTACTTACGACTGAGAGGAAACAGATATAATGAAATGTAGAGATGGGTCCGCACCTTCACTCGTTACCAGTCCGAGAGGATTGCTCCGTGACATTTTGCCCAAGAAGACTGACCCCGAATCGGGAATTTGCCATGGGAGATCCAGCTTTGACGATGAAAGGGATCCTTAAGATTTTATGAACCGGAGCCTCAAGAGCCTGGGAGAAATGATTGGTCTTTAATGTCTCCACATATACCCTCTGACCATCAAGCGAGTCATCTGGCTCGCTGCCGTCGAGATCGAGAAGCTGGAAGAAAAAGCTGCACATCCAACAGTGCGAGGCAGAGGCAATCAATCGATTAACATCATCAATATGCTCGACACGACTTCCGGACTCAAGCGAATGAGCGTTCCAAGGCCAGTCCTGTGACTCCTTGCCGCCCTTGGTAGGCAAACATAGATTGTCTGCATGATATGTATCCAGAGGTCCAATTGCCTCACAGAACGAACAAATAGGCATAAGAAACACAAACGCTAGTTGCAAATAGGGTATACAATTGAGGAAACCAGACACTTCAGCGTGGTGGAATGACGCGAGATTAATTAGGCGCGAGGTGTAGTAGACCAATTTAGCGGACACAGATCAGTCCGTGGGGATATGATTAGGCAGAAGCTCAATTGTTTCACGTGATTTCCTACCCAAGGTACGTGCTCTGCTGCCGGCAAATTGTAAGATGTGCAAACATAGGAATCCAAAAGCAGACACGCAGTCATATTTGATACTAAATATACAAATAGAAATCAGTAAACCTTAGTTATGATTTCGAACGAACAAACCATACATGATCCCACAATCCCAGACTTCCGTCACCGGACTTTACGACGTTCCTATTTCCTATCATAAAAGAAACATCTCCTTACTCCCCAGAAAGGCAGAACAGATAAGAGAACAAGAACCGCCAATCAGCCAACTCATCTCCCATCTCCCACCGACCAACAAAAAGCAAGCAATTCCCGCTTCGGTACCGACACACCACACCAACTCCTATCTCGACCATTCAAGATTCAAGAAAGCGTCCAGTCGGTGCCAGAGAGGTGATTCGGGAGCGAGTCGGTGCTGGGTGCGATGTGCAACAAAACCTTTTGTATTATCGGATTGCGACAGATGGGAGATAGAGCCTGGACCTGGGGGAAACAGTCCTCTTGAAGAGAACACCTGCAGGATCTCTTGGGAAGAGGCACGTGATACAACTTTTTGCGAGCCGGATCGACATGGGAGTGTTGTGTTGCCGAAGTGGTCTCATGTTTGAAATGATTGACATGGTGAGGGCAGATCAGGAATAGCAAGTCCATATCTCCCCTCTCTTTCAAAAGCAGGTATTCTCACTCTTTCGAGGATAAAGATGTATTGAGATTGAGTGAGTTAGCTAGCTGGCTGGCTAGCTATTGAGTGACTCTCCGCACGCACAACGTGGACCTGTGACAAGTCTCACACTTGCAGCATTGCCAGCACGCAAGAATATAACAGCATGTCAAGAATTTTCAGGTGGATTCCCGCCCAGCCTGATCCCAAACCCAAACCCAAACCCAAACCCAAACCTAAGCCCAAGCCAGTCTGTCAACGCACCCGCTTGAATCGCGAAGCAAAGCAAGGCAGAAGGGACTGAAGAGAAGAAAAATGTGTACCATCAATCCATAAGATCATCCATTGCCCCACAGGTCTCCGTGGGTGTTCATTCCTCTCTCTTTGCCCAACAACATGTTCGTGTCATGTGTCCCCTCCGGTTTCCATCTCGTGTCACCACAACGCTCGTCTGACATTCACTACTGAAAGACACATCATCCTCCCATCCCGATCCCTCCATTAAGTAACCCCCTCATCCGTCTCATCAATATTCGTAATCTTCCTCTTCCCACCCTCCCTATACCCCTGACTCGGCGGATGAATCGGCATACTATCAAACGTACTCCTACCACCCAAACTTCCCGGCACCGCCGCCCCTCCCTCGCCCTTCATATCGCCATGTGCTGTCTTGTTGAGATTTGGATTTCCGATTGCGTTTTGCGAGACTTCTTGTTGGAGGGGAGAGGAGTGGACTGGTGAAGCGGAGTTTTGCGATTGTTTGGAACCGTCGCCGCCGCGGGTGGAGTTGCGCGGGGAGACGCGGCCGGTCTGTGGAGGGGTCAGGATATTAGTGAGGGATCAGAGGAGAGGATAAATGACATGATAAACGGAGAAATGGTATGCAGTGGTGGTAAGGAAATGTGATGGGATACAAAACATGGTGTGCTAACATCTGAGGAATAATAGTGTAGAACAGAACAGGACAGAGCAGAGCAAAACAGTGAAGAGCACAAGACAGTATACGGCGGAATGTTGACGGAGGCAATACAAGAATATGGCGTAAGACACAAAAGTATGGGTGTAGGAGCCGTGAGGTCCATTCACAAAATCCAAGGCATACGGCATCTTGCATGGTATATTCACCTCGCAGTCTTCGAAGTCGAAATACAAGGCATATAACAATCGGGGAGTGCGTGCGTGTCGTCACAACACATTAACTTCGCGACGTGGAAGAGTCGGACTGTGACCAGCCCTTCCCGACTTGTCGGACGGTGCCACTGTGCTCAGAATTACTACGACTCACCTGTTTAGCCCATCTCAGCCCACAGCTGTTGCATAGATCTCTCTGTCCGCTAGGTCCGCGACGCCATTCAGGGGTGACTCGCGTGTGACAATTCGCGCAGTCTCGGTGAGGGTGTCCGGCGCCTTTCCTTCTCTTGCGCTTCTTCTTGCTCGAAAGGAGGGCGGCTAATTCTTCGGCAAGTAACCTGTTGCTCTTCTCCATTTGACGAAGTTCGAATTGCCAACTCGTACATCGAGTCGTCTTCAACTCATCAAAAATATTATCCTCAGATGCTAATGCCAGATCCTGCGACCCAATCGGGAGACCTGATCCACCTGCCTGAGATATAATTCCAGTATTCGCGACGGATGTCGATCCACCGGTCCTGGGCGTAGCGACCACCAACTCTTGACTCAGATCTGTCGACAGAGCTGATGGGTGACTGTGTGGTGTCGACTCTTCGGAAGGCATATCTATTCTTTGTATTGGGCTTACCGACTTTGATCCATGCGAGCCAAGAGCAGGGGCTACTTGACGTGCAGACGACTTCAATAGTCGAGTCTGAGCAACGAGGAACGTTGGCTTCTGACCCTCGGAGGCATCACCAGGATACAAAGTGGTCTGCGCCTGCAGAACCAGACCTCTTTTGTTCAGTATCTCATGCTTGTGGGTTACACGCTTCCCAGTTCTTGCTTTCTCCAAAGAGCGGCCGAATTCCACTCTCGATTCAGCACGCATCAGAGCTTGAATGCTAGTGCCAACGAGATCTTCGGATGACCGGTCTAAGAGTGTTCGCACATTCGATGAGACGAACAGGAACATGCCTGATGTAGATAACTTGGTCCACATCTCACTCTCACCGATACCCCCAGCTGCCTCGATGTCGTGGCGGTGCAGGGCGTACACTGGTCGTTCTCTGCCGACCAAAATAATGCACTTTCGACCTTTGCCTTGCTCTACACATAGAGAACCGTGACTTTCGAACCATGTGTAACCGCTCTTCTTTCGTCTGATACGGAATACAACATTGACTGCTGCTCCCGTTGATGTGTCCTTCAATTCTCGTGTGACAGGTACGATATCACTGGGATGGCAGACGGATGATAATGCTGTCCCGACGAGCTCTGATGCGTCGTACTCCAGTACGTTACGGCACGATGGCGATAGGTACAGGAACAGTCCTTTCAATGATAGAATATGGACAACGTCGTCGGTGTTCTCCAGCAAAACCTTGTCCCACATGCGTTTCGTCAACTCAGATTCCGAGCTGCTATTGATAGAGCTTAATACTGTGGAGACATCATCGCGACTGATGGTCTGGCCACCATCCATAGGTCGGCTCGCTTCAGGAGGATTCCAAACATATCTCGGCAGAGCTCCTTGTGAATAATCGACCGTGTACAAACCGCTCGAGTTTTTCGTCTCCACGGCAGTGGGCTTCTCGACAAGATCGACCTGGAATCCCACGAAATATCTGATCTCCTTGTCGTCCTCTCCAGTGATGGGTATCATGGTCAGCAAGTTCATGAACGGTTGACCTCCTTTCCGATAGTTGATCAAACTGCGTTGAGCTTCCTTCTTATCGTGTATCCTGTTCCGGAGATAGTACACAGAGTCATTGTCCACGAACTCTCTCCGGGCTCCGGCTTCGACCTTGCCTTCTGGCGATTGGAGAAATCGACAATTCTGGCCCTTGACTTCGTGCTTCGTGTATCCTGTCAACCGCTCGAAAATGTCTGAGACGTAGATGATCGGGCAGTCGTAAAGTGTAATGTCGCAGACAACGAAAGCACATGACATATCGACCTTGCCGATGTCAATCTCAGGATTCTTTCTCGTCGCAACTTTCATCAAGGCTCCTAGCATATCAAACCCACTAGACGAGTAGATTCCGTGATAGCCAGATGATTTTGGTTCCGGCTTTGGACCGATTTCAATGTCGGCTTGAGGGTCTGCACCCGATGCTGGAGTTGGGGGTTGCGGTATGCTGTATGAAGAATTCTGATTGGAAAGTTCTGGTGGCATAGCGGAGACAGGCGAATTGTATGAGACCATATTCTGGTTCATGCCCACAGCTGTAGGTGAGGTAACTGAAGCATTGTCTGTGACGACCAGACCGGGTATGGGCGTGGCGATGTCGTTGTTGTCCTCCGCGCCGCTCATACTTGGAGTTTGATTCGGTAATCCATCCGACATGTTCGGAGGCATCATGAAATTGCCTTGCATGCCATCCATGTTGCCATTCCCGAAATTCTGCTGGTAGTTTGCAGGCGAAAACATGTTCATAGCATTCGAATCTTCCTCCGACATGCCCTCCATTCCCATAGGCGAATATCCCATCATGTTTTGCATCATTTCCGCAGTCATTGCGCCGTATTGTGAATTCGTGTTGATGGTCAGATTGTCTTGCATAGGCATCGAGGATGAGAAGCCCATCTGCTGGCCAGACATGTTCATTCCAGAAGACATATCCACGTATCCCCCACCCATCGTCATCTCATCTCCAGACTGCCTGCGCATATGACCTTGCGAATCTCCCGGCCCCGTTGTCTGCGGCACAAACTGATAACCATTTAACGAGCCATTCGCCGTGCCGAACTCCATCATCGAAGTCCGGCGATCCATCTCCTGAGGGTTGTACGTCTGCGGTATGCTCTGCCGCCGCTGTAGCTCGTTATTGTTTTGCATTATAATATCGTCCAACGTGTCCCCGCTGAGGGGCATCATCCCCATATCGACCTGGCCTTCATTCTCCGGCGAGGCTGCCGGCGGCACCATGTTCATGCTCGATGATCGCGAAGGGCCATTTCGTCGTCGCTGCGCAAGCCGCTGTTGCAAGTCCTCCTGGGAGAAGGGGCTAGAAAAGAAGTTGTTCATGGTCTCCCAACATCTGTCCGGACTCACTCCGGACTGCTGTCTTCTACGTCAACCGTTGGTGTATTGAGTTCGTAGAGCGGATTCATGAGACTGTCTGCAGAGGAACGGGGTAGACGTGTCGGGTATCATGAATGGTGGCACGGAGGTTTATTGTAGCTGCTCTTCAACAACAATGCGACTCGTCCTCCCTCGTTGCAGCAAAATCGAGCTGCAGAAATACCCCCACTCCAGACAAAGCAGAAGGCTAATACCAGCTGCCGTTCTATTCCAGGTATTGTGTCGCCACAATAAGGCTATCGAGATCGGCTGGTGACGGAGGCTGCTTGGATGGGGTAGAAGTTGTCCTTCAAAACGTCTAAAAAATGCACCAGTTGGCGCTATCAAGTCGTGAGAAGACTGCAGAGAAGTCCACGATGTGCTCGTCACGAACGGGACAATGCGATTTAATGCTGAGAGGAAGGGTGCGGCGGCGGAAGGCGCGGGCTCGCCTTGTGTCTTTGGGAATTTGTTTGGTGAGGTCTATGATAGGACAATGGTAGGGATGTCTAGCTGCCGAAGGTGGTACTCTACAGCAGCTCTCAGTCGGGACCCTGGGTACACTCGGCTGGCATGCGGTTCGTGCTATCCGAATACTGTTGCGTTGATGTCGCTGGGAGCAGGTATGAATGTCGTCAAGTGCTGCGTCGCGATTGAACGTTGTGAGAGCGGATGTCTTCGAGTGAGGTAAGAGGGTGGAGAATAATGGAGTAGAGATGATGGATGTTGTTAGGTCGTCGGATTGATTTCGCAGCGAGAGACGGACACACAGACAAATGAGCGACGATCCCGCACAGCTCACCATGCGAGCCTGACGTCCCCACTCTTTCAGCTATCAAACGATCCCGCCTCCGACCCAAACATCGCATTCGAAAGATTGCCATCCATCAGAAACCCACGATCGCAATGTGGCCCGACTCGTGTGCCGCATGAGATGTGAATCGTGATCTGGAAAGAAGTGCAGCTGAGAATTAAATGTCCACTATAATTATATTACATAGGGCCCCTGATCACTCTTCACCTATTCACAAGCACGGCCTTGGTCTCCCTGGAAAACGTGGGAAGGGTCTAGGATGATTAATTGGGAATTCTGCGACAAAGGGCCGCTCTCAGATTGGCCTGCGCCAGCTGCTAAAGATCCGCCACGCCACCCACAAGCAAGCAAGCAAGCAACCAACCAACCTCATATCAGACGACAGCCTCAAACTCTCGCTATGCTAAATGATGACCAGGCCCCCGGAACATCCTCCAAAAGAAAAATACACACAAAAGGAATGATAAGGTGTGCGAGTGTGGTATCAAATCGTTCTATCATCATTCTTGTCCCTTTCCTTCCATCCATCCCTTGCGTCAACAACTCCGTCCAGCCCAGCTACCCTTTTTTCTCCCACTCAACCAAAATAAGCCCGCACTGTCTGTTGCGTCTCGGGTGAGAATTGCAGAAGGATTTGAGCTGGGTCCAAGCCGGCTGTCTGCAGCAACATCTTTGCAGCCGCAACTATCTGGGTTGCGTTCTGTCCTTGGAGTGTCTCGGCTTCCAAAGCTTGGACCATGAAGCCGAAGATCTTTCCAGCTTGGGTGATAACAGCGGGGTTTTGTCTGCGATAATTAGTGATGGCCTCAAGAAAGTGAAGATTTGACTTACTGCTCAATCAGCTGCGCAAGGTAAAGATACGCATATGGTGCAGCCTCTTCATCATTGACAACAGGCAGAGTATCAATCCATTGAACAATAATTTGTTGTTGGTTAGGCAGACTAGAAGGATTGAAGTGGAGGACCTTGGCGATAGCTGCACATGCATTCTCAGTTGCGTAGACGTCGTCATCTCCTCGAGCATTGGGGAATTGCGTGACTTGGAAGAGAAGGTCAACAGCTGGAGCCAAGAACTCCGACCATTGTGGGCCTCCCTTGTGAGCAGCGACACCAATACCATACGCAGCAGCCTGGCGGTTGGCAGGAGCAGAATCTCGACATCCAGCGACCAAAGGCTCAATAATGTAGTCCTTGTAGTTCCAGCTTTGGTCGCCGCAGAACTCAAGAACATCGTCCATAATGCAAAGACCCCACTGTCGTTGCGTGGGATCTTGGCTCTTCAGGAACTGCTCGTAAGTAGCATGGAGACGCTCCCAAGCCTTGAGGAACGCAACGCCATGGTTCTTGAAGATGCAATGGTAAGCCTTGTTCATGTCGGAAAGAAGAGTCTGATCGTCCTCAATAGCGAACATCATATCCTCAGACTCTTCCTCGCCCTCCTCCTGTTGGCCTTCAAGTCGCTCTTCTGCGCGCGCTGCAACACGATCCTTGTAATCTTCAAGTGCCGAGAATGCCGAATCAATGAAGGTCTCCATGTGCTGAGGAGTAAGACAGTCCTTGCCCATAACTTCCACAGACTCGTAAAAGCACTGGTACATCTCGGCAAGTGTATCGACAGCAGGCTCAGCGCTAAGAACTTCAAGGAGCTTGACAATTGTGCCATTCCAAAGACCACTGAGTTGATTTGATGGATTGCCAAACGCTTTCTTGTATGAGTTCAGCAATTGTGGAACACACTTGGCAGATACGACACGGACTGGATCATGGAAGAAGAATGCAAGGCCAGGCAATGCGATCTTTTCCATAACCTCAGGGACGTAAGGCGCAAACGCACCCTCGAGAACTTGGGCGTAAACAACCAAAAGCTCGATAGCCATGTGCTTATCATCAAGAGTGCTAGTCTTGATACCAATAACCTTACCCTTAAGAGGCACAAGCTCCCATCCTTCTTCTTGCTGAACCTGTTCAACCTGCTCTTCATCGTCCAAGAGCTGTATGTCGGCCTTGGCGCTAGCCAACTCCATGAGCGGTGGCATAACACTTGGGAGGAATGGCAAGAAGTCAGCACCAAGGACTCTGCACATGCGGCCCCAGCAGTGCATCAGATATTGTGCTTGCGGATCATCAGCATCGACAATACCCTGTTGAATGGTGGCCAAAGTTTGCACCAGGTTCATAGCATCGTTTCCAAGTCGCTCCTTACCAACAGCAAGAGCAATGAGCGTAGCGCATTCCATGGCCTTGGCTCGAAGTAGACGAAGCTCCTTAGTATTTTCCTGCTGCAAGACGTTGAACAGCAACGGCATAAGAGTATCGTAGTACTTGGAAAACGCGGCTTCAGCAGAGTCGGCAATGGTTGCAATGGTGGACAAAGCTTGTTCTTGGACGTATCGTTTTGGACTCTGAAGTAATTGGAAGAGGTGGGTGAGAAGGTCGTCGAGATATGGCTCCAGAATGTTCTTTTCGGCCTCCTCGCAGAAATTGACCAATGCAGCAGCTGCGTGTGCTTGGACTCGAGGTTCTGGGGAATCGAGAACTGGGACGATAGCTGGTACAACAACTTGGTGATACTTTTCTTGCATGGTCCCAGCAAAATCGGTACTCATTTGTCCAAGAGCATTACATCCGGCCCACCGGACTCGTGAGTGAGGGTCTCTCAACGCGGGAACGACAAGCTCCAAAACCTGGTTGAGTTCGCCAATCATCAAATCTCTGCAGCCTTCTGAGATGGCAGAGATGGCCATCAATGCTGCATGTCGATCTCTCCAAGCATCCGAGTTCATCATTCTTGGAAGCCAGCTGAATGTAGGTGCCAGGATAGTCTGTCCGCCGAGCTTGTTTGCCAGTCGGTCCATACATTGCTCTCCTGCAACGTGGTTCAGATCACTTTCCTCGGGATCCATCTAGAATGTTTCAGCAAAACTCCCACATGAAGTTTACTTGCACTTACATCGTCGGAAGCATTCCACTCTGCCGCATCATCGTCATCCACGCCAATGTCTGTCATCAGACTGAGACATTGCGTGATCATATCGGTAGTGTATGTCTCGTCCTTCTTGACCATTGCAGGGGCATAGTCTGCAAAAGTCGCCATCAACTCAAGCGCATTTTGCCGGGCTTGGTCTGTAAGCTCCTTGTCTTGAATAACCGAAATGCTGAAAAGGACCAAATTGTGGAAAAGCGGTCGGAACATTTTTGGCGCAACCTCAGCAAGATCGATCAGCGACACAATTGCTCTGCTTAACTCTTCGGACTCCTGCTTCTCCTTCAGCGGTGGAAGAATACTAAGAACTTCGGGAATGAGAGCATAGTACTTTTGCTGCGACTTCTTGTTGATGCTTCTGAAGAAGGACGCAAAAGCTTCCATCGCAGAGAGACACACCTATCCTGTATTAGCAGCTGAAATTGGCAAAAAAAAAAAGTGATGGTAGCATACCCCCGCATCGCTGTCCTTGAACCCAGCTGTAAAGGCCGCAAGAACTGTGTCTTCGTGTTGCTTTTCAATAATACCAGGAGTTGTTGAAAATATTCTGTATGCAATTTCTCGTTGTCCAACTTCCTTCGATATGCTGAGTGTAAAGAGAACGCCCAGAATCTCAGGCCATTGCTGTTCTGCCTCTTGTCAGTTTCCGTCTTTGCCTTATATGCCCTCCTCTCTATGAACATACTGTTATCAGAATATTCTCTGGCGATTTCCGCAACTGCATCTCCGATCTTATTTCGAACACTGTTCGTGGTTTCCGTGCCCAAAGCTTCGAGGAGTTTTTGTCGAATAACGTATCCATCGGCTGCCTCTAATGAGAGGAAAGTTTCCACGGTGGAGTCATTTGGGAGCTTGCGCGCCTTGGAAGCTATGCGGCGAAAGATAACTGAAGCGAACGAACGGGTCTGGAAGAGTACACCAGATTAGTGAAATGTCTCGCGGAGAGGGATGGGAGGGCAGGTCTCACCGTTGGGTCGTTTGAGCCTTGAATCTGTTCAACGAGGCCCATCAGGAGCACCTGCGGTTTTGAGGCGGTCCAGTTGTTGGCCAAATGCTCCTCCGCCTGAGATCGAACGCTATTGTCGGATGATTGCAGCGCATCTAGGAGCTGCGCAAGCTCATTGTGCACGTCGGCTGGGAGAACCGACATTTTTACGGTTCGAATGGACTCTGACGAGAAGATTCTGTGGTATATGGCGCGTACGAGAGCGTTGTGCGATCTGGAAGCAAAGTCCCTCGCGTGGAATAGTAATTGGTGCGCGATCTAGGAGACGTAGATTTGTAGTCCGTTGCTGATGAGTGTCAGAGATAAAGACTTGGCTTGTGGTAGGAAGCTACTGCCAGCCTCAAAGGGGCGGTAGTGGTCCGTATTGTCGTACCTTTGTTTTGCACACTGTCGGCGCGGTGAAGCGGCTTCGTGGTTGACGATGGTATTATGCTGCGAGGGCACAGTATTTGCTTTTGACAGCCCGCAAAGAAGTAGAAAATAAGAAGAATGAAGATGTCCGACCGAGTCCAAGATATTTGTGTTGACGTGGTGCGCAGAGGGGTCCGGAAGTTCTTGTAGTGGGGTTAAACATTTGTTGTCCTGGGCGCGAATAAAATGTTCATGCATCGCCAGCCCTTTTTAGCGCAGAAGACAAAGCAGTTGTTCGCGTAGCGTAGCCGAACGTGACATTGACAGGTGAATAGTCCCTTGCTTCCTGGTTTCAATGATTCATTTTCTGGTGATGAAGCATCAGCTGAGCAATACGATCTTCTTAAATCGGCTTGTTGTGTACGGAAGGAAGAGAAAGACACTTCTTCATAATGTGCACATGGGTAGATTTTCATGATACTGCAATTGGCTGCCGCCAAAGACTCAATGTAAATAAGTACCGCGAATGCGTCCGTGGGATATTAACCTTCTCAGCGGCAAAATACGTCAACATTGCAGCACCTCAAGGATGGCTTCTCCAGAACTCCCATTCAACAATTAGTAAGATATTATGACTGTATTCGAGATCAATCGTTCAGATCGAGTTGTGATTCAGGTCCAAGAAGTTGTGGTCCGTGCTCCTGTCACTTCCCTCCAGCCCCCGCCATTCGCTCAACCCTACTGGACCCCGCGATATTGCTCTGCTCTCAAGACATCTCTCCACCCACAAGTTCGTCCCCATCGCATGTCCATCACAGCATCTGCCTTCGACTAATAAACAACTTGATCAGTTATAGAAGGTCAATCTTCTTCTCATCAACCTCACGTACGCATCAACAAATACACCAAGAATGGCAGACCCCACCCAATCGCCAGTTCCTGAGCGTGGAGGGGCAGCCAGCCCTTCCCATAATGGTCAAACCATCAATCACCGCTCCAGCTTTGCAGAGAATATGCGCCACTCACCAAGATCCCAACGACATCCCTCGTTCCCTCAATCTGCAGTACAAGAGCTCCTAAATCATCCGCCAGTTGCAAAGTCCGCGGACCCAAGATTCGCTGGTAGAGATTGGAGACAAATACGCGTTGGAGAGCTTGTGAACAAGGAGGAAGTTAGATGGGCACAGTTAGATACAGGCGTTGAACAAGCTACAAAGGTTGGTTACCAATGTGTTATCTGAAATACTGTGTCTGATGCTCCTATAGCTATTAATTGAACTCGGACCTCCAAATGTCATCCTACTCCGCGAGAAAGCCGACGACACGAGCGCATGCGGTACTTTCGACTATAGCGATCTCAATGCATACCTTTTGGTTGTGGTTGGTCTTGCAAGCCCAGAAGGAGAGCAATTGGAGATATTTGATGCCCTAGCCAAAAAGGCCAGAGAAGGAGCGTTGATCCCGATTCGGGACATACAAACGCTGGCAAAGAAAAGCCCTCTCATCACCTTATCAGAGTCAGAGGATTTGACAAAGGCTATGGAGCACTTTGCGAGCGGTGTCCACAGAATCCTTGTTTGCAAAGACGGTACCACGGAAGTGGTTGGAATACTGAGTCAGTTGAAAGTAGTCAAATTTCTATGGGACAACGCAACTAGCTTCCCAGCTATTGACGCTTTGTATCCTGTGATTTTGAGGGATCTCGGTGTCGGAACTCAACAAACCATCTCCATCAAGTATGTGTCCCAAAACACGGCAACGTTACACGGTGCTAACTATTCTAGTGGCGACCGATCCTTGACGGATGCTCTTCAGCTGATGAGTAATGAAGGACTCACCAGTGTAGCTGTAGTAGATAACGCATTAAACGTTGTTGGCAACATCTCTACTGCGGATGTTAAACTTCTTACGAACAGCAGCAGCTTGCCATTACTCAAGTCAAGCTGTATCCACTTCATTTCCGTAATCCTTAGCGAGCGCGGCATAGGCGATGGAAAAGATTCGTTCCCAGGTAAGCAGTGCAAATTCCACCTGAGATTCAAGCCTTCTGATAACCTTGCAGTCTTCCACGTTACACCTTTCTCTACTCTTGCGCATACAGTTGCCAAGCTTGTTGCAACCCGATCCCACAGAATGTGGGTCGTTGAAGCAGCATCGCCATCTCCTTCGGCAACACCTCTGCCAACTCCATCGATGACGAGCTCCTCGATGTCGAGCGCAATCCTATCCTCTCCCGCAGTATCTACTCCTGCATCACCAAGTCTTGCTACAACATTCCCAGCAGTGTCTGCAGCCGCGCTTCCAGGGGCTCGTATCTCAGGACGTCTCACTGGTGTGATCTCATTGACAGACATTCTCAATCTCTTTGCTCGGCAATCCGGCCTCAACCCATTGAGCCCGAATGATCAGAGAGCTCGCAGAAGACGCAGTTCCAGCAGTTCAGTGCGACCAAGCATCGATTCAGCACGCAATTCCAGCATCGATCTGCGCAGATGAGGTAGCTAGATTGATTTTCCGAAGGTCCGGACTTCTTGGACCCCAAATTTTCCGAAGGTTCAACGGAGTTATTAAAATGAAAGGCAAGCTGGACATTCAATTGTCATCGGGTATGGCCGCCACTTGAGGAATGGGCTCTACGGCAACTTACACGGCTTGGGCCGGTGTAAGTGTTATACTCCTAGAGATGAGTACGAATGAATGAAGCTATGCCAGATATGGAACATTAAATGCAAGAAATCCTGATCACAGTAAATGGAAGGTCGCTTAGCTAGGCTCAATGAACCAAACAAAGCCGGGCTTTGCTGCATTCCCGGAGTGCTCCTTGCTGACAGCTAGGATCCGCAGTTGGCGATGTGATGTATCGAAGCCATTATGCAGCCCTATCCTATCTACCATCGGAGTCTAGTAGGTAGGCCAAACCCCATCTTAATTCGCGATCACATGACCGTATGTAATCACGTGCATCGTGCTCAAAAGGTTTGTTGCATATTGCAATTTAATCGTCGCCCTCGAGCGTTCGAGCGTTCGAGAGTTCGAGTGTTCGTACTTGGCGGGAACGACCGCTATCGTCCTCTGACTTCTCTCACCGAGACCTTCCAACCACCCATCGATCAACCTTCAGCCTCATTTCGTCCCATCAAAATCAACATCGTTTGAGATACATAGACCCCATTCCTGCTGGGAATACTGAATAAACACGATTTTCCTCGATTCTCTTTGTGATCAGGTTCCCATTATCCCCAGTGTTATTCCACACACACGAGACACGAGGGACTGAGACCAAAATCATCGCCCCTCTGCAGCAATTCATCGTCAATTTGACAGCGGATCACCAGCAAATTGAAACGGGAAGTTTGAGACATGCCGACAGCCATGGGGTTACAAAAAAGCAATTTCTCACAGAGAAGGAATTGTTTCTCGAAATCTCTACCAATCAGAGCACAATGCCCTTGTTGGATGTATTGGTATCCAACCAAATTTCTGGGGTCCAATGCACCGTTCAGCTCCACGACCCGCACCTGCAGCATGATGCAGCTCGAGTCCAAGGGGCCAAATCCTCAGCCCTGAGGTTAGCTGGTGACCCTCGCTGTGACATATTCTCGAATGGCCTTCTTCATCATCTCCTCAGTGTCTTGGTCTCGTCTCGGTTCCCAAAAGTTTCTGCAAATGTATGTATCTCAGTCCCTGTAATGTAGTATCACTTTGACTGACTGCACGCTGCAGCTCCTGCCCCCTCTTCTGAGCTTTCGGGAAGGCAGTTCCGTTATCGTGTTCTGGCGCGTCTACGATGGCAGTGACGGAGGACAACAGTCAACCAGATAATGTACCACCAGCTGCCTCGGCCCCGGAGCATGTCGCAGCTAGAGATTTTGCAGCAGAGCCAGAAGAGCGTCCCTCGGACATTGATCTCTTGCCCGAAGAAGAGCCACATCTTCGTCACTCAAAAGAAAGCTCACCGGGGCATATGTCACCGAACCCTGGCAGCACTTCAGTAGACCAGACCACGTCAGAAGTTGCTCCGCAAGACCCATCGGTGCCAGATATCAAAGTGCCTAGTCCAGCAGTCGCTGCTCTGGAGCCTCCGACTGCCACTGGGCCTTTGGCAATCCCGCCCAGAAAATGGCTCACCATCGATGGCAAGCAAGGCGCCTGGCAATATGAGCCTGGGTATTCCCGTCCAAGATTTGTCGAGAAGAAGTTCATGAGCAGACTCAAGGACAGCAACGAAGAAACTCTTCTCAAAGCAGCGCGCTTTGGCCATGAAGATATCGTGGCGTTCCTCCTTCTTGAGCAGAAGGCTGGCACAGAGTTTGTCGAAACTCAACGGCATAGGACGCCATTACTCCTGGCAGCAGAAGGTGGCTACGATATGATAGTCAGAATGTTACTAGACAATGGTGCTAGGTGGAAGGTGACCGATACTTGGAAACGGACAGCACTGCATCTGGCATCTATGAATGGTCGAGATGAGATTATTCAACTTCTCTTCCACCGTACCGGAATTGGTGTTGACGATAAAGACGAGCAAGGTGAGCTATTTTCTCGGTGATTGCTTTCAAGATCTCGAACCTACACCGCACTTGCCGTTCAGGCCTCATGAAGCGTCTAAAAGTTTCTGACAGAGTAGAGCAGGCAGTACCGCATTGCACCTCGCCGCTCGTAGCGGAGAAGAGGAAGCAATCAAATGTCTCTTGGATCACGGAGCGGATGTGCAAATGAAAGACAAGAAAGGAAACACGCCTTTACATCTCGCTGCTAAGAAGGGCCTCGCAGCTGTAGAAACACTTTTACGCATCGCAGCTACACTCGTTGATGAGCAATCCAGCAGCCATCGAACATCTTTAATGCAAGCTTGCGACCGACCGCCTTCCGAAGACAGCGAAGATATTGCGAAGCTTCTCATAGACAATGGAGCCAACATTCTGGCTCGTGACAACAATGAGGAGACGCCCTTATTTCTTGCAGCATTGAATGGAAATGATCGAGTCGTAAAGCTGTTGATCCAGCATCACGCTGACATCAATTATCTCAACATTGATGGCAACTCCGCCCTCTTTGGCCCCGCAAGACTTGGATACGAGGAAACTGCTCGACTTCTGCTGGATGCGGGCATCGATAGTCGTATTGTCAACAACGATACTCCAATTGGACGCACAGCTTTGCTTGAAACCGCGAAGTATGACAAAGCCAATGTCGCGCTTTTGATCCTCGAGAATTGGGCGCAGAATGGTTACGATCACCAGCATCTGCTGCAGGCCGCTCTCTTCGAAGCGGCTCTATATGACAGCTCTATGGTCGCTCGATTGTTGGTGGAGAGAGGAGCAAGCATTAGCGAAAAGGAAACGGCATCAAACAAAACTCCTGTTGAGCTTGCAAACTCACGTGGCAGCACGAAGGTTGTTGCTCTGCTGTTAGAGAAGGGAGGTCAGCTCTTCAGCCAAGGCCCGTCACTGGAAGCACATATGCCAGATACCCCATCCGAGATCGAAGCGAGTCCGTTGATACCCGTGGACAGCAAAATAGATTTGGGATTTGGATTTAAGTCCACAATTGTGTCCTTTTTCTTTGATAAATATCACGAGAACTCGGCCATAGTTCGGCCACCCGTACAGAGCGTGCTTTATGACCATAGCCCCGAGGCCATCAAAACTGGGCTCGACGCAGCGGCTGGAATAGATTCCAACAAGAAGAACTTTCGATGGCTACATATTCCGGGTAACAATCCTGTCTGGGTCAATGTGAGAGCTCATGCAGTGTGTTTAGAGAACTTCACTAATTTTTGTGTACAGAGCCTGATTACCCGAATCTACAAAGATTGTAGACCTGCAGACAGGGCTACCTACTTTCAGAAGAAGTGTAAACATTTGTTTGGTGAAGAAGTATGGTCAAGGCACCAATATCAAATGTCTTCTGCATCCGTCGCACATCGAAGGTTCATCAGGCCTATTTGTCAGCAAATCCAAATTCCGATTGACAAGACAGATAAGGATAACATGATGATGGTTCTTCCGTATTTTCATGTATGTCTTTGTCTCGCAGCGCCGCTTCATTTGCTTCAAACCGATACTAATTTTCTTCTCACATAGTGGGAAACAACGAAAGCACGAGACAAGATGACGAATGTAATCATCGAGGCAACGAAAAGCTACATTGGTGATGTTCGTCCATCGGCGACAGCAAAAGTGAAAGAGCTTAATTTAGCTTTGAAAGAGCTCGAAAGAGCTCGGAAGGCGGATTATGATGAAGGGGAGACCTCGAATTCTGACTCAAACTACGATTCTTCGAGCTACTATAGCTATACCGAGTCGTCATCCCGAAGCTCGATCGTTGAAAGGACAAGGAGAAGCAGGAGGAGTGGAGGTGAGAATGAAATGCCTGACAATATAGACGAGCTGGAATGGACAATTCAAAGGGTCGGTCGAAGGAATCCAGAGACTATCAATGCTGGGCGATCAAAGAGTGCTGCTGTTGCAAGACCGGAAGAAGAGCGGAGACGGAAAAGGCGGATCGAGAAGATCGCAGAACTTGCAAAGACAAGCCGGTCAGCAGATGATAAGCTGGTCTTGAGTTATATGTTCGATGAGACTGCCCCCATGCACTTCAGAAGAACATTGGACCGTGAGTTGATCAAGCACATTCGACCCTGTCCAGTTGTTCAACGTCCGTTAAGAGTGTTCAAGACACTGATCAGATCGCCATTCTCTAGAGTACTATTACTACACCCTCCCTACAACGGAAGCTCGTGACAAGGATCAAGTTATAACGCGCCACTTCGAAAGGACCTGGGCGGGTGACGACACGCTTGTTTTAATGGTAGACCAGCTTTGGCTTTGGATCCTAGACAACGGTATGTATTTCTGCTCCCATCTTGTAGTACACAAATTTTGAAACTAGAATAGATACGATAGTCACAAGCTTCCCGCAGCGATGGGACAAAGCTGAGAAGCAAGGGGATCGTGACCCTGATCCTAGTAACGCCTCGGACATCGTTGAGACTGTACTCCGACATGTAGCCAGAACTGATCGTCGTCCACTTGAGACTCCTCTTGATCTAGCCGAACTAATCGCTAGCAAATGTATCGGAACGATGTTTGAACATCCAGACATTGCAAATGACAAATTGCGGTTTTCGGAATTCTTCGAGGTGTCTATTGGCAATGTCGTAAGTTACACAAAAGAAATCAATGGTTTCCATTCCTGACATTTATCCAGACCAATGAGGAATCAAAGATGTTCGATGAGTTCACAGAACTGTCAAAAAGACTTGCTACTGGTGACCATTTCGCCGATGATCTCGACATGCTCTTCGACATTTCAAAAGAGACGGACTTGATTAAGGAGATCAAAGACATTCGAGATGAGCTTCACATTATTTCTACTGTTCTTTCCGATCAAGAAAGGGTGCTAGTGGAGATGGAAGCAATCATACGAGCGATGAAAGACGGCAAGGTTCATGAGCCGGCAGAGTCAGCGCACATTCCGAAAGACCCTCTACATACTGCTCCGTCCTATCAAGGTCTCGTTGGGAGCGTTCGCAGACACATCGAGACTGTCAAAGGGCTTGACAAACAAGCTGAGAAAACTTATCTTTCTGTCAGTTGAGCATGGATCTAGCAAGAGAAGCCTACTGACGGTGACAGTTGAACGATCTGTTAGATCTGAAGCAAAAGCAAGGTACGTCGGTTCGCTCCGTATTTCAGGATCCACGAATAACCCGAGAATAGCAAACGTATCGGAAGCTCGGTCTCAGCGACAACAAGCTCAGGAGACCGCGAGACAAGGTCAGACCTTGATGCTTTTTACTGTCATCACAGTGTTCTTTGTAAGCATTGATCCGTCCCACAAGTAATGCTGCAGTGACTTCGCTGATTTAGACTACCATCAGCTTCCACTGAGCTTCCTTACAACCTTCTTCCAGCTAGATATTGCAGATTATGTGCGAAATAGCGATGGCCAATTGGGCCTGGGATATGTCTCCGAGATCACCTGTGAGCTCACCTATTTACCCACTGGTCTTGCAACTTAGACTAATCCTCAACAGTCCCCATCACAGCGGTTGTGGTTGCAGTATCACTTGTCTTGGCGTTCCGCATTAATCTCGCAATGGTTTCAATGAAAGCTCTCAAATTAACCTGGCGGGGGCTTAAGTATGCAGGTGGAGCTTTGCTGGTGATCGCCCTGTTGCCATTCATACTTTGTCTCGTGTTCTGCGTTCGCAGCTCTAGGCCTCGCCGTAGGACTCGGACAATCGTGGTTGAGGAGGAGATATATCGCCGTGGGGATCGCTACGGTCGGCCCTCCGTCGTTAAGAAGCGTTATAACCCCGATGGGTCTCGTCGCACAGATACCAACTTCATGCTGAGTGGCGTGAGAGCTATAAGCGCAGCTATAGGTGCTTTGTTGCTCGTCCTCGGATTACGTAGGAAGTCAGGCGCTCAAAGAGAACGGGAGCAAAGCGTCATCGTCGAAGAAGGTAGGAGGCGCCGCTACCGCTCTCGCTCCCCAGATTTGACTGTCGTGGAAGAAAGATCGCGTTCACGATCTCGGCGAGAATCACGTTTCCCGCGACCGCCGCCGCCTCCTCCTCCTCGAAGATACCCCCGATACAGACCAGATAGCGACGATGAGATTGTAGTGATAGAAGAATATTCACCACCTCCCCGCCGAAGGCCTCGGCGAGATTCTTATAGCCGACCAACGGCATCAAAAGGGATCTTCACTAGAGTGTGGGAGAGCTTGGCTGGAGCAGATGACACACATACCACAAGAAGGCGGGATGTAGTTGAGGAGCGATACTGGTACGGCTCACGTCCTGCAGCACCAAGGAGAAAGAAATGGCCTCCTAGGGAATGGTTTGAGAAACGACCAGCACCAGTCAGACGACGCACTCGCGAGATCTATGGTGGTCGCGAAGAGCGAAAGCCCGGATTTTGGCAACGATTCGTCGGCGTTTGGGGTCTAGCAGCGCTGTTAGGCCTCAAAACAAGCAGTAGGACCAGACCAAGGCGAGGATCTAGAACAAGCAGTCCTTCTTACTATTCGAACAGTCGGAGAAGCTCAAGCACAGGCGAAGATCGAAGAGAAACAGCCGCCCCGACAGGAATCTGGAAGAAGTTCACAGTCTGGCTCGCAAAGTTACCAGTGTGGTTCATTGGGCTGTTCAAGGGCAAGCCTCAACCAATGAATTCACCAAGAAGGAGCTTGTCGTATGGAAGTGGCAGTACGATGAGTCGGAGAAGACAAAGAAGCTCGAGCGCAAGTAGTGATAGGAGAAGTCGTCACAGCCGTCTTGTTGTCGCTGAACAACGGTCCGATAGTCGGAGATGATAATGAAATTTACCTTTCGGCCGATACTGCATCCAATGAGGGCATACTGTGTCCGGGGAGATAATGTATGTTAGACTATGTTCGAGGTCAAAGGCGCAATTCGGACAAGATTCAGCTTGGTCCTGGCTTACCCAGAAAATCCCCAGCTGACACCTCAACCGTGACAGGGTAACATTTCAGCCGTGAAAATAAATCACATTCAACTCAGATGCTGCATTCCAAGATGGCTCGGAGGCACGGCCATCGACTCTTGGCGGAAGTAAACAAAGCAAGCGAGGCGGGGTGCTCGGCCCGCTAGGTCGAAATAGTTGTTGATACATGGAGGATGAATCATTTTTTGTCGTTATTTAGGGGCCTTGGGATGTGAAATGATCGAGGAGTTGACCATAGACAGTCAACGGAGTAGAAGGCTAAAGTGGATGTACTTACATTAGGCTAGCTCATCATCCGCACCTCTCCTCTCATCTTATCGGATTGCATGTGAAGCTACGCAATCACATTTGAAGCTATATAAAACAATCTCTTATACCACTTTCTTTTGGTTCCACATTGCTAGTTTCCTTTCTTCATATGCACTTACGTTCCGTATGACCCCCACGCCTTGATTACAGCTGATCTGACTTGCAGAGAGCCTCCCACACAACTTGGTCATGGGGCCTCATCTCGCACCAAATGATCACCCGCTGATCTACGATCCAAGAAACCCCCGAAAGTCTATTTGAACCTCTTCTATTCCTTCGACACCCCAATCTAGGTCGTAATTCGCAGGTTCTGATTAAGAAACATCACATCCAAAAATGGCCCCCTCCCCAATCCCTAAATTCTACACCAACCCCTCAGCCCCCACCTGGAAATCCTCTCACACCCCCTCCAACCCCTCCGAAATCAAAGCCTTCTACACCAGCCTCCCCAACTTTGCACCCACACCACTCATCCCTCTCCTCGCTCTCGCAGAAGAACTCGGCCTCAAAGCCATCTACGTCAAAGCCGAGACATCTCGCCTCGGTCTCCCTTCCTTCAAACTCCTCGGCGTCTCCTGGGCTATCCGCCAAGCTATCATCCAGCGAGCTTCTCTTCCCTCTTCTGCTTCTCTGGAGGATCTCCGCGCCGCTGTTGTAAAGTACGGGATTCGATTGTGTGCTGCGACGGATGGGAATCATGGGAGGGCGGTGGCGAGGATGGGGATGCTGTTGGGTGTGAAAGAAGTTAAGATTTTTGTGCCGAGGGGGTTGGATGGGAGTATTATTGAGAGTATTGAGGGGGAGGGAGAGAGTGTTGAGGTAGTGGTTGTGGAGGGGTGCTATGATGATAGTGTGGGAGTGGCGCATCGGTGGGGGGAGGAGAATGAAGGGGGGATGTTGATTGAGGGGACGGCTTTTGAGGGGTATGAGGATGTCCCGAAGGTAATTTTCCCTGTTGTCCTTTCTTCCCTCACATGTTTAATTGAAGCTTTATGGAGTAAATCAGAGTTGAGCTGTGAACAGTGGACAGTCCAAGGTTACCGAAGCATGCTTTACGAAATCGACTCCCAGCTCGACGGCCAAGCTCCAAATCTCATCGCAGCACCAGTAGGCGTTGGCTCTCTCGCTCAAGCTATCGTCGCGCATTACAAATCTCCTAAATCACTATCTCCATCACTATCTCCACCCTCAACCCCAAACCGAAACCCAACAGCAATCCTCACAGTCGAACCCCACGCCGCAGCCTCCCTCCACACCAGTCTCCAAGCCGATAGTTCCCTCACCATCACCACCAGCCCGACTATCATGACTGGTCTTGAGTGCGGTACTATCTCTACGGCTGCGTGGCCGATACTGAGGGATGGTGTCGATGCTAGTGTTACCGTTGGGGATTGGGAGGTTCATGAGGCGGTGGGGGAGCTGGAGAGATATGGAGTGATGGCTGGGCCGTGTGGTGCTGCTGCGCTGGCGGGGTTGAGGGCGATTCTTCGGAGACGGGCGGAAGATGAGAAGGGGATAGAGAAAAAGAGGTTGCGCGAGGTCACGGAGGTGTTGGAATTGGGTGAGGAGAGTGTTGTTGTGCTGGTTTGTACGGAGGGGAGGAGGGCGTATGTCGTACCGAAAGAGAGCAAGTAAGGCGAACCATATTTCCATGACCTGGGGCTTTGATGATCCTGGAATTGCAATATAGACACTCAATAGGCTTGCTTTGTAGGTTTCAGATGTTCAATATCGCTGAAGAACACCAGTCTTGGGACACTCCGCACAACGTACGTGCGAGCAACCTGGACATGCGGGTGTTGACACACAACGCATGGAAGCATGTCTCCTGCACTCACACTAGGAATAGTAAGCCGAACTTCGATGCACTGTATGATATTCTCAATTAGAGCGGAAGGCTGCTTTACTTACACAGTCCCACAACCAATCTGTGTGCCTTCGAACAGCGGGAGGTGGCATTTGTGCTCCGAAATCTGGAGCTGTTGCACCGATTGGGGCTGATCCATTTCCACCACCACCACCACCTCCACCACCACCACCACTACCCCCCGACCCGTCTCCCCCAGAGCTGTTTTGGTCGTTAGGGTCAGTTGAATCATCATCACCAGTCACCCGTCTTCTTCTGCGGCTGTAGCTTCCTTTGTAATCGTATACTTCAGCCTTGCGGGCGTAATCATCATGACCCTTCTCGTTCCCCTTCCTACCAGCGCCATTCGGCCCATGAACGATAACCTGGTATTGACATGTACCAGTATCAATCTCATCTCTGGAGTTGCCTGAGTATTGGATCTTTGCTCCCGATGTCGCATCTACACCTGCTAAGACTCGGGACTGTGACTCATTTTTGCAAGGCTCTGAAGAAAATTTGTACGGCTGATACGACGTCTCCATGCTGTGCTGGTATTTTCGGATTTAAAGTTCTAAATTTGGTTTAATGAGTCCCAACCATACATAAACCCATGGAATGCAATTTCAGAAGTGGATTGATTACCAAAGGTCAGAAGATGGTAGTGGAATCGAAACAAAGCCCAGGATGAAGAGGGAACATCAATAGCTCTTTGGAAAACGTAAAAGGCTTTATTTCAATCTGCACAGCGTACTAGCGCAGAAGCTGAGTTCTGCCCAAGGCAGACAGCATAGTGTGTCGTGAGGTGATCTGCTAACAAAATACTGCCGAATGAACGACTGCAATCAGTTTCTGTGGCTTGCGGGAGCGGACGATTGATGGACGCGAGTGATGACAGGTCAGACATGCATAAACACCCTGGACCTCCTACTAGTGCTTGTGACCCAATTGTCTTTGACCGAGTCCTCAGCCTCTTCGGACTGAAATTTCTCTCAACAAATGCGGACAGACGAGAATACTTGGAATTGTTCAAGGGAGTAAAAAACGCATAAACGCACTAATCTACCTCGCTTATCAATGGCCGAAGTCCAAATCGATATCGAGGCTGCTCGTGACAAAGACGAGTATCTGCAGGGCTTCTCTGACTTCGCCCACTATATCGCCAGCGATTACAGCCTGTCAATCTATAGAAAGTTCGCTGTCCTTGGGTCACGAAATTTGCTCTACCTGCAGACGGAGCTACAAGAATTGGAAATCAATTTAGAGGATATAGACTTAGAAGATAAGAGGATCATAGCAGAGTCAAGTGACGCAGAGAAGCGAATTGAGACTGAAGCGGCTGCAAGATCGTGGGAAGAATCGCGGGAACAGGCTGAGGATGGCATTGAGCGACAGAGGAAGAAGGTGGAGATCGTGTATAAGATAAGAGAGCTCATGAAAGAATACGGTATGTCTGTCACTCTGTGGTAGATCCTATATACAGTTAGAAACGTGTGTTGATTCAAATGCTGCAGAGGAAGCGCTACTCCGTCGTAATGAAGTCCTGAAGCTTGAAAAGCCAGAGAAGGCCCCCTTCAATGCATTTAAGTCATGGTTTCGAGCTAAAACACCGCTTTGGGGAAGTGGATTTCGTACCCTTCATAACGAGGAAGATATGATCTCTCTCGGCACACAAGTCGAACCAGATCGTATGTCCTCACTCATCCATCGCTGCCTCGGATACCGTCTTCGAGTCGAGCGCAAAACCCCAAAATCATGGGGCCAGATGTATTACTATCCTGTACAACGCGTCAACTCGATCGTCGTAGTGCTAAGCATGCTATGCTCAGCATCCCTCCTGGTAGGGGCAATCATGGCGTTGTATTTTGTCAAGCCAATTGGTGTTAGGCTTGGCATTGTTGGCGTTTTCACGCTTCTGTTTGCGGCATCTATTGCGCTCTTAACACGCGCGAGGAGGGTGGAGGTGTATGGTACTACAGCTGCGTGAGTTCTGTTCATATTATTGAGCCTGTGCCTGTACCAGATGTAATTGGGATGATAGTTGACAGGACACAGGTATGCTGCCGTACTTGTAGTGTTCATCAGCGTGAACAACTGAGTTAGAGGGACCCATGCAGGTCTAGCCGAGGGGATGAGCGTCTCATCAGAGCGATTTCTCGTATTCATGATACAAGAAGATTGTAAGCCGATAGAGGAGTGGCAAGGGTAGTAGACTGAATTCGGATCAGGGAGGAGAAAAGTGGAATGCATGGGAGCTGCGTCGGGTTGAAATGACACTTGGGACGGAATGTACGAGTCGGAACGACATAAGCTTAGCAAACCTGTATTTGAAAATAATGGATTCATGTTATAGCTCTACGCAAAGACAAGCATCGAGATGATTATTCGAGACTCCTCACTTCTGCTGTCTCGCCAAAAGTGGGCCCACCTCGCTTACCCTCCTCCAAACATCAGAGTCAACAAACCTCCTCCCGGGAATTCCAAACGCCAAAATATTACCACACAATCACCAAAACTTCATTTCCAAAAAAAGGAGGTGCGAAAAAACCAACGGCAAAACTCAACTGGAAGCTCAACACTCGGTTCTGTGTGAGGATCCAGTTTACAAACGTAACTTAACACGTTAGTCCGATTTCGATCCGCCGAATTTTTTTTGGTGTTCGTATACGACCTCAACTCGAGGCAACGCGCTTCGATCGAACCATTCCGGGCTCGTTCACCACCGGAGTGGAACGAGACAGCCAGGCCGCCCACGGATTAGAAGCGAAAACTGCTTATTTCGCTACATAAGGTGGGTAGCACTTTTGAAATTTTTGGGTTAGGTTGGGCTGCGGGAAGCGAGGCGAGGCGAGGCGAGGTGAGCATTGCGCCTACCATAATGGCTTTCTTGGTTCCGTGATTAATAATGCGGAATTGAGATTCGGGGTGCACGAAATGTTGGTAGTCTGTGATGCATTCGTATTTCGAGTTGTCTTCCATGATTCCGTTTCATCATCATCATCAACCTGATCGATCTCCCATGAAGATCGCCACGCAAGTCTTGCTCCGGATGGACGACTGGCACTCAGCATTCAACTACCACGATCAAAATGTTGTTTCCCATGCCGTACATTCAATTCAGGCGATCTACGCACAATGAATAAAGTCCAACCTGGACAAGCTGTCAATGTTGACCACCAGGTAAGCAAGTATATGACTTGGCATCTCCTAAATGCTTCGCCTGTACCTGCTACATAATTACAAGTGCTCTATGCCCTCGGTTCAAGCTCGGCGACCATCCAGTATCTTCCATATTGCCATCTTGGTAAGGTAGCAAGAGAAATACACAAGATACAGGTGGTACAGACAGACGAGATTGCCTCCTCTGCCAGGTTCTCATTGCATGGAAACCCGAATAACAGAAAGTAAAGCTCACGAAAAGGACTGTACCCACCTAGGGGGAAGGACAGTCGATGCACGCACGACCAAGGCTGCTTAATCTCTTACAGTATCCAGAATGGAGGAGTTGTATATAAGGTTACGGTAGTCACGGCTTCATTTCATGAAGTTCTACACAGCAGCAACTCGTGGGCAATCTATGATCTTCAAGGGCAGGAGAAGCAGCCGTGATATCATCCATTCAATACATTCCCAATCGAGCACTGAGCTCTCGCTAAGTCTTATCTTCGCATCCCATGTCCACGTCCCATATGTGTGATAACCAGGTCTTCCATTCCCAGATCCCTATCAAGTATCCCGTGAATCCAGGATACCAATCAATTATCGATACATCTCTTTTCTCCCAGACCTCTTCTTCGTCTTAATACTGCCAATGCATGATCTTGTCATAATCTGGATATCATATCGTATCATATCATATCATACTTCCCGTTCCAACCCGTCCAATGTCCCAACCCCGTACTCCCGCATGTACCAGCTTCCAACCGGCATAGGTAATATCATAATTTATACATGTGACATGCCTGTTCCCATGATCGGTGTGCCATCCGATCGCTTTCCGTCCAAAAGTATAGGGTATACATCTCTCCTCTCCCTCCTTTATCTGTCGTATCGTACAGCACCGCGTCGCTGTTCCTTCTCGCAACATCCCACGAGCATCTTTAGCAAAAGGCAATGGAATAGAGCATCACCTCTTCCAACAAGCCAACTTCCTCCAGAAGGCCTTCCACCGCGCAACACCACTCTTCTCATTACCCTCAAGACTCAACACCTTCTCAGGACCACCAGGCAACGGACTCAGCGGCGCCGTAACCGCCCTCCTTGTCCCAAGCGCAGCATTACTCCCCAGACTCTCCTCCCTCCTCGCTCCAGGACCAACATCAACCGTCAATCCCCCACCACCCTGCGCCAACCTCCTCGCCTCGACAACCCTCCTGATAATAAGCGCGAAAGTTTCCTCGATGTTCACCGTATTCCTCGCACTAGTCTCCATGAATCCGCATCCATGTTTGCGCGCCCACTCTAGACCAACTTGTGCAGGTACCTGCCTGGATTCCTGTAAATCGCATTTATTGCCCGCGACGATCTTGATCGGCTTCACAGGTCCACCACTCATATCCTGCGCGCCTTTCTTCTTCCTAGACGAAGACTGATAACGATCCCTTTCCCAAGCATCCATCCTCGTCTCGGCCTCAATATCAATCAGATCGTTGAACTCCTGCAACACGCCGAGGGAATTCATATTCGTTATGTCATAGACGAGGAGGAAGGCGTCGGAGCGCAGGTTCGAGGATGCCCACATCCCGCGGTATTCTTCCTGGCCGGCGGTGTCTGTTAGGGAGAGGTGGTAGGTTTGGCCGTCGACTTTGCGCGTGAGTGTGTAGGAGTCTTCGATTGTGGGGTCGTATTCGTGCGTCCATTGGGAGCGGACGAGGCGGAGGGTTATGGAGGATTTACCGCAGCCGCCGTCGCCGCAGATGGTGATTGTTATGCGGTGCGGGTAGTCTGCTGAAGAGGTAGACATCTTGCGTTGCGGTGTTGTTATGCTTTCTCGTGTTGTGGGGTCGTGGAGGGGTTAATCGTAGCGCGAAATGATGTAGTTGGTATCCTTCAACGCTGCAGAATGATAATGTTAACTCCTGACCCCGGTTGCGATTGAAGTTGAAGGATCGTTGGAGGCGTCAATACGCCGTGGGAAGATGTGATGAGAATGTGATGGGCTTTGTGCCTGGTCGGTCTTGCGTTGTCTCGTCTGCCTGGGAGTTTTGCCTCCTTCGCCTTCTGCGCCGTTCCGTCCCTCGTATATTCGTTCGTCAATCGTAATCCTCCTTCAAATGCCTCCTGTCCTCCTATCTTACAATTACTCCTCGCCCCTTTTGTCTGTGTTGCGGTGAAGTGCAGCGCCTCTCAATCCCTGTACCTGTCTCGCCTCGTCGCCGACTTCAGTCGCGTGCCTTCAGTACCACAACTCACTATCGTATTGCTCTGTACACTCTCCAATTATCCCGTAACAAAACGAATCTGTGGCGATCGAAACAAGTGATCGGTTGCTGATGGTTATTGACGGTGTCCTGGGCGAGAGGAGAGTTTCGTATGTCGTTCAATTGAATTGCGATAGCAGGGCAAATATATGGTGGTCGGTCGGTTGGCATGCAGTTCAGGGATGATCCTCAAAAAAAAGCCAAGGGGCTGGATTGCTCGAGGTCCGTGGGTTCGGAAGGAGCCTTCAGTTGAGCGAAAGGAGGCAAGTTCGACCCGTAGGGCTCTGAATTCTGTGGATCAAGGACTTGGTATTGCCTTGAATTGGTGATGTTCTTTTGGTTTGGTGTGGGCAAGACTGGTGGATATATGAGATGGGTGGATGAGAGGAACTGAGGGAGGTTGGGGATCTGGTGGGGGTTTTGACTGGCTTTCGTTTCGAAATGCACTCTTTTTCTTCTTGCCTTGATGACGATTGTTATGCCTTCAGAACAATGGCTTTGTTGATAAGAAAATGAGAAGAGAGGGGAAGGAGGAGAACTGAAGAAGGAAGAAACAGAATATCTGTACACACAGACGAAAACAGAAGGGATGTCTTTCTTTTGTGCGTTCGTCCCTCGTACAAAGTAGGGCAAAGCAATATTCTATCCAATTCGATAGCTGATACGTCTGGTTCTCCTTATCACCACCGGCATGCCCTACTCTCTCTCCTTGCTTTTTCTTCTCGCCGTAGTGGCATCTAGACTTTCGGATTTATTGGACTTTGAGTAGCATTCCGTTAGTCGACGACTCGACGCACGACATCATTGGCCGATGCAGCCCTATCCTATGCTCCTCAACATCGCCGAGCAAAGAAAGGACGGATTGATGCCCAGCTGCACTCCTCTCATCGTCCTTATCCTATTCTCGATTATCGTGAGCGGCCTTAGGACTGCCTGTTTCAGACATCCCACCGTTTGGAACGGTGCTGAACGGCGTCACGGGGAATACTGAATTGTGTGGGCTCTCCTGCATTAGTTCTGAAGGAGGCGTACGGGACGTTTATCTAGTGGTGTCTCGGGCATGAGCTGCTGGATATGGGCATCAATAATGGAGCCTACAAAGCACTAAAAGTTCTGTCTTCGACATTCTCTTCTTATTCCCTCATCGACTCTCGATTGTTTTCTCTTCGTCAAATCTCAGAAATGATGTCGAAGCAGCTACCGCAATCTTATCAACATCCCAGGCGATCAGCATACTGTACTGTACCACCCAACCACCGCTCTTGGACCTCTCCAGCCTCACTTCACGAACGTCTGAAGCCCAATCAATTCTTTTCACGAAGCCTCGGCAATTGAAAAGCAACTCAACCGAATCCACCCCACCATAAGCTACCGTGAAAGTGTCGATCACGATGTCTATCAGTTCAGCCTGACTGACTGACCCGACTTTAGGTTCAAGACGGCGCGAATACTTCAACGGCGAGGTCGCAGAGCCGAGCCATGATACCCTTCTTCTTCTCTACTAGCTGAGACGAAGTCGATAGCGCAGGAGTTTCTGTATCTTGATTTTCCGTGCTGTTGATATTCCGCTGTCTTTCTGAGGGACGGAACTCTGAAGCGAGGGGTTCAGCGACGTTCTTGCTGGCTGCATGACATAAACTTTCTTCGATGCAACTCATCCTATCGGCTGCGTGCCTTCTGGTTCATAAGAAGTATGCTTGTGTAGCTGCATATGACGAGAAGCTTCCTGGCTCGGCGAATGCAACCGGGAAGTTTAGTGGCATAGACCTCTCGCTACACTGAATGTTGAAAATCTGGCCCAGGACGGAGTCACATCGGCGCGAGTCGAGTGGATATCATTGGGACAAATCTTCTGAGAAGGAGAAGGACTTCACGCTTCAAAATTTTCATAATGTCCTGTAAGAATGATATGTCAATCACGATACGCCCGTCCTTGACGAGATTCTTGCAGAGCGGCCAACCGTGGCAAGGGAGAACGCTTCTCTTGAGCACCGAATCTAGATTCCAAATACTGCAGGTCTTTCCCTTGGTCCAGTAGGTATCAACAACAATCATTATGATGAGTCTGCATGATGTGAGATTCATTTTCGCATCCCTTGTCTGCCGGTCGTCTGTACCAGCCAGTTGCATTGCACGAAGGCTTTCTTTTCCCTTTCGTTTCGGTCTCGCTAAGCAGCCAGCCAGCGATTCTTTGGTGTGTTGATACTCAATATTTTCACCAATGGGAATAGTCTAATAATTCCGATGGCATGAGTGTTAAAATTGTTTTGGGCACTTTCTAGTTGAGATGTACTGGTGAGTTTCTCGACATATGACAGCACTGTTCTCCAACCCTCATCGCAGTCGCATTTAATGCTCTCTGTAAAACTTCCAAGAAGTCTCAAAATCTTCATCCAAATCCTGCCTTCGAATCAATGCCCTCAGCATCTCAATCGGCATCTCATTCTCCCTCATCACCCTATCATGAAACTGTTTCTCCGTCAGTGCTCCACTACCAACGACCTCCTCCCTCAGCGAGTACAACTGCAGCGCACCCAACATATACCCCGCCTGATACAACGGCGTATAATCGCCATTAAAGCTTCTCCTGACCTCACCCTCCGCATTCTCCCTCTCATGCCCCACCATGTCCACCAACATATCAATACACTCCTGCGGTATCATCAAACCCAAATGGAACTTCACGGAGAAAACAATCCTTGCACAACGATGCATACGCCAAAATAACATACCAATCCTATTCTCAGCCGTCTTCGGAAACTTCTTATCCCACAATATCATCTCCCAGTACAGCGCCCACCCCTCCATCCAAAACGCCGTATCGAACATCTGGCGGTACGCTTTATACCTCGCAATCATATGGAACTGTAAATGATGCCCGGGAATCATCTCATGGAAGACCGTCGAGCGCGAGAAATGTATATTATTCCCCCTCATACTCATCATCTTCTCTTCGTGGCCCATGGAGTCATCAGGGTACGAAACAATGATATCGTCGCCGCCGAGGAAGAACGGATTGACTTTCTGATCCTGCGGACTCATCATGAACATCCGCCAGCTCTCCTCCGCTACCCTCGGCACCGTAACAAGGTCGTTCTTCTTGACGTAGTCGATCGCTTCTTCGGCGAGGAAACGAACGAGTTGTGTTTGCTCGCCTGGTGGTACATACAGTGTCTTGACGTATTCGAGAGCATCTTTCCAGTCGTCGTAGCCGAGTTCTGAAGCAGCTTTCTTCATTTCCTTTAAGCACCATGTGTATTCTTTCACGCCAATACTGATCACTTCTTCGGGACTGTATGGAATCATCTCAGCCTTGAGATCAGCCAGGAGTCCAGCGCGTCCAATTGGCTCTCCAACAATGGCATCGGTATCTCCAGGCTTGATACCGACAATCACCTCCCTAATAGACTTCGCGTACTCATCCATCGCCTCGTAAAGTCTTCCATACGGCTCTTTTACCCACCACGTGAACAGTGGATCATACCCCTTATAGAACCCAAACCATTGTTTCAGATGTTCTCTTAACTTCTGAATCGTATTCACAGCACGATACGCACTTGATTTCGAAATCTCACCACTTTCCTCACTCGTACGCCCACTTTTGAACTTCCCACCAAGCACCTCCCCTCTCATCCTCTCAACTTCCTTTCCAGCACCAAAAACAATCTTCGCAACTCCCTCCCCCTCAACCCTCTTCACAGCCTGTCTCTCCTCACACAATCCTACCAAAGCTCCCGCCCAGCTACTCAACAGCGGCTTCATCCCCTCATCCCTCTCCTTCTCAAAGTCCAATTGCCTCAACCCTTTTTGTAGATAATTTTTCAAAAGTAGATAATCAACTTTACTCTGCTGATCGAAATTCTTGAAATTTGATTTTGAAAGTAGGGAGAGTTCGGTGGTGTAGTATTCGTACAGGCGTTCGTAGCGGAGAGGGGAGATTGAGATGTTGTGGAATTGAGTTAGGTCGGCGAGGTCGGCGCGGATGCGTGTTATGCTCTGCGGCATGGCTTCATCCTCCTCTTCATCTTCGTGTGGTTCATTTTGTCTTGACAGTGAAGTCCCAGTGATGGAAACTTCGGGATTGAGATGAGCACTCTCGAGATCCTTTCGGATTGTCTCGAGTTTCTGCTTTTGGCGCATGTTGAGTTGATAAAGAGCTATAGCGCAGAGAACAATGTAATGATATTATCAGACCAGATTTCCAACTTCCAATCAGCAAGTTATGTCTGGAGAGCTTGAATGAAAGTCACGATTCAGGCACAGACATCGACACAGACTACCAAACTGAACCCTGTAGGCAACTAGCCAGCACCCGACATCACAGTCCACTCGGCACCTCACCGCCGATGGCACATACAGAAGAATGTATTCAAGAGTGGGACTTCGAATTCAAGCATACAGATAACGTAGATACGTCGTCAATCAGATGCTGAGCGAAGCCTCATGCGGCAGGTCGTAGTGTATTGCGGGGTGCCGTTGCCCGTGGGCGACGGGGATGTAATCCCTTGAATTTAGATTGGCCTCTGATTCGTTCGCTAATTTTACTTTTCCCCCCTTTTCCTATCGCCCCGCTATGTTTTCCATCAAGCTTCGAAGCCACGAAGGCTTATCAGGAAACCGACTCCACAGCTCCAACATTGTTCGCGAGCGCGCTGTATCAATTGAATGGCCCAGGATAAAGCTTCTCCTCGAATGTGATTTCGATTTGAAGCCATGGAGACAGAGCAAATGTCGACTGCTTGGGTCCGGCGGCTACATTGCTAGGATCCGAGCGGGCAGCAGGGCGGCAGGTAGGTAGGCAAGGAAACTGATGGTCGGGCTCGCAGAGTTCGGTATATCTGAATGTCGATATCTACGTACCTACATGCAGGTATGCAGTACCACGTTACCTTCTTTGTCCATGGGATCCCACTTTCCTGATAGCGAGGCATGGGACCTCGGAGCTGCCACAGATTGCGAGGTTTTCGTAAAGCAGTTCATCATCCTCAATTTCTCCCTCGCTCGTGCTGCTGCTCTCACCTCTCATCCATTGCTCATTTTCGAGGCACGACCAACAAGATGCGGCGATTCCGAGCAACTTGGGCATCGTCCCCAAACGATCCTGCTAACGACCCAATTGAAGTGCTCTCTAGCAGCTCTCAAACCAGCGCGCAAGATGAGAAACATACCTCCAAGAATACCAATGAAAAGAAGACCCCTTCCATGAAATCTTCCTCGGATGCCGTATCCCCAGCAGACGGCCTCCCCGCGTTTCAGTCCTCCCATCAATGGGATCCCAACCTCCCTCAATCGACACTCGACGCTCTCAACTCAGCAGCCAAAACACACGATGCAGAGAAGATTCATGAAGTCGAAGTGACATTCGCAGAGGACTCGCCGTATGAAGAGGTCAGAGCTGCGGTAAGAACGACGGATGGTGGGGAGGTTGCGAATACGGTGAGGGCGTGGGTGTTGGGCATGATCTTTGTAACGTTGGGAAGTGGGCTGAATATGTTCTTGAGCATGAGGTTCATACTTCTTGTATAATGAGGGATAACAAATGAGCTAATACAATGCAGGAATCCGGCTATCAACTTCCCATCGATTGTGGTGCAATTGTGAGTCTGTTTGTGTAAAGTGTCGCATCGAAGGCTGACATTGTGAACAGACTCGTCTATCCTATCGGCTGCCTCTGGGCTCGTGTTGTCCCTATGAAAGTATTTCATATTTTTGGGATACAGTGGACTTTTAACACAGGGCCCTTCACCATCAAGGAGCATGTTGTAATAACTGTAAGAGACCCCTGCCGCGGTCCCGCCTGTCGAAATGACTGACCATTTATGTAGCTTATGTCCAAGTACGTAATATTATCCAAAGCTCGGAATCATGATCAAAGCCTAACAAGTCGTGCTTACGTAGTGTATCAATTGGCTATGCATACGCAACAGATGCTCTTCTCGCCCTTGCAGCCAAGCGTAAGTTACACTTGCCATGGCAAAGACAACCGCTAAAATGTTTCCAGCACTGTACAACATCGATATGGGCTGGGGCTTCCAGCTCCTCTTCACGCTCAGCAGTCAGTTGATTGGGATCTCTCTTGCTGGCCTCTTTCGCCGCTTCTTGATCTGGTAAATATCACCGTCTCGAGGTGTTCCATTCTCATTATGTTCCATTCTTATTATGTTCCTTGCTTACACTGCTCTTCAGGCCTTCCGCAATGCTATGGCCAGGACAATTTTCAAACACCTCTCTATTTTACGCTCTTCACGACAAGAGCAAACCTGATGAGTCACAGACCAATGGCTGGAGAATCTCGAGATATCGCTTTTTCTTGTATGTCACCATCGGCGCGTTTGTGTGGTATTGGGTGCCTGGGGTCCTGTGGCAGGGCTTGTCGGTCTTTGCGTTCATCACTTGTAAGTCGCCGCTAGTACGTTCTCAGAAAGCCCCAAATTGCTAAATCATGACGAAGGGATTAAACCAAATAATGTGGTACTCAATCAGCTATTCGGTGGCTTCACAGGTCTTTCATTGATCCCAATCACATTCGACTGGACGTAAGTGCCCCTTCCTCCGCAAAGCACCACCCAACATTGGCTCACCACTCCTCTACTCCATAGCTACGTATCTGCCTACTTGCTTGATCCTCTTCTCGCGCCCGTCCACGCCCTCTTCAATACTCTTGTTGGCCTCATAATCTTCGTCATAATCTCCGCAATCGGCATATCCTACACCGGCGCCTTCTACTCTGACTACCTCCCTATGTCCACATCCTCCACGTACGACAACACACAATCAGCCTATAACGTATCACGCATCTTAACCCACGACTATAAATTCAATCTCACAGCCTATAAAGCATACAGCCCCATGTTTCTGGCCCCAACATTCGCTCTGAACTATGGTTTGAGCTTTGCGGCGCTGATGGCAGCGATCGTACACACAGCCATGTTTCACGGGAAGGAGATCTGGTATCGGTTCAGAGCTGCGAGAAACCAGGAACCGGATGTCCATATGCGACTCATGAAGAAATATAATGAAGCGCCAGACTGGTGGTATGGTGCGCTGTTTGTGATTGCGATGGCTCTGGGACTAGCGACAGTATTGGGCTTTGATTCGCAGCTGCCTTGTGAGTCTTTTCTCTGAGCCAATCCTTCCTCCTCGATCCCCTTTCTGGACTGAATTAATGCGGTAATCTAGGGTGGGGTTTCTTTGTATCCAATATTGTCGCCTTGGCTTTCATCGTAAGTGACAAGTAGAGCGCATGCAAATGTTTTGGACATTATCGCTAAGTCGTCTGTAGATTCCAACATGCATGATCCTTGCCACGACAAACATCATGCTGTCACTCAACGTCCTGTCACCATTCCTAGCTGGCTTCATGATTCCAGGAAAGCCTGTAGGTATTGCACACCCTTCAGATCTGTCGATGCTAATTGTGCCAAGATCGGCGTTATGCTTTTCAAAGTGTACAGCACTATCACTCTCGGGCAAGCGTAAGCCCCCCTTCCTCTCTTCAAACACACGAATATAAACTGACAAACAACAGTCAGACCTACAGTGGCGATCTCAAAGTCAGCAATTTCCCTGATGACATTATGTCGAATTTGACTGACCTACCCAGCTCGCGCATTACATGAAAATTCCTCCCAAGACAGTCTTCTCCTGCCAAATCGTCGCTTCGATATGGGCTTGTTTCGTACAAATTGCTGTCATGAACTGGACATTGGGCGCTATTGATGGCGTTTGCTCCCCGTGAGATACCAGTCAATTCCCCCGCTTCTCTCTTGCAAGCTTCAGAGCTCCGCACTAAATGGTCTCAGGACGCAAGCAGCGCATTTCACTTGTCCCAACGGAAAGACTTTCTTCTCGTCTAGTATTGTCTGGGGTAAGTAAATTTCCCTCAGAAAAGGTTTCACATGCACAATGAACCTGTTGATGCTAAATGATGACCAGGTGTCATCGGCCCACAGCGCATGTTCGGTCCCGGAAGTATTTATCATGCCATCCAGTGGTACTGGTTACTCGGCGCTCTCTTACCAGTCCTATTCTACGTTATCGTGCGATGTTTCCCACGCACGCCATTGAGAATGCTCAACGCACCTGTGATGTTGGGCGCCATGGCTTGGCTGCCTCCGTACGTCTCAATCCCGTTTCCCCTTCGCGCAAATCCAAAATTCTCGAGCACGAGGGTAGACTGACTCGATTCGAAAACAGTGCAACGCCACTCTCCTTCTCCACTTGGGTGTTTTTCGGACTTCTGTTCAACTATAGCATCCGATCTCGCTTCCCAGGGTGGTGGCACACATACAACTACATCACAGCTGCCGCATTGGACTCCGGTCTCGTGATAGCGACGATTATCATCTTCTTCGCTATCACGCTGCCTGGTGTTGATATCCCACAGTGGTGGGGAAATGTGGATGTTTATAATACTGCTGTAAGTCGTTATCTTTCTTTTGGCGGATAGGATGTTGGAAGGGTGCCGAAAGAGAAGCATGGGACATCTAGAAACTGGGGAGGGACAGCCGGGTGCAGATGGGAAATAAGCGAAACTGATATCGTGCAATAGGATGCGTCTTATACCGCTATGCGCAAAATGGTCCCAGAAGGTGGCACTTTTGGACCTGCCACCTGGTGATTAAGAATCGACAGGTCGTACATTCGCCGCAGCGGGCCGAATGATCGTTCTTTGGGCAAAGCGCATGAGGTCAGGGATAAAATCAGGAGTCATCTCTATTCGAAGGGTCATTTAATCTAGAAGAATAACCCCCGCTCGCCCTTTGAAACTTACTAAGATGACATCGAAGGCGGACACTTAAGAGTGTTTGAGTGAGAGCAACGTTTCTGAGCGAAGAGATTAATCTGAACAGGGATTGACGCTTCCCCACCACATTGACCATGATTTCATTTCTACATTGACAGAACTCGAAAAGCTGAAAATCAAGCTCTTCAAGACCAGTAGTACCACATTTCTTAGCTCATACCGTGAACTTGGTCTTATTCTCCTCTGCTGCATCCAGAGCCGCTTTCTTCACGGACTGCTCGCCCGCCTCATCGAAGATATCGAATCCCCACCTTGCCGGGAAGTTGAATCTCTTGTGTCTTTCCAAGGCAAACAATTCCTGCATCTGCTCCTCCGGGATGACAAAGTCCTGGAAGTTGCTCTCGATTCTCGACGGCGTTACGCTCTTCGGTAGAACAACATGACCTCTTTGCACACCCCAGCTCACCAGTACCTGACCGGGATCCTTCCCCAGCTTCTTCGCTACTTCGTGCACCTTCGCATCATCAACAGTCCGTGGCTCGCCTGTCTGGTTGTTTCCTAGAGGCGAGTACGCTGTGAGGATGATTCCGTTCTGTTTGCAAAAAGAAAAGAGCTCCGGCTGTTGCAGATATGGATGGATTTCGATTTGGTTGACTGCTGGTACAACAGTTGCTGTCGCTAAGAGAGACTTCAAGCGACGGATATTGAAGTTCGAGACGCCGATAGCACGAGTCTTTCCGGTTTTAAGGAGAGCTTCCATTGCTTTCCATGTCACTGATGCGTCGACGTCGTCAAGTTGGAACACGCCATTGCCATCTAATGGGAAGAACTTATCTCCAGGCTTGAATGCACTGCAAGGAGTTTAGTATATACTTTGATACGAAATGATACGACGTAAACTTACCATGGCCAATGCATCAAGTACAAGTCTACATAGTCGACTCCGAGATCCGCAAGTGTCTTACCCAAAGCACTTTCCACATCCTCGGGTCTATGCTTCGTATTCCACAGCTTCCCCGTAATGAATATGTCCTCGCGTTTGACTCCGCTGTTCTTGATGCCGTTGCCGACTTCTTGCTCGTTTCTGTATATGGCAGCGCAGTCGACGTGGCGGTATCCTGTTCGAAGCGCAACCTCAACAGCTTTTTCCACCTCTTTGGGTGCAGCTTGCCATGTCCCGAATCCGACAGCTGGGATTTTCGCCGACGTGTTGAGTGTGAAACTGCGGTTAAGTGCCATTTTTGGGATAATTTGTACAATTTCGTGATTTTAATTTATCTCCAGCATAATCACACGGTGTGGTAGGGGAAGTTACTTCATATATTCAGCTAGTACAATAGTTTTCCTTTCTGATTTCGGTCCGAAAACACCTAATATTGATCCATCTTACACTTCAGGCTCCGCAAACTTCCTGTTGATCGAAAGTGGGCGAAGAGTGCTAGTGATCCCTCAACAAAGCTAGGCGTGAAGTCGTTTCCGAGATGGTTTCCGACCAAATCTCATTTCCGACAACCCCGCACTTCCAAATTCCTCCACTGCAACACCACCGGCATCAAGGAAATATACAATTCCATCGTTCCATTTCCGTTTCCATTCTTACGACATCCAATTCCCGACTGTGTGCTTTAGCACAGTCGATCTGATAGTGGTCTCGCTTCCCCAGGATTTCATATTTCCTTTCCGAGCCTGCAGACCTGGGGTTCCCCACGGCCTCCGATAATCCCTCGCTCATAAGAGCATGATAGAAATGTCTGCAGCTTCCTCGCCTACTTCCGGAACGGGACAGGATCGTGATAGCAGACAAGGGGAAGGACAAGATGCTAGAATCGCGAAGAAAGCACGAGTGTCCAAGCCAAGAAATTCAGAGCGCAAGAAAGTCAGCAGAGCCTGTGATGCGTGCAAAGAGTATGCCCGTGTTTGTTCATACCCTAAATCTCGTTCGTCTACTCGGTGGAATGGACTGGATATCCGAAGTAAGCAAGGGTAACATTGTCACAGGAAAAAGCTGCGATGTGCTGGCACGCAACCATGCCCCCGCTGTATTTCCAACAAACTTCGATGCCACTACAACGCTGAACATCGGAGAGGAAAGCCTGCACCTCCCCAGCCCGGCTCTCCTATCAACAGTCCAGAGCTGACCAGAACCACGGCAATCTCGACTCCAGACAGTCATGTACCAGATCAACTTCGAAAACTTGTTGAGAACGGGCCTGGAGACGGCGCGACGTTGCCAGCAAACCTTCCGCAGAGCTGGCAAGGAGTTGACGAGAATCGACTAGAGAACGATTATATTGGACCGACTTCCGGTATTGCATTCTTGGCCCGGTCACAGAAAAGGTTCCAGCAAGACTTTATCGAGTCCCGCTCGAACAATGCCGAACAGTCTTCACAGACTTCCATCTTCTCTTACGGCGATGGATGGATTCCAGAGCAACAAGCAGACTTTACATTTCCAAGTAGACATGAGGCGAAATACTTGCTACAGCAGTATTTTGATTTCGCTATGCCCACTTACAGATTTCTGCATCAAGAGACTGTTGAGTCATGGCTCGAGACTATACAAGGTACAGGCGACGTCGTTGACAGCGGGGTAGCTCCAGTCTCGAATGCCAAGAGAGCGTTGATAATATTGATGTTGGCCACTGCAAAGTTGTACAATGGCGAAGATCTGGAAGGAGATTTTCAAGACAGGTACTTCGTTCACCTCCACACCTTTCATAGTCGTAGCTCATATACTCGCAGCGGTACATATTATGCAGCTGCCGAACGACTTCTCGCTAACGAGACTGGAAAAGTGACGCTGGAAGCTGTACAAGCAAGACTCTCACAATGTATATACCTTCTAGCATCCTCCCGAGTCAATCACGCTTGGTATGTTTTTGGGACTACGGCGCAGTTGATCATCGCCCTTGGGCTTCACAGGCGCCAGGTGTATCAGCCAACCAATCCGAACCAATCGAGTATCCTTCTTGAATCTAGGAAGCGAATCTTCTGGTCGGCTTATACCCTTGATCGGTATTTGAGCGTGATGTTAGGACGTCCAAGAATCTTCAGAGATGAAGATATTGACCAGCCTCTGCCAGAACGATCTGACTTTAGTTCTGACTCCAGTCAAAGAAGTGGGGTTAGGTCCAAAAGCATTCAATCTGTCGACGATGGTCCGATCTTTCATGCAAGGTCCGTCATGACCCCAGCTTATACAGTCGGGAAATCGAGCACATGGACTCAAGCACTGACTAATTTCACAGACTTGCAAAAGTCATCGGTGGAATATCCAATGATCTCTATCCGACCAATCGCACCGACGATGGTGCATGGCAACAGTCTGCTGAACGATGGACAGCTGAGCTGAAGGCGTGGAAAGAATCATTGCCAGCATTTCTCAATCCGTCGAAGGTCAACCCATCGATGCTAATCTCTATTTTTCAACGTCAAAGTACTGTTCTGAACCTGGCTTATGCCCACGCACTTATTCTCGCCAATCGCCCTGCACTATTGAATAACTTTGCGGACTTGACCAAACGTACAGGTCTGGCAACAGAAGCTCCAAGTGATAGTCTCAAGGAGTGCGTTTCAGCAGCCATGATTGTCGTGGATGCAGTCACAGACTTGATTGAGGAGAAGAGGATGCGCCATTCCTTCTGGTTCACCCATTACATTTCTTTCTGTGCCATTTCTGCACTCTATGTATACACAATACAAAATTGTTTACATCATAGGCAACAAGGTTCTGCTAGCCCTCATGGTATACTTACTTTTGAATCAGCGAAGAAGTGCCAGCAGAGCATCGAAGAGACAACAACAAAGACTTCTCCATTCAGGAAGTACAACATCATTCTTGACGAGCTCAAGAAAGAGGTTTTGCAGCATCTCGGCCCTCAACATGCTGAAACTGCAACACGCCAGTCTTCTTTTCAGCTGCGTACGGAGGATGGCCGGCCCATGGAGTCTACAGATCAATCATTGTCTCTCGGTCCAGTTGAGAGGATGGTGCCCACAGGCAATCTTGCATTAGATTCTACCCAATTTTCGTCAATTGCAGAAGGGTTTGCCAGCGGCGGTTCGCAACATCTGGGTCTCAACCTTCTGCAGTCCCAATATTATGATGCTAATCAGGTAGCAATAAGTGGGGATCAACCTTACGTTGCTTCGTTGGCAAATAATTATTTTCCTGTGGTTCATGATTCCATGATGGGGTGGTCTGAATTTGACTCTTGTGTAAGTGAATAAGTCAGCCCAGCTTTGGGTACTATTTGTCTAGGAAGCGCTGACTTTCTCGTCAAGGCACTTACCTGGCCTGATGCATACGGAATGCTGGATCAGGGATATGAGTTATAGCCCATCCGTGTTTTCCCACCACCGCCACCTGTCTTCGGACAACACATCTCCGAGTGATGCCCCAGGTTTCCGAGACAAGGGAGCTCCGGAAATGCGCCATGCCCCGCGTTCTCCCCACCCACCTGTTAGCAGAACAACTAATCCCCGTCTTCCAACTTCGAAGATCTCGTAAGGTACGCAGTTGTCTGGCTGGATCTATCGTTCAGCCGGTCCATGCTTTGAAGATGGCTTAGTTTCGAGGTATATATCCACAAGGAGCTCGAGCACTGAGCAAATTCAGTCGAGCCGCATTTCTCTTCCATATTCAACAGCCTGCACGGCCGATACGCAATGGCACCATCAGCTACATCTTCACTCCTACCTCTTGCCCTACCGACCAACAAGAAGGAATTCGGCAATCCTGAGACGACTATTACGACTCAAGAGATCCTTCCTGCCCAGACCAATCCGCGGACCATTGATGAGTTGATACGAAATCGATCGGAGAACGCAGCAGAGGAATACATCCTGTCATATCCAGAAATGGGCACTGAATATGTTGACTACACATTCCACCAGATAGACGCTTTTGCATGTCGTGCTGCTCATTCATACGCATCCTTGATTCCACAAAGGACTTGCTCGTCTGAAACCGAGGTCGTTGTCGGTCTTTTGGGACCCTCCAATCTAGAGTACTTCATCAGCATTCTAGCATTGACCAAATTGGGACACACTGTATTGTTTCTTTCAACGAGGCTTTCGATCGCTGCTTACTCGTCGCTCCTTGAAGCCACTTCAGCTAAGCACATTCTCATTCACAAATCATTTCGGCAAGCTGCAGAGCAAGTACAGCAAGATCAGCCCACACTCCAAATTCACGAAATCTCCGATAGAAAAACCTTTGAGTTTTCAAATGGCGATATTATTGAGAACACGCGGTTTGATCAGAATTTCGACCTCGAAATCGAGTCAGGCAAGGTTTCATGGATCATTCACTCCAGCGGATCTACTGGATTACCGAAACCCATCTTTCAGACTCATCGGGCAGCTCTGAAAAACTATTCGTCGAACCTGAATCTTAAGGGGTTCATTACACTTCCCCTCTATCATGCCCACGGTATCAGCAGCGTCTTCAGAGCTATTCATTCTAGAAAGCAAATCTACATGTACAATGCCGACTTGCCACTCACTCAGCAGCACCTACTCAAAATTCTTCGCCGATATGATTTCCAGGTGTTTTATGGCGTCCCGTATGCTCTCAAGCTCCTTGGAGAAAGTGAAGAGGGGATCGCTGAATTAGCGAAGCTAGATGTGGTTATGTTTGGGGGATCTGCTTGCCCGGATTCGTTGGGCGACCGCCTGGTACAGAATGGTGTTAACCTCGTCAGTCATTACGGAACGTGAGTGCCCCAATGATCAATCCATGTCTTGCATTGTTCTAACAGCTTTCAAAGTACCGAGACTGGCCAGCTTATGACTTCTGCTCGGGATCTTCGGGACAAAGCTTGGGACTATGTCCGACTTCCGCCAGCTTTCAAGAATTTTGTCAAATTCGAACCAAAAGGTGCAGGTGTGTACGAACTCGTGGCTCTCAACGGCTTGCCCTCTAAAGTTGCTTCAAATCGAGACGATGGGTCTTATGCCACCAAGGACCTCTTCACGCCACACCCGACAATTCCAGATGCATGGAAATATCTTGCCAGAGCAGACGATACAATCGTGCTGATGAATGGTGAAAAGGTCACCCCAATTGCTTTCGAGCAGTCGCTTCGGGATAGCAAATACATCTCCGAGGCGGTGGTATTCGGCAGCGGGAAGGCTCGAATCGGGATGATAATCATACCCTCTCCCACAACAGATGGTATGTCTGGTAGTGAGCTTGAGGGGCTCCTCATACCAGTAGTATCGAAAGCGAACGAACTGATGCCAGCTTACGCGCAATTGAGTCTGGACATGGTCAGGATACTGCCCAACGACACGGAGTATCCTCGAACAGACAAAGGAACTGTGATCCGGCCAGCGTTCTATCGGACTTTTGCAACACAAATAGAAAGTATCTACAGTGATGCAGAAGTATCCACCGGGGAGCTTCGCTTGACTGAGGATGAATTGCGGGAATATTTGCGCAACGAGATGAGGAAGATGCTGCCTCCAACAGCAGTCAGCCTTCTCGAAGACACTACCGACTTCTTCTCTATTGGAATTGACTCTTTGCAAGCGATTCAACTACAATCTGTGCTTGGCAAGAAAATTGATACCGGTGGGAAGAAGCTGGCGTCGAATATCATATTTGATTTTCCATCCATCAACCTCTTGGCCAACGAACTCCATCGACTCTGGACAGGAGGGGCATCCCATGCTTGCTCGACCACCTCACAAATGGAAGGACTGATCCGGAGATACTCGTCATTCGACAAACACGTCCCTGTAGAATGTACCAAGAATGGTCAATGTATCGTGAGCTGCATATTTTCCCTTTCAGTCGAGACTTTCTGACTCGCGTGATAGGTGCTCACCGGAGCTACAGGCTCTCTCGGTGCTCATCTTGCGTCACGACTTGCTCAAAACCCAGATGTGAGAAGAGTGTACTGTCTTGTCAGGGCTCAAAGATCTTCACAGGCACGTCTTCGGGTGGTTACCTCGCTCCGCGACCGTGGTCTTTACCATCTGCTTCCTCTCGATGCCCGGAACAAGTTAATAGTTTTACCAGCCAATTTTAGTCTGCAAGAGCTTGGTTTACAGTCCAAAGTTTACAGCGAATTATGTTCTGAGGTCACAGGTGTCATTCACTGTGCCTGGTCTGTGAACTTCAATCTTGCATTGAGCAGTTTTGAAGCAGATTGCATTGCTGGTGCACACAACTTGCTCGCCCTCTGCTTAAAAGCCAGACAGAGCGAGCCCGCCACTTTCAATTTCTGCTCTTCAGTCAGTGCAGTCGCCGCCACGAAAGGCGGGTTTGTGCCAGAAGCACTGCCAGAGTCGCTTGAATTCGCACAGAATATGGGATATGCTCAGTCGAAGCTCGTCACCGAGCACATGTGTATGTCAGCTGCAAAGGCTTATGGCATCAAAGCTCGAGTTCTCAGAGTCGGACAGGTAATCGCCGACACGACCCACGGAATCTGGAATGCTACTGAAGCTATACCTATGATGATCCAAGCTGGTTTGACTATCGGCTCGATTCCAAGACTTGACGAGTCACCACTCTGGCTTCCTGTGGATGTGGTCGCCTCTACAGTGTCCGATATCTTGTTGTCGTCCGCAGGTGCCGGCGTGATGAACGTGGTGAACCACCAATCCTTTCACTGGACACGCGATCTCCTCCCTGCTCTTCACCAGGCGGGTCTTGAATTTTCTGAGCCGAGTCAACAGGAATGGATTCAGAATCTCCGAAAGTCGAACCCAGATCCAGTCGCCAATCCTCCCATCAAGCTGCTAGATTTCTTTGCTAGCAAATACGACAACGATAGACCTAGGACGGGACTCGTGTATGATACCTCGTACGCGCGATTTCTATCTCCGTCGCTGGCAACCGCTCCAAAGCTGGACCAACAACTCGTCAACAAGTTTGTCAATAAATTCAGAGCCACAGCATGGTCTAATTCATCTTCTGAGAACTCCACCAAGACTGTCATCTTCATCGCTGGTCCTTGTGGCGCTGGCAAATCCACAGTTGCTGATGCCATCTCACAACGATTGAAAGTTCCATGGATAGAGGGTGATTCGATCCATTCTCAGACCTCCATTGCGAAAATGTCTTCCGGAACACCACTTTCTGATCAAGATCGATGGGAATGGCTCGAGACGCTAAAGGCTACTGCTATTCTTCGCATGCGTGCTGAAAACCATGACTGCATTATTGTGACATGTTCAGCCCTAAAGCAAAGCTACAGGGCCGAGTTGCGCAACAGTCGGGTATTCAGGGCGGTTTTCGTCACGCTGGAGGCAGCAAAGGAGATTTTGGTGAGAAGGGTACAGGAAAGGAAAGGGCACTTCATGGGCGAAAAGATGGTCGAGAGCCAGCTGGAGGTCTTGGAGGCGCCTGGGATCGAGGAGACGGATGTGATACCTGTGGATGTTAGTGGCGATGAGGAGGGGGTTGTGGAAGAGGTTATGGGCATTTTGGGAACTGTACTTCGATAACCAGAAATTTCTTCATCTAGTTCAATGTATTTATGTCTTATGCGAAAAGGATTATGTACACATCATGTAACTCTCGTGGGGTTGTACTCAAAACAGACAATAGGTGGATATTTTCGAATCAATGCCTTCTGATTTCCGCTTCCTAACTTCTTGCGAGTCTGTCATAAATCCCTTGACTTGACCGGAACGACTACCTAGAATAGCATGCAACAGCTACACTATATCTCTTCACAAGATCAAATGTGCCGTAAACAGTATCTGAGCATCGCAAGTACCTCAGGCAAACAGAAGAAACGCCTACCGAACTGGTTACGGCTCTGTCAAAGCCCCCCAAAGACATTCGCAAATCGGAAAACCATCATTTTCCGTTTGATGTCTAGATTATTGCTAGGATTGTTACGATTGCCGTCCGTGTCAACCGTTCGACGTAGCGTAGCAGCATCTCATTCAAACATACCGTTTCCGAGCTTAATCGAGTATTTCCGAGTCACCAAGCCCACCAAGCACATTTCCGATAACGATCCACCACTCCACCTGCCACCTCCCCGCACCAGCCCATGACTCGCCGTCTGGGGTCCCCAACATTTTTTGATCACTCCCTGGAGAATCACAAACTTCATTCGCTATCACCCCGCAGTCGAAGCTCGTGTTGTGGGCAGGTGCAGCTTCGACTTCGGAAACACATCGTGCTATCTCAGGAGATGGGTGTAATTGGGGACATGCTGTTCGATTGATATATAATTCCTTGTTCACCTGTGTGGATTTCGATGAGTCTTCTCTTTAGAGATAGTCGGGTATAAGATCGAGGAACCGAAAAGCTGAAAATACTTGTACCTCCACTTACCAGCACCAATTATCATCGACATCCAACTTCTCCCTCACTATCATGGCATATTCAGGTAAAGAAGCCGAGATGGCAACCATTGAGAATATTCATGATCACGATGATCGCAAAGAAGTTCCCATCATCTCCACTTTACCCCTTTCCCTCCAGGGCAAGACCCCAGAGGAGCTCGCTGCATTCAAGAAAGCAATGGTCAGGAAGATTGACATGCGGTTGATGCCTTTGCTGATCATCCTATTTCTCCTCAAGTAAGCTCCTCTTCCATTCTACTTACTCGAAGCTCTCCGTCAAGACGTATCTGACAGCTTTCCTTCAGCATCCTCGACCGCAACAACTTCACCAACGCTCGCCTCGGAGGCCTCGAAGACGACATTGGACTAACCGATCATCAATACAACACTGCACTCATGATTATGTATGTGGGGTACTTGCTGTTCCAGTCTCCGAGCAATGTCATTCTATCGCGCTTCCCAAGACCGGGAATCTATCTCGGTGTAGCTGCTGTGGTTTGGGGAGGTGTGTCGGCTTGTATGGCTGCAGTACATTCCTATGGTGCAGTTATTGCCATTCGCTTCTTTCTGGGCTTTGCTGAGGCTCCGTTCTTGTAAGTCTACAATCGTGGAAGTGAAGAGAGTAGTGCTAATAAATAAAGCCCCGGCGCTCTCCTTATGTTGACTTCCTGGTATGTTCGCTCTGAGCTACCTTTCCGAATCGCCATCCTGTACGCGGGTAACACCTTGTCGAATTGCTTTGGTGGGCTTATTGCAGCTGGCGTGTTGGGCGGCATGGAAGGTGTGATGGGGCTTCGTGCATGTAAGTTTGGGAAGAATTTGCTGCCTTCAATCCTTAATATTCCAGATAGTCCGTTAACAGATGACTAACTTCTATCCAGGGAGGTGGCTGTTCATATTGGAAGGATGTGTAACGATTGCAGTAGCACTCATCGCAGCGCTTGTTCTTCCAAACTACCCCAAAAGTATGTTTTCAACCAGCTTTGTTCTTATCTTGCAATTCAAAGGGAAGTTACTGACCAATGTGTAAACAGAGGCGAAATGGCTCACTGATGAAGAGCGCGAATATGCCATTTGGCGAATCGCCGACGAGGCTGCTGGCCAAGAGGATGGCGAAGACGGAGAGTCTATCTGGACTGGTGCTATTCAAGCACTCAAAGACCCAAAAGTCTACATGTTGATTCTGCTTCAATTCTCTCTGCTCGTGGGCATGGCATACGTACGTCCCTTAGCCTTGATTGTTTCACGATCATATACTAATAACACTAGACTTATTTCTTCCCCTCGATTGTCAGCACACTCGGCTACAATAAGATTACCACCCTATTGCTCACAGCACCTCCCTATGCATTGGCTTTCTTCACGTCCCTGGGCAACTCTTTACATTCAGGAAAGACAAATGAGAGAGCTTTCCATATCGCCTTGCCGCTCTCGATATCGATGCTGGGAAACATCCTTTGCATCACCCTGAAGCATACTGCTGGACGCTACGCAAGTATGTTTTTGATGACCATGGGTGTATATTCCGCGTTCAACGTAACCCTCTCATGGGTATCAAGCACAATTCCGAGACCGAAGGTAAGAACCCATCATCTAACCAGTGTACATTAGCTAATGCATACCAGTCCAAACGTGCTGCTGCACTTGCCATGGCAAACTCACTTGCCAATTGCACCCACCTCTTCACCAGCTACCTGTATCCCAACTCCGCCAAGCCCCGCTATGTTACTGCAGGCATCACGCTCTCTTTATTCTGTGGTCTTTGTGCCGTCACAGCTATGGTACTTCGCTTCTGGCTGAGATACGAGAACCGCAAGATGGACAAGGCTGAGGCGGTCAGGACTGGTGATGAGGAAGTGGTTGGTGGCAGAGAGAAGGGATTTAGATATCTGCTGTGAGAAAATAGCTAAGCAATCCGGGTCCTTGATATATGAGCTCCGAGTCACGCCTCATAGCACTACATATGTCTCTAAGAGATTTGATAAGAAAGCAGACATATGGCTGCATCCGGATTTGAAGCATGATAATTTAAAGAAATTTTGAACAGGAAGGCGCAGTGCAAGAACAAATGTACGAAATTGACTGCCTCATTTGGACTTTGCGTTGCTATTTAGCGACGACAACAAACCACTTGCATAAATCATGAACATACTATGAATGAGGACTAACGTACATCTGGCATGGCTGGCATCTCACTTAAGCTGTCCTCAAGTCTTTTCAGGATCGTGTACTAGTGCCCTGAGTTCCACAACCACAGCAAGGCCTGTAGACTAGATGGCAGCGACAAACCTCACCCGACCCGACTGTCTCAGTTGCAACCACTTTGGAGTGTTTGTATATCAAGTCGGTCTCGATCGTCAGCAGAAGATTGTGCGGAGCATCACCTGCATCCACCCTTGGCAAACCCAAACCCCTAAGCGAGAATATCGAAATGTCAACAAACAAGGAAAAATGTCACAGAAAACCTTCAGACAATATCATCTCTACCTGTTGATTGGTCCGAAATCAGTGCTACATATCATAACGTAAGGTCAGATCCTAGTGGCATAACTCCCCAAAACTCCCCTCGCTTAGAAAGACCCTGATTCGCAACGGATTGTTATCTTGTGACTCTTGTTCGTCTGTGCGATGACTGATGGCAATCCAGGCATACTGCAGTGCCTGCAGCCAATCGCCTAGCACCGCGAGTGTGCCCATTAACGGCTGGTATAGCTCCATGACCTATTATGAACAAGTCCCGACTGAAATCAAGGCTTCACCGCGAGACTGGAGTACTATTTCCAACAGATGATTGTTGAAGTAAGCGAGCGCTGTAACCGCGGCGGGGCTTTTGACGGGGTGGGGTGGACATACAGCTAGGTCAAGTCAGCTATTGATTGATGGGACGATTATATGAGCAATAATTATCCAAGCGAAGATTTGTTCTAATAGCGTGGTGCGTATTCGAGTACGATGCTGGACCATGTTGCTTGGAACGATGAGCAAAAACACTTTGATGGTATGAAATGTCTTTCTTTCTAGATCTTACAAGAACATCAAGCATAAGGAGAGGCATAGTAGAGTGTTCAAATTTTCGGCGCAGTATTCAAACTCCTTGGCTGTGAGACTACTTGTAAATCTGAGGTGAATCCTCCAAGTGAAGCGACGGTGGATTCAAGAGCCCAGCCCGTGGACTGTCCTCCCCCACGCAGCATCATAACCACAGTCGATTTCCTGAAACAGCCCAAGTAAATGCATAGACCCTCGGACATGACAGAATCACAATATCGCTCGTTGATTTAGGCGATCGATTTCAACCTAACAAAGCACTGCTGTGGTGCGTGCGTGAGCGCATCCATCGATGCGTACCCGCTCAGTTCCACTGGGCACTTCTGCAGCTCAAACTTCCACACAAGCAGCGTCAAGAAGATCTTCATCTCAACATACGCCAGTCGCCTTCCGTAGCAACCTCTCGGTCCAAGTCCAAAAGTAAGTAGAGGACCGGCTGCAGCATTAAACTCTTTGCCTCCATCCTCGCCAGCGACAAGCCATCTCTCGGGATTGAACTTCGCCATGTCGGACGGGTCCCAAGACCCAATGCGATCCTTGGCTGATTTCGCCGTTGGGCTTCTGAGAGAATCGTCGATTTGGAACGCGGGTGAGAAGATGCTGGGGCCGTTGCCCATGAAGAACACATCCGTGCCCTTTGGAATTCGCTTTCCCAGAAGTTCAACGTCAGTCATTGCTGTGCGAACTACAGATGCCTCTGTAAGAGAACAGCGTATCATTTCTTCCTGCGCTGCATCTAGATATGGAATACTCTTCTTCGCAATCTCTGCAGCAGTGGGTGCCCTTTTCTCGGCCACAGCTACGGCATGTCCAGCCAGAACTTCGGCACGTAACTTATCTTGAACTGCTGGGTTATCTGCAAGGAATTTCAAGGCCCAGGTAATTGTAGTCGCAGTAGTGTTGTGCGCTGCAACGACAAATCCAAAGATCTGGACCATTAGTTTCTTCCGCGACTGGCAAGGGATGTCTGGTCGTACCTCGTCATACATAGCTCTTGAGTGATACATTGGCTCTCTACCTTCCTTCTCACATGCAATCAACTCTCTCCTCATGATATCGTCCATGGCGCATCTGACTTCCAGATCCTTTTCAGCCTTCCCTTCAAACCTCAACCTTGTTTTCTCGACTTCGTCTCGGATGAAGTTATCTCTTATTCTGTGGTTTCTGCGGTACTGCGGGAGCTGGCGGATGACCCAATGTGTCAGAACTGGCATTGGAGACGTGACACTGATGGCTAGAGTGTCGACAAGTGACACAACGGCTGCCATCCCAGCTGGTAGTGGTGTTTCAGGAATGACTACTTCTTTGTCGAGATTGCTCGGAAGATCGACATTCTGCATCGACGATAGACTTCTGAGAGCAGATTTGGTAGTACTGTTGGAGATGTCTGCCCCAAATACCAGCGACCAGACTGCATCGAGCGCAGCATGGTACACGTCACTTGGTGCCTGGAACGCGTGTCCTTGGGCAAGTCTTTCCTTTTCCTGCCAGACGTCTAGCATGTCCTCGAAAGCAGTATATATTCGAGGAGCCGCGATACCATGTAGGAAGCCGGGAGTCATGCTGGTCGATAGATATTTCAGCATCAGCTACAAGTGCCAAGAGCCTGTGGAGCCCGGAGCCTCGAGCTCTGGAAAGGCTATCTATACGACTTCAAGGGTGGATAAAGAGGTGTGGGCAACTTACAGATCCATCAACCACCTCCTATGCTTTTTAAATTCTTCATCATGACTTTTCATGGAAATATGATGCCCTGGTATGAGACCCAAGAAAATATCACCAAGAAATTGCGACCGATCAAACTCCTTTGTTCGTCGTAACAACACATCTTGCGCCTCTCTAAAATCAGACACCACAACCCAAGGCCTGGCTAATGGTCTCGTGAATACTTGTACGATCGGCGAATTGTGCCTGACGTTATGCTCCACCAGCCAATCCAGAAGCTCCTTCGTTTTGTTGACATGTTTCACCATGGAAACTACATCGCCGAGGATAGAGCTCGTTACTTCTTTGTTGTAGGGGATCCCTGGGATCGGCTTCGGAAGCGCCTTCTGGTATGCGATGTAGAACGATACGGCGAGACCACCTATAAGTAGTCCCAGGGTGGGTAGACTGAAGCCGAAGATTGACATGGTTTCGGTCATCTTGAAAGTGCCGATGGTCAAAGTCGCAGAATTATCTTGGTATTTGACAGTTGGACTGGTGAGGATTAGAGTGAGAGCTGAGGAAGTGAAATTTATGAAGGAAAGTGGCACTGGAGTAGCTTTTGTTCTCGAGTCACCGTGTGTGACTTTGTACACCTTGAGACGAGGGAGTGCCAGATCCCGGTCACAGTCTGTGATGACCAGTCAGCTTATCTGGGCAAGTTGGATATCAGCGAATCAATGCTAGTTTGACGGTCAGGAAAGGCAGTTTCGGATTAGCCTTTTGCTAGTAGAGTTGATCATCCCGGATGTTTAGGTGGCACAGTGGGTAAGGCTAAGCGAGTCTCACTTGTGGATTCCGTGCGCCCCATTCTTTGTCGCTTGAGGTCTTTCAGATGTCTCTTCTGAGTTGGAAAATATCAATTTGAATCATTAATTCACGTCATTGAGGGATCTCAGAACTAATGCATCACTTGTTGCCTTCGAATTTGAATCTGCAGTGACAGCCTCGTCACCAATGCCAGCCATCGGCACACCAGCAGGGATTTGGCTCCTAATAGCACCCCATATATACTCCTGGCCTTAGACTACTTAGCAATAGCATCGAAATAATACCCCATTGATCAACACGAAGCGCAATTTACCTTACTTGAGCACGAGCTATGAATGGATTCGAAGCATAATCCTCGGCGTGCTTGGGCATCTCTTCTCCTGACATATCACAGCTTCACCAAACGATCGACCAATTCGTTCGTATAGCAATTGTAAGAACCAATAGAGCTGCTCGTACAAGTGATCACCGCCTCACCAATACCGGTAGTCGAAGCCCGCGGGAGCTCGTCACGACCGAAGTATTTGGAAAACTTGACGTACGCATTGAATGAGGCAATGTCAGAAGATAATTCCCACTGAGCCCTCTTCTTTTTCCTTCCCTGTTGCCCAGTAAAGGAGCTCACTGGATTCTCCCCAATTCCAGACCTGACATTTTCCCAAGCGAAATGGCGTATCTAGTATGTTTACTTCGACAGACTTGTTACATCACACATCCAGCAGGCAAACAATTCAGAAAAGAATTCGAAATACTTGGAGTTATTTCGCATCTCATTCTTGATTGAATTCTCTCTCGTTGAATTCTCTCTCGATTTTATTTCTAGCCATATAGTCGTACCAAAACGGCGTTGTGATCGTCGATCTATTCGGTCGTTACATCTCACCAATCTCAACCCCAACCTCGCAGACCTTTCCCCATACGAAATTAGCTTCGTCTGAAAACCAGTCAAGGGTCCAAGAATCCTGTTAGCCGACGTTCCAGTATCCACGGCAGTCGTTCTCCGCAGAGCATGCCTATCTGGTAATCTGACTGTATCCTCTTTCGCTAAAGACGTGTGCCCCGCCGACGCCCCTCATGTCAGCATTAAGTACTGCCTCGTTCGCTTGCGAAAGGCGTACGAAGAGAGTTGACACAGCTAATTGGATGTGGCTTACGAGGCTCTGGAAGAGATAAACTGCCAAGTGCTCCTGTGCAAGTTGACACCAGGGATGACCTCTGCGCCGAGAAATGAACTGTTTATCCAGACTCATACCGAGGAAGCCAATCGGAAACGCAAAAGAAATATTGATGAGTTGAGTCGTCTAAATCTATCTAGGTATGCACGTATCGTCTATGCATGTTCTACCTTCTTGCACTCACTCCTTACAATTTCCCTCCTGCATCCTCAATAGCCGCCACCAACCCATCGATCGTCTCCCTCCTCGTCTCCCTGTTAACCACAACCCTGAAGAAACTCCCCTTCTCCCCGGGCGCGTAATCAACCATAAAACCCCTCGGTATCAACCTCCTCACAATCTCACCCGTGACCCTAGTATTTTCTTCCTTCTCATCCTTCAACTGCCCATAATAAAAGCACACCTGCAAACAAGGTGGCGGATTTTCAGACACCAGCACGAAGTTCTCGTTTTTTTTTATCTTAGTAGCGAAATACGACGCGATGTCGAATGCAGAGTCGATCTGTGCTTCGAAGCCCGAAGACCCGTAATATATCCAGCTGAGCGCGAGTTTCAAGCTGTCTCCGCGCCGACCACATTGTAGCGTCAGATCAGCCAGGTCCCAGACTTCGTTGCTGGAGCTGTTCTCGTGGAAAAGATATCCTGCTGGGAGGGTGTTCGCTTTGTGGAACTTTGTCAGGTCGGGACAGAGAAGAAAGGAACATGTCATGGGCACGCCCATCATCTTATGTGGGTTGACTGCAAGGGAATCTGCTAGTTCGGAGCCGTCCATCTTGTATTTGTGGGTTGATGAGAAAATCACGGGACCGCCCCAGCTGCCATCGATGTGTAGCCAGAGATTGTGCTTCTTGCATACAGCGGAAATTTCTCTGAAAGGGTCGTAAGACCCAAGGACAGTCGTCCCCGCCGTGGCGTTGACGTAGAATGGTGTACGGTTCTCGTGCTTGGCTTGCACGACGAGCTTTTCTAATTCTGAAGGGATCATTCGGCCGCGAGTATCTATGGGCACTGACCAGACGTTGTCGCTTCCCAGACCACACATCTGAGCCGCCTTTTCAAGCGAATAGTGACCATGAGCTGAAGTGAAGAGGACAAAGTGGTGATTGCCATTGCCGGAGGTTTTGGTTTCCGGATACAGGTTGTTTCTGGCGATGATAATGGATGTGGTGTTGGAGGCACTACCACCTTGAGTGCTGATTCCGCCAACATGCGGGCCATTGAAACCAAACAAATTGGCAAAAGCTTTGGCAGTTGTCTTCTCAATCACTGTAAGTGCAGGAGAAACTTGATACACGTGGACCTAACTCATCAGTATCCTTGGCCCCAAATCCGAGCAGCAAAAGCTTACATTGGTATTCAATACGGCGAGCAGAAGCTCGGATATAACGCCAACCTATGACAAGTCAGATATACTACATACGGAAGTATTTGAGAGACGTACAGCATTGGTGCTAGCATACAATTTATCCAGGAAGCCCTGATCCCAAGTATTTACACTGTACTGTAGCACTTGCTCAACAGTAGCTAAAAGTCCTTTCTTTCCTTTCCCACTTCCAGGAAGATCGATGCTCATGAGCTGAGCCAATTTCTCCGGTCTGTGATGCTCCACAAGAACCGTACGAGGACCGCCACCTTCAATGGCCAATCCATGACTCGTATATTTAAAAGCTGCATCTTGATCTGCCGACCTTATGAACGGAATTATAAGAGATTGAACAGCTTTGAGCAACTGTGATATGTCAGTGTGGATTTCATGAGTTAATTTTTATGACATCGCCAAGAATGGGATGCTACTGACATCGTCGACCTCATCGGCTCGATTGAGGGGTGTGTTTGTGTCACCACATGGCCTCGGCAAAGAAATACCTTGTGAACGCATTCTAAGAGATGTAAATATACAAAGATATGAAAGTCTATAACTAGCAAGGGATAAAAACAAAAGACCGCCTTTCTAATGACTTAAGAAAATACACTAGCAAATACTCTAACTTTTCTCTCATGGAAGTTTATGTAAGAACGCCTCTAAATGACGAGCGATTTTGCGCGTTGTGGGGAAGACATTGTTCTGCCGTGCTCACCGCCTGGATGCGGCCGCTCAAAATGTTGCTCTGCACAAAAAAAGTTCGTGACAACTCTGGATCGCACATCTGCACGACAAGAAGGATTTCTGGACCGACGATACAATGCCGAAGGAAAATAAGAACAGCAGAGGAAGGAGAGATGAGAAGAAGTTGAAGCGCAAGAGAGAAAAGGGCGAAGATGATGTCCAGGATCATCACAAGAGGCAGAAATCGCAAGACCCAGCCGAAGACTTCGAGGTCGAGTTCATCGGTACGGACAATGCTATTCCTAGGGACGATGGATTGGTAGAGGGAGGAGAGGAAGGAGGAGCTACAGAGCGTCCGTTCTATGGTATGCTCGAGGACCAAGAACAGGAATACTTCCGCCGTGCCGACGAACTACTCGAACAGAACGACTTCCCCTCCGACGAAGAACGTTCCCTCTTCCTAGCGAATGTATACCGGGAGGCCGAGGGCAAAGAGCTCAAGATCGCATGCAGTCAATCATGTTCGAGACTGATGGAGAGATTGATCTTGCTGAGTACGGTTGAGCAGAAGAAGAAGCTGTTTGGAAAGTTCAGCGATAATTATCCACATTTGATTCAGCATCGGTTTGCGAGCCATTGCTGCGAGACACTGTTCATTCAGTCTGCTCCAATTGTCACCGAGGAGCTTACTGCGGATACCAAGTCGAAGAAAAAGAAGGCTGGAGAGGTGAACGCGGATACGGACATGAAGGAAGAGGGAGAGGAAGAAGAGTTACCCTCGATGGAAGACCTTTTTCTACAGACCTTGGACGAATTAGAAGGCCAAATGACTTTTCTTCTCACCGATCGATTTGCATCCCACACTCTGCGAGTTCTTCTCGTCATTCTCTCCGGCCGAGCTCTCGAGAAAGCTTCCACAAGAACACTCATGCAAAGCAAGAAGAAAGAGAAGATCTCCATCACAGGTCTGGACACCACACCTACAGAACTCTCGCTCAATAAACGCGCCGTTCCATCATCCTTTCAATTCGCTATCGAGAAGATTATCTCGGACACAATCGCTACAATGGACACAACTTTCATCCACGTTCTAGCCACTCACCCAACCGGGAACCCAACCCTACAGCTGCTCCTAGAGCTAGAACTCACAAACCCAAATACCAAGAAAGGTGTCAATGCCTCTGAGAAGACCATCATCTCCGCCCTCCTCCCAGACGACATCACAGCCGAAAAGAGCGAGTCTCAAACATTCATCAACGGAATTCTCTACGACGCGATCGGATCCCGCCTATTAGAGACGATCTGCACATTCGCACCCGGCAAGCTATTCAAGCAAATCTACCGCACCATCTTCAAAGACCGCATCGCTGCCGTAGCCAGGAACGAAATATCTTCCTACGTAGCCATCAGAGTCTTGAATCGTCTGAGTAAAGAAGATCTCGAAGAGGCCGTCGCAGCCATCATCCCTCAAATTGAAGGCCTCGTCCAACGAAACAGGACCGTGATCCTCAAAACCCTCCTCGAGAGATGCCATGCTAGAGGTGCAGATACCAAGGCTCTCGTAGACGCAATAGCCGCTTCTTACGATCCCAAGACCTCGAACGTGCTTCTCAAAATGGCATGTCTAGACGACATTGCAGCTTTAATACTTAGCACACATCCCAGCCAAGGAGAGGAATCATCCGCACCAACACAACAAAACAAATCCACCCCCTCCCAACTCCACGGCTCCCTCCTTGCCCAATCCATGCTCGCCATCCCCGGACCACCAGCCCTCCTAATCCAAGACTCTCTCCTCTCACTTCCACCTCAAATCCTCCTCGCCCTCTCAATATACACCACAACCTCACACATCATCCAATCGGCACTCCTGCCCACGCCCTCAAACACAATCCCCTTCCGCCGCAAACTAATCAACACACTGCTCTTCCCATCCGGCACCTCCGACTCACATGATGGAGCAGACACCCCACCAACCCTAACCCTCGCCCTCTCCCCAACAGGATCCCACGTCCTTGACGCCCTCCTCTCCAGCACCGCCTCCCCTACATCCCCCACCATCCCCTCCACACCCCTCTTCTCCCTCACGGAACGCATCGCCTCTATCCTGTCATCCCACGAGTCCCAACTCCGCGATAGCTGGACCGGTCGTATCGTCATTCGGAACTGGTCTTTAGATCTCTACAAACGACGACGCAGCGACTGGGTCAAGAAGACCAAGGAAGCAGCACTCGAGAAGATGCGTGCTCTGCCCGTCACACATCCGGAGACTCAAATCCCTTCTCAAACCCAGGCTATTGATGATGAAGGAGCTGACGATGGCGAGAATGAGGGGGAGAGTGCTAAGCCGAAGGTTTCAGCGCCGGGGATGGGAAAGAAGAATCGGAAGGATAGGAAGATGGCGAAGAGCGCTGCGAAGGAGGCTGTGCAGGGACCGCAGAAGAGCGCGATTCAGCTCGCCCGGGAGAAGTTTGCAAAGGCGAAGGCGGAGAAGGCAAATGGTGGGGGTGGGAAAGGAGGGAAGGATTTTAGGACGGGGGCGAATGCTAAGCCTGTTACTACTTGAAAGTCGGGAAAGTTGGAGAGTAGGTGAAAGGCTGTGATGATGAATGGATACCCAGAATGATATTCGAGAAGCACATTTGACTCGATGATTGTGAGGATGTCTGTTCTTGATGAAGACGAGTGAGCTTGTCATTTTCCGTCTGATGTATCTCTCCAGCGACGGACTTCTCGTTTCGTTATAACCATGCAATGGTCCCGACCAGAAAGAAGCTATTCACAAGCCTTTTCCATCTGTATTCCAAAATATGATCCCCTCCTCGTATTCCTTCTTGGCCCTCCATCAACTCTCGGTATCTTCAAAGTCAACAAACCACTTGGACATAAACAAGTACCACATCTCACTACCCCGGACACCAACACCCGGTGGCTCATCCATGCATCCATCTATCCATCCAACATCATCAATCACCCCAGGCACAACCACAGCCTTAGAAGAATATTTGCTTCAACTACTCTCAACTAAATAAAACACCAATTCCCACGCAAACGACTAAGCAACACCTTACTAACTCCTCAACCTAAATCCAGAACCAAACAATAAACACGAACGAACCCACAGCTCAACAATGACTCTGCCAAATAATTCTAATTTTCCCTCCTGCTCGCCCATTCCTGAGCCCTTCTCAATCGTCCGCATCTAACCACCCCTCCCCATCTCCCAAACCCTCTCCCACCTTCCCAAAACCCATCTACCAAGCATCCCACGCACCCTGCCTCTGCAAAAAATAGCTTCATTTACTTACTTTCTCCATACTTTCTCGAAGTAGCCATGTTACCCTTACTTCAAACACAATACATAATAACTTAAAATGGAATGAAGGAGGCTGGCTTGGTTCTCGTAATTCGTTCTGCCTAGCCGTTTCGAGATACCAGTTCTGAGTTAATCATTTGAGTATAATAGTAATATTCGTTTGGGATTGAGGGAGAAGCTAAGCGCCCAAGCTCGACTTCGGCAATGCCAGATATCGTGAGAGGCGAGCACACTCCTCCTCAAGACTTAAATGTTCGAGGTCTTTGAGACCAAGTCCCGCTTCAAAGACTTGGGCAAGATCAAGACTCGCATCAAGCTCAAGCTTCAAGACTTCAAGTCATTTAATTTCAGCACATCACAAGCAGAGCCAATCAATCAAGGAAGATTTGTTTGTAAGTTCATCGCATTGTTCATCGCATCGTTGTCTAACCATTGCAGAACTGACTCGTCAGTTCAGTATTCATCGTCGTCAATCATCATCATCATCAATCATCTCCCATGATTTTCCCGCCCAGGCATCTAATTCCATATGCCTCTATCAAAGCCCTTGATAAAGAAATGAATTAAATACAAGTCTGCAGCCAAGCAACCATCAATCCGCCATATTCGGCCCTCATATGTAGAGGGAATCGAGATTCGCAGGCAAGGAAGATGTACTGACAGCCAGGGTTCAAATGATCATAAGAATGTAGTAGAACAAAGAAAGAAGCAAAGAAGTGATAAAGTATTCGCAAGGGCAAACACTCTCTGAGCTGTATTCTGGGCAACCTAGATGTACCACATACCGCTGCGGATCTTCCACATGATCTCAGATTGATCAGGATTGCCGATTGGCAAAAGTGGAGCAGCCTCGGTAGGCTTGGAAGAACCGGTCTGGGAAGTGCCATCATTAGTAGCCTGTCTAGCAGCCTCGACACGGCGCTCCTCAAACTTCTGACCACCGCGAGGGCCATCTGAAGCAGGGACAGACTCGTGAGCACGAGCACGGTTCGATGCCAAGTGAGCGTAATAGATAGCGGGGACTGAATGATGTTAGAAACAGCCATTGTAAAATAAGAAAGAGACTTACAGAGTGAAACAGGAGTAGTCGATCTCATGTACTGGTAGGAGAATTGATAAATCATCTTCTGGAAGTCGTTGATCGGAATATTGGCCTCATCCTTCAGGACATGGTAATGAACTGGACGAGCGGTACCCTGAATGGCGGCATGAGAGCAGAGGTAGAAGTCATACTCATAGGGGTGAGTGATATCCTTCTCGACTAATGTACCTGGAAGGGCATTTGCATTGCGGTCGGCAGCCTGGGAGTCGCCCTCCTTAGGGAAGAAGCGGATGTGGTGGCGCTTGGTACAGACAGCAACAGTCCACTTGATCTGTTTGATGTCAAAGATAGCCTCTAGTCGGAAAAATGGAGCAACTTACATTGTTGGCAACCTCCTTGAACTCCTTGACCAGAGCGGCCTTCATGTCAATGACTTCCTGGTTGAGCACATGGGAGTATTGACCCTCGGAGACACCATCACGGAAGTAGTAAATATGTTGAGGTAGCTGACCACCACCAACCTTGGCAACCCATTGCTTAACGTATGGAACTACCATCTGGTCAATGTTGTCCTTGGTGATCATCTCCACACGGTATCCGTTGGTCTGGACAGCGGCAGCGTAACGGCAGCAGTCTCTATCGAAAGACATGGTGACTGCAGCCATGGAAGCTTGCGGACTACTAGGAGCAGGGTGAGAAACGTCGGCACCTACAAAACATTAGCAGAAGGCAAAATAACTGGATACTGTGAACACATACCAATGATCATGGTTGGTCTGGTGAAGAAGCCCTTGGGAGTGACAATCTTGGAGGTTGTACCGCCGAGCTTAGCATTGACCTTCATGCAAACATTGGAGCAGTACTGTGGCTGAGCCTTGTTGACATGAGCAACGTTGAGGCCTATCCTTTGTTAGTAGCATTCGAAGCACACGTTTCAGCAAAGACTTACATTGGGACATCATGGCAAAGCGGCACTCGGAGTTCTTCTTCAGACGCTCATACATGAATGAGTCGCGACCTGGAAGGACATAGAACAAGATCTGAGGCATAGCCTTGACCTGATCACCGACAGCCCGACGAGCATTGTGGACCAAGGTTGGGATATCCTCGTTGCGAGACTGATTGTAAATCAGTGGGGTCTTGTTTTGGACTCTACCACCGTGGCCGACGTAAGTGGAGATGAAAACGTTGGCGAAGTTGCGAACGTTCTGCTCCGAGGTACAACCGCCAAGAATGATGAAGCCCCAAGAGTTGAGAGGCTCAGGGTTGGGAAGCAAGAACTTCTTACCACGGAGGTCCCAACGACCCTGAGTGCCAGGGTTGAGCTTGGCTCTATCAAACTGGATCTCCGGGTTGGGAAGAACACGGGCTTGAGTCTACAAGAAGTCAGTAAGAATTAGAGACTTAGAAGAGATGCTACATACAACTGTCATCTTGGGATCAACCTTGACATCATAGTGAGCAAGGTACTTGTCCTGGGGCCACTTCAACATGTTGATACCATGAACAATCGACTCAACGCGCTGCTTTGGTCGAGTGACGGCAAACTTGATCATGTTGGAGGTCTAGGACTGTTAGTTGCTGAGTTGTGTTGATAGTGTGACAATTCTTACCTGCTCAGGAGACAACTTGAAGTTATATCTCTGGTTGGGAGACAGGGTGCAAAGCTCCATAGGGAACATGCCTGCACGCTCGGTGATGATCAGGGGGAGCCACCAATACTGAAGCTCAATGTTGTAGGTCTTTCTGAAGTAATCGAAAATCGAAATCTCCGTCTCAGTACCAGTGTTGCGATCGCGCAACTTGAATATGGTGTTCTTGGCATGAGCTCCAGTCTTTGAGAAAGCCTCGCCCTTCTCGAAGGTAAACTTCTTGATGGCATACTCCTTCTTGTCTGTTTCATGCTCAGTCAATGTAAGGATGTTAATGAAGAGAGGAAGCACTCACCATCACCCTTGCCACGGTGCTTGACGATGAACTTCAACTTGGCAAATCTAGACAAGTTCTTGAAGTCCTCGGACTTGGTCCAACCACCCTTTCCATCCTTAATTGGGAGGAGAAGGTCACGGAAGACCGTGTAGGACAAGGCACGATTGCGCTGGCTGCAGTAGTTGCGGGCAGCTTGATGAACATCCTGGGCAGCCCAGAAAGTGCCATTGGCAACATCGATGTTCAAGGCCAGACCAGTACCTGGAGCACCAACGGAAGCAGTGGGCTTGCAATTGGTCAGTATGTGAAGACAATTGACAGGAATGAGTATGCTTACGCTGCAGAGGCGGATTGAGCTGTATACACCCTTCATAGCAACGACAACGTTGTCCAACTGATGACTGGTGGTACCACGGCTGAAAAAGCTACGCTTGATCATTGTGTATTGCTCAGATGGACCTTGGCGCATGCAGTGGTCGAGGAAGGCTACGGAAAGTTAGAATGGTGATGAACACAACCCATGGAAGGATTGATTGAACTTACTGATAGCCTCCAAGACAGACTTGTCGAAATGGATGGACTTGTTGAGATAGGCACCGATGACAGCCATACGGATCGAGGTGGTAGGGCGGATGATGACATAGCACTCATCAGCCGGTCTATCTGGGCGTGGAGCACGACCTTTCTCGACATCAAAGTTGACCTTGATGCGTTGCTCGCCAATACGATACTTGGACCTGTGAAAGTTAGATAAAGTGAACAGATGATCGGTGGAATACATAACTCACCAAGCAAGCTTGTTTCCATCCCAGAGGACGAGAGCACCTGGAGGGAAGACCTGGCGGAGGCGATCCTGAACAGCTCGTGACTTCCAAGCAGCGTAAATCTTGCCACGCTTCTCGGCACCATTACCAATGTTGATCTGAAGCACAAGTTAGTATGGCATGAAAGTGAGTGTATTGGGTGTGGGTTGAAGCTGAGGAAGGCTGAGTCCGCCTGTCCTCAGAGGAAAGTGAAGTGAGGATGAGGAGGGGTTGGTACTTACATCGTATTGTTGGACATCACCCTTGATCCAGTCAAGAACCTTGTACTGGTTTACTTGAATGTTGACAACTCGGCCAGTAGTGTTGTAGCCATTGCGGTAAGGCAACTGGCTCTCGAATTGGTACTGGGGCTGGTCATTAGCATCGAGCTCCGGTCGATAGGTCTGAAAGACGTCCATGTTGGCGGTAGATTTAAGGTGATGTTGAGATGAGGGGAGTAGAGATGAAGAGGTAGATATGGAAGTGAAAGTATGTTTGGTGTTGAAGTCAAACTCAACAGCTGAAGAATCAACGTGCTGAGAGACTTGGGTTTGGTTTGTTGATTATTGTGTTTGTGTTTGGGAAGCAAAGGAAGAAGTGGAAGAAGTATTGATATTGGTGTTTGGAGGAGGAGTCTTTGGTGGAAGAGTAGGGGGTTTTAATAAGAAATGGGAGGGAGGAGGAAGATGGTGGAAGAGCTCCAATCAGCCGCTAATGTGCGGGGTAGGCTGCGAATGGATTCAATTTCGCTTTGTAAGGAAGGAATGGTGGAGGAAAAGAGGGGTACGTATCTGGAAGGAGGCGAATTCGACAGTGAATAGAACTGGTGAAGTTGAAGAACGTGGGCTGAAGTTAGAGCTCAAAGCGGGAAGCTGCTGCAGCTGGAACCGGCCACATCAAACCAGACAAGAAGACTGCTCATCTCAAAAGAACTGAAGTCACTCACAACCCCGATTTCCCAAGTCTCCAAGAGCGGTCGACTTCATCCACTAGGATATTTGCCAATCACACAACTCAACCACGACAGTTGAACATCAAACAACCACAACACGAAATACAATCAAGGAAATGGATAACATACACCAGGACCCTCAAGCTGATAAGCATCAGGTGGGAGTTCAATACGGGTGTTGGTAATAACCTTCTCCTTGGGAGCAGCAGGACGAGCGGGATCGAAGCCCATACTGGGACCAAAAGGATTGGGACCACGCTGAGCTTGGGGGCCGCCGGCAGATTGCTGTGGTGGAGGACCTTGTTGCATCATGTGTTGTGGAGGACCTTGGGATTGTTGTGGTGGACCTCGTTGCATTTGCTGAGGGGTACCTTGCTGGGAATGATTTCGGCCTGGAGTATTTGGTTGACTTCCTTGAGGTGTGTTCCGACCTGGTGTTCCTGGTTGACCTACGTATCCTACTTGCATCAGCATCGGGGAGCCTCTAGGAGAACCTGGAGCGACTCCACTCTGCATCTGCAATTGAGGTATACGAGGGGACAACAAAGGAGTACCGAGGGGAGTACCTTGATTGGAGCCACCTTGAGAGTCAGTCAGTAAGGAGTCAGATTGGCAGAATAGACGCTAGAGAGGTACCTTGATTGAAGCCTTGCTGTCCAGGAGGACCTTGGAAGCCACTTGGATTTCTACTATGCTCGCCAGGGCCATCAAAACCACCGGAACGGGGCTTTGGCGGTGGCATGGTCGAAGCATTGATAGGACCCTGTGGTTGGTATTGATGGTACTGTTGGGGTGGTCCGCCTTGGTACTGGCCATTGTTGCCGTGACCATTGCCGTCAGCAGCACGCTGGCGACCAGCTCCTCCAGGCATAGTAGATTAGACTCCTGTCTAGGTAGACTTCTGTGAAGGCAGATGTTAGCACAATGTCGGGCGGAGGTGTCACGTCATTGAGTGATCGGCTCCGACATCAACAACTTGTCAAGACCATCGCTCAAGACGCTCATGAGGTGATGATTGATATGGCAGAGCCGAAGAAGGGCTAGGCATGCATGGAGGTATGGGAGAAGGGAGACTCACGGTAGCTGTTCAATACTTGCTGTGTTGACACGAGGACAACACGATGTTGGGACACAGACCTGCGACAGATCGAAAGTTAGCAAGCTGTTCCTGAATCTCTGCGTATTTGTATGCCTCTTCCAAGCAAGCTCTTGGGCCTGGAGGCAAACCAAGGTCAAGATCGAACGCAAGGCTGTGGTCGTCACCGACCCAAACACCTCACCAAACAGCCGCTCAGATAAGCCAGCCAGCCAGGGAGAGAGGAGAGGGAGATTTACTCAGAGGACTGCTCAAGTAGTTCGATGCTAGATCGAAAAGAATAGTACAAAATATCACGGTAGTAGAAGGGAAGAAAGAAGTTGTGGGTTGCGGGTGAAGAGGAGAAGAGGAGAGATTGTGTGCGGGAGAAATGGACGGGGGTTTTGTAGGCAGCCTTATCGCCAGTGCGGTCTGTTTGGTTCCTGCCTGAATTTGTTGACTTTGGACCGAATGCGGGAATGACATCGTGGCAGCCGGGCGTATCACGTGAGAGCGGTAAACGAGGATGATGGGTGGGAAGGTGGGAATTATGGATTAGGCACTTAAATTAGCATTGAGACTTCAATCCATATCATGATTATTGCAGACTTTATTGCCGGGCACCTAACATGGAATAGTACGAGTTTCTTCCAGTTCAGATACTTCCGCCCATGCATGATTCCATGTCATGCAAATTATCGAGGACATACGTTATGTATCCCAACTTGAGCTTAAGCTGTTTCTCTAGATGTCATTTCCACAGTAAAGCATCATCAGTTCCCAACGATCCTTATTCGCAACATTCAATCCAAGAAACAGACCCGCTTGAACCTTTCCGAACTTCCCAAAAGCCTGAGAGTCAGAATGGGAAAAAATTACCCATTCAGCGCCAGTTCGATATAGACCTAAACAAGCCAGCTCTAAAAGTCAGCCACGTCTTCTGTGAGATATTGAAAGACCTTGACTGGTGTGGCTCTGCAAGATTAGACTTCTTGCTGTGGATGCTATGTGGGAGACAGGTGGTATGAACTGCATCGCGACTTGAGATTTGGTGTTTGGGCTTCGGCAAGGAATAAGATATCAAGCAAGCAAACAGAACGTAAAGAAGACAAAAATCAAATCGACCAGAAAATCAGAAGTAACCGGCCGAGCAAGCAAATATGAACCATGAACATCAACGACATTGGGGAAGGGAGAGACAAGTGAATCTCTGGCCAGCAGGAAGCCAACCGCACGCAGCGTACGAAAAGCAAAGATAGTACGCAAGACGTTGCGAGACATAAGAAACATGTATGACAAAGCTGGGTTCAATTATTCGCAATGTGCCTTTGGACAGTCTGTCCCAGCCGATTGTAGGACCTCTATGATACATTTTGCGCTTCTCCGAATGATTACCAACCCAAACGCCATGCATGCATCATCCAGACTATTGTTTTGCTCTGAAGGGTCCGCTCGACTGAGCATCCACCCCTCCCTCGCTCATTAAGAAGGGTTTTCATAGATGCAAGCAGAGACCGACGAGACGTAAGGGGCTAAGGAACCTCCCATTACCGATCTCATGCCTGCATTTCCCATTCGTAGATTACCATCCCACCGCAATTCCCCATTCTCATAATACAAGCAAGCGTTACTCCAATATGCTTGCTCTCCTTATCAACCCATCATACAGCCCAGTGTCTTCAGGTATGGTACATCGCAGTCGTTGGCCGACCGAAGGAGATTCGAATTCGGACTTGGGACGATGAAATGCCGAAAAGACCCAAGGGATATCACCTATCGACCGTAGTATCCTGATTGCGAACCCAAGTTAGCAAAATTGTTCAACCGGCTTCAATTCAATACCAGCTAGCAGCAGGAAACAGTCGAGGGACAGCGGGCTTCCTATTACCAGTTCCAGACTCAACTCCGTAATAGCCACCAGATCTACTTGGGTCTGACGTTACGTGCATCAGCTGAAAACTTGGCGGAGCAGGGGTCATTCCTGCATAGCCATGCCAGCCCGGAGGACCGCCATAGGTAGGGGCAGGAGAGCCGCTATACTCCGGAATGTGGTAGCCATTGCTGTGCCCATTCCACTCCACTGGAGGAGCGTATGTTGATTGAAACTGCTGTGCCTGAGGCTTCTTGACTTTCTGGGTTTTGGGGATTGCGGTGTAAGAAGTGTTATTACCATATCGTTGCGGAGGCGGTGCTTGAGATTCCTCCTTTGCCTGCTTCCATGTATTGTAGTCCGGCACAATTGCATTTTGAAGCAGTCGCACCAGAGCTTCTGGTTTGAACTTGGTGGCTGAGTAGAGCTCAGCTCTTGGGATGATGCTGAGCAAGAAGGTAATATCGCGAGGCACCACGAATGGAGGAGCATTCCAAGATGGTGTGCCTTGCTGAAGACGCTTTTGTTGATCAAGCCGACGGCCAGCTGCACCTTTCAGTGGAGACTCGCCACGAGCCAACTTACGGGGGCGATTGAGATCGCTATCCTGATCGTCCCCTGGGAAAGGTCGTTTTGGCGAATTTGTTGTCTGTATATACTGCGGTCTGGGACTTCGACTTGCTTCTTGGACATACTGTGGACGAGGGCTGACCTGCATCACGGGCTGTGGTTGTTCGATAGATTGCATAACTCCCTTTGGTCGTGTCTGTGTCGCGGGTGAGACAATCAACCGAATGCCAGTTGGCTCGAAACCTTCTCCACTGTATCTGGCAGCGAATTGAGACAATTTTGGATCATCAGGGTAGATCTCTGCCATCCGTTGCTCCAGCTTGGCAATTTGGGACAATTCGCCGTACTGAGATTCGTACTTGTGGAAATATGCGTAAAGTGGTTTTGCCTTGGATACCATTTCTGGCTTCTGGGTTAATCGACTCACTACTGTTTGGAATGTGACACGTGCATCTACATCAATTAGTAAAAGTACAATACGAAAGAACGAAGAGAACTTACTAGTTGTGTCGCCGATGGACAACAAGTGCTTGAGGTATTCTAGAGTGAAGCCAGCATCCTCGGGAAAGAGCTTAGCCCCACGCTCGAAGATCTTGGTACCAGCTGGGTCCTTGTAGACGTGATGCTCGATCAGAGCAGCGGCTACGTAAACATCACTCGTAAGCTTCCCACGGCCTCTGGCATCGGCAAAAACTTTTCTTGATCCCCCCACAGCATCCTTTCCGGAATCCTTTGGAGATCCCTTTCCTTGGACTCTGCGCATGGCACGCATCAGAGCAATCCACGTGAACGATATTGTACGAGACAGAAGCTCTGTCTGTTGTGCGTAGCTCTCTTGAACGACCTTACGTCTAGCAGCTTTGGCAGCTTCTTGATACTGTGTATCCGCATCATTGTCTTCGTCATCATCTGCCTTTGTGATGGCTCTGATGGAAGCATCAATGTCATCAACATAAGGAGTCTCCTCGACCTTCTTCAGCTCCGCGGCCTCTTGGATCTTGACTTGTTTGGCCATTTCATACAAAGTATCCAGGAGCTTGTCAAAAGGCGCGCGTACAATTGCACCACGCTCTGCCAAGCTCTTGTCAGATTCCCCTGTTGAAAGTGTTGACTCGAGACGATCTGCTTTCTTGAAGGCTACCAAACAACTTTCTGGGTTGGCTTGAAACCCATCGTTCAGAAACGTATCTCCATCTTTTTCCATGCCACTGTTAAAGCACCAGTCAGCTGCATCGACCCAGATCTCTGGCCAAAATCTCAAAGCCATGACTGCCTGCTTGTAAACATACAAGACCCGTTGCTTGTAGGTTTCCGGCTCCTCGTCTTTCAGGACCAATGGGTCTTCTTGCTCCCATGAGATCCAGCCTTTCCATAGTTGAACTTGCAGCTGATACTCTTGGTCGCCCTCAAATCCAGGAGCAGGTGGTAGTTTAGGTAGGGTCGTTCTTACAAGTCCACGGGTGATGGATTCCAAAGCTGTGTTTGCACTTCTCGCAGACATGTAGGAAGGTGACTTCTCTTGCAAAAATTTACGACCCTTTGTGACATTAGCAGCGCAAGCGTGAACTGGGATTCCGATAACTCACAGTGATCTTGTTGAGACTCATCTCAAACTGGTCATATTCTTTCCATAATCCGTTCAGCGCAGACATCGGGACATTGACGGCACGTTGGTAAGCTTTTCGAAGCTGATCCATTTTCTGTTGGTCCTGCCAGCTGCTGCCTCCAATCTGTCCCGGTGCTCCCCTGATAAACTGGATATATTCTTGCCATAGCTTTCCAGAGTCTTTATCAATTCCAATATTCGCCAGGACAAAATCGTATGATTGAGAAACTGTGGCTCGCGCAGTTCCGTTGGCATCATTCATCAGATCATTCCTACGGCGAATGTAGTTTAGATACACCAACCAGAGTTGGACATCGGCAACAGTCAGTAGGGATCTACCAAATATGTTTTCGGCGGCACTGAAATTGTCGTTCTCCAATTCCATTTCTGCATATGCGGCCCAAATTTCGGCCTATTCAATGTCAGTGGATCGCTGTTGTAGGATAATCGGATCACTTACTGCTTGAGGAAATACTTTCAAGAACCGTTCATAGACTGCGCGCGCATCATCAAGCTTATTGCGCTTGCGATGCTCGTCAATCAAGGCCATCCAAGCTTGCATATCCCCTCGTGGATCCTCCTTGATTCGATCCTCAAGAATACCAATCCTGTCATGAGGAAGTCGAGCCTTTGGGAGAGACACATCTTGTGCCGGAGCTGCAGAGGTAAGTACCTGTGCTGCTGGAGCTGGTACAGAAGTAGCTCCAGTAACACTTGTGTTCACGGGAAGATTGTAAGAAGATTGCGCAGCCGTTGAATCACCTTGATCCTCGGGAGTTATTGGCAAATCTTGAGGAGTGACAGAGTTGTGGAGTGGAGAAGGGGAAATTGCCCGAGAAGAGCTGTTAGCTGCTGCTGCTGGCTGTAAACCTCCCACAGCCTGCACTGGTGTTTCTGCATCGTACTCTTCATCTGAATCGTCGGCAATAAATCCTCCCACAGTTTTCGGCTTTCGAGTTGATCCTCTCGAGCTTGATCTTGATTCTACTTGACCTGCAGCGACAGTAATTGCAGGAAGTGAAGAAAGAGAAGCTGGGTCATATTCGCCACCATCGGATTCCGCAGCAGATCCTGAAGGAGATAAAGCACGAAGAACTTGGTCATCTGCAACATTTTCTCTTTTGACATCTTGATCGTTTGTATGCTCAGTATTTGAAGGTAGCTCGCCCTCTGCGGCCCCATTTGCGCCCTCATCTTCCCAAGCCATACTATCTTGTCCCGCCTGCATCTGGTGCAAGAGAGCTATCTCTGCATCTTCCTCCGCCATTTTAAAGAATGTGTATGTATTGTTGGAAGCTTGAAAGAAGGGAGGGAGTCGGAAAAATCTGGATTGTCGCGTGTCAGCTTGCGGAAGAGGTGTTTGCGCACGGGGAAGAATGACCTGTTGTTGAAAAAGAGTGGTAGATGTGCGCTCTTGACGGGCAAGAGTCGGTGGAAGGAAGAAACAAAGACTGAAGAGAGTTGGTGATGGTGGTGATGGTGTTGTTCGAGATCGGGGAGTATTCGCGAGGGCAGGTCTGGGTCTTGAAGGATGATGCTTCAAAGACAAAGTAGCCTCTAGTCCAAAAACGTCCTAGCAGTACACGTGAGTCCCTTTATTATTTCGGTCGCCAAGGCTGGAAAGCGCGGTCAGGACGCGATCTCTCGTCCAGCAACTTCACCTTTCTCGCGTCCTCCTCAAACGCAAACAGAACTCCATTCACCACTTCTTCGAACAACCTATTTAAAGTTCTTGCACCTCCCACGCTCGAGCAAATTTTGGTTCTCTTTACAACTACAAACAACAGCATTCAACCAAGCACCGTTTACAACGAAACACCGCCTTCAAGATGTCTGTCGTATCTCTCTTGGGCGTTAACGTCCTAAACAACCCAGCCAAGTTCGGTGATTCTTACGAGTTTGAGATCACCTTCGAGTGTCTAGAGCCACTCCAGAAGGGTAGGTTACACTGCATGTACATGACAAGATCGAATCCTAACATCCCCTCGCAGATCTCGAATGGAAGTTGACCTACGTTGGATCTGCTACTTCGTGCGCATTCCACACTCCCAAAACAAAGAGCCTTCTAACAATACCAGTGATGAGCACGACCAAGAACTCGACTCCCTCCTCGTTGGTCCCATTCCAGTTGGCGTAAACAAGTTCCTTTTCGAGGCCGACCCACCCAATACCAGTCGCATTCCAGATGCCGAAATTCTTGGTGTCACCGTTATCCTCCTTACCTGCGCCTACGATGGCAGAGAGTTTGTTCGTGTCGGATACTACGTCAACAATGAATATGATTCTGAGGAGCTCAATGCCGACCCCCCAGCCAAGCCAATTCTTGAGAAGGTCCGCCGTAACGTTCTCGCAGAGAAGCCGAGAGTCACCCGATTTGCTATCAAGTGGTATGTTAGGCAGCAGCATTGAACACCATGTCTTATCTAACGATCTACATAGGGACTCCGAGGCATCTGCTCCAGCCGAATTCCCACCTGAGCAACCCGAGGCCGACCTAGTCGCTGATGGAGATCAATATGGAGCTGAAGAGGCCGAAGACGAGGAGGAGGAAGTCGTTGAGGGTGGCGAGGCAGCTGTTGCTGATCCAGATGCCATGGTCGATGATTCTGAGATGGCTGGAGCCGAGGGTGATGCTGCAGGTGAGGAGTCTGATGACGGAAGCGAGGATCTTGAGGCCGAGAGCAGTGGAAGTGAGGACGAGGAGCTTGAGGAGGAAGAAGAGGTTGCTGGTGATGGTGACGCTGATATGGACATGGATGGTGTCGAGAAGCCACACGCCAACGGCAGTGTTCCAGTCCAAGCCGACGCTGTTATGGCCCATTGATTCCTATACCCGCATGACTTTACAAGCAGCAAGCATACTTTGTTTAGATTTCGCTAGGGAGGAAAGGAGTTTCGACGAATGCCTTATGGATGGACGAACCAACAATGCAGATAACACGGAATAACTGATGATTGCAAATATACCCCAAACCGCTCTCGCATCCGCCCTTCCATTGACATGTGCTGGAATGTCATAACCAACATTCGGATGCAGAGAGACATATTAGCTCAAATCAAGCGGCCTGACAGTGACTTTCTCAGCCGCAGCCGACAATTCTCGTACCTCGACGACTAAGCTTTCTGCAAGCCCAAGTCGCAAGCTATAGAATCGTCGAAATTCTTACCCGCCCCGTTCACAAGTCAGGAGGGCAACCCATCGTTAAGCGACAGCCGCCGATCCCCTCCCCTCCCCATTTCCTCTTCACCAGTCTACTCACCGCCGCGTTCTCTTCATTTACCGAGCCGCGCCCCCAATCCCACGAATAACTTTCCCTACGTCGTATATAGAGAGTTTCTATCCCATTCGATGATCCTGCAACGTTATTAAAGTGTCGGTCTCGAAGCAAGAACAGGCTTCACCAAGGGCTGTCCGTCGTACCATCGGCCGGCGCGCGGGAGAGGATGGCTTTTGCCTTTCCTACTATTACTTCTGGTGCCGCGCTTCGCTTGTATTGATGGGCTGTAACATGCCATGAGAGATGAATTGGAGGTAGGTTTGATGCTGGTGCTTCGTGAACATGTTTTCGGACGAGTCAGCCAGTGGGATGATTTAGGAGTCGGGAATCTCTAAGCCGACTTCTGACAAGAGAATTCTGACGCGACCATCAAGCATTGCTACTGAACTCCCTTCCAGTATGGAAAACTGATGTTTATATTTTTCAACCAACTACAGCTTGTCCTCAGGTACTCGGGAGCTGCCAGCGTCTCAACCTTTCCGGTTAAAAGTATGTCTCATCGGTCTTGTTGACTTTCGCTTGTCCACCATTTCAAGCAAACAACAGATCGCCATAACCTTAAAAACCGGCCACTATCCAAACTCCAAATACGTCTATCGCCGGTTTATGCACCTCTGTGGAGCTATCGGAGCATCAACGGACTTAATCCAAAACGAGCAGCTTACTCGCCGATCAACGTTGACATCAAAAGATGTCTTAAGCTCTCTGATTGGCTCTGAGGTACGACGCACCAATCAGCTTTCACTTCACATTTCCAAGCTTCACACATCAGAAATTGCCAACATTTGTAAATTAACAGACAAGGTCGTAAACTCTATGTGTACATTGGCTGAGCCAGGGATCGACTTCCAAGGGCGCAGTATGTTGTCACCTTCCCGGTGCTACTCACTTCAGCCCTGTAGGTAGCAAGGCGATTGCTCTGTCTGGACCGCCACTACTGCAAAGAGCCCTACAGGACTTCCTTCGCATGCTAACATCAGAGCTCATGCATCTAGTTGTAGCGAATGACTCCCAAACGGGGTGTCCGAACCCGACTTGAGCCCATCAATAAAGTCCTCGTCTCAGAGACTTAGACTCTCCATCTACAAGACTGAAGAGGCAGGCAGACTCCAGAATCATGGGCAAGGTCAATAAATGACTACACGGGAAATCAAACCAAACGTTACGCATTGAACATCACTTCCATCCTCTGGTCGTTTCTTTCCTCCAATGACAAACCCTTCATCCCACTCATTTTCGAAAGCTGCATGTTCCCTTCACAACCTGGAAATGCAACCGAGTATCATCCAATAGTCGTTGCTTACTTCAACGGTGAAGCAAGCCTTGGCCCCAAGACCGAATGCTGGGAAACGGCACGTCCTAGTCCCTCAATCAAGGCTCGCCCATCCAAGCGCCTGTGTCCAAGCCGCGGCGGCTGTCATAACTTCCACGTGGAGTGTAGGAGCTAGTATGACGAAGAGGCGCCAGCTCACCGGGGTCTCTGTCGAAAAGCTTGGGTATAATAACTCGAGCATATCTCATGTCAGCGAGCACTTGGCAGGTAGACTTCAAACCAAATCTTGGAGAAACATTATCTCCAAATGATCCTTTCTGATTCTTCGACAAATATGGATGCTACGAGCATGCCTCAGCTAGACTTGCCCGCTGTCTCTGATACCAAATCCAAGAAGCCAAGGACTAGCAGGCCAAAAGTCAGAAGTGGATGTTTCACGTGCAAGTGAGTAGATCGTCTTTTTGCTCCACCGCAATGTTTGTATAGTCCCCTACCGCTTCTCTCACTTCTTGTAAATTTATTGATTCTCGGTGTATTTTCAATGAGGATCGATCGAGTACATATGCTGCCTTCTGAAAGCCGATATAGCTCTTCTTCGCCGACCTTGCTACTTTGGTTCTTCTCATTTGGCCTTGAACTTAAGCAACTAACAGTCACTTCTACAGAAAACGCCGTGTCAAATGCGACGAAAACAAACCACAATGTCACCGATGCTGCAAGTTCGGGCGAGTCTGCCCAGGCTACAAGTCCAAGAAGAACGAAAGCACTTCTCCCTCACCCCGGCCTCAGATACGTACCATTCTTCCCAAAGCCAGCAATAACCCTCCTCACCTCCCTGCATTCAGTCCTGAAATCTCCGACGTCATGTTTCAAGCAACTGAAGAGTTCCTCTCTTTCCGCCTCCTCTGCACCGAGACGTCACGAGATCTATTGTCTGTCGTCAAACCTACGACATGGAATCGCATTGCCCTACAAGCCAGCCACCAGTATCCCTTCCTCAGACACGCAATTGTTGCCATCGGCAGTCTCAGCAAAAATACCAGGGATGCTCTGAACCACAATGGCATTCCTCCTTCGACTGGTCCAGAACTCTGGAACAGCCCACCAGCCTGCCTTCGAGGTGACAATGACTTCGCCTTGCAGCAATACAACAAATTCCTCCGCAGTTCCCGACAGGCGCTCGTGAGCGGGCCTGAAGGTCAAAGACTAGCTTTGATTGTCTGCCTCCTTATTATATGTATCGAGACCCTTCAATGGCAACACCTCCAAGTTCTCTCACATATCTACAGCGGCGTACAACTCCTAGAATCCTTTATCGCCAGCCAAAAAGCGGTCGCTCAAGCAGGATTCACATCGTACCTCATAGAAGATGAAATCATCGAGCAATTCCGCATGCTTGAGGTAGAAGCCAATATGCTATTCGACCCTTTCCCCGTATCACGTCACCATACCCTGAGTCCCGAAGGCGACTTGGAACTTTCAATGCCGCAAACATTCTCTACCATCGAAGAAGCAAGACACTACCTCGACATTCTCACTCGTCGAATCCGCCACTTCATCGCCTCATCCCGACCCCCCAAACCTTTCACATCCGACTTTAGTCGCGAAAGAAAAACATCCTGCATCGACCCCGAACTCCTCAGCCTCGCCCCGAGACTACGCAGCACCTTCAATAACCCATCCCCCTCACCTTCACCCTCAACCCTCTTTCCAGATCCAACCATCTCAATCTCCCTCTCACAATACAAATCCCTCCTAACAACCTGGCAACACAGCTTTGGCCCGCTCTTCCCACACACCACCGACCGGTCCCATCCGAACTACCTCCCAACCCTCCACCTCGCAATCCTCTCCTCAGCTCTAACCATAACCCTCCACACCTCCTTCCCCTCTCTCTCTCCCTCCACCCACAACACCACCACCCCCAACCTCCTCCCCACATACCACCACATCCTCACCCTCTCCCAAACCATCCTCTCCCACCCCTCCTGCCCCAACTTCCTCTCCCCCTCAAACAACCCCTCCATCACTTCCGCCTCCACCGGCCTAATCGGCCCCCTCCGCCTCATCGCCACCCACTGCTCTCACCTCCCTCTCCACAAACAAGCAATCTCCCTCCTTCAGCGCCGGCCCTGGCGTGAAGGCGTGTGGTGGTCTTGTAGTGCCGGGGAACTCATGGGGTGGCTTTCTTCTATTGAAGAAGGAAGTCCTCCATCCGCATCCTCATCCACCCTAGAATCTTCAAAAGAAGAAGAAGAAAAGGGAGGTGGAGAAAGAGAAGAAACCATTCAGGAATCGGCGAGAGTAAGGTTGCTAGAAGTGGGTATTTGGGAGGAAGGGAACGTAACAACTGGTAAAGCTATGTGTGTCAGGGGTAGTGGCGAGGAGGCGGAGATTAAGATAGGAGAGTGGATTTGGAGGGTTGGTGGGGGGGAGGGAGGGGTGGTGCCTGTGCCTGTGCCCTCACCGGCTGAGATGGGGGAAGGACTTGGATGTGAGGAGATAGGACTGAGAAGAGGGATGGGAGATAGGGATCTGGGAGCGTTTTTGAGTATTGATGGATTTGCGTGATTTTGAGCAGCTAGTGCTTTTCAGATTGGAATGTTGGATATCAATTCGTCGAAGCGGTCTCAAGAATATCGAGATCTGAAATCGAAGAATGTTACGCTAGGAATACAGGACATGAATCGCCGCCCAGAGCTCACCTGGCTCCTACGGTGACGTCGTTCACCCCGGAAAGCTTTCAATTTGAACCCCTAGAACAAAGCATCCCGTGCCTGACCTTCGATGACCGCGAACTACCATTGTGCATAAATTCGATACAAATGCGAAAACCGAGGGTCCGCGGCCTGCCTAAACACATCGATTCCGCCAGCGACACCGTGTTCATCCACGCTCCAATGACCTTCCCTCACCATCATCGTCCAATGCTCCAGTAAGCTGACAAGCCTCTGCGGACGATCCTTGTCCCCCCCGCATGCCTTGAATCCATGCTGGTACAAGTCTACAAGACTCTCTTTGACCGGAGTACCATCAGTCTTGAGAAGGCGTTGGCCTGAGAGCGGGAACGGCAGGACGAACTTGAAGCCCTCTCCGGCATCATCTCTGCTGAATTTGGCAGCCGCCGAATATACACCAGCTGGCATGGGATTTCCTGTCAAAAGTGTGGAGTTTGGCTCTCCAGAATCTGATTCCGCATTGCCAAGCGCGTGGTCTGTATCCTAGCTCCCCTCTTCGGTAGGCTGGGATATTTTCGTGATTTGATCGGCTGGAAACAGCATGACCGAAGGGATGTCCATGGTGTATGTCGGGCCCAACAGATAATGCTGGAATTGTCTAAAGGTCTGTATGGAGGGCACCCTAATACCTGGTGCGATGTAAAGTAATCCCCCTGGCGGAGTACAGATCTTCAGGAGCAATTCTTTTGCGAAGCAGTTCCACGGAATGCTCGCTGCTTTGAGAGTATGCATATCGAACAGTAGACCTGCAGCACCGCCTGACTGAGCAGGGACGCCAGTGTTTGAGATCATTCTGCTGTGCATCTGAATGAGTAGACGGGCGAATGCTTCCGCTGCTTCGTCTACTTGTCGGGATCCGAAGCTATAATTCTACCACCGATTCAAGGTTTTTGCTTCCAAGCTATCACACCATCCGGATGATAATCAGACTGTAAAAATTAGTAAGAGCGTCGATTACTGACGTCTTGAGACCGACATCAGAGCTTTGGAGCCAATGAGAAACATCATAACAAGAAGAGGAGGAAGAATTGGAGCACTCACTTCCATTTTGCTGACGTGTATCATTTCGATCTAAGAACTTAGGATGACTTCCAAGGGGCGCCATCGTCGTCGTGCTTTCTTTACGTCTGTACCATTCCCATCCTCTGGTATGACCAAAGCTTTGAATTTTTCCTGATCAGACAAGATCTTTCCGACGTGGGAATGGTCGCCATCGGCTATGATCGATTATTCACAGTCAGTTCAGGACTATTGGGAAATGCGACGGTGATATCGGACAGAGGAGGAATATGCTGACCTGTGTCTGCACAGTAGAGTGTGAAGGTCCTAGCTCGATAAATACCAAGGCTTGCGATCATGTTCACACTCTTTCTCACTCCTACAATCCCGTGGAAGAACTTCAGCTGACGATGATGGAGTGCGGCCTTAAAAAGTAAACGATTTCGGGCTTCATTTGCCGGTCGATAGCCGGTTGTTCCGAGGGTAGTAAACTGCTATACCATGTAATAGGATATACTGGGCCTGATGGCAAGCGCGAACCAATTCTTTATTCGACGTACTTCAAGATGCAGTTGTGGAGGGCGGCGCATCGTACGTAATCGAACCCAACACCTTTACCTGGTCATCAAGTCAGCTTCGACGAACTCACGTACGGAGACGAACTGAACTTCCGTGGAGGGTTATTCTTTGTGACCAGATATGTACCAACATCTGGAAGCTTTTCCACGAGCTCTCGAGAAGGTGCTTCGCCCGAAACTCTATGGGAAAGCCGATACCGATAGCGCCATGATTTGTGCTGAGAATGATGTTGCGGACTAATGATAGAGTACTGATGAACGGCAGAAGCTGGAGAAGAAATCTACCAGAAGAATAGAGATATTTGCGAGAAAATCATGACTCTAATCACTGAGGTAAGAGCCGCCCACCTCAGCTCGGTTGCTTCCGCACTCATATGTTACCTAGGTACACATGGGCAAACCATAACAGGGCAAGACAGAGCATACGAGAGCATGCCCAAAAATTGACACATCAACGCATTTGATCATTCTGATCATTAGAACCCAGAAAGACTGTTTACAGCAAGTTGAGAAGTGAGATGAGTCGCAAGGAGAATGCAGATCAGATTGCGGGGAAGCGATCGTAAAAGTAAACAAGGAAAAAACCCCACAAGCGAGGCAGCGACGAACCCCTTTCACTCGCCTCGATGACATGTTTCCAAGTACTCATATCTACTGACAACATTCGCCGACGCTAATGATGAACTGCCGAGGTGGCCAATCATGAGATCATTCCATTCGCGCACATTTAAGTTCCCCATACCGAGTCCAAGATGCTAAAATAGCCTGATAGCCAAGCGATGCTTGATCGCAAGATTACTGATCAAGTATTCGACTTGGCTTGACTACTCGCGTACTATGGAGACAATAGGGATGGTTCAAAGCTCCTTTCTTGAAGTCGAACATCTCTCCAATCAATTTGATTATCAAGCATGCGCACAATCGGATAGACTCAATTTGCGAAGCGCAGAAGCTCCAGAGCCTCGCGAGGACTTTGCGGGGTACGCGCGAGTCAAGTCAGGGAGATGAAGACATCTCTTTAGTATATAAGGGAGAGATGAACTGGAATATGCTCTCCAGTAATCAGGACTTCAGCATTTGGACATAGAGCGAGGTAGACAAACCGAAAGAAGGACAACATGAAGGAAATCCTAGTGATTGGTGGCACAGGTGCCCAAGGACTGCCCGTTGTCAAATGTGCGTGTTGAACAACTACTTCCCAACTCAGTCTGCATCACCACGTCTGACATTCTTCCGCAGCTCTTTCTTCAAGCAAGCGATTTGCCGTCAGGGTCCTGACGCGCGATGTCAACTCAGTCCGCGCACAGGAAATCGCCCAACTCCCAAACGTGACCCTGATCCAAGGAACACAGGACAATCAAAAGGATCTGCACCGAGCTTTTCGCGGCGTCTATGGAGCATGGGTTAACACAGACGGGTTCACGCTCGGAGAAAAGAATGAGTTGTTTTACGGGTGTCGGGCCTATGAAATTGCGAGACATGAAGGGGTGCAGCATTACGTCTATGCCTCTACAGATTACGCGCTGAAGGACGCAAGCTGGAATGAAGACTACCATTGGGGCCACAATGATGCAAAGGGTAGAGTTGCGGATTTCATTCTCGCTCAAGGACAGACAGGGGCTATGAAAAGCTCTGTCCTGACGACTGGCCCCTACATGGACATGCTTCTCGATGGTCATTTCGTGCCTCAAGAACAGCCTGATGGATCATTTGTTTGGGCCAATCCAGCAAGTAAGTCTCCCAAACCATCCTGAATTTCCATACCATATCCGAGCAACCACTAATGAGCGAATCTGCCGCCTCAGAGTCTGGCAAGTTACCTCTCATCAATCTAGAAGATCTTGGTCCATATTCACTCTGGCTCTTTGACAATATCTCGGAGTCCGCTGGAATGGATCTCAGAGTCGCAACAGATGAAGTTACCTTCGAGGAGATAGCCGCCACTTTCACCAGGGTGACCGGAAAGAAGGGAGTACATCAGTACATTCCCATTGAGGACTGGCTCAACGCTGCCGAGCCGTATCCCAACGCTCCAGCAAACTTTGTTGCTGGACCAAACGCTCACAGGGACGAGGCAAGCATGACATGGCGCGAGAACTTCGGGCCTTGGTGGAGATACTGGGGCGAGGGAATCTGCCAGAAAAGAGATTTGGAACTTCTTGATCGTAGTCATCCTACTCGTGTCAAGAGCCTTGAGGAGTGGATGGTGAAGTATAAGTATGAGGGGAAACAAAAGAATGTCTTGAAGGGGGTCGAAGACCTGAAGAATGCAGCCAGGTTGATGATGGACCAGGGAAAGAGTTCTGATTCGAATTAATCCGAAGCAAAGCTGGGAGTCTCTTGGTTCCAAGCAATGGAACCTTTCATGCCTGTTCTCCAGTCCTTGAAAAGAAGTGAGAAGAATCCTCAAGTGAAGTGCAAAAGTGTCTAGTTGTAGTCACGTGTCTCGTCTGTCTAAATTGCGGAGGTGGATCTCCAGTGCAGCACTTGGCGTCAGCTTCATCCGTTCCTCACCGACTTGCAGCGAAAGGACCGCCACCACGACCACACGTTCATCACGGATTGGTCCCATATGATAAACTCTACGATGAAGCCTATGGCCAAGAGCTCTGGCAGGTCTCAAGACCAATTGTCCAAGGCTTGGTGCCCCCGAGGTTGGGCGGCCCGGCGCTCAATTGATACTGTTTTGCATCCGCTATGGCCCGACCAGGCAGCCGCTTGAGGGGCCAAAATGAGGCGCAGAGGGGAAACATCTCCATGCATGACACCTGCAAAACCAGGGCAGGAAGATCAACCACTCACGGTAAGTTGAGCACGCAAGGTGATTGACACTGCATACAATGTTTAGGTCACACTGCAGCGACTTGCAGAATAGCAGAGCAAGGCTTGAGGCTCTGCCAAGCTTGAACACTACATCCACAGATTTTCCGCCGTTTCGCCCACTCTTTGCTTTCCAATCTTCTCCATGGATTCTCTCCGTTGTCATACCGTCCTATCTTTCTGTGTACCTTGACACAAGCAAACATGACGGGTGTACTAACTACAGAAGAGCTGCTCAAAAGGCTTGACGAGCAGCATCAAGCTTACCTGACCACTTTTCGACAGGTTCACGAGGCTCTGGCCAAGACAGCAGCAGCTGGACAACACCAGATCCTTACTTCCCCAGAACCCACGTCCCAAGAGACGGCAAATTCCCACGCATCACCTTCCAATGTGATGCTAACTCGAGCATCGACTTTCCCCAGACCAGTATCACCATTCCCACCCGCAATCCAAACTCCTACATCGCCTGGGCTTTCAGTTGCGGTCACGAAACGACACAGACGGTCATTCACAGAACTAGATGGAGAGAGGCCAATTACGGTTCACAGCAGTCTGTTGACTGGGGACAGCGACGATAGTGACAATGACGACGAGCTCTACGTCCAAACGCCATTACCGTCGTACAAGTACGATTACGAAGATCTGCGAAGCCATTTGAAGACATATACTTTCAGAGATCATGGTGATATTCTGCTAGATACGGTGGTTCACAATAAACGGCTCTTATACCCTTCGCTTTTCCCAGAATATCCAGAGGACGAGAGGTGGCATCTTTCGCACTATTCGGTATTTGATGTTTCGACTGACGGGGCTCCACTATCACGGCGAGAGGTTGTGAAGGATGGAACGACCTCAATTGATTCTGCTGTATGGCAGGCTATTCAGGTAGGACGATTCGCGTGGAAGAGGAGGCTGAGCTGACCAGATGTAGGACTTGAATGCGGATCCCGATTCTCAAAGACCTGCCGTCGGCCGAATTACGATTGTTCGAGAGCCTTCTCCGGTTATGCTAGGCGCTCTACATCTCGCCAACAATAAAGACTTTGACGTGGACGAGCTCTTCGAGTACCTCGTAGAAGAGAACAAGACAACCGTAGTTACTGCCAGACTTTATTTCATGGCTGTGAACTAACAACTTTAGGCGCACATTCAGGGCCGAGCTTTTTCACCCGACCATCGGCGACAGCGAACATTTGTATTTGAATTCGATTATTTCACAATTGTTGGGGAGGAGGTCCAACCAATGCCATGGCAACGAGCGGATTCGGCCGAGAAGATAAAGAGGAAGGGCGAAGGACATATTCCAATATCTCGATGCAGTTCTGTCGTTGCGTTGTCACTAGGAGGAAACCCTATCAGGAAGTTGAGAAATCCAGCTCGGAAGGCAAAAACCCAGCATGGGTTTGTGTACGATCCGTGGGCGCCGTGGCAGGTCTTGAATATCCAGTGTTATCCGGACCACAAGCATAGTATGGACAGTCATGATTCCACAAAACACTATGTGAATGGTCCCGAGGCTTTTCTCCATACATTACTTGCCGAATTCAGGGATGCCCAAAAGCGTTTTAGGGATATCCAGAAGAAAATCACAAATCTTGTGATACCGCCGGTAAGAACATCCGACCATTATGTGATACAAAATCTACAAGCCCATGAGAACTACCGAAAAGCAGCCAAACTGTGTTATGAGATTGAAACGAAGGCTAACTTGACAGGCCGATTTCATGTTTAACGGGGACTTGAGAGACAAGCTGCTATTCGAGGACGCAGAGTTCACATATTCGAGACGATATTTCTGGGCGTTCCAAACACTCGGGTTAATGAACGACAGCATCAAAGCTATCATGGACGCATATGAAGATACGTTCACTGATGATGTTTGGGAAGGAAAGCACAAAAGCATGTGGCCGATGATCGATCAAGCTTCCCATCGAAATAGCTATTATCTGAAGAAGATGGCAAATCTCAAGCCAGAGTTCGAAAAGGAAATCAGGTCATTGGCCAAACTGTTCGAGGAAAATGATGATCGGAGGAAGGAGATCAGGACTTTGCGAGACCAGCTTTTCTCGGGCACTTCAGTATTAGAAAGCAGAAAGAGTGTCGAGTTGTCAGGCGTGACCATTCTTCAAGGCCATAACATCAAGCTTCTCACACTGGTAATATCCTTACGTACCTATAACGCTCAATTCTTACCCATTACAGGTCTCAATCTTCTTCCTTCCTCTCACATTCGTCACCTCCGTCTTCGGCATGTCAAACATGCCGTCCGAAGGCTTCAAAGACTTCACCATAACCATGGTCGCCGTCTGCGTTCCATTCTTCCTGCTCATTGGCTCACTCAACACAACTTCGGGCATGGAATTCTGGCGGTCCAAGTATCACATCACGTTAGCTTGGATATTCCGCAATCCAGAGCTTCTGTTAGAGGAAACGCCTAAGCCAGACATTGGGAATAACCCTGGTAAGCTCATTCTTTCTCATACTCAATTTAGTCAGGTGCAATTATACTAACCCAAATGAACAGGCGACTTCCGCAAAAAGCGCACCTTCTCCGCAACCGAAGCAACCCAAGCAATCAACATCCGCAAAGCCCAAATCAACGACAAGCGCAGACGCTCAACCTCCTCCCTTAACAGCTTCAGCATCAAAGACCAGAGGGACCCGAAAGAGCAGAGAACTACAAATCCCACTAACACGCCCCCGCAAATCGAGGTCTCGAGCGAGGAGATTAGTAGTGGAGATGCGTCGCAGAAATCGGCGGATCCGCAGTCGAAGAGTGTTACGCATGTTATGAGTCCGATTGCGCCGATGGGGAGAGTGGAGAGGCCGCCGTTAAGGGAGAGCGGGAGTGACAGGAGGTCGTGGTGGGAGAGGTTGGTGAAGAGGAGGAAGAGGGGGAGTGTGGGCAGGGAGGGGAATGTGTAACTCCTTAGATCTAATAAATACCCACTACGTCAATTCCGGGTCCTCTGGGGATGCTTATTCTTCCATTGAGGCGTCATAGCAAATGCTTGGTGTGCTGGTGCCAGGATTACTGAGTCTCAGATGGCAGTGTAAGTTTCAATAAGTTTTACTGTACCTTTAGCAATGCTGCTTTCATTCTTCCGTAAGGGGCAAAGAATGACGAAGAAAAGAGGCAAGATGAAAAAACTGACGGATCGGAAGACTCTAGCCATTCACGACCGGAAGTCTTTCGATCAACCGAAGAGAGGAATGGAGAAGACTGTACCACACATACTGCAGGCTATTTCTTGTCAAGACCAAACTCAGCCAGGGTCGAGCACTTTTCTCTGGTTGGAAGCTGCTTCCTCGAGAACAATTCTAGATGGGATGACTTTGACGACGAGGAAATGGATGAAGAGAGCTTCAAGCTGAAGGACTGGGATGTGTCGGACGAAAATCATGTCTTCCGCATCTTTGCGCTGCCTTAGGATTTCGGATGGCGTTTCCTCGCCACGATCGAGGTTAGCGTGTCACAGAGAAGAGTTGTGAATATACATGTCCATCATATATACGATTCCGTTGTCACTTCGGATGAATGGTTTGTTCCCTTGTCACCTCACTACGTATGAACTTTTTCCCTAAGGGAACAGAAATCCTCCGCCAGCCTTCAGCAGAGCTTTCCTCATTTCTTCCAGCTGCCTCAAGCTGGACAAAAGTTTTGGCTCTGATTGCACTGATGGGGAGACTAGCGAAATTGGCGCAGGAATCGCAGATTATGGAGAAGTCATAATGGGCGAGGTTGGAGGGGAGGAGGACTGTGAGTAACAACTTGACAATGGATGTATCATTTGGTCAACCCGGTTGAAGCTCTCGCTAGCTCCTCCCCCGTGCTTTCAAGGGCTACTTCTCTCTTTACAACACTGTTGCAGCATCACAAAGTTGTGCTGTGTTAAGACCCACAAACACCATCGCCTCTTCAACCCTGTGACTGAGCACATCGTTTCTTCTCCCTATTCCAGCTATGTCGTAAGTGCTTGCCTCTTTCTATACTTCATAGATTCTCCCCAAGAAGTATCTCCCTTCTGCAGCCCGTCATCTCGCACCCTCTTCTCTCTCGTCAACCTCTCCCGATCTGCATGGTCTGCTTTCCTCTCTTCCGCAGTTGGCATCCTAAACTAGTGCTCTGGTCTCCCGTCACCATGTTTGAGTAGGACTCGATTCTGTGGTACTGGGACAGAAGTCTTATCTCGCATCCAGTCCACAATGCACATAGCGGTGTTCACATATGGATCATTGCTAGTCCCAGTCCACGATTCAGTCTCTCCTCTGGTGACACACTGGGCAAAGTCTTCTCCTGTCTCGCCGCCTTTTCCAGAAACAGAGATCCACAGCCGAGCAGCAGTGTCTGCTTCGTCATATCGAAGATCTTGGTCAACGTGTGGGTGAGAGTGCTATCCCAATGCACGAGGCAGCCATCTCCATGATATATGTACTCAGTAGTTTTAATGTCTTAAGTCATGGCTGTTCCATTTACAGTAGTACCCAGCAAAGGCCTCAAACGAAGGGATGGACCCGGAGTGTGTAAACAATGCAAGCAAAGTCATGAATTAGAAAGTCACGATTCCAGTCATGACTTTGAACTCTCCCCCTACGTAATTAATCGCAGGGTCCGGACTATGAAACATAATGGCCAGACAAGTACACTCTGTAAGCGATCAAACAATCCGCTTGTTCATAGAATGGATTCATGGTGCGTGCTGCCATTGAGCCACGTGATCGCTATTTAAGGACCCCTTTATCACCACGCACCTGGACCATTCATAAGATTTACAGAAGATTGGAACAAAATCCAAAATCCGATTCAATTTCAATTCTTCACTGCATCCAATAACGAACGGCAGTGGAAGAGCATGGGCAGTGTCAGAAACAAGAGAGAAATTCTGGATCTGCGCACTTAGTGCTATGCGCAACCGTCTTTTCCGAGTCGGCATACCCCTCCAAGGCGAAGTAAATGATATTGACAATCTTAACTACCGTAACTCGAAAGAGTATACCCGGGATCTAAAGTATAGACATTTCACAACTGACAAAAGCAATAAGCACGTAAAGTCAAAGTTGACCCTGATTCTTGGAAGTGTTACGCAGACAAAAATGCACTAGTGGAACCCACCACCAGCCACACATGGACAACACAACCCCACCACATCTGCGATCTAAAGATAGCCATAATGCCAAGAGTAGCTCGGCTACCGGAGCCCAAACACTTGGAAATAACTTGCGGAGCAGTCCTACGCAGAAATTTTGCAAAAAATCAAGCAAAAAAGCAAAAACATATTGCGACACCTGAGTGATTCGAACACTCGCTCCCGAAGGAAATGGCTGTCTTGCTCTTTAAAGGCTTAAAGTAGCAGGCCATCGCGTTAACCACTCCGCCAAAGTGCCGAATGTGTGATTGATGGTGAAAATCTTCTTATTTTGTAATATATTAGCATTTGGGTTTGGTCGGCTGATGGTCCCCACATCCACATCACCCATTTTGAGCTAAATTCCTAAGCAGACCGCTTATTGGCTCTCTGTGCAAGCATTCTTTGTCCAGGGGCTCTTTGTTCAGAGACTCTTTGTTCCCAGGGTTTTAAGAATAATTAGTGGAATTATCAAATTCAGCACCTACAACATGAGATTGAACAAAGATTACAAGCTTAAAAAACTTGCGAGAGCGAGAGAGAGAGGGAGAGAGAGGGACGATGCAAATAGTAAAAGTATTTTCCTCCATCAAAGCGGCGTTAAGCTCTCAACTGAGAGTTAAATGCTGGTACAAGGTGTTTTCTATGCCACTTGGCTAGCGTATTTTGCGTTACCCCCTCCTCCTCAAGCTGAGTTCCTTCCGCATTATTTCCTTTGGTAAAAACCTCTCATCATGAAGAGATAGGGTGACTTTTGCACGTGGGCAATTCTCTCAGGGGAGGTAGCCGGCTAACACAGCATACCAGAGCAGAGATGGTCTCCAGAATCCGAAAGTCGATGCTTACCATACATTCTCTTATCCTCTTTGGTATCGCAAATTTGGATGACAAAACTCGTTAAATACTCTACCATGTACAGTACTTTTAGTTCCAATCATCACAAGTAGCTCTTGGATACCTACTGCACCTTGTCTACCGCTCCAGAAAGAACCTATCAACCTCGTCTAGCAGACCCGGTCCTCCCACACCAGGCACTGCCTGATCAAAATATCGATTAATAACAACAACTTGTGAGGCAGCATGATGAGTATTTAACATAGCCTCCCTCTCGTCATTCAACCAATGCCAGACTCCAAGAGGGCGGTAATTGTTTGTAATATCTAAAACTATTCTATTCGGAGGCGGACGCCATATCGTGACCGGAGCAATTGCCCCAGCCAGCACCGCACCGTTAACGAAGAACCCATGCCCAGGTATTAGCCCTGAGATGTTGTTATTGTGGAGACTCGTTTGAAGGTTCTGTATTGTGTTGAATCCTTGCAGGTTCGCTGGCCATGTTGGAATGGGGAGCAGGTGATCGGGTATGATTGTATACATGTGCAATGAGAAGAGGGATGTTGCATCCATGAAAATCATATCTCTCGTTGCATTGAAACGAATCACAGGGCCGTTTTCAATTCGCAGGAATTGAGGATTCATTCTCTGGTATTCTCCTCGAGACTCTCGGCTAGCACCAAGCATCCCAACAAAGCCGGGAGGTCCGCTATACAACATCAGGTCAGGAAACATTGTAATGTGGAGATATCCCAACATACTATCGGCGTTCTGTAGCATAACAAGTCCATGTCCAGCGAACATGGGCATGAGGTCCTCCCAAGGCACGAGAAGCTTGAGATCCTGCCCGCCGTGCTGCATGAGGCACGTAAGTAGGGTTTGTAGCACGGATCACAACTACGATTCGCCGTGGATCAGTTATGCCAGCGACTTCTCGCCAGATCAATGCACGTATCTCTGCAGGGAGTCTCTTGAAATTGGGGAACGTCTGGAGCTGCATGGTGGGAAGAGGCGGGATATGGAGCTACATTGTCGATATAGTTGTTCAGTAAGTGACCTTTGGGATTTCTTGATCAGTGGAGGGAATATGTTAAGAAAATTAGAGTAAGCTCTGCCCTTTGTTATGCCATCAATGAGGAGCGATCAAAGTATATTGTGCAAGTTCCGGATGCGGTCGAGGCCAATTTGTGGTCTTTGTCTTTCTGCTCCCTTTCCCATGGTGGACACCAACGGGTCTATACGGCCAGCTTTAAACAAATAACTACATGGATCACGTACTGTATTGCTTTGATCAAAAGTTGGAATGTATCTAAGTTGGCCTCTATTCTTCTCGACATGTACAGCTCCCAGTGGAACTTGGACATAGCTTCCAATGGTGCACTCCAAAAGTGTTGTGTCCTACTTTATGGCCAAGGCAGCCGAATGTATCTCGTAGGCCATAGTATGATTTTCCAAGTTGCGTTGACTACATTCTTGTAGCATGAGCGTCGTTCGCGGCGTGTTGTTGACATGCATGATTGGAGAAGCGAATCACGTGGGCGCCACAACCCAAACTCTCGAGCAGAAGCCATAGACAGCCATGAATTAGGGAATGGTCGAAGATAAAGGACGGAGACAGTATTTTAACAAATTTCAGAAATGGAACGTTTAAGTCTGGAAGGAGAAGCTCGCGCACTAGATATCTGTGCAAATACAAGTTCTCTCGCATGTGGACGTCCTCAAAGAGTGCGATGTGGAAAGTTTACAGAAGCCAGTTAGACGAAGCTATTCTCTAACTATACCTCATTTTCCAACTTCTAGATCTAATATATGTCAATATATTTGAAACGAGGGCATTATAAGGAAGAGAACATGCACTTAGACAATCTGCAAGCCCCGTTTGCCTTTTGTTGTTTGTCTCGCTTACCCTCCTCTGCACCTTGCCTCCCAAAGTTTTATGCCCTTCTTGTATCCAAATAAGAGAATTCTGGTATCGTTTCACATGAAATATGGAGTCGTTGGTGTAGTGGTATCATGTCTGATTCCAGTTCTTGACTGAGTCTCCAGAAGGTCACCCGTTCAATCCGGGTACGACTCAAAACGTTTTTTTTTTGGCTTCAGCTGCATAGTTCTCCTAAGCACGTGTGATTACATCTCTAAATCCATTTTTGATTTTTACCGCTCTGAAATCGTTCGTTGTGATACCAGGGCGTGAGATAAGTACCTACTGTAGGAAGTGAATACGTGCCGACTTTGTTGGCTCACTTTAAGAACGGAGGGAATGATGCAGACTGTGACGACTCACCGTTAAGTGACACCAGAGTACGAGAAGTATATTTACGGATTTTATATTTAGTTCCGAGACGAGAATCTGCATTCCCGTCATGCTTGAGACGATCATATCGTTTGTTGGTTTTGATTCTGGCGAGGGACACCTGCAACTGGTCTGCCATCACTTGCTTGAAAGATACAATTTGATATCACTTCTCCTCAAATGTTATCAAGAAGACGATTCTTGGGAATCGAAGTCCTGCATTGAACATTTCGTTGTAGTGGAATGCTAGAAGTGTTCTGTTTCGAGACAAAGAAATGGAAAATAATCTAGGTAGGTATCAGGCATTTCCAGAATCACTTGGAACTTCAATCGAACTAAAAAGCGGCTCCCGTGAAGCTTCTTGGGGGGGCACAAAGGAATTTCTTCTCCAACCCGCTTGTAGATCAGAACTCAGTGCCCAAACTGTTAGGGACAGACTACGTGTTTCAAGTCGCTCCGACGATTTCTCGATCCGGTCAGTACGGATCTACCTCTTGGTTTGCACAATATCCAAGTAGTGCTACTGTAAATCTTGTAACTAATTTGAAGAATCTGTAGACAAGTGACTCAGATATAGCACATTCGAGGACAAAGAGTTAATTGACAAAATGCCAGGAGCTCCAAGCAAAATACCGGTCACATGACCGCCCCTCGACGTGATAGCGGGATGACGAAGTTCGCATCCAGGGTCCTAACCAAATCAACAACACCACAACACTTGCACTCCACCTCATCAATATGGCAGGCTTCCTTCGTGGAAAGCAAGCTGGTATTCAGAACGATTTATCTGCTGGAATTCTACCAGAATTATTTGCTCCAGACGACCAGGCGCGATATGGTATTAATTCGCAGATTGGGTGAGCTTGAAGCCTAACGGACCCCGCGGAAGCTCACTGCTAACCCAACCTTCAACCTAGATCCTTAGCCTATGACCCCGTACAATCCCTCCTCGCGATAGGCACGAATGAATCGACTTTTGGAAGTGGGCAAATCTACGTCTTTGGGCAGAAGCGCGTACAAGTCAGCTTCACATTACCCCGCCGAGCCTCTGTCAAGACTCTGCAGTTCTGCTCCGACCGTCTCGTCAGCCTCGACTCAAAGAACGAAATCATAATATGGGACTTGGTACATCAGAAGAAGTTGGCAGCATATACGCCGCCTGGTATAGTGACTACGCTGGTCACAGATCCCATGCTTGACTGGGCATTGACTGGGCTACAGAATGGAGAGATTATCGCATATGATCTTGACAGGGAGAAGCTTGCCCCTCTACGCCTACCGAATTTCTGGAGAGAGCGAAGTCCAAGATCCAGGCTGCTGTCTATTGTTTCTATGCAACTACACCCCCGAGATATTGGCCAGCTCTTGATCGGTTACAATGAGGGTGCTGTGATATACTCATTCAAGCAGAACAAACCGATCAAATACTTTCAGTATGAGGTACCTGTGGGGGCACCTGGTGGAAATGCCGACCCTTTGTCACACAATACCGTACGGAAGCCACAGCTGGTACATGTATTCTGGCACCCGACTGGCACATTTGTTGGAACCGCGTACAATGACGAGAGTCTTGTTTTTTGGGATCCTAAGGACGGTCGAGTAGTTATGGCTAGAACGCTATCAGACTCCCATGTGGACAAGCCCGGCCAACAGTCCAATAGCTTCGGAAACACACCTGGAACTTTTGCTATAAAGGAGCCTTTCTCCAAAATTGCTTGGTGCTGTAAGGCCAACCCAGATGATACCGGCATTCTCATCGCAGGCGGCATGCCAAACACTGTCACGGAGAAAGGACTTTCGTTTCTGGAATTGGGCCCTACCCCTGTGTATTCAACGTCTACATGGCAGATACTCTCTACACATCTGGAAGCAAAGAAGACACATCTGCTTCCAACGCCTCCAGGCGCCGAAATTGTTGATTTTTGTCTCATTCCCCGCACTTCGCCGCATTTTGCTGGCGCTCAAGATCCTATCGCTGTTATTGCACTTCTCTCTTCAGGCGAGCTCATCACATTATCTTTCCCAAGCGGATACCCCATATCGCCTACCAATCAGTTGCATCCTTCTGTCTCTTTTGTTCATCCTTTTGTTACTTCCATGTCGATGACTCCAGTCGACCGTACAAGGTGGCTTGGTATGGTTGAGAATCGTCAACAAGGCCCATTGCTCGTACGTGGTGGCGCAGAAGGTATCAAAAACTTGAGAAGGTATGAGGCACGCAACATCATCCAGATGGCACACGGAGATGGTACAGTCAGAATATGGGACGCTGGTCATGATGATGAGATTGAAAATAGCGGTACGTTGCAGGTAGATATTGCAAGAGCTCTCGACCGCTTTGACGACGTCAACATCACCACGCTGAGTATGGGAGCCAGTACAGGAGAGCTGGCTGTCGGTACTGCAACTGGTGAAGTAGTGATCTATCGATGGGGAGCCAACAAGCTTTTTGGACGAGATGCGCCAAATCCTACTCAAACAATTCCCGGCGGTATTACAGATATATCATCTCGCGCGGAGTCGTCGCTAAAGGAAGGTCTACAACCGTTTGTGTTGTACGATATGGCAAAAGGTCCCATCACTGCAGTCAAGATTTCTGATGTCGGCTTTGTTGCTATTGGTTCTGAAGGTGGTTTCTTATCAATAATCGATCTCCGCGGCCCTGCTGTAATTTTCAGCGCTGCCATGACTGATTTCGTCAAGGCCGACAAGCGTAGCAGTTTTATGAAGAAAGGCAGTAGTCAAACTTCAACCAAACCAGACTGGGCCGTGACTATAGAATTCGGAGTCATGACTCTCGAAGGAGACAATTACTCTAGCATCGCCTGTTTTGTCGGTACGAACCTCGGAAAAGTCATCACTCTCAAAGTCCTTCCGCAACAAGATGGACGATACACTGCTCAGTTTGCAGGGGTTTCTGCTTTGGCAGATAGAGTCATTTCAATATCGCCAATTGTAGCAGATACTGGAAGACCTGCCCCGGCAACAGGAGCCACCGTCGGGGCTCTCCGAACAGGTCAACAGACTCACGGCACACTTGTAGTCGGTAAGTTTGAATTTTGGAGTTGAGTTATGCAACTACTAATATGTCTCCAGTNACGCAAACAGAAGCACGTATCTTCAAACCAGCAACAGCCAAAGGAGCACACAAGACCTTCGACGATGTTTTCTGTGATGCCGCCAATGTCGTAGTATTTGAAGATCGTGGCCACGCGCTGGTAGGCGTTTTCGGAGACGGCACAACACGAGCATTTTCCCTGCCGGGCCTCAAAGAAATTCGGTCAGCGCCTCTCACTATGCTCGACAAAACAAGAACCACGAATTCAATTGTCACTTCGTCTGGTGATATCTTTGGCTGGACAGGCCCATCAGAAATTGCCATGCTCAGTGTCTGGGGAACCGGTCACGGCCTTCCCAAGTCCAACGATAAGATCTTCAATCCCGAAGCTATGATTCCACCTCGCCCGACCATCTCCAACCTACAATGGATCGCAGGCACACAATATGTGAGCCCCACAGATCTGGATCTCCTCATCGGGGGACCAGACCGCCCGCCAAGTAAGCGCATGCTGGCAGCCGCAGCAGCAGAAGACAGAGCGCGCTCTGGAGGCCAAGGATCAAGTCGTGCAGCGCCAGGCACAGTTTCGACGGAGGGATGGGGCGACTACATGACAAGGCAGCTGAATGAGAGGACGGAGAAATTGAATATCATGGGTGACAGCACGGACAAGATGCTGGAAAACAGTCAAGGCTGGGCAGATGATGTGAACAAATATGTTTCGAAACAGAAGCGGAATATGGTTCTTGGTGGCATTACTGGGAAGTGGTTTTAGAGCATGGAAGGATTTGTTTTCGACGGCTGGGCTAGGGAATGGCGTTCGGTCTGGATTGGCGCCTGGTTGGTAGAGAGGTCTGTGATCATCCATCACGAAGGACTTACGATGCATTAAAATGAAGCCTGAGGCGTTGATTCCCTATCGCCCATCATCATACCCAACATGACTCCGCAATTAAACAAGCCACTCCGGTCGGCCCCCGCATACTGTTGCACCTGGATACCTAAAATTGCCCCCATTGGTGCTGCTGTACACCAGCCCCTCGCCCTAGCAAAAGTAACGCTGCATAGCGGTCAATCCTCCGCCCTGACCTGCGAAAATAGGGTCAGAAGACTTAGGGGCTCGCGAAATTAGGCGAGGGTCGGCGAAACACAATCGGGCGATGGAGGGACGGCACGCTGAAGCAAAAGAGGCTTGTCATAAGTCCGTTGAAATTCGGGCGAGAGATCTTGAGGTCGTGAGAAATGGAGGGAAGGGAGCGGTATTTCAGGGACCAATTCCCTGTGACATTTTCCTTGACAAAATTCAACTCGCAATTCAAATATCTATTGAAGAATTTGGAGAATATTTAATTTGCTCATCTTGACTTCATGTGAAGATCGGATCAACATCAAAGTTGGAATCGCGATACCATTCCCCAACGCTTTTCAACCTCACGCATAGTCTTAGCAACAATGTCGACCTCCTCCCAAAAACCGACATTCATCTTCGTCCCGGGCGCATGGCACAAACCTACCTGCTGGTCAAAAGTGACCGCCCTCCTCACCAACCACGGCTACAACTCTCTGACACCCACCCTCCCCTCCACGCTCGGCGATGCATACACCACGTTCAAGGACGATCTTGACGTTGTCCGTGACGCTATCACTTCAGAAACCACCAAAGGTAGAGATGTCGTTGTCGTCGTATGGTCGTACGGCAGTCTTCCCGGTGCAAGCGCCATCAGAGGCTTGACGAAAAGAAGATCGCATTTAGAAGCCGAGACTGGAGAAGCTGAGATTGAAAAGGAAGAAGGACAAGGACATGTCATCGGTCTCTGCCTTATCGCAACCGGATTCTGCACCACAGGCACCGACTTCCTCACCAGCGGCGGCGGATCTCCTCCTCCATTCTGGAAAGTCTCCTCCACGGGCTTCGCAGAATTCACTCTCGACTCTGAAGGTATTCGTGAGCTGTTCTATCATGATTTGCCTGTCGAGGAGGGGCAAGAGTGTGTTGGGGATGTGACGAAGCAGAGTGTGAAGGCGTTGAGTGAGGGGGGTGAAGATGTTTATGCCGGGTGGAGGGATGTGGAATGTTGGTTTTTGGGAACGAAAGAGGATAAGGGGTTGCCGTTTGAGGTCCAGGGAATGTTGGTGAGGATGGCGAGGGAGCAGGGTGTGGATGTGGTGATGAGGGAGGTGCAGAGTGGGCATGCGCCGATGTTGAGTAAGCCCAAGGAGACTGTGGACTTTTTGTTGGAGGCTGCGAAGGCCTTTGTCGGGTAGTCATGTAAGTCTTATAAGTCGTTGCGGTGGCTTCGAAGACAGAAGTTTGACTTTGGAAGGAACTGGGAGGATATGTAAGATAGGGTTGCTGAACTCCCCTCCATCACACCGCACATATCAGTTGTTCCGAAAGCTTTCCTCTACTCTCAGAATTCTGTGTGGAAAAACACAAGATATGGTAAGAAAAGTGGTCTCCACGATAGTAAAATCGAATTCTTGTATTTGGTAGCAAGACTTTTTGCTACCTCATATACTAACTGACAATTCCAAAGAAGTTTGTCCTTGATCGGTACCCATTTCCACGATAACATAACATGCCCACCATATTGCCATCAGATACGAATCAAATATGAAACAATTCAGCTCTTCGCAACAAAGTTCACAGTAGTGCACAAAATAACGCACCCAAGTCCCCCTGTAATTTGGAACCTGCAGTAACACGTGTAATTCAGCTGATTGGTGAGAATGGTGGTGGCTGTGAAATGGAAGCCTGGTTATCCCTCAACTTCGAATTCGAAGCTCAAGACTCCCAGCTCAATGTCCAAGTTCACTATGTCAATATTACCATCCACAAACAGGATGCCTGGGAGTGTCGTAGACTTGGACCGTTTGTGCGGGTACTGTGAACGAATTTCCCAACTTCTGGTTGCAAAGAACTCCGAAGCTGTTCAGGTGCGATACCACGACTACCAAGCTTTGTCGAAGGCAGCAGGAAATTGTGCTCTCTGCAGCCTGATTGCTCGAAATCTGCATAGGTACGGACATGGAACAGTATTGATCCAATGTAGCGTTTCTCGGGATCTTAGGATTAATGTGGAGTACTACCAAATATCACCGAGCGGCGCTCACACCGGTCCGCTAAAGGACGATATCTTCTTTGAGCTTTTTCAAGACAGAGGTAACAAAGCCTTCAAATCGGTCTGAGATGAAAGTTAATCATCTTAGCTACTCCAGCTCCATCTGAGCACGAGATATTCGGCAGATCAACCTTCGAGGATCCCGCTGAGGCAGTGACACATGTCGCGCTGCCGTGGATGTTGAATTGCCAGAAAAGTCATATCAAGTGTCGTCAAGCCGATCAAGAACAGCTACCAAGTCGTGTTCTGGATGTAGGCAAAGACGGTGACAGCATCGCTCTACGCGAGATAGGAATGACCAGGGGAAAATATACAGCGCTCAGCCATTGCTGGGGTGGCGAACGACCTCTTACCACAACAGTCGCTAGTGTGAAGCAACATATGGACGAGATCCCGTACTCTGAATTACCCGCGACTTTCCGGGATGCCGTCAGAATCACGAGGTTATTGGGCATCAAATACCTGTGGATTGATTCTCTTTGTATTATTCAAGACAGGTTTTCGGACTGGGAGCATGAGAGCGCGAAGATGCACGAATATTACAAAAACTCGTTCGTCACGATAGCAGCTTCGGACTCAAACAATAGTTTCGCTGGAATGCTCCATCGGCGAGAAGTCGCTTGTGTCCAATTGCCAGGATTCGGGAACGTATTCGTGCGACGAAAGATCCCAACAGCACGCTATGTTTACGAGAACTCTGTATTAGAATCTCGAGCTTGGTGTCTTCAGGAACGACTCCTCTCGACTCGAGTGCTTCATATGGCGAGATCAGATGTCCTGTTCGAATGTCGCACGGGTCACCAGCGTGAGAGCAGTATCCAAATTGGAGACAGTGTGGCCATGAAGGAATTCTATCGATTTGGCCCCGACAGGCTGAAACGAGAATTGGATGACCTGGAGGCTGATCCGCAGTCCGCTGAAAAAGCACCAGAGTTGTGGTACAACCTTGTCCAGCAATACTCGCGGCGCAGCTTGACGAATCCAAAAGATATGCTGCCTGCGATTCTTGGTGTTGCCGAGCAGATGAAAAAGTACACTGGACTGACCTACATGCATGGCATGTGGAAAGAAGATATGGCGAGAGGTCTTTTATGGAGCAATGACTTGCGAGGCCACAAAAAAGGAAGTCAACAAAGCGGCGCCCCAAGCTGGTCTTGGGCTGCAATGACAGGCTATGTCAAGTGTTGGCCTAAGATACACCAACAACTGCTAGCTGATAGTAAATTGGACTGGGCTATTTCAGAAGGTTCCGATCGAGAACTCATACTTCATAGTCGATCAGTTGACGTCTGTCTGGATGCGTGCAGTCCCCGTAGACTCCGGGCACATGTGCAACAACAATGGGACGCTGCTAGAATTTACCATATCTACTACAACGAGGTTGATAACTCAGGGGGATACTCAGATCTGGTCCCTGAAGCTAGAGTTGGGTGGATGATTGCCGATATGGAAATGCACCCTGCCAATTTGAATGAGTGCAAGGCGTTGGAAATAGTCCAGGGAAATGTCGACCACTTGAACGAGAGAGATCTCGGGGGCGACAAAGACAACGAGCCAAATAACACTGTATCTGCCAAGGTGTGGTTCCTCATAGTGGTGCCTCATCCAGCCATCGTTGGTTGCTGGACGCGTGTGGGGGTTGGGATGTCCGGGGATGTCGACTGCTTCGATAATGCTTACTTGATCAAGTCAGTCGAGCCCGATTTGATCTTTGAAGGACGAGATAGGCATTCGATACGCTTGAGATAGTCTGATCATTTCGTGGACAGATGCAATTGAGGGGTTGAGCGTGTGCGAAGTTGAAGCGCCCCGACCTTTCTTTCTCTTCTGGCAAATGAGAGAGAGCCATTTCAGAGGGATCGTGGTCGCAAAGAATTGCTCATTGAAAAAGGGTAGAAGTGCAAGTGCGAAGCCTCCAGAGCCTCGTCGCGGAAACTCAGATCTAGGGGAGGTTTGCTGAGTTTGTTATCACGACCATTGGCAAGCGCCAAGCACGCTCTTCTGACCTGCTTTACTGCGATCGCAAAGACAGGGAAGGTGATGAGCTCATGGACAAGGCCTCGCGAAATCAGATCACCGTCTGATCCCCGAGCATCTGGTCGCCCAGCCTCGAGGGCCGAGCTGCATTTGTGAAGCCAGAGATAGACAATCTGCACAAGAATACAAAGAAGCTCAACTAGACGACAGAATCACCAACGGCTAGAGTAGGCCGTGTGCCACCACTATTCCAAGAATATCGACTGTGGCCAGCCAAGCCACACAGTGCCCTCAGGTGAGACAGGTCCCGTGAAGATGCGGCTTCCCGAGCTGCTGTGAAAGCAATCATGCCAGGATTTGATCCCACAGCCACGTTGGCTTGAACTCCAATGCCTCATTCCAAGCGGTGTGTTTCTACTTCAAGGACGACGTGGATCTTCTCAAGACCAAGATTTCTATTGGCACAAGCGATAGATATTCACCCTCATTGAGCTTCAGCCTTGCACATTGAATTCGCTTCAGTAAGTGGTGACCATAAGGCTCTCCGGAAAGAAAAACAAAAGTGATCGTCAGATAAGTCAAGGAATATTTGTCTGCTTTGGGCGCTGCGGGGCCGCCTAGCTGCACGATGGCAATAAACATCATTCTCATCCTACATTTCGCTGCCAACGAGTGAATCTTCTCCTGATCATATCGCTTGTTCCGGGGAGTATGGGAACATGCAGTAGTGTGACCCCCTGTATGTCTCATGCTCCCGGGATACTTTGACAGCCAGCTAGATGAATGAATACTTGAGCCTCGTCAATCCACTTTGGAAATTCCTCTCTTGCTCGCCCTTACCGATTCATTGACCGAGGTCAACATACAAAGAATCATGAATTACAGAATTCTTCCTTTATGGCTGTGCATCGCAGCAGTTTCGGGACTTCGGTGGATTGGTCCGCAAGAGACCGTCTCTCCAGCTGCCACTGCCAATTGGACTCCAGCACCAACAAAAAAACCACACAAGCTGATCGAAAGAGGTGTTCATCCAGCCAGTCTTTGCGGAGCGTGCGTTGTACTCATTGCTGGTCGTCAAACTGTACTGACTCGATCGCAGACAAGGGCCGGACCATGTGTTGGCGTATTGTGGTTCTAAGTCGTATTGTGCCTGGTTCACTGACATAAAGGTCGTCGGATGCTGTGCAAGCGGGGCAGCATCTTGCGATGCTCTCTATACATCGTGTATAGACACGAGGGATGATCCTCCTCGAGGCGATTCTGTTTATGGGGTATATACTTGGTGAGTGTGATCCCAGCCAGTACAGTTCTTTCTCTGATACTGACATGTTCTGCGCAAAGCCCTGAGCTCTGCTACAAGAATAGCTTCGTTGATGGTTATTACCAATATGGATGTGGTAGTACCTCGATCGGGGAGGTCGTATCCTACCGCTGGCCTGGTGACAATCCAGATGTGTCCATTGATTTCTTCTATACCGGAGGTGTTTTCAAGGAAAACTCCGCTACCAATCCCCCGACCATCGAAGCCATCAGCTCTAGCTCTGATGTTCAGGACATCAGCACGACATCTGCAAGGGCTGGCCAAAGTTCGGAGCAGCCTCCCACGAGTCGAGCAACGACTGAACCACTTTCTCCGGGAAGCTCAGCCGGTGGCTCGACCATTCCAGGTACCGAAACAGGAGTTTCACTCCAGAACTCACCCACAAGTTCAAGCTCTGGCACAGATTCATCCAGTGTCACTGGAACACCATCGACAGGTCAAAAAGGAGGCCTTTCGACCGGCGCTATGATAGCAATCGGCATTGCAGCAGGTGTCATTGCCATCATAGCTATCGCATTCATTGCGTTCTGTTGCTATCGTCGTCGCAAGCAGCGTAAAGATTCGCACTTTCTCAGTACCCCCGCAGATGGAGGGGCTCAGTATGACTAACCAATCATGGGGACTAGAACTCCAGCGGAGTTGTACCAAGGCCTACCCGTGAAGAAAGAGGAGGCACAGCATCACCCCATACCAATGAGAGACGATCTCCAGTATGCAAGAGAGAGCGGATATACCAACTCAACCACACCTTCGTACGAACTTGCGCCGTCATACGAGCCTATCCGACAAGCGTCGCCACAGAGTCCGTTGAGCACAGCGACTTTTCCTACGGGTTCTCCGCATCCGTCAAGCATGGCACCAACGCCAAACATGCCTCAATATCCACAAATGTACGAATTACCAACCAACAAGACGGTGAGGATACCTGAGTTGGATAATTCCGAGGCTCGAGTGGGAGCGCATACTTCGCATGGCGGAGGCTGATATTTGAAGATAAAACCGAGGAACTGAGCTGTAAACTAGAGAGAATAGAAGGGCATAATGTGGCTTGGAAACAAGGGAGCCAGGAGCGCGTGTAATGTATTTGACAGGAATTCATAAAGCATTGAAAGTGAAGCAGCACGAACATACAGTTTTACAAGCGACTTCGCAGCGTAAAGTTTTGCTGAGCATAATTAGCACATCTGCACCAATTTCATGTGCTCTCTTTGTTCGTCTTCCTGGCCGGCCTTCTTAGACCCGATGGATGCTGTATGGCAATGTGCAAAAGTCCACTAGTGCTCCTCTTGACTCGGACATTTTCCACGAAGTTATTGCCTCGCCAACAGAGACACATTTTGCTGCCCACGGCACTGCGTTCCGCCTTTGCTACGGTGTGGTCGTCCCCCGTCGTGGGATTTGCGCGCGTTATTGAGCCTGTCAGGCCGTTTCCATTTTGCGATTTGCGCCAATCCGGCTTCCACCTAAGTAATGCTCGCCCGCCGATCGCCGCTATAATATCTGCAGGAATCTCTCTACTATCAAGCTTCCGCCTTTGTTCCATTAGTTCCAGGTATGGCAATCAACTGATTGCTCTGGCAGAGCGAGGCGGGGTCTGGGGAAGGCGGTTCGCAAACCGGTTGCGGTAGATTGCTGATATCGTTGGGGTTCGAGGATCACAATGGAAGTCTGAGGGAGGGTAATTTGAGTGAAGTAAAAACTGCCAGGATGGACGGAATAGTTTTGGAGTTGTGGATAGTATCAGCAAATGTGAGTGTTGTGGTGAGACGCGTCGACGTTGCAGAAGCCCAGGAACTTCCAGATCCGTTAGAAGAAGGTTTAGTTTGTGGCCTCAGGCATCATATTGGACAAGGATTATCCATTGCGTGTTGAAACGCGTTCTCTCTACCCTTCATCACCAACGCGACATTCCATCTACATGCGTAGCCAGTATCTCAGTTGGACTCCGCCGGTCGCAACGTGGTTCATGGACGAGCGGAGTGTACTTGCCATGAAGGTAGTAACGCCTCAATAGCGAAATTTATCAAACTAGTCTTGAATGTCTCGAAAACAACGTCGTTGCGCTCATTCTGCTCTCTTTGGGGGATTCCAGCTTCTTACGCGATGCTCTGATCAATTTCTTGGTCGGGTAATTATTGACTTTCGCTTGTACGCGCATCGTTCTGCTTCGGCTAGTGCCTTCGTGACCTACGTCTGCGATGACTCGTATTTCGAGTCCGCTTCGTCTGCGGTGATTTGGTTTCAGCGGGCAAATTTCAAGTAGCTGCTGAGATCAGGCTTCTCTTCTGTCACAAAACTTCTATAGCGGTGATACTTTTCTTCTGTCAAGAATGGCAGCATCGATCCTGTCGCCGTCGGCCGATGAGCTCTCACTTGGGCGTCCTAAGAACGTGCACGGAGTGATTTTCTGTGGTACATCTTTTCACCTACTAGAGAGCTATGAGCAGTAACATGGCCACCCTCATGGATGAAATGGGCCGGGGCGCCTGCGGCTTATTACACCGTGTCAGCCTTCACTCGCCCAGGATACCAGTGGCTTCTTCAGGCAAGCTTATTATCAACGCCAATTATTGAGATCTAACCTTGCTTCAACACCAACAACTTGGAGACCATTCGCCATCGAAGCTTCTACATAGCGCTCGCAATGTGCATCACATTCTATGATGGCCAATTCTGGGTGCTTCTGTTCCACTGGAACCAAATCCGATTGGCCTATTTCGGTGCTCTTGGGCAGTCGCTCTGCCACTACAAACTTTTAACTTCTACCACCGTACCTTCCGGCATACATTCAGTGATGGGCCTTCTTTCCCTCCTCATGTGCCACGATGTGGTAAACGCGTATATTTGAAGTTTTGAAGGGACCGGTCGGCAGAATTTTGAGCCGGACACGCTACGCCGATAGTTGAGGCCGGCGATTGGATCAAGGGTATTTCAAGAAACCGAGCCCGGCGGGTGAACGCTGATTCGAAGTTGTAATGTTGAATCTTCCAAATGATTACTGGGACGAAGTTAAGAACACTGATTAGAAACCTCTATCGTTACCGTTGGACAACAACACGGCACACGGCGTCCCGTTCCGTCAACTTGTTGTTATGAGACAGACTCGTTGCAACAATTGAAGTCGAGATCCAGTAGCTCTAATCATATTCATCTGTTAACGATACACTCTCACTACTACGTCGAAGTTCTGGACCTACACATTAATGATGGCTCACGCACTCATTCTTGGTGCATCTGGAATATCAGGCTGGGGCATTCTCAACCAAATTGGGAACTATCCAACGTCGACCTTTTTCGACCGTATCACAGGCACAACAGATCGACCACTATCACTTGAAAAGGCTTCTCTACCTGCAGTTGACGCTCGGCTGTGTCTCGTTTCTGGCATCGACTTCACCAAGCCCGTCGAGGAGGTCGCAGGACTGCTGAAGGACAAGGTGCCTTCGGTCGAGTCGATCTCTCCTGTGTTCTTTACAGGTATACATCGCTGAGCTCTCATCACTATGTATTCAACTCTTGAAGACTGATATTCGTAGCATATGTGCACAAGGACGATCTCGATGAGCTGAAGGAGGTCAACACCACCCTTGTCAGAACATCCATAATGGCTATCGAGTCGGTGTCGAGCAATTTGAAGATCGTCATCATGCAAACCGGAGGCAAAGGGTGAGACAAAATCAAATAATGGAATCGGACTTCACTGATTATTATCCGCAGATATAGAGTCCAGTACCCTCTGAAGCGCAACACTCCCTTCAAAGAGTCCCTACCAAGAATCCCATCTCCATTCGCAGAGTCTGTCTTCTACTACTCTCAAGTCGATGTCTTGAAAGAGCTCTCAGCAGGCAAATCCTGGACCTTCACCGAAATCCGACCGGACGTCGTCGTTGGTTTTGTTCCTGGGTCCAACGTCATGAGCTTCGCTCAAGGTCTCGGCATTTATCTCGCGCTCTACAAAGAAGTCAATGGCGACGGTAGCTCTGTTCCATTCCCAGGCACCGAAGAAGGATTTCACGCTTTCCACACAGACACGTCCCAGGACATGCTCGCCAGAATGGAAATCTTCGCTGCAAAAAACATCGACAGTGTGGGAATGGCGAGGCTTTCAATATTGGCAATGGAACTGTGTCATGGTCTCAAGTCTGGCCTGGAGTGTGCGAATATTTTGGGCTTCTTGGCGAGGGGCCCAAGGACGGTATTCAGAGTATGGAAGAGTTTGCGGCGGAGAATGTGGGGACTTGGGAGAAGTTGGCCGAGAGGATCGGAACTGATCCTCAGGTCTTTACTTCTTACAATTGGCTGTTTGTGCATTTCATGCTGGTTGTGTTTGACTTCGATAGACAGTACGATCTTACGAAAGCGAAGTCCGTTGGATTTACGGACGTGGTAGACACTGTCGTGGGGTATAAGATTGCTTGGGATAGGATGAAAGATGCAAAATTCCTCCCCTGAGGAGTTTTCATGGACACGGTGAATATATTCATGGTATTTCACCTGCCTTGTAAATTGGACGTTTTCAATTCGCATTTCAGAAACCTTGGCAAAATCGGTTCTGTGTTCAACCAGTTCACCTAAACATTTGAAGCATTAGAGAAATTACCTTCGGTACCGACTTCATGATACTTACACTTGCAATTCTTTAAGGTATATTTTCCGAGCCTTTGTCACGACCCGCTGAGGGGAAGCCAAAGGAGATCAATCAGAAATCATGGGCAGCTCCACCTCCAAGACTCTCCAGGAGAATTATGACTATCGGGCTAGGATGCTAGCCTGCAAAGGTCACTATTTCCTGCAACCGGTCCAAACGACAGCCGTAGTCACGAAGCACATGTCAATCATTGTCTAATTGGACCCTCATTTCCCCATGGAATAAACTGTTACGAATGGAGGTACCAATGGTGACTTAAAGGCCGTTGCCTGCCAACTGCAAGCCAAGGCGATGTGTAGTTAGAGAACAGGCATTACACCACCATTCACCCCGCCCTTCAACGTCGCGCACCCTGCAAAAACTTATCTCAATGTCGTAGAAATCCAACTTTACAGCTTCAACTTAAATTGACACGCTATAAACAACTTTGCATCGCCAATGACGTGCTGAACAGAAGCGTAGTGAAGTCAGAGAGGGTACAAGATTGAGTGCCCCGCATTGTTTTGTTGACCTCGCTTATGACCAATCCCGCCCTCTTCAGCACAAAAATAATTGAATGACTACTCCGATCAGAAGTCACACGCAGCCGCCAAATACGTTGAGAGTCTTCACTCTAGTGATTCACAGGTCTCATAGGAGGCGCAGTGGGACCAGTCCTGTCGATGACGCACGCTGTGATTCGGTCATCTCACCTTTGCATCCCTTCCGAAATGGCCTCCAAGTCAAATACTCTGGCATAGGCACAGCCCGAATTTCCTCCTTCATCCAGGCTCTTTATCGAAACAAACACGAACCTCGAAAGTTTCTACTGAGTCCCACCACGAGCCTCAACTCGTCGCACGAGAGCTCAACTCATCTCACACCTCAAAGCTCTTCTCATCCATTCGTACTGAGACTCCATAACCGTCCACAGCCATGGGAAGCAAAAGCTCCAAACAAGCAGCAGAACTGAAGCCACGAAAGTGTCCTGGCCACCCCGTCCTGAAGTTCAACCTCAACGATCGAATGTGTCAAGGCCACCTTGACCGATGCCCGAATCCGAATACATGCGGGGCTACATGCAGAAGATGCCGTCGTATTCTAAAGTCTCGGGAAGAATCACATGAGAGAATCCGAAGGTCTATGAGCAGACTGCACGATAGGAGATCGACTGTGTAACAACTGAGCTGGGGGTGTTTGAAGGCATGGGAAATCAGAGATATCCGTTGAGTTTACTTTCTGTCACGAGAGTCGTTGCATATTTGCGTTGGTGTTTGGGGGGCAGGATACTTTTTGGCGGTGGTTGAGCGCGCTCTGTGACTGCCTCGGGTGATGCTGGACATGGGGGTGGAACAGAAGAGGATTATAGAGCATAGCGAAAAGACTCGTGGACTATTAGACGACTTTGCAACTGTTTCGTGTCTTCATGTTGCTTTTGGTACGTCCCTCACGAACGTCTTCAGGCCGCTGAGAGGCAAAGCACGTTTTGGGATTCCAACTTCTGCGAGATCTGGCACTTCGAACACAAGCCCACAAAGTACTAGTTGCAGAACAGACCAGTAAGTATCCATGCTAGGAATGAATGAATTGGTCTGCAAGTATCGCGTAGGGCTGCAGGCGATAGGGTGGCTGTTAAATCCAATGATCAACGTTTTCCACCCCTGCTTATCTATTGGCCAGGAGCTGCTGTGTGGTTACACCTCGAAATTTCACAAGCATCTCGATTCACCAGTGTTTTTCTTTTTTGGTCCGGGACTGCATGCATTTTGGTTTCAGCCTATTATAAGTCCTTGCTGTCATGCCGGCTCCTCGCATGACCGGTCAAGAGGTCCAGCATGGTCTGACGGGGCCGCCTTCATTCTCTTCTCATTTTACTTGAGAAGCCATCATTTCCTTTCAAAGTGCCAGCCAGTTGCAGTCTAGGCAAATCAAACTCGTGGCGATGACTTAAAAAAAACGGACGCTGCTATAAGCAATTTCAGCATAGGGCGAGTGTTGATGGAAGGGTTGCGTCTTACTGTTCATGAGCCAGTTGCCAGGTGTTCAGGACAACGTCGAGGGTGGTGAACCAGATCAACCATCTTCGGAAGGCCTCTCATATCAGCATTTGGTTCGTTTGTGGAAATCTTAAAAGGCCTTTCCTAAAGAAGTCAACTCACCAGCCCTTATATCTGGTGTCCCATGGTCCTAAGAGTTCCTCAATCTCGGAGGAAGTACACCGGCCGTTTGACGCCCGCACTGTATAAATATGAACACGAAGCTCTCCTGCTGTTTCCCAAGTCGATATGACTGTTCTCAATGCTCAGAGTATTCGGGATAAAATCAAACTAATCAGATAGAAGTTAGAATAAGCTCTTCTTCGGTGACTCATTTCCGCTCGATCTCTCCGGGCATTCCAGCAGTCCAGGGGCTTCTCTGAAATGAAGTCTTGGAGGAGTGCTGAGATAGGCTGACGCTGGGACGACTGAATTCGCATATTGATTTCCACGTAACACAGTAGACTTTCAGCTTTGGGCCGTGGAGCTTTGTGTATAGGTGTTGTGAGCTTTGGAGAATTTGTTGGCCTCATCTTTGGTCCAAATATGAAGCATGTCGAACAGCCACTTCTATGTGTTGAGACCCACTTTACATTGTACAAACATATCATCAAATATTTGATGAATAAGATTGACTTGCAAGCCACTGGCCTGACAATCACAAGTAGCCAGGGGTTTCTTTGTTATCTTTGTTGAAAATGTTCAACCTGGCCGCAGGCGATTGATACTTGCCAATTCATCTTCTGTCCGGGGAAAAGGGAGCGTGAACGTACTTTGGCTGCTCGATGTTTCTGAATGAGAAGATGAAATCCCTTCCAAAATATCACCGCTCTCGTTACTGCCCTCCTCACTCCTGTACTCGTCGCTTGTCAGAAAGTCGTCAGCATCATCGACGTTGTCAACATCTATCCCTGCGGCCAAACAATCTGAGTACAATCTGTCGACGTCCTTCTCGATTTCAACTATTTCTTCTTTTAACTTTAATTCTTGTTCGGGAAGAGCAGCCAATAAGGCCTGCAAGTTTTCCTCCAGGTCGAGTCCAACTAGCAATTTTGATTCGCGACTCGAAAGAAGCTCATGGTACTCTTTCCCTAGGGTGTTCAACCTTTCACTGGCAAGATCCAAGTCCCCGAGCCTGGACAGATACTTAGAGTGTAAAGGGTGGTATTCGTTTCGATAGTCTGGACCAGAATTCAGGAAAGAGCTCGGGCCCAGCCGCAAAACCTCGTTCGCCGAACTTTTGCGTTCATCCTGGGAAGGAGTCAGGAGTGTGCTGGTTGGGCCCTTTTTGTGAATGCGCCCTTCAATGACTCCCATCTCAAACTCTGTATCATCTAGTCTCCGCTCTATCTGGTCACAGTCGTCTTGTAATGGCCCGTACTCATCTCGAGTGTCTTGCATGGCTTTGAAAAGCTCGTTCAAAGTAATCACTTCCGTGGAACAGGTTGTATTCGCCAATGTCGACATATGCTCCCGAACGAATCTCATGAACGCCTCGTCTGTGGTGACTTTCTCTGACTGCTTATCGAGTAACAGCTTTCTTTTCGTGCGAATGACAGATCTAAGTTGTAAAGCATTCGCTCGCAACGAACGTAGACGGAGCAAGGCTTCATGGACGCCTTGGGAGCCATCAGCATTGGGAACATAATCAGCTTGAGCGAGATATCTCTCCAAAGGTCCCTCCCTGGGCGGGTAATTAGAAGTACGACCAATAGTAGGATGTGTTGTATCCTGGTCGGAAGTATTGAGCTGAAGATCTGGCAATGTTTCTTGTTCGGCGGTGGCGCCAGTCAGAGGCAAATCGCCATTTTCAATCTGATCAATGCAGTCTGGATAACGCTCTAAGCTGGGGCTCAGGTCAGGAGTTGTTTTCGACATTGGAAGTTGAGAGACTTCTTTGAGCTGATCGGATATTGTGTAAAGCTGCGGAGTAGGAAGACTACGGGCCAATTGGGTGGTAAGCGGTGTGTGACTCTCAGCATAGCTCACTCCTGATTCCGAGGAGCTTCGAGCTTTATGTCGTCTCACTTCTTCTAAGTATAGCTCTCTCCTGTTCCTCCACTTTTCATCTAAGCTGCTGGTTCCATCCCAGTCATCCTGTGAAGCTAGATATTTCCCTTCCCAGGGAAGTGAACAGAATGCTGGCTGGCACCTTACATGAATGCTGGAGTCCATTTTTGTCTGACGTGTCGGATATGGCCATCAGCAATCAGCCCATAGCTGTGATTGGAATACCAGTACTAAATCTTCGCCTAAGTCAGGTGTCTGGCCGCCGAATGACTGAGACCAACTGGCGGTGGGATGGGTTATATCGAAAAGTGTTGGAGACAAGGTCGTCTCGCTAGTCCGCCTCATTCACAGAATGAGATCACAGTCCTGCATTGACGCCACCATGTTCAACTCCAAGACAAGATTACAAGCCATGGTTGCACAGCTCAATGTGACCCCTGGATCTCTTTCGTAGAGGTTGCAAGACGATAAGGCATCCCTGAGCACTGACGGGACATCCGTTGCTGCATTAAACTTCCCGGGTCCTGTATCCAATAAGATCACACCTCGTGAACCATGACTGGCTCACACAGCTGCCTTACCATGTTGGGTCGCATATGCATATTTAAGAACAAAACATGATACACTGCATAGTAACAAGTGGACGTCAGCTGCAGTTGAGCCTCAATTCCCAAGTGTCTATTTGAGATCGCCGCGGGAAGCGGACGGGGCAGAGTTCGCGATCGGACCCAGCAGCTGCTGAGCCGACCTGTCTGACACTATGTCAAACAAAAATGACAGGCATCGCTCTAGAAGACAGGACGCAGTCACCAATGAATACGGGTGGACTGACTGGACTCAGGACGAGAGGCGACAGGATCGAGAATATCGCTGGCGAATAAATTCTAAAGGTACTTAGGAGAGTCATGCGTTAACTCTCCCCAGATCTTCTTCTTCTCCCTTTCTGTGGACATTACGCTTGAGCTTTCGAGAAAAAGATTGAACGTTGAATTGTTGTGAAAAATCTCTGATGTTTGACATCTAGGAAAAACTGTGTTTGATTACCGTACCCGGGAAGTGACTTCAGAAACCCCGCGCAACGACGAAGGCCTGAGCCCTAATCAATACTTTCCCCTGGTCCATTCTTCGATGCCCAGCAGCTCACAATACTATGAGAATGACGAGTATGGCTATCGAGACGATCGACCAGCGTCTGGCCATGTAAATGAGTTGACTTATACCCTTGCCGAGACATCTATTGGCGGCAGCACCGCTTCAGCGGAGTACTTGCAACGTGAACAATCTCCTAGTGTCGAGAACTCATCTTCAAGTTTTGGAAACACTGGTAAGTCATAAGACTCCTGACTGTGGTTGCCATGAGCTAAATTAGACTCCTCCTTCCGAAAACAAGACTTACCTTGACAGGCTCCTCTACCTCGGATCCTATCCCTATACAGCAAAGATCATGGCGATCAGACCCAACTGCAAATGAGTTCGTTCCCGGAAATCATGGTATAAGCTGGGTAAATGCTTCCCAGAACTTTATTTCAGAAACAAATACTGGTGAGCAGATTCGCGGCAGATTTACAACATGGTCACTTCCGCTGACATGAACTTGCAGAATACATCGTTGATACTGAAAGTCATGACGAGACACCCGTACGACGGTACGGCGCCTCAGATAATCAAGATCGGGGGTCTCTGAGCAGCTCTCTGGCGACTGTTGTCCCTGTTGGATGGAAGGCACCAGAACGGGGAAGTCCGGTGCGAAGTTTCCAATATACACAGTCACAGTGGAGCAGCGATGCAACACAACTAAGCACACCTGCTGGTGGGTTTCATGGCCAGTCGACTATGGGTGGCAGCAGTGACTACGAAGCCACTGATTCTGGTCCTAGCATGAGCTATTCTCCAGGGCCATCGTCTTACTCAACAAGCGTGCCCAATACAGCCGTCGAAACACCCCATACCATGCTATTACCGAGCATTCCTAGTTCAACAATGGGTAGCAACACCACAGCACAGGTTTCAAAGACTATACACAAAAACATACCAACAATTCAAAGGAAGAGATCGAGGGAGAAACTAGATCCCAGTGAGTTCGAGTCTCTCATCCCAAGGAATGTACTCATTCAGTGAAGACTTCAGAGTTCACCATTCGCGAGACTTCAGACCTGGTTATGTAAGTACAGCGAGACAAACATCCATGTCTATAAACTGATTAGGCAGCAGGTGTTCAAGGTCTTGTGGTCCGAGCCTAAGGGCGAGCCTCGTCGGTCAACCGCCTCAACAGATTGCGAAACGGTCGTGACAAAAGAACCATTTGAGGCCAAAGAGGGGAGATACAAAGGCCAAAAGGTGTATGAGTCTATCCGTCGATTCATCATCGCGGCAGCAGATGATGGACATTGCCAATGCCTGTAAGTTTACTTTGACCTTCATAGACCAATTGCTTATACATGAAGGCCAATCCTCACCTACGGAAGTCAAGGAACAAGAAAGCCGGGAATCAAGGCAAAGGATCATGCCATAATTTACACCGAGGCGCCGATACTTCTGCCAGACGAGCGAGAGCTTGATTTTCAACCCATACGCATGACTCCATTGACACCGCGTGATAAGCTTGACAATGCCTCGCGAATAAACTACGCCAAGATATATACCGTAGAGCATAATGTCAAGGTTTTGTTCATCGGCTGGATCCAAGAACCTCACTGGAGGACCTTTATGACAGACTTCGACACAGCTTGGAGACGGAAGAGGTTTGGAGTCTGAGACCTCTTTCTGGCTCGAGATCGAGTAAAGTTGCTGGAAAGGTGCCATGTCGCTACACTTGTCGCTGACCCCAGGCAAACACCGAATAGAAAGATACAAGTCTTGTCTATCACCACATACGTTATCTCATATTGATAGTAGTCGTTTTCACGAACTTCTGGGAAATAAGGAAGGCATTTACTTATCAGGTCTTACTTTAAAGTACCGACTCTTGGGGTCCAAATTGTACTTACACCCCACTTATTCAGAAACTTTGATATTCACGATGTTTATCGATGCATATTGGACGATGCGTCCATCATAACTCGTTCGCTGTCCACGGTTTCCCGAGGGAACATCACGCTATTCACACCGAAAGCACATTATGATTCATCTCCTGGTTGTCAAGCGAGTCACGCTGTTACAAAGACGGTACTCATAGAGCCCACATTTCCATAAGTAAGATAGATTCAACCAGACTCATAAGCTAATTCCGATCCAATAGCCTGCGAATTGAGGGCAGGGGCGGCGTGATCTTCATGACTCAAGGTCTGCAAGCTAATATTCCCATGGAGCTCAAATTGATTTCCATGCTGATTGAAACTTGACGAGACTGGATGGCGAAATTAATAATTGATATTAAGACTGAGTACAAGCCCATTGTGTTGTGATTCATACCATATCTATGCGACCACCCCACTACTTTCCCAATGGGAGTGAATGTTGACTATTTATGCTTCGCTTATTACTTAGCGAGGTAATTAAAGCGTGACTTGAACTAATTTCACCACCTCGTACACAAGAGAATGGAGATGCACGATTCTGGTAGGGTACTCAAAATTGCCAAAGAGATGCAATGAAGAATACTCAAGGCTTGTTTATCCTTACTCCGAACAGCAGGCTTCTCGGAAGTCAGCATTCTCCACTCGCTTCCCCTCTCTCGGGAGATACTCGGCTCGAAGCACGACCCTTTGACATTCTCAAAGAGGAAGCTCGCCATCTGCAAAGCTAATGCAAACCATCCCGTCTAGATCACAATCCCCATCAACATCCATCAAACACCTATCTCCTCGTGGGGGGTAAATGTCGACGCCTAAGGCACCAAAATCTCCTCCTTATCGCTGACAGGTACGGACGCTGTCACGCTGTGCTCCGAGCCCCGACCACCTAGCGTCTGGGCACCGCGAATCCTTAGATACCAATTACAAAGTCGCATCTCCTGACGATCCCCTCCCAAAGACCGCAAACCTAATTATCTCGGCGCTATTGCCATCACTATCACGTCTCGCCATGGCGATGATAGACCTGAACTCAGTGACGGACCTTCCGCTGAAGTTGGCTCTCGTCCTACTCTATGGCTCCATCATCTACGCCGCAGCCGTCACATTTGACAGGCTGGTCCTCAGTCCACTTGCGGCCTTTCCCGGACCTAAACTCGCTGCGCTCACGAACTGGTACGAGTTCTACTACGACGTGATCCAACAGGGTCAATTCACGTTCAAGATCCAGGAGTTACACAAGAAATATGGTACGTACATGAGTCATCCCAGTGTTCCACGTGCCGCCTCGGGCATAAATATGTTGGTGGCTGGCTGTCAAATTTGTTGGTAACACGAGAACAGGACCAATCATCCGTATCACCCCGACGGAATTGCATATCGATGATCCTGATTATTATGAACAGCTTTATAATCGAGCTGGAAAGAGAGACAAGTATCTTTATTTTTCAGGAAGGTTCGGCTATGCGAGTGACAGTTTCTCCACTACGGATCATGAGCGCCATCGCTTGCGTAGGAAGGCCATGAGCCCTATGTTCTCGGTGAAGAAGATTGAGGATTTTCAGCCTGTGATCTTGGATAAGGTCGAGAAGTTTTGCCGGAAGGTCGCGAGGTATCAGGATGGGCAAGTGCTGCCTCTGAGCCGGGCGTTGACGGCTCTCACGACGGACATCATTACCGAGTATGCTTTTGCGAGGAGTTATGATCATTTGGATAGTCCTGATTTCAGGGATACGTTTCATGAGGCTCTTGTAGCCATTTACACAGTTGGACATTTTGCGTTGCATTTTTCGTGGGTGTTTCCGGTGCTGGATGTCATGCCGGAATGGGTGGTGAAGAAGATGCAGCCTGAGATTTTGCCAGTCGTTGGCATGAGAAAGGTAAGTTGCGATCCGTTTCGATCACATGTATGAAAGTATACTTACGGGCCCGGTATAGGACCTAGCAGGACAGGTCAGAGAAATTCGAGAGGGGTTGAATGATGCCTATAAGCACGTCGACCACCCCACGATATTCCACGAGTTACTGAATAGCGACCTACCGCCAGCAGAAAAATCGGACGCGCGCTTGGGAGACGAAGCACAGCTCATTATAGCAGCGGGTCTTGTCACCACCTCGTGGGCTCTCACCGTGGCCAGTTTCCACATCAGCAAGACCCCTGAGATTCTCCAAAATCTGCGGAAGGAGTTGGCTGCAGCGGGCTCGACATCGACAAAGCCGCTGGACTGGCACAAATTGGAACAGCTTCCATATCTTAATGGGTGTGTTCATGAGGGTATTCGGCTTGCTCATGGCATTGTGACTCGGGATCCCCGCTTGGCGCCCGATACTGCGATCAAATATGGCGAGATGGTCATTCCGCCAAATACGCCCGTCTCCATGACAAACGTCGATATCCTTATGAACGAGTCTATTTTCCCTAATGCTAAAGAGTTCATTCCAGAACGATGGATTAACAATCCCGGCCTGGAACAGTATTTCGTACCCTTTGGAAAGGGCTCAAGAGCTTGTGTTGGAATCAAGTGAGTGTGCATCCGACAGAGACATCATTGCTTACTGGGCTTGACTGACATATTTGTAGCCTCGCGCAAGCCGAGCTTTACATAACTCTGGCTGTCATGTTCAGTCGATTTACCTTTGAGCTACATGAGACAGATCTATCGGATGTGCAAATGAAACATGCTTATCTTGTGCCGTATCCGAAATGGGACTCTAAAGGAGTGAGGGTCAAAGTTAAAGGAAATTAGGACAATCATCTGATAACGTTGGATGAGGGAAAAGAAATTAAACTCACCAAAATGATAGCCTTATGACTAGATGCTGTTTTGAACATAAAAGTGGTACCTGAAGATTCGAGATTGTGATGAAGAAAGTCGATCGATATGCTTAGCACGGCAGTTGTTGATCTAAAAGCCAGATGAGAGCATCCTCTTCCGTTGCCAACCTGATCTGGATCAATCAATTCGCGCTATTGGGCCAATTAGTTCATCGCTTGCTTGGAAGCGCTTGGACAGCTGCAGATTTCCCTCCCCTAGAAATCTACGGTTTCTGCGAGCATCGCTTGTGAGATTCCCGGAGAAGACCCCAAGATCTTCGCCAGGATCATCAGGTCTCAGGTAGCACAAGGATCATACATCCCGATGCTTACATGCTTTTTGCAGAAAAGACGCGGGGAGAGGACTATCGAACCACCAAACGTGTCTCTAACACTGGAGCTATCTTCGCACCCACTAAAAGACCTCACTAACATCCACGCCGGCGTGCGGGAACGAGCGTTTTTGCTTTCCGAGTCCGAGCAGGACAACAAGAAGAGTGGCTGCTCTCGCTCGCGCGGATCAGTCGTCCTTCAAATCCTCTTCAACGTCGAGATAGTCAATATATCGCTTCCGATGCCTTCTTCTTAATGACTTACGACATTGTACGGGCTTTATTCTCTTCTCCTGCAGCCACACCACGTCCTACGTATCTAGGGAGATCTAGGCCATGGCAGAGGCGAGTGATACCCCCGATGCGACCCCGCAGCCGCAATCGCAAGCAAATCCACCTCCACCTTCAGAACCAGCTTCAAGTACAGCTCCGGCAGAAGTGCCACTGCGTGTGGATGACTTCGACGATAATGACTCGTCCTACGGAGGCGATAGCGATGCGGCCTCGGAAACAACATCGCTGTACTCTGCGATTTTCAGACATGTGTACGAGAACGGGCGACGATACCACAGCTATCGCGCCGGGACATATTGGTAAACAAGCTTCTTGCGATATAGCCAAAGACTCTATATATTGACAAGGGTATTACGCCAGGGGTCCAAACGATGATACAGCGCAAGAGAACCTCGATCTCTTCCACCACATCTTCAACCTCTCCTTAGACGGCAAGCTCTTCCTCGCTCCCATAGGCGACCACCCTCAGCGCATCCTCGACCTTGGAACGGGCACGGGGATTTGGGCTATCGATATAGCGGATTTATATCCTTCGGCTTCAGTCGTAGCGACAGATCTCTCTCCTATTCAACCTACCGATGTTCCTCCGAATCTCGAGTTCCAGATAGATGACTTCACACTGCCATGGACGTTCTCGAAAAACTCATTTGATTTTGTGCATGCGCGCTGTATATACGGCTCTGTAGCCGACTACCCCGCGCTCTACTCCTCTATCCTCGACCACTTGAAGCCGGGAGGCTGGTTTGAACAGACGGAGATTTCTGTAATCCCAAAATCGGAAGATGATTCTATCAAGGGGACTTCACTTGAAAGCTGGGGTCCCATAGCGTGGGAATGTGGAGAGAAATTTGGGAAGAGCTTCAAGATTGCGGAGGAGAGTAGGGATATCATGGAGAGTGCGGGGTTTGTGAATGTGCAGAGGAAAACGTTCAAGTGGCCTATTGGACCATGGGCTGCTAATAAGAAGATGAAGGAAATTGGGGCTTATAACAGGTTGGGGTGGGATGAAGGAATTAATGGATGGGCAATGTTCTTGATGACGAAATATCTTGGGGTGAGTTGTTGAATATTTGTTTTTGAGTAATGGGATATGTGCTGATGAATGATACAGTGGAGGAGTGAAGAGGTTGAGATTTTGTGTGCGCATATAAGGAGAGATCTGAGAAATAAAAATATCCATGCATATCAAGATGTGTAAGTTCATCCTGATCTGTTGAGGAGGAATGGATCTGACTTTGTAAAGAACTGTGTGTTGGGGCCAGAAACCAGGCGGAACCTCTGCTGTAGTGACAGAATGAGGTTGCCCTCAATGTCGCTACAGCGATTGATTTGATTCGGTACGATGTTACTAGCAGGATAAGCACCCTTATCTGGATATCAGATGTTCTGGGTCGACTATGTTAAAGCGCAGGAGTTCTACTAGTCATCTTAGTAGCCTGGTCCAAGTCGTAGGAGTAGAAGAGATTTGAGAGCAGCGTCGAGACTGGATAGGTAGGAAAAACAGCACTATCTACCAGATGGGTTCCCCAAGTAATGTCGAAAAAAATAGTTGGCCTAGAGGAAACACACTCGAGTTCCCAGTCACATTCGCGACTACATTGCGTCGTCCATGACATAGAATGGACGTATAGATCATGTGGTATTGATTCTCTACATCTGATCCATTCCAGGCATTCCTTCCATGCCCCCAACTTTGGCCCAAAACTTGTCGAAATCCACACCTTGGGACTCGAACATATCTTTCGCTTTGGCCATCGTCTCCACTTGCCTCTCAGGAGAAAAGCCTCCAGGCCGTGAGGACTCATACTGAACCAACTCGATCCACCTGAAGAACAAATTCTCTTTTCCTAGGGCAGTCAATTCGTCTTTGAAAGCCACGATCTTCCTCCTCCCTTCCTCTTCGGCAGCACTTCCCCCAGCCGCAGCAGTCTCAATGACCATCCATCCAAAGTCCTCATTATGCAGCAATATCGTTGTTTTGAAGTCCTGTATCGACAGAATCTTCTTGTCCACCATCTTCGTCGCAATGATTATAGACCTCCAGTCCAGGTCCCAATCCTTATTGAGCATCAAATATCCCGTCTTTTCCGCCATCCAAATCGGATCAACTGCCCTCCTCACGATATCAAATAGCTCGTCCTGCCCGCTCCCTTGCTCCAGCACATTCCCAATTGTACGGTCCCATTTCCTGCTCCTCCGTACAATGATCTCCTGTGGCCTGAATCCAACCGCGAGTCTCCAAGCAATAGGGTTCCCAATCGTCCTCCCAGCGAAGAATTCCCTTGGCCACGGCCATATGAACACATATATGCACAAATCTCCAAGAAAGACCAATGCCCTCTTGAAAATCACCAAGAAGGCATCATTGAACGACATTCCTGTAGTATCCACCGTCATCTCGTTCGGTTTTCCCATCAGAGAGAAACATATCTTCATGTAGAAGGGCGCAATGATCTTGATCCGCCATAGTATGAAGCCAATTATCACCACATTCATAAGAACTGGTACCAGAAATATTTTCTGTTTGAAGTCTTTGGGTTTCGTGTCGACATGCGTGATGTAGATATGTGATGTGTCGAGCTTGGAAAGGAAGGGTTCGAGGGTCGCTGGGGCTCGTTTGAATGGCGTGGGAGGTTCTGGGGAGCTTGATGTAGAAGATTTCGGTGTCGAAGATATCGTTTTGAAGGCTCTCGCCTTGGATTTCGCTTTTGGAGGCATGTTGCGCTCCAGTTGTATGTGGCTAGAATTTCTTGAAGCTTGAAATCCGATAAGTGTTATCGGGAAATATGCGCATCCGGACCGTGCCGCCTCCCGTATAGAATTTCAAAAGTTCATACATTGTCCATTCTGGACTTTCTTCTTTGCCATCCAAAGAACCATGAGGGGCCGCAGTTTAATAAAGGTTTGTATATCTCGGATCGTTTATGTTGATTAGTCAAGAGCTAATTGAATGCAGGAAACAGGAAATCCGTCCCTGTGTGCCTTTTGCGCCCACAGGCTGGGTCAAGCTCGACAACCTTCCCATGTTCAACGCCGATTCCTACAATCCTCCCGACCGGTATCGAAACCTCCTGCAGAGGCTACTGCTTTGCGGGAAGATAATGTGAATAGAGGACCGCAGCCAACATGGGGCCGACCTGCAGGAGGTTTGGGACCAGCTGTGAGTTGGGGGCGTTCGAGTGTTGGAGCAGGACCTAGTTGGAGCAATGCTGGAGGAAGTTCAATACCTGAAGTAGCTGCACCAAACTCGAAGTCATCAGCCCAATCGAGTCCTGGCGAGAAGATACCAGTACAGGGCACTGCTCAAACGGATTCTCCGCATACTCATAATCTCGATCCGCACGAGAAGAAAGCGCGAGAGATGATGCTTGCGAGGCAAGCACAGGCGCAAGCAAGGAAAGTCACTCAGGGCAGAGGAAATGGACCAGAAAGCTCTCGTGCTGGAAGACTTGTTCCACGGACGGAGTCTGAGAGGATACAAGCAGCACAACGGGAAGTTGCCAAACGGAAAGCGCTGGAGACTCATGAAGCAAATCGAGCACATCTGAAAGGGGTCAGGAACGGGTCGACAGGTCCAAGGATAAGGCATCTGCTGGGGGATTCGGATTGGAAGAATCTACCCTCTGCGGATGACCAGTCCAATTGGGGTCAATTGAGGTCACAAAGAGATTCAGCGGCCAAAGCTCGAGCTGCTGAGGAGGACCGACGAAGACCGCGACGGAACAACTTTGCGGAGGAAAGGGCACAGAGGGAAGAGCAGGCTAGACATGGGAGATATACTCCACTTTCTCCGAGATCAGAAGGTCGGAACTTTTCGGGGAGACCTTCATACGGCGCTCAGTCCTCTTCACAGTCTGCTGGGATTCGGCGTCTAGATCTCTCTAGACCTTCCGTTGAGGATTCTCCGGTACTCGAAGAGGTCGAAAGGCAAGATGTCCAGTGGCAAAGAGACACAAGGCGCCGACCAGAATCCAACACACAAGTCGACTTCAGGCCTATGGCTCCAATTGTGGAACAAGATGCAGTGCGGGGCTTCGAGATGAATTCCAGGCCTGCTGAGAAATCCGTGCAGCAAACAGAAGACGCCGAGGAGGAGAAGAGTCGATCTTACGGAAAAGAAAAGAAGCGAAAAGTGCGTGGACGACAAGCCCAAGAGCCAATTTACGATGTACCAAAGGGAAAGGGCAGAGATAAGGCCAAGCGACGAGAGCAATTTGCCAACTATGATGATGAAGAAGCGGATCTGGATGCTGCTCTAGCACGAGCTGAAGAGAAAGCGCAGCGAAAACGCGAGAAGGCAGAGAAACGAGCAGCAAAAGCTGCTGCTCCAACTCCAATTCTCTTACCAGAGTATATCAGCGTGTCAAATTTGGCTGTGGCTCTCAAAGTCAGAGTTGACGAGTTCGTCTACAAGATGCAGGAACTTGGATTCGAGCAGACGGGCCATGATCACATTTTGAATGCTGAGAATGCTGGTTTGATTGCCCAAGAGTACAACTACGAGCCGATCATTGACCGCGGGGAGTCTGAAGATCTGAGAGCGAGAGAGCCGGCTGCAGATCCATCATCACTACCTCAAAGACCTCCTGTGGTGACTATCATGGGTCACGTCGATCATGGAAAGACAACCTTGTTGGATTACCTTCGAAAGTCTTCTGTTGCTGCTACGGAGCACGGAGGAATCACTCAGCATATCGGAGCTTTCTCGGTACCCATGCCTTCCGGAAAGGTGATCACTTTTCTGGATACACCTGGTCACGCTGCTTTCCTGAGCATGCGCCAGCGTGGTGCAAATGTTACAGATATTGTTATTTTGGTGGTGGCAGCGGACGACAGTGTCAAACCACAAACCATTGAAGCTATCAACCATGCTAAGGCAGCGAAAGTTCCAATGATTGTCGCAATCAACAAAATTGACAAAGAAGATTCCAACATTGACCGTGTCAAGCAGGATCTTGCTCGTCATGGTGTTGATGTGGAAGATTTTGGCGGTGACACTCAGGTCGTCTGTGTCAGTGGAAAGACTGGTCAGGGAATGGGTGAGCTGGAAGAAGCTGCTGTGACTTTGTCCGAGATCCTTGACATGCGAGCGGAGACGGATGGTCAGGCAGAAGGCTGGATTCTGGAAGCAAGTATCAAATCCATGGGCAAAGTAGCTACAGTGCTTGTCCGAAGAGGTACGATGCGACCGGGGGATTTCATTGTTGCCGGCAAGACTTGGGCAAGGATTCGTTGTCTTCGAAATGAGGCAGGTGTCGAGATCAAGGAAGCTGGTCCAGGAACGCCTGTTGAAATCGATGGTTGGAGAGAGCAACCGCTTGCTGGTGATGAAGTCTTGCAGGCTTCTGATGAGAGCAGAGCCAAAAGTGTTGTGGACTACAGACTCGAGAAGGAGGAGCGGGATAAAATGGCCGAAGACATGGAAGCTATCAACGAGAATCGCAAAGCCGAGCAGGAGAAGCGAGAGCGCGAGAAAGCCGAGGCTGCTGCTCTTGAGGCTGCGAATGAAGTCGATGCGGTAGCTTCGGAGACTGGCAAAGAGGCTAAGGCAACTGGACCAAAGGAGATTTACTTCATCATCAAGGGTGATGTCAGTGGGTCTGTGGAAGCTGTCATTGACAGCATTTCAGCACTAGGCAACAAGGAAGTCCAACCGCATATCCTCCGATCTGGAGTTGGACAACTTTCCGAATTTGATGTTGAACATGCGGCTGGAGCCAAGGGGCACTTGATCAATTTCAATACGCCAATCGAGCCAAATATTGCGAGACTTGCTGAGCAGGCTAAGGTCAGCATCATTGATCACAACATCATCTACCGTTTGGTGGATGATGTGAAGGCAGAATTGAGCAAACACCTTCCGCCTTTGGTCACTCAACGTGTGTTGGGTGAAGCCGAGATTGCTCATATCTTTGAGATTAATGTCAAAGGACGACAGCATAAGGCAGTTGCTGGATGTAAAGTAAGGAACGGCACGATTGCGAAGAATGCCAAAGTTCGGGTCATGAGGAAGGGCGAAAAGGTGTTTGATGGTATGTTTCTCCACCTGATACTGGGACTCTGCTGACATTTTTAGGTACACTGGCCTCGCTGAAGAACGTCAAGAAAGATGTTCAGGAAATGAAGAAGGGTGGTGAGTGTGGAATGGGCTTTAATGATTGGTTCGATTTCCACGTTGGAGATCAAGTCCAGTCTTATGAGGAGAAGGAAGAGAAAAGATACCTGTAGACTATGTACATATAGATGGTGATGCATCCCGGAAGTTTCTTGCTTGTAGTTACTAGACTTGTCTAAAGATACACCACTCTTAATGCACAGAATGACAAGTGGAGAACTAACGCACGTGATTACGCCTTTGTGAAGACATCGGGATAGAATATTCCCATCTCGCCCACCTTCAAATGGTCATTTATATTCTTATCATTTCTATCACGTATCATAATGGATGAATCTAAGCCCCTCCACATCGTCCGTCTGGACGGAATTCACACCCCAGATCCAATCTTCAGCCCCTCCTTCAAGCACACCTACACCAGCTACCCCTCCGTCCCCTTCTCAACACCCACCATCATCTCCCACCTCACCTCCCCCCAACCCGCCAACATCGCAATCACAACCCGGATCCCCATCACTGAAGAGACTCTCCAAGCATGTCCGGACCTCAAACTCATCGCCGTGCTCGCTATCGGCACCGACATGATTGATCTCGCTGCTTGCAAGAAGCACGGCGTCACGGTGTGCAATGTACCTGCTGCGAGTAATGAGAGTGTGGCTGAGCATGCTATTGCGCTGTTCTTTGCGGCAAGGAGAAAGGTGGTGAGGATGCATGGGTTGACGGTAAGTGGTGGGGAGTGGGGGAAGACGGGGAGTCTGAAGAATGAATTTGGGGAGTGTCCGGGCACTTGTAGGGAGGAGGTTGTGGGGATTATTGGGGGTGGTGAACTTGGTGAGTCTACACTTGAGATGTGGTTGCTGGTCTTCCTTCAGGCTTTGACTTGGAGAGGGGTCCTGAGGAGTCTCACAGTCCTGTATAGCACTAGCTGACTGAATGTCAGGAAACAGAGTAGCAACAATATGCCGAGCGCTAGGCTCGAAAGTCCAATTTGCAGAACGCAAGACCAGTTCCTCTGTTAGAGACGGTCGTGTCTCGTTCAAGGAGTGTCTCCGGACAAGCACCACCATCTTCTTGACACTACCACTCTCGCCAGAATCACTCAATTTGATCTCAACTCCAGAATTTGAACTCATGCGAGAAGAAGCTCTACTTGTTAATGTTGCACGGGGAGGAATCGTGGATGAGAACGCACTTGTTCAGGCATTGAAGCAGAAGATGATTCATGCTGCTGCTACGGATGTGTTTATTGAGGAGCCAGCGGGAATGGATAATGTGCTTGTTAGGACGGCGCATGAGTGGAGGAAAGAGGGGAACGAGCTTGATGGGAGATTGATTTTGAGTCCGCATATTGCGTGGTGGGCGAGGAGTAGCATTGAGAAGTTGAGGAGGACGGTTGGTGAGAATATTGAGGCGTGGGCGAACGGAGAGCCAAGGAATATTGTTTTGTGATTTTATAAACAAGAGAAGGTAGATTGCATTGCTCTTCAATAGCTGGTAGATCAAGAACGAGAGATATCTGGAAGTGAACCTGCGCCTGAGTCAAGCAAGTGCATCCGAACTGCAATTGCAAGATTGTCGCACTGCCTGAGAAGAACGAGCCCTCTTTCAAAAGAAAAGACCTTCACAAGTGAAAAGCGATCCAAGATATCTGCGTATTTTCATCCCGAAAGAGAAGTAACAAGAGCCATACTTTTGAAGTTCTGTGTCCCCTGAAGCTAGCGAGCTGAAGCTTAGTCGGCACTTGAGAAGTCCGGAGCCAACATATCCATGACATAATGATGTAGTAGCACAAACGCCTGACAGTACAATTGCCAGCCAAAGAACTATGTGCATTCCTGCTATTGCCCTAACAAAGACCTGAAGTTCTCCGTTCCGGAACGTCCACACGTGCAACCCCATAACGTGATATAAATCACCCCACTCTTCATGCACCATGCAGCACATTCCAGGGATTATCTTACGCAATAGGATCCATTCCAAGACTCGCTTGCACCGGACGGCTTCACAATAGGGTCGCTTAAGGGAAGCTTGGGGCTGAGTGACTCCCACAACGCCGGATTTTGTTGTTGTACGTATGTAATCAAATAAGGAAATCGTCGACATCACAAGCAGCTTAAGCATCTTACAGATCAAGCCCGGCTGGCACAATTGGTTAGCGCGTGTATGTATTCACTGACCCAAAGTCGTTGGATTGTTGATACTGACTATCTCAGGGGCCTTTTAAGAAGAATAGCCCAAGGTTGAGAGTTCGAGCCTCTCGTCGGGCGCGAAGCTGCTCTTTTTTGGCTTTGCAGAGCCCTTTTTTGGTCGGTTTTTTTGTGTCGATTCTTTGTCCCGGTCTTTTGCGGAGCACCAATTTTTTTTGCTTTTGACTATCGCCAGTTGCCCCATCTTCAAAGCACTTGTACAATACCTTACAACCTTTGTGCATTCTGGCACTGGTTTACAATGTCTTTTTGAAGAGAGTAAGTGGTGATTCTTTGCCATGTGTTGTGGTGTGCCCCCACGGAAGTCACGGGCATCACTTCAACGGTTTGAAAAGGCACGTTGATGTTCAACTCTCACTTTTGATAATATCAATAGATAAGCAAATGAAAGTAATTATCGTAAGGATAGGAACTTCAAATCCTTGTGGGTTGGGCAGCAATGGATTTTCAAAGTGAGGGCGTTTCGGGCATGACTGGCGGGCCGGATCAGCCAGGCGAATCCAGGCTATGGTCACTGTACCTCCGGCCTCAGCACTACGGCAGGACGACAATCATTTTGTCATCGTGAAGACAAAGAGTTCCAACGACGTGTGCTACAAAATAGCAAAGGATACGCTGCAAGATCGGAAATGTCGGAAAATGAACTTTTCCACGTCTGAAAGTTACCAACCTGTTTAGTGATGTTCGATCTCAAAGCAAAGGCGATCACCGACAGCCGACAAGGAGCCGTCAGAATTCCACTCTAAATTCAAATGCCATTTCAGAGCCTTGCCATAGGAGGGGCCAATGAGTGCGCTCAGCTATGCGGTCAACGTCTCTTGTTGTGGTTATTCTTTATGCTATTGAACATTTCCAATGCTCGTCTGCCTGTTTCCGAATTTCCAATACCATCATGTTTCCGCTTCGCGCCTCTGGTATCGCGCTGGACTGGTTTCCCATAATAATTTTCGAACCGACGGTTGCCATCGGATACTCGGACTCTGTTTCGGGGAATCGGGACCAACACTTCACCTCTCAGCCAGTCAATGATAGACATGGCGGCATTGACTGCTGGATTTCCCTCTATACCTCTCCTATCCTCATTTCTCTGACGCTTTACCCAGTGGGGCAAACGATGTCCCTTGACTTGGTGAATATGGGTCCTTGTTTATTCCAGATATACAAATACCCAACCGCATTGCTTGGTCTGCTTCAGGGTAATGCTCCGGGACTTTGATCCAGGGATGGGGATGAACTCCTTCCTAACCAGATCTATGGTGACAACGATGGTGTCGAAGTGTTGTTAGCCATTCGCTGCTAGTATGTCTCGAGGTAAACCCAGGTAAAATGCTTCAATTTTGACAACTGGGGTGTTGCGAGGCTGCGCAAGTGGAGGGAGAAGTTCGAGCCTCGCTTCCACACGACTGCAAGACCCACCCCCTTGTCTCTTCCAAGCTGCTATCATTCCCTTCACACGATATCTGGGGCTTTGTCACGACCCTCATCCGAATCTGGTACGCTGCCTGCGTTTGATTGTCGAACGGAAGGAGTGCGATTAGTTTCGCGTAAAGGGGAGACTCCCATGTCCGGAAGATACATGGCTGTGAATAGTGGTACATCTTGGCCTCGTTCAGATTCGTCGAAAGTCTGTGTGAGGACCATGTTCTGCGTCTCCAGTATGCAGGCCCATCCCTTAATTTCCTCTGGAGTCAAGTCCCCCTTTGAAAAGTAGCATAAGCTACAAACCTCATCCTCTTCATTCCTGGTCCATGCACTCCCTCAACATATGCGTAAAACTTGTTGCGGCTTTTCTCAAGAGCCCGGATACGAAAGGCGTGGTTTTGGTGCTGCAACTGGCGAAATAGCAGACCACCAAAACCCCAGGCTCCACCTGCGTATCGAGCTTGTACAATACTCCTCTGCGCAGTTTCTCCCCCAATGGTAACAGTGTACGATCCTGGAAGATCAGTCTCACTCGTACCACTGCTGGATGAAGGGACAAGATTAGCCTCCCAGTCAATCTCCTCTTCGTCTAACCACTCCTTATACACCTCAGTGAGGGAATTGTAACAGAAATCGGTAATCTGGTCATCATTGAACTCGGTGAAGATCTGGCTGACGACTCGTTCTACTCGGAGAGGGTACTGATTCCGGTAGGATCTCTGGTCCCGGATGTTCTGAGCCAGCCTCCTCCTAGTCACCTCAAAATCCATTGTATGTTCCGTTACAGTCCAAGGAGTCGGTATCTTCAATGAGCATTGCACTGACATGGGTACATCCTGTGGAGTAGAGAGGGCATTCGCGTAGAAGGCTCCAGCAGGGAGGGCAGCGACACTGGCCCAGCGTTCATTCTTAGTTGCAGACATGGCTATAACACCTAGTTATTTTAGTGAAAATTCCAGTTCTTGAAAACACTACGTATCATCGAGCAAATGGAATTGAAAAATCGGCCGGGCCAATTGAACCTGGTAAGTGCTCGCACCTGAAGTGACTAGCAGGAATTCAGGTCTACTCACTGAATCAAGCAAAGAATTTCCAAAGGGTGGCCAAGGATTGAGATCAGGCGACAGCAGTAATTGACAACCTGAGGTCAAGGAGTTGTAGAAATAGAAAACGAAAGAAGATTTCTGTACAGAAATTTACACGGCATATCTCAGGCTGTACTCAGAACCATCAGTCAATCAAGTGGCATTGACATTCACTCGGCACGGGTGACTGGCCATTATTTAGACATCGGAGATGTCTCATCAACTTGGGTTATCAGAGCTCAGTATCGTGTTTGTCATCATTCACCTGCTTTGCCGATTCGTAATGACCTAAGTTATCCATAGAGCGAGTGTACCTGTCAAGATCCCAGTGGTGTGCATTTTTCACATCCTGTCTAATGTCGTTATGTATACACGGCAAGAAGCCATCTGCCATTCGTCCTGACTATCTTTCTACCTCATCCCATAGTCTTAAAACTTTGTGTCGACACATATGTATTTGGCACGCATCTACTACTCTAACCTCCAGATTTCCCGCTGAAGCTCATTCAAAGTTCAATATTGCAGTGAGCCCCGCCTTTCCAAGTTCTGTCTGTGCCCTCTTTGCGTATACTGGCCTGGTCACTCAATGGACTAACTTGAATCCATCCTGATCTCGGGAGCCCAGCTGTCAAAGGTGACTTCATGAGACGAAACTAATAGAACTTTGCGTCAATGACAGCTTTAGTAAACACAGTAGTCTGAAGTCCCAGCTAAACAACGTTTTTCAAAAATTGTGATAGCAGCCATTCGACTTTAACTTCGATGTTCCCAAAAGTAGACGATCCAGGTGCCTTCATTGATGTTTATTCGGGTTTATGCAAAACAGGTCAGCAAAGGCAGAAAAGGCAACAGAGGTCAGAAAAAAGGAATGCCAAATTCACCAGTCATCTTCCAACCTTAAGCTCCTGGGAGCGAGCAGTGGCGCAGTGAGGGAAGAGAAAAACTGAGTGAATTTCCTGCCGGAGCTTATGAGATCGCTATGCCTTCGCCCAAATTAGCCTTCTAGCCTACCCCATGCGTATGGCTCGAGCACGATTTGCCTAAATTTCCTGTCCTTGGGGCACTTGAGCGTTGAATCCAGCACCTGCAAGCAAACACCAAGGCATTTTACCTCTCATTCAATGTCCAGGGTTGGATGAAGGACGTTCGAACAAATTGAAAGTCGAATTCTTGATATGCGATATTCTCTATTCTTACTTACATTCGTGTATTATGCTTTGCCATACCATGCTATGCACCATCTGGCCATCCATCCATGCACCTCATCCCCCCATCTTATACTCTCATATTCTAGCTCATGTACTCCAGTCCATCCATCCATCCATGCCATCTACCATCTCAATACACCTGCAATGCTACAATATGCCCTATCTCCCACCCTTCATCCACACACACTTTCTCCAGCGCCAATTAATGCCACGCCAAACCATGCAAATGAAAACCCTCCCTATCGCCAAACGCCATTGAACTCAAGTTCAAGTTCAAGTCCAAGTCCAAATATCAGCAACATCCTCAGAAACCAAAATCTCTGCCAAGCAAATGTCAAAGCAACAAACAGCAAGTAGATATACAACCCCCCCTCATCTCCCGCCTTTCACCTCCACCTTCTTTGCTCTTCCATCACTTCTTTCTCATCTCGGTATACTATCCGGATCCGAAATCCCCANCCCGACNCCCCCGCCACGACCAGACTTCGCTTGTGACTGCGACTGAGACTTCTCCCTCCTCTCCCTAACAACCCTCTCCCTCTCCCCCCAACTCCTAAGCACGCGTTCCCTAGCAAGCACATAATCAACAGGCTCAGGATAATCGCCAAATTCAATCATTCTGCCTCGTCCTGCTGCCCCTCCGCCGTTCTCTTTACGATCGATGATCCGGAGTCCACCACTGCCTGATCCGGAGCCTGAGGAGTGTCGGTCCATTGGTGTTCCGCCTAGGGCGAGGGGCGGAGAGCGAGGAGATCCCGTCACTTGATTTATCTGGGGTAACGGTGGTGATGTACGAGAAGGTGGAGAATTCCTAACATCCGGACTTAGATACCGTTGAGGTGGCGACCTCTTATACAACTGATCCTGCTGAATCTGAGCTTGTTGGAGTCGTGGCGATGTCCTAAGACTTGGACTCCCACTTCCATATCCTGGATTCGGGGTATTGGCGGGTGGGTATGGGGAGGTGTAGGATGTGAATGAGGGGGCAGGGGTGTGGGTATTGGATTCGGGGTAGGGAGTTGTGTTTTGGCTTTGGCTTTGATTGTTTAGCACTGAAGTGGCCGGGTTGGGAGGGAAGGAGGTTGAGGGGGAGAATGTTGGTGCGGTGGGGTTGAATGATGGTCTGCGTGGGGATTGGGATTGAGGTTGTAGTTGTGGTTGCAGTGGAGAGCTGTTCATCGTTAATACTCAATTCTTTTCATGCTCTCGTCTGATGCGAGAAGAAGAACGACGCGGCTGGTGAAAGCGAGCAAGGGAATTGACTTACTTCTCATCTAAACCCCACTCATCTAACCTCTCAATCAACGCTGCCCTCGCAAATTCCAACCTATTCTCCTTCCCTCCTCTGAAACCAGCACTCTCACCACCTCCCACCCCAGCCTTCAGTCCTCTTCCCAAGAACCGCAAATCCGGCTCCGTCTCCGCCTTACTCGCTCTCCTACTCCTGTTTATCTCCCCAGTCGAATGCGCAGACAACGATTGCCCGGAGTGAGATTGACCGGATGGATCACGACTCATAGGTTGGCTCTGACTTAAATGCCCCATCTTACTCCCGACTCCATACTTGCCATCGAAATCCAAGCCTGGACCTTGATATGAAAATTCCGGCCGTCCAGGGTAGTAAGCACCCTCATCAAATCCAAGCCCTCTTTGCACTCTAACGCCAGGATATGAGAGACTGAGTAAATCCGTCTCGCTCTCGCTATTCCTATACAGCATGTTGGAACCGGAATGAGGGATAGAATCGATCTGGCCATAGCCATAGCTGTCAATATTAGAATGCGAAGCCAGTAAACTAGCGGGCAGGGATTCGGATTGCATTTCACGTCCTCTACCTGCCCACCTTCGTGGTGTTTCTTCTGCTTGGAGGTAGGTAATAGGACGTGCCGGAAGACCAGTGTCGGCCATTAGGTTGGCAAGTTCGAAAGGCGGCAAACCTTCTCGTCTAGGGTAGATATTCCCATCTTTCCCATCTGCAAAATATTGTTCCCTATTCTCGGCAAGATCCAGGGTAGGCGTGAGATTCGGTGATGGAGGATACGGAGGCATGAGGATCGGAGAAGCGTGCTGTGCATGTGGTATTTTCTGAAGCGATTCCATCGCTGAGGGATGATGTCTTTCTTGCATGGTTGGCTCTGGGTTATCGTCGACCACAGCACTCTCCCCATCACTCTCACCATGCCCATCACCAGAGACACCAACACCAACAACCGCCCTAGCTAAATCTCTCAATCCTTCAACCGTATCTCTAGTCGGTCCCGCAACGGCAGCAGCATAACTCGCCAGGCCAGTCATCATCCTACCCCTCTGACTCTCCTTCTTTCCTTCCTTCTGATCTGCACCGGAGTGCTCGACCTCTCTCTCAACAGGCTTCAACGAACTACTCCTCCTACTCCGATCCATAATCATGCCACCTCCCCTCGGACTCAACGGACTATTCTGCCTCATCCGCGCAAGACTGACTTCCGCGCCGGATTGCCCACTCAATTCACCTTTCCCTATCCCAGTTCCCGCCCCTCCAGAAAAACTCAAGCGACCACGAGACGACCCTCTCGAAGTCGTCTGGCCCGTGCTCCCGCCTTGTAAGAAACCCTGAGCATGGTCGTGCGTAATATGCGGTGTGATGGCCCCAGCGCTTACAGCGCGATAGTCTAGATTTCCATTCTTGTTTCTGAGTGATGTCGAGGGAAGAGTGCGGTAAAGTGGACTTGGGACCGGACGTGTTCTCACTCGTTGATTATGCCGAGGTTGGACGACTTCCCATTGTGCAGCATCTGCACTCGTCGGTCTCTGATTCTCAGCTCTCGGATATTGTTGCGGTACAGGTTGGGTAGTCGGTGACTGGATAGGAAGTGAACCAGGAATGGCAACGATACCAGCCTCCTCCCTATCACTATCATACCCCGGATCTTCGGGCATAGGAAGTGGAAAATGCTGTTCGTAAATCGCATCCATCCGTTTCGTATACTCATTATCGTTAACTGGTGATTCGAATTCTGGGTTTTCGGAGTCCATTCCCCAGGTCGAAATACCGCTTTTGAGATTGTCGTATTTTCCTGGGGTTTCAGGTCCAGTATCACTCGACGAACTCGTTCGATCAAAGATGCTTGTCTGGAAAACTTCTCTTCCGCTTCCCGTACCAGCAACAATAACACTCGAACTCTCAGGTGTGCGACGATCAATCTCAGTCTTGATTGATACCAGTCTCTGAGCCAGACTATCGTCTGCTTCCTGTAAGATTTCTTTCTGCGCGGCCGAGAGTCGTTTAGAGAGGTGTTTGCTGAGGTGTTCGGCGAGCTTGTTGCCATGTATCTCGTACAGCCGATAATCTTCTACGAGCCCGGCATGGGTTTTGCGCGAGATGCGTGTGTTAGCCATGTCATAGCTGCAGCAGAAGAGGCGGACTGCTCGGTCAAGCCAAAGGAGCAGTGAGCCGTCTGCGGCGAGGGTGTCTGCGAAGAAACCTTGGACAACGCTGTGAAGACGAATGACGTCCACGTTGTCTGCTAGCATGTCTCTGCTGCGTTTTGAGCTTTGGGAATGCTGTGAAGATTGGATCGCTGCTTCCTTGTCCGGATCGTGGTCTTGATCATTCCGGTCGATGAGGGCGAATGTGTTGAGGATTTTGAAAGTGTTGTTCAGTGAGTGGCCTGACACTGGCTCGAAGGCTTTGACAGAAACGGTCGATGGGAGGGCTTTGAGACCCAGCGAAATCATCTCGACGGGAATGTGTTGGCTGAAGAAACAGAGAATATTTATCAGATTCAGTGCTTCCGTTGCACCCCGACCTTTTAGCTGCTCCACTACCGCAATATACGTGCCCAGACCTCTGAGTCTCGGTTCCGAGGAGTACGTTCTTGCAAATTTGGAGAGTGGTTCGTCGGTCGTCTTCAGTCGTTGCGCAACTGCATGAATGACCACAGGGAGGAATCCCATCGATTGAACCAACTCCATCGAATACCTTAGATCATCCTTCGCAAATGGCTCTGCCCTGCCTAGTTCGAGAAGAAGTAATCTCTGAGCCTCCCTAGCAGAAAGCAGTGGTAACCTGATCAGCTGTGGGTTCATGAAATGGTGATCTCCGATGACCGACTTCTCGGTCGAGGTATAGATAATACTGGTATCCGTGCTATCAGGGATGAATTTCCTTAAAGTCGAATGCGTAAAATGTATACCATCGAGTACGATAAGCCAGTCATGGCGATCGTTCAGCCATTTCCTTACCATCTGGATGAACTGTTCCGGGTCGTCTAGAGAAGCTGCTTCTTCTGTTCCAACGAGATGTTTCAATGCTGCCTTCCGTGCAATGTCCCAGAAGCCTGCTGCTAGTTCGGTCTCGCTCTTCGCTCGTAGCCAGAAGATACCGCCTGGGAAGTCGTCTTTGTGAATATACACATACTGTCGAGCTAGATGAGTCTTGCCTCCACCAGGGAGAGACTGTAGCAGGACAGCAGATGTACCATCAGCACGTCTCTTCTTGTCAAACAACATCTTATGGATCTGTTCCAGCTCAGCTTCTCTGCCGACAAAGAGTGAGTTTGGACGGAATCCGGATGGTTTGATAAAGTATGGTGCATCTCCTATTGGGTCATCAGGTGCGATACTGATGGTTGATTTGGAGATGACCATTGAATTATTTACAGAGCCCGGTTCTACAAGAAAGAAATCAGCCCTTATCCACCAATTTTGAGCAATGCAGCCCTTGCAAGATGAAATGAAGCAAAAACAAAATGCACCATTGAGTAAAAAAAGTGCCTCGCCGATTCTCAACCATCCTTGAATGGACCTTGCAACATGCTAGGTGGTTGCGTTGGATATGGACTCGACCTACCAGGTGTGTTTGGCGTACTCGTCATGCGTGGAGTGCCAGGCAAGAGTCCAGACTAGAAAAGTCAGCAAGTATCCATCACAGCCTTGAGACAACTCACCATTCTTTGAAGCTGTGCAATCTCATCCTCCCTCTTCTGTTTTCTCAAAAACCTCTCCGCCTCCCACCTAGTCTGTATAAACTCCGGACATTCCTGAACCCATGACCTCAACGTTACAGAAACATTCGTGAATCCTGGTGCATTCTTGCTCTCAAATTTACACATTCCCGAATGTGTCGCCTCGATACCAAAGTATTGAACATCTGGAAGTTGAGGACTGGCAGCTGTCTGGTCGACAATGAGATGTTTAGTGCCTTTAAGATCTGTAGGATGGCCTTCATGAACCATACATATCCGCAACCTGTTTGGATAAAGATCTAGGAATCGGAGGTTGATATTTTGGAGTATTTCGTTGTTGCTTTGAAGGGTCTTGACGAGTTGAGAGTGGGTCTCGAAAAGCTTCTTTGGAACCATGGCATTGACCATGCCTTGGAGTATCAAACCCCACTTCGCGGGGTCGGCTCCAGTATGTGGAGTTCCTAGGAAAATAACACCGAATGTTGAGACGAAGATCGATCGCAGGTCATCATCGTGATTGCCTTGAAGATCAAAGGATAACTCCAGGGCCCGCTTGACAAGTATTCCTCCCAAGCTGTGTGCTACCCATATGATTGGATGTTCTCCAACCTCTTCACTCTTCCTTTCGAGAGCTAGGTTGGCAAGAAGTGTTTGTGCATGTTGATGTATCATATCCGAACTATTCACTGTCAGCACCTCCCCATATAATATCAACCATCGAGACATACCTCGGACCTCCTTTCGAGCTACCAAATGTATAGACGTCTGCATTGTATCCATATACCAATATACGCGCCTGGTAGTTCTTCAACGAAGCTGGCAGAAGCTGACTAGGCCAGAAGACACCATTTGGAGCTGTCCATGTGTTCTTTGGGTTGCCATTCAAACCGTGAACGAGGACAATGTCGACTTTGGCATCGGGGTGGGAGTAGACTTCTGTGACTTCGTAGCGTTTGATATCGTCGGGATTGATTGCGGAGCCCTGCAGATATATTATTAGCTTCTGGTCGTCCTATATATGGGATAGAAGTGCTGGAAAGTTGGGCTTAGGTAAGTTGCAGGAGAGTACATACCATGCTTGCACCTGTGCCTGTTTCCCGGTAGTCGATGCTTGCTTGGGCTTCTTCTTGGCTTGTGCTTGACTGATGCTTTCCCTTCTTTTCCACTCCAGATCAAGCCGGCATACAGCTTATTTATATGCCCTTGAATACTCAGTTCGCCCGGCCGGTGTAGCGGTCATGGTCGTCTCTGTACACAGAGCTTCAAGTTGTACTAAAGGCCGAAGGGCAGGCAAGTCAAGGGCATCCAGTCCAGATACAACGTCGATACGTAGCAGAAGATTGGTTGAAAAGGTAGAGAGGACAGACAGACAGACAGAGAAGCTCAAGACGTCTGCCTGACTGGAGTCTACCTTACTAGCTTGGTACGTACTTGTTTCTGCTATGCTCTGGTCTCGGTGTACAGAGGAGAGGTCGGTACTCTCTACTGTGGCACGCGCAAAGCAGTTAGTCACACGGAGACATGTAACGGTTAGTGCGCCACTGGGAGTCACGACAGGGCACGAGCATGGCAGACAGGAGGAGGACACAAGAGGAAAGAGCGATAGACTGCGCCCTGAGAGAGGGTGTGATGAAGATGAAGAGGGAGGAGAAAGAAAGGCGAGTCCTGGGTCAGCTGCAATTGGGCTGAGCATCCTGCCTCAGTTGGTTGGATTAGAGATGTTGCAGTGCACAGCTGCACCCACTGCGGGATGGACGGATTGCTGCAGCCTGTAGGGGCTAAAGGAGGTGGCTAGGGGCTTTTTAGGGTTGAAATGACGGGTGGCTTGGTCCTAACATGGGATTTACAGGGTTCAGATACGGGGCATCCTGGCTGGTGCTACACTCCCGGATGGGTCCGGCAGCAGTCTTGTGGGCACGCGTCCGGGCGACTGACTTGACTCCGGGGTAAGACATTTTACCTCACTTGAACGAACCTCGTGGATGAGATTAGACAAACCTGAGATGGGGACGACGAAGTGATGGGGCTCTGCACTTAGGCCACACGTGATGGTATTAGATAGCATCTCTTGCGAGTGCAATTTGTCTCGAACAATGAGCAGTATATCTAGGCTTCCACTACGTCCTTTCATGCGTTGCCCTTCCTTCAGCTGCCCTTTTGGGGCTCATATTGCTCGCAATATATTCAAGAGCCTCATATTTGCCGCATTTGGCCACCATGTCACCTATCGGAACCATTCCAGACCTGACTCATCATTGTGTCGACCTTCTCATTAATTGCAAGCTTGCACTCAAGGAAAATAAATTGCATCGCCGACCACTTGGTGTTCAAACAGCCCTATTGGTGCGTCGCGGGAAACATGGCATTTTCATGGGCATCTCAACTTGTGCAACTCCACACAAGCTAAGCTTTTCTTGGCGAACAAAAGAGAGAACTAGGTAGGGATGTACTACGACGAGTCACCCTTACACGACAGCCTCCACGATACGGAGAATATAATTTAGCCTGGCAACGTACCTGCGACCGAGACTTCGAAATAAGCTTTTTCGTCGTGGTACAGAGCGACAAGACACCGAGATCGTCAAGTGAGATACGCAAAATTGAGGGACGTTATGGTATCAGCGAACTTTAATCCGAAATCGTTGTGGTATCGGGGTGTGGTGTGACTCAAGGGGGTGATGGCTGGTCACATGTGCTACCCGACTTGAGGTATGCCCCAGGTTTTGCAACATCACAATCGCCACCCGCTTCGAAAATCAGAGGGAGTGACGGTAAGTGGTTTCGGGACTGTGAGTGCCGGGGCTAGAGTGTGACTCCTTGTTGAGGCTTTCTTTTCAAGTTCGGAATGAAAGAGGAAAGGTAGGGGAGCTCTCGACTTCTTCACCTAACATTCCAAAAGGTTGCGCAATCAAAGCTTCGGTGACGTGTGTGGAGCAGCAGGCATCAAGACTTGGGCAACGTCAAGTTCGGAGTTTTGAAAAGAGGATGAAACATTGAGGCTCACTTGATGGCACGTTACGCCCAGGTAGTCCTGTACTCGCAGACGATAGACGGTCAACATCTTTGAAAACTTGGGGAAAATGAATACCAACTTGGGAAAATGAATACAGACCTCGCATGGGAGTGGGAGAAAGCACTGAGAGAATGAAGAATGGAGAGAACAGGTGCGGAGATAGAGGACGTTGTGAAGAGTGATTGGATTCCTAGAGTCAGATGCCATCTCAAGCTGTCTATATTAACTAGCAAAGAGGAAACGCTAGCTCCAGCTCCCTCCCTTCCCTGAGGCTCTATCGTCGACGAGGCGTGTCGCTGCTTCAGTCTGGGCGCAGATGGAAGACTTGGTCAAGACAGCCACGACTCGTCCTCAGGTGAGAGGTTGTTCTCCGGATTCGAGGCTTTCGAAGTTTGTTTGCAGAATCTTAATTAGGGTCCACACCGGGAGAGGCGTCAACTAGTGCTAGCTTAGCTTTGGGTGTACCAACAAACACCATATTGAGTGGCTTGCATGAATAAGGCTTGCGTAGGATATGCTTGGGGCCTGGGCATAATATCACCAACAAAATCGATCTGTTGCCCCCTTCCCACATTCAATACCTCAGTCCCCATGCGCCCGAAATGCCCTTCAAGCCCTCAACTCTTCGAAAGCATCAACACGTATTCCCTCGTTGAGTGCCCAAATTGAATCATATCCTTATCCCTCAGCTCCAAGTACCGACTCGGCGGAATCTCCTCCTTATTCAACGCCGTCCCATTCGCCGAATCTAAATCGATCAAATATGGCCTAACTCTCCCAGTCTTATCCCCAAACTCATTCTTCTTCTCAATATACCTGAACTGAATCACCGCATGCTGTTTACTCACACTCGGATGTTCAGCCGGCAGATCCACAACCGCAACCTCCCTCCCCACCAACCAGCAACTCCTCAAACTAAGATCGATCGTCTCCAGTATTTCAGGACCTTTGAAAACGAATAATTTCCAGTCGTCTCTAGCAGGTGGTTTCCTCGCTTCTGCAGGCTCGTGATACTTGAGCGCAATGGCACTCCCATCAGCTTGTGTGACCGAGTTCGAAGCCGCAGCCAACAAACCCGTAGCCGCGAAGTTAGGCTTCTGCTTGTCCTTCTCCTCTGCGACCACCACGGCACCTGCACCTTCCGGTCCACCATTGGCCTGGAAAGACGAAGCTTGTGACGGCAATGGTCCTTTAGCTTTCCGACTAAGCTGTCCTCGTCCTTGTGTCGCCGAGCCTGAGCCTCCCCTTTCTCTATCCCTATCCTTGTCCTTGTCCCTGCCACTACTGCTTCGATACGGCGACCTCTCCCTCGTACTCCTGTGCTTGTCGTCGCGATCGCGATCCCGTCGTGACGATTCTTGTGCAGGACTCCTTGACCTTGATCGAGATCGTGTTCGGCGGCGCTTACTATCCCTTTCTCTCTCACCACCATGTCTCTCCCTCCCACCCTCTTCATTCCGTCTCCCAGCTTCTCCAACGACCTTCTCCCTCCTCTCCCGTCTACGTCGCCGACGTCGCTCCTCTTCCGAATCGTAGGACACCGAGCGGCTCTTCTCCCTCCTTTCCCTGTTCCACTCCTTGTCTCTCTCACTAGGCCTGTCCATCTTGCTGTCTGGAGCCTGTCCTCACGGTATCCAATCGTCTCGATTCGCTGCTTCGTCTTCAGGTAAGCTTAATGCGCCTCGTGAGGCTAGACTTGGCCGGCGGTTGCGGCTGCGTTTGCGTGTGCGATTACGTTTGCGGGCGCGCTTGGAGTGCGTAAGAGGCAAGGCAGAGTTGGTTTATGTGGCAGTTGCTGAGTTGTGAACAGGTTTTGGTAGAGACCTTATTATCTCCGAGGTGGATGTTGAAAGGCGACAGCGCCAATCAGAAATTTGGGCGTCTAAAATTTAACCTTAACTCCAGGGCTTGGCGCCGCTTACAGGGTCGCTAGACGCTGTCAACAATGCACTTCGAGGTGATTGGATCTTGTTGGCTTGACATCTCTACCTTTATGCGTTGGAATTGTTGGAAGATCATAATTGATATCCTATAGGTTCCATTCTGCCGCGCGCGTTTATATGTGATCTATATCCCACCTGGGCTAGGTAATTCTGGACGTCTTGCTGCGGCAAGGTCACGTGAATGTTTTGACTCCCGGGTTGGTCTTGATGCAGGTCTGAGGCTACCTGACGTTCTAGGACGACGGCACGATGATCTTCAAGCTACGAATTGAGTGATGGCCAATTCAACTGAAAAGAATTACTTGTGTAGACACATGCATCTAAGGACGCAAAGCAGCTTTCTACTGAGCCATGTTGCATGTCAGTAAAACACAGACTTCTAGTTCCCCCAAAGTAGGTGTGCAATCTACCATCGAAATGTGGAACCATGGAACCGGTTGACTATGCGTAAATCTCTAGTGTTCACACATGCAAGACTGTTCTCCCTGGCTTTTTTAAGGTAGTTTTATGTCGCTTGATCATCTGTTTGTTAAGGCCATTCTGGCACTCGCTTCCCGCTCACTGAACATAATCTTAACATCCTCTGAAGCCGAAAGATTTATCCAATACTTCTCAGACCATCGGTCAATCGTCACTTACAATCTGCCAGACCAAGCTTTATGCAGTTTATTTCTACGAATATAGTAGGCCATCGATCTTGGCTTGGCCTGTTGTCCTGCCTCTTTGCTTTAACGACTTTTTTCGATTGGCTGTGAGGAGGTCGAATTCTACACCAGGATGCGGCCTTCATCACAACCAGAACCTTTATTGAGACCTTTCCACCTTACACAAGGCTTCCTTCTCTGATCCATAGTTTAGGAATGTTTCGAATGTTAGCTTTCAGAGAAAGTTTATGTTGATATCTGATCAAGAAATCTTCATCATTACCCCTGTCAACAATGCCTCGGTTAGCGTCCTCAGCGCCTGTACCTGAATTTACAAGCATTCTCCCGTCACTCCCCGCCGCCTCTTCTCATCCAACACCAGTTTCCCTCTCGTCAGCAAATCTCCACATCCATCACCAACTGCGTATCACATCACATCAAAGCACGGCTGCGGCGTTGAGGCTTGCGGCGTAGACAGCAGTGATGTGACAATATCGCCAGGTCGCATGCAGGGGGGCCTGTTGGAACCGCTGGGCGGTTCCAGACGAAAATCTATGGCGTCTCACGCGCAACACACCCATTGACGCGACCGCCGTCCTATCCAATGCGCTTCGTCTTTTGTACTCAACATACTGCAAAGCACGCCCCGGTTGATTTCTCGATCGAATGGCATAGCCTCGAGTGAAACGTCCCGTTGGATTGGGACCGCACAAGTCACAGTGCAGGAAAATGCGGGGACCACCCAGACTGAGTGTGATCCGCTTGCACCTGCTCTCAACTTCTCTCATATATCTCGCCCCCATACCCAATTTTAGGATTTCTCTCTTCTTATTCTTGCTCTTCAACGTCTATGCTTCTTGTGCTGCTTGGTTCCTACGGCTAATCTGCATTTGAGGGTAACTTCAAATGTGATTAATTTTGCCCGATTCCGTTTCTTATTCACTCGCTTGTGCAACAACAAATTCATGAGCTCGGATCCTGGATAGGAAAGAAGACGTCGGCGTCTTGGAAATTCCATGCCCCATGAATCTGCAATCATCTGGAGTCAGAATAGCAATGCCGCATGTTGTGTCACAATGGCAATCCGACCATTTTCCAGGACGAGAGATGGAGTACAGACGTTCGACAAAGTTAGAAAAGGCAACCTCGACGGAGTTCCTGAGGCCAGTACAGATATCCATTCGTCGGTCCAGGCGAGCAGGAGGAGTTAGACCAACTCCGAGTCTAAAGCTACTTGCGGCTCGTGATGATCATTGGCAGTATGCTTCTGGGACAGGCGACTGGGAGCAGACAGCATGGGAGCAATCTGGTGGAGGTCGAACTCCCTCGTCGTCTGTCGAGTCAGTATTTGAAATGTACACTTCTGGACCCTACGATTCACCCAATTCCTCGGCCAATTCTTCCTTCATTGCAGAGTTGGAGGATACTGCTTTGGTCACGCACCCGTCCAGGAGATCAGCACCACCAAGTTCCAATAAGATGGTCTATATTTCACCATCAAGCATGGAATTCCAGACATCTGATCTGAGTGTAAGAAAACCATTTTCCAATCGCTTGCACCGCTAACAGATTCAAAGGCACGAGCTGTCATCAAAGTCGTCGATGAAACAATCGCTGCAATCGAAGATAGCAATCGCAAACTCCTTTCCAGAGCAGTGGCAGCCGAAGAAGCTGCCAAAGCATTAATGGAGGAGAACTCAGAACTTCAGCTCAAAATCGAGCGCTGTACCAGAAGAGCACGACCAAGAACTGCTCCATCATCACCAACTTTACGAACCCGACAGAAACGCAAGCAAGATCCCAACGATGCGACCCCTCTTTCCGTGTTCAACGCCACAATAGACGAGCTTACCGTCACCCCTAGACCAGTTAAGAACCGCTCTCAAAGTGCACCGGATCGACCTCCCCCTCCGTATCCAAATATGCAACCTTCCTTGTGGCCCAAGACGCCACTATCCGCACCAGTTCAGACAGAATTGATGCCAGAATTGATTCCCAGTCCATTCAACAATACTTCCAACCACCATAGTTTTCCAGTCCAACGACGAGAGCAACAGCCATCGTCATACTACCGCCGTCCACCATCTTTGCCAGTTACTCCACGCCCTCCTCAACTCCAAACCCAAGCCCAGGTTGAAGTACAATCTCAAGCGCAGTCCCAGCTTCTCTCCCCTTTCCGCTCCCCAGGTCTCCAAGTCCCACCCCGGCCACCACCTCTCCTTATCAACCGAGAAATTCCTCGCTACAACACGTACCACAGTCTCACACCGGCGGCTTCAACTCCGCACCTCCGTCAACCTAGTCTTGACACACAGTTCAAGAACAAACCTTTGCCACCATTGGGACCTATGTCTCCGAGTGTACTTAGTGGATTAGTGGAGATTGGTACGACGAATGGTGTTGATGAGTGGGGACGAGAAGTTAAGAGTGATGGTGGCGGGAGACGGAGGAGGGGATTGAGCGATTTATTCAAGAAGGCAAAGGAGAGTCCGATCTGGAAATGAGTTGGGCGTGAAAATATGCCACAGTAACAGGCATCAAAGTGTGTTCGAGTTACTTTTGTGCATTGCATTGGCTGGAAATCCTGACTTGGAGTTGTGGTCAGCTTTTGTGGGGCGCGGGGCGATGGTGTTTGGTGGTTTGGTGTTGACGATGCCTTCTTGCCTTTGTTTACTTCATGCTCGGCTTACAATGTCTAGAAATGAATCAACCAAATAATGAATATCCTTGCTGCGTCCTCAAATTTGGAGACAATTTTTGAGTCAAATGTACCTAAATTCGCAAGAGATTTCATATTCATTCTCCAATCCGGTTTTGAGGTCCGTTAAGGACTTGCATCAATCATTCTCTTATTTCCTTCCACTATCGCGATCTGCGACTCCATTGTTGGGAGCTGAGACTATTTTCCAAAACTTTAGAAGCCTGCATTCGTCAGTGCTGGAAAAGAGAGTTCCTCTCCGTGCGCCATGAACGATCCACGCTCCATCTCAACAACCCACAACATTCCTGTTCAGAATTTGGCTTTCACACCTCATTATTAAGCGTCGCAACACAACCTCATCACGTCTTGTACTATCCACGCCCCGCCATGGCCGTCCCAAACGAAACCGAGATCCAAACCGCACCGACTCCCTCTACACCACACTCTACGGCCCCAACCACGACCCAGATTCTGAAGAATACAAAGCCGCTGTCGAGACCATGAAAGAAGCCGACGAGAAATATCCACCTGAGACGTACACGGCGTTGGAGATAAAGGTTGAACTCTCCAACTTCATTCACTACTCACTACGTAAATTTTGCGCTCAGGATTGTGTTTGGTTGCATGTCTAAGTGAATGCGACGCTAATATTTGATGGTGTTGGAGTAGGAGTATACGCTAAAGATGGATCTCGATCGCATTCGGTACTTGTACGATGGGTTACCCGCGTACGATCAGGCAAGGTTTAGATTGCTATTGTATCATTTCTGGAAGCCGGTGGAGGTGAATGGGGAAACTCAGGCGAACCTGGTAAGCTTTACATTCCTCGTTATATTCCATTACTTCCAAAGCTAGACAAACTTGGAGCTGAGTGGTTACATTAGTAGGCGGGACTAGCTTGCTGATATCAATACAGGGGATCAAGCTCGAAGCTCTCCGTGAAGAAAAACAAAAGAACTTGACAAAGTTTCAAAACGAAAGAAAGCTATAGATGAGCTGGCAGATCGGCTCAAAAAATTCTCTCACAGAAGACGAAATTTCCTTCCACCTCCTCCATCAACTCCCCTCCCGCATCGACAAATACACCAACATTCAAATCTGCGGCACAAACTTCGGTTACAGAACACCCAATTAGAACAATAGTCAAAGAAACTCGGCTGAAGAATCGCGTACGTTTCTCTGCCCATGTCATACGAGGTAAGGTGACACGCATTGCTGACAGCATGGCTACATGCTGATCAAGGCCGCCCTAGACCGCGGACCCAGCTACGCTGAAATTCAGAGCTACAAACGCCGGGAAGCAGATAGGGCGAGGGACGTGTAACAAGAACATGTTGCTAGTTATGCTGTAATATGGTAAAAGTCATCGATTTAATATAATTGGGAATATGCTGGGCGAACAAGATTGCGGGATACGACATTGTGGAGTTGAGTGGCCGGGAGGATTGCACCAAGCAGCACTGAAGTTTGGATCTCGTGGGTGTGGAGATAGCAAATTATTAGCAAGACAGGGAGAAATAACAGATTCATGTTCTCGTGGGACGGGATTTGCTGCGCTGTTTATAGATTTGGCCTCGAGCGTGTGCACGTATACATGTTTAGAAGGACTATGTCTCGTTAAACTGCTTGAATATAAACATGATGAGATCATGTGATACTCGTTCAGAGAGGATCGAGGAAATTGAAAAGCCGGAACATTGTGAAGAGCTTGTGAATATGGATGTTGATATTCTAGTTGAAGTTGCAAGAGAAGGTACGAGGCGTCGGGGTGAGGAGCTACCAGGAAGACGACTCCAACTAGGCCTAGACTGAGGGTTCCTCCACGGGAATGGATTAACAGCTTTGGAGATTCTAGATGCTAGACACGGTGACGTGTTTACTGAAACAGAAATCGAAATCTTTCCTTGCCATGGCTTCATTGTAACATCATTCACTGGGACGAATACTTGCCTGATTCTTATCTTGCTGTGAAACGAGACCGATATAATCTTCCTTTTATCTCTTTCTGCTCCTATTTATCTACGGAAAGAGACTCAAACATCAGAGCTCCTTGACAAAAGGGCGTCAAATTAGTCGGCATGAGTTCCATCGGCCCCATCAAACTTGAGCTCAAGGATTTGGGTCCTAAGTGAGTCTTATCTTCCCAGCAGACGTATGGTCCTCAAATGGTCACAAGACGATGTGATAGGGACAGCGAGGATGAACAAGCAGAGAGTGAAGAGCGAATCCAGTGGAACCAATCTGACACAAACCTGCAACTGGCTATCATGTTCGATGAAGTGGAGGCGGCGGTAGGCAGTCATTCCTTCCTCATAATTACCTTCTCGCTGACTTTCAACTGTAATTGATCGACTACAAAGCTTCAAAGAGCGATAAACTGCCCGCGTGGCAAGAATTAAGATGGATCTACAACGTGGGCTTCAAGATCATCGGCCTCTCACTTTACCTCCCGGTCCAGCATGACCTGGTCGACTAGCTCAGAAACCCTGGCTTTCAATGGACGATGAATGATGATTGGGTGAGATTTATTCATATTTAATCTCACCTCTGGGCGTTTGATTGATAAGGAGAATAGTATGCTAATATATTTGCATCTGACAGGACACTCTCATTGACTTGCTGATACAACGTAATGATGGGATAAATCCTGGTACTCGGCATTGAAGCGTGGCTTGCAGGGAACTATTACTAGGGACGACGACTGAATCTGAGATGAACCAACATGGAACACATATGTGGAAATCTCATTCACCGTCTGATTAGCACATTGAAATGTGATCTGCCCTCTGATAAGCCCGTGCGTAGGAGTTGACTTCGTTCATTGCTGCAGAAAGGCTACTGCAAGCTTAATGTCTCAGTCCTTCACCCGTTGGAAGAAAATCCTACCTTCGCGAAATTCAGTGTCACTTCATTCAATCAATGAGAACGCCGTTTGACAACTAGTAGATCAAAAAATAATTCTTCTTGGCGTCCCGCTGCAACCGCGTTCATCAGTCGAACCTCAAGAAGTCTCCTTCGCGACATCGAAAAGAAAGCCCAGGGCTTCAGAATCAAGTAATATCATCGTGTCTCTCCCAAGACTTCCAAAGATGAGCGAACGGAACGGCGCGGCCACGTTCCTCGAAAGAGTCGTGGCTCGATTCCTATCTCTCGTTGTCGCAGTCGGAGTCATTATGCCCCGCATACCTGCGCAAATCCGTTCGTCGAACACAAAATCCGATGTTGAAAAGGATGTCTTGTTAGATCTGAGAAACAAGCGCGAAGGCCTTCGTGATCGCGTTGCGCTTGCGCAGGCAAGAGAGATTGTTAAAGACTTGTATAAGCAAGGAGAGGAACTTCGGAAGAAGATGAAGGATATGCTTGTGGACATCAAGGTGAGTTCATATTCTGTGACAAATCTGAGGACATGATGCTGATGGGGTTTTAGGTCAAAGGCTTGCAGGCAGCAAAGGTAGATTGCGAACGAGTAATGAGGGGCGGTGATTACCCCGCGGAAACGGTCGATAACCTCCGGATGAAGAGACAGATGGTGCTCAATTTAAGTGCCATGGGTTACGAATGCAAGATTACTGATACCTGGGTGTGTTTCAACAGATTAGAATTCATGATCTGCAAATAACTAACCTTCTGTTCCAGGAAGTGCTTTTCAAGCACCAAATCACCGTCGCCAAGAGATTGATCGCGAGGGCAGTGGCGGAACCACGAGGTTGAGGCTGCCTCTGGATTAGAGCGACTAATAAATAATGATGACCCCGGCCCAATTCGTTTGATTTACTGTGGGAAGAGAGAGAAGTTCTGCTTGTGTATCATCGGCCCCCTTCTTAGGCTTGTCTCCACGCCTCACAAATGCATCGCAGTTCGTGCTTGTAATTTTGGTTCTGTTTGACGCGATTCTGCCTGCAAGACTTAATTGCTTTACATGAGTATTCCTCACATGTCCTTGTTCACTTGGGTCCAGGTAAGAGCGACTTGACGAGAAATTTTCATTGGTACAGATTTTCGCTTAGCGACGAGTCGACAACAAATTCCCTGGCAGACTTCCCTTTCACCGTTTGCTGTGCTTTGCTCTAACAGTGGTATCCAAATTCGCCAGCATATTGAAGAAGTTTAAAGATCGACTTAATCGGAAATATAGCATATTTTCTTTTCGGTCTTTTGATATGTCGAATTCTCTTGTAGGGGGGTTGGAGGTGGGGCGACGATCAGAATGATAGTACTTGTCGATGGTGGCATTGAACTCCGATGTTGTAGGCGGCAGCCATACATTTCGGTGTGGAAATGAATGCTAAGCTTGATGGTCGAGATTCGTTGTCGATGATAGCAATTGAGGAACCGAAATGCACCGTTCGCAGAGTAATCTATCTGAGGTCATTGCGTCACAGCAGAGGGTCAGTCTGGGTATTTGACTCTGCCCTGCAGCCCATGCGTGTTCTGTAGATTGGTTTGCAACTAATCGTAGAGGCGTCCAGCCATTTCAAAACGTCATCAGCTGCGGAATATGTCTCAGTTCTAAAGGCTACAACCGACGCAACTTGCCAAGCCACCCACAACGCAAGGGAAAGTTCTGTTCGAAGGGCATCAGGAATACTCGTTTTTGGTACAGAAGAAATCGATCTCAATGGTAATGCTTGGAACGACGTCAGATCCCGCATCATTACCTTGCAAATTCTTGCCAGGTCATTCGTGGCACTCTCGCGAGTAAGTCAACAGACCATCGGCGTATCAATTTTCCGCCCCGCATGTGGGGGAGGGGAGGGCTGGAGGCGGCAGGTGCACGGGGCTTGTAAACCTTATTTCAACCCAAAAGCATGATCTGCTCTTCAATCAACTTCTCCAAGTTAACGCGCTGTGGCTATCGATTCGCCGGTGAGCTTCATATGTGACTGATACCATAGAGTCTCATATGTTTTCAGCTCAACATCTCCAAGGTGGCTCTCCAGGCATGATATCAAAGAAACGATGGGTAGGTGAGGTTTGCGGTGGAGCATCCCCGCGTTTCCCGCATTTGTATCATCTTTGACTGACTTTAACCTTCCGAAGAACACATCTGCGAGTTCTGCAAGCGAAAGTTCACCCGAAGGTTTGATTCCGACATTTCTCTGGAAAAGCGTGGAGGCTAAAGACATCGGTTGCTGATATAGTGATGTACGACGCCTGCATTACAAGAAATGTAGGATCCGAGTTTCGACAGGGGCCCAGATCCCAAAACCAGCCAGAAGGGGCCGGAAAACGAGATCTTGCGATTCTTGCGCTCTAAGCAAGAGAGGGTGTGATCAGAGACAGCCTTGCTCTGATTGTATTAGTAGGGGTTCAAGATGTACCTACACTCGAGCTCCTGCGGGAAGCTCGGAGATTTCAGGGACATCAGCGGAGTCTACTGGGCTCGATATCGGAAGCAGCGACATTATCTCCGACGATGTCCCGGATTTCTCAATCGCTGACCCAAATTCTGTTCCAGAGTTCATACCAGATGCAAATGAACCCAATAGCTCACAGTGGCTCACTCATTCGCAAGCTTCCACCACCAGGAGCACCTCGACTCTAGCATTTCTTCGCAACTTCACTTCTTCGAAAGGAATAGCCACGGGCTTCCAGTATGCTTCATCCAATAGTGCCTGGCCAGAACTTTTAGCCGCGAATTTCATGATTGAGATGCCTTCAGATGCGCTATCAATGCTTCCAGATACATCCCTCGACACAATTGGGGTGCCAAGCGTGCAGCAAATAGCCGACTTCTCATCAAATACCTCTTCATGGATGAATTTCGACGGCATGGGATCAGGTTCTCGCAACGACTTTTGGAATTACAACACTCTTGCTGTTGCTAAACCTCTGGGGACATTTGAAGAACTGACACCCATCGACATGGTCGATTGGATTATAGATCCGCTCTTCCCCAAATCAAGAGAGATTCTTATGAGATTTCGAAAAATCGGTCTACCAGGACAACTTGCTGAGATGACATCACGATCTCCTGCAGTATCGATCCAGAGCAGGCAGTGCTTACAATTCTTCAGTCCTCCAAACATCAAGCGACTTGTCGATTTATTCTGGAAATTTTGGTATCCACATTGCCCAATCATCCATTTCGCGACATTTAATTTGGTCACTGCACCTGCCCCGCTTGTCATCGCGATGGTCCTTCTTGGGGCGGTGGCTTCCCCTGCTAGTAATGATAAAGATCTTGCTAGAAGGTACTTTGATCTGGCCGAACTCATCGCCTTTGAAGATTTTGAGCATAGTCAAAGTATCAACTTGAGTGTGTCGGTCGAGGGGACTCAAAGACCGACAGGCATGCAAGCAATATTCCTCATTTGTTGTCTTCAGAATTGGGAAGGTGACAGCGAGGCAAGTGCGAGAGCACGACGCGACAGATTCAGTACCATGGTCAACGTGAGTCGAAGTATCGCCAATGGATGACAGCTGCTCACATAAAATAGAACCTTAAGAGTTCCGGACTTGGCCAAATCAAACATACCCCAGAAGAGCTCAGCAGCGACTTCGTCTGGAAGCGATATATCGCAAAAGAAGAGTCGATTCGGTAAGTAACCCAATGATAGCCCCTTTCTTGCTAACCTCTTGCAAGTATCTCTACGTTCATATACCTGGTCAATACATCATTTGTTTTCTTCAACAACACGCCGTCCAGACTGGCCCTTGAAGAGCTCCATTGTGGATTTTTAAGTCCCCAAGAATGCTTCCGAGCTGATTCGGCACGATCGTGTTATCAGAATCTGCAAGCTCTATGCTCACCAGGAAGTCTACGAGCAACTTTGCCGGTCTGGAGGGCTGTCGAACTTGTGCGCACCAACACACTGACCGATGAGGGGTATTCGACCTTCTTGAATTTGGATACCGTGAATCTGTTCACTATCATAAGTGGTAATTCCTTCATGGTTGAATCTATACTTCTACAACTGACGGGAAAATTTAGGCCTAGTCTTGTGGATATTTCAGCAGCCCAGTTCATTGTTCAACATTCCATCATTTGAAGAACAGACCAGAAACATGTTACATACTTGGTCTTTATTCTGGACGACCCGCTCCGACAAACATCGCAGTTCTGCTGACGTAAACAACTACGGATCGATGGACAGACATGGCTTCTATGAGTATGCCGACGAATACCGGCAGTATGCTCTGGGCCTGCTACGACTTCGGCAGACAAGTCAGCATCACCTAGAAACCAGGTCGACAAACTCAACGATACTGCCACTACAGAAAAGTGACGAGACGAGCATGGAGCAAGTATCTGAATTGTTGACCTTGTTGCAGACGTTGGACATTCAGTAGCCTCACTCGGACTTTCTTCTTATAGTGAGAAGCTGAGAGACAGCCTTCAAACAATAAATAAATCTGGCTTAAGATGACAAAGTTTGCTGAGACACGGCAATTTGCTTCTAGTGTCTGACTAGAGGCGGGAAATACACACTTCTATGCAGGTCAGACTTCCAGTGGCTGTCCTCCACATTTTAGCTTTCCCGGAGGTGGGCTTTTCCCACCACCCCACAGTGCCAAATGCGGGGATCGACTGTCAAACCTTATTTCCATGGGGATTCGTGGGGCCACACTCTGGAATGGAATAGAATTAAACTTGAAAGCTCAAAATGAACAACATGGTCAACCATGGGCTGGCTTTGGGGGTGTGGTACGTGTGGTACGAGGTGGTGTTGCGTCTCAGCCTATCAAATTGAGAACGTCTCGCAGCAAGGAACATAAGAACAGCACCCACCCTTTCGAGACTCTGCTGGATTCTCCTAGTTTTCACCATCGTCAACATCGTCAATTCCCTCTACAATCAATCGGAATCTCAATAAAATCTACTCATCATGGCAACTCAAACAAAAACTGCACCAGTTTCGGCGGCCGAGAAGCTTCTTGCGCCAGACGTCCCTCCAGCCCCATCTGTCCCTGTATCGCAGCCATACCTGCATGGCCTCACCGCCTCATGGCCCATCGCTCAGGACCTCACTGGTTCCAATAGTCCTTGCCGACTCGAGGGAGAAATAGCTGACCTGGTAATTCATGGGATTGTCCCCTCAGCCATAGCCGGCACGTTCTACCGAGTGATGTGCGACCCGTTCATACCGCCGCATCCGCAAAACGTCCCGCTTGACGGTGATGGCCACATATCTGCCTTTCGGTTCCACAACGGCCGTGTGGACATGAAACTTCGCTATGTTGAGACTGAGCGGTATATTCTCGAGCGTCGAGCCAACAAGGCTCTTTTTGGGCTGTACCGCAACCCGTTCACACATCACCCCTGCGTACGAGCAGCCATAGATTCAACAGCAAACACGAACCTAGTCTTCTGGGCAGACAAGCTTCTTGCATTGAAGGAAGGAGGCCTGCCATATGCAGTCGATCCACATACTCTTGATACCCAAGGCTACGATCCATTCGGATCACAGGTCAAAAGCAAGACGTTTACTGCCCATCCCAAGGTCGATCCATTCACCGACGAACTTGTTGTGTTCGGCTATGAGGCTACAGGACTAGCGACGCAGGATATTGCTACGTATACGCTTGACAAACAAGGTCGCAAGATTGAAGAGCTCTGGGTCAAGTCGCCCTGGTGTGCACCCATACATGACTGTGTGATCACTGAGAATTGGCTTGTGATGGTTGCTTGGCCGTTCGAGAGCAATATAGAGCGACTTCGAGCCAAGAAGCAGCATTGGGCATGGAACTACGACTTGAACGCGATATTCATCGTTGTACCGAGGAGACAGAGCACCATCCTCCCCAAGGGATGGAAGAAAGGCGAGTCGAGATACTATGAATGGAAGAATTGTATGAATATCCACTGCGGCGGCGCGTGGGAAGGCCAACACGGGAAGATATATCTCGAAACGACACGCGTGCATGATAACGCTTTTCCCTTCTTCCCTCCTGACGATGGACGCATGCCGTCACCGGAAACAAAAGCAGACTTTGTGCGTTGGCAATTGGATTTGACCTCACCGAATGGTAGTTCTATTCCCGATCCTGAAGTGGTACTCGACATGCCATGCGAGTTCCCACGTATCGACGAGCGCTTCATGACGAAGAAACACAATATTGTATTCCTCGACGTGTTTCTGCCTGAGCGGTCGGATAGCGGCAAGAATATCTTCCAGGGCTTGAATGCATTGGCTATGCATGATCATCGGACGGGAAAGACGCGCTTCTTCTACGCAGGTGATGATAGTCTAGTGCAAGAACCGATATTCATCCCTAGGACAAAGGATGCGGAGGAAGGCGATGGGTGGATCATCGCCATGGTTGAACGGAAGCTGGAGAACAGATGTGATTTAGTTGTGATCGATACACAGGAGTTTGAGAAGCCAGTTGCGGTAGTGAGCTTGCCATTTCATCTGAGGACGCAAATCCACGGGAATTGGATTGATGCGGAAGATTTGGAGAAGTTGGAAGGGCAAGATGATTTTGTCAGGAGGTATGCAGAGGTAAGAATTAGTGGGAGGGGTGCGTTGGAACCGCTTTGAGTCTGAATTGGGGAAAGTGAAGTTGCGATCACTTTACTCTGTTTTATACGAGCTGTCAATTTGCGTTTCACCTCGCACCCAATTTTCTTTCTTTATCTTTCAAATCATCAATAATGTGGCTTGTTTCATAATATGTGCTTTCATTCTTGCTGTCGCAAGCTCGCCAGCCCCTAAGTGCTTTCTTCCGGCCAATACAGCTTCATCGGATTATCGACCAACAACTTCTGTCTCAGTTCAGGCGTCGTAGCGATCCACGGTATGAAATCCACCAACAGCCCATCATCTGGCATATGACTCTTCAGATTAGGATGTGGGAAATCCGTTCCCCAAAGCACCCGATCTGGAAATTCTTCCACCAGAGCTCGAGCAAACAGCACAACGTCTCGATAAGCCTCTCTCTCACCACCCAAAGCTGGAGGTCCATTGACAGTGAGTCGTTCTGGGCAACTGACCTTCGTCCAGACGTTGGGATGTTCGCGGAGGAAGCGCCGGAAAAATGTGAATTCAGGACCGTTAATAGGCTTGGAGACGTCTGGTCGTCCCATGTGGTCTACTACGACGATCGTGGGGAGTGCCGTGAAGAAGTCCCATAGTTCTGGTAAGTCTTGTGCTTCAAAATAAATGACGATATGCCACTGGAGAAATCAGCACATGATCTTTCGTGTAATCATTCATAAAGCGAGGCTGCAGTCATCGTAGAGTCCGCAGAAGTGCTGACTTACACCGAGTTTCGAAATCCTCGCAGCAATCTCCATCAACTCATCCTTGGGCGTAAAATCCACCAACCTCTTCACAAAATTAAACCTCACAGCCCTCACCCCCGCCTCATGTAACGCCTTTAGCTCCCCATCCGTCACCGTCCTCCTTACAGTAGCAACACCCCTCGCCTTCCCGCCACTAGCCACACAAGCGTCAACAAGGGCACTGTTGTCAGCGCCGTGACACGTCGCTTGCACGATCACGTTGCGAGAAAATCCTAGGTGGTCGCGCAGAGCGAAGAGCCGAGCTCTTGAGGCATCGCATGGCGTGTATTTACGCTCTGAGGCGTAGGGGAATTCCGAGCCGGGCCCGAAAACGTGACAGTGGGCGTCGACGGCTCCTGAGGGTGGTTGGAAGGCGGGCTTGGTTGGGTTGGAGTACCAGTCGAGCCAGGTTGGAGATTTGGTGAAGTCGCCAGATGTGGGTTTGGAGTTCGACATTTTTGACAACAGTTTGAAACAAGTCGAGGTATCTGGAGAGAAACTATCGTCAACGAAACTTGAACGGTCTCAGAAGCAGCTTTGATTCGGCGTATGATATAATGGAATGTTGATAAATCCCATTCTAGGACATCACATTTAAGCTCGGACGGCAAGTTCCCCGCACTCATTGGCTTGGAAAGCCTAAACCGACTGAAGAAAATAGTGGGCCGAACGCTGGAGCGGGCACTTTAACCCCGTTGCATACGCTGTCAAGAATCTCGGAGAGTAAGTCTCCGAATGCGTCCAGAGAATGGTAAGTACCCATGAACACCCTTCAAGCATCGGAAAATAACTGTTACAGAGTGCTTGACTAGATTATAGAATCTCTCTACACAAGCGTTCGAGTGGGTCGAAATCAATTATCACAGATATCAGGGGCTCAAGATTCGAGGGCAGCACCTTTGGCCTCGAGTTGTAAATTGATATCATGGACCTGGAGCTTACTGATACCACGACTACCAATACATGTCCTTGACATTGTATCCTGGTCCCAGAGGTATTTGAAGGGAATGTAGAGACTATTTGATCACAATATATGAGGACCGATATAAGTGGTGGTGTTTTGATGCTAGCACGAAATTGCTTCTCAAGTCACAGTCGAACGTTGCTTAAGTACCATGGAGTTATGGATTGAAAAGCAACATGGAGAATTGAACTCGAGTAAATCCCTCTTCTCAATCCTTTTTATATCTATTTATTTCTCTTAATGCTTGTGCAGCTCTGAACCCGCTGGCAACCTATCTCCAACTCCGTATATCAAGCTGCAGCAAAAATGAGAGGATAGACAGTTTAAGGGACTTTCTAGATGGGCGCCTAGAGGTTTATCAGTGGAACAGAAGCTCAGATAATATATCTGAACCCGTTCAGCACCGCTCGCTGAGAATCATCATCCAGAGCAGCCATAGCCTGGGCATCATTCGGATCAACTTCACTCGCCAACTGATCAAAACGCTTGTTTGCCTTCTTCAGGGTCAATCTTATAGTCAAGATACAAACCAAGCCCAAGAACATAAAGGCAAGCTCACAACCCCAGGACTCGCGGAAAGCCGGGGAGTAGATGTCCAGCCAGAAGTACCCACCGAACAGCGCTGCGCAATTTGAGATCGTGTTTGCAATTCCAATTGCGGCAGCTCGCTTGACTGGTGGGCGAATGATTGTGGATGAGAGCCAGGTATAAGTTGTGGAGTAGACACCGAATGAGCCCGAGGCTACGAGGAATGTAAATGCGTAGCGAGGATACTGGTTCTTTGTAGGCACAGCGATCAGGAGGACTGCGCCGATAATGCCGACGACCATGGAGGTGGCGGCATGTGGTGATCGCATTTGCATTTTGTCGGCGCTCAGGGCGAGGCCAAGTGACCAGATGAAGGCGAGGATGTAGGGTGGAGAGGTCAGAAGGAGTGTGATCGTGTTGCTTTTGAATCCAAGCTCCTTGATCAACGTGGGGAAGAAATGCGAGTCTGCCAAAGATCAGCATTGTTTCAAAGTATGAGGAAAACGGTCGAAGCACATACACGAGATAGCGGCGGAAGCGGACATCTGAAGACAGGCGAACATCCAAGTTCGCGGGTCTTTCATTGCCCATTTGATTCCTTTGAGCATGGAAACCTTTTCTTCGTCAAGAACGTCCAGACTTCCCGCATCTTGAGCCAGGCGACCTTGGGCGACAATGGTTTCTTCCGGAGTAAGCCATTTCGTAGTTGCTGGATAGTCTGGTAGGAACACCAGTGCTACGAGGGCAATGGCAATGGTTGCAAGTCCTTCGAGGATGAACAGCCAGCTCCAGGCTGCTAGGTTTCCAACTCCGTTCATGCCTGAAAGTATTCCAGCTGAGATCAAACCAGCGAAGGCATTAGAGAGCAAAAGTCCGGAGATGAGAAAGGCCATCCGAATACCAAGCTCTTTCTTTGTGTACCAGCAGGAAAGGAAGTAGACGGCACCAGGATAGAAAGGAGCTTCGATAAGACCCAGCATGAACCGAGCAACCAGGAGACCCGCGGGACTTGAAGCTGCAGCTGTAGAGCCACTGACTATCGCCCAGGCAATCATACAGGTTGGCTGGTTGTGATCAGTCAATATGCCAGAAATGTGGATGAAAGCACTGTACTCACCAGGTAGATAGAAGGCCGCAGCTTAGCCATCAAGACCGTGGATGGAAGTTGCATGATAACATATCCGACCGAGAAGATAGCAATCGCAGTGTTGTACACCGCACCACTGACATGTGTGTCTTCCTGTAGACCGTACAGACGAGCTTGAGTGATCTGATCTCTGGCGTTAGTCCGATGGTACAAATCTACATGATATCTTCAACTTACACTGTTCCTATCGAGGTAGCTGAAAATGTAGATAATGACTACCAGAGGCATGATGTGGATATCGATGCGACGGAGAAGTCTTTTCTCAATGGCTTTTTGGTGCTCTTGGCTGTAGGAGTGGAAAGTCGTCATAACATGGCCCATTCCAGGACCTCCTTTCGTCTCGACATTCTCTACGCATGTTTCCTCGCACTTCATGTCTTTTACAGACTCGTTGGCAGCGGGAATTGTACCAGTATGTTGTGGTTCGGTGGCTGCCATCTTGGCAATTTTGTTGCTCTTGACTGAGAATTGATTTCTGGTACGTTGATTATCAACAGGTATGTAAGAAGATGGGGAGGATGAATAGAATGAATGATTGCATATACTGGAGATGATTAGTATACTATATAGTTGATGCGAAAGTGTTGTATCTCCTCCCCACGGGGTAATTCAGGCCTATGTCAGACCCCCGGCTCGACTCCGCAACTTCCATCTAGCGATCTAGGTGCCAGGATTTTGGCCTCTTCCCCGCATGACGCTAGGTCTGAGAGCCTATGGGGCCCTGTGGAATTGAAATTGCGGCGCCCAAGCAGACACCCGAACATGACTCGGTTCGATCGGAATGGTAGTGTCCGAATACGAATATGCGAAGTGAGCTTGATATTGACATGGTATTCGTATGCCGGACGAGAATTGTCCACGATCTCAAGCCACGCATACCATAAACATATCCTCTAATCATGCACAGCGGTGATTTTGAGGCGTTCCTAAAGGTTCAGCTTCTGGAAAGCCGGATGGTCGGATGCTTGTGAATCTGTTAACCTGTGATGGAAACGACATGCGAGAATGAACAATTTGGGAGGTCTTGATGTCTATTGTACCTTCGAGATTTCTTCAATTGGCATATATCGAGCGAAATTTTTTAACAAGTTGACTCTCTATCATATGATACATTTCAAATATATCTACCTTCTGGGTCCAATTTATCGAACATAGCAATACTCTGTTCATACATAGAAAAGACAATTCCGCCGCTGAAGATCAATCTCGCGAGTCTCGGTACCGCTCCGCTCCAAAGTTTGAAAACCCCTTCTTCTCTCACCAACTTTGCTGCACAATGTGTACTGTTCCTATATAGAGTTCTGGCTCCGATACTCTGCATGCGTGTCTTGACTGTGTCCACTGGTTGAGTGACATATACCGTGACGACTCCTGCAGCACCTCCAATCCCAAATGTTGCAACGCTACCAAGTTTCTCTCCTTCCTTTTTGTAACTTAACGCCATTTGTTTGAAGAGGCCATACGAACCAAATCGTGTAGCACTGTTGAGGGACTGCTTTGCGGTAGTTGGAACAAGTCCTTGATAGAATCCGCGGATACCACGTTCGCGGGCAATAACAGGAACGGCTTGCAAGAAACCGCGAAGGCGAGGCTTTGCCGACTTTTGATCTTCTATGCTAGAGTTATTTTAGCAAATGATGAAGACGAATGGTATACAGGTGTTTACAGTGTCGTTTTTATGCTCTCGAATGGAGTGACTGCTAATACAGACTCAAATACTCCAGCTCCCAGACCAGCCACAACAGTTCGAGGAGCTGAAAGCTTGCCATCTGCATCTTGGAGTATTGCCTTGATCTGATCAAACACAACGAATCCTGAAGACTCTCATGTTAGCAGGTATATAAAAAGGTACCGGAGTCAGTACGTGAAAATACTTACTGACACCTGCTTTGATGGAATTCCCAATGATGAGAGTCGTGCACCCAGCATACCATGCTGATCCAAACTTTGGCCATGGTAGCTTCTGTCCTTGCACAAGGCGTTGATTGAGCTGCGACCGAGTCTTTGCAACTATCTAGTGTGAGCAACTTGGCAGTAGTGTCAACCCGTAGGATAGCTGGGGTACACAACAAAATATGCTCCCTTATTGATAGAAGAGTCTTACTTACACTCGGCTGGATATGTGATTGCTAGAAGTTATAGGAGTTAGTATCGAGGCGTTGATTTATGTGTTCGGCGAACTTATTTCGTACCGATCTCGACAGCACCAGCTGTTGAACCCGCAAGTACAGATCGAAGAGGGCTGATACGTTCCCTTTTCCTTTCGACTGACTTTGCAGAAGGTAATACCGCCGCGTCGATGGTCTGAGTGGACATGATGATGTTGTTGTTTACTTCAACAGCGTTCTGGTAGGAGCATGCTCTGTTGACTTCAATTTCTTGTGAAGTTCTTTGAAGTTATTGAAGCTTCGGAGATAAAGAGGAGTAGCAAATAGGAGCTGAGGAACAAAATAATCGAAATGCATTGAGTCACGACAGTGAAGCACCTTCTCGCTTCATTTTGATGTGTTCATGGTCAAAGATTCAAGGACGAGGCTTGGCTTCGGCCTTCGCCCTCCATGGCTTTCTCTAGTCTCCGTGGCTAATCCTTTCTATGGCTGTTTTGATTCACGCGAGGGGTATTGCAAACGAAGTCAAACAGCGACCAGTCCGCCAAAAATCTGCTCGAGTAACTTGAAACATTGGAATTTGCTTCCTTCGTCATATGCGCGGAGGTTGGACCCAGCAGTGCTGGATGCGAATTCCAAGACTTGCATGCTGATTGAAGGGTGCATGGCATTCCATCGGACTGAAAGTCTCCGACATCCCACCTACGAAGACACAAGACTATATCGCAAAGCAATCGGGTCAGAGTTGTCCGATCGTTGGTAAATCATGCGCCTGTCGCCAATAAGTTTATGGTCCGCTAAAATTTTATTTTTGAGGCGTCTTGTGGCTTGCGGGGGCGGGGTAATATTCCCGGAGCAAAGACAGCAGAAGCACTACCGTCGCCAATCGAGTCATGACTCGAAGCATTAAGCCACCTCGATGAGAGGAAGGCTCTAGCGATATCAGCACGGAACAGCAGAATGTCGCTGTCCTTGATAGAACCTACTTTGATAAAACTTTCGTTGTTCGAGATCTCGCTTAACTTTATGAGTGGTGCCTTTTCATTTCATCACGCCGAAATATTTCACAGACTTCTCGCTCTGGCTGCCAACATAAAACTCATACCTCGATTGTAAAGTAAGCTTTCTCTTACTCTCAAATTCTCAGGTTGGCCAAGTTCATTTCAGAATTCTGGGCATGTTCATGACAATGGGGGAGACATTCACAAACGTCGGTGTTGTCAGTATTGGTGAGATGGGCTTGGGGATTGCATCGCTGCTCATTGACCACGGGTACAAAGTCTTCACATATGCAGCTGATCGAAGGTGAGTTGATGCTCTGACTTGAATCATTTCACATTCACTTGGATTCAGCAGCCACTAATTCACGTGCAGCCAGAATACCCAATCCAGAGCACGCAAAGCCGGCGTTGAGCTCTCGCCATCAATGGAAGACCTGGTATCATCCTGCTCTGCCATCCTGTCTATTGTACCACCTCGAGATGCCAAAACAACAGCTCAAAGAATCGTTTCTGCTCTGTCTCCGATGGCAGGTTCTAGAAGCTCGCCTCTTTATTATGTAGATCTGAACGCTGTTTCGCCAAATTCAGCAGTGGAGATAAATGCCTTGCTCAGTGCCAACCCTAATATTCGCCATGTGGACGGCGGCATCATCGGCGGTGTGCCATATTCCAAAGAACGCGGTGCAGATGGCAAGCCGAATTGGCACTGTCCATCTCTCATCGTATCTGGTCAGCATGAGATTCCAGATAAGGCACTGGCTGCGGCGCTCAATGTCCAGCATTTGAATTTACCGATTGGGTCAGCGACGGGATTGAAAATGTGCTTTGCTTGTACGACGAAAGGATTTATCTCATTAGCAATCCAGTCTTTTACTACTGCACATGAGCTGGGCGTTATGGGGGAGCTCAGAGAGTATCTACGAAAGTATAATCCATCAACGCTGGCGCTGGCGGAGAAAGGACTCGTCACCATGCCGTCCAAAGCTTACCGTTGGGAGCATGAGATGTTGGAGATTGCTGACACCATGGCCGAAAATGGAGGTTTCGGGAAGGAACTGTGAGTATCCTAGACATGGACTTCAGAGTTGTGAAGTGCTAATACTACCACAGATTCCAAGGAGTTGCAGAAGTGTATCGTACTGTGGCAGAGGACTCGGAATTAGGAAAGGAGCAGCCGGACGCGAGAGTAAGGGGAAAAACCATCGAGGATGTGACACAGCTGTTGTCAGAGGGATTGAAGGCGAAGAAACTGAAGTCTGAATAATCAAGTAGATGCAAAATCTATGTCCAAGTAACGAGATATTCTCAGAATTTCGGGTTTCGTCTCTAGACAATGCGTTCCATCGGCCGTCCCCGTACTGATCATATCAAAACGCTTAATTTGCTGGCGAGGGTCTTAGATGTGATCACTCGAAGACTCTTTAGATCTTCGACTTATGCATTTTTCTTCTTCTTTACATTCTATGCAACTCATTCGGCTTTGACATTTCTTGAAATTAACCCCTCGCAGAGATCATGTGGGAGACACCCGAGCCTTGGAGAACGATCAAATGCCAAGTTCACCGTCGAAAATTCCAGCCCGGGACCCCGACAAGAAAGAAATCGTAGGGATCCATACCAGGTTCCAGAAGGCCGTCTATCGGACTGTCAGTGGCCGATAGCAGTGGCTGATAGCAGTGGCCTGGGAAATAACTCTAAAGCCAGCCCACTAATGCTCACCCACCATACCTACCCCTCCAACCCCGCAGTCCTACGGTGCCTGACTTGACGATGCAAACATCATCAACTACACACCCACTTCTGTAACCCGTCCGATATTTGCGACCGACCCGAATTTTTGCCTGATTATCATCAAGAGCCCCGAGATTCTGAGTACAAAACACAACATTCTTCCATTCAAAAAGCCAGCACCACATCTCACTCTTACCCCGCCTTCTTTAACAAGCTGCCCCTGGTAAACAAGACTCTCTAGCACCGCGTTCATATCCCCGCAAATCACCAAGACATCAATGTCGCGCAATTCTTTAGTCCCTGCCAGTGCTTGGGATACTCACACTCACGTCTTCGACCCTGGAAATTTTCCCTACGCAGTCCCAAGATCCTACACGCCGAAAGCAGCTCAAGTCACCAAGTACCCAGTCAAAACCACAGGGTGCACATGTGTTGCCATCGTCCATGCTTCCATTCAAGGCAGCTCACCTAAAGCCCTCCTAGATACGCTCAGTAAAGCGAAATCTTCAGGTCTCACGCTTCGTGGTCTCGCGACGATCGATATTGAGAATACCACTGATGCTGAACTTGATGCGCTGCATGCTGCTGGCGGTATGTTTTGTCTTCAAACGAAAGAAAATTGGAATTGATGCTAATTCTTTCAAGTACGAGGGGCTCGCCTACACGAGATGTCCTGGGGCCATGGCACCCAAGCTGGCGGATCTCAAATTGGAAAGAAGGTCGCTGCGCTAGCCGAGCGATTTGGACGTCTAGGCTGGGCTATTGGAGTATTTTGTGATATTCACGGTATGTTGAATCAATCCGTTATATGATCCTACCTTCCTCCTTGATTTGTCCCTTTCCCGCTCTTCGTTCCAGGGGAATCAAGGAAAGATTCTCTTCGAATTGCGAGCGATCCCGTGGAACGAATTTTGATATTAAGTAATAAGCTGATGAGACCCTTCACATCCTACAGCTTGGGCATCGATGGCAGAACAGATCCGCGCCATGGACCCGCGAGTGAAAATAATCGCAGACCATTTCGGCGGCACCTTCCCTGGCGAAGAGAACACCCCTGAATTCNCCACCTTCCTCGACCTAATCCGCGAAGGTCGAATCACCGTCAAAGTCTCTGGTTTTGAGCGCCTATATCAAGGTCACGGTACAGGTCGCGAAGGTATGAAGGCCATTGAGCCCATTGTGAAAGCTATCGTGGCAGCTGGACCTGATCGGATTATCTATGGTTCTGACTGGCCGCACACACAGCTTGGTGTTGCGAGGAAGGGGAAGACTGATGAGCAGAGATTAAATGATATTGAGGGGTTTAGGGATGTGCCGGATGATGTGCATATTGAGGTTTTGAGAGAGTGGATTACGGATGACGAGGTGTGGAAGAAGTTGTTTGTGACGAATTCGGAGAAGATTTTCTTGTAGAAGAGGAAAAACTTTATAGCCAGAGGGGGGCAATGAATCGATTGGAGGGTCATACAGACCACTTGGCTTATTTTTAAAGAGATTGATAGTGCTACAATAGAGAAAAACTCCCAATGCATAAGAAGTCCATCCCGTAATAGCAGTCCTGAGAAATATGAGTATAGTATTTCTCGGTACTGCATGCACTGAACATGGTAAACTTGTCTAATCTAACGCATGGATTCAAAGTAGTGACATAGACCATGATTAACCCAGCAAAGGATGTCTCGTGAAAGGAAAGACACGGAAATTAATAAAGAACTCGCTCATTTTCTATTACTTGGAGTGTCATTAACATGCTCAAAAATACTATAAAGTGTACTCTTGGCCAAATATGGCATTTTCAAAGCTTCAAGATCTAGCACCGCACGTATCTTCACCCCCTCGCTTAATCTACCACGCAAATTATCTTCCCCGCATTAATGTTCGCCTCCATTCTCTTGTGTGCCTCTGCAATGCTATGCCATGAGAATACCTTATCAACAGTAATCCTCATCTTCTCATCCTTCAAATTCTGCATCGCCACTTCAACAAACTTGTCCCTCAACCTCCCCTGATACGTAGAGTCCCTCGTCCTCAAAGTTGTTGCCAACACCCACAACCTCTTGTTCAACAGCGCACGCAGATTAAACCCTTCAATCATACTTCCACTCATCGCAGCGACCAAAACGATCTTGGCTTCCATGGCTGCTGAGGCAGTGTTGTCGTGCCAATAACTTTGTCCAACAAGGTCGATGATGAGGTTGATGCCCTTACCGTCTGTCTCGCGCTTGACAACATCCAAGAATTTCTCGCTGTTGTAATTGACTGCTACATCAGCACCGAGTGAGCGACAGAGATCACATTTTGCGTCAGATCCAGCTGTAACAATCACTTTAGAAGCGCCTCCCATTTTGGCGACTTGAATGGCTGCTTGGCCTACACCTGAAGCACCAGCGTGGATCAGGACGCTTTGGCCAGGTTCTATGCCGCCAACGAGATGTATGGCTTGGATTGCGGTAAAGTACGTCTGATTATGTTAGCTACCATAGCCAATCGAACAATCAAGCACCACGTGTTAGACAAGAGAGACTGACTTCTGGAATTCCTGCTGCGGTTTCAAAGTCCATTGAGTCCGGAAGGTGCATGAGCATCTTCTCAGAAATTGATATCTTCTCAGCATACTGGTTACAATTAGTCTTTAATGCTTCCCATTTTCTGGTTGGTACTTACAGCTCCACCGTAAGCGAGGCCAAATACCCTGTCTCCAACGTTGAAGTCGGATTTACCTAGGAGCAACCATCAGCAATTATTTCTAACTCTGACCATTTGATAAGCACTCACAATCAGACCCCACTTTCTCGACCAAGCCACTGAATTCCACTCCCAAGATCTTACCAGACTCAGGGAGAAGCGGATATGGATACTTGTCCTCTCGTTGCATAATGTCCATTCGGTTGAGACCGAAGGCCTTGATGACAACCAAGATGCGGCCTGATGAGGCAACAGGGTCGGCTACGTTCTCTTCAATGAAGAAAGCGTCGGCATTGCCGCGGCCATTTTTAATTCCAACTGCTCTCATCTTGTTGATCTGTTCAAGCAATGAAGTGAAACAATTGTAGAGACCGAACACTGGAGACTGATTTGGGTGACAGCTTAATAAGTTGACGGAAGCAGAGGTCTTATCAGATCGAGCAAGGTAATAAGGCCACAAAATGGAGGAAGTAATGAGGTAGCTTTTATGGAAAAGGTGAATGACTCTGAATGCTGTGCTCGTATTTCGTTAGACGATTATGTCAAGCAGGGCGAATGATTATCTGCTTTATGCTTTTGTTTACTTGAGCTCAGCTGTGTCAGGCGTCACGCAAGCAGGACCATACCGGAGGCTCGTGAATAGCCAAAGGACGTTCCGAATAATAGTCTCTTAACGATAGAGCTGGAGCTAGACTAGGAGCTCATCCAGGAACAATCGAGACGGGTAAAAATTGTTGTGGAGAAGACTGACACGGAGTGTTCCAGTCCGTCCACTCTAGGCAGCTCGCTTATGGCGGGGTGGAAGCGGGGCGGAAGATCTTTGGAACCGTGGTGGACGTCAACGCCAACGACTCGGGACCGAAGGACGCCCCTTGGTCTCGTACTCATCCCACTCTACCTACTCGTCTCAGTTCAACCCCAGATCTACCATATAGGTATTGCGACCTGAATGAGGGACAACTGAGCTAGTCCGGGTGAGGTGCCGTGTTTCAACTACCCCACATGATCGGCTGCCCCGATCCGCTTCCTTTTGGTACTGCCCTGGTCAGCTGTCCATATCATTGTATTGCATGCATACGGCACCTCGCAGGAGATCTCCATGAATCTCAGGCCACCAATATTGAAAGTCACTTCATTTCCCCCTCCGATGGGACGACAGAGGCCGTCCTCATCGACTGACTTCGGCTTTTCCGCTCCGCTCCATTACGGTATCTGATGGCAGAGCCTCGAATCCTCGCGCGTGCATGTCGCACTTGCAGGCACCGCAAGACTAAGTGTGACAACCAAAGACCTCAATGCGGCTCTTGCATGGCATACGGCCGTCAATGTGTTTATGCACTTGAGCCTCCGAAGAAAAGGCAAGGGACCAAAACCTCTATGCTTGATTTCACGTGCTTTGGTCTATTTGTACTTCCTAGATGGTACTTTAGCTAAACTATCTTCACCTAGGCCTTCGGCTACCCTAGTGAATGCTCTCGCGGAGGAAAAATCTACACTGGAAAGATGTTTGGTTCAGCTCAAGCTTGCGTCTCCGGAAGAACGAGAAGCACGTTTGGAGGCCCTTGTTGTGACCGATGGCAATGTAGATCTGGCAAGCTGTAGTCAATCCAACGTTGTCACCACAACGAATACTGAGAACGACGCTCAGCCATCGCCGCTGAACCCCCCTGACCACAACACATCTGCTCAAGACGTCCAGGAAACTGAGCGTAGCCAATCGCGAGATGTCGCTACTCATTCAGATGACGATGATGCTTTCCGGCCTTCTAACTACCTTTCTGTCGATGAACGTGGACATGTTGAAGTCTATGGACCAACTTCTGCTCTGCATGGACTGAGTCCTGATAGTCCATTACACGCTCGGAAAAATCAGGCCAGTGATGACCCTGTTCGCCATCAGCTGATCGTTAATGCCCTGTTACAACGACAAAAAGAGTACAGTCTGTTGCGTTTGCAGACAATTGGTGGAGAGCCCGCAGAATTGGCTCTGCATTTGCTCGAGTTACACTGGAACAGACAGCATCACACTTTCCTCTTGACATACAGACCAGCTATCATGCGAGATCTGGTTACTGGTGGCCCTAATTGCTCACCTTTTCTTCTCAACGCCATATTTGCTTGCGTGAGCAAATTCTCCGATCGTCTCGAGGTCCGCGATAATCCATCAGATCCAGAGACAACCGGTGCACGGTTCTTCGCACGATGCGAAGAGCTTCTTCTGAGAGAATCTCTCTTGACTACCTCAACAATCCCAACAGTGATTGGGCTTCTTCTCCTCGGCTCGACATTCAATGCACGGGGAAAAGCCTCCAAGGGCTGGTTGTATACTGGCTATGCTCTGAGAATGGTCTATGATCTCGGTCTACACCTTGACTTTAAAGCCGTGGGCGGAAATGCCGAGGATGTCGAGATACGGCGCCGGGTCTTTTGGGGAGCATTCATCCTCGACAAGCTACAAAGTCTGTACTTGGGGCGACCTGTCACCTTCCAAGAGTGTGATGCTCGAGTCTCCCGAGACTTCATGGATACAATGGAAGAGAATGAGTTATGGACGCCCTACGTAGATCCGAAATTCCCCAACCAGAATAACTCCTCGCCACCAGCTGTACCGACTCCAGTCTACTCAGTCTCTACCTTTCAACAATTCTGTCTATTATCCAAGATCATGGCCAAAATTATCAACCGTTTCTACGTCGTCGGGGCGACTTTTGATAACACACACGATCACTTGCTGGCTGCAGACGGCTCTCTTGCGGCCTGGTATGCTGCATTACCCCCACATCTCCTCTTCGAGCCCTGGGCCAAAGAATGCCCATCATCTCCATCCCATGAGCGCGTCACAGCTGCCGCTCCCAATGTCATGTTACTCCTCACGACATACAACTCACTCGTCATCCTACTCCACAGACCTTTTGTCTTCGGTCACCTCCGGCAATCGTCAATCCCAGCCGCGTCGTGGAAACGCTGCACTACAGCCGCGCGAAACATCACCACGATCGCTTCGATGTACCAAACTTCGTATACTCTGCGACGAGCACCATATCTCCTTAGCTATGCAGTATATGTTGCATGCACGATCCACACTCGAAACACAGTTGCTTCAGAAGGACAGCGCATCGAAGAGAATTTGAGTGCACTACTGGCAAGTCTACGGTGTCTGGATGAACTAACGGTTCCGAATTCTGGTGTCCTGAGTCCTGCGAGCAATATTCGGAAACTCATGGCGGCTAATGGCATTTCAAATATTCTTGGTACGTAATCCCCGAGTGACACCCACATTCTTTTTCTTCGTTTCATGTTGACGACTCATAGACAATACATGGGACGTGCAAACCCCAAATTCGCAGGAATTGGAAGCGCTGTGCCAGATCTTCCCGCCGAACCCAACGAATGGTGCTGACAATATGGCGGAGCAAGCGAGCAATGAGTATTTGCCGTACGGATATGATGATTTTAATGGGTTGATGAATTTATATATGCCGAATCTGAATGGCTTCTTGATGGATGTGGAAGGTGCGGGAAAGGATATGGGGAATGATGGGACAAATTCTACACTATGATTATCGTCCAACATCCCTAGAACTTAAAAGATGATGAGCTCCCTCGGATCTAATTCGAGTAGTGAGAGTGATGGCAGATCAGATTCATGAAAATAATTTCTCGACTCAAAATCCTACCGTTCCCGATGCTCGGGTTTCTGCAGTTTCGGAAGTACTGACGCGGCGGAACCTTCCACAATTTCGTCACATCTGCCATTTATCTCTAAAGCGTTGATGAGATCTACCGTGAGTGTACTTAGCTCTGCCCTTCTCAAACTTCTTGGCTCTTTACTCACTTTGCATATCCAAAGAAAATAGAGCGCAAACTTGGCTATCGTGACTTCTCACGCTCTCGGTGTTCTCTTCTGAGACTCAAAAGGCCTTCTTGATGACTGCCGCCATTGCCTCCAGCCTGTAATCTCAACCATTGACGCTTGAGAGAAGTGAGATATGAATCAAATTTGCACAAGTTACAAAGAAGGGCTAATGAGAGCTGGAAATATTCAGATCAACGTTGTGATATATGCTGTTTTCCACGACAAAAGCAAACAGATCTTTTACACTCTCCACAAATCAATGTCTTCCTCCCGTCCTCGCTCAGCCCTCCCTTCAAGTCAAAACATCCGGCTCACACTTAACAACCTGATCATAATACGGCTGAAACGCCAACCACATCTTACTCGAGTTCCCACTCTTCTTCCTCGTCATCTCCGCCTCCTCCTTCCCAATCACAATCCTCTCCCAGCCCGGCCCACTCGCCGCATTAGCTAGCAGCTGCGCATGACAACACCTATCTAGCGCAATAAACAGAAACGCAGCCTCGTCCACCGTCAACCCACAAGTAATCATGCCATGATTCTGCAATATCACACTCCGACAATTCCCCAACGCTTTGGCGATCCGCTCGCCTTCTTCGGTGGAGATTACGGTTCCGCCGTAGCGCGGGTACACGGCGAGGTCGTTGTAGAACCGTAAAGCGTCTTGGTAGATCATCTCGATGGGACGGCCGAAGCAACTGAAGGCTTTGCCGTAGACGGAGTGCGCGTGGCAGGCGGCGTTGAGGTCCGGGCGGGCTTTGTGGATGGAACTGTGGATTGCGAAGGCTGGGCCGTTGATGGCAGCTTGGGCGCCGCCGGGTTGGACTTCGCCGTGCTCGTTGACGAGGACGAGATCACTGACGCGGATTTGAGAGAAGTGTGTGCTGAGGGGGTTGATCCAGAAATGTTCTGGGTTGACGGGGTCGCGGAGGGCTGGTGAGGTGGGTTAGCATTTGTGGACGGTGAATGATGGTCGGAGAAAGTTACAGATGTGGCCAGCGACTCCTTCATCGAAGCCTTGACGGGCGAAAACACGGAACGCTACAGCAAGATGCTGCTTTTGGTATGTGCGTTCGTCCTCAATGTTGTCAAATCGAGGAGGGGAGCGGATGGTGACTTTGCCGGCTTTGTCGCCTAGGAAGTGTACTGTAAGAGATCAGTATTGCGGTATCTGCAAACAAAAATTAAGGAGTCAGAGAAAAAAATTAGGAGGGAGGACATGTCTCGTGAACTTTGTTTAATGAACCAGATTTCAAACAATATGATGGCCCCAGGACTGCAAGGAGTGACGAGGAGACTTCAAGCGAACGAACCTTCTTCGAAGAAGCTACTTCCATTTGGAGCAACCACATTTTGTGCGCTTGGCGACTCAGCTTGCTTGGTGGTAATGACTTTCTCGCTGATAATGCCATGAGCATCTGTTGCGGTAGCGGTGATGGTGGAAGTGGTTGACATGGTGGAAGCAATTTTTGTAACCAATCAAAAGTCTTGAGATCTGACGGCCAACTTGAGTCGATATTTGGAGCTGGTGTTGAGTCTGATGAAGTTTCGCTTGAGTTTACCATGTACTCGAAGGCCTTTCAATGCCTATATACAGAACATAAAGTTCTCAAATCGGTCTCGACACGATTTCGATTCGGGAGCATAAGAAATGCGTACTACGCGGGGGAACTATTCCATTCCACTCTTGCCTCTGCCATCATCCCGCTTCTCGGATATGTTTACGAGATTCTCCACATCTGGGATCGAGAGGTCTTCGAGTCGTCGGACTATGAGTCTCCGATGCATGCTGACTCGCGAGCTCGCTTACCCCGCGTCTTGTTGATCTTCGGGTCCCAGCATCCTCATGTGGAGCGGGGAGTGGACGGATTGGCTAGTGACGGCAATGGCTTGGCCTAAACAGAGCGAACTCATCCTGTCTTCTCATTCCGCCACTATAATGGGCGTCAAACTCTCCGCTGCATCTCTTGCATGGTCTCTGCCTGCCAGTCTCTCAGCATCGGCAACAAAGTGTCCGTCGCTGCCTTGCTCGTCTCTCTCTGTCAAACATCGCTGGCGCAAAGCGACGCTGCAGGCAGTGACCGAAGGTCCATCTCCACTGTATGTATGCCGTAATCATTCGATATCATGAGTTTTTCATACTTTCCGCTCTTTTTCCATATGTAGAATTAACCAGTGGAAAGGCGTAACGTGAGCCTCTTTTGAGTTTGCTGGTACGGTTTGTGGCTGGAACATCCTTTTTCAACCGCATACATATTGCTGGGAACCTTCTTTGATAATTCCCATACGCTGTGTATTCCTCGTTATCAGTCGTGCTCACCTTTGCGTTCATACTGACTCTGGAGAGTTAGCCTTCGAACTCTCACTGTTATTCATCTCTCTTCTGCCTTATCATACGATGGCACCTTTACCACAATTCACGAGCCCTGTCGACGTCCTGGTTATAGGCAGCGGCAATGCTGGCTTTACAGCTGCAACACAAGCCGCTGAAGCTGGTGTAAATCGCGTCGTACTCATCGACAAATGTCCCCAAGAATGGGCCGGCGGCAATAGTTTCTTCACGGCCGGTGCATTTCGAACCGTCCACAATGGCACCTCAGACCTCCTCCCCATCGTCAACAATGTCACCCCAGAAATGGCCTCGCTCATCGACCTCGAGCCCTACAAGCCCGCTGACTTCCGTACCGACATGGATCGTATGACCTCAGGACGAACCGACCCTCAATTGAGCGAAGTCCTGATTTCAGAATCAAACTCCGCAGTCAAATGGCTCGCCAAGCAAGGAATCCGATTTCAACTCTCCTTCAACAGACAAGCCTACAAAGTCAACGGCCGCTTCAAATTTTGGGGCGGCATGTCTCTGAAGACAGACGAAGGAGGTAAGGGCCTCATTCAAGACCACCAAAACGCCGCGCTTCGTCATGGCGTCGAGGTCTACTACTCCACGGCCGCAAAACGCATCATCACAAACCCCACGACCGGCTCCGTATCAGGCGTTGTCGTCGAAGTAGATGGAGTCGACAAGCTCATCACCACCAAAGCAGTGATCCTCGCCGCCGGAGGATTCGAAGCCAACCCCCGCATGCGCTCTCAATTCCTCGGTCCAGGCTGGGATCTCGCGCGCGTCCGCGGCACTCCGTACAACACCGGCGAAGCCCTCGAGTTCGCTATCCGCGACGTCAATGCCAAACAAGCAGGAAACTGGTCCGGCTGTCACAGTACCTGCTGGGACGCCAATGCACCCGCGAACTCTGGCGATCGTGTCATCTCGAACGAGTTCACGAAGAGTGGATATCCGCTTGGACTGATGCTGAATAACCGCGGAGAGAGATTCGTTGATGAGGGTGTTGATATGCGGAATTTTACATACGCAAAGTTTGGAAGGGCGATCCATGGACAGCCTGAGGGAGTGGCGTTTCAGGTTTGGGATCAGAGGGCGATTCCGTGGTTGAGGGATGAGGAGTATAGGGATGCAGTTGTGGAGAAGATTTGGGGAGAGACGCTGGAGGAACTTGCGGAGAAATGTGCGAAGAGAGGACTTGAGGATCCGGCAGGTTTCGTGGAGACAATCAAGGAATACAATGTTGCTGTTGAAGCTGCGGAAAGAGAGAGGCCAGTGAGCATGACGTGGGATCCGGCTGTGAAGGATGGGCTTTCTACTCAAAGCTCGAAGGTGAAGCTTGCACTGCCGAAGTCAAATTGGGCACTTCCTGTCAGCCAGGGCCCGTTCATGGCTGTTAAAGTGTGCTGTGGAATTACCTTCACTTTTGGAGGCTTAGCTATTGATCCAAAGAGCACGGCTGTTATTTCACAGTCAGGAAAGGAGGTGAAGGGGCTCTTTGCCGTAGGCGAAATGCTGGGAGGGCTGTTCTATGGAAACTATCCTGGAGGCAGCGGTTTGACGAGTGGTGCTGTATTTGGACGCAGGGCTGGTAAGGCGGCAGCGAAGATGGTTGGCGCCAAGAGATTGAATGATGCTTCGTCGATACCAGCAGTCTTGTCGAGGTTGTAGTGCTGGGTACTGGAAGCTGAATGTACATAGGGACCTAAATAGAGATTTGAATATGAATGTTGGTCAGAAATGAGATTTTGAGTGAAAGTTTTTGGGTACCTCACCTGATCTCAATCCTCTTCCTCTCTCGCATATGCCTGACCAGGATATGAACACATTTCGCCAGCTTAATTCCGCTACTTTACCTACCGGTTCACATATTCTGATCACCTACCCATCTTGCTTGGGGTATCGCATCCAGCAGCAAATAAGCATTCCAATCACCTAATTTTCGCCCTGAAATTAGATACAGAAATATTAAAGGGTCTCGATGTACATGATAAGACCCATATTAGCACATCGCCATTCTTGTGAAAAAAAGCAGCTAGCAGAAATCTCCACAAGTCGTACTCTCGCTCGCACGCTGAGGCAAAGGGAGCAGTCCCGAAGCATATTGTTTTCGAAGGTCAATATGAAATGGCATGAAAGGCTGAAGCATATCGGAAAACACTGGGAGCAGGGCCTTACCATAGGCGACTGGGTAGATCATAGTATTGAAGAAACTGAGTGAGTTAATGGAGTTAAGGGGGAGAATTATTGCCTAGGCTTTGAGTTTCTGTCTTCGTAACAAATTATGTTTTTAGTCCGCACCAATTTCTTTGTGATCACACACATAGTCAATAGTAATTGCGCAAATCTTATTTCTCTGATAGAAACTGGCTCGCAGGTGGATGCTTTTCGAGATTAGTCATCGTGATCTCGAATCTCACGTTCCTGGTCATCTTTCAATGCTGCCTCAGCGTTAAACTATCACACTCTCCATTTCAATCCAGCACCACTTCGTGGACTTCGGGTGAATACAGTATGGATTTTGAAATTAAGAAACTTTGCGCTCATTGCTCGATGCTAATCCCGCCATCGAAATCGCCACCTGGATTCAACCAGCGCCATTGTTCGAACTTGGCCTTGCTGGAGACATCAAGCCATGACTGCGGCCTTTGCAGCGTATTCTTAGACCAGTGGTCACTGACAGCCGTCCAGGAGCGCCTTCCAGATGCCAATGAGGACAATTATGACCAGATCCACCTCGAAGTCAGAATATTGGAGACTCAAGCATCGGGAGAAACGCTGGTGCGGGGCTTCCTATCAGTGGGTTTCTTTGTTCAAGATCACGCGCTGATATACGAGAATGAGATAACTCTTACGACTTTTGCATCTAACTGTAAGTAACACCTGGATACATTTATGCTGCAGCTGACCTTTCCATGAAATAGCCAATCGTTCTTATCAATTGAAACCAAAGGCTTCAACTACGTCTATTGAGTCAAGGCTGGCAGAAGTACGGTCATGGCTTGGAGAATGCAAAGACAGCCATCCACATTGCAACAATCAAATCAAACAACTTCCGAAACGTCTGATCGACGTCGGCCAAGCTGATATTTCTCCTGACCTCGTGACATGTACGGAATTGGAAGGAAAACCAGCGAGATATGGCACTTGAAGTTAGTACTGGGGAGCATCCGCTTTCACGACAAGAAAGTCCACTTTGATTTCCTCTGCTCATGAGCTGCCGTACGAGGAGCTGCCGAGAATCCACCGAGAAGCTATCACCCTTGCGAGATGCCTTGGCTTCACATACCTTTGGATCGACGCTCTGTGTATCGTCTAGGACGACAATATCGAATGGGAACAAGAAGCCTCAAGAATGCGAGATATTTATGCAGGAAGTGATCTCACTATTGCAGCAACTGATTCTCCAGACGGTTCATCAGGCTGCTTTCCTGATACTTCATCTTACGGTTCGGTGTATGCCGATGTTTTCGCTACGACGAATGCATCTTCGGGTCAAGAACACATTGTCCAGCTCCATATCGGAAATTTGAGGACCGTCAATATCGACTCAGTCCTGAATACTAGGGGCTGGGTATTACAAGAGATGGTCTTTCCCACCGAATCTTACACTGCATGAATTCAGCTCTCTTCTGGCAGTGCAAGACTCACTTGAGAACTGATTCAGGATTGGTGTTGAACTGCTCTTCACCATCAGAGCTACACAATACATCGGATCCCCTTGTTCCAATCACCGCGGCAGCGCATGTCAATTGGTGGCAATGGATGGAGAATTATTCAGAGCGTTAATTCACCAATCCGGGTGACAGGCTGCCAGCCATGGCTGGGTTAGTGCGTCATTACCAAATCGCCAACAATGACGAACCAATGCTAGGGTTATGGAAGCGATCTTCACTCAGGACCTGCTTTGGATGAGAAGAGGGACCCTAGATAATTTAGAAAGCTCAAGACTGCGGAATATGCCCTCCTGGTCGTGGCTTTCCTGCCCGACAGCAATAAACTTCGACTACTGGGGTGCCTGGGATATCAGAAGAAGAGAAGCGGGCCTTCAGGCCCTGGAACATCATGCATCTCTTGTAAGGTGGGATATTGAGTGGGTGGGCGATCCGTTGGTCTCAGAATTGAAGTCTAGCACAGTGGTCATTGAAGGGCCTGTAGTCGAGTTGACATTCAACACCTCCCCAGAAGGATTTGAATACAGGCCGCCGTACCTGAATATCAATGACGAAGTCCCAGATTTTGAAAAGAAGAAAATTCCTTGGAGATGCGCTGCGCAGTTTGATCAGTTTGATGCTCAGGATCGGAAATTTCCAGCACGATACCTATGTCTCCTCCTGCGATCCAGGGTATATGAAACTGAGAAGAGATTTGAAGTGAGAGAAGCATTCGTCATTCTGGAGCCAGTTGATAACTCTGGAGATATCTATAAAGGATTGGCCAAGGTATTATCACTGGACACGAGCCCGGAAAACGGGCCTTTGATGTTCAAATTGCGTCGATAATTAGAATTGGTCTAAGATGAGGGTTTCCGATATTGCTGTATCTTCAAGGCCCATCATTCATCTATTCGAGCTCAATACTGTTTACAAACGCCGATCTGCTCTTATACTCCTCAACAAGTTCCTGGCAATTCTCCAGATCTTTCATCGACATCCACTCGTCCCACTCGGGAGAGTACCCTTTCCACCTGGCCTTGTACATCGGCTTTCCAGATTTCGTGGGTCTCTTGCCCACAATCTTCTCGACTTCCCATTGCTCCTCGTCATCCACATATACTGGATCAGCATGTAAGGCGAATATACCTTTGATTACTCGCTTAGGCGACTTTTGTTGCGGGGCATTTGGCTGAGCGGAGTTTGTTTCGAATTTCCGTTTCTTTTGATTGCCCAAAGAGGTTGAGTGACTCTCTGTTGCTTTAAATGGTGGCACAGCGGTAGCGGAGTTGTCTCTGACTGCAGCATTGTTCTTTGCGAGACCCTTTTTCCGTGGCTCTGCATGAACTTCGGGTCGACATATCTTCTCCAGTGCAGAAATTTTAACATTGGCTTCGCGCAACAACTCATCTATCGTCCATGTCAGTATCTTTTCGCTGCAATGAACTATTGATACGTACTTTGCTGGGCAGCAAATCTGAATAGCTCCAACCCCGCATCTTTTAGCATATCAATCGCTGCATTGAAGTCGTTCAGACCTGGCGCAAGAACTTTCGCTGCCTCTGAAGCCACTCCCTCTCCATTTTCTTCCATTCCAGTTTCGTCTTCGGGTCTCTTCTCATCAGTTAAAAGATCTGTACCGTCCATCTCCGAGCCGCACTCATCCTCGTTGTATTCAGTATCATCTTCAGTATCTGAACTGTCCCATGCTCCCTTCCTTTGTTGTCTGCGTTGATCTTTCTTCAAGTACCTTGCAGGCCTTGGTATACGTGGTTGATTGGGAACCCCATTTTTAGCGTAGTCGCAAGGATCTAGATATCGCATATCCCTTTCCAGCTCTTCGTACTCGAGGTTCGTTTTTGCCAGAGCTTCCAGAGTCTTCACAGCCTCATTACGATCTGGTTTCCGTTTCTCTCCCGTCTCTGGGTCTGTGAACCCGAACAGTTGAACGTAATAATCCGGATCTCCATTTCTCGTGATCCCCATACCGAATTCTACTCTCGTATCTCTTGATTCACCTTTCTTCACTGTCTTAACATTAGCCAATATCATTCGACTCCGATCATCTTCTAGTATTGATATCCGATCAAGCAGGCTTTCCAATCTTCCCACAATTTCTAGCTCATTTACAATATACGTCCGCATCATCCATTCGTAGTGATGTGCTCGGTCCTCGAACAACAAGCCTTGCACTTCATCTTGAAACAGCTCTATTCTGATCTCCGAGAAGAAGAGTTTCATGAGTCGGATGGCGGGGTAAAGAACGAGGTTTAGTCTGCAGGGTTCTAAGTCCGAAGGAAGAGTTGGTATGAGTGTTGGGTCTGGAGGAGGAACGCGGAGGGGTGAGTGCTTGGGGACTGTGTAGAATCCACCTCCTGTTGAGCAGTGGAAGAACCGTGCTGAGAAGAGGATGATTTCGAATGGTAGAGGGGTACTGTTGCGTGGAGACAGCGAATGTTGAATCGACCGGTGAAGTAGTCTTCGGACTTCAGAAGTCAGCATCTAGCACTTCGGGACCTCGTAGGTCTTTACGGTGGTTAGTGTCAACAAAGACACAACATGGCACTCAAGAATCAGAGGGATAAGTCACACTTACGTGATGCGACATCGAAATAAGCGCCCCAGGCAAAGTCGGATCATTCATCATATCCCTATGCACCCCACCCGAAACCTTCAAACTACCTTCCAAACTCGCGTTCTCCTCCGTGTAATTCAATTGCACACTCGTAAATTGTCGATTCCTCTTCGCACCAAACGTCAGACTCGCATTCTCGTGTCTTTTCTCCGCTCTGCCCCTCTTCTCAATATCGGGAAAGGCAAGTTGAGTGACCTCCGCAATGATCGAAGTAAGCTCAATCAAATATTTCTTAACCCCAGGTAACTCATCCGCGTGCTTCAAAAGCCGCCCTAATTGAATTGTATTCGCTCCATGATGCTTCATATTTGTCGTCGACATCGTATACGCCGTCCCTCTCTTCTTCCAAGCATGAGAAACATATTTCTTACACAAATACATCAATTTATCTCTGAACTCCTTCTGTAGATAAAATTCTCGCAGCACAGCCAGACGGTCGAGTAATCCATGGTCCTTCAGCCACTGTGCCGAGAGTCTGATTACAACTGGATGCCGACCAGAGGGCACTTTGAAATAGTACATTTTATCGGGCTGGACCTCGATGAGACCGTTCTCTCGCATTTCCGTGTCGGTGAGAAGTCTGTGTTCGTGGAGGATGGGCTCGACGGCTTCGGCTAGGTGTCTCCGGTCGGCTGCTCTGGCGGCTTCGTTGAGGACGAATGTGCATATGCCATCTTCCCAGATGGGTTCGAAGATACGTGTGACTTGCTTCTTGGCTATTGGCTCTCCTTGGGAAACACTTTGGGAAACTGTCTCGGGTGTTGGTAGGTCAGGTTGTGGAATTGTTTCTGGTGCCTGTGACATGGCACGGGATGGGAGAATGACGAGAGGTACCATCTTGGTTTATTTCAGATGTCAATTGAACTGATGTACTCACAGAAGTTCAAAACATGACTTCAGTCAGTAAATAAGAGCTTGCACCAAGTCTGAACCTTTTAACGTTTTGACAAAGCACAGCTGCTTTCATAAAGATTCCTTTGTTGTTACTTCGCTCATGATCAGGCGATCACATATCAAAGAATTCAATGGAATGCCTACGAGGCTTTCTCAGATCACAAAGCCATTGTGTAGTAATTGTATAATAATTGTCTTTAATGGTATAGCTTCAATATCGTCTTACATATCCGTTCCGATACCGTCTCCTTGGCCCCACTGCCAATCTCATAATACAGCGCGCTCAGGTTTCATGATCTCACCCAAATCCTTCAGCTCAAATCTGACATGTCTCAACCCCGCTAACCTCATCTTCCTCGCTTCTTCCGCCTCTTTTTCTTCCTTCTGTCGTTGAGCGATGGCGGCCTTCTTTCTCGCTTCTAAGCATACCGAAATTGTGGAAATCAGCATCGCAACGCCAACAATGACGATCGCGATGAATCCAACGGTGATCCAGGGGTTGGTATTGCCTGTCGCACTTGGTATTTCAGCTGAAGCGTCTGTGCTGTAGAGGTTCGTGGCATTGTTCTGCTTGAATCCCGCCAGTGGAAGGATTGTGGGTCTGGACATCTCGCTTGTGGTGTTTAGGACGGTTGGCGATGTCATGATGCGCTTGAAGCCGTAGAGCTCGATGGATGGTATGCGGATAGGAGTCTTTGTGTTAAGTGTAGGCCTCGAGGGAGTCGGAGGAATTTCTTCAAACATGCGCTTGGTAAATTTCGTGAATGTTGTTGCGGCGGTATTGGCCATTGAGGCTTGTTGTGAGGCGAAGGACATGGCACTTTGGTTTGTTGGATGAATCATTGGGTTTGATAGATTGCCGCTCGTTTGCATGGATTTCTGGTCGATAGAACTCGATGACTGGATATTGAGGCGATATTTCTTAAAATGACAGAAGAGTTTGGTGACGTGGACTTCGAAGGAGGGTATTTGCGGATGGATGAAGAAATGGGTATCGAATCAAAGTCGTGTTGAAACTATATAGATTCATGATTTTTATCTGGACTGGTGATCAGGATTTCGACCATCTGGCTTGGGTGTGTTGACGGCTTTATCGCGGATGGTCCGTACCAGACGTCGCTAATAGGGTCAACTTTGGTACCGAAGCGGGAACTAAACATTGACTCAGACATTACTCACTGTGCCACAAACACGCAAAGTCTTGAATCGCATGTTTAATTTTCTTGAAGGATATCACTATCAATCATCCAATGACTCTGTACCAACTTCTTTGCTTGCCGTTTCGGCCGCGGTCGTTGTGCCATCATTCAAATGAAGCTCCTGCTGCACCTGACCATGAAGTTGCTTCTCGTTATAAAAACAGCTTGGACAGTACGGTATGTGGACCGATCCATCACATGTGTCATCCCCAGCGCAGTCACCCAGCTTCAACAAGTGAGCATGCGAACACCACGGACATGATGTGTCGTCCTCTGGAAGTCTCTGCACCACGTCGTTCCGCTCGTCATCTACCAAGTCCTCCGAGCTACTCGTAGTCGCATCGCTACGCTGATAGAATCCGGTGTCGATATCGTTGGACTCGCTACCTCTATCTGGGCTGAGAGTCCTCTGCCTCATAACCTGCTTGACGTTTTCCACCAAACACAGTTTTTCCTCTCGATCCTCTTCCCTAGAAATTCTCATTTCCTCTCTCAGTTCATCAATTTGCCTTTCCATATCATTCCACTTCTCAACAACATCTCGGACTTCTTCTTCTAATCTGCGCATCCGTTTCCTTGACTTCAACGCTGATTGAATTAGGAAGGCGATGCAGATGACGAGTAGCGTGTTGATGTAGACGGGTTCCTTCCAGTCCAGCGCTAGTACCATTCGTGAAGCCCTGGCGATGATAGACACGTCTTGGTAGCTGGAATTTGAAGGTTTCGGAATGATGTTCTCGATCGCCATGACGGTCGGTGGGTACATACGAATTGGTCCCAGTCGGTCACTTCAAGCACTCTCCGGGTGAGTCAATGGATGGCAAGTAATGAATCGATGCGACCATAAAAAATGCATTTATTGCTTCTAACGAGCGATTTGAATGAATGTTATGATTCCCCAAATTTGTGTTTGGAAGATAATGAAAGTGGATGGAAATGTCATGACGTGAAGGAAGAAATGCAAGGAGAAGGGGCTACCCACAAAAATTGTCAACTCCCAAAGTCAGCATCAGAACAAGGCTTCTCAGGAATGTACACTAAAAGCAAGCGACATATAATTTGGCCAAGACCTGGATTGGTTGCAAACCGTGCAGCAGCGTTCCGCTAGTGATGTGATAGTGATGGGATTCTAGCGAGACATAACGCAAGGGTGACGGCCAGCCAAGTGCCGAAAATACTAACGGGGGGGACCTTGGTGCGCATTGTATGGCGCAATCAAACGACCTAGTAAACGACCTACGGTGCCCGATGGTGATCTGGTCTTACTTCCCCGGAGCCGTTTTTGGCGCGATACAATAAACTAGGAGTATTGACTTTGGACTGCTGTGGATCGATGGTTTTATGTGTTCAGATAAAGTTCAACACATGTTTTTGACATCTTTTATGTTTCAGATGTCCTCACGTGAAAGCTAAAAACCTTGAAAGGATCTGGTACCTTTTTCGTCGTTACCAAAAACATGGCACTACTGTAGTAGAGATAGAAAATTGGACAGAACGCCGTTTGTAGATGACATAAGTTAACACGAAATTGAGAATTTCAATCACCGAACAGTCGCACAAATTATCGCAACAAATTCCCCAAATGAGCCGTCAAATCTTGGAAAGGGAACGCTCCCCTGCAATCAAGATATCGAATATTTTCGGATGAACATCCGCATACGTCGCCAACAAGGACACGCTTCCCGGAGACGGGTCTTCTAATGCAGGTACTGGGACTCAAAAGTCAAATGAATATTACCACGGGTGAGCTTGGCTACGTCGTATCCCGGAATCAAAAAAGGCTCTCCATCCGCAATCAGCACCAAAAGTGACTAGTGTAAGTGGCTGGCTGCCTGTCACCTTACCTGCTGAGGTATCGGAGCTGGGCTGGGAGAGGAGAACAATGACTAGGTAAAGCATCGGCAGGATACTCGCGGAGTCTTTGGAACGATAGAGATTCTTTCATGAATTAGCGCTTGCTGGAAATCATAAAGGTCGTGCTGGAGCGCGGGGGTATTTTTTAAGAGAGCCGTGCCAAGAGCACCCCCGATATGACTGACAGATTTGAGAGCGATTAAATCTCAGAACTGTAACATCACGATCTTGATATTCCCAAACCAACCTCTCTATGAGAGCGACTTTGACGAGCCTCGGAAGATGCGTCGCCTTACGCTTTGCAAGTGCCAATAACCAGGAGTAGTCTTGCCTTTTTTTTTTCCGAAGACCGGTTCTTTAGAACGTACGATCCTGGATCGAAATGTATCTATGATTGCAGCGACAATCAGTGTACCGCGCCAATCTAAATGAGTAATGAAAATAGAGGGCGAAACAAACAGTCAATGTCTCCAAAGACGCAGGAAGTCTCCGAGGGAGATCGGCTCGATTGAGTCTCCATACGAACGGAGCAGGTCGCCGCGTTCTGGGCTTTGGCGATGAGATATATGCGAGCCTTTCATCATTTCCAGATTCTTCAGCATAGTGAAAGCCGAAAGTCCAATCGATCATTGCTATTGCGTTTTCGGTCTTGAATCGAGGTCAGTCGACCTTTGAGCGTGAGAAGCAGATCGAGGAGATGGGGCTTGAGTGGTAAGAGCGCCTCATCGATAGCCTTGAAGCCCCATAATTGAAGAGATTCGGCTGTCCGTACTATCCAGATGAGTGTCTTCAGCGCCGGATGACACATGAGAAGCGATGTGATAAGAGGTCCCCGCGGGAGTGAGGTGCTCTTTAAGAACTCGAGCTTGGTGAGGGTTGTAGGCGGGTAAGAGAATTCGTCTCCTTCCAGTTATTGCATTTAAGATCCTCCAAGGAGCAGGTCTCAAGGTTTGGGAGGGAAAAAACCAGCGTTGCGATATCCTGGGCCGATATACTCGCATAAGTACTCGAGGAACCAACCAGCTTGACGTGGTGGAGACTGAGAGGCTTCTTGAAAGCCCACGCATGAGGTATCAGTTGGTCTGAAGTGAATCCCGGGTAGGCGTACGCTATAATGACTCTTCGGATTGATGAGAATCTTGAAAGGAGGTCGAAGAGCCTGTTCGTCCGTCCTGGACAGTCGGATTCCCAATAGAGCTCAGCCGTACGCACCAGCGAGAGGTGAGCAGGGTACATTGCCGAGTGCTTGAAACACCTATCAACATTCTCAATAAGCTTCCCTGCAATGACATGATTTGGTAGAGCGCCGATGCAGACTTCGAGATAGAGGAAGGGAAGGCCGATGAGCGTACAGCCGACGACACGCTAGAATCGCGCACCGTAGGTCAGATCGTCTCAGACAATCATATGAGAAGATATGGATGAGGATCTCGTTCGAGAGATCGAGGAGCGACATCGTTGTCGATTGTGGTACCGGGACTGTGGGAAATCTTGCTCCACGATCTTGAGATCGAAGGACAAGAGGGAGGTTGGAAGTCGAGGTTTGAAAAGTACACGATGCAGAGTCGGCACGCTTTCGCAAACCACCCCATCTGATGGTGATTCTGGCCACAAAAAAAAAAAAGAAAAAAAAAAGGGAATCGCACTTACCTTAAAGTCTAATCTCAAAGCATGCCTGGTACGTTAAGAGCTTCTGTTTTCAAGGTAATTCACGAGAAGCCGATTTTTTTTTTTAAATTCTTCTAGCAAAAGTTCATGAGCTATCTCGAGCACTAAGTTACTCTTCACAATTTTGATTCACCAGTCTCACTCCTCCCTGCTGATTCAAACACCGAACGCATGTTCCAGGGCACTAAATAACAAAGACTATACCAATCACTACATACTAGTAGGAATATTGAGACATATTCGACAATGGAACACACTTCAAGCCCAACACTTATCCAATTCCGCCGCAACCCCAGCAAAGAACCTCGACAATTCCTTCCCCTCCGCCTCACTCCTTTCTCTAGTGCCCACAGCCAAACACTTCCTCACAACACCACCATAAATCGACCCTGCAAGCCCATCCAGCCTCAATGTTAAACTCTGAAAGCCCCTCTTCACCCTCTCAAAATCCTCATCCTCAACATCCACAACCTCATGCAGAGGTTCCCAGAGTCCAATCTCCAGTAATACGCATCCCAAACTGTAGAAGTCATGAGCACGAGAGTATCGGATCGATGGGTTCCAACGTTTGTCGGGGTGTTGGTAGTAGTCGAGGTTGATGTCCTTCGGGCGGCGGGTCATGGAGATTTCGTTGCCGGGACCGTGATGTGGGGAGTGAATGCGAATGAGGCGTTGGCCGTGCTCGGAGACGTAGATTGGTTCGTGTTCGGACGGGTAGTAAGGGTCGGGGTCGCTGATTAGATCGTCCATACGGGCGTTCCCGAGGCCGACAAAGAGGGGATTGTCGAAGCCCAGGGGTTGAGGAATTCCGGACGCTGGGCCTGGTGGGCCGTGAGAGGGGATGTTGGCTGCTGGGAAGAAGAGAATGGAGTTGGAACGAATGTTTCTGAGACTTCTTGTGAGAATCATTATGGTAGTCCATCAGACAGCAGTACTTACTTGTGGACCCAGCCGACGCAATGCATCATGTTGACAGCTTCAACCAGTTTCTTAGCTAAGCGAAACCGGATTCCGAGGTCTAAGATCTCTTGATTGGCGGGATGTCTCTTCTCCAAAAGCTCAGTCAGCGATACTGGCATTCGTTTCTGTGAAATGGCACCTGCAGGCAAGATCTGTGGTAAGTTGGAGCGGATATGTGACGGCGGTGCGAGCACAAGTCCATATCTCCTCGCAATTGGGTCTTCTACCATGCCATAGCATTTCGGGAGCAGCAGACGGTCAGGTTTGGGCGTCGCCAGCATGAGGGTCTTTATCCTCGTATCTCGTTCCTGATCACGGTCAAGATTATCAATCCATTCGATCAACACCACCCGATTCTCTTTGCGAACCGGATAGTCAAACAGAAGTGCCATAGTAGATGAGCCAGATGACGAGACAGCATAGGAAGGATCCAGACGGAAATCCCTCATAGTAAACTTGTATGCAGCATGCTTTCTTTCGTACTTTACCACAGAGCTGAATTGCGCTGCGAGAGACATATCTTGATAGCGTGCCACATTGTTACCATCGGGTAAGGAGTGTCTCGCTTCGTAGCTCGCGGCTTCAGCTCTCCGCTTCAACTCCGCAAGTTGCATCTTCCGCAGAATATCGAACTCTCCTTTCAGCATCCTCTCTAGATCAAATTTCGGACCGTATGTAGCGAGGTTCTCATTGTACTCTTTGATCAGGTCGATCAGGCTCGTCCAAACGGCGTCTTTCTTCCTGAAGACGAATTTGCAGCGTTTGATGAAGGACATGTTCATCTTGCATCGCTCGACAAATATTCCTTGCGTTTCAAGCGTGAGATTCTCCCCTTCTCGTAGTCGAAACCTAGAAAGATCTTTCGACTCCTAATATGGTAAGCAGCAGCTTGCCTGAAGTGAGGAAAAAAGTCGTACCCGGTCAGGCCAATGACTTGGCTTGATGCCATATTTATCCTCGAGAGCATGAGCATCACATAGAGCTTGCGACATTAACGCGAGCTGACGCAATACTCTCCTTCCAGCAGCCGGATTGGCTTTCGCGTACGCTTCGAACTTCATGTCCGGTTCTCCATCTTCATCCCGCCAGATGTCTCTCCATTCGTCAAATCTCTAGTCACGTGTGTTCAGCTCGCTGGCAAAAGTGCTCGTCGGAATCGGACTTCTCACATCTTGCTGCAGCTCTAATCTTCCTACTGCCAGTTCAAGAGTTCTCGCAGAGTCAAAGACATCTTTAATCATTCCTATTCCATCTTCGGCGACTCAGTATGGCAGACGAGAAGAAGGAATCGGTGTGTGCTTTCGGAACTTACCTCGACAGAGGGGGAGCAAGCCTAGGACCGCGGTAACGATCCCGAAGACCTCTGCCATTTTGGCCAGATACGATGAAGAATGAACTGCTCAAAGAATAGCTTGAAACCTTGAAGACGTTCTTGTCGTGAGAGATGCTCATGCAGGCAACAGGCTCCACTCACGTGAACCAATCACACCACTGGAAAGGTAGCACAAGCTGGCAGAGCTGAGTGATCGAGGCTGGAAAGGACTCAGATATTATCGAACTCTTTCCGAAGGGTAAGTTTGGATTTAGAATATCCGATAAGAAGCATTCAGACGAAGCGACCCAATGTGGGGGAACAAGCATTCGCTGGCACGCAATTCGATGATGCAGAGAGACGCCGCGGTCGTGTAGTCCGAAGATTGGACGACAACGGTGCAGCGTGTTTATCTTCTGTCGAGGATTTCATTGATCGACCAGTTGGACTGGTATAAAATTATGATTTGCTAGCTGCTCGTGGGGTTCGCCTTCATCGTCTCATGGCGACATCCGAATTCTTGGTAATTCTGAAGTCGATGAAGCTGTCAACATCAAAATAGGACTGAGAGCCAAGGCTGAAGACTCTTCATGCCGTGCCTTTGCTAAGATCGCAAGGTGAGCAGTGCGCCTGATCGATCTTCTCGGGCTAGATGATTGTCAGGCTTTCATGTGGGCTTTTGGGGGCCAAAGAATCTACCTGGTCTCATGACCACCACCAAGCAGTTCAAACGCCATAGTGGACTGTATCGATGACCCATATTTGTCTGACATGTCAAGTCAGAGATCTTTTCGTAGATAGATATGTAAAGGACTTCGGGCAAATATTTTGGAAGATTTGGGAAGACGGAACTCTGGAACTCAGGATCTCATTACCGCACGTGCCATCGGCTAATTCACGCTAGCCCCCCTCTGAAGACCCAATTCAGGGCAGTTGTTTACATCGAACCGGGATCCAGCAAACCAAAGACCACTTTGTCAACGGTTCTTCCGCCACCCTTTATTTCTCTCTCGTCTCTCTGCCCTCAATCACAATCCCGTAACGCCAGTCGCAATCAAATTCAACCAAGCAGCCAGTCTATACCCGGCCTTCGCAACCTGCAACTCCACCGTCCCAACCACACTCTGATAATAAGCTCCCCCCAAATCCACCGTCTCAAGCGGGCTCACACCCTTCGGCATCACCTCACTGCACACTAAAGCATTACTGTCTTTCGCCCAGATCATGCTGCTGGCTACAGGGTCAGAGATTTTCATGCCCGTGAGCCAGGATGCAGAGGCACTTTTGTAAGTGCCAGTCTTGATGCCGGTGGTTAGATTCGTGGCCCAGGTTTTGGCGTAGGCGAGGGAGTAGCCGCCGACGAGCTTTTCGGGGATGGCGGTGTCCCACTGAGAGGGAAGAATTAATTAATTGATGCTGGGGAGGCAGGTATGGCCTCGAAGTTTGGGATTTGGGATCAGGGGAAACGTACGATTGCATGTAAGTTAGTAGAAGCACCGTCAAATGTTACATCGATATCATTGCCTCCTACATCTAGATTTTCGTCATGGAGAGGCTGATGTATGTCGCCGATGAACTGCAAAATAGGATCAATTAGCTTCAGAAAATCCGCTTGGGGCTGTGATACATGTCTTCGGGCCAGGAGCCGAGAAAGCACAGAGAAGGGTACTTGGATTAAGATGCCGAGAAGAGGAGGATTGGAAAAGCTTTAGGCTTACGTGAATAAGCATCTGTTCATTCCTTCGTTAGTAATCCCTTCTTTCAAAGGAATCGAAGGAACACACCTTCGCGGCAATTATCCTCTCAGCAGAACTCAAGCTCGTAGTCTTGACTCTAGTAGTCTACAATCTATCAGCCTCTTTCCATACGTTACACCCCGCCATCCATTATCATGGCGCGCAAACTTCTCCACAACATCATTTTCTTCAAAGATCGGACTCACATAATTGTTGATAGCACTAACAACACAACCTCCCGTTCCACAATCTCGTGTATAATCGACGCCACATGATGAGGGCGGACTATCGAGTGCATCTATGTAATGGAATGGAGCAGAAAACTTCCCCGCTGTGGTGTAGCGGTAGGAATCTGCCTGGGCAAGAGTTAGCTTAGCCATATTTTTGCTGATGATTACACTTGGTATATAATGAGAGAGAGGAGGCAAGGATGTGGGAGGGGAGAGCCGGAAGGGACCACCAACCCATGTTGCAACTGATGCCAGGTAGTCGGTGCTTGTGTCGCCTAGAATTGTTTGGAAGTAGGTTTTTGTCGCTGCAGATACTTTCGTTTGTTAGCATGAACGATTATGCGGAGAAGGATGAGGCTAACCAAAATTCGTAGCAATGTATGCGACTGTGTCGTGCCCGAGCGTGCCCCAAGCTGAAGCGATGGGAGCTGAAGATGCTAGGAGCAGGATGGAGGATGAAAATTGAAGTTGCATTTTGGGTAATTGGAGTATGGAGATGAGAAGAAAATCTAGGGTCTGATCTTCTGGATTTGTGGTACCGAGAAGACACGGAAGCTATATACTTATTATTTCCTGGAATCCAGGTATATTGTGTGGAATTCAAGCAATCATAAGCTCCAGAAAAGGCATGCTTCATCCTCCGAATCTGATAGGAAGACAACTCCCATTTTCCGGATCTCAATCCAAAAGAAGCAGGAGCTTGACCTTCACCCGCACCATGTAGATCTCCCAGATCTCCCATGTCAATTTCGCCCCCACCAATTAGCATCCTCGTCTCCCTCATATCTCCATCCTTCCGAACCACTTTCAGAGATCGACCCGGGACCGAGAAAGGAACAACCCCACACTCCTCGGCAAAGCTTATCGAAAAGCTTATCCTCGCTCTCCCACCTTCCCGTTTCTGCTTCTGCCGATGCACATCGATCAATGCCGATGCATTAGCTTCTCGTGTGGCATATTGCAAGATGAGCGAGTAATTGATGTGTTGAGATATCTGGGTGGTGGGAGGCGGCGAGAACCGTTTAGTGCCTGGTGGTGCCGAAATGAGATTAGGTCGGCAGGATGAACGGTAATTAAGGGAACAGAGAAATTGAAACTTACCTATGAGCGAGGAGGTGGAGTTACGATTGCTGCTAGTCTCAATGATTGTCTTTCAGTGATCGATAACAGCTTCATGCTATGGACCTCCATGGCAATATGAAGATATTCGCGGGCAACGTCTCATTACGTGCTAAGCCGCTTCCGGACTTGAACTGACGTGTTGAGAGAATACCAGTAGACTGTGGGCTGTCAGCATCAAAGTTTATCGGTGGTTGTAGACACATGCATCCTTACAATGTCTCTTTGCGAAGTCGAGACTGCTAGTCCATCTTCGCCTGGCTGGTACAGATTCGTTGATTCTTGATCAATTCCTCCACCATATATCTATGTCTACACATCGTCAAGTCTTTAACATTGTCAGCCCCTTTAGTCATCATAGCGAGAAGTGTCCGAGATGCATAGCCACATTGAATTACTTAACCCTCACATATGTCTTGTATCATTTCATTTCTGCTTTCTTCGATCTTTTGAGCCGCCAGTTGCTTTCCGCGCGTTGTTCGTTTGAAATTGAGAGCTAGACAACGAGCCGATACCGTGTCACGGGCAATGGACCGCTTGTTGGACTCGGGGGCGCTGTATTTGGTCTCTACTTTTCATACTTTTTTTTCTTCTTCCTGTGCTTTGGGTACGCTGGAATGTGTCCAAGCGATGGACAAGGTGGTTGGTTGATTGAGCGCTTCGCTCGGAGGGTCACTAGGTGTCACCTGGCTATGAGCTCTGGGTCCACGAATCTGCTTTTGAAGGCCAGGAATATGGATCGAAGCGCTAGAATGAACTTTCGTTCGGCGATCATGTCGAAGGGCTGTGAATCGAGACAGGATCTGTAAAGGAGAAAATCCGAGAATAGGGCACGTGATGATCACTGGTTGCTTTTGCGTACTAGGGTGCCTATATTTCGTTTTTTTTTTCTTCTTCTTGTAACCTCCCACTCCGTGTTCAAGGGCTCCGGTGAAAGTCGATAGTCTGGGCGCATGATTGTTACCTTTAAATGTTTTGTTTCTATAGCGTTATTCTCACACGTGCGAATAGAGGGGTCCTCCCGATCTAACCGCAAAAAGGAAATGTCCACCCTGATGTCATCCTCCTGCATGATGCCCCTCACTCGAGGATTCGCTCCAACGACACTTCACTCCAAGCAAAGTATCAAGCACCTTGTTGTCTACCACAACAAGAAACCAGTATGCATTGCACCAATTGCTCCCATGCAATCCCCTGAATCTAAGAAGCGATTAAAGTTTCCTCACCAAAACGGTATATGATCTCGACCACTGGACGCCTCAAAAACGCGAAGAGCGGGACTAAACAAGCCTCTTGGCCAGATCATCCCACCAAGCTCTGCCGTATCGTATCAAAACTCTCCATGCAACGCACTTACTAAGTCAAACGTTACTTAATCTGATGCTGGGCTCCAAGAGGTTGTAACAGTGGACCAGTCGGGAGGTTTCTTCTGCACTATCCGGCAACCAACGGAAAGCTGCTGCTGCTTCAACGTCATGCCACAGCCAGATACCCCTCCACTTACTACCCCACCATGAGCTCATGCTGAGAGAAGTACGCGCTACATAAAGATAAGTACAGCTTGTCTCGCACTTTTTCTCTTCTTCTGAATTCATACCATTTCTCCCTCTTCATCAACTCACTATCAATTCCGTCAATCCATCAAAGTAATATCCATCACACACCCTACTCTCAACATGCCTATCGATATCCCAAAGACCGACTCCCTCGCGGAGATGTTCTCTCTGAAGGGCAAGGTCGTCGTCGTCACCGGTGCTTCCGGACCTAGAGGAATGGGTATTGAAGCTGCTCGCGGCTGTGCTGAGATGGGTGCAGACTTGGCTATCACATAGTAAGCATCTCAATTGTGTACTTCTCCAACACCAACACTCAATCACATTACATATCCGCCAAACCCGAGTGATCACCACCACTCTTCTCCTTCCCCTCATTCCATCTTCCACCCCACCAATCCACCCAATTGAATCCTATCCCTATCAACCTACAACACAAACTAACACTCCTCCCCCCACAGCGCATCCCGTCCCGAAGGCGGCGAGAAGAACGCCAAAGAACTCGCCGAAAAATACGGCGTCAAAGTCAAAGCCTACAAGTGTGACGTCGGCAACTGGGAGTCCGTATCCGGTCTCGTCGCAGACGTAATCAAAGAATTCGGCAAAATCGACGCCTTCATCGCCAACGCCGGGCGCACCGCCGACAGCGGCATCCTCGACGGCACTGTCGAGGCCTGGAACGAAGTAATCCAAACCGATCTCAACGGCACATTCCACTGCGCAAAGGCCGTCGGCGCACACTTCAAAGAGCGGGGAACCGGCTCCTTCGTCATCACCGCATCGATGTCCGGCCATATCGCGAACTTCCCTCAGGAACAAACCAGTTATAATGTTGCGAAGGCGGGGTGTATCCATATGGCTAGGAGCTTGGCGAATGAGTGGAGGGGCTTTGCGAGGGTGAATAGTATCAGTCCCGGGTATATCGATACGGGACTGAGTGATTTTGTTGATAAGAAGGTCCAGGATTTGTGGATGAGTATGATTCCTATGGGACGGAATGGGGATGCGAAGGAGTTGAAGGGGGCGTATGTTTATCTTTGCTCGGATGCTAGTACGTATACTACTGGGGCGGATATCGTTATTGATGGTGGCTATACTGCTAGGTAGATGCTTTGTGCCCGGTTGTAGGAAAAGTCCTTAATTAGATAATCGTGGTCAAATATGACTTGAGCATGGTTCAGGAAGTTCTTGGCCGTTTCTTATTTCTCGGCTTCGTTTTTATAGGCTGTCTGTGGGAGCTGAACCTAACGACCTCGGGTCACCAACTGCTGCCATTCTAGGCTGGCTGGCTCATTGAAGAACTGAAGCAATCAGTCGACCATCTTATCTCATCCTTACCTGTTCCTTCTCATCCCCATCATCTATCTCACTACCACATACCATGCCCACAGGAGAAAACGTTCCATCCATCCGTCCATCATCCCTCCTGACACACATCCACACCCCAACAATCAACAATCAACACTGCAGCACTTCAATGCCTACAAAGAACACCAGATAATAGTCCACAAACATCTCACTTCTTGCAGTGCCTGCCTGTCTTGCCCGGCTGGCGAGCGGCAATTGGCTGGGTTCGGTAGGGTAGGGTAGGGTATGTGATGTGCTGAGCTAGAGAAAGAAGGAAGGGGACAGGAGGATTTTGAAGGCGGATTTAGGTGACAAAAAGTGAAAGTGAGGTAATCCTAAAAAAAATTGCTTATTTGCGCACTCGCCTGGCAAATCCTGCCGAACGAGTGAGTCTTGGGCGAAGGCTCCGTGAATGAGACGCTCATCGATTTCATCTTACCTTACGAGTATTTAGAATAAGGAAGAACTGTTTTCTGGCCTGGAACGTTTCCAATGTCGGCCGCGGCCACTTCATCATCAATTCTCACACCTATCACTTATCACCTATCACCATCACCTATCACCAATCGCCTGTCATTTCCTCATCTCTGATCTTCTCATCTTCTCATCACTCATCTCTCCATTTTTTCTCTCTACTGAAGGGTAGGTAATCTATCAACCAATATCACGCAATTCCCAGCGACGAAATCTCGCCCTGTTCATTCACCGGCTGCGTGCCAACCTTATATGACGCCTTCCACCTTAATTTCACCGAATCACCTTTCCCCTGCTCTACACCGTTCAAGTGGATGACTTGCTTGACGCCGCCTTGTTCGTGAGGTTGTAAGCGGCGTCCTGTTTGTGGCTGGAGTTTGAGGGAGTAGCCCTGAGCAGAGTCAGTATTGTATCTTTGAATTTTGAAAGGCGGTAAAAGCGGTATGAGAGTGGAAGAAGAAATTGTACCTTTGTTACTGCCGCCATAAACGTCAATTCGGATATCGGCTGGTCGGATTTACTTGAAAACGTTATCGACATGGTAATGACTGATGGTGTTTGCGGTTCTCGAGCGGCGTGTAATGAGATACTGAGAGCTGTCTCGCTGACTTGAATGGTATTTGACGCAGGTAGGCCCTCTGGTAATGCTGATGAGAAAGCCCATTCGTCGTCATCTGCGGCAGCTGGTGCTGGTGGGGCAGCTTGTTGATTTCCGAAGTCGAACATGGATGGTGTAGCTTGTTGTGGCGTTGCCTGGCGTGGCGACGCAAGTGCCGCGAAAGGATCGACTGGTGGCTGAGGTTTTGATGCTTGGGCTTGAGATTGCAAAAATTGCTGTTGTTGAAGAGCTTGCTGTTGTTGGAAAAGTGATGGCTGTGGAGTTGCTGGTTTGGAGCTGGCATTTGAGGAGCCGAAGGCAGAGAACGAAGAGTAGTCTGGTTTGACGGGTGGTTGAGGAGGTGCTGGAGACCGAGTCGGAGTTGGTCCTCTCGCTGTACTGTGGTCTACTGTGGAGGAGATTAATGCTGGACCTGGGAGATCTTTGTACGTGAGTAGAGACTCGAGCGAATAGTTTCACAAACTTACTTGTGTTGTTCCCAAATCCAAGTGAAATCCCACCACCTTGCCCAAAGCTACTCTCTCCCATAGACAGCCCTAATAAATCATCTTCAAGTCCACCAGGCTGCCCAACTGGGGCTGCAGCAGCTTCCGAGCTACTTCCGTTGGTCTCTAAATCTCCACCGAAATCAATCAGGGAGAGCTCGTTGTCAGCATTCTTGCTAACACCTGTAGTAGTGCCCAAAGTCCCCTTCGCAATCTTGGCAGCAGCCTCCACATCACCCTTCTTCATAAGCTTGTATCTCTCCACAGTGCGATGTATGCTGTCGTTGATCTCCAGTAATTTCGCCACAGCTTCGTGATCATCAGACTCCTCTTCGCACATCCTCTGAATTTTGGGGTGAGCACTCTGGAGTGCAGAAGCCAGCTCCTCGTAAACGTCTCCCTCAGTCATCACATCTCCTGCCTTGAAGGATTCGAGACGCTCCTCCAATAGTCGAGCTTTCTGTTGGACCTTCCCGACCTCCTCTGCTGCCTTCGCCCGGTAATCTGTCTTCTGTCGAGTGTCGTACCCCGCCATGATTTTCATTAATCGATTAGCCTCCTGTAGGTCTTCAGGTCCACCCCGCCGAATCAACTCTTGTAGCTTTGCTGATTGAGCAGCTTTCTCTTCTTCCTCCATCTCCTCGGCAGATTTGAGGTTCTACAGGAGTCAGTAAATGCCACATCTCCTTCTGTCTCCCGGTACTCACATCACTGGGGTTCAACACCGCAGCATCCTCTCTTCTGACCTCTGGGAACACGTATCCCTTGTAACTTAGCAGCCTATGCATATCCCGAATGAATCCCAAGTCTTCCTTGTACCGCGAAGTCTGACATATTGTACCCCGCCATTCCTCAATTGCCTCCAAGATCTTCATCTGCACCCTCGTCGCTCTGATCGGCGGCCTCTCGGGGAACCTCCGCACGAGCTCATTCAAGAACTCTTTTGTACTGATCTGAAGATGAAAAGGGTATCCGCAATTCTTGACGCATATATCCAACAAGTTGAGAGCTAGCAGGGAAACATTCGGGTTGCGATGGTTGATATAGTTGACGATTGCCACGGCAGCTTCTCTAGGCGCATTGCCTTTCTTCGAGTTGATCAGGTCTGCCACTTCGAGATTGACGGCGAGGTTTGGCTCGAAGTTCTCGGGGCTGCAGGCTTGCTGGATGTATCGTTGCAGGTTCGAGGGGCCCGGATCCCCCATAACACTGAAGCGGTCTCTGGCCGCCATCCTCGCGGACGCTGCCTCCATCTGGAGGTTTGTAAATAGCTATCACCACTGTAGAGTCTTATGAGGGGAGAGTTGGGGGTCGTGGTGTGCGCGAGGAGCTGTTGCGAAAGTGAGGCGCAGAAAGATGGTGGGGGAACACGAGCGCTGGACAGATGCCCAGGTGGTCGCTCGTCGCTCTCGTATCAAAAGTGAAGCCTTGGCTGACGGGCGAGGTCCAAGCGAAGGCCGACACCAGGACCTTGCCGCCTCTCCAGATAAAGTTTTAGAGGGGAACATTTACATTTCGACAACCACCATTCGCCTCAACTTAAAACAAAAACATATATCCATACACTTCACAATGGTTCGACACAAGAAAGATGGATTCTCTTCAAGAGGAGGCAAGAAATACAGCAATGCGCCCAGAAGACAAGGTCCACGATACGATGATGACGACTCAGAACACCCCGCATCTCGCCCCTCCTTCAAAGCAGCATGTTGGGATCTGGGACACTGCGATCCAAAGCGATGTTCTGGCAAGAAATTGATGAGACAGGGCCTTATGCGCGAGCTTCACGTTGGTCAAAAGCACTCCGGCGTCATCATCAGTCCGAATGCGAAGCAGACAGTCTCCCCCGCTGATCGAGAGCTCATGGAACAATATGGAGCTGCTGTCGTGGAATGTTCTTGGGCTAGGATAAAAGAGGTGCCATGGCCAAAGATTGGAGGGAAATGCGAGAGGTTATTACCATACCTAGTCGCTGCGAATAGTGTCAATTATGGGAAGCCATGGAGATTGAACTGCGTGGAGGCTTTGGCTGCGGCATTCTATATCTGCGGACATCCAGATTGGGCGGAACAGATACTTGCACCTTTCTCGTACGGCGAAGCATTCTTGGAAATCAATTCATCGATATTGAAGAGATACGCGGCATGCAAGGACGAGGCAGAGATTAAGAAGGCGGAGGAGGTCTGGATGGCGAGGCTGGAGAAGGAATATGCAGATAGCAGAGGCAATGGAGAGGATGGAGGAGAGACGGATATGTGGAAAGGAGGCAACTCGAATCACCGCGCGCCAGTCAGTTCAGACGACGACGAGGACGAAGACGAGGAAGAAGGTGGCGAAGGCAGTGACGAAGAGATTGATGGCATATTTCTAGGCAAGAAGCCAGAGAAGGTCGACCTTACAGAGCCGGAAGTAGAAAAAGACCCTTTCGATATATCAGAGGATGAGGACGACGAAGAAGAAATGGCCGAGTTGAGGAGAAGAGTACTTTCTGCCAAGCCATTCTCGAATCCTACGGACACAGGGAAGAAGCAACCAGAGAAGATAGCTCGGCCAGTTCCACTGAAGGACGATTCTGAGGTTGAGCCTGATTCGGACAATGGAGATGACGATGAATTCGATAATATTATTGACGCCACACCCGTCACGGATAGGACAGGTATCAAAGCGAAGCAGAGGAGTAAGGCCGAGGAACCTCTTGCCAGTGCCGTCTTCTCTAGGACGGTTGTGGGCGCTCCAAAGAAGTGGTAATATAATATATAGAAATTGCCAACGTCACCGCTGGAAATGTTTGATCGCCAATGCTAGGCACGTAAGTGATAACTATCTATTCCATCTTTGATTGCTCCGAGATTTGGCGCATTTCAGCTCAGACAGCGTCCTTCGAGTATTCGTCGAGTGATGTCCACTAGCGTATCCATGGTCGAAGGTATGTTTGGATGGTCTGAGGTATTCAAGCCTGCTAATTCGAGAGCGATTCTACGTGCATCATTTGCTAAGATGTTTCTGTTTTCTGGTTTTCCATCACTCCCAAATGTAACTGTACGTTCAGGGCCACTAGAAAAGTTACTCTTGTTACTTTCTGATATACTTGCTCGCCAATCCCAAGGAGAATTGTTATTACGTACAGATTTGGCTGAAGTAGTCAACCAACAAATCACTTCATTGGCCGGGAATGCAGTGGCTTACATGCTGACTAAACAAGCAATCTCACTCCCCTCATCTCAGGCTTCATGTTTCATACTCTAAGTCAATCATCCAGAATCATGCTTCTCAACCTTGCAACGGAGATCATAATCCAGATTCTGTCCAGCGATATACTCAATTACAGCGACTATTTCCAGATCATCTTAACATGCCACCGGCTGCATGCTATCGGTATACCACTGTTGTATCGCGAACTGGCGATAACCCCATTGGAAAGGTTCATCGATGTCCGAAGCAATACAACAGTGAATCTGGAACAGCTGCATGGAGCTTTCGACCATCAACCTACCTATCTCTCTCTAGTCCACACTGCTCATATTATACTGTCACACCGCAAGTCTCTGAAACATGCTGCATGGCTCTTCCATCTCGTCTCAAGTTTCGAGTCTCTCCAGAGTTGGAGCCTCGCTTGTCCTGTTATCGGTATCCATATCATCAACAAACCACTATCTCATTTCTTGAAGAAGTGTAAATACCTATCTTCTTTGCGGCACATCATGATACATCTCAATCAGAACAACATCAAAGTTAGCGCTATCAATGGCATATTCTCAGTCCCCAACCTTGATTCCTTCGTTCTCAAAAACCTCCTCGAAGTGACAGACGAGCCCGATCAGGCTGCTGAATATTTTCCAACAAAGATCACCAGACTCGACATCTCGAGCAGCCCAACAGCTACTTTCAATTCTTGTGCCCTCCTCGCGCGCCACCCGGCGCTTGATTCACTCAGCTGGATAACGTACAGCTATCAGGACCCCCAGTGGCACTGTTCGGATATCTCTCAAACATTGGCACCTCTGAAGCGACGACTAGTCAACCTGCGTCTAGCTCATCAATCCGTGAAGGCTCCGGCCCCAGGGACTTTCCCATCGCAGCCAGACGGTGACGCCCATATGGACTTTTCCGACTTTACAGCTCTACGAGTTTTAGACATAGACGAGTATTTAGCCTTTTCGCGCAGGAAGCCTATTTTTCCCAATGACCTTTACGACCGACTTCCTCCATCTTTGGAACGCTTGACAGTAAGTTTTCCCATATCACTGCGTCCACTTTTCTACGGAAGCAGAAGCTCGAGAGTGAACTACTGACGCGCCGTGATAGATTTACTTCGACTCAAGAATATACAACAACAAAGCCTCGTTCTGGGACACATTAGACAATCATGACTGGTTGATATCTTTAGCCCGCCGGCCATCAACGAAGTTCAAAGCTCTTTCCAGCATTACTCTGATTGAGACACGAGAAATTGCGAGGGGACACTCGGAATCAGAACTGGATTTTGCGACCATTGTGAATGACGCTGGATGGAAAGAATGGGAATACTCGATGGATCTTAAGGACGCGTTTCAGGGGTCAGGAGTTAGGTTGAGAGTTATGACACTTGCTGTTGTACATGAGGAAGAATAGCTGGGCTTGGCGAATAAGTCTTTAGCATAGTTCTCGGCTTGAATATGCACGACTCCTCCATAGAAAAGTATTCGTGCTCAGGATGTGCGTAGAACTGTTGGTGTTTCGCAGGAGCCGGTGCTATGTTGGCGTTTCAGAGTCTGCAGTTGTTGTGCCTATTCACTCACCTCCCCGCTCTCCATCTTGCCTTCATAAGTTTCGTAACTTCGTTTTTTGTTCAAGAAGAAAAATTCCCACTCAATCCAAACAATTCCTAGATATTAGGTAACGATAATATGCCTCTCTTGCAGTTGCCGACGGAGATTCTCGTTCTCGTTTTGTCTACTATTGGTATTCTTGAAAGGACTGAATTTTATGATGTTTTTCTTGACTTGCAAACGACTGAATACCATCGCTCTACCATTTCTTTATCAGTTCGTTTACCCCCAAACGCCGATGTGCAGAGAAACGGAGCCCCATTCCTTGGATTGTCGTATTGAGCACTTTCGAAAGAATCCGGAGCGCCTATCTTGGGTCCAATTGGCCCACGTAATGTAGGATCGTCGGAAGCATGAAGCAGCAGCCAAGGCATTCGATACCATCTCCGTGTTTACGACAATCCATCGGCTGATTCTCTGCTGCCTTGGTTCTTGGGATGAAGATGCCTCGTTCCACAAGTTCATCGGCCGCTTTCCTCGCTTCGAACTACTCCGAGATGTCGCAGTCAAAAATTCGCTCAAGACCGTAGAGGATCTACTCCAGATTTGCGCTGCGCCAGTATCGAGACTTTGACACTCAGAGAATTCAGAATATCAGAGGATCCTCACGCCACAACTCTTCAGGACATGTTGCCAACAAACCTGAGACGCCTCAAAGTTACCCGGACAAATTCTCTACCCATGGGGTCCAATTAGAGGTCCTCCTTCGAGCGATAACTTCTTTGAAGACTCTGGTCTGGTCGCTCGAAACACAGTGTTACACCATCCAATTCAAACCACAATAAATATCACAAGTACTGTCTCCGTTGAAGGCAACGCTTCAGGATCTACACCTCTCGCTTGTAGACAGATGGGGTTTCCGAAACGATGCTGAACTAAAGTTTTCCGATTTTACGGCTTTGGAAAGTCTGAGAATACATGAGCGATTTATATTAGCGAATAGTATTCGCCAAGACGATCGAATATTCGCCGAGGGCACCTCCGGCACAGACCTCCGTCCTTATTACAGGATTTGACAGTCTGCACCCCTAAGTCCTAGATATATCGCAACTAATCTTTCTAATAGATAACGTTCGACGTCGGCGCACATATCCTACGTACTAAACCCTTGGAACACATAAATTATGAATGGATTCTTTCTCTTGCCAAGGAAAAGCTACACTCTGCAACATGCCTTCAAAGGGTCACTTTGACGAAACGCTACTCTTGGCCCATGATGAACAGTGGGGGAACGGAATCACATTTTGCTCCATCGATTGTGTGGGAATATCCAGATGAAGTGAAAATTGTATTCAAGAAGGCAGCTATTGAACATCTAGTGATGCTTAGAGCATCAGAAGTTTGGTTGTTTACGGGGCATTAGGCACAGAATAATATACATCATCTGTATAAAGTGGTCACAGTAAATATAAAGCCTCCGAACGGCTCTGAGATTGAGCTGTCTGGTAGGCAATCATGACTAAGCGTGGGGAACGAATATCTTCGTTTGTACCTAAACATAATACTTCCTTTCCTCTTCAACTTTCCAAAAACCAGTTCAGATCATTATTATCGGCCACGATTCATCTTCGGGGTTCTGCTTACTCCTATGTCTAAGCATCTTTCTGTCGTCACACTTGCCTGACATGGCTCTACTCGATCTTTCGACGGAAATACTTGCCAATATCTTTTCTCACGTTGGTACCGGAATAGTTGCCAGACGTGATCTCTTCCGTCTCGTTCTATCATGCAAGCGTCTCTACTTGATAAGCCTCCCATTTTTATACCGGGATGTAACAATCTGGCTTCCTGCAGAACGAGTTACAGTCACGAAAGGAAACGAAATGTTGACAAAGAACTGTTTCAAACACCCAGGTCGATGCGCTTGGGTCCACACAGTCAGAGTGAGAGTGGATATGGCAATTCCTGATTCAGCCACTGGATTTCTCGAGCTTTGATCGAGCTTCTCTTCATTACGAGCTCTAATAATTTTCCCATCTGGTGCAGCCTTGGTTGATATGCCTCTAATGACCTTCCTCGACTGCGGCACAACATACTTATCTCTACTACACGTGGAAATGTTCAATGCACGCTTGACCTCAACAGACATATCAAGACTATACAGGATTCCCAGTCTGACGACACTGGTCATTGGTGACTTTAGCATTCCAAGCGATGCCGTTCTCGTGTCGCCCGAACACTTCCTGCCCGCGAAGCTGACAAGCATTGAATTTCGACGTACTACTGCTCTACCCATAGGCCGTTGCGTGGAATACTTACTGCAAAATCTTCCTCTTCTCTCCACCCTCCGCTGGTCGATACAACTTCCTCGTTTTTACTATGGTCATTTCTATCCTAATGCAGTCTCTAAAGCGTAGTCATGCCTAGCATCAACCCTCACCACTTTTCAGTTGCTTCTGAGTGACTGCAAATCAACGTCGAACAAGCAACAATTGTACTTCTCTGATTTCGTCAACCTGAGATCTCTTGAGGTCCACGAGAGAGTTACACTAGCGAGGACTACCCCACTACAAGTCCCAAACACGATCGTGGAGACCTATCTCCCAGACTAGCCGCCTCCCTTCAGAATCTGAAGGTTGGTATCTCTTCATTTCAGACAGTTCACTGTGCTGACAAGTGTCAGATCGTTTTTGACCCAAACTGTCAGGTGCTGCGTAACAAGGGATCGAGCGAGGATGACTAAAACTGGATACTGGAGTTGGCAAAGAACAAAACCCGTCAGAATACCCAGCTGTCGACAATCACCTTGACTGAAGATGTATGCTGGTCATGGGATGTCAATCGTATGTATGAGGGTAGGCTCATGGACGTACCGGGAACTATTGAGTGGAAATATCCCCAAGAGGTCAAAGCATCATTTCAGACATCTGGCATACAGTTGAACGTGATGCTGAGAGCCCCTTGGAGTTGATTTTTGCATGTCACGATACATGTCCTAATTTTACTAGTTTTCGCGCGAGAGTCATAGACTTCGTATCCTTCATAATGAAGTGTGTCTACGCCATCCAACGAGTTTTGTTCGTGCCAGGCGCCATGTACCCATGTTGATGTGCTACGCTACAGTGTTGGCTTGCGCCGTATATCTAATTCTGTCTCAACCTGTGTTTCTACAGGGGCTCGCTTCAGCCGTCTTCCCGACTGTCCAGTTGATGAGTCCTATTAAGCACAGGGTACATCACTGTGCTTCTCCCTCTTGGTGTCTGTTTCCCCAATACCGCTTTTCCTTTCGAAATTTGAAGCAAATATACAATTCCTCGGCGCAGCAGCCTGAGCAGACGGCTACAGGTATGTCGCTTTTGGATCTTTCAAATGAACTTCTTACTTCCATTTTGTCCTTCAAAGACGCTCTTGACTATAATGACTTGTTCAACATATTTATAACATGTCAGCGGCTAAATCTGGATACCCTCCCATTTCTATATCGCTCAATTCGAAAATTAGCCCTACATTTGCGCGAACCCTCCCGTAATACATTCGAAGAAATAGTTGGTCACTTCAACCGCTTCCCCGAACGTCTTCTTTGAGTCAAGAAAGTCCGCGCGAGCTGGTATTGACAGAATAATAGGTAATCAGCTGCACTCTTCAACTTATCCTTCAGCTTCTCAGCTATGAATAGTTTAACTATGTATGCCAATGGCCCGTGGGACGAAGATCCGGCGTTCCAAAACTTTCTTGACAACTGTAATAAATTTACATCAGTACAGTACCTCAACATCGCAAAGCCTCATTCCGATTGGAGTGAGGCTGTCAGACTGTACGGTATTCCAAATCTGGAAACCTTGGTCATGCGCAACATCGAGTTCGCTCTCGAGTCGGAGATGGTACCCGGGAAAGCTACAAGCCCACGAAGCTGAAGAAAACAGTCATTCCCATGACGACATACCTACCTATGGGCCTACATGCACAATTAATCCTCCAAAATCATCCTTATCTGAAGACCCTTGTGTGGATCGTCACTCACGATCTCTCGCGGCCCATAACCTATCCTCATGACGTTCTCAGAGCCCTCCCCCCTCTACTTCCTTCTCTCGAGGACCTCACTTTGCTCTTGCGAGATCCCTTCGGATTCTACAATAGAAATCAGATGGATTTCTCTGGGTTCACCGCGCACAAGCAATTGGAAATCCAGGAGAAATTTAGATTTGTGAAGAATTTCCTCATGTTTCCACCGGGGCCCCATTTTCACCGAGACGACCTGTCCGATCGACTTCCTAGAAGTCTAGACATTCATCTTCGGGTTATGCTAAAGCCTGAATGCATTGCCTGAAGTGGTTTAGGGATTGGTAACGAGGTAAACGACCTTCATATCTCGAATGTCGAACTTAACTGTGCAGTAATCATGGAAAAATATATCTCGTGATCCAAGCTTCCCATTCTCAATGCCAAGATCTGCCATTGGGACAAAGGAGCTATTCTTGTGGGGATAAGGGTATGAAGCAACAGACTGCGGAGAATCGACCGGGATATGCTTGGTTTCAGGTCTTTGATTGGATTGCGATGATTCAATATTAAGCGTTTTGAGGGATCATCGTCATTTAGAAACCCTTGTAGGTTCATTACGAAGGTAAATCAGAAGTATGTCTGTGTAGCTCGTTTGCGAGCTCGCTTGCGTCCGCTTTGTTTACGTCGCTCTTCGCTTCACGTGGTGCCGCCATTTTTTTGTCGTCCACTTTGCCGCACAGCGCAAAGGGCATGATGGTTCAAGTATTGGGAAATTCATTTACCAGATTATGCTTGTTCCCCCAATGACTTCGTGTGTCATTGTTTTGTCGTCAGAAGTCTAAGACTTTCGCTTCCTCGAGATCAATAGGATTCCTCTTGGACCGAGCTAATTGATATTCCAACAAGCACAAATTCTTGATTGGCGACGCCACTGTTGCAATTTTGGTTAGCTTCACCTTCTTCTGATTGAACTCATCGAATAGTAACGGAGGTTCTGAGGCTGCGAGGGTCAAGGAACTAGCTCTCCATAAGCGAAATTAGAGCCGTATCGTCCATTCCTCTTAAACTGATTCCCCTCTCCTTTCTTTCGCCCTTTCTTTTTCACCTCTGTTAATCTACGTCTCCCCCTCAAGCTCAGCACAGTTGTTTGACTACATTGGTACTGAACACGATTGTGACAGTGAGCAAGACTATGGGTACTCTTCTTGCACCTTCGACTCGATTGTTTCGAGTCGATTGTTCATATCGTCTTTTCTCACCCAATCTTCCGTCTATTCCGTATTCGCATATTTCTTCGTTGTTTGCATTCTATCTCACTGACTACCTGCCCATTTGTTCCGACTTCGGAACCATGGAAAGGAGTAAGATTTTTCGACGCCAAAGTTCTTTCCATTTCATACTTTCCCTTCAAAAATCCAGGGGTTTAAAAGAGCATATGGTCAAGGAGAAATAACACGTGCCTCAATGCCGCATCGGGAATTTCGTTATATCCGTGTCCGCGCAACCCCGCCACGGAATCAACCCCACCAAAAGCCAAGAAACGATCTCTGATTCGCCCAAGTCGGCGGTATCCCACTCTCAAAAGCTTCATCTCTAAATCCCATTCCATGATGAGGGTCCTGTCGATTAACAAATCGCTATCCTGCGAGCTTGGCTTGAGTCCATGAATATCAGCAAAGGAGTACGAAACCCAGAGCGCCAACTTGGGCCTTTGACAACCGGCGGCAGACCAGCAACTAGTGATGGCGACCGCCTGGCTTCTCTCAACGAGGATGAAGTAGCTGCAGAAGGAGGATTCGGGGCGATGACTCCAGAGGTAGTGCAAAATGAGAAGCAAGAGGAAGTGACATGGAGGTCCTTGCCTCACAGGAAGCAACTGATTATCCTTACACTGGCACGACTGTCAGAGCCACTGGTGCAGACGTCGTTGCAGGTTGGTTAAACAATCCAAATTATGGTAGAAACAATTGCTAATAGTTCATTTGTAACAGGCATATATGTTCTATCAACTCAAGTCCTTCGATGAAACACTACCCGACTCCACAATTGCTACACAAGCCGGGTTACTAGCGAGTAGCTTTACGGGAGCGCAGTTCTTGACTGCGATGATGTGGGGAAGAATATCAGACTCGGACAGAGGAGGAAGGAAGTTGGTATTGTTGATTGGACTTTCTGGGACAGGTGAGTTACGCTTGTCGCAGAAGGCTCGAGCCCTGGCGCTGACAGTGGGCTCCCAGCCATCTCGTGCCTCGGCTTTGGGTTCTCGAAAACCTTCTACCAAGCAATATTCTTTCGTACTCTTGGTGGTCTCAGCAATGGTAACATCGGGGTCATGAGAACGATGGTCTCAGAAATTGTGCAGGAGAAGAAGTAAGCTTGCCACTGTGACTACTGCAGCTTTTGCTTCGTCAAGGCTTGATCGCCTGAGGTGTAGCCGAATTCTAGACTGACGTTGAGACAGGTATCAATCGAGAGCCTTCCTACTTTTCCCAATGACTTTCAACATTGGAGTTATCATCGGGCCAATACTTGGTGGGCTATTAGCAAATCCAGCTGGAACATATCCAAAGACATTCGGACACATCAACTTTTTTATACACTATCCGTACGCGTTACCCAACATCGTAAGCGCGTTCTTCCTGATCTGCTCTACCCTCGGGGTTTTCTTCGGGCTTGCTGAGGTATGTCTTCATGTTACGCAGCTAGCCTCACGAAAAAGTGACTGATCATTTTAGACGCTCGGATCCATACGCCACCACGAGGATCTCGGCATGAGATGTAGTCGGAAAATCGCAGAACTTTTCCGGGGGCGCCAATCACTCGAATACTCGCATGCATATATCGCCGTTTCCGGCAATGAAAGAAGCACTGAAACAGATGTCGAGATGGCTCCCGCAACGCCGACTACACCGACAAGACAGAAAGCTATCCCGAGATGGAGACACAAGCTGCCGTTTCGAAGAATCTTCACCTACAACGTCATTTGTACACTGGTGGCACACACGCTCATGGCCACTCACGTTGGGACGTTCAACTCGTTATGGTTCGTCTTTCTCTCCACTCCCGTTCACGACCCTGCCCACCCAGACCCACCTGGCTTTCACCGCCGTCTTCCCTTCAGATTTACCGGCGGCTTAGGAATGCCACCTCGAGACGTGGGTTTCGCCATGGCCATCCTCGGCATCATTGGGATATCCATGCAACTCTTCATTTACCCAATCATCAACGCCAAACTAGGAACCGTGAAAAGCTGGCGCATATTCCTGTACTGCTTCCCAATTGCTTACACTCTTGTTCCATATTTGTCGATCGTACCATCTAAATCGAAACCGCCAGCCGAGAAGGATGGCTTGCTAGTTTGGTTCTGTCTGTGTGCGGTCCTCTTCGTGCAGGTGACTGGTCGCACATTCGCACTCCCTGCAACGACTATATTGGTCAACAACGCTTCGCCGCATCCATCCGTGCTGGGGACGATGCACGGAATCGGTCAAAGTTTGTCAAGTGCAGGCAGAACCTTTGGGCCCTCAGTGGCAGGGGCATTGTATGGTGTGGGGCTGCGACATGGTATCGTAGGTGCAGTCTTCTGGGGCCTCGGTGCAATTGCTATTTTGAACTGCATTGCCAGTAACTGGGTGAGAGAGGGAGACGGACACGAAATCATTTTAGAGGGAGACGAGGAAGCAGAGGCCGAGTTCCAAGCTGAAGCTGCGAGGAGGGGTGGGCTATCGAGGTGATTTTATTTGAAAACGTGCACAGGTTAAACATTGTTTGGTATAGGAAGGGGATATGAATGACGATAGACGCACGATTACATGATAGACATGATATGATAGAATGATACTTTACGATATCCCGGCGATTCAGCTCTGTAATAGTGGAGAATTGAGTTGTCTTTCCTTCGTCAATTATTGAGTTGTAAAATTGGTTGTACTTACAAAAGTTCCCAGGCGCCGATCTGCATCGTCTCCGATGAGACCCCCCTGGCATCCAATTCAATTGCAAAACCTGGACGAGGCAGAACATGCAAGCAATTCATCCCTAGATTGAAAATTCTTGGGTCGCAATTTGATCCTCTGCATGAGGTAGCATTGGCCCTGATTTACAGATTCTCAGTGCACCCTCTTACCAAGTCAACGGGAAGTGATGAATCATTTTCCGTCGGATCTGAGCTGGGCGAACTGCGTCCGGCATAGAAACACGAAACGATGCATTTCGTCCTTCCTCTTTGAGTGACCAGCAGCCAATCTTCGTCTAAAAGGCCCACGTCTGGTTACACGTCCTTGAACTCATGCAGCACAACCATTGCACCGGTATTCTGCTGCACGTTTTGCATACCCGTACTGGACCTGTCAAACCTGCGTGCCTGATCACAGCATATTCTGGGAAGACACTGCATTCTGCATCACTGGTGCACTTTCGACTTGCATTCGAGGCCCATGTCTAGATTTCTGGACTTCGAGATTATTTCCGTCTTCCTTGACCTCGCTTGCATTGCATTGGCTCGCTCGCAGACTTGACCTTGCCTGATACTTGGGCTGCAGAAGATCTCCACTAAACTACTGACAACAATGAATCAGATGCAGCTGTTCGACATTGCGCCATTATTCCCAACCGAAGATGCATGGGCGTACTGATGGGAACAATAGTTTAAGGGTAGGCCCGCCGTGGCGCTGCGCTGTGCTCGCACAGCTAGACGAATAGAGAAAACACAGCGGTTCGGGAGAATTGACACATGGATATGCTTTCAACAGCCCATGTTTGGAAGACCGAGACATTTCGTTATCGCTCAGCCCGGAACTTTTGGTCAATGAGGGGCACTTTTGAACCCCTCCTCCGATCCCCCACCTTGATCGAAAGTCTTAGAAATAGGGTTGGAGGGTCACTAGGACCTCAGCGCTTAGGCTTGAAAGTACCTAGCAGGGAAGTCGTTCGTCCAGGACTTGGCGATAGGGATGTAGCTGAATGTTCCATCTTCCTCTGAAAATAGAACAATTGTCTGTCAAGATCCGAAAGTCCGGCGGGAGTCAAGCACCTTCTACATTCGCTTTAACTCAGTCAGATGATTGCTCGACCAGATTGGTGGCCTAGTGGAGGACATGTGAAAAGAGACTTTCAAGACTGTTCTGTCACTGGTCTGCAGTCCATCGAACTCTAAGCTGCAGATAGGCCTGTCCATGGAATGTCTGTGCGAAAATTGACCGTGCCTTCCCGTCGCGGGCCGTCACGGACGATTGATTGAGGTCATGGATTAACATTAACTTTGCACTTAAGCAGTAAGGATAGACATTTGGAGGAATTCTGGAACGAGAGAAGAAGTTCGATTCTTTAGGGTTTGGCAAGGCGAAAAAGTTAGAGACTGGAATTTACCAATCCATCACGTGGAAAAGCGAATCTCACCGCTAGTTCCTGTCAGATTTCTCGTCAACTTCTTCTCGAAGGCCAGACAACTCCACTTCAACACTTCTAAGTACATCGACACCATACAACGACTTCCATCTAGATGCCATCTACGTAACATTGTCACCTTTTCCTAATTCGAGCCGGGGTACATCCCACTTAGGATGCAGGACTATAGCCAGGGATTATGCCCGCCAGTCATATGCAGTCCGACATCGCGGAGACGACTAGTAGATTATAAGACGAACCTACCAGGAGCAGAGATGACCCTCCAAGACGGCCGTCTTTGCGCCCACGCCGACATATGCCACCGTGGTACTGGAATGTAACGACAAATCGACTTGCTCACATCGACCCTCGACTCGATGTCTTCAGCGAGCAGCAGTCCAATCGTTGGGGCCAACCCAGCAAGACCTATCTCTCGACGTCGTATCGATCATATCTCAGACCCAGGAACCGAGCAAAGCACCCTGAAGTATCTCGATGTCACATCGGCGTTCCCATGACGCTGCTGAAAGATGGCTCCCATGCATGCAAGCGGGGTCATATTTTTGCCGGGCAGCGGGCCGTTCCAAGCAAAGGGTTCAATAACAGTTGCAAGAGAGAGGCGGCCACGCGGATAACCTGGGACTGACCTGAGTAGGAAAGGCTGGGCTGCAGAGCATTCTCTCAACAGCCAGTCTGATGGTGACACGAACTCTCCTGAATAAACTTCTACAGAAGTATTGGTCTATGGACTTCTTCAGCGATTCCAGGCTAGGCAACGGAATTACCCCTCTCGGCCCTTAAAAACGCCCATTCTCTCAGGAATGTACGCTAATGTATGTGAGGATTCAACGTCTCTCGCGGATCCTTTTCGACGTTGCTATCTCCATTTCTAGTCTTGGCGGATAGAGCGCTGGAGAAGTGTATGTCTGGGAGGACTGGTGGGGCCAAACACTTCTTCTTGTCCAGTCAATGAGCTATTGGAGCAGAAGTGGCTCCATCCCCGAACTCTAAACCTGGCTATTTCAGTCTTCTGATTTGTTATTTCTCTTACACTGCCCTCGAATCTCTGTCTTCTGCCAGGTTGAGCCGTCTCGAGTCAAATGGCCGCGCTCTCATGCACACGGAGGAAGTTAGACTTTCGCCTGGCGGATGTCCTCCCTGAAGAGGCTAAACAGGTATCCTGAAATGGTCCCAGAGCAGGAGAAGACTCGTAAGAGTCGCTCATCGGCGAGATCGATATCTCTGAGCCCGTTATCTAGCCGCTGGTCAGTTTCCAGCTTTGTCCAGATCTCGATTGGAAGAACTTGAGCTCTAGTTCAAGGCTCTTTGCCACTCTCTTTCTCTTCACGTTCCAAGCCGCAGACTTCCCTACATGTTCCGCACTGCTTTCTGGTATCCTATAGCTTCCGCTCCTTCACACAGTTCCATATATGCACTTTTTATATCCCACTTCATATTTTTCCCCTCCAATTTCCCTCCCATTTTTCGGAACTGCTATATCTAGTCTTGGGAACGATCTACTCATCCCAACGAGCTGAAGAGTTGGGAGCTGATGCTCGCTGATGAGTGATGGACACTCTCAACGAGCCAATTGCCATAATTGGTACTGGTTGCCGGTTCCCGGGTCAGGCAAACACATCTGCGAAGTTATGGGAGCTCCTCAATCAGCCTAAAGAACTCTCCATCCCGATACCACCAAGTCGATTTAATGCCGATGGCTTCTACCACCCGGATGGCTTCCATCATGGCACTTCCAACGTTCAAAAGTCATACTTTCTGTCTGAAGATGTTCGGAAATTTGACTCCCAGTTTTTCAACATTTCCACTGCTGAGGCAGAGTCCATGGATCCTCAACAACGACAACTTCTGGAAGTAGTCTTTGAGGCAATGGAAGCTGCAAATTTGACTATGGAGGAGATGCGAGGGACGGCAACAGCTGTCTACGTCGGGTTAATGTGCGATGATTACTCCGGTCTCATATTTGCTGATATGGAGACTCTGCCGACATATGGCGCCACCGGCGCCGCGCGCAGCATTCTTTCAAATCGGATATCTTACTTCTTCGACTGGACAGGCCCGTCGATGACAATTGATAGTGCTTGTTCTTCAAGTTTGGTGGCGATACATCAAGCTGTCCAAACACTCAGGAATGGCGAATGTCGAGTGGCCATGGCTGCGGGTGCGAATCTCATCCTCAGTGCCCGTATGTTTGTCGCGGAAAGCAAGCTGAAAATGCTGTCGCCCAATGGCCGTTCTCGGATGTGGGATGCTGGTGGTGATGGCTATGCTCGTGGAGAGGGCATTGCTGCAGTCATGCTGAAACGACTAAGCGATGCCATCGCCGACGGTGACCACATTGAATGTGTTATCCGAGAGACAAGTGTAAATCAAGGTGGTCGATCAACAGGACTTACAGTGCCAAATCCTGTCGCTCAAGTCAACTTGATTCGTCAGACATATGCCAAAGCCGGGCTTGACTTAAATCGTCCGGAAGATAGGCCGCAATATTTTCAAGCCCACGGCACCGGTACCAAGGTAGGAGATTTGAATGAGGCGACAGCAATACACAACACGTTTTTCGGAAAATCCGAGGATATGGATAAAGAGAAACTCTTTGTTGGAAGCATCAAGACTGTCATTGGTCACTCTGAAGGGGCGGCTGGTATTGCTGGGATGTTGGAAGCTTGTCTTGCTGTAAGTTGCCCCTTTAGCCTCCCCCGCTACTCAACCCATATCGCTTGGTGTGATCAACAAAATGCTCCAAATAGCACCAAGCGACTCTTTCGAGAAGTTAGATAGTAGTAGCTAATCTTTTCATCATGCGCAACAGGTCAAACACGGAATAATACCTCCAAATCTCCACTTCGAGACTCTCAATCCAAACCTTGAGCCTTTCATCCATCATCTTGAAGTTCCAACAAAAGCACAGCTCTGGCCCGAGACTTGCAGTACAATCCGAAGAGCAAGTGTGAATAGGTATTGCTGCCTTCGCTCCACCTTACACATGTCACGCTAATGTTTCCAGTTTTGGCTTCGGAGGTACAAATGCACACGTGATTTTGGAAAATGCTCCCGAAATTCCCAAGACGGTGGCATCTGCCTTATCGACTGTTGTACTTCCATTCGCGTTCTCTGCAGCATCAGAAAGATCTCTGGCATCTCTTCTGTTTAATTACTCGCAATTTCTGAGCAATAACCCAGACACAGATCTTAATGCTCTGGCTTGGACTCTTATCTCTCAACGATCAGTCTTCACGCATAAAGTATGTTTCACTGCGCAAAATTCGTCTGAGCTGCGAGCCAAGCTCGACGATGAGCTAGAGCATAGACCAAGTGGGACCTCGAGGTCGATTTCGTCACGCCTCAGCACGAAGCCTAGACATATCATGGGAATCTTCACGGGGCAAGGTGCACAGTGGGCAGCCATGGGTTATGACTTAATCTCACAGTCCTCGGTCGGTAAATCAACACTCAAAATCTTAGAGCAGTCCCTTGCATCCCTTCCTGCAGATCATCGACCTCAATGGTCTCTGGAAGCTGAGCTGTCTGCCCCGGCAGCGACGTCCCGGATAGCCGAGGCCATTCTCTCGCAACCCTTATGCACGGCTATTCAGATCATCCTTGTTGACCACCTACGAGCAATAGGAGTTTACTTTTCTTCTGTGGTGGGTCACTCGTCAGGCGAGATAGGGGCAGCATATGCGGCTGGCTTTATTTCCGCCGATGCAGCTATCAAAATCGCATACTATAGAGGTTTTTTCGCGAGCCTCGCAGGAGCGGGTAAGAAAGGTGCTATGATCGCTGTGGGCGTGTCAAGAGCTGATGCGCTGGAATTCTGCCAACTTTCAGAGTTTAATGGCAGGATCGTGGTTGCGGCTAGCAACTCATCAACGAGTGTTACGCTTTCTGGAGATGAGGACGCGGTCAATGAAGCTAAAGACTACTTTGAAGCGAAAGAAATATTTGCGCGAGTTTTGAAGGTGGATACGGCATACCATTCACATCATATGCTACCGTGCTCAGCTCCTTACCTTCTAGCACTTAAAAACTGCAACATTGAGCTCCTGCCGAGATCTGATGTTTCCTGTACATGGTACTCGAGCGTCAATGAGGGTCAAATCATGAGCTCTTCAGAAGCTCTGCTTGGCCCATATTGGATGGACAATATGCTCAATGCTGTTTTGTTTTCGCAGGCAATAGAGGCATCGCTTTCGGCTGGCGCGTACGATATTGCAATCGAAGTTGGGCCTCACCCAGCACTCAAAGGTCCAGCTTTGCAAACGATTCAGGAAGTCACAGAAGCAAAGAAGCCAATGCCGTACCTTGGTCTGTTCGGTCGCGGAAAGACTGGAATCGAGACCTTCGGCGATGCTTTAGGGTCGCTGTGGATGCAATTTGGCTCAAAGTCATTCGACGCTGCCTCATATTACCAAGTCTTCCATGGCGACGCGCCTCCCTCTACACTTCAAGGTCTCCCAACCTACCCATGGGATCACGAACGCACTCTCTGGTACGAGTCTCGTGCATCTAGAGAAACTCGTTGCCGAGTCGATGCCCCGCACGAACTCTTGGGTATCGTGACAGCTGATCAGGCCGAGGGCGAGTACAAATGGCGGAACTATCTCAAGCTGAACGAGATCCCATGGCTCAGTGGTCATCAAATCCAGGGACAGACAATTTACCCTGCAGCTGGGTATCTCGTCATGGCGCTGGAAGCTACGAAGACAGTGGCTTCTGGCAAAGAAGTTCGACTCATCGAGATTAAAGACTTCAAGATTCTGCAAGCGATATCGATCAATGATGACGATTCAGGCGTGGAGACTTTGTTCGGCATCACGAATGTTGTTTCGGATGCTAAAAGCGGGGCTCTCTCAGCTGATTTTGCTTGTCATGCTTGTTTGAGTCGGGATACTGGATCGCTCGTTCTTGTCAGCTTGGGCAAGATCGTTCTGCACTTCGGCCTTCCCTCAGCCACGATCCTACCAAGCAGAAGCTTGGCAGTGATCAATGACCTTCGTGAGGTAAACATTGACACCTTCTACGACTCTCTCGGAGAGGTCGGCTATGGGTACACTGGTCCATTCAAAGGCATTTCTTTCCTGGAGCAGAAGCTAGATACGGCGACTGGGCTTATTCTCGATGCAAACTCCACTGTTTCAAATTCATCCATGATGATGCACCCAGGAACTCTCGATTCGGCCATTCAGACTCTCTTTGCCTGTCTCGGTACACCAGGCGATGGCAGTCTCTGGACTCTCCATGTTCCAGTCACAATTCGAAATATCCGTGTCAACCCTGCCACGTGCTCGATCACTGCTGACGGATTGAAGACGGAAGTTATATTCGACGCCGCTCTGGCCGAAAGCACATCCGACACTCTTTGCGGCGACGTTACTTTATACGACATCGACTCCCGAAACGCGATTTGCCAGATTGAGGGCATTGAAGTCAAGCCGCTCATGCCTGCAACACCAGCGGACGATCGATTGTTATTCCACGAACTTGTTTGGGGGACTGCTGAGCCTGATGCCTCATTGGTCTATCGGAAGGCGGAATTCGCGGCTGCTGAGATGCAGAAGGCGGAAACGCTAGAGAAGATTTGTCTATTCTATCTCAACCAGCTGCTTGACACTGTAACAACTGAAGAGAAGGTGGAGACAAGCTGGCATGGGAAGAAGATTCTTGCATTTGCACGTCATGTTGTCGATGAAACAAAAGCTGGGAGACATATGTCTTGCAGGCCTGAGTGGCTGGACTATACTTGGGCCGATATCCAAGCAGTGGCTGATCAGTAAGTACATGAATCCAGAAGCTCTGTGAGAATTACTAACACAACCCAGATATAGATCAGATATCGACTGCAAGCTTTTACATGTCGTTGGCGAGAAACTGATCCCGTTTATTAGAGGAGAGACCTCAATCTTGGAGCATATGAGACAAGACAGCTTGCTCGATTTGTACTACCAGAATTCAGAACTGTTGGAGTATAATATGTATGCTGGACTGATTGCTGAACAGATAGCGTTCAGATACCCTTTGATAAAGATTCTAGAAATTGGTATGTCAGCCCCCCCCCCTACAAGTAACCAAGAAATATTGACTTGCATAGGTGGCGGTACCGGTGGTATTACCAGATCTATCTTGAAGCATATCAACAACAAGTATTCGTCGTACACGTTCACAGATATCTCTGTCGGATTCTTTGAAGAAGCGCAGGAGACGTTCAAAGACCACGGCCGAATTATCTATGAAGCACTCGATATCGAGCGCGATCCGACCACCCAAGGCTTTACCGAATACTCATACGATCTCGTCATCGCGTCGAATGTTCTTCATGCAACGAAAATCCTGGATGATACCATGACAAATGTACGCAAGCTGCTTAAGCCGGGTGGGAAACTTCTGGTCCTTGAGGCAGTCGACAACGGTGCAACTCGCGTTGGGTTCAGCTTCTGCGGAGTGCCTGGCTGGTGGGCTGGGGCAGACGACGGACGCGAGTTAACTCCACTGATCACACCTGGACAATGGGACTCTTTGCTCTTACGAAACGGGTTCTCTGGGCTCGATACCATTACCCCTGGAACAGAGTCTGTCTACCAACCAGTTGCGGTGTTCATCTCAACTGCTGTCGATGAAGAGACTGAACTATTGCGAAAGCCCCTCTCTTTCTCTGGGCCGAAGCCACAACTTGACACTCTTTTTTTGGTAGGTGGAAAGACCGATCGCACTGAGAAGCTCATGGGCGAATTGAAGACGATCCTTCAGTCATGGACAACCAATGTCAAGATACTGGAATCGCTGGAGGACATCCATAAGCTTGATGACTTCTCAATGGTTCATGTCCTCAATCTTGCTGAGCTTGACGCACCAATTTTCGAAGACCTGACCGCAGACCGTCTTGAATCATTCAAATCGTTGCTCAATATCGCCAAATCTTTCCTCTGGGCGACAGCAGGCAGCAAATCCGAGCGACCATACTCGAATATGGCCCTTGGCATCGGTCGGACACTTGTTCATGAGATGCCGCATCTTCGTGTTCAAGTTTTGGATGCTGCTAAGATCGAATATCATACCGCTCCTCTGCTTGCCGAGGCATTCTTGAGGATAGTCCTGGCGGAGACCTGGGAGAATGATATTTATGCTCCAAAGCGAATGTGGTCGAACGAACCGGAATTATGGCTTGAGGATGGCCGATTCCATATCACACGTGTCGTACCGGATAGGGCAGCTAACAATAGACTTATGTCTACTCGACGTCTAATTGAGGAGAACATTAGTGCCGAAGAGGCTACCATTGAACTCGGTCACAACGGCAGCTCTTACGACTTCCAGCGATCACCGTCTGAAGCAAGTCTTGCTCAATCGAAGGATTTTACGACAATTTGTGTCACGCATTCCACCTTGATGGCTTTGAATATCAAGTCTGCCGGAGCTCTTCACCTCGTCCTTGGTGAAATGTCAGACATCGGACTAAAGGTTATCGCATTGTCAGGAAGGATTGGATCTACGATCACCACAAATTCCAGTTGGACTGTACCATGGCATGTTGCAAGTGGAGACGAGGCATTGTTACTGACCGCCATTGCGATTGAGATACTTGCTCAATCCATCGTTGATCTTGCACGAAATAGCAGTAGCTTATTGGTATTCGAGCCAGATTTAGCCCTCGCGGATGCTGTTGCAAGGAAAGCCCGATATACCGGTGTCCAGCCACATTTCATTACAACGAAGGACTCTCCAGAGGATAGCGCTTGGATGAAGATCCATCCATTTTCTTCTGATCGTGATATTAAGTCATCCTTTCCAATCAACGTTTCTGCTTTCGTGGATATGTCAGAGACATCAGACTTGTCGAAACGAATCTCGACGTTGCTTCCATCTCATACTCAACGAGCAGATGCCGCGACCTTCCTCAGCAAGACTTCGAATTACGATGTAAGTGGAGGTCGCAGCTTGGTTGCAGACAGTCTGAGCATCGCACTTGCGAATTCCATGTCGGTAATTCGCTCGATGAGATCTATCATCAGGCCTACGGTCATCAGTGCAGAGGCACTGGTCCAAATGACTCCAGCGACCTCGAAATTGCAAATCGTAGACTGGAGTGCCAGTCCTAAACTCCCTGTCAGAATTCAAAGCGCAGAATCCTTGATGAAATTCAAGGGCGACAGAACATACCTCCTGGTTGGAATGGCCGGTAATTTAGGTCGATCACTGTGCCGATGGATGATACTTCATGGAGCGAAGCACATCGTGCTGACGAGTCGGAACCCGAACATCGAACAGATTTGGCTAGATGAAATGCAGAGCATTGGAGGTGCTTTAAAAATAATGGCCATGTAAGTCCTCCCAATTCAAGACTCAGAATCAGGGAATTGACCATGCTAGGGACGTCTCGAACAAGGCTTCATTGCTCGAAACACACAAACAGATAACTTCCACACTGCCACCGATTGCCGGAGTCGCCAATGCAGCCATGGTCCTGAGCGATACTCTGTTATCCAATATGACTTTCAAAGAGATGCAAACAGTTCTGAAACCCAAAGTCGATGGCAGCCGTTACCTAGACGAGCTGTTCCCTCACAATGACCTCGACTTCTTCATCGTCTTCGGATCTTCAGTCGACGTTATGGGTAATTCTGGCCAAGCTGCATACTGCGCAGCGAACATGTTCATGAATAGTCTCGTCTCATCTCGCCAGAAGCGCGGCCTCGCTGGCTCACTCATCGGCCTCGGAGAAGTGAAAGGAGTTGGCTATGCAGCACGCATGAATCGCGAGTTGAACGATATTATTGGCGCGACCCTGCCCCTCTCTGAAAAGGAGGTGCATCACATGTTCGCAGAAGGCGTGTTAGCTGGCGCTCCGGGCAGCAGCCGTAACCCTATCCTATATGCGGGTATGGATTCGAAAGATCCACGTAAGGATCCGGATATCCTTTGGTACCCGCATCCGAAATTCTGGCATTATATCGAGAGTGGAGATGGTGTTGTCGCATCGGAATCGAAAGGGGCGACTGCGAGTTTGAAGTCGCAACTGGCGACCGTAACGAGCATGGATGATGTGGTCAATATTGTGACAGGTAAGTTGCTCTCTTATATGAAATCGGTATGCCTGGTGCTGACCGGTACAACCAGAATCATTCACACTCAAGTTGCGCCACAAGTTGCAGATATCATCCGATACTGCTGTCTCATCAGAAGCCGTGCTTCTGGAGCTCGGCATCGACTCTCTCGTTGCGGTCGACCTGCGCGCTTGGTTCGTGACTGAGCTGGGAGTCGATATGCCAATTCTAAAGATCCTCGGTGGGGCTTCGATGGGGGATCTCGTCACTGATTCTATCGCAAGACTACCAGTGACACTGCTACCAGCTGTTCCTGTGGAGATGAAAGAGGAGGAAGCAAAAGCTACGCAAGCCGTATTGGTTCCAAACGGGCTTGGAGGACATGATCTCGTGCTAGTTGGTCCGGTTCAGGAATCCGTGACCGAGAAATCCGACCAAGCCGTCCGAGGAGCAGAGAAAGAAGGCGAGGCACCGATGACTCCACTTGGCTACCAGGGACATTCCAAGAATCTCTCACTTGCCTCGACTTTGTCCGGGCACTCATCGTCCGAACAAGATACCTCCTCACAGCCTCACTCTCCAGCTCTTTCGGACACTTCTTCAGTACCAGATCATGAGGGTCTGTCGCAAATACCGAAGTTCCCTCTCGATACCGTCGCAGATGATACTACCTCACAGCTGAATGAGGCCATCACCTCCGACGATAATGCGGAGGAGGCACTGCCATCTTCCTCGGCCGAGCAGATTTTCACACCTCAGTCTGAGATAATCGAAGTCAACAGTACGATCACATCACTACATCCTGCGTCCAATGAAGGGCGTTGTGAGTCTTTGAATGACTCGAGGATTCACACCGCCGACATTGATGCGACGGAATGGCCTCAATTGGCCGAGGAAGATCAAGCCGACAAGTTACCCGGCGCGATGGCTGAAGTCATAGAGGACGCGTCACATTGTTTGACAACAGGGATTGAAAATGACAGCCTGAATAGCACTTCTATTGAGAAGATGGGGATCGACAATGATGCATGCAGATTCCCTCAGGAACTGATGTTCACTACTCATGACGGCCAAACCATCACCCCGCCGCCGGAAAGTGTTGATTTTGACAGCCAAACCGCCTCACGACACAACGAAGATGGGACGGCAAATAATATTGCCACCTCATGAATATTTGTTCTTCGCTGGATAGGCTTTACATACTAGACTGGATGGTTTTCTTTCCTCTACTATCGTCTTTTCATTTATTTATCGCAGTGTGTGTTGGCCATGTTGGGAAGGATTTCAATTTATCCGCATTGTTTGGCGCTTTCTGATTCTGAACTATCTCATATCTTCTGTTCACCAATCTACTACATTTGTTTATGAGGAGTCTGTTGCGTTTCATCCTGGTAGTTGCGTTGATGGCGTGTTTGAATTTTGCATTTCAGATTGCTTGCTTCAGTGGTTCAGTTGTCAAAATTATTGTTGGATATCTATCCGTCGAGATGAATGAGGATATTTGGGATATGAGCAATGAATAACGAAACACAGAATGGAATATATTCAACCAGAACTTAGTAATTGCAGACTTGGTAATCGCGGTGGCCTCCATTCGTCGCATCTGGACGATTATTGATCCTGTCCAGAATAAATAGGGGGCGGGGTAGTTATTTGCTTACAGTAAATTTACCCCTCCCGAATCTTTCAAATACTGCGCCAAAAGAGCGACACGAAGTCTTAGATATCCCAAGATGTACCGTGGGTACAGAGAATATTGCTTGCGACTGCCACAGTGCCAGTACGAGCTCTCCATGTTCATGTCAACTGCAGCCTGATCGTCTCTCAACCACCCAGTCATCGGGACTGCGATACATCAAAGAAGGTAAATGAAGTCTGCCACAGAGTGATATCCCACTTCATATGCCCATCAGTAGACGAAATGGCCTATCATTTATTTGTATGCAGTGCATGCGCATCCATGCTTTATTGATTTTCCGCGCACACCCCTCTCCTAATGATTGGCGGGGTTCAGCGAAGCGAGGAATTGTGATGATTACATATCAAGCCGGGTCAATTCTTCAAGTCGCAATTGCGCTTGCGGTCATCTCACAGCGCTTGCGGTCATGCATATGCGAGAACAACACAAACATCCTTCGGAAATCAGGGATTGCTGCACAGGGAGTAATTTTGGTCCCACGAAAATCAATTGTGATTTTTAAGCATATCTTCTTTTTCTTTTTCGCACTGGGGCGGAGTTCCGCTTTGCTTCTCTACAATGATGGATTTCCCGTGGAACCGGGTCAATTGAATTCGCTTGCGGAGCTTTCAAGATGTTGATGTGTGGAGTTCCGCCAAGGAAGATCGGGGACGATATGTATAAATTTACATCGTTCCCTTCGTTTCTACTCGGCATCTACTACTCATCACACAAGCGTTTTAAACAAACCAATATTGACATCAGACTCGTACTCCAAAATCCTAAATGGCTCCTATTCTTACTATTGTCGGCGCCACAGGCGTCCAAGGCGGCTCAGTCCTCGAAGCAGCTCTGAAGTCGGGTCTGTACAGTATACGAGCCATTACGCGCAGCACATCCAGCGCAAAAGCCAAAGAGCTTCTCGAAAGCGGCGTAGAAGTTGTCTCAGCCGATCTCGACAGTGAAGAATCACTCATCAAGGCATTCGAGGTAAATCCTCGCCCCTTCCTTTACCTACCAAATTCAGCTAATATTCATTCCAGGGATCGACAGCCATCTTCGGCCTCACAAATTTCTTCGAGCATTTTCCCAAACTAGCTCCAGATGTCGCAATTGCCCTCGAAGCAAAGCAAGGTCAGAACCTCGCCAATGCTGCAGCGAAGACACCAACCTTGAAACACTACATCTTCAGCACCCTTCCCGACGCGGAGAAGATATCGCACGGTCAGATCTCGGTACCGCATCAGCAGGGAAAGGCACAGATCGATGCTTACATCAAGGCAAATGAGGAGTTGTATGCAAAGACCACGTTTCTGTGGGTTGGTGCGTACGCGCAGAATCTTGAATACCCGTGGTATACCCCCACTTTGTTTGTAAGTGTCTGGGTCTTTTGCAATATAGCCCGCAAGGTAATTGCGAACATTGGACAGGCGCTGATTAGAGACAGAAAACTTCGGGTAAATATATCCAGCTCGGTCCAGTCTCGCCGAACACCATCGTCTCAACCATCGGCGATGTCGGCACGAACGTTGGCATTTTCACCAATGCAATTCTAGCCCAACCCGCTCTCACGAAGCGTAAGTATGTCCTCGCTACGGTGGAAGACATCACTGTCGGCGGTCTTGTCAAAGCCTGGGGCGAGGCAACGGGGAAGGATACCTTGTATGTTAAAATTGCTTCGGTTGAAGAGTATGATAAGATCTGGCCGGTCTGGGGCACGGAGATTGGTCTTATGATGAAGTTCTGGGAGAGTGCCGGAGAGAAGTGCTGGAGTGGTGAGGATATGCTGGGAAAGGCGGATTTGGGCCTGAATGAGAATATTTTCGTGCTTTCGAAGGAGACCTTTGGGAAGATGAATTGGGACTGAAGCGGACGCCTGACGATTTGTTCAGAGCTTGATTTGTGATAGGCACGCGCTAGGTAGCTTGAATAACATATGACTGAAGTACTAAAAAGGCTTTCAAGTGACTTTCTTGGTCTCTGAAGTGGGACATGTTGCACTCGTGTGTCCTTTTATGTCGATGAACTTTGGGGCCCAGCCCGCACCTAGCGTTTCCTGGCTTCAAACGGTACTAGCAGAGAAATACCAAGGCAGCAAACCATACGCAGTAGCATTATTGGCATCCAACTACTATTGGACCTAAAAATAGAAAAGCAAATATCTCTTCACTACGCATCAAGGCCACAGCTATCTGAGATGGGTGCATTGCGGGTCACGTGTCGAGCGCAAAAACTTCCTGAAGCACTGTCTCATACTTTTTGAGAATTCGTCGCAATGACCCGATCCAACCAACTGCCATTCTCTTCCTGATAATTACAGATTTGTGATAGTTGCTTGTTGGAATTGCGTTATGAATACATATTCGCAGTTGACTCCTACTGCAACCGAAGTGGTCTTTTTCTCCTGCACCCACCTCAAATCCAATATGAAAATGTATTTATAATCAATTTATATCACCTACAAAGATCAATCTACCCACTGGGTTTTTCTGGTCTTCGGCGTTTGAACTTCGTTCAAAAAGCTGTGCTCAACGGCCGTGGGATGCGCCTACTCTTTTGGATGATGTCAACATCGACCGAAGCCTCAACACTAAGGGCAGCTAGACTTAGATCCGCCCCAAAGGGCCTAAACATATACCCTAGCAACAGATTGTGTCTCCAGTATTGCAGCCATATCTAATTACCTTCCTTCAACAGCCCTTTCCTAGAGAGCAATAATTCATAGATCGCATCTCGAATCCTATAGTCGCTCCGTCTTCATCCATACACGCGCTCAGACATCACCAACCAGAAGCTAGTACCTATATCCGCCACTCATACACTCTCGGCACGAGCCTGAAACAATCACACATACATTCAACTATATCTGTTCAGTCAAATGGACATCCTCACCCAGCTTCGCGAACTCTTCGCCAGTCTTCCATTCGCATTGTCAATCTCAGCTTCACCAAACACCCATGTCTCCTCACGCTCAAGCTCAGGGTTAAACACCACTCTCATCATTTTCGCACTCACGGTCCTAATACTGCTTCTCGCAACACTGATAACTATTATTGCATACACCGAGTACCACCGCCTCTCATGCAGTATACCATGGGTCAAGAGACTGCGGAAAGCGATCCTGATTGCCGGAGGATGTTGTTGTTTAGCTTGCTTGAGTATAGCGGAGACTCTGTCTTCCAATCAATCGAATCAGGATGAAATGCGAAGTCAAGCGAGAGGGGGAAAATCTGATGGGCAAGTTCCGGGCAAGGGAGACGAGGATAGGGTAACGAGAATCAGGAAGGAGTCAATTGAGGGCGAGATGGAAATTGCGAATGGGACGACGGAACGGAAAAGTTGGCGGGCGGATCTGGGGCAGAGAGAGAGGTATGGGAAGCTGTTTAAGAATTCTTTGTCTTCGAATGGGGTCGGAAACGCAGATGAGAGGTTGTTGAGGGATATGGAGGGGAGTGAGGATGGAGTTGCGATTTTGCTTTAGTGCTGGACTTTGTGGTCAGGAAATGGTTGAGACAACAACAGCAGGTCAAATAGCATGGGAGTACTTGCTTTGATCCATTGTCCATTTCAACGAGTTTTCGTCATGGTCACAAATCCCGGATTGGTTGTTGTAGGGCTGAGTACTTCGCTTATTCGAGTCGAGCCAGTGCCAGAGAGTAAGCAAATCTGAATGTTAGAGTGGAAAGATTGTTATTCCGTTCGCGTCGGCAGACCTTTACCGCGAACCAACCATCCCGAGGCTGGCCTATCGTATCCTGTTTATACAAGCCCAGCCAAACGCCAAGCTCAGGCCATAGCGCCTTTCCATAATCACACATCTCACAACTGCTCCACGAACGCAAGAACTTTCTCCGCACAGTCCTCCCAATACAGATCGTTCTGCAAATGATGACCTGACCCCATCACGACCTCAAAGCCAACACCATCCTCATCGCCGGGTATAGCCCTCGCTGTCGTTTCCGTTTCCCCGACCAGGGCAACCCACCCCTTCATCGCAGCCTTTCTATATTCCGCCGCCATCTTCCTCATCAAGTCAACTCCCATCAACACGTCCTTCTCACCAGCAATAATCAGCATTCTCTTCCCCTGTACCCCTCCTTTCCCCCACCCAACCACACTCCTCACCACGTTTCCCACGTCCACGAACCTCGTCATCATCTGCAACGGCCAAAGCATACTCTCATACTCCGGCATCCTGCTCTCAAATTTGCGAACTTCTGATACTGGGTATAAAGGACAGAAGAACGCTTGGTGGACGAGAGGAGTCGACGAGAGTGGCGAGCGAGGATGCCAGAGGTCGCGGATGTAGTAGCGGGGAACGAACCAGGGGTCCATTTTGAACCAGTTCCAGTAGCAACGCCACCTTTCGATCCAGAAATGTCAGCACGATGCTTTCGAAAGTAAAATTCAAAAGGAGACCTGGATTGCCTCACCCCCCAAACCCTGGAAACCCAGCCATACAAACATAGCCACCGACCCTAACCAACCCCTTACTCAACGCAAATTGCGTCAACCCACCACCCGCCGAATGTCCTACCAACACCAAATTCTCCACCAAATCCTTCTCTCCCTCGACCTCTTTCACGTTGCCTCCTTCCTCAGCTGCCACCTTTCCCCTCTTCTCCCTCTCCAACTCCATCACAAACCTCACACCAGCCTGTAAATCGGCTGCAAATGCAGACTTCGGATACCCCCAAACCATACGCAGGAAAGAGGGCGTCCATGATGCGCCGTGGCCGCGCAGGGAGAGTGCGTAGCATGGGTGGGAGTGCTGTTGGGAGAAGTAGGTCAGGAAGGGGATGAAGACGGGGGCGGAGCCGAAACCGCCGTGTTCTGGGGAGGGGAGTGTTAGCATGGGCTGTATGGAAGGTCGATTTGGAGACGTGGAATGGTGAGGTGAGGATGGGGAGGGGAGGGACCTGGGGAACTTACGAAAGAAAATGGCTTTCTTTCGTGGTGCATTCGGAGATGCTGGTGGTTCGGCGGCGAGCAGCTCAAGGGTACCGAGGGGAGTGGGGATGTAATGCCGCGTGACGTGTGGTGGGAGGGAGACTGGTTGATGAGCTGTGGTTGAGGGCTTGCTGTAGATGAGGATGTGTCTATCAGCCATGATGAGACTTGTGACAGGCTGTAAACTATGTCTCTTGAGTTGGATGAGGTCCGCGATTCACTCGATCGTATTGGAGCTTCGCTGTCGATCTGTTATGATTTAGGCGAGAAATTAATGGGTCGGAGGCAAAGAAACGACTTGAATTTATATACCACTCGATACGATGTTCAACCGGGACGTGACGTTGACTCACTGACTCGGGGTATCCGATTCTTGCAGATATGATGTCGTAGGAATTCGGATCGTGAGATCTCGGGTGCGAGATTTGTGGCTGAAGTTTCTTGTGCTCAGCTGTGCTGCAAGCGAGCGGGATGGACTTGGCGTGTGTATCATTCCGGACTTCAGCTTTCCCCGAGGCTATTCCGGGCATCGTATGGAACATCTGAAGACTATTGCTGCTGGAGTTTAGTTGTGGAGCTCATGGGAATAGTAAATTGATCCTCGAAACTTCATTGTGTCGTATATGAAGTCGAAGGGAAAGTCTAGGTGTCACATGAAATTCACGTGTTCACCATTTCCAAAGCGAGTCTACGGAGTAAATTGCTTCTTATTTTACAGTATACTATCTTCACTTCTTGAGTATTAAGACTTGGTTTTGTTTTATTTTGTGAAGCTCTTGACACCTTTAAAGTGCAGCTCAACGAATGCCCAGCAGCGAGACAAGCATCTGCCTAATTGGGCCGCCAAGCGTCATGGGTAGTGAAATTTTATAGCGCACTTTCGCTCAATCGACACCAGAGTTCCAGGCTTCCTTCGCTAATCAGCCACGCACAGTACGCTGTAGGCTGATGCAGACAAGCCTCACATCACTCAAATCAAAAAAGTTTCAAGTGATATGTCGGATCCATTTTCTTTGTTGTTCTTTTATCTCTCTATAATTACAAAAAGCATCCCAAATCCACCTTACGCAGGATCTACATCAAAACACGACATTAAGAAAATACAAAAGAAAGAAATCAAACCTCAATTTCTCATCCACCTCCATCTTCAACCCAGCTCCTAAAAGGCGCCGTGGCCAAGACCTCAAGAGGTCGTTCTATTTCTCCTTCATCTTATCGCCCTTCTCGCCTTGCTTATTCTCCTTCATAACCTTGACCTGATTCTTCAGATTCGCGTTCTCCCTCTCCAGCTTCGTCTTCTCTGCAGCACGACTTTTTGTCTCTGCGTCCAATTGTCCTTGCAACCATTTGTGCTTCTCAGTGAGGGCATTAAACTCTGTCTTGATAATATTGAATTTCGACAAGAGGTTCTGATAAGCCTCGGAATCACGGATGTTGGTTTGAGCTCTTGCCTCTGTCTCAGCGACCAATTGCTGAAGGGAGGCGACCTGGGCGTTGGTGGAGTCGAGATCTCCTTCGAGGTTATGAGAAGCAGCGACCTGAGCCTGAAGTGATCCAATCTCTTCGCTTTTCCTGCTCAGCTCGGCATCAGCTTGTTGTAAAGCCTTCTCATGCTCGTCGCTCTCCTTCTCCAACTTAGCCTCAGCATTCTGGAGCTTCTCCTTCACGCCCTCGCTAGCCACTTTCTCCTCTTTCAGCTGCTGGATTGCGTTATCCCTAGCCTTGACTTGGTCCTTCAGCTCGAGTTTATCCCTCTCCAGCCTAGCGATTTCGGATTTTTGCCGCCCACACAAAAGCCGCGCAGAGTCTCTATCATTTCTTGCCGAGTCTCTCTCCCCTCGCGCTGAATCTCTCTCACCTTCAAACCCGTTTGCGACGCGCTGCAAATCCCTCAGCTGAGCCTCAAACATATTCTTCATTTTCTGCTTCTCAGACTGAGCATTTGAACCAACTTCACCTAACCTTCTCCTAAGCCTAGCTACCTCCTTTTCGTGGTTTTGTATGCGTTGGGCGGCTTCTCGTTCGCGCTCAAATTGCATCATATGGAGTTCTGCGTTTTCCCTGACCACTTTGCCGATATATCGGACTTGGTCTGGGTCATTGGGATCGATGGTTTCGTGTACCTAAAACAGACATGTCAATTTTGGATGGCCTCCACGATAAGTCCCAGAACTTTGCAAGGGAAGTACTTACCAGACCCTGAAGCATCTCAACCTTTCTTTTATAATACTTCTCTCTCGCCTCCCACCCAGCATAAACGGCCTTCCACTCAGCATTGACCGCCTTCCACCCCGCAAGGACCGCCTGAGCCTCTTTGATGGTTTTCTCGATGAATTCCTTTCGCTTACTGAAGTACGCAATCCACTCATCCTGATCCCATGTCTTCTTCAGCAAATGCGTCATACGGAAGATATTATCTCCCGTCTGACCATCAGTCAGAGCAATGATAAGAGCAGCCCATTCATCAAATGTCTCCGGTGTCTTCAGAACATCAAGACAAACATCGGCTGGTAGGGAGCGGCGACGGCTCAGGATCAGTGGTTTGGAGAGGGTAGAGGGTGGTTCAGGAGTGGATGGTCTGTGGCCGGGGATGTGGGTGGTATGGCACCCTTTTTCTCGACCTGCTATTATCTTGGTGTAGGGTTCGAGTTTGGAGAGGCTGAAGATGTCCATCTTTACTTTTGGATGGGACTTGGTTGGCCACCATTGGATGGTGTCGCTGGATGGGTCGGGAGAGGAAGACGGAGAGGTGTTGGCAGGTATTTGCGTCGTGGCTTGAGCTGATACTTCGTCTCGGAGGGAGGATTGTTCGGATTGTTCTTGACTTGTAGACTTATTGATATCCTTGGAATGCTTCGAGACCCCACTGGGATCCATGATGTCGCTCAGGGCGGCGTTGTCCCTTTCCATGGGAACCTCGTCGACGTGTATTGAGTGGTTTGCTGGAAACATCCTGAATTTTTTCGACGCGTCTGAGGATATGAGGCTGGATTAGATACAGATTATGCATGAGGATGGGCTGCGGGATACTTGAGAGTGTGTGTGGAAATCGTGATATAAAACCTTGCGGATGGAAAAAAAAATTACTTCTGTGGAAGACTTCCACCAAGCAAATAAATACCTATCCTGCAGTCCAGATCGCATTTCTACTAACCAGATTTAAAAACTCAAAATCATTTGATCAGTAGCATGCATACAATCAGAATATAGGAAACTAATGATTCGGTCCCAGATTTTACATGTTCTCGCTCAGACTCGGTTAACTTTTTAGGTGGTGGTACTGGTACCGAACGACGAGACAGTCATAAATCTGACTCTGAGCAAGAGACTATGAACGTAGTAATGCGCCAATTGAGTTTCTCGAAGGAAAGTCGAAGAAGAAGATATGAATCAGAGCTCTCGCGTCATACTTAATTCGCTTACGTGGATGTAACTGCGGATGTACCTAGTGTAGACGGGTGCAGTCGGATGCTCAGCTCGTGCTCAGATCGCTACTGTGTTTCAAATGTTGGAGGTATTCTGACGACGCTCGGCGAGGTGTGGGGTATGGGCAGCGAAGATGCGTGTAAAGGTAGCGGCGTGCAGACAATTGAAGCACTTTAAAAATGTAAACTGGTTTTTGAATCTGTTTCGTGTCTTGTACGGTCACATATTGTGAAGGACAACTCATGGTTTGAAGCGTGGGGCGCGACTTGCTCAATGGAGAGACGATATCTGCATGAATTCACTAAATTTTACTCGGGCCGTATGATTTCATAGAATAAGAATGTCGCAGAACCGGAATCAATGGTGGCTTTGATTCTATATAGCCTTCGGGATTAAGCTATTCATGTCTTCTGGTGCTGTGTTTCCTTCCAGGTGATCAAGCAGTCTTTGGTATGATGTGTGTCGATAACCCCGCTGAGTTGTATCGTGCATTCTTTCGTGAGTTTCAATTTGCATGCAGAACCAGGCTAGCTCACTATCGAATCTTCGCCTGCTAGTACTGTAGGCCCCAGGCTTCTGAAGCAAAGGTTATCAACTGTTTTCTGCACCACAGCGCAAACGCCAAACGCCATCCGTCCACCTAAACAAGCATACAGACTTTGAACTTCTAGCCCACGACTGACCCGATCTCCTAACTATAGGCAGCAGCATCGATTCCTTGAAACAAAGCTTCAAACTGACTTGCATCCAGATCGACATCAAAGTTGATATTGTCATATGGGAAGTACTCGCAATTGGGCCAAGGATTCTGCATCTCGACCGTCGGTAAGTTGGGAGTTGATTGGCTAGTGTTATTGTTGTTGAGACCGGTCATGTACACGACAGGTGGGTTCTGGTACGATGCAAACAAGGGTTCTGTGGCCATGTATTGCGATTGTTCCCTGGCGAGTGGTGGTTTGTGAGCATTGGTATTCGAGCCAGCGTTGGGATCGATGATCGAGTTTGTTGTAGATGCAGTGTATGATGTTGGAGGCGGCTGACTGGAAGCTTGAGAAGAACCAGGCCTCGGCGGCGAGCCACTCTTCTCAGAAAGCATCTTCTTCAACTTCATCAAACCCCTCGATGCAATCGTGCTCTCTTCTGCAGTTCCTTCCAACAATCTGAAGCACTCCAAGATCTCCTCTTTCCTCTCCTTCGCTCTCGGTTCTTCGCGATTGAAGCAGTAATCCATCACCAGAATCACGGTGGAGACGAAGACATGGTGGTTCACAGCCCAGATCTTGATGAATGAGATGTCTTCGAAGGTTATGGTCATCATTCTTCCGAGCTCGATGACAGTGCGTGCAGATCGGAGACATACCATCCTGCTGTAAGAGTAGCGAGGGTCTTGTGCGCCACGAACCAGATAGGGACGATGTAGTCGCGCAAATCTGGTATGCATTCCAAACATCGCCATGTTGCGCTGTCGAATCAATTGCGTGGATTTAGAGTCGGCCCAACTCCCATCTTTACGAAGTGTATTAGTCCCCGAGGGGTCTGGAGCATTCTTCATCACCGTTGAGTATGCGATTTCGAACTCGGCAGCAAGGTCGTTCAGCTTCTTGTCAAATTGTAGAACCATTTCGTAAGGGAGATCATCCATTTCTGAACCCGTCTCCCAGGCTGCGTCGACCATCTCCCGGAAGACTGTCGCGAAACGAAGGCGGAAAAGAAAATAGGTCATCTCAGTGGGCATTTTGCAAGATACGGCGTAGGAACCTGGGCCAAGAGGTGTGATGGAGTCGTCGCAGACGTTGGTGGGGTAATCGACGTTCATTTGGTTGGGATGGATCATGTAAGAGCCACATCTATGACAGTAGACGTCAGCATCGCCAATCATCAAAGGAAGAAGGCAAGTCTCGAGGACACCCGGCTTGGACTAATGAACAGCAGAGGACGACGGGCTTGGGAGATACATACTGGGCACCACTCATGAAGGCAAGCATCCTGCAAAGCATCAGCATCGCAAATATGTGATTCAATGCTTCATGCGTACCAGTCGGTAGAGGCAATGTGCCACCATAATCTTCGCTTGACTTCCAAGTCCAAATGATTTACTGTCGTGTTTTCTCTCAGTTTCTTATTCCTTGGAGTATCCAGAGTATGCAGTGACATTGTCCTCGCTGTGTGCATGATTGTCGCTGAGAGCGTTCTCAGTGTAGCAATGGCTCCGATATTGGCCATCATATGTGCTGCAATAAGGATGAGCGATTGAAGCGTCTCGACAGTAGGATCGGTGAGACAATTAGCTGCCGACAGAGCTTCCTGTGCCAGCAGAGTCCAACGACGTGAATGAGTCATTGCCTCCGTAGACTTGAAATACAATCCTGATTTAGGACCGCAGAAGTATGCACTGAGGGCGAACAGTGTGGTGATTAGCGACAAGTGTCCGTAGTCAGGGATCCGACCCAGCTCGATGCTTGTGTACAAAGAATCAAAAAGTCTCCGAACAGTTGGCTTATGTATGATGTGATATATCCAGTTAACGTGGTCAAAGTAGTAATCAAGCAGAATATTGCCTTGAGCCCGCGATGGTAACAATGCCGGGAGATTGTTGTTAAAGGTTGGGGCCATTCTTGGGCGTGTGAGCGAGAAAACGAAGGAGCCGAAACTTTCGATGACTTTAACATCAAGTGTTGATTGATCCTAATTCATCAGATGGATAACAATTTTGAAGGTATTGGATGTACATACATCTGCGCCGGAAGGTGTATGTTCAAATGCATCTGTCTCTACCCAGGAGACGGCCCTAGTGAGTTCGATATCCTCTGGTGGATGGTCTGGCGAGTGTTCGTTCTTGGCGTAAGCTAAGATCGGCGTTAGTACAGAGATCGTGAAAAGTAGATTTGCTGTTCAGGGACTGAGGGACTTGGATGTAAGAAAGGGCAACTGACAGGCAGGTCGTTCCGATCGTCTCTTGGTAGGAGGGAGTTCAAGAGAATGCTTCTGTGTTAAGAGCTCTTCAAGTTTCCGTACACGAGCATTCAACTCGTCAATACCTTGACTGCAGAGCTGCCAATTAGTATCATTACCGCGGTCAAGCAAGATCCAATGTCAACACACCTCGTGCCGAGGCTTGGCTGTTCGACTGATTCCCTACTTTGAATAGCATGACCATCTGTGCTCTTCCATCAGCACTTCAATAATCAATCCCTCTAAAGCTTCAACGTACCGACAGCTGACGAACAAGTCAACTTCCTCGCCCTACAATTCGAGCACGGCGCTCCACGATCGCACTTCAGCTTCTTCCTTCTGCAAAACAGGCAGGACACAGGATCTTGACGTCGAAAGGCCTTCTCACGACCACTCTCGAGATCAGATGATGAGGAGTGCTTCATCTTACAAAGAGGTCGTGTTGCGTAAGGAATAGACGAGAGCGTGGATAAAATGGATTTGTGAGCATTGTGATGGCCGTGGGCAGAAAAGGGTGTTTTGAAGTCCGGATGTTCCGCGGAATGTCCGCCCCACTTGTCACGATTTCCCTCTTTCATTGGCCGCCGACGTGCTGGAACTTCGCCTGGACAAGAATCTCGGGATGGATCATCATTTCACTTCATCTTGTCATCATACTTAACGCAACGGTATACGAAAAGAGCAACATGGACTCCCCGAGCCTGCTGCTCTATGTGTCCGATAGGAGTTGATGCGATTGGCTGTTCGCTCTTCGGCCCTTCGCTCTTTGACAAAATGTAACAGGGGCATCGAGATGTGCAGAATGAATATATATCCTGCTCAGGCTCGCTCTGAAGCTCCAGTCTCTCTTTTAACCATCGACTGCTTATTCTATAGGGGAGCTACTTGGATATTCCTAAGATGTCTTCCGAATCTCATATTCAAGATCCAGTCTTCACAGACTCGGACAAGTCTTGTGATGAAGAAAAGACAGCAGATCTTTCGGACCAGCAACAAAAAGGCGAAGAGCCAAGCGAGGCTCAATCGGAATTTAAGTACGTTCTCATATCCCTCCCCAGGTACCCTTTACTGATGTCTCTTCAGTCTGCGCTCAATACTCGTCCTCATCGGATCCTTCTTCGCCATGTTCTGCTCCGTCGGCTTCGTCAATGCATTCGGCGTCTTCCAAGAATACTACTCAGGACACCTACTCTCTGACAAATCGGCATCTGATATCTCATGGCTGGGATCCTTCAATCTCTTCTGCATGTTTGGAGGCACCATCGTAGTGGGATATATGAACGATAAACACGGACCTCGTGTACGCTGCCTCCCCTTATATTTCACCAACACTTCAACATAATCAGAGTGCTAACACCCCTAAAGATCCTCCTAGCATCCGGTTCGATCACCATAGTCTTCGCCCTCTTCATGACCTCTCTCTGCAAACAATACTACCAATTCTTCCTCGCACAAGGCCTCCTCCTCGGCCTCGGCCTCTCCCTCGTTGTCCTCCCCGCCTTCGCAGTAATTCCACGATACTTCACCAAGCACCGCGGTCTCGCCATGGGCCTCGTCGTATCTGGATCCTCAATGGGAGGAGTAATCTGGCCCATCACCCTCCGCAACCTCTTTACCGACGTCGGTTTCGGGTGGGGCGTACGGATCTGCGCATTCATGATGCTGCCTCTCCTCTCCTTAGCCGTCCTCGCAATCCGCGTCCCGATCTCAGCATCGTCGCCTAATGGCACACATGTCAAGGCTAAACCAGATGTCTCGATAGTGAAAAGCCCGATTCTGATTCTCCTGGCTTTGGGTTTGTTCTTGGTGTATCTGGGGCTGTTTAGTCCGTTCTTCTATGTGACATCTTGGACGATTAGTCTTGGGTTGGATGCGGATATGGGGTTTTATATGGTGTCGATCATCAATGCTGCGAGTTTGTTCGGGAGAGTCTTGCCTGGCTTGTGGGCGGATCGCGTTGGGCCGTATAACATCATGGTTATTTCTGCTGGGCTGTCGGGATTGATTTGTATGTGTTGGACGGAGGCGAAGAGTATTGCTGGCATTGTGGTGCTCAGTTTGGCGTATGGGTTTGCTTCGGGGGTATGTCCTGCTCTTTCACTCACGTCTCTTCTTCAAGTTTTCTTCCAGATGAGGATAAAACTAACCTCCTCAGGCTGTTATCGGACTCCAAGGTGCCTGCGCATCTCTAATCGCGAAGCCCCATCAATACGGTATCGTGATGGGCTTCACGATGGGAATTTTATCGATCGCGTAAGTTACCCTCATTCCACTTACCGACTGCCGATAACAAGCTAACCATCCTCACAGTGGTCTCATCGGCTCCCCAATCAACGGCCAAATTCTCGATAGATGGGACTATCTCGGCCTCTCGCTCTTCTCTGGCTTGGCAATGCTGTTGGGGATGTTGGTACTGATCCTCGCTAAGGTGAAGGTCAATCCCAACTTCTTTGGCAAGGCTTGAGTCTTGGAAGGCTTGGAAGATGGATCTTCGAACTCAGAAGTTTGTACTGAGCTCAGCTGGATCGAGATTATGAGGGTGTGAGTAAGTGGTGAATGAGTGGAGGAGACTTCAATGAGGTGAGGTGAGGTCAGCCCAGCTTGTCTGGACTGTGGTTGATGAAAAGATGCCGTGGAGATCAACTGTCCAAGAGAATCCGCGGAGACTTGTACGATAAGACCAGGTGGAATGCTGGTGGATATGGGCGAGTAGATGATAGTTCGAGGCATGTGGGTATCCGCCACTCGGCTTGGACGGTCGGGACATCCGCTCCAGCACCTCTGACATAATAAACTTAGATAGCAATATATTGAATCTACTACCTTACCTTTGACTCACAACTTACCAGCCAGATGCTTGGGGCTCAGCCGCCCCTAACAGTGCAGTGAAGTCTTGGTGCAACTCTACAGCGTGATGACCGAGTCTCAAAACTACCTATAGATCCCGTAGATCGTATCTCATAATTCTTGCTGTCCGTTTCCTCCTTTGATGATGTCTAGTGGCGTCAAGTGCTAGACCCTGATGGGTTCCATACCCTTAGGTAGCTATCACCAAGACCTTTTTGGTGGAATACCTAGCACCTGCGATGAAGTGGAGTTGAAGGACGAAATTTAACTCGCTTACAGGACTATGGGTATCTTAAGGTCCATTCCGCGGAGATGGCGCTCTAGATTAGACGACAGCATCCATTTGACGGATAAAGACGAGTCTTAGATAGATCAATGCGCAGAGACGTTCCTCTAAAATCCATCATAGGCCAGGGGTATGTGTAGCAACACTTAAGCGCTCTGTGATAGTCAAAGCTGATATTCATGAGGCGGCTTGCAGACTTTGAGTTTAGAGCTTGCTGCTTGCTATCGTGCAGAAACGTCGCTTAAATTGTCTGTCTGTTGTGCCTGCCCTACTTCCGAGACTTGCTGAAACCGAGCAGGTCACGTTTCAAAATAAGTCACGTGAAATCAGCTCACACCTCTTTCGGAGGCTCAAAGAAGCCTGGTATCATGAAAAATTGAATAGGCGTATTATCAAATCCAAAACTTTGAGTTCATTCACGTTAATTATCCAAGAATTGGCATTCGTCCTTGTCGTCGAGAACTCCTCCATTCCGATGATCATCTCCTCGGCCGCTCAACCCTTCACGACTTCTGCATCTTTGTCGATACCCATTCCAATGGTTGCAGAATATCCCCATAAGTTCCAATTCCTTATCGCAGATTTTCGAAGATCCGCGGGAATCATTCCATATTTAAGCATCAGACCCAACCCCTATCTCTTATCATGGCACGTGGCAACGACAATGACATCTCCGCCCTTTCTCCGCGCAACGACATCCAAAGATATAAACAGCCGCCAAGCAGCCAAGTTTGTCTTTCCTTCCCACGCACTCCTTGCACTGGCTTCCACCAGCTCCAGAGTAGTCTTCCAGGCACGGCTAAGCAAGCCTCCCGTCCTTGGCCATGGAGCCTGGTCGCTGACACCAGCCAACTGAGCGAACAAGCGTTATCTCTGGGCGTGGGACTGAGACTATGGCGCGATGGCTGAGTCTGCGATGCACTTCTCTCCCTTTTCTTGTTGGTGAGTACAGGAACAAGGAACTCCTATCTCTACAATCTGCACATTTCACAGCCCATTCGGTAGTCAACCTATTGAAACCATCAGATCTCGAACCCGAGAGTCTGGGTACGGGTAGTTCCTGCCCATACAGAGACACGGAGACAGTCTGAGCGACCACATTTCCATGCTGTACGTCCTCTTTCAGCACCTCATCTCAGTCCCTTACTCCCCCATCCCCAGCATCTAGATCTCCGTGGAATTGATCAGGGAATTCTCCTCTCTTTATACTGGAGCATGCAAATGCCATGTCATCCCGCGCTGCTCCAGTGAGTACCGGTCCGAGACGCACATGCTAGGGATACCTACAGGTCCTTGCTCGAATACCTGCGGATCCTCTACTGGTGGTACCCCGGAAATCTGACAATAGCCAGAGGTCTGGGTTCAGCCCAATTGCCCACGGAGAAGGAAACATCGCGGTCCAAGAGCGACCGCGTCGCGCAGAGATAAGGAATTGCGCTGGTTCATGCGAGGGTTTCCCAGGAGATGAATGATCGTCTGCATCCATATCAACGCTCCCCGCAGTCTCTCTATCGATTGCAGATCTATATATGAGAAGGTTATTCTCGTTGTGGTTTTCTGTTTTGTACAACTCAGTTTAACTCACCTTCTCGGCTTCAGTCTTCGCCTCCCGACTCGACTCGCTCCACATCGGCAAACTGGGAATTTTCCGACTGGACTCGCCAATTTCTTCAGCCTCACGCATTCTCGTCTGATCTCACCTCCCATTCCGAGAATTTCTAGTCACTATCGTCGCTTCAACGTCATAACTCACGATGCCTTTCAAGATCTCCCATCTCTGGGTGGCTCCTGAAGTCAACCCTTTGAACGGAAAGGCGCGATCGATTCCCGTGTTGAACCCCATCAACAAATATGGTCGCACATTCTTTTTCTCCTGGTCCGGCTTTCTCGTGGCTTTCCTCTCCTGGTATGTCCCTTTTTGATTGCCTTTCCCTAATATGTCTGGATACTTTTATCGCAAGGAAATCATGATCAAGTCTAACATTCAACAGGTATGCTTTCCCACCGCTACTCACCCTCACCATTCGCAAGGATCTCAACATGAGTCAAAACGAGTATGCCAACTCCAACATCATGGGTCTGACCGGTACACTTGTCATTCGTCTTATCGCTGGTCCTCTCTGTGATCGCTTCGGTCCCCGCTATGTCTTTGTCGGCTGCTTGCTTGCAGGCGCCATCCCAACCGCCATGGCCGGTCTCGTGACTTCCCCAACAGGCATCATCGTGCTTCGCTTCTTCATCGGTGTCCTCGGCGCTTCCTTCGTCCCTTGTCAAGTCTGGTCCACTGGCTTCTTCGACAAGAATGTCGTCGGTACATCGAACGCCTTGGCAGGTGGTTGGGGTAACTCTGGTGGTGGAATCACTTATTTCGTTATGCCCGCTATCTTCGATTCGCTCGTCAAGAACCAAGGCCTTACTCCTCACGTCGCATGGAGAGTCGCCTTCATCGTCCCATTTATCATCATCACAGCCATCGCTATGGGTATTCTGTTCACAGGCGAGGATTGCCCAGCTGGAAAGTGGGAAAACAGACATCAGATGCTCGATGCCGTTGTCGTCGCCCCCTCATCCCACAACTCCATCATGGAGAAGTCGGCCGATTCTACTACCAAGTCCGACAGCGTCAAGGCCGACCCTGAAGCTGCCAACACCCGAACTGCTATCGATACTGCTGAGGGTGAAGTTGTCGTCGCTCCTACTATGAAAGAAGGTCTTGCAGTTTGCTCCCTTCAAACCCTCGCCTTGGCCGCTCCATATGCCTGCTCATTCGGTAAGTCATCCCCAAGCACATACACATCCAGACCCCAAGCTAACACATCACAGGTGGTGAACTCGCCATCAACTCCATCATCGGCTCTTACTACCTCAAGAACTTCCCCCACCTCGGACAAACCGGCTCTGGCCGCTGGGCCGCCATGTTCGGTCTCCTTAACGTATTCTTCCGTCCCCTCGGTGGAGTCGTCGCCGACATCATCTACAAATACACCGGTTCAGTCTGGGGCAAGAAGATCTGGATTGTCTTCTGCGGTGTCACAATGGGCTGTTTCGAACTCGCCATCGGTCTGCTCAACCCTCACCACGAAGCTACCATGTTCGGCCTCATCGCCGGTCTTGCTGTCTTCATGGATGCCGCCAATGGTGCAAACTTCGCTGTCGTGCCTCACGTACATCCTTTCGCCAATGGTATTCTCTCTGGTATAATTGGCGCCACAGGAAATCTTGGTGGTATCATCTTTGCCATTATCTTCCGGTACAACGGCAAGGATTACGCGAAGGTTATTTGGATCATTGGTGCTATTTCAATTGGTGTTAATGTCGCTGTTGGATGGATCAGACCGGTTCCTAAGAACCAGATTGGTGGGCAGTAAGCTGCTTACCAGAATTGTTTTCTTTCTTGCGGTTCTATTTGATGAGCGAGCGAGCGTGCGCGTTGCGAGAGGAGTTAGGATAGAGATTGGTTGCATTGTATTTTGATTGAGTGGGAATGGCTGGGTGATACCAAAGCAATGCCCTGCAACTTGAAGAAGAGAGGAGAAGACTTGTTTTAATTCATATATATATATATATATATATACTAGACCAATGAGACAAAAGTCGAATCAGAAGATCATGCAGATACTTCTTATCATTTCAATCCTCTCCCTTAAGCAACTTTCCTTTCTTTAAACTCTCGGAATTTTAACTTCGGCGAGCAAAAGGGAAGATGAGATTCGAAGACAAGTAAAGGCTGCTCGCTGTCACGTGATATTAAAGGCACGTGGTAGAACACGGGAGAATACGCTACAGCAAAAGTGCTTATTCCCTCAACAAGCATTTCTTGCGTCACGTAAAATTCATTCCAATAGTCTCAAAATATCTGATATGCAGTCCTCAATGACTCCTTCAGGATGTTAGACTGGAAATCAGTGGTCTAAGTATCAGTGTCAGTGCCTAGGTACCAAATAATTAGCCGAATTAGGACTAACAACATCCAAAATCTGGGACCTTGTCGTTGGTTTGCAGACTTTATTACAGATAACATCCATACTAACAACATGACAAAGACTTATTCGCTTGAGAAGGCTAGTAACATTGCAATCTGAACTGCAAGATGGGCATATCAGGAGAGGGAGAGGTTCCCACACAGAGACTTTTCTTCCTCCACTCCAAACACACTTTCCAATTTTTCATCCGCTATTTCCTATATCATATATCAAAACCCCTTCACGTTCATATCCTCGAGTAATCTCAAGGTATTCAAGATGCCTCGCTCTAAGAAGCATTCCAAAGCCATCCAAAAGCGGGGAAATCCGCAACCCCCAGCACTACCACCCACAAACCTCACCACCTTATCCCGCCTCCCTCCTCCGCCACCGCCACTCCCTCCCCGTCGGCGCTCGCTTCGACGCCCTAGTCTCACCTACCAACTTCTCCGAATGGAATTCCGAACTCAGCACCCTCGCAGCTGCTCAAACTGTAGATAATCTCTTCCGGCTCGGACATCTTGTTGAGAAACTCAATCTTCAGGATCAGCAGCTGACTGAGCTGTNGAATATCGCGGAGGGTTCGGTGGTGATGAGGGAGCTTGGCGTGGAGGCTGTTGAGAAGTTGGAGGGGGAGGAAGGGGAAGTGAAAGGGGAGAATGAGAGGTTGATGGGGGAGAATGAGAAGCTGGTGGGGCTTAATGAGGTGCTTCAGAATTCTGTAAGTGACCCGCGCTTTTCTCCAATATTGCGTTTTGCGTTCTCGGATCTATGGAGTATGTGTAATCATTACTCCCATTTCAGCTCTTCCAAACCTACGGACCCAACCACCCAGAACAACTCGACTATATCAACAGCATCACGAAGAAACACGTCGAGCAGCAGGCCGAGATCGAGGCCCTTCAAAAACATAATCGCCAGCTCGTGAAGCAGAACAAAGTCCTTCTCATAGACAACAGAGCGCTACACAGTCAAAAATCCAATTTTGAAACGGAAAAGAATGAACTGATAGCAGACCACAACGAATCCCAATCCGCACTCGGCAGGAGAAACCAATCCAAAATCCAGCTCAAACTCAACGAGGATAGGACCTGGTGGATCATCCTTCAAGATTTCATCCTCGCCGGAGATGAGAAGATCATAGTCTTGGAGACGCAACTCCTTGTCAAGGATGAAATGATCCGTGGATTGATATTGGCAAACTCAGGCCTGTCATTCCAGCTTGATCTCGCACGTGATGCGCTGGTACAAGTGAGGGACGATCTCGTGAAGAAGGAACGCGAGATTAAATCGCATTCTTGCGTTGCTGGGAAGGAGGAGGGGAAACTGAAGGAGAACGAGCAGGAGGAGATGATTGCGTTGCTGAGGGAAGAGCTTGATATGGCCAATGCCAGAATGGCTTCTGTTGGACTCGCGCCAGATGAGGGACAAGTTTGTGAGACTTAAGAAGGGAATGTTGAGAGTCGGCCATGCTAGGGCTATGGAGTCAGCGTCTTTTAGGACCTGGGCGGGAGAAGGTGAAGGGCGCTTCGGGTGAGGATTCTGAAGTGTTGCGATGATCTGGTGGTTTCTTTGATTTATTTTGTAATTTTATGTTTGATGTCGCACCAGAGACTACTCATTGATTCCTTTAGAATCTAATTTTCAATGAAATGGGAAAAGAAAGATTGACCGGTATACTGCACGCAATTGTGTTTTTGAGAAGATGTTTTGAGAGGTGAAGCAGGGTGAGGTTCGGTTCAGATGCACCGACAGCAGATTGATTCGTGGGATGGTTTAGCGAGGTCAGTCTGAAACTACAGTGACATAAACCTCGTGGGCGTCTGGATCTGCCTTCGCTAAGGGAGGTACAGCGTACTGCCTCAGTGCGCACGCGCATATCTTTAGGCTAAGCAGTGGAACCGAGACGCTGCCTGGAGACCCACTTGAGTCTAACAGCAGCTCCTTTTACAGAAGAACATTTGACTCCTTGGATACCCGTAGCAACGATCACACTACGTGTATTTATGCCCATAGTGCCCATGTAATTTTTATATGAGTCTGGTACCGGAATGGACATTACAGGGCGGCGACTGGACCACTGGAACTGTGGTCAACTTCGTTGGCGAGATCTCAGGCACGCAAGAAAAGGCTGTTTCATCACTTGAACGTTGACAAAGAATGATAAGACGTGGAATGCCCAAACTTGGGTAATCAGTCAACAAGAAGATATTTGTTTGTAAACGGAATCTAGTAAATTTGCGCCATTAATATCTGGTAAATAAAATTGGGTTCTGCTGTGCGTCTTAAAAGTAAGCCGCTGCCCTGACCCTCCATTGCTGACCCTGCATCACAATATACATAAGGTATGCACAAGAATTCCCTTTAAATCATTCAAATTAGAGCTTTTTCGAAGCATCTACAGGGTATACTTGCCAACAAAATTTCATGTCAAATTTATTCTAGCCGCTTCCTTTCCACTTCGCCAAGCATCGTCAAAAATCACATTTGTGTGTGCGCCCTATGTCATCGCAGCATCAAGAATCCGCACCAAAACAAAGCGGCGCCGGAACTCTCCATTCTAGCTTGGCGCACAAAATTTCATGAACATCACTTCTTTGTTTGTCGTCCATCAGTATCAGCAGCAACACGGCTTGTTGGAAACAGAGAGAACGATTTGGGGCCAGGATGCTCTGACAAAGGCAGTGCTGGAACGAGATCCGCTTCGGAACACCCTCCCGAGTTTCCAAGGACAGCTGAAAGTTAAAATCATGGACTCCAACGCTCCAGCTGGTTATACTGTAAGTGATCAATCAAAGCCGCCACGATTGTAAGTGTGAACCTCACACTTCTCAGACCCTACAGGACTATTCCCCATTGTCAGCCGGCCAACGTGGAGAAGTCAGACCGAATCATTTCGAACTCGATTTAATCGGTCAATTCACCGGTATCTGCAGGCATTCAGAGAATACTGAAGCGGTAGGTGACGTCAACATCGCCGGTAATGCTTCAGGCATGAGAAATACCCCGACGACTGAGGCAAGTTCTCTCACTGGACCTCCAGTTGTGGATGGAAGCACGAACATGAGGGAAACTCCAAGGGTAAGAGGACATCGCAATGCTCTTGCGTGGCGAATCGGGGCAGAGCTGTGTCTCGAATATTTTCCAGCGGATGCAGCACCGAATCATTTCGTTGCGCCAGCAACGCAGAGTACTTCCTGGTTCAGCGGTTTCGCAAATGGGCACCACCAAAATTACGCGAACTATCAACAACCAGTAATGGAATACCATCATCCATACTACTACCAGGCTACCACACAGCCCTTTTCGAATTCAGTGTTCAATCGGCAACTTATACAGGAACTCGATATACGAGAACGTCATCTCCACGAAGTCCAGCTTGACAATCATAATCTTCGTGGACAGATCGAACACCTAAGCAACGGTGTGGCGGCCGATACAGCCACCAATGAAGAGCTACGCCATTCTTTTCGACAAGTTACCGCTGAGAAGGACGCCCTGGAAGGTGATAATCGCGAGATGAAGAGGCAAATAGAAGAGCTTACAGCCGAAAAGAACAGGCTTGAATTTTCTCTCCAGCAGAGTGGACGAGCGGCTGAAATGGAAATACTCAAGACAGATCTTCGACAGAAGGAAAACTACATCGAAAGACGAGAGTTAATTCACAGTCAACGGGAGCAAGAGATCAGAAATCTAACAGCTGCCAATACCGAACAACAGAAAAATATCTACAACTTGAAAAGGCACATTGAGGCTGCAGTTGGCTTCTACAACAGTGTCATCATGGGTTCATACTGCGCGAAGCCCGCGTCCTGTCAGGAGTGCACTAAGAAGAGTGACAAGGTAAATGCCTTACAAAGGCAAATCGATGCTAGGGCCCACGATTATTTAAGAGATCTCGAGAATCTGAGAAGGTACTACGAGGATTACAGCAATGGCATAGCACGCTGCTGGATCAAACAGCAAGAGGAAATCGATGCGCTGATGGAGACAAACAAGGACGTCACTACAGCTATAGGTATCACTATGCAAGGAGCGAAGGAAGAGAAAGACAGGCACAAGTCGAAAGAGGAGAGATTCGAAGCTGACATCAGCAATCTACTGGTCAACTTGCAAAACACTTCCACAGCGCTGGTTGTTGCCACGAGTAACATCCGAGCCAAGGAACAGGAAGTCGACGAACTCACGGCGAAGCTTAAAAAGAAGCCCAAGGAAAATGAATCTCGAACCAAGCGCCAGGCTCGCTTGCAGGCCACGGAGCTGAACCAAAAGCTCAGCAAGGAACTTGAAGCTGAGAAGGACAAGTCTCAGGCTGCGGAATTGGAGAAAATCGAGTGGCAACCGAATTATCAAGAGTTGACTGCCAAGGAATTCAGCGCGGGGAAGGGGACTTATCTACGGAACATGGGGATGTTTTTCATTTTCGTTGTCGTCTTTTTTACGACTTACATGTATCTACTGCCTGTAGGTACGGCTATAATGGGGTCTTCTTCGATCTAGTCGTGCAGCCTTTTTTCATTTTGGCATCAAGCCTGAAGTTGTACTTAGCTGGTTCAGATAGAAATACAACTAAGTTTTGACTGCAAATTTCTCACATTCATCTCATTCCGAAAAACTGAAAAGATACTCGACTGTCACATGACCTGGAAGCTACTAATTTCTTTAGCTAGAAGACCTATCTACCGTTTACATTTGATCAGGGGCCTAATTTTTAGCTCGCGACACCTAGAGTAGTCAGTCAAAATATTTAGTTTTGTGATCCACAATTGGGTTTGCAGTTCAGATCAAAAGTGTCCATATATTTAAGCAAAGGCACTCTCTCTTCCCCCAATTTCCTCAGCATCCACCACCACGAGAAAAAAAAAAAAATCCAATACCGCCTCATCAGTATGCGAACTTTGACAATGGAGAAAAGAGCAGAGATGATACGAGATCTCGTGTCCGCTTCCCAGCGTACACGAGCTGATCCGTCGAGCTCATTACCACAAAAGCCAGTCGCCGCCAACGACACCGATACAAAGTCACAAAATACGAAGAAGAAGAAGAAGAAGACAACAAAACATGCCAACCCTTCCACCACTTCACAAGCCGTCATCCCAGCCAAGAAACGCAACATCCTCACTGAAGCCAACGAAATATGCTCCCTACAACTGCAACTCACCAAGAAAACACTCGAACACGACGACCTTAAAAAGTCATTCGACACAGAGATCGCCAAATTCCAGTCCAAGCACCAAGCTGAACTCGACGCCAAAAAAGCCGAAATGGAAGCCAAGAAAGCCGCTCATAGCGGAACACGACGACAATTGGCATTGACAGAAGCTGCACTAGAGAAGTCCGCGCAGCTTGTTGTAGACTTGGATGCTCTCTGTCAGACTTTGAATAAGAGGATGGCGACGAGGCAGGAAGAGAAGCTGAAGAATATCAATTTCGAACTGCAGGAGAAGAGGAAGATGGTGGAGAGGGAACTTAAGAGGGAGAGGAAGGTCACTTTGTTTCTGCTTTTTGTGGTGGCTGTTGCGGTGGGCTTGATGCTTTGGATGTATAGTTCTTGTTCAAGTGTGTTTTGATCTTTGATATGGGTTGGGAGTTCTGGTAAACGCTGTTCTCACAATAAATTGATCGTCGTTTGCGCGATGGAACGATTACCTTTCCCTTGCTTGTCTCTGTAGTCTCTTCTCTCCCCATCCAGTAGGAGCTTGTGCTAATCCGTACGGATTCTCCTAGTGATGCAGTAGAGTCTGAAAACATGGTCAACAGACGTGCGGTGATGATTAATTATTAGTTGCATAGAATTTCCTGTTGTTGAATGACGAATCACAATATCTACCTCGTCAATGGCGAAGTAGTCAGGGATAATCTCGAACTCCAAGTTATTCGCATCCTCTAGAGATGCGATCGGTGAATCAAAAGAGTAAGCTGTGCCCTTTGGTGCCGCAGTGATCTCATGGAATTCTCCATTTGAGCTTTGGACTGTTTCGATCGCCCTTTCACAACGTTGGTAGAAATGTCCTGGTAACCCATGCGCTTTCTCGCACGTTCTAGTATGACAAGAGCGTTTTGACCTCGATGGAATACCCTCACCGCGAATGGGCACGTTGAGTAGATGTGAATCCACATCACCTCCCGTTCTTCACAAGAAATTATTATAGTATCTAGGATGGAGAAGGGGTAGCATACAGTACATAGGAACGATGCAATCCCCACTGGTGACAACCTCCGGAGCGAATGAATCCTTGAATTGAAATGAGCAGCTGGATAGATCGTGAATCGGCCGGATCCTGGCGGTGGTATGGACATGTCTTTGCTATCGCGGCGGAAGCTGCGATGAAAAGTGATTTCAAGTTTCCCCAAATACTTCTTACCGTTTTCCTATTCAAATCGGAGCGTGTCACAGGCACCTGCAGATATGCCGGGCGTTTTCTTCAAGAGTCCTCAAATGAACCTGGCATTTTCTCGCCCTTGGCTCTCTTGTGCCATATTGTCTGTAGAATGAATGTCGTTGAACTGGTATGGCTGCCGAATGAGCTGAAAGACAGGTGGGATGGTAGACTCGAAGGTGAGTCTGCGGACCTGGGGGATCGTTTTCCGGCGGGCAGATCGTGGCTTGAACGGTGAGGGTAGTGTGGCAAACCTCTTGCAGAAGGAATCGCGATCGCTGAGTGCGAGAAAAAGCGTTGTCGTGCAGATGGTGATCAAAAATCAGAGCTGCTGGCGCGTTCGAGGAGAAGAAGTCGCGTCCAATTCGAGATGTGGAGAAAAATATTGGCGTCAACAGCTTAACCGAGACTGCTGTCCACGTGGTGAATCCTTTTTTTTACCGCCTCTTATTCTTAACCTCCTCCCTAAGCTATGTTGAAATCTATTGGCAAAGAAAACTGAACATCTTTTAGGGTTAGTGGAGTTTTAGATTGACTAATCAGGGCTTTATAGAGTATTAAGTAGTCTCAGCGAAGGCATGAGGTGTAACAGTAAACAAACCTGGACAGAGAATGATGAATAGCGATAGGGACTGCACTGACATTACTAGGAATGAAGTCATGTATAGTTATATCATGCTATGCCATCAATGTATTTTCTCAGACTCAAAGGAGGTGTTATATATCCTATTGTCTCTTCAACATCTGGAAGCTTGACGACGCCCAACGGGCGCGTGAGACATCAACTCACAGCCTAACGTCATCCAGCGTTTGTCAAGCATCTAGCAGTGTAGCTTCTCTGGCATATTAAATTTCCAGGTATCTCATCAAACTTATGTTGTGGAATGGATTTATGTCTCATGTGCAGGTATTTGCAAACAGTGGTAATATGCATCATCTTCCAGTGAAAGGTAACCACAACCAGAACCACCCAGCCAGTATTGAAGGTCAGAGTATCAGCTTGATGAACGCTCATTGGGTTTATTGTCTTTCTTCAAGCCAAAGGTAAAGAACCGGCTCTTAAGTTTGATTGTCTTTATTACCGCTTAGCTCTTCCGCTCAACGAGGGTGGAGGTAGGAGGGTGAGCTGGGAGTTCTTCACAAAGTCTTGCTTGTATCAAGTACTAGGGTTGAGGGAAAATTCCGTTCTGTAGCTGGCTAAAGAAAGGTCTTGCTTTGAGTTCGTGGTGGCGTAGCTTTAACAACACACAACGCAAGGAATGCAGCTGAGCCTGGCGTCACGTGGGCAATGCTGGGAGCCGAGAATTGCGCAGCTGTGCGTTTATCCCTGTAGATTGCTCAGCCTCAGCTTCATTCCCTTGATCGCAGCCCCGATCAATCTTGCTTTCGCAAATACGTGGACTGTTCTGGTACTGCATCTTTGGTATCCGAAGACATTGAATACTCAAGCTTGCGATTTCGGGAATTGCGACGACCTATCCTATCATTCCCATACACTGGCCTTGGAATATCTGCATTAATCGGCAATAGGGAAAGCCCGTCGAAGCCGTAGTCAAGAAAGCCCGATATACATCACTTGAGGGTAAGCGATCCGTATATTGAAGCTGCGTCGGAACATGCTGATGTTTCTAAAGGTCGCTACCAATCGAGTACCAAGAGGCTCGATCCGTTCACAGGCGCGACTCCCAAATTCTAGGCATAAATCTTATGCTCAACCTCGGCACCAGTCCACCAAGAAGCCTAGTATCTGAAGCGACCGATTACAGTTTATCAGGGACAGCAATCGAAGCATAGTCGCTGCTAAATGCCGGAACTGGCGTCTCCACCTTATGTGATGGCTCAATCACCAAAACATGGCAAACAGCCAGGAAATGGAGCCGTGGGCTCGAACATCGTTCGTGGTGGTGTGCCTTCGATTATCGGAGTCTCTCAGTCAAAAGGACCTCCCCTTCCTGAGCTATCCTTACCTGCAAATTTATCAATTCTAAGAACATCAACCCTGCAGCAACCAGCAAACGACGGAACTATCTTATATGGAGTGCAAGCCAGCCAACGTCCCGGCCTATTTGAGGCAGATGCTACATATCGTCATGACCTCAAAGTGAGGCTTGAAATATCCGGTGATCTCGATACTATGGCTCAAAATTGGTCCGAGGAGGAGTGGGAGGCTCGACGACGCCTTGTACTATTTAGGCGATCACAGTCAAAGAACACGATCACAACAACTTTCCAACCTATTTCAGAAGACGACCGGCCCCCGAACAGCGTGTGTATTAGTTGCATATACTGGGAAGAGAAGAACGATTGTTTTGTGACCAATGTAGACGTATTGTTTTTGCTGGAGCAGTTGGTTGCAGTCCGATTCACTGTCGAGGAGAAGAATCGAATACGGAGGAACTTGGAGGGCTTCCGTCCCTTAACAGCTTCTAAAGGTAGCCCGGAGAGCGAAGAATTTTTCAAGATCATCATGGCTTTTCCCTCTCCCAAGCCACGCAACATCGAGAAGGACATTAAAGTATTTCCCTGGAAAGACTTGGCGTCTGCATTAAAGAGAATCGTTGGCAAATACGTTAGCAATTTTCCTTGATATCCGGGCACTGCTGATCTCGTCGTAGTCTGCAAGCCATCCATCTACCTTGCCACTTGGCCAAAGCCTATTGAAACCAGACACATCAACCGGATACAGCATTGGAGGGCCATCTACAAGATTGTCATATCCGAGTGATCGAGATAGTCCAGCATTTCCACAGTCAATTGCAGAGCTACCAGCATCGGTAGCACATAATTCCATGAAGTTTCCAAATGCATGCTCCGTAAGTCTTTCGGGAAATCTGGTGTTCATTGTTAATATGTACCAGCCTTCAGGGCCAGAAAAGGATCCTGTGTCTTTCAATCATCCGGCGACGCAAACCCCAAATGGCAGGCGAAATTCGAGTAATATTTCATCACAAGTTTTCTGTGACTCGTTGTCATCCGCCGCTCAGCACGACACGCGAAAGTTGTCTCCAAGACCACGTTCAGATATCTCTCTTGGAGACGATACTCCATCATCCATCTCTGAAGATGATACCGACTGGGGTGAGGATGATATTAGAGATAGTCCTCAGTCCTCCCGTCTCTATAACTTCTTGAAAGATGGCGATCTTGATCGAGGAGAAGTCAGAAGAATCATAGTGACACCTAAATTATCACCGTTCAAGAATCAGTTGGTTGATCATATGATGGAGGAATTCTGGCTAATCTTCAACAAAGAAAACGAGATCAAATAGTAAGTCCAGGAACCGACATATAAAGTGTCGACGCATTCTGCCAAACTTGTCTTGCTGACCAACATCTGCAGCGCGAGCAAGTCCGATACAGGGTCGACGATATGTCTAGATGGCCCTATGAATATGGCTACTGATGGTGATGGCCAGTGTTCAAGTGCTCCAGGACAAGTTTCTCATGGCCAGGTTGTCGATGTAACCAGCGTAACGAGCAGGAAATTCGGAGGGAAACATCAAAGAGATGAACAAGATGAGAACGCTCAAGATAATGGTGACGGAAGAAGCCCGAAAAGACCTAGAGCACTTCTTACCCCACCTCGAAGTGATCATGACAGCACTAAGTTTGCGTGCCCTTATCGAAAGCGGGACCCCCGAAAATATTGTGTCCAAAGTTGGCGAACATGTGCCTTAACAGCACTAGACACTGTGGCTCGTGTGAAGTATGTGATTTGTATTTGCTAGAAGATGGCTTGCTAATTATAAGAAGAGGACATTTGTATAGGCATCATCGCATATTTCCTTGCCAACGATGCAATGTGCTTTTCAAGGACGCAGATGCCGTAGAAATGCACCTGAAAGAACCAAAAGGTTGCGACTCCAGTGACTGTACACAAGCAGATGGTGTCACACCCCAAGTGTATGAGAAGCTACGGAGCAAGAAGAAGACGCAGCGAGATCAAACGGAGGAGGATAGATGGAGAGAGATATACAAGCTGTTATTCCCGAAAGAGATGATTCCCAGTCCTTGTGAGTTTCTCTATTCGTTAACCGAAAGCCGTTAAGACACTCCGATCTACCATATTTTACTCGTCATCATTCGACTCCTGGGGTCTGATAAACGTCGTAGACTTCGAAGTGGTCCAAGAAGACCTGACATTATCACCCAATTCGAGACAGCTTGCAGACTACGAAGAATACTGCCGTCGTCAATTACCGCGAGAATTTCAAGCGGCTCTTGAGGAGATTGTGAACAACGAATCACAGCCAATAGAAGACAGTATACGAAGCCAGCTAACGAGCATTATCAAAGATTGCCAAGATAGGATCTTCTTACGGTACCGGTCAAGTGTGGAGGAGAGAGCTGTTACACCTTCGATAAACGAATGCAGCTCGATTGCTTCACTGCAGGACTCATCTGGACTTCGCACTGCTGTCATAGCAGCGCCTGAAATGAGGTGTATAGATCCCACCCTATCAACGCTTCAATTCTCTTCGGAACTACCAGAGCACGCGTCGAATGCTCCGGAGAGTGTTCAGGTATCTAACTCTGGCGACAATAGCAACACTCCCAGCCTGGATCTGAGTTCGTCCTTGTTGGGTCCTATCACTAGGACCAATCTCCCTTTTTCGGATTATCATTCTCACGGTGGATTTCAATCTCCAACAGACCTTCAACAATCTATACCTAGCATAGAAAATGAGGACCATAGTTGGACTCTCCTAGAGTACCCTTTCGAAGGTCCTTGGACCGGTTTCGAACCAGGACTCGAGGAAACAGATGATTTTGCGTTGCACTTTTGAGCAAAGGTATTCCTTCTGATGCCTTGCAACTTCGTCTGAAGTTTCATCGCAGGGAGTTGAAAACTGCTCGCAATATGAGCGACAGATAAGTTGACTTGACATCTCATCAATATCCAGTAAATGATCACAGCGATAACCCCCACTTTGCCAGGCGAGACTTCGAACCGCCAAGAGGTTTTCATGTCGAAGGGAAACATTCGTCAACACTCGCTAAAATTCGTCATCGAAACACCCATCAGATATTAACCAGAATCCCAGCCCGTTCATTCTGGATCCACAAGTACAAGTTGCCCGATAGATCTCGCTACACTGCAAGCAAATCACTCTCAACTGCTTGATAGCACATCAAGAAGGTGGATTTCTGCAGAGAATCGATGGTGCAACACTGATCAGAAGCACGAGGTTTCAATCTATGGCTCGCTTCTGACGCCTCTTCGAGCTCTGTCCTATCACAATTTGTAGATGCGGAGACTTTCGGAAATTTGTAGTCTCGGACCCTTTTCCACGCGACGAGAAGTGGAATACATGGTAGAAGTTTCGGGAATCCAGCGGCGCCAAGATATATGGCTGATTTCTTATTGTTCTGTGTACATCAAGTCTGGTCCAGCCCTGCATACTTATACCTGAGCTGTATTCCACTCTACACTTCAAAGCAGCCTCTCGACACTTTTAATTCACATCAAGATGCACGCCCAACGTGAAGGCCGTGCCCCATGGCACTGGTACGCAAAAGATGACAGTCCAGAGGAGAGGAGGCTCATCCAGAAGCTTGATCTTCTTATTGTGCCATACGCTGTCGTCGCTTACTGGATTAAGTATATCAACCAATCCAAATTGAGTAAGAATCTTGTTCCAGACATCTCCCTCACTCTCACATCGAAAAGTACTAATGAATAATAGACAATGACTACGTCTCAGGCATGCAAGAAGATCTTGGGTTCCACAAAAATCAACTTGTCAACCTGCAATCGATGTACGTAGCTGGAGCAGTGATCGGTCAACTACCTTTTACGTTTCTCTTTCCGATGTTTCCTATGAACTGGACGATCCCTGCCCTCGAGCTCGGATGGGGCATCTTCACGCTGTTGCAGTATCGGACCCAAGGATTTGGGGAGCTGATGGCTTATCGTTTCTTCGTTGGAATTTTCGAGGTATGTTCTCGAATTTAAGGTTGTCCTGGAAAAAATGTACTGATTACCCGACTCAAGGCTGCATTCTTCCCTGGTGTGCATTATGTACTCGGAGCCTGGTATAGAGGCGATGAACTAGGACGAAGAGGAGGTGTGTTCTACGTCGGCCAGATGCTTGGAACGCTCACGGCCGGCATGATCCAAAGTGGTGCCACCAAAAACCTGGAGGGAGTCCGTGGTTTGGCTGGCTGGAGGTTTGTAACCTGTTCATTTCGAACTTCGGAGGCCAAGTTCTAACTATATACCTAGATGGATGTTCATAATCTCCGCTCTCATGACCTTCCCAGTCGCCATAGCTGGTATCTTCGTCTGGCCCGGCACCCCCGCCAAACCTAACAAGCTCTTCCTCTCGGAGCGAGAACTCTCCCTCGCCATATCCCGGCTCCAAAAGTCCAAAGCTGACGTCGACGAACGCATCAAGAAAACCCGTCTTCAACTTCTCAAGCAGATCTTCACAGATTGGAAAGTCTACATGCTGACCTTCTGGGCGGTTCTATTTTGGAACGCGGGGTCAACTTCCTACGGTGGTTACCTACTGTGGTTGAAATCACTGCACCGATTCTCGACGCCGAAGGTCACACAACTTGGCACGACTGCACCTGCGCTGGGAATACTTTATGTGCTGTTTGTAAACTTCTCGTCGGATTTGATTTGGGGACCCAGTGGTGCGATTACGTTCGCACATACTTGGCATTTCATCGCTATGGTCATCCTCGCCGTCTGGGACGTGCCTGAATCTGCGAAATGGTTTGCTTTCAATAGTACGTACACCCAAGTCGCTATGTCTTCGGTCTTGTATGGATGGTCAAACGATATTCTGCGCCACGATAGCACGCAGCGTAGCATTATCATCGTCTTCATGAATCTGTTTGCGCAGAGCACGACTGCATGGACTGGCATCCTGGTGTTTCCTACTGTGGAGGCGCCGAGATTCTTGAAAGGGTTCTCGTTCTGCGCGACGAACAGTCTGGTGTTGATAGCCTTTACGTGGTTGGTTGTTAGGCCATTGTCGAGGAGAGAGGAGAGAAAGTTATTGGCTGCTGGGAGTGAGGACGGGATTCAAAGTGAGCGGAGCGTGGAAGAGGTCGCGGAGAGTGTCTCGGTGACCTCGAAGAAGCTGTGAGAGAGCGTAGGACGATTAGAATGAACTTCAGAGGTCTGCGGCTTGGGCTCGTATGGAGAGATGAGAGAAATGCAATATACTGATGGAAGGTGGATTTGTTGACGGTGGAAAAATTCGAGTGCCCCTCTCAATCAAAACAGCAAATTGATTTTCCGGCAATTATGTCTTTTCCAGAATCTCACTTTGCCACTAATCGCCTACGAAGACATTTTTCTATGGCATGTTCTAGCACATGCCAAGTTTCTACAAATCTCTACTCCGACTTTCTTTCCACGCTCGAGGCGATCATGGCTCCTCAACTACCCCATCTCGCTTTACGAAGCCCCTACCAAATACCTTTCTCTCCTCAAAGACCCTGACATCATCATCAGCAAACATCTCACCTTTTCTCTCAGATTTAATCCTAAGTCTCCGAATCCTCCTGACATCCCACTCAACATTCCTTGTTAACCACCACGTCCACACATTAGCGAGCCAACCAGCTCCGATAGCAGCAGCGCAGATTGCGAACAGGACTTTATACCCATTGTGCGCATACCGGGACTGGAAAAGTTGCGGGCCAATAACGCCACCGACTTGTCCAACGCAGGACTGAAAAGCAAGTGTGAAGGCCGTGCCTGTCGTGCCGGTGAGTGTGGATGATCGCCCTTTATAGTGTCAGCTTCAGTTCGCAACTGATGTAGGATGATATTCACAAGCCCAGAACGGAATGAAGTACACCGAATAGAACATCGCCCCGAACACACAAGCAATGTAGACTGCATACTTGTCTCTCGTCGCTGCAAGCGTAACGAAGAACACCAATGCCCCACCGCAGATCCACATCACGAACGTCGGTCTCGTAACAAATGCTCTCTTCAAGAACCAACCCGCGAATATAATCGCCAAGACTGAAGCAGCAGCCGGTGGGATGTTTAACAGTTGGTTTCTTGGCAGATCTGCAAATCCTAGACTCGTTGGCACGGTCAGGAGCTGCCAGCTGAGGCCATACCCGCCGAAATTAAGTAGGATCTGAGACAACATGAACGAGTAGGTACGCGGATTGAGTAGAGAGGCGATGATTTCCTTCCTGCTGAAAGCTGCATCTTCCGTCTTCGGCGCATTCTCTGAAAGTCGCACTTCGAGGTATTCTTGTTCGCGAGGCGTCAACCATTTATTGCTTCGCGGACTCTTCGGGTAATCTGGCAGAACAGCAAAGACCACGAACGAGAACAAAATCGTCACGATACCTTCGAGAAGATACACCCATTGCCAAGCACTCATACCGCCAAGTCCATCCATATAAGGGATTCCGTAGGCGAGAACCGAGCCTACGATGCCGGAGCAGTTCTGAAAGCCGAACATCCACATGATGGGCTTTCCCATCTCGTCGCTTCGATACCATGAGCAGAGTTGTGCCGCAATTCCTGGGAACATTCCTGCTTCCATCACACCTAGGAAGAATCGGGCCGTGTAGAGACCGTGCTTGTCTTTTACGGCGGCGTGGCAGGCCAGTACGATGCCCCACCAGAGCATGATGCGACATTGCCAATTGCGGGGTGAAAATTTCTTTAGAAGAAGATTGCTAGGGACTTCGAAGACGATGTATGCGATCTGTTGACTGTCAGTGAGAACAGGAGCAGCGAATGCACAGAATTGGAGAGAGATGGAGGAGTAAAGCAGAAGGTGGGGAGGTCGCAAACACTTACGAAATATATCGATTGAACCCAGTTGTACTCGTCGGCGGTCAACTTCAATTGAGTCATAATGTTTGTAGGTTTTCCAACCTGAAGTACTTTCACAGCGGCGGCATTTGTATAATCGATCTGTCTATCTGGTCAGTCCAACCATTTGATCAAGGATCTGTCACCACTTACATTCTTGATGATATACATCAAACCGATCAACCAAAGAAATCAATAATCGACCTTTCTTCTGATGGCTTTATCCTCTTCAGGACTGAAAGTCGACAAGAAAGCTCTTCGCTCAGCTTCTGCCTCACTGTGAATACTGTTTGATCCCGAGTCTGGAACTTCAACCTTCGCTGAGACCTCCTCGGTCTTAGGGAAGTCCTCAGCCATTTCAAAAGAATCTAGACAAAAGATAATCTAGAACTGAATTCTGGTTTGATTACTTGGAAACCCGTCGGAAGATCGTCAAGTGATTCCAGCTCTCCAACAAAGCGCGATCGGGCTATTTATGCCAAAAATGTGGTTTTTCATGTCAAATCTTGCGACCCGCTTCAAGATCTACATCACTCGTTCGTACCAAGTATTTGGCATCCCACTTATGCAGGGACGTTGATGTTTGGATATGCCCAGACGATATCTCGATGGTGCTCAAAATCGGCTAAGAGCACGCAATAGCGGGCAGCGTCAGCAACATCGTGCGGAAGTCGGCACGCCTTGAAATTGAACGATGGTGGAATGAGATGGCAGTATAAAACAATGTTTTGGTACCACTTCGCGGTCACTCTGTTTTGGACCTTGAAGTAAATTGCATTTGTTGTGCAAAGATATTATTTCAAGATGCCGAAACGAACGGCTCGCTCCTAAGATGCGGCCGCCTCGCCTCAGCCTAAGCGGCATCAGACTTCCGCGCCCATCAAGAATGGGACATTGAATGGTGTAAAGTCATCTCCAGCAGCACAGCATAACAAAAGTGAAAATGCAGAAAAGACAGGGAGTAAGAATGTACAGCCCAAGAAACAAATTCTACTCAATGCATTCGACATGTCGACTGTAGGCCATTTGAGTCCTGGGCAATGGAAGGTCTGTGATTTACTCTCTTTTGATGGGTTTATACGAGGAAGATTCATATCATCGAGATGGATTCCCGTTTTGAACTGACANAATGACTAGAACCCCGAAGATCGTTCGGCAACAAAACGTGACCTGAAATACTGGATCGATCTCGCCAAGATCCTTGAGCGCGGGAACATCAACGCCCTATTCCTGGCTGATACCTAGGGTGGATATGATACATATGAAGGGAGTCTTGACAACTGCATTCTAAGGGCTGCGCAGTGGCCCGTAACTGACCCGACTATCGTAAGTCATGCGTTCGGATTCGGGTTGACGAACTTGATGCTGATGACTTATAGCCGATCAGTGCAATGGCAGCTGGTGAGTTGGCTGAGAACAACGATTGCATCTGAGAATTGTTCGACTGATTTCTTGCTAGTAACAAAGAACCTAGCATTCGGGATCACAGCCAGCACGACCTTCGAACCGCCATTCCTCCTCGCTAAACGTCTCTCAACACTCGACCACCTGACCAATGGACGCATCGGATGGTACGTCACCCTTATCCCATTTTCGTCTGCATCCTGTTTCTTTGTGACCATACTAAAGAACTACCAGGAATATTGTGACATCCTGGAAGAAAGCGGCTTTCAAAGCCATCGGAATCGATTCACCAATCGAGCACGACGAGCGATACCGCCAAGCAGACGAGTATCTCCGAGTGTTGTACAAGCTCTGGGAAGGTTCTTGGAGTCGCGACGCTCTTGTTGAAGATAAAAGAATGATGTTTACATCGACCCAGATCTCGTGAGAACTATCAACCACCATGGAAAGTACCATAATTTGGGGAGTCGACATATCGTGGATCCGTCACCGCAACGGACCCCATTTTTGTTCCAGGCAGGGACTTCAGCGTAAGTTGATCTTGTCTATCTTCTTGAACACCGTAGTTGCTCTCACTCAAGCTCGAGGGGATAGTAAGACCCAAGAGTAAATGCTGACAAGATCGCCACTTTAGCGCTGGTTCAGAATTTGCCCCCAAGCACGCCGAAGCAATCTTCGTAACCGGCCACTCCCCTTCGGTTCTTGCCCCCAAAATAGCAAAGATTCGAGCCCTGGCCGCCTCTCAAGGCCGTGACCCCAAATCTATCAAGTTCTTCTGCACGTTCACACCGATCGTTGGTCGCACCGACGCCGAAGCCTACGAGAAGCTAGCCACATACAAGAAATATGCATCTACGATTGGCGGACTCGTGCTTGTCAGCGGGTGGATGGGCATCGACTTCTCGAAATTAGAGATAGGGAAGAAGATTACGGAAGAAGACTCCAAAGAAGCGCATAAAGTGACAAGTGCGCTGAGTGCTTTCACGACAATTAGTAAAGACGTGCCAGAGTGGACGCTTGAAGTTGTGGCGGAGGTTGCGTCGATTGGTGGGCTAGGGCCGGTGGGTGTTGGATCGCCTAGTACGGTTGCTGATGAGCTTGAGCGATGGGTCAGGGAGGCAGATGTGGATGGTTTTAATCTTGTTTATGTGACTAGTCCTGGTACTTTCGAAGATGTAGTTGATCTGCTAGTTCCCGAACTCAGAAGGAGGGGTCTCTATCCTCAGGCTCCGGAAGAGGATGCAGTGCCGTTGACGGCGAGAGAGAAGGTGTATGGTGCTGGACAGAAGGAGCTGAGGAGTTATCATACGGGGAGCAAATATAAGTACGAAGTCTATGTTGAGGACGAGCCGTATGTTAAGGAGAAAGAAGAAAAAGAGAGAAGGGAGCAGCCGGTCCCGCTGGGTCCTTGAGAGGTCGATTGCGTTCGTGCTTGGGGAAGATATTCATTGGGATTACAGGGATGAAAAGTCGCTGAGGTTTCGGAATGAATTCCACTCTCATTCAATGAGAGAATTGTGATGACCATGTGCCACTCCGTGCACTTATTCTACCTCGAGTCTCGCTTACCTCGGTCTCGCTAGTCGTCGCCAAACAAATAGCGAAAAATACTCAAGTGGCACATACCTATCCTATCGCCTCTATGAACATATCGAAAGTCTGCTAGGATCAAAAAAGATTCGACCCGAACCTATGCAGTGAATAACGAAGTGAGTGGGTATATGTAATAGCAAAACCCACGGACCAATCGCGATGAGGCGGACGAATCCGACCGATAAGCGACTAGTCTGATGGAAACCATAAGCTAGTTATGATTTTGAAGAGACATCACCGTGACGTAGAACGTGGGTGCTTGTACATGGTATCAAGTATTCTTATTTCGCTACATAAAGTAGCTAGCTAGATGCAATCTTTTCTTCGAGATCGTCTGAGAGTGAATGAGGTCGAGGATTTACTTTTTACCTTCACCTTCACATTTGCACAAGCAACATGCCCTCAAGCAAAACCTTCAGGACGGCTCTCACATCCCTGATAAAGAGCCTATCATTTCTGCTAACCATCACTCCGCCCGTATGGTTCAACTGATGATTTAGGTATTTTGATATTTTTGTATGGAATACGAATTCCATCCAAATTGAACACCTCAATGTGTGACACCTTTCATGTAGCGATCCGCACATATCTCTCAACCCGATGCAATTCTCCCATAGTCTGAGTGACGGGTTTGCAGTCCGTTTTCTTCTATTTTCAATCTAAGTAACATCTACTTTACAGCAAGACCAGCAATCTCTCCTTCCAACTTCTCCATCTCATCTCTCATCTCCGTCAACCTCTGCTGCTTAGCCTCAAGCTGATCAACATCCGCAGCACCAACAGCCTCACCTCCCACCACCTTCTCCTCCCCCCTCTTGACCTCATCCCTCATCATTGGGAAAGCCAAAACCTCCTTAATCGAATAATTATTCGTCAAAAACATCAATAATCTATCCAACCCAATACCACAACCACCCGTAGGCGGCAAACCCAACTCCAACGCCTTCATAAACCCCTCATCCACCACCCCCTGCGCCTCATCATCACCCTGGTCCTTCTGCCTCGCCTGTTCCATGAAACGCTCACGCTGCTCGAATGGATCATTCAATTCAGTAAACAGATTGCATATCTCGCGCTTGCACACGAACGCTTCTGCGCGCTCTGTCAAACCTGGATGGCTGGGATGTCCCTTGGAGAGAGGGGAGAGGATGACGGGATGGTGGATGATGTATGTTGAGTTGATGCATGTCGATTCGATGAATTCGCCGACGAGCTTATCTAGCATTCGTGCATTGGTTTGAGGTGGTGAGCAAACGATATTGTGCTTCTCGAGCAGACCCAGGAGAAAGTCCCTCGTCTCGTCGGTGTGCAGTTGTTGACTATCCGGGAAGCGAACACCAGTCGCTTCTTCCAGAGCGGGGATCATCTCGATGCGCTTCCATGGCGTGGTCCAGTCCACTTGATGAGTTTCGCCGGTTTGAGTGGTGTAGCTGGTAATGTGAGAACCAGTCACTGTCTTGACGAGTCCAAATACCATCCCTTCGGTGAGCGTCATCATGTCTTGATAATTGGCATCCGCTTGGTAGAATTCGCACGTGGTGAACTCGGGACTGTGCGTCAAGTCGATATCCTCATTCCTAAAGACTCGTCCAATTTCAAAGACGCGATCGAGACCTCCAACGACGAGCTGCTTGATGGGAAGTTCAGGGGCGATGCGGAGGAAGAGATCACGCTTCAAGTCGTTATGATATGTTATGAATGGCTTGGCGGACGCACCACCAGCGATCTGATTGAGGATTGGTGTTTCAACGCTGATGTATCCTCGCGAGCTCAGAAAGTTGGTGATGAAGAAATTGGTCTGGTGGCGGGCGCGAAACATGTCCCGGGTGGAGCGGTTGGCAATCAAGTCCAAAGCACGATTCCGATGTCGTTGCTCAGCATCGGTAAAGCCTGTGTCCTTGGGTATCATCCACAATGATGGTGCGAGGAGGATGGTTTGGCTAGCGAAGATGGAAAACTCGCCAACGGGACGACCACGAGGTGCTGTTCGTCCTGGGTGACCTATGATGCCGATGATGTCGCCGCGGCCGAGGTGCTCGTGCTGTCGCAAATATGGTTCCATATCATCTCCTTTGGCTTGAGAGACAATTTGAATTTGCTCCTCTCCATTTTGGATCACGTAGAACCGCAGACGCTCGCCGGCTGAGCGGATAAATATAATCCTTCCGCGAAGCTTGACCTCGACTGAAGTATCTTGCTCCCCGGTCTTCATGTGTTCCCATTGAGACTTGAAAGCTGCCAAGTCTGTGACATTGGCTTGGAATGTGGATGGATAGAGATTGTGGCCAGGCGTGGACTTGATTGATTGGAAGAGCTTGACTCGGTTCTCGTGGTGTTGGTGAGGAAGGACTTCTGCTTCTCGAGCTGTGGAGTTTTGAGGTGCAGCTGGTTGCTGATTTCTCTCTTCCCTCTCGAGCTGCTTTGCTCGTCTCTTTTGTTCGTTCTTGCTGCATGCCAGTCAGTACAGGTACGTAAGAGTAATGAGGTAGTATCTTTATTGTTTTCGAAAGTGTGCACAGAAATTCGCGTACCTTATCTTCTCCGTGGAAGGCTCCATGATGGGCGATTGAATTTGTGATATGATAATCAGATTGTGGGCGGCAGACAGACCCGTTGGCAAAGCAATTCAATTGCACTGTAATGTTATAATCGACGTCGACGGTTAGGAGTAGATACAGTCTTGAGAACTCTAAATATCATTGACGTGGAAACTTAATTGTGAAGTACATCTTAGCCATGAGTCACTAATGGTCTTGCGTAGAGTCACTGAAGTACCGAAGGTTTGGGTCGCTTACACACCAAGCGAGGGGCTGCTTCACTCGGTCCCGAATTTTTGAGGTCATCCACGTTGGTTGCGCGATACATTAGCAGTATCTAAACAATCTTCAGTCTGTGAATAATTCTCGTAGCTTCGGTGCTAGGAAGCTCAATAAGGTATCCAAATGAACGTCAGAGACACTATACGGCTTTGCTGAAACGAAAGTAACACCTCGAGCAAAAGTCAGCAGTCATGATCTAACTTTTCTCACTTCTGACAGTAGCATTCTGACGAAATCAAATTCACACAAACTGCAGTGCTTTCTATCCATATCCAGTCTAATGCGAGCCTCTGTACCTTCTATATCAATTTCCTTTGCATGACGATATCTAGTGCCCACCCCATTTAAGCCGAGACTGAAATTGGGAAAGAAATGACCTGCACTCAAGCGGAAGCGTCAAGTAACCTCCTCCCCACCTTCAATTCAAATGCATCTCATCCTTCAAGTGTAATCTTGTATGTAGCAACTTCAAACTGCCCCAACTGCACCTCAAACGTCGCCCCACCTTCAGCTTTCTGCACAGCAATTTCCTCCAAATCATCTTCCAAAATGTTCGTCTTGGATACTTTCTTAACGTCCCATGCACATTCGACAACACCTCTTCCCATTCCACCAAGCGCATCATATATTCTTACTATCACAGTCCTCTGGATTTTCTTCGGTAGCGCATCGGTGGAAACATCCGCATCGTCTTCACCCCGCTTGATCCAATCAAGCACGAGATTTTCATCTCCTGTGAGCCTGGTCGGAAACCTTTCTAAAATCCCTCTTCTGCCCTTCTCCTCTCCACTTTCCGCTGCGGACTTGCCAACGAGCTTCAGCGGATTGTTAAAATTGAATGCCGCTATCACAGTCTCATGACCCAGCGCGCCTTTGTGTGGCAAGATCGCCCACTTTATCTTATGGTGGCCCATGTCCGCGTTGCCGTCGGGTGCTTTGGGCGAGCGAAGAAGAGAGAGACGCATCACGTTGCCGACAGTTGCGAAGCCGTATTTGCTCTCGTTGAGAATGGAGACGCCGTAAGCATATTCGGAGAGATCGGCGAATTTGTGGCAGCAGACTTCAAATTTGGCCATGTCCCAGCTGTGCGTGAAATGTCAGCCTAGGCTCCGTTCGCAACTTATAGGTAGAAATGAGTAGACTTACGAAGTGTTGTAATGAGTCGGCCTTTTAATAATCCCATACTGCGTCTCATACGAAGCCTCCATGTTACTAACATTCACCGGAAACTCCACCTTCAGAAACTTCATTGTTTCATGCCACTCAACATCCGCTGTACACTCCACCATCGACGGTTGCTCGTCATCAAGTACAGCACTGAGCGATATCACAGTCTTGATCGAGCTCTTCTCACTGATCCTCGTCTCGGTAATAACACTTGCACGATATCCTTTATCCTCATGAATAGTAGTTTTTGAGTTAGGGAGTTCTTGCCGAGTCTCTAGGTGGTATACTTCCACGTCCCAGGCTTGCCAATACACGGGCTTGTCGTCGAAGATGACGAATTGATTGGCTGGCCCGGAGAGGGTTTCACGATTGGCGCGGCGGTCGAAAAGAGAAGTTAGGACACCATTGGCGATGGTAGCTGTGAGATGGGCGTTCTGGAGTTGGAAGGTGCCGGGTGAGGTTTCCTTCACAGTCACCGCTTTGACACCCTCGGCTGTGGCATTGAAGGAGGAAATGGTTAGTGCATGACTAGAGCCAGAAGCAAGAATGGCTTCCGAGTCAGAGACCTCGATAAGCTCTTTCCGAGGCCATGGTAGGGTGTTCAGGGCAGTGGCTGTTTCGTAGTTCAAAGTTTTCGCGGCGTCGAGCTGCTCGATGCCGAGACTGACGAAGATCTGTTGCAGGAGAATTTGACCTGTTTTGTAGACATTGGTGTAGACCTATGTTTGCGTCAGGATAAGTCTCACTCATGTTGTCAAGGAGGGGAAAGGCAGACGCTAACTCACCTTCTCGGAATCCTCGTAACACATCTCAATCGCCGTACCTGGCAAACAATCATGAAATTGACAAAGCATTACCCCATGCCACAACTCATCGAATTCCTTCTTTGGATACTCGTAGTCCTTATCTTGAATCGAAGCAATCGTCGCCAACAGTTCCAAATCATGTAACAAGTTCTCTGATTTGCGATTGTGCGATTTGGTGCGCGCTTGTGTCGTGTATACGCCGCGATGAAGCTCGAAGTACAACTCGCCGTACCATGTCACTAGACTGGAAGACTTGACTTCTAGCTTGTCGAAGAATTGATCAACCGTAGACCCGGAGTGTACGCGTGGGATGGAGCCTATGGTGTCGGCCATACCACGCAGACGTCGGAGTCGCTCCATGTGTTGCCAGGTTGGACCGCCGCCGCCGTCGCCTTTGCCAAACTGGTTGCAGAGGAGTTATTAGCAAGACATTCAAAATGGGTTCCAATATGGGGCCATCGGATTACTTACTGCGAGAAGAGCAGTGTTGTCCTGGTCCAGAGACTTGTGGTTGGAAATGCTCTTCGTGATGTTCTCGTAGTTGCCCTCTGCACAGTAAGTCTTCGCTGGAGGCATATGGCAGATTACCTGGCTTCCATCCAACGCAACCCTGTATACGTGCGTCAGCATCCGATGATTAAATATGGATATGAACGCGGAACAGGACTGCATACCAATTGAACGTCGTATGAGGAAAATCGTTCACACTATTGAAGCAGGGCTTCTGCGTCAAGAACCTCGTCATCCCCGCCAGTCTGCAAATTTGCGGAATCTGGCACGAGAACCCAAATGTATCCGGTAGCCACGACGTCGTCGATCGAGCACCGAACTCTGCTTCGAAGAAACGTTGGCCGTAGAGAAATTGACGGATGAGGGACTCCCCGCATGGGAGATTCGTGTCGTGCTCGACCCATGAGCCGCCAATGGGGTGGAATTGTCCTGAGGCGACTTTGGCTTTGACACGCTCCCAGCCATAGGGGTATATTTCTTTGAGCCATTTGAACTTTGGGTACCATTAGCTGACTGTTATAATGGGAGATAATGATGGATTGGCCAGCGACGCACCTGCTGAGCTTGCGAACAAGCAAAGTTCAATTCTGGGTACCGATCCATCAGATCGCACTGATTGGACCAAGATCTTACGACCTTCCGCTTCGTTTCATCCCATGGCCAAAGCCAGCACGTATCGATGTGACAATGGCCGATAGCATATACTGTTGGTCTTCTATCAAGCGCCGTCTGATACGCTTTCGCAGAATCAATATCCTCGCCCAGATATTCCTTCGCGATTTTCCGACACGCAAGGATAGATGCATCATCCCCCTCTTTGAACGTATCGATGATCCTGCTGGCAACATTGAGCGCCTCATGCTGCTCCCATGTGTCTTCTGGCAGCTCAGTAGCCGCGTCGTGGATCACAGTGAAGTCAACATGTAGCATTCTAGCCTGGTAATTGACGTTGACGATCTCGGCCTTAGTCAACTGAAAGTACTTGTCATTGTCAGGCGGTTGGATCGAGTCTCCGCCAGCATTGTTCTTGAAAATGGGACGACCAGGCCCGTTGCCAAACATGCCGTTGCATGCCATCTCGAGGTAAAGCACATGGCTTTTGCCATCTTTGAAAGACTCGGGAATGATCCATTCGATACGTTCACCACGTCCCGTCAGTCCTTGAAGCGGTTCACCTGAGGCTGTCCAGATTGTAGCTTCATTGTTACAGTCCCAATGCAGCTCGATGTGCTGGTCTGCTTTGCAGAGATCTTGCGGAACAGTGAGTTCGCACTTGAACCAATGGGTTGTCCAGGATGGACCGAACTTCTCGCCAACTTGGGTTGCTCGGTAATTGTTTGACTCGGATGTCGCCTCGGAGAAGGATGGGCGATCAGTGCCTGGCGCGTCCCATACAGACAATTCCACATGTGGTGAGCCTGCATATTTGCCATAGTCTAGAACGCTATATCACAGATTGACAAAGTCAGCACCACTGCATAGCACATACAGATTGACCGATTCGGTAACGAATGAAAAGATTGAATACTGAGAGGGGTATGCTACCCCCTTCGCTTTTCTCGGAGTGCGGCAGAGCAAAGCAATGCACTTACGACAATAGATTAACCTTTTCCCATTGGCCCGGTGTGAGAAAGTTCATTAAGCGCTTCTTGTACAGTGAGGTGATTTTCTTGCCAACAGGCGCCACAACCTTGGTTGGGTATGGCTTCGCATTTTCGGTGTCGTGCAACCCGTGAGGGTGGGTGCCATGTGAACACATTTTGAGCTCAGACAAGGAGTCGAAACGAGTCGCGCCTCGTATGTGTAGGTGTTTGAGCTTGTGGCTTTCTGTTGGCTTTTGCTATGTTGCTCTTGGTGTCTTTGGCTTGATTGTAAGGTATTGGGCGGGAGTTGGAATTATGGCGAGTTCGGGCCAGCTCTAGAGAGATACAGCGAGCGGTTAATCTGGAGGCCTGCAAGCGAGCGAGGACGACGTTTCCGTAAACAATCAGACAAATCGTAAAGTAAGCTCAACTTCGGGATCATAAACTTCTTATGATTCTTTCGCCAGCAGATCTCAGGACCGATACCGTTGCCGCTTACAAGTCACGCTCAAAAGTGGAATGGAAGGAGCCGCTGTACTGGAATTCGATCGCTTGGCTTCTTGACTCTATTACTGGGTCTGGGATGAAATTCCCTTCTGGGCGAGTGCTGGAGAATCAATGCCAGTCGATGTCTTGTGTTAGAATGAGGGGAAATCCGCCGATGTGGGGAGAAGGTTTCAGGGAATTTCGCCTGCATCACCGTGTTTGCCGAAATGTGAGTTCTGCGATGGCTGGTTGGTTTAACTTCATTTAAGGGGGATTCTTGGATCTCGTTCCAATTTGTGACATGTGCAGCGAAGTGGGGGAAAAGAGGCACACCCAGGAGAGCACGAGGTTAAAGAACCTCCTCAGGTGGAGACATCGTGGAGTCAAAATCCAAAAGGACCCATCAAACGAACTCGCTTGTCTGGGCACGGAGCTGCACGAGGTGAGACGGGGTGAATTACCTAGCCTAGAACCATGACATTTAAGGATTGCGCGACCCCCGACACCATGGAATGCCATCTGTCACGAGTGCCATAAGGGCGTCCCGAGCATATGGCGCAGCAGTCAATTCCTCTATCAAATCTGTTGGAGTAAGGAGTCCCTTGATAAAACTATGCGAGATCAAAACAACCTTCGGCGAGCTGGAGTCCGGATCGTCCCCCCCCTTTAGTCCCTAGCAAGCTAGCCGCTTAAGCGAGAGAGATCTTGGCGGGAAAAACACAGAAGATTTACATCCTCACTTGACCGTAACTTAGCCAAACTGCGCTTGATGTCTATGGCTTCAATACTTTCTCGTAGAAATGAGACTGTACCATCGAACAGTTCCACAATATCTGCATATTTTTTATGCCAATAGCACAGCAACAGACACTTGGTTGTGACTGAGAATTCGTGGTGGCGCTCAGTGCATGCTCGGTTGCGAGTAAGGAGACCGCACCTATCACGGACACCAATCCGACAATTACCTTGGCAGCTAATCCTGCATTGGCACAGTTCCGCTGCATCTTCGGTTGTTTGTGTCGCAATATCCGTCGTCCAAGACACTATCTCTGGACACAGGAGGTTCTCCGAAACTCTGTATATCTGATTGGCTGGCAATGGCTGTGCCTCAATATTGGACCCTTGGCGGGAGACCCCGCGGGGAAGCTGGGGGCGAGAAGAGACGAGCAGGAATGCGGGGGGATCGGTGTGAGATATCCCAGGTTCGGGTGAACATGACTCGTCTTGACCGAGGGACCCTGAAATCAGCGGATTTGTTGGTTGTGATAGTTCAAACGTTGAGTGTCTATTGGTGGAAACATCCACGTCGACCTCCACCCTCCAATTGAGTCGTGCATGGTGCTAAATGTTAGGAACTAAGGTGAGTTTGGCACGCTGGGTTAGGGAGGGGACCTGGGGTGGGAATGGGGACTCCAGTTCATGATGGGTTCAGGATGCAACAGGATGGGTCGAGAGCTGAGTTCATGTTCCCAATTTTTGGCGGGGTATAAGCCTGTTTCCGGCCTACCTTACCGTGCAATATTGACATCCAAGATCAATTGCTATCATGTGGAAGACATGGGCAACACATGGCGGCGATTTTCCATGCATGAGTAGGCACAAACTCTACTTGGCAGTTCTTGGACGCGCCAGGATGGTGGGTGGCCAGCGGTTTGTGTGTCGAGTTTCCAACCCAGCCATCCAGATGTACCCTTCCCCTCGGTGGACTTGGCATCTGGGGTGGCTTAATGGCTTGTTGGGCCTTCTTCCGACATTGTTTATATAAATCCCAGAGACTGCCCCCCTCCCACACACACTCTTCATCGTTGTGCTTTCCTCTCACCCAGTCCCTTGTCTCTCCTTCCCCGGCAATCTTGTCGTCCTTCACCCCTCAATCAGACCTTCTGAGGTTCAGCGTCGATAGACAGCGACAATAATGGCCGTCACAGAGGTCGACCCTCGCAGAGCCGAGGCGGACGTGGGTAAACCTGTCCCCTCACACCACGAGCATGCTGCCTATACGCCCAACATGGAGGTAAGAGAAGCGTCCAAAAATTTACCTGAATAATGAAAAGCGCGCATACTAATTTGGTCATCAGCTCATCGAAGCCGCCGTCGCTGCTAGTGACGAGGAAGCCACCCTTCCCCGCAAGGAGCTTTTCAAGAGATACACACCGGCCGTCATCTTCAGCATGTTGCTCAGTTTGGCGCTAGTCATGGAGGGCATGGATGTTGGTCTGATCAACAACTTCTTCGCGCACCCAGCCTACCTGAGAAAATTCGGATGGCCAGATAAGAATGGAAAGCAGCACATTTCGTCAGCTTGGCAAGGAGGTATTGGAGCCGGAAACAACTGCGGTTCAATTATTGGTCTTCTGATCAACGGTTACTTGCAAGCTCGTTTCGGGTCCCGAAGAGTCTACATGGTATGTTTTTTCTCTGCTAATCTATGTCGATATCGGATTATGGCTAACGTCCTCTGTAGGGAGCTATGGTTCTCATGGGATGTACCATTTTCATCCTCTTCTTCGCTGGTATGCTGTCCAATCCTACCTGAACAATCAATTGCTCACCATCGTAGTCAACATTGAGATGATTCTCGCCGGTAACATCATCTGCGGCATCCCGTGGGGTATTTTCCAAACGCTCACGACGGCATACGCAGCGGAGATCTGTCCCGCTGCCATGCGAGGTTACCTCACTGCCTGGGTCTCTATGTGCTGGGGAGCTGGGAGTTTCCTTGCTACTGGTGTCCTCCGCGGCTCCCTTCAACTCGGAACTGACAATGATGCCGCCTGGCGCGTACCCTACGGTATCCAATGGGTTTGGGTTCCCCCGTTGTTCATCGTCGGTTTCTTCGCCCCAGAAAGTCCGTGGTACTTGATCCGCCGTGGTCGTCAAGCCGACGCTGAAAAGGCACTCCGCCGTCTCGCTCGCAAAGACTTCTACACTGAGGAAACCATGGCGCAGACTCTTGCTCTCATGAACCACACCAACGAGATGGAGAAGATCGAATCCGAGAACGCATCTTACAAGGAATGTTTCACCGGCACCAATGCACGCCGTACAGGAATCGTGTGCATGGCCTGGGTCATTCAAATGCTGAACGGACAATCCATCACTCAATACGCAGCTATCATGCTCCGTTCCGTTGGAATGAGCGCAACCAACGCATTCAACTACAACATGGGTATTCAATCCGTCAACATCCTTGCCACTGGTATCGCGATCTGTCTCATGGGTCGTATCGGTCGTCGCGCTTTCTACTTGTTCGGAACGACTAGTATCGGCGCATGCATGTTGGCAGTCGGAATCGCTGGTTTCGTCGGAACCAAGAGCACCATCCCTTATGTCACAGCAGCATTCTTAATCCTCGTACAATGCGCATTCAAAGTCTCCCTCGGCCCAACCACCTACGTTATCGTCGGTGAGATGTCATCCAGTCGTATCCGTGCGCAGACTATCGTCCTCGGTCGTGCAGTCTACGTGTGCTGCGGTATCATGGTCCAGCAGATCAACCCCCGCATGCTGAACAGCAGCGCCAGTGATTGGAACTTGGGAGCCAAGACCGGACTCGTATATTTCTGCTTGTGCTTCGTTTGGGTCGTCTATATCTGGTTCTTCTTGCCAGAGACCAAGAACAGAAGTTTCGCCGATATCGACTATCTCTTCCAGAAGAAGGTCAACGCAAGGAAGTTCACTACCACGCCTGTTGATTGTAAGTTTTCATGCTCATTTCGATCTTCGTGATAATGTCACTGACTTGCAATAGTGTTTGAGTTCACCGCTCCACCAAGCGATGCCAAAGTTATGTACGAAACAGAGCACCTCGAGACTACTGAGAGTGACAATAACAAGAACGTGTCCGAAATTCGACATTAAATCCTCAACCAAATCCAAAACTTGGCACCACAAACCATAAGTTCGTGAAGCTGGTTGGATCGAAGAAAGGGATCTGGCTCGGCGACATTTGGATTCATGTTCGTCTCGCTAAAGAGTCGTGAGCGCTGTCACTGGTCGTGGACTTGTCATGTCAATAGACATAATCATGCATTGATGAATGATTACGAGCCTTCTCTGAAATTCACAACCTTTAATTCAAACATAATCAATCAATGCCGGTGAACTAAACATTTCATCTTCTATAGATATGACAAGTGGTATGCCAACAACGTGCCTATGTAAAGGACCTCGTTTGGGGACTCGTTTATACAGTGGGCTCGATGCTCCATCATTCTTGCAAGTGATAAGCTCTTGAATCTCTCCGGTGGGTTGAAGCCTCCCTGGCTTTACGCAATATCCACATTTTATGCACAGATTGTGTCCGCATATTCGAAGATGCCGCCTACATGATAGCGAGCGGACCTGGGTCCCAGAAGGTCTCCGCCATATTCGATTCCGATTATCAGCTTTGCTTGCAAGCCAACTTGCATTATCGTAGATGTCACTTGTGCACGCTTCTAAGCATACACATCAAGAAGCTGCTCGAGGACGTGAATGAGGAGGAACGCTTAGAGTTGGTCATCAGTCAAGCTGGGATTGACACGGCTGCAGCCTACATATCTATTTTTGGTGAAGCTATCGGAATAAAAGGATGGAGACGCTACTCAGGTGATATTTCAATCGGTCATAGTCAGTGTTTCCCAAGTCATCAATTGAGCTCAGCGCTGAATATTCCAGTCGGTCGCGTTGAAGTTTCCACCTTGAGCTCTTCCCAAACATGTTCACCCGAAGCACTTGAAAGGGTCAGATCTTGGAACAAGGCTTGCCTAGAACATCATACCATCTGCCAAAGGCCCCGCACCAGCAATGAGCTTCCGTTACGACTACTAGATGTATTGCCGACCATTTCAAACCGATCACAGGTGACAGAAATTATTCAAGGGCAACAATATGATGAACTGAGTCTTGAGAACATTTTTCAAGAACGATACCCATCGGAATATCTCGCTGGTACGTAGAAGGCTGATTTGCCGGTTGCGCTCCTCTGGTTTCAAACAGGTGTCAATAATACCAAACAACCGCACAGCAGTGCCTCCCAAAATGAAACGACTGTTGCACCATCCTAGTCATGGGCCTCAATTCTGACTAGAGTCGGATTTTTCAATCAATTGGCAGGCGATGAGATGATGATCAGGACCGAAATCTTGGAGACTGACATCAATCGTATATCTCGAAATCATTTCGATGGAACCAACTTCTGTCGATTGCGTCTTCGCGGTCCTTTGTGTAAAGCCCGCAGACAAGTAGTCGACGATCAACCAGAGCTTTGTATCTGGAACAACCAAGAGAAAACGGAGACTAGACTACGCGAATATGATCCCGAGGCAGTCCCTCTGGATGGAAGTGAAAATATGCTTGTGACTTGGGATACTAGTCGACAAGCTGTGCTTCGCAGCTTGAAACACTCTGTAGACACTTCATCTAAGTTCGTCTTACTCCGCATCGCGTCAATGACTTATGGTAAATTTGTTCATGTCCGTGGAATTGTACTTCACCGAACCGAGCTTCACGGGACTTTCAAGAGAGCTGGATATTGGCGAATGAAATGTGAAGGTGACTGTGGGAGTTCTGAACTGCTGAATGCGTTCAATGGCATGCTCCGTACCTTGGACGTGGATGACTATCTCGACGCTGATTCTGATGGCCAACACACTATCGATATTGATTGAGTGATACATTTATAGGGACTTCATGTTCTGTTCTTCACTAGACGCTTGGAACTTGGAGAGACAAGCACTGTGTTCAAGAAGTATATCATTATTTGGTCTCAAGAAGTCATTGAAAATGAGCAATATTCTCATAAGACTTTCCAGTCATACCAAAACCACATCACCCACTAGCTTAGAGTCATAGTCCTCCCCAAACATCGATCTGTGCAGATAGCAATGGCCGACTAAGCTCCAATGATTTTCCCATTCGTTTCTCAGTACAAACGGAACATCGCTGCCTTGTAATACAAACAGAGAATCCTCTTTCTGAGTCGACTGAGGCACCAGTCCCATCTTCCCATCACAAGTAACTACAACCTTTCGTCTTCTGCAGGTTCTTTCAAGGACTGTGTATAATTCCCCAAGAACAGCATCCACCAGAAAATGCTGTTTCATGACATTCTCTACATCCATCTTTGAATCCAAGAGGTCCAGTAGGTCAATGAACTTCTGTTCATCTATCTCTGACCTGAGAGGCGGGCCATCGTAGGGACTTTGAGAGTCTTTTGTGAAAGAAGTGGCTCCAGCCCTCATGGTTGCCGCAAATGCAGCGTCAAATTGCCAGTTTGAATGGAAATTAATTCCGGCTCTCCGCGTATGTCTTCTGACCAAACTTTTCCAAGTGTGGAAGGTACTCAAGCCCGAGTCTCTAAGCTGTAGGGGAGGAGAGATCATTCTGAAAGTGTCGACTCGTATACCACGAACGAGAAGCTGCCTGCGATTTGTAGATGGTCGGACATTGTGCTGGGAATTTAGGGCCGCACAGAATCTGGTATTCTCGATTGGATGCAACACAGTTTGCTTATTCCAGTTTATCACCACGAGGGCAATTCCGAAGCTATACTATTAAGCGAGGGTGTTCGAGATAATCGAAGCAGCAAATCCGAGCTTGTGGATGATGCCGAGCTGGAATAATCATGATCCATTTCGAAAGGCAATACAGACTCGGGGCTGTCAGCCTCCCACGATTCAACACATTTCAGGAATCTCAGATCTCCATCGATAGCTATTACATTCCTCATGAATGCCGTATAGACCTCGCTGACTTCCTCGTGGTAGTTTGGCTGAAACAAAATTGCACCTCCCAGGTTCTCAACCAGTCCAATCAACGCGATTAAATTGTCTCGCGGATCCGAAGCTCCAAGCCCTCTCAACTGAAGTGCCATCACCCATGGCGTTGTCTCCGCTCCACCTTGCGGAGTCATATGACGGAGACACTGCTGGGTGCATCTTCTCATCTATCCCAGCCTCGAGATCGCTTCATACGCTGGCCGCGAAGACGTAGGCATGAAAATATCTAGCATTGAATTCCGGACTGCGAAGTCTAACGTACGAGCTGTGTCATCCCAGTCAAGCAAGACATCTCCACATATAAGCGTCACCAGACGCGGGAAAGCGACTTCTTGCACAACCCAAGCTCGAGTGCACCAAGGCGCCAGAAGGATGGCTTGCAAGGCCACCCAGCCTTCGCTGTCGGGCTCAGGCAGACCAGAGTCTAGCCATCGAGACACTATGGTTTCTAAAGTCTGTTGGTCGTTTTGATCGTAAGGATTCGACAATCTCAATTCCTCGATTTTTCGATGTGTTGTAAGCCCCGTTTCCGCCGTGACAGTATCACATCCAAGCCACGCCAGACAACGACTCGTTGAGGTGTATATACGTCCCATGAGTTGTACCTGATTGTTTCGCTCCTCGATATCTTCCTGGTTCACGCATATAGCATCGATCCACATGCGTCTGAGTGAATTCTCTCTCCTCAGCCTTCTCAAAGCGTCTAGTAAGTTTCCACGAACTGGAAAGTCCACCCTGTTGAGAAGTATTGGCATTGTATTTCTGCTATCACCCCAGCAGTAAGACAAAGCCTCATACGAATCGCCCTCTCCTAGGTATGCGTCAACAAGGCTGCATTCAATGATGCTATCCGTGTTGCTCTGATGCGGCTGGATGTGAAGGATCCGTATGCTCGGACTTCCATTCTCATTAGCAGGAAGGAGTGGTGAGTAACGAAACATCTTGAGCTGATCTAGCCCCTGTTAGTTCTTCAAGTACAACTGAACAGCGATCTTGAGGGTGTATTATTGCCTGTATCGTTGACAGACCATCAGATGATTTGTGGTACGTATTTTGGCTGACCAATCGAACAGCACAGCCGACGCCACATTACGACTGCGATCACGACAAGAGGGATAAAGAGACGCAGAAGAGTAATCTGAGGGAAGTTGAGGTAAAGACCGTAACGATCGTATAACATTCTTGCAGTCACCGACTACCTAAAATTCACAAAAACATCGATGCCCCTATCCATTTATCCCACCAAGCCCTTCCAAGCCAAGCCTGTCCATATAAAGTTTTGTTTCCCATAGCACACGCATTCGAAAAACAAATCCATCCATTAAGCATCATCCATCATATCCATATCAATACACGCATCCCTCCTTGTTCAGATCCAAAAGAGTGAAGAAATACCGAAATGACAAAAAAAGTATCCGAAAAGACCCCAGCGAGCAACAAGTGTAGAAGCTGTCTAGAAACAGCCTGCCAGCCACCAAAGATCCATCTCTTCCAAAGCCAGGACCGAAACCCAAAGCTATCCGTTCAATCTGTATCGTACACCAAGTGATCCAAGCATTCATCGTGCCAGCGGAAGTGAGCAGCTCGTAAAGGGCAGGCAAGATAGCGAAGGGAACAAACCCCATCAAGGGGTTCGAAGACACATCTCCGCTAGTCTCACCACGCCACAACAGACCCATCCAACTCCACTACAGCACCATCTATCATCGTACAAGCAACATCCACCACCCAGCAACGCATCGCATCAAACTCATTCCAAACACAGTGAGGGGAACGGTACTCCAAATTATGGACTACCGAAGAACACATCCTCACCGTTCCGGAACAAATCATCTGCATCATGCGCCGCAAATGCATCCTCAAACTTGCCCATCAAGAGATCCGGCTCACGTTCCAGGGCCGACATGTCTCCTGAGTGGTGGCTAGCCGCGGCCGCAAACGCCTCGAGGAACATCTCGTCGTCGTGTTCGGAGATGTTGGCCAGGCTGTTCACGTTCAGAGACATGTGGACGCCATCACCGTTGTGTTGGGAGGCGCTGTCCATGTCGTAGTAGATGCTGGCTGCGGGGCTGGAGGAGGATTCGCAGAGGCCGGGGGGAGAATGGTAGCTGTGTATGCTGTGGATGCTCTTTGCGGGGGAGGCGGGGTGCGACTGGTGGTGTACGCTTTCGGAAATGGAGCCACGATGGGATTGGTGCGAGTGAGTGCTGTAGGCTGAGGGAGAGTGGACGGACTGGATCGCTTGGGGAGAGACGCAGTTGGAGGGTGTAGGAGAGCGAGGCTGCGAATACTCGAAGCTAGCATTGTCCATCATGGATGATTGCTGGGAGTATTGGTTCTGGCTTGAATTCTGGCTCTGGCTCTGTTGCGAGTAGTCGTAGTCTCCGAATGGCTTATCATCCAGGACGTCAAGCTCACTACGAGGAGACTGACCACCGCGACTGTCTGATCCTGAAGTTGAGGACGAGGAAGACATAGCCTTGTTCTTGCTGCGAGTTCTGGAAGATTTCTTGATCCGCTCTTCGTTGTCTGGTCGGTTCTTGCGGGGTCTACCTCGCTTGACGGTCTTCTTTACAACACCTTCGAATGCGCCAATGCACATTCCGCGCTGTCTGTGGCGAGTGAGAGCGTCGTGTCTGGCGAAGCTGTTTCCACATTGGCATGGGTATGGCTTGACACCGCTATGAATCTTGGCATGGCGCTTCAGGTCGTGTTGGCGGACGAAACATTTCTGGCAATGAGGACATTGGAATTGTCTGTCTCCAAGATGGGTCTGTACGTGCGATTTGATGTTTTCCTTACGGCCGAATCGCTTGTTACATTCTGGGTAAAGACAAATCCACTTTCCATCCGATGGGTCAGGTCCTTGAATGAATGTTGCAATGTCGTCAATGGTGATCCCAGTGTCTGTGATTGACTCATCAAGATTGATGCTATCAACAGATTCGGATCTTCTATGAGATGACTGGTGAGACTGGTGAGATGGCGAAGACGACATTGGAAGACCGTGGCTTGAAGGTTCTTGGTAAGACATTTCAGGAGCTTGAAGTTCTGGCTTGTTGACAAATGGATCGAACATGGCGGATTGAGATACCTCTGGAGATGAATTGTGCGAAGACTGGAAGGACATGTTTCTGGAGTGTGGAGAGTATTGCGGACTGTCAAGGGGCTCGTTCTTCATGAATTGCATGTTCATATTGGGCATGTTCATGAAGTCCGATGTTGGCATGGGAGCCGAATCGAAGCTGCTGCGAGTTGGAAGCGGGCCAGTCTGGGGAGGAGACGGCATGTATCCCATCTCTGCCTCCTTTCTCATGTCATCAAACACGCCCCTAGCTCTTTGGTTGCTCCTCGGCTTGATTGTCTCTTCCATGGATGTGTCGTAGGTATCGAGAAATCTCTGGTTCATCTGTTCCTGCTTTATCATACGATCATGTGGAGTATCCACTGGTGTTGGGGGAAAGTAATCTGTGAATGTTAGCGGGAATTCTCAAGAACTAATAGATGAACATACGCGAAACATTCTGATTCGGAGGTGTAGTTGGGCGGCATGGCGATTGTAGAGCGAGATGCTCGAACTGTGCAACTCGATCCATTATGCCACCACTGATCCTCCTGCCTGCTGAACTCCTCCTGCTGTGACTCTGACTGTTCGTGCCTTGGCTGCTGGTCTCGAATCCAGCCGAGAAATCCAGGTAGGCGGATGGAGTAAGGACAGTCTCGGTCTGGTATAGATTGAAGTCTTGGTTCCCATTGTAGTTGCTATTGTTGGGTTCGACGCTGATTATCGTATTGATAGGTCCGGGAAATTGGAACTCAGACTGGGAGAGTCTGTTTCCGTACTGGTTCGTACATCCGGCATCAAAAGATTGTCTCTGAGGGGTGACGGCGGGTGAATTAAGATAATTCTCGTCATTGTCGAATCGCGCAAATTGCTGTTGGCCCGGGCGTGCCAGTCTTTGCTGCTGCGTTTCTCGCAAAATATGCTGTGGTTGTGTCGTTTGATATCCTGGGTTAGTATTACTTACCATGTATTCCTGCGGTGGTGTTCGTCGTCGTCGTTGATCCAAGCTCATCCCCCGGCGATGGGAGTTGTGTCTCTGGATATTGGGCAGGTTGGCGGCCTTCACTGGCTCGAATGCATTTGGTGTCGATTGTTGGCGTCGGTGTTGTCGTTGTCGATTGTGAAGGTTGTTGGTAGGATTGGACAGCATTTTGAATGCTTGAAGAGTTCGGAAAGTTGTCGATTGAAAGTAATGCAATTAAGCACACCTGGGTTCCGAAACTGGGCAGAGTCAGCGTAGATCTTTTAAGTGTTGGTAAGGTTTGTCTGCGCATCTCGTGGAGCTCTGGATAGATGATGCAGCGTTCGCAGATAAAGTCAACAAGACCACATTCTGCAAACGAATGCATCGCCCATCCAAAGTCCGTTGTTCAAGATCTACAATTGAAATGTTCCATAGACGAAATGCGCATTCAGGACATTCTCACCTCACGCAGCGCAAGCCGTTAGGCCGGGCAAATTGAGATCGTAAGGCTGCTCAGTAGTTGTTGACTCTCAGAGTCTTCTTGGGTAGAGTTGGGACCTTCCTCAGGCCTTTAGTGGAGGACGAAAAAGGGTATCGGGTTTTCGTGTGCTCGCGACCAGAGGAAGTTGAAGTTTGAGAGATAGAGTGTAGTGTAAGTTTTGTGGTAGAGTTGTGAAGTTGAAGTTGTAGATAGATGTATGTGGATGTGGGTTTTGAAGATTTGGATGAGGGATCTGGATCTGTATCTGGCTTGTGATCCAGATGATATCTTTCGGCGTGAGACGTGAAGTCAACATTCGCTCGGACCATCTGGCGCTCCGTGTTGTTGCCCACAGCAACGCCCCCAAGCTCAACCCATCGGCATCTCTTAGGGCCGATCTCTCTGTCCAATCGGTTGAGTGCAGCAGAGAATGGGCGGCCCGGACTGGCAAATCATTTCAGGCGGGTTTCCCTATCAACGAACGCGGAAAGCATCCACACCAAAAAACAAGACTGACCAGATCAGTACTGTCCAGGGCGGTCCGCATCACTTGTTCATGTTCCCCTGTGGACGGACGGACTGACCACGAATAACAGGCAAAGCAGAGTCACATCATCCCACTTCACGCCTGCACCTGCACACACAAATCATACTTCCAGGCATTGGACAATCAGCGCTTAGCATTCCTGTCTTCAATCCTATCAGCAAATACAGCCTGCCCGCATCGCCTTATTTCAAACAAACCTCACCATGGCTTCCACGGGAACCATGAGAGGAACTCCCAGTCGAGGCGGCAACCGAGGGACTGTTCCAGCGTTTCCAAACAGCCCTGCCTCAAACATCCCTCGTCCTACTTTGGAAACACATTCTACCCAGAGTGAAGCTGGAGGATCGACCATGAGTGTTAGCAGACAGAAGCAGACCAAGAAAGATGAGGTGCGTGGACTGATAGGAGCGGAAGAGCAGGATGCGGGCAAGACACATTACTGATAATGTCCTCCAGGCAATCCGAAGGAAAATCGAGACGGACCTCAGCAAGAAAAAGCATACTACAAGTCGAGCAAGACAAACACGAAAGGCTCCCCCAGGAACTGTCCTTGCCCTGCGACCCAGTCAAGCACTACAGATCAAGCCAAATACCACTGTTGCAGAAGCTGCACAATTGATGGCAGCAAAGAGGGAGGATTGCGTACTGGTCACCGACGATGATGATCGAATTGCTGGAATCTTCACGGCCAAGGATCTTGCTTTCAGAGTGGTTGGAGCCGGGGTAAAGGCCAGCAATGTCACAATTGCAGAGATCATGACCAAGAACCCCCTTTGTGCCAGAACAGACACAAGCGCAACCGATGCATTGGATCTCATGGTTCGAAAGGGTTTCCGTCATCTGCCTGTTATGGACGAGAACCAAGATATTTCCGGTATTTTGGATATCACAAAGTGCTTCTACGATGCTATGGAAAAATTGGAGCGGGCATACAGTTCTTCGAGAAAACTGTACGATGCATTGGAAGGTGTGCAATCGGAGCTTGGATCAAGTCAACCCCAGCAAATCATCCAATATGTCGAAGCTCTACGGTCCAAAATGTCAGGGCCCACTCTTGAGTCCGTTCTCGATGGCAAACCACCTACCACCGTCTCCGTCAGAACATCGGTGAAGGATGCAGCTGCATTAATGAAGGAGAATCATACAACGGCTGTACTTGTCCAGGACCAAGGATCAATTACTGGAATTTTCACCAGCAAAGATGTTGTGCTGCGTGTCATTGCGCCAGGGTTGGACCCTGCTACATGCAGTGTTGTTCGTGTTATGACCCCACACCCAGATTTTGCTCCTATGGATATGAGTATCCAAGCTGCCCTGAGAAAGATGCACGGTAAGCCAACTCTGCTCACCATTTTCTTTTGTCTTTTCACTGATTTTGTTTTCAAGATGGCCACTACCTGAATCTCCCGGTTATGAATGATGCTGGCGAAATCGTCGGAATGGTCGACGTTCTCAAGCTGACCTATGCTACCCTGGAGCAAATCAACACCATGTCTACTGGAGATAGTGAAGGTCCAGCATGGAACAAGTTCTGGCTCTCGCTTGAGAATGAGACGGAATCGATCATGTCTGGAGAGGGAAGCCAGCATCAGAGTCATCAACATACCCATGGAGCTAGATCCTTGATGTCGCCGGATCTTTCTAGGGGTCATGAACGCAATGTGGACGCCAGTGTCGCTCCTGGAGATTCAGCTTCGCACACTGGAGCCGAGTCACCGCCACATTCAGTTGTGACGCCAGGCGAGACGCATCTCGAGGATGTTCCATTCCCGTTCAAGTTCAAGGCTCCTAGCGGCCGTGTCCACAGACTCCAAGTCATCGCTACCAATGGCCTAGCTGAGCTCATCGAAGCAGTCATCTCCAAGCTCGGCTCGGAAATCGAAGCTGTCGGAGGCGTCGCAACCTTTGAGAACGGCAAACTCGGTGCTTCTGGATTCGCTCTTAGCTATCTGGACGATGACGGAGATACCGTGTCAATTACCACAGACCATGATCTGTTCGAAGCCATTCTCATCGCCCGTCAAGGCCACCGCGACAAGGTTGATCTCTTCGTCCACGACCCAGAAAAAGCTCCTATCAGTGCGACTCTAGATCCTCACCCTGTCATTCCTAATGAGCCAACACCGCCTCAATCTACCATCCGTGAGCGTAGAAAGGTCATTTCGGATGAAGAGGAGAGCGAGGACGAGCAGCCTGTTAGACGGAGGAAGAATGCTCCTCAGCAGCCAATGCAGGAGCAGGTTATTGCTGGTGTGCCGAATGAGTTGTTGTTGCCTGGAGCGATTGTCACTCTTGCGGTTGTGATTGTTGGTGTTTTCACGCTGACCAGGTTGACCAGTCGTTAAGGCGAGTCGTTGAGACGAGCCTGGTTAGAAGGAATCGCGGATTGTTAATTTGAGACTGGAGCGGAACAGGGGAGAAGAACTGTGGTAGATTGCATGCATGGAAGCGGTGAACTGATTGCTTGTTTGGTTTTGTATATTTATGTCTCTATATCCGGGGTGCTAGCATCGAGGTGTTGTAATGAGACTGACAGAGAGGTTTTTGATTCCCCGATTTGACTGCCAAGGATGTAATATTGACCACTGCAGTCATTCTGCTATTGGCATTGAAGAAGCACCGAGACCTGCACGTCTTAACTCAAAGTATTTCTATTTTTGAACTCTCCGCCAGACACGGACTGATACTGCCGCTGTATATCTTGAATGATAAGGGGTTCGAAAGATATCGATACTTGCGAAGAACCGTTTCAGCTCCAAATATATACACATCCCTTTTCAAGGACTAAAAAAATCAATGCTTCAGTTGTGAAATCAGATGTTTCCTGGACAAGGTTGTGTTCGAGAGTCTGGCAGCTAGCATCTCCTAAATAGGTTTAGCGCGGGTGAAGCTTGTCGAACGGGAATATCATCAACTTCGAAAAAGTTGCTAGGAAACAGACTACAATGCACTCCCCAACCATGATCCTCCGAAACGTCGCTATACGGCACGGTACACCTCCCAATCCATTCCTAAACCTGCGCCTAGCTAATTGATCATCTGCAGGCCGAAAGGCTCTCTCCTCTCCCCTCCGAAAATGCTGTCTCCGAACCCTCACCACCGAAGCCCTCCAACACGAAACCACCGCCATAGAGCACAGCATCAGCAACCACAGTAAAGAAACGCACTCCATCGAAGCCAACATCAACCAACTCCACCTCACCAAATCCTTCGTCTCCCCCTCCATCCCCGGCAGCAGCAAACGCTCCAACCGCCAAGTCGCCCGCGATCACAAACTGCAACGACACATCAAGAAAACCACATCGCGCATCGGCGCCCTCGTCGAGCCGCACTACGAACCCCACGAGGTCCTCACCAACCCGCCGAAACCTGAAGATGTGACGTTGGAGCTGTTGATGGCTAGTCAGGCGCATCTGGGCCATGCTACCAGTCTCTGGAATCCTATGAATCAGAGATATATTTTTGGGATTAGGCAGGGCGTGCATATCATCTCCCTCGAGACTACAGCCGCGCATCTCAGGCGTGCCGCGAAAGTAGTAGAAGGTGTCGCCTACCATGGCGGTTTAATCCTCTTCGTCGGCACACGACCCGGACAAGGGCCCTCCGTCGTCAACGCCGCGAAGATGGCGAAGGGGTGCCATCTCTTCGAGAAGTGGATACCGGGGTCCATCACGAACGGCGATCAGATTCTTGCAAAGTGCGGCATTAGAGTGGTGGATGTGCTTGATGAGCCACTCGAGGGGTTCGATGATAGGATTGCGGAGTGGAAGGCGCTGAAGCCGGATTTGGTGGTGTGTTTGAATCCGTTGGAGAATTACATTCTGTTGCATGAGTGTGGACTGAATAATATTCCGACGATTGGGGTTATTGATACGGATGCGGATCCGACTTGGGTTACGTATCCCATTCCGGCAAATGATGATAGGTTTGTTTACTCCTTTCTGCCCTCAGTCCCCTCTCAAACCAGTCATTAGTGTATCTTGCTAATCATTCTATCTATCTAGTTTACGTTGCATGCAAGTCGTCGCCGGAGTCCTCGGTCGTGCAGGTGAAGAAGGCCAGAGGAAACGTCTGGAGGCAGCGAGGTCAGGAGAAATTACTTGGCAGCCACCGCCTGGACTTGGTCGGCCGTTTACAGAGGAGGATGAGAAGAAGAAGGAAGCTAGGGTTGCTGAAGCGGAGGCTATGAATCGTAAGGCGGCGGAGAGTGTGGACGAGAGGTTACATGAGTTGTAAGATACTGAGGTACGGGGTAGAAGACAGAGGTCAGGTGGACTTGTATAGATAAGTATGTATGGTATGTACAAAGAATGCATAGCATGGAAGGTATTCTGGTTACACACAGCCACCTCTTACACAGCTGGGCGATTTCTACATTTGGTATGCCTTGTTTTTCGTCTTCAGGTCCTTTATCTGCGCCTCTGTAGCAGCTCATCTCCCTCTGCCTTCTTTCCTCTCGCACAGAGTTGCCCAAGCATACCCAAACAAAATCTACACCGACATATCCAACCCAGCATCCCAACAGTACCATCGCATTTCCACGCCGTGGTCACACAACATAACTTGATCTCATCTGAGATCTAGGTACCACGACATCCCCAACACCACGAAGCAGCCATCTCGTCACTTTCCCGCGCAGGTCCGTCCCACCAGTAGGTCATTCCCATCTTGTTTTGCCTCACTCAGACCGTTAAGTTGAGCATCCGCCATCACAATGCTATCTTATTCTTCCTTGCAAAGGAAAGATGCATAATGCACTTAGTTTCGGTCTGCTTTGGCACCGTCGACAACGGGAGATTGCAGAGGAACTTTTTAGCTTGAAGAGAGGAAGAGGCGATGACAGGGGTGGTGTTGTACGGAGTGGTCGAATGACCAAGGTCGGTTGTCGCTTCCTGCTTCGAGTGACAGGATAAGCGAAGCCAGCAGGAGAAGAGGAACAGTGAGGAATAAGAGAAATTGCTTCAGGAGCCTTTCGCCACCCTGATTGAAGGGGATGAAGAAGCTGTTTTTGTTGTTTTGTTGTACGCTCATTTCGCTTGAGAGGTTTATAAGCCCTTCTTACTCACCGAAGTCGCTCCTCGAGTCCATCGTCTTCACCCTTCAGCAATCTCATTCCCTCACATCCTTTTCACTCTGAAAACCCTCTTCACCTCAACTGAATCGAGCTGTTACCATGAAGCGCTTCATCCATCTTCCGCTCCCTACCATCCTCATTCTCACGCACACTCTCCTGACGCTCGCTCGCCTCCCGGCAAACTGGGGCACATTGATCAACCCTACTACCACCCTCAACGCCGCTAGGATGCGCGATGGATCCCCATCTACATTCGTTAGTGGCGGACCAGATACACCGCATCTGGCTGATATCATTGGGACGTGCAAGAATGAACAGGGTGGCATCGTGGCCAAGGCAGCTTGTCAACAGTCGGTGCTGGAGACGGGAGTCTGTATGGGTCTGAGTGTTGTGGGTTCTCTCTCATCATCCCATCATCTCTCCTCTGGTCCTCATGTGTCTCTTAGCTATCCTACAGGTCACTCACCTACTGGGCCGGAACGTTCGGTCCAAATGGTAACAACAAACGTGCCATCGAAGCTACGGACGACTTCCTGTCACGCCTCCCCGACCATCTCGAAGTAAGCAACATCAAGCTCAACGGCGTAGTGCTGCCTTCCGATCCGTCTAGCCCATCTCTCCATCGAAGGAAATCTGTCCCGAAGGAATACAGTGTTTACTATAATGGCTCTCTTCCCCTGACATTCATGGTCCATCACAAATCACTCTCTGTCAACGAGAACGACAATGACGGCCACAGCGTTCCTCTCTTCGCAGCAACGGATGGTGCCCGAATGTGGCTCACACATATCAGACCCATCCCTCAACCCGCCTCAGGATATCTCAAAGCTCGAAGCGGGTACAATGGATACAACCACGTCGGTGCAGGCGGTATCAGACTGCTCGGTCATTCAGATCCTATTGCTACATGGGACGATACGCTAGGATGGTTGAATGGCCACACTGAAGCTGGAGGGTTGAGACCATATGACTATTTGTTTGCGATGGCGAATCTGGGCACGTTTCTGGGCCACAGTCTGAGAAATAATGTACATGATACGGCGGGCAATGCGTGGGGTTATAATGGGCAGTTTGGGATGCAGGGAGAGTATCATGTAAGACTCTTTCTTTCAATCCTTTCCTTGAAACCTCCAGGATGACGGATTGCTCTGACTGATACAAATAAGTAGGGCTTCTCACCCGACTGGGAGCCGGATTTCAATTGGTGCTTTGGCGCTTATCCGACGAATTGCTGAATCGCTTTCCGCTGTTTCTGTATCCTTCATTGCCAATTGGGAGTAAGGCGCGCGGGTCGATGACAGGACTTGTCTGGTACAAAGTCCCCGATTACCTTCCCGGAAGCTGGCTTCTGGTGTTTGATGTGCCATGAGCTTTTGTTGATTGTTACTCTTTGCTTTTCCTACATTGTCACTTTAGCCTCACTAACGAACTTCAACGAAATGTCGACTCACTCTCCTCCGTACTCCAACCATCTCCTTCTTGCCACATTCACATCCTGTACCATTCAACCAACCCAATATCTCCATCCTAAATCAGTAACAAAACAGCGTCTTGCTTACCTCTCCCATCATCTATCTCCTCAGTCCGCTCTTCTTACTCGACTGCACTCCCCATGCGGCGATGCGGGGTGATGACAAAGACCAAAGGAGCCGCGTCGAACACGCCAATCATGGGCACTAGCGTGCTTACTGAGGATGCTATGCGCATGCAGGTACAAGCATGAAGTTGCCCTTTCTGGGGCTGGTGTGGTGGTGATTGCTGGTTGGTGGTTAGTGGTTACAGCCGTTGCTTCGATTGATTTTGAGTGAGGTTTGGCATAGAGACTTTGAGTACCTAAGCCAAAGCCTCGAGGATGATAAGCATAAAAGAAGCTTACTTTTCCGGGAAGTTTTGTCTTTCTTGTCTTTCTATTCAACTTCGTGTTGTCGACCCGGAGTATCTTGATATCCGACTTCCTCTTCTGAAGCTTTCACTTTTCCTACTCCCTCAAACGGTCTGAAAAGTTTGAGAACAAGTGACACTGAAGCCCCACAATCCGATCTCGACAATGACAGCTGCCAATAAAGCAGTTTGGGTTCCATCTAAGGGTGCAGAGCCTATCGTTCAGGAAGCTGAGTTTCCGAAGCCTGGCCAGGGAGAGGTTGTGATTGAGGTTTGTTGGGATTCGAATCCTTTTGCCTGAGTCTTGGCCATCCAACCCAAGATTTTCCATTTCGTGGGACGTGGCTGATGATTCCTCTTGGGATAGAACAAAGCCTTCCCATTGCATCCGGGAGATTGGAAGGTTCTGAAGGGAATCATACCGATTGACTTGAATTATCCGACTGTTATTGGAAGTATGTCTACCCAACTCCCCTTGTTAACACTTCCTTACTCCACCTTTTTTAAGCTTGGACCTATTGGTTGTCGAGCAAAGCTGGAATTTTAACTTGAGTTTGGCTGTGCTAATACGATGCGAGAATTTGACAGACTACGCGGCTGGTATAATCCATTCAGTTGGCGCAGCTGTCACACGCTTCAAGCCCGGTGATCGCGTGTTAAGCGTCACTTGCTTCTCGCTGATGAATGATTATCGGTATGGAGCGTATCAGCGTTTCGTGCTGAGTAATGAGGGGATGACTTCGCATGTAAGCTCAATGCCGTTTTTCTTTTAACATCGTTATGAATCTGAAATCCTCCCATGATACATTCTACCAGTTCGAGTCACTTATGACTATGAATTTGCTAGATTCCGGACTCTCTTCTCTTCCCGGAAGCAACCAGTGCGGCACAGATATATGCTTCCATGTCAGCGATGGTTCTTCATGTTGGTCTTGATACACCCTCGGCGTCGCCGAATCCTGGGAATAAGGATAAAAAGATCTTGATTTGGGGAGGGGGGTCGAGTTTCGGGTTTTTTGCTGTACAAATAGCAGTCCAGGTAGGTCCCAACCGACAGTATTCCAGTAACCCTGACCAAGAATGATATAATATCTACCATCAAGACTGAAATATTCCCCTGAACTCCACTAGGAGATAGTACAGTCATGGAAGTAAATATTCTGGACTGCTAACAAACTTTCCCAAATAGGCAGGCTACACAGTCCACACCACCGCTTCCTCCACATCAGAATCCACCCTGCTCTCAATTGGAGCTTCAGCCGTCCATCCTTATAAATCCCCAACCCTCCTCTCCGACCTCCTCGCCCACGGTCCCTACCATGCCGTTTTCGCCGCCTCTGACGATGCCCCCTCCCAACTCCTCATCGCCCAACTCCTCGCCTCCCAAGGCGGCGGCTCATTCATCTCCACCATGGGCCCGCGGCCCCAGCCCAGTGGTGTATCCTGGCCCAAGAACGTCACTGTGGAGTTCGTGCAGTACATGGATGATTATCTCAAGCCGGAGAATGAGGAGTTTAAGGAGTGGGTGTTTGGTGAGTATATTGAGCAGGGACTTAGGGAGGGGATGGTGAAGTTGGGAGAGGTGGAGGTTGTGGGTGGATTGGGGAGTGTGAAGGGGGCACTGGAGAGGTTGGAGGGTGGTGGGGTGAGGGGTGTGAAGTTGGTTGTTGGTGTTGATTAGGCTTTGGGGCGCGAATTAGAAGCTGTGCGGGAGTTCTTGGACAGACATCCCGGAGTATTTCTCAACTGATGGGCTATATGAATGGCATTGAAGCACGTTGATAGTTTACATGCAAGCGAGTATAATGTTCGCAAGTCGTGGATATTGGCGTCGGTTAAACGATAGTTAATAATTGTACAATTCCACGGCATTGGCTCTAAAGGAACCTTATATCAATTGAGGAATTACCGTCGTTCACTTTTTGTGATATGTCTTCGGAAGTGGAATGAGTAGGGATTCACCTATCCCAGTGTTTAGTAGAGCGATGTCTGCAAGACACTCGATCAATTATGCCATCTTGCGATCCACGAGGGGGCCAAGAAAATTAGCGAAGGCTAGACAGCATCCAAAATTATTCCCACCCATCTCCCCCTGAGCAGGTCCACATAGCAAAACTCGCGTGAAGTGGTAGTTTCAAGGTCGCCCGTAACAATGTGTCAGATGATCCATGTGACCAATGTCAATCGTTAGGATTTCAGAGAAGCTAAAGGATTTATTCTTGCTGACAAAAGCAAATCGCCGTTTCCGAACGGCGGTCGCAACCCATGTAAATATGTGCAGCCGCAAGCCACCGCGCTAAACACTTCAGCTGCCACAATGTGACTTCAGCTGAACATTTTCTGCGCGATTTCTTCCGAAATTTGGATACTCCCATCAACAAGCTGTGCAATAAATACCTCTCTGTATTCAACTTCGTCGATGACCACACAATTACGTCCCACTGCGGGCTTCCCATACAGTCCCCTCCCTCCAGGAACAATCCGTCTGGTCCGCCTCTACGCCGGTACTTATCTCATGTGCGACCTCATCATCGCTCATCTCGATAGCCTCCCACCTTACGAAGCACTGAGCTATTGCTGGGGTGATTCCAAAGACAGGTTTCCCGTCACTTGCAACGGTGTTCGCGGGTTAGCAGTAACGGAAAATTTGCATTCTGCTCTCAAACGGCTCCAGCTCCCAAATCAGCCGCGTCTCATCTGGGCAGACGCCATATGCATCAATCAGGAAGATATTGACGAGCGTGGCTCGCAGGTTCGGTTGATGAAGGACATCTACAGAAGGGCTTCTTCTGTTGTCATTTGGCTTGGCGAGGCTATCGAGGTGGATGGCAAGGATCTCTGGCCTATCCCGTCGCTTTTGGAGGCTGCTCAGAAGAATCTCAAACGTACTGAACTGCCGATTCGTCATGGTACAAAAGATTGGGTTAGATATGTCCTTCGGCCAGATTACACGACGAGTGGAGATCTGGATAACAAGAGGTGGAACAGAACGATCAAGAGCTTAATTCTTCTCTTGCACAGGCCGTGGTTCTTGCGAACTTGGATCGTCCAGGAAGTTGCTTTAGCGTCTCATGCCCTGGTTATGTGTGGATGTCACATCGCGAATTGGGATGATTTTTATCGTTCAGTCAGCTATGCTATCGATCTGGACTATTTTTCTTCTACGCAGCCTGAGATGTACAGCTCTCTACAGAATATCGAGCATGTACGCCGATATCTGGCTCAAAATCACTATTCTCGCCCGTTAGATCTACTCGCCTCTTTCAGGATCTTCCTCGCGACCGACGCACGAGATAAAGTCTTCGGTCTGTACAGCCTTTTCAGTTCTTCTGACCTGGCCATCCTGAAACTTCAGCCAGATTACACGATAGATGTCTTCAAAGTCTACACCCAAACAGCACTTGACTGTATCGCCACAGAGAATAATCTCGATGTGCTCTCGTTCGGCGGACAGGACTGTCGCCCGGAGCACAGCCAGCTGCCTACCTGGGTTCCGGATTGGTCAATCAAAGATCGCAGCATTCCACTGTCCCCTCGATTTCTCTCAACCCTATCCTTTGGAGCACATCAATGGCCATGCACATGGCAGTCCGTAACCGGTCAAAGCTGTCCAATTGTAGAACAAACCTCAGATCCAAAAGTGCTCAGGTTGTCCGGCTACATTTTCGACGAAATCACTGAAGTTGGTGGCATGCTTGAGAAGCAGTATTTCGACACCCAACCCGGCCAATCTAGCTTACAAATCAGCAGCATGCTCCAAACAGGCACTGAGACCCTCGCAAAATGGGAAGACCTATGTGGCATCACGACAAACACACCATACCGTACGCGCGAGGCCGCATGGGACGTATACTGGAAAACCCTCCATGGAGGATTCTATCCCTACGGCGACGAAGCAAGCACAAAAGCCGCGTTTGAAAATTGGTATCAGACCTTCCGCAACTTTCGCTCATTCACAGACTACACATCTAGCAGGCTAGACGAGATAAGTGAAAGCGAGGCAAGTACGGTGGCCAAGGTCGCTGCAGGTGCAGGCTGGCTTGCGAAAGTGATGTACAAGAGCATGCACATGGGAGTGAAGATGGCATTGAGCGCGAACAAACTTCCGCCTTCGAAGATCTTGGCGTTTCATAGGACGCTGTTTAAGACGAAGGCAGGCTATGTGGGGATCACGTCGCGGCATGCCAAGTCTGGGGACTCTGTTGCTTTTTTTCAGGGTGGGAAGTTGCCGATGATAGTTTGTGAAGCAGAGAGCGACGGGCAGTGGAGAATTGTTGGTGATGCGTACATTCATGGTGTTATGGGTGGTGATAAATTTGAGAGCGCGAAGTGTGGGATGATAAGCATCTGTTGATATTACTGAACGGGGCTCGTCCTAATCGCACCCGTGAGTCGTACTCACGGAGCACAGGTACGGGAAACTGAACATTACAAGCACCAGATGACTTGAACCTCCCGTGAAAGCCCTATAGGGTGTCTATTTGCTCTTTGTTGATTTTCACGTCATGCTCGCTTAGTTCGGACGTCATGGTCAATGACCCTTGCCCTAATAGGCTCTCAAGTGTCGCAGGTTTCGGGCCATAAACAACTACCTAATTTGTAAAAATAATAGATCTTGCTTCTAGTTCCTCAAAACCTTGGGACGCTACTATTATCACAGCAAAAAATTCGTCTTGCAGCTCTCGCAAATCACGTGCTACGTACAGCTTCTTAGAGCTGGATTGCATGTGGGTTCAAAAGCCCAACTTCATCCATGTTCAGTAATTACAACAATACACGAAGCGAGAACTCGACTGTCATAAAGTATCGTTAAGATGCTAGCTTGTATTTCTGAAATCCCAGGTATCAACCCGAGTGCTACTCGGCCGTGGGCCAGGCTTTCAATCTTCGGAGACCTGGCTCAGTTACTGCCCACGACTCGTAAGTATTCGAATGTACATCCGATGTGCAACTGAGCGCTTGAGGTCTATATGACGCCATTTCAGTATTCTAGTAAGGCTGCACAACTCAGTGGTGCAGTATGAAGTGTGTCGTCCGTGAAGTCGCAGGGCCAAGTGCCCAGACAGTTCGGCTGGGCGGATCCTCGGAAGCAAAGCTTGAGTGCCAACCACCATACTAGGCTGGCAAGGGCTTGAGGATGGGTCACATTTGGCTTACATATGCTTACATCAATTTAGCCGTACTTCTAAAGCTTTTCGCTTGAGGTGTCGAGAAACACAGATTTCTGTTTTGCACACTCGAAAGATATTTGCTTGCTTGATCGTATGTTGCCAAGTCCCATCCGACAATTCATTCTGGCTCAAAGTGTGTTGTGGTCGTAATACATACTTGTTTCGTGAATTGCCCTTTCATTAAATTGAATGTTGCTTTCAATGACCAAATTCAGGTAAGAAACAATCTTAATTCTGTGAAGCAATGGGAGGTCTGCGTTTTGTAACTCGACTATCTTCAACGATATACACCTGTGACCATCAGAACGATATCACCTGGAACAATTCTAGAATTTCGCTCCTAGCAAAGCAACCTCAGCACATAATATGGCGTGTTCATAGAATCACTGACAGTGAATTTTAGTCGGAGGGGGTCTCTCTACCATCTTGGCATGCAGATATTATACCGATATTGGACAACGAATCAGACCTAGTTAGTGTCAAGCTACATGCAAGCAGAATCGATCTTGTACCGGCGCAAACATGCACACCGCTTCCACCGCCATATTCTGTTCCGCCGGAATTGACCCGCTTGAGTTGCCGGGAAAGGCTGAGTGATAAAGATAGACAGATTGGCTGGAAGGGTGTTGAGGTCCTTGAGCTGCGGTGGCAGTTGTGGGCTTGAATGGAGTGATGTGGTCGCCTAGGACGTTGAACTGCTCATCAATGTGACCCAAGGAAATTCCATTGAAGACGGTGAGTGCAGGGTCGTACAGTCGTAAGCAGCTTACGTGGGTCCTTATCATCTTTCGATTGGCCTTCGAGATGCGAAATACTTTGTGTCACCTTGCAAGGACTGGCTGATCTTTCCAATGATGGTGATATGTCAGCCTTGTGGTTTACCTTCAGTCGAGCGACCTAGTTCTGCCGAAACCAGTACTTCGCTAAGTCACTTGACTTCACATGTATTTACCAAAGAGTTTTCGCTTCATCACGGCAACCAAGTTTACGATGGACATTTAATCACAATCAGGTACTTTATTCTGGCAAGTAAGATAGCTGAAACGTGGGTATACACTTATGTGGCCCCCTTTGAATATCTTTCGAATGAAGACGTAACTTTTCGCTGGCCAAATTCTTTTGAATCGGAACGCTCATGGCTGTGTGTGCTTGCTCTGAATACTGCAAGCCATCGCTTGGCTTACTTCCATGTGGTAGAGCCTGGGCATAGAAATGTATGTGGACGATGCTTTGCTACCCTCATACGATGCCTTCATGTAAGCGGCCAAGATATCAAAACTGCGCCAGCCTGTCAGAACTTGTGCTTTCAGTCCGCCCACTGGCTGTCACATGTAGATTACTACATAATTTCTGGAAACCATGGACCGAATTAATTCTAAACTCGAACGGCGTGGCCGCGTTCAGCTCGACCATACCCAGCAGTGGCTTGCTGGCAGTTCTGGACCTCGAATTAAGTGGAAGCTCAGTGCAGCACTCTCATATTCTGATTGTCACAGAACTGCCCAGGCTGTATTATCGTGCAGGTAGCTGTGCACCTGGGCATAGAATATGGTGGAAAGCAGAAAGAGGTTGCGGCATCTATTGTGCGAGAGCAAACCCTTGATTGAGACATAGCTTCCCGGCATTAGATATATAAGACTGAACTGCGTCCCCTCTTCTGTGATTCCTTCTGAACAATCAACTCGTTACATCAGCACTTTTACTCCAATCTCACTTTTGCACCATTTCCAGCTATTCAGTCCTGTATCCTTATCGATATATTGTCTGCAACCATGTCTATCCCTGATATGATCCGTGATGTGGCTACTAAAGACGGAGGTAAGATTTGCCCCACTGATGTAGTGGATCATGCTGTCAACGAAGCGCTCTTTCATCTTTCTAGTATCAACAATCAAGCTAAAATGAGACTTTAGTCGTTTTGAAGACGAACTATCCCCTTGGCTCTTCAGTTTCAGTGACACCGGAGATGAAGCAAGCTTACGAAAGAGGCGACTATGCTGCTATCCAAAAACAAAGGGATCTGCAATCAAACGACCTGGCCCCGATCTTCGAGAATATCCGCCAGCGTGCCGAGAATGCATTCTTCAGAATGCTCAACCCATCGGACAATACGGTGTATTACATGTCGATCGCAGGTCCTGCCAGCAAGCCTGTCTCATACATGGTACGTAAAAAGAACCAAGCCCTCATCGCAACTCCCTCATCTTTTGCTTCTACAAATTGTTTTGAAATCGTGTTCTGAAATAGATCAAAAATCTCCGAAAGAAAGGCGGCTGACTTGTGAGAAGTGGGTCTACCTCCCCCCAGATGTTCAGGCTCCGGAACCTTCTGAAGGCTTCAAACTATCCCCAGTGGCCCAATTTGGTCATTACAGCGTCAACGGCAAATCCATGGGCATCACCATGTCGACTTGGGATAACGTGGCGGCCAACATAGCATCCCTCATGACAATAGCTATTGTGAGAACCATAGCCAAGGTCATACAGTTACGCATTGCTGGAAAAACATGGTCTGTCGCTGTAAAAGAGGCCATAAGCACTGTTGGGAAACAACTCATTGCAAGCAATGCTGTAACAGCTACCACGGTAAGAAGTACCACAGTATCTATCTTCAAAAGCAAATATCAGCAACCTTACCACCTCAGCCGCTCACAATGAAGACATTTCGTCCGTACTGAAAACCGAGGCTGACATCGGAATACAGTGGAAATCAATCGCTGCAAAGATCGGTAGAACCATCCGTGGCATGGTTGTGACTGCAGTAGCATACTACCTCATCATGTTTATTCTGGACTGGGTGCTTAAAAAGTTCACCGTTGCTGTCAACATTTATAATTGGGACCCCGACCACAATTATATTATTAGCGAGGAGTACAAAGACAACGCGAAAATCGAAGATGGAGAACCTTTCACAGCCACTGGACTTCCTTCGAAAGCCGGTCAGTAACACTAATACCAGTTCCAGATCTGAGAAGCTGATCGTACATTGACAGATGAGATCGTCCTACCGGACGGCTTTCCCCAACCACCACTGGACTTGGTTTATCAATATGTCGCAATGGTTTACACGAATGGTATGAAACTCCTGATGGGTTCGTAGCATTCTGAAGCACAGCCATCTTGCTAACACGCGTCTACTACTCTTTAGACCAGCAATTTTTCGAAGGTCTGGGCATGGCATTCCGAGTGCAGTCGGAAGACAAATCCACGGGTAAGTCTCAATCCACAATAGAAGACCCAGCCCGTGATTTCGATTTTAGCATTTTGTATGAAGTACCTTTGCTCCCGCGTACATGACAACCAGCTTGGCATCACCGCGGGTGCAAGCGGAAACTTGAAATCGTACTACGACGATGTCGGCGCATGGGCTCCGATAGGTAATTACAATGCTTCGACCGCGATCCCGGGAACGAACGTACCAATTTCGTGCGTAACCAACAAGCTTAACTTTGCGGAAGATGGCCTCTTTGAGTTCGACGTCCACATCGGAATCCAGCCGCCAGCCAATGCCAAGATTTCTCGCTCCGAGGTTCCGCAAAGGGTGGTGTTGACACCTGTGGAGGCGACTGTGCCGGAGGAGAACACGTTTGTGGTGTTACCAAATGGGAAGGAGGCTATGGTTGCACCAAGAGAATTGTGATGCAGGAGGGACAAGAAGCCCACCTCTTGTGGAAGACGTCGTTCGTCGTTCGATGCTTTGAACCTTTTTCTTTTTTTTTTCTTTGTTAAATTGCTTGGTTATATTTCTTTACAACACCCTCCCTTAATTCCTAAGTGATCGGGTATCGTTCAACTACGCTCTTCTTGCAATAGCTTATGGCTCCGTTTTAATGACAAAATTTATTTTTTTACCTACTACGACTTAAATACTAGAGGTCTTTTGACGATGCGAGTAATTATTGCATGCAACTCTTGAATCCTCGAGGCAGAGACTGGGAGGCGTTATCGGGGAGAAAACATTATTCCAAGCTCGCAGTCATTCACACCTCCTTGGCAGATCACCCCCAGACCTAAATCAAAGTGCCAACCAGATGATCGACGACATCGCTTGTACAAGACACAAAAAAGCAGAAGGTGCCCATCTGCCCGCCACTGCGGCACTTGAACTCGTCGCAGCAGGTTCACTCCCAGTAGCCGTCCCCGCAGCAGCACTCGTAACACCCGCGACCCCAGAAATCGTCGCAGTTGGCGCCTGAGCTTCAGCAGCAACCGTCGTAACACCAGCACTCCCTGAGTCCGGCTGCGACAAATCTGCACCATCATTCGGTGTAGCATGGACCGTACCCGGAATCGGATCCCCAGGCTTAGGACAAGTTCCATCCTTGATGTTCTGCATACTACTTACTTGCTGGTTCTGTCGAGCGAATATCTCCCATATGTCATCGCGGCGAGAAACGGTGGGATCTTTGGAGCAGGCGTTCTTGATGCCAGCGCGGTAGAGGAGGTATCGTGCGAACATGCGGGCTTTCTGGTCATTGGTGAAGCCAACTTTGGTCATGCCGCCGCTGATGTCTGCTCCGCGGCATCGGGAATACTATGCACAGATGCTTAGCTTTAAAGGACCAATGTGATAGCATTTGGCAGGAAGGACTTACACTCATATGGTTCTCGATCCGACCTGGAGTGGATCCGGAGCAAGCAACTTGCTCGCACTCGTAGACTACTCTCGAGGAGCCTGATGTACGGGTAGTATCGAGCAGACCGTCGTCGAGGGTACAAAGCGAGCCGACGTCGCCGAAGGTGTGTTCAAGACCGAGCCAGTGGCCTATCTCGTGAGTGAGAGTATTTCGCTTCTCATTTCCAAGTCGTGCTTGATCGAGAACGATGCCGTCTCCTGTTCCTCTATTTGTTTTGGAGACTACTCGGGCGTACTGCCAGTCCACTGTTAGTATGTTGGAGTGGTAACAATGAAAGCATAGAGATGACGGAATGATAGACATACTCCGTTAACTGGTTTACCCGAGTCCCAAGTGATCGAGTCTGTCATAAACACATTAAGGTCAGATGCCTTACCCCTGCGATTCCTCGCCATGAACGCAAAATTGGCGTCCCTGTTTTTCTTTTCGTTGTTGCAGAATGCAGTATTGTTGAGGAATCGGATCGAGCCTGAATAAATTGGGTAAATCCCAAGGGGATTGTAGACAGCCTTGAGGAAGTCCATCTATGGCTCACTGTCAAAACAGCAACAAGACAATCATATTGGGTGATCTCAATCATACCTGCAATTTGATTCTCGATTCCCACACACTAGTTTTCGCCCACGTATTCATAGGATTCCCAGGCTGAAATACACTCCAAAAGTAAACCTGAAAGCTAAAGCTCCTAATCGTTCTGCAAGCTGGCTTTTGTCGTCTGGCAAGTCTCGACGACCCTCCACAAGATACATCTGGCAGAGTGATTGGCTGACTGCCTGGTACTGGGTCATTCTGAGCAATGTCCGTGTAAAACTCTGATTCCATGACAGCTAGCTGGATGGACTCTTCGGTAGACAGGACAATTGGCTCAGGTGTTCCGTGGTTGGATTGCTCAATGTCGACGTTTTCATCTGTGAAGCTCTCAGCGGCTACAGATGGCAAGTCATCTTGTGGATACCCGGTCTCAGATGGCTCGTCTGTCCCTGCTGTGGAGGTCGAGGGGATGGATGTGCTTGACTCGGTGCCAGACGAAGCGAGCGTGGATGTGGAGAGAGTCTCTGCAGTACTCTCTGAATTGACAATGGCAGTACTGGACAACGCAGGCGCGGAAGTAGGTGTGAGGACTTCTGCAGAATTCGTGGAGGTTGTTTCGGGAACTGCTGTTATGGATTCAGTTGGCTCAGATGGATCGATAATAGTGGTCGATGTTTCTGGTGCCGATGATATTTCAGAAAATGTGGTTGAGGTAGACGCTGCGCTTTCAAAAGTGGAAGACTGTGCTAATCCGATTGTTGCGAATATGAACGCCAAAATTGCATAGCATATGAGACGCATAGAAGGTGGCATCTTGAGGGAGGACAAGAGATGTTGAATAAGACGAGGTGCAACAAGAAGCTGAATGGCTGTCTATTTATCTTCCTTTTTCTGGTCTGTATTACCGGACACATACACTTCTCAGGCTGGTTGAGAAGACAAGAAAATTAGTACAGTGACCAACGGCATGCATCCCCACTTACAATCTCTATACCAGTTGCATCTCTTTTCCACAGGAACAGTGACATGTCCGAATAGTTTCAGGTCTCAGCTGGTCCGCCTCAGCCCAGGAGTCTGCCCATCGCGAAGCAGGGCCAAGAGGCGAACCCGGACCCTAGGATGTTGTACACTGTGTTCGCATGAAAACATTCGCGTGGAAACATAATGCACTCATCTTGGCAGCATCTGGATCCTCATCGGCACGATCACGATACGTTCAAAACATGATGTCGCTAAGCTATTCCTCAAAAGTTGCGGCTGAGTATCCAGCACCTCCGAAAGATTTATTGGACAGCTCCGCGATGGAGAATTGTCTACCAATACACTGCCACATTGCCATAGTCCTGTATTTTTCCAAAGTCCCAAGTATCAGCCCCGCGCACGATCGATCCCCTCATCCTGAACCATGGAATGGGGCCTTGGCAGTCCCGAGTAACAGGTACTCCGCTAGTCTTGGAAGTTGATCTCGCTTATATGTCGTCGAATAGAACTTTGGCTCGGCAGGCTTGATCAATGCCCAGCTGCTACTAAACTTCTAGGCTTCAAATTTTGGGGGGAAAATGTCAACCCCGCATTTGCAGGATTACTAGTAGTAGTAGCGCTTCAGCTTGTTGATCTCGCGCCTGGTGGTGCACGGCCAAGATTGTCAGGGCTGAACCGAGAACTGGCCGCAGGTACCAGCCACTGTCAGAATATGCCTCGTCGATCCTTGGTAATTCTTAGCTGCTCAGCGGGGAATTTCCATGCAGCTTTTCACGAGTGAATAGCTAAAATGTTTTCGAGGTGCTCTGCAAGCTCATAGAAACTGCACGAACAAGTATACACGGATGCTTGGTTTGCATCAATCGTTAAATTAAGTTAATTCACTACCTAGGACCGCCAGTAACTATCAAATTTCAACAAATTCCTCAAAGTCAACGCCCTCACGTCTAATACCATCAACTCCAATAATCGTGCCAATTTTGTACTTGCAATCCCAACCCTTCACAATATTATCTCTGGTCTCGGTATCCACATCACCGAGATCATAGAATCGCTCCACCATGTGACTTCCGGCCAACAATCTCATCTTCCCTCCTAAAGTAGTGGGAACTTTCACCTCGCCTCCAAACCGACCAATTCTGATCAAGACGACAAGAAGTGTAAGGAGCATGAAGCCTAGGATTGACACGGAGATCCATACGCAAATAACGAAAGTCTCGTAAGTCATCCCAGAACTGAACGGAACGTTGGCGAGAGAGACTGTGAGTGGATCGCAGAGCACTGTCGAGAAGTCGATGATGAATTGGAAGATCGCGAATCGGCGCAGGGCTCGGAACATCCCAGGAATGGGGTTGGGAGATGGAGTAAGAAGGACCGTTGAAGAAGCAGGCGCCCCTTTCTTGAGATTGTAGTAAGGCTCATGTTTATGGATCGCTAGTAGTGTCAGTGAGCGGTTCCCCAAGCACTCGCGAAGAACATACCAGCACGTGCATAATCCCAGAACAATCTTATCAAGACACCGAATGCCGTGAATAGGAAGCGAACACCAAAACTCTGACTACTCATGAATTCAAAGACGACATTTTCGGATGAAGAGAAGCGGTACCACAGGACGACGGCGGCGAGTGCAGCGAGAGCAAGCGAAAAGAACAAGACTTGCGCGGCTCGCTTCATTTTTCGAGCTTGGTTACCTGCCGAAGAAGTCGTGGATGGCAGCCCATCATTCAAATTGATATATGTATATCCCGTTGGCTCGCCCTGGTCCGTTGGGTCGACAAGAACGCCGTATGATGTGCCTTGATTATGTTGATAGTAACCCATTTCGTAGCTGTGGGCATTCAGAAACGAAATGAGGGCTTTCTCCCGAGTGGATGATGGGATGTTCTGAAAAATATCAAGAAGACGAGGATGGTGGAAGAGAGTCGCTACAGCAGCTAGGCTATGCGGGTTGGCATAGACACCAGTCGGTCGCCGGCGGGCGAATATCATGACCAGGAGCAGGAAGACAGCCATGAGCGCGAGTAGACCCTGAAGAACGCGTGCAGCTGGAGGATAGACGCTCAATGTTTGTATACAGAGCTCACCCGCGGTATCTGCGTTACATGTGCCTTGTAGAGAGATGAACACGGTCTCTGAAGACAAAGGCGCCACGATCAATGCCCCAAGACTCAACACTGAAGTCAGAAAAATTATCCAATGCCCTCGAGAGAGTGACTTGAACGGTGATACGATAAGAAGGTCTCCAGGATAGTCTAGGCACAAAGAGTCTCTTGCCGAAGATCCATCTGTACTTGCGAGCCGAACGAAAGGCTCCATTTCTTTCGCTGCAGTGTCTATGATACCCCAAGGTATGCTGAAGAGGACTGCAATGATTGTGGGAATGAACGCTCCAATGATATAATCCCGCTTCGAGAAGTAGACGACAACATCCTCAGTGTTGCCGGAGATAGGTGCGTCTGTCGGGAGAAGGACGATAGTGCTTCCTGAGATGACGATCGTATTCCCAGCTTTGGTTGGAGAAGAAACACTTAGAGAACCACTTTCCGTATTGAGCGTCGCGGGGATTGTTGTTGGAGGAGGTGAAGCCGTGGACACTGGAGTTATCAATAGAGTGACTGGGGGGACATAGTTTCCCACTGAATCGAGAGTCTCTGGAACAACTGATATGGTAGCCTCTGCGGGAGGTATTCCTACCGGTTGACTGATTTTTACGCCGGGGACTACCTCCGGAGTCGGTTGTGCGTTTGGAATAGTCGCTGGGGCATTTGGAGTCGGGACTGCAATCGGCGTGGGATTTTGATTTGAGGCTGGAATTGGCGTCGAGATGAGTTTTCTTCCAACAGTTTTCGATCCTAATTCAGCATAATTTCCAGAAGCCACGGAAGCCGTCACAACCCTGCAGCTCGTGGTGTCTTCCACGGAGGTTCCTTCCCCGGTGGATTCTTCTACGGGAGGTTCTTCCACTGGCAGGCAACTCGTTATTGGCGTTGCCGGCAAGGTCGGATCCCAAACCGAGACCAGTTCGATGGTTTCTTCCCATCCGGAGACCCTGAACTTGTTAGACTGTTGCATACACATTGGAAATATGCTCATACGTTGTAACAACGGTGACTGTAATGTTAGGACGCGTCGGTTCTTCATCTTGTCTTCCTAACAATACAAAATGCCTCCCAACTATCGGGGACGAGTCTCCGTTGAACGTGGCAACAACCCCTCTGTTCGGAGAACTGGGAAGTCGTCTACATGCGACCTCTACTAAGGCGATCAGAATGAGGGTTATTGCAAAAAGAGCTGACAGAACTGGGGTTCGGAGAGACAGCGGTCTGAAAAACTTTTGGCGGGACCGCAATCTCTGGTTGAGATCTGCGGATAGTCAGCAGAAGACCAAAAGGTTGAGGTTGCTGAACATGCCCTCGAATGAATATACAGAATCGAGCTGCTGATTTTTGTTCTCCATGTTGCCAGTGACTCAACTCCAGTGGCAGAGGGAAAGAAAGTGAAAGAGCAAATAAAATCATACTGAGCAATGTCTGCTTGGCCATCGCTTCTTTAGCTCGATGCAGACCTTAGCAGTGACAGCCACAAAGTAAAGGTAGCCTTGTTGGGAATCTCACAGCCCGCACGGTACGCTAAGCTGTATTGTGGCTTCGATTGGAATGGGGGCTGATGCTGAACACTTTAGCGGGTGACATGCCGCTACTGTAGACTTAAACTTTATAGACAAAGCTCTTGACAAGGACCTCAGGGAGTCAGAGCTTTCGATCGTCTGCTCTCAAAACTAGCACAAATCTATGGCAAATCAATGGTTTCCCGATGTTCTAGTGGTTGCTTCAGAGTTGTGGCTTCAGAGTTGTGGTGGCAGCAAGTGCAAGTGCGAGTGTGTGACGGATAGCTTGTTGTTCTAGACGCACGCCAGCCGAGGAAGCCAAGGAATTAAGCTTAACTTAGTTCATGCAGGGCATCGGATGTGCCAAGTCTATCCTCATGTTTCCGTGGGTCGACCTCAGCCCTTTGCGCTAACAAAATCTAGAGACGCATCGACTGCAGAAATATTACCACAAGTGGAATTGAAGGAACCTTAATGTCGAATAGGGAAAGGTTTAAGTCTTGGCTTGAATCCATCGCGATATCAAGTATCGGAAAATACTCAGGTGCGGGGTTCTTTGTTTTCTTCATTTGAGGCGTAGTGGTCATTGCTCTGGAGTGGTTGGACAGTTGGGTTGGTCACGCGTTTAGGAGATCCAATACTGAGTTTGTATAGAATCTTCGTCTGCTACACTATTCCCAGGACCTGAAATCTGATTGTTCTCCGACTGCACAGAACCAATCGCAGCTTCCCCAGCACACGCTCTACTTGAACAAATGCCAGTGGTATCTGATATACCAAAGCGAGAGATTCTTCTTCAAGTAATACATTGACTTGGAATGACTCTTCGGGCTTCTGTATGTGATATATCAGCAGCCAATATTTAGACCTGTGGCGCTCCAGAATTTTAGGTATCAGATACAGGCCATATGTGACTACGTAAGGATTCGCTATGTATGAGTGGTCGATCTTGAGAAGTAAAGACACCGAAGCTAACATTTTGGGGCAAGTATTGTGAATTCTTGACCAATCTCTCCTGGTCGCACATCCACTGCGAGGTCACGTGCAAATACACTGCCAGATCAAATTATGATTTCGTGCCTTCACATGTCTAAATCTCTTCTTTCGATGATTGACGAGTTTCAACAGTGACTTGAGTGTAATAAAAGCATCTTTTGGCGCGGTAGGAAATGCGATGAGGCGGTATGAGTCTGAAGTGTTGTGCAATGGTCTTGAGAGCTCGCCCGACCTGTCACAGTTAACAATGGCGTATGATTAATTATGTGGATCTACTCATTATGGCATCTGCTCTACCAAAAATAATTTTCAATAGGCCTTCACACCAGTCTTTCCACAATGTCTCTATCCCGTATTCGGAGATCAGCAACAGCAAATTACCTGAGAAGGAAATGAGGGCCCTGGTCTTCTCAGAAGAGGCAGCGCAGCCATAAATTGCGAGTCGGCAGTAAGGCATAAACCGCCTCAAGGTTCCAATACCATCGCTAACCCAGGCTGTATGCAACTCGGCCCCGCGCGAGGCAGATATGCTGGAGGTGGCGGATCCTACAACAATCCGCTCACGGCAGCAGCCTATCCTAGCAGCACACCAATCCCGAAGTGCGGAGTCTTCTTCGCACCATTGTTAAAGGACTTCTTGATTTTTGAGGACTACTGTCTTAGCTGCTCTGATAGCATCCCTCATCTCGATATATGGATCGGTGGTGGACCAATTACTGCGAATCTGGCGAGCGTCTATCGATGTGAATGTTCCTTGACCCCTCCAAGCAGCAAAGCGTAAGTCGCACCTGTCTCACCTGTCAATGTGTTCAACCAACGGTGTGTCCTTTGATGCTCCTTCTGGCATTTCAATGGGAACGCGATTTCAGATTTGGACAGGAGTTTGAGCAAAGGAAATTTGTGGAGCAATGGGAATTGCAACTCGGGCATCTTTGAACAGATATTGGCAGTACTCAAGTAGCTTGAGCACGCGACGTGGCCCAACCCGAGTCACATCTGCAAATAGATGATGCAACTCAAGACAGGCTGCAGGGAGGCACTAGCTGGAGTTCAGAATGATCTTCTGGGATGTGTCGTAATTTTTGAGAGTTCATAATTCGTCATGCGGAAAATTACGGCGGGCATCGAAATGAATTGTTTTGCTCTCGCTTGATCTTCCTCAAGAAAGTACACCACCATCGACACGATGTACTGAGCCCGTGATGTAGCTAGCGTCATCGCTCAGCAAGAAAGCAAACAGGGTTGCTACTTCCGTGGCCTCGCCAAACCTTGCAAGTGGTACCGCAGCCATCGGCTTCAAGTCTTCATCCGACTTTGATTCTTCTTTCACCTCTCCATACACCCTAGCAAGCATCGGGGTCTTGATAGGTCCCCTTCAATCAATTAGCCTTTGATCCGTAAACTAAGCTTCGTGGGTTTCAGTGAACGTACGGTGCGACTGCATTAACCCTGATTCCCTTCGGACCATACTCTTTCGCCGCGGATTTCGTCAGGCCAATGACCGCATGTTTACTTGCTGAATATGCAGCCATTCCAGGTCTTCCAACAAGACCTGTACCACTCGATGCATTGACTATCGATGCCCCCTTCTTCATCACACGAATCTGAGCTCTCAGAAGATAGAAGAGTCCAGTAGTATTGACTCCCATGACAAAATCCCATTCTTCGTTCGACACATCTGCCAAGAATGGATACTTTGCTTCTTTGGTAGTGACACCTGCAATATTCGCAGCGCCATCTAAAGATCCGAAGTGCTTGATGGTCGCAGCAACCCAGTCATCCACTTCTTGATTTGATGTGATGTTCACGACTGTGCCGATTACATCAACACCTGTGGACTTCAGATCCTCAACAACCTATGAAAGTCATCACCTTCGCTTCTTTTTCTTTGGTCTTGAGCTTATAGACATACCTTCTCCAATGGCCCCGACTGGATATCAGCGAGAGCTAGCCTTGCGCCGCGTGTACCAGCAACATGTGCCAGCGCCAAACCGATGCCAGATGCTGCCCCGGTGATAGCAATTACCTTCCCCTGTAGCGATGCCATATCTGTTTACTGTATATTATATAGAACAGTGCAAGCGATGGACGGTACGAGCATAGACTTCGAGCAGACCATGCAAAGTTGCAAGGCATGGTTGGCGCATTGGTCAGACGAGTGCCAAGCTGACCCGACTCAGAAGCGAATCTTTGATCAACTGAAGCCGATGGAAAGTCACGCACGGGATCCGATCGGCGTTCAGTCCGCCGGGAATGTCACAAGATGAAGTTTTACCCGCTTCGTGGCACTACTGCTTCGCGATCGTAAAACTGTGGATCCTCTAGTAAACCCCATTCTTGCCTTTGCCGTTGCCGATAGCCGAAATCAACATCATAGCCGAGCTGGAGACCCCGCATTCTCTAAACTCCGTGCCAGAACACCTAACATACTGCACCCGTTCAGCCGCCCCCACGAACTATCTGTCCAGGTATACAGTGAACTTTCATGGTCATGCTTCCGACCTACAGTACCGAAGACGAAGCCAAATTGTACTTCGACCCCACCTGATATATTACTCTGGAACAGCTTGACAGTCCATCGACGAAGAAACTGCAATTTGTTGATCGAAACGCTCCCTTTTTTAAACAATCTTCGCCACCCCTTACTTTGTAAACCTTTGCTCAAACTGCATCTTGATTAACGACACTCCCTCGCATCTCAATACAACAGCACAAATCCGTTCTCCCAGCTATCATCATGGCTCCTGAACCACCTCTCGATTATGAGGTGATCATAATTGGAGCCGGCCTCTCCGGCATCTATTCACTCATCAAGATGCGCGAGTTGGGGGTCAGTGTCCGAGTGATTGAAGCCGGCAGCCAAGTTGGAGGAACGTGGTATTGGAATCGCTACCCAGGGGCACGATTCGACTCGGAGAGTGTCTCCTACGGATTCTCATTCTCGAAAGAATTGCTGGATGAGTGGAAGTGGGAGGAGAGCTTTTCTCCACAACCAGAAACCGAGAAATACTGCAATTTCATTTGCGACAAGTTTGATCTTCGTCGGGACGTGACTTTTGATTGCAGGATCCACACTGCGAAGTTCCGTGCGAGTAGTCGGTCGTGGAAGTTGACGAGCGAGGCGGGAGAGACGTTCACTTCGAGATTTGTGATCACAGCCATGGGTCCATTGACATCTGCAACTTTACCAAATGTACCAGGTGTACACGATTTTAAGGGCCAATCTTTTCACACCTCTCGATGGCCAGCAGGCGGTGTTGACCTTTCGAACAAACGAGTGGCTGTCATTGGCACCGGTGCCACTGGAATTCAAACAATCCAAACCATCGCCAAAGAGGTTGGGTCGCTGAAGGTCTTCCAACGACAGCCAAACTGGTCAAAACCTCTACACAACACCAAAATTTCCGACGAAGAGATGGCCAAGATCAGATTACGATACCCCGAAATTTTCAAGCGGTGCAAGGAGACTTCAAACGCCTTCATCCACGGCTGCGAAGACCACAGAAGGACCGTTGAAGTGCCAAAAGAGGAACGCGAAGCTTTCTGGGAGGCATTGTACGCAGCACCCGGATTTGGCATTATTCTATCCAATTTCCCCGACATCCACACTGACAAGGAAGCGAATGACCTGCTCAGCGAATTTGTAGCCAACAAGATCCGATCACGTGTACATGATCCTGTCGTTGCCGAAAAGTTGATCCCCACAAATCATGGAGTTGGCACGAAGAGACTACCACTGGAGACGAATTATTTTGAAGTTTACAACCAGCCAAACGTTGAGCTTGTTGATCTCCGTGATACACCTATTGAGTGTGTTACCGAGAAAGGGATCAAGACGACAGACAAGGAGCACGAGTTTGATATCATCATTTACGCCACTGGCTTTGACGCAATTACAGGCGCCTTTGATGCGGTCAACTTTGTGGGTGTGAATGGTGTAAAATTGAGAGATATGTGGAAGGAAGGACCCAGAACCTATCTGGGAATGACAGTGCAAGACTTCCCTAACATGTTCATGATCATGGGCCCTCATCAGGCAATGGGCAACATTCCGAGGAGTATTGAATACGCTGTGGCATGGGTTTCGACACTCATCACGTACTGTCATGAGCGCAAGATTACTTGGGTGGAGCCCACGCCAGAGCAGACGGAGGAGTGGTTTGAACATGTCACCCATTGTGCAGATGGATTGCTAGCCAATGAGGTTGACTCATGGATGACGGGAGTCAACAAAAATGTGGCAACTAGACAGAAGCGGATTGTGATGCGGTATCAAGGTGGAATTCTGGTCTTCAGGCAGTACTGTGACAAGGTAGAAGCGGAGAAGTACAACAAGATGATTCTGTTGTGAGTTTGGAAATTATTATCATTAGCATTTGGTTTTGATGCACGTTAGAAATGTATGAATCTTATAGAAACTATCTCTGAAAAGTTTTATATCGTCTCTGTGAATGGTAACATCCTGGGTTGAAATCTTCGGACATCGATTTCTATTCCATTTCTTGATCGTCGACATTACTTCGTCTATTCGAGAAACCTCGCTTGCAGAAGTCAAAGTGACTATCAGGTGAGAGTGGAGATGGCATTTTTGTTAAGCCGAAGTCTATAATGTCACGACAGGGAACCAGGAGCTTGGAGGCGCGTGGTGGCGTTGTTGCGGGGTATACCCGCCAAGAGCTGAGGAGGGGAAGGGTTGTTGGCTTTCTCCTTTTGGATTACCGACTCGGCAACTGTTTAACCATTCGCAGTCTTGCGAGCATGGCCCGCTGGTAAAGACTCACCGGATGCATGCCGAGCAAGGACGCTCAGAGGAGGAGTTCGTTTGACTTTGGCTTTTGGCATGCAGAAGTACCGATCTCGAAATCAGTCCATGCCGGACCAAAATCGCCTGTTGATCTCGGCTGTGATAACTTTCTGATAGGCGTTTCTTTGAGCTCTGAACACAATTTTAAATACTTATTCATGTTGATGGCTTGATTTGAACTCATCACAGGGTCCAATAACACTCGTGCAAGGCGCTCACTTTGGCTTGAAATTCAATCCCAGTACACGTTCAACACTTACTCCTCAAGCTTCAGCATGACCGTCAACCACGATGGGAGCCAGGGAGTCGCAACTCCTCTGCCAGACGACCGTGAGATTCCTTCTGTCGCCAGAACGAAAGTAAATGGGGATATCAAGGCAATGCTCAATGGTACCAAAAATGCCCAAACGAATGGAATCAACGGAACTTCGCACGCTTCCAAAAGTAAATACTGGGTACCTCTAAACAAGCAATTGGCCTTTACACCTCGAAAGATCAGAGTAATTACGATCGGTGCGGGGTACTCTGGATTGATTGTAGCACACAAGTTCCAGCATAAATTCCCGGAGATGCAGGACATGGTCGACCATACGATTTTTGAAGCTCGGTCAGATGTGGGGGGTACATGGTTGGTGAATACGTATCCTGGGGTGCAATGTGATGTACCCGCGCAAATATATGTATGTACTTTCTCCTTGCCTTGCTGTGAATCGGAAACTAACTTGATGTACAGGCTTTTCCATTCGACCCAAATCCAAATTGGAGCCGGTTCTACGCGAGTGGGGCAGACATTCAGGACTACATCAAGAGGACTGTCAAGAAGTGGAATCTCGATCGAGATATCCAGTTGAATACACAAGTGACGAGAGCTGAGTGGCAGGCAGACCAGGGGGTTTGGAAAGTTACAGTCACCCACGATGGAAAGACGCGCGATGAATATGCGGAGGTTCTCATTTCAGCACAAGGTGTTCTCTTGTAAGCTTGCCATATTTCCAAATCTGTACATCACTGACAACATTTCTAGGCATCACCAATGGCCAGCCATTCCGGGACTCAAGGACTTCAAGGGACAAGTCACGCATTCAGCGAGATGGGACCACGACTTCGACTATTCCAACAAACGCATCGCGGTCATTGGCAATGGTTCATCGGGTATTCAAATCGTGCCTCAGATGGCAAATCTGCCAGGAACTGACGTGACAAATTTCATTCGAGGCCCAACTTGGGTCACGTATCGGGTATCTCCTGCCACGCATCTGGGTCGGCCGTCGGACGAGGTCAATCCAAGCTACCTGGAGGAGGAGAAAAAGAGATTCGCGGAACACCCTGAGACCATGAGAGATCATCGAAGGGCCATCATTGGCAGAAGTACCAAAGCGTTCCGAATGGTAAGCTCTTTGTCATTTCATAATTTATAATTTTGTTACTGATAAAAAAACAGTTCATCAAGGGCGGCGAATCCAATATCGAGGGCCAAAAGTTCGCAGTCAAGCAGATGTCAGAAAAGTTGGGACATGACCCAGTCCTCTGCGAGAAACTCATTCCAAAATGGGATTTGGGATGTCGTCGCGTTACACCTGGTCCTGGTTACTTGGAGTCTTTCCGTCTGCCGAATTGTCATCTCACAGACAGTGGAATCACCAAGATCTCGGAGAATGCAGTTCACACTGCAGATGGAAAGGTTCACGAGGTTGATGTTGGTAGGTTTAAGTCCCCAAAACGAAGTGGGTCTTGGCTAACAGTCCCAGTTGTATGCGCGACTGGGTTTGACGTCTCGCATTGCCCGCATTATCCTGTTGTCGGCGTTGGAGGTGTGGATCTGAAGACCAAATGGAAGGATGACCCACAATCATATATGTCTCTTGCAGCTTCGGACATGCCCAATTACTTCATCATGACGGGACCCAATGCCGTTGCGGGGCACGGCTCCCTGATCGAAGTGATGAACTGGACGAGCGACTACTTCGTTAAATGGATCAAGAAGATCGCGACAGAGGACATCAAGTCGGTTGTACCGAAAGAGGAAGCGGTCGAAGCCTTCAATCAGTATGGAGATGAGGTTCTGAAAACTCTTGTCTGGACTTCGGATTGCAAGAGTTGGTACAAGAGAGGGACTGTTGATGGCAGAGTAACGGCATTGTTTGGTGGGACCAACATCCTTTACAAGCGACTGATTGAGCAGATTCGAGGGGAGGACTTCAATATTGAGTATCGAAGTCGAAACCGCTACAACTTCTTTGGTACAGGGTTCACACCATATGAGCTTGATGACTCGAATGATATGGCATGGTATGTAGAGAAGTGATGATAGGGGAAGCGAGAAGGGGGTTATATACATTGAAACGAGACATCTTGTAGCATTCAATATACCTTTTCAAATTGAATTTTGTTCACTCTCTGATTCTCTCTTCAAATTTCCAAAAGCCTACCTAGGAGGATTGGCCGTTTATCCGGAGGATAAGGCAGCGCGGGGTAAGTTCCGCCAGCTCGCTTGGCGAGTCATGTAGCCGAGCAGCTCGAGTTCAGCCCCTAACCCACTCTTCCCCGCGTCTTCTCCAGACTTGCATAATCATCAACATCTACCTTACCGAGCACGCGTCTTAAGGCTCCTACTTCATCGTAACCGCCATTACCATCTGCTATTGCCAAGTTGAAAGTATTTCGTCTGAGCCATGTCTACTTGGGTTGAGCAGAGGACAATGGCGCCGAAACGGCGGCGCGCGGGCCTTGTCTGCGTTATTTGCCACGAAAGAAAGATCAAGTGCGATCTACAAAGCAAAGTAGCAGATGGAAGTGGTATCGGCTACACGAATTGCTCAAATTGTACTGCCAACGGACAGCAGTGTCGAGTCCGGCCATCAAAGCGGGGCAATCCTCGTCCCAGTGCAGCGCAACGTGCAGCTCGGGATCAAACAAACCAGCAAAATGAGAGGCAGCCGGCCGATGAGCCTGAGAATCCTCTTTTCTCACCCCCAAGAAGTACAGCTACATCAACGAACGAAGCGACAGGGGCTGACTATACCCAACCATCTGTCCCGGTTCAAAATCAATCTCGAGGTGGCCATGATCCTCGTCTGACTTTCGCTCATACGCAAAACTATCTCTATCCAACTCAAGGATTTAGTCAACATGAGCCACCAATTGACCCTCATCTGGGAGCCATTCGAAGCACTGAACGATCAGTATCCGTGTCATCTCCGCAATCAGCGAGGAACAAGACGTCCGAGACCTATCTGGGGGAAAGCGGGTTTCTCCAAGTCTATACACAAGAGCATCGCGATTACACAGCAGTCCAGGATCTTGGTCCTAGAGAAGGGTCATTGAGTTTGGATCTCCCAGGAGCCGATTTACTACAGAGCTTCAGCGAAACATACTTCCAATCCTGCTACCCGTTCTGTCCGGTCCTCGACAATGAGACCCTGGCAAGTGATCTTGCTCGATCGCCTCTCCTGACCAACGCCCTCGCTCTTACAGCGAGTCACATACAGCCTCCCTTCATTCCTTCTACAAAGCCAGTGACATACTACAGTCGAGCGAAGCAAATGTTCTACAATGATGAGGAAGAGGACCCCATCACTTGTTTGCAGTCTATTTGCTTATTTTATTGGTGGAGTCCGCGTCCAACATCCCATGCACAGAGAGATGCTGCTTGGTGGTGGAACGCCGTAGCAGTCAGACAAGCTCAACAGATTGGTCTGCATCGGGAGCTCAAACCGAGTCATCCAAATACCGCTTTGGTCAATCGTGGGTTGCGCAGGAGGATATGGTGGACCTTGTTTGTAAGTAAATGCCAGAGTATTCTGCTTTCCCCATCAAATATTAACTAAAATAAGGCCCGAGAGCGTTTGACAGCCATTTGTCAAAGTCGACCTTGCCTCATCGATCCCGAAGACTGCAACATCCCAGAACTGACCTTGGAAGACTTTCCGGATCCTACCAATCCAAAAGCCGAGGTCTTCATCTACTGGGTCAAGCTATGTGCCATTATTGGTCGGATAGCGAAGTATCGATCTCGAGTGACAGACGTTGCCTCACTAGCGTTTCCAGCGCATCTAGCCAATGAATTGGTGGAGTGGATACACTCGCTCCCTCAGCATCTGAAGTTACCCCTCGAAGCGACATCCACAGCGAACTTCAATCGAGATGTGCATCAATTACATCTGCCATACCTCGCCGTCATTGTCATTCTCCATCTAAGCCCTTCACATGAGGCTCTGCCATCTGCTTACGCTGCTGCGGTTATGGCTGCGTCCTGCATTGCTCGAATATTCCGGAACTACCTCGCCCGAGGTGGAATCCGCTTTCTCATGCCTGTATCAGGTTGGATCTGTGGTATCGCAACATTGGCACTTCTGAGAGCAAGTCGCATACAGCAGCTCACTCATCATGCTGAGGAAGATATCAACATCCTGGTCATTGCACTGAAAGAATTACGAGTTTCATATCCTGTCGCAGACATGTTCCTCCAAGGATTCGAACGCCTGAGAAGCGAAAACGCCGCTTCCCGCAACGATGGCGCACTGAATCCAGAACCGAGTGATTCCACTGCTGGTATCAGCAATGGCGTGAATTGGATACAGTACTTTCCCAACGTGACGCCGCAAACGAGCGGTCTTGCCAAAGCATTGCTCTCTGGCCAACAAGAGGAACCATTCTTAGATGAAGCGTGGCTTTCTTCGATACCGCTTCAACTGGAAGAGCTATTTGGGCCATATGAAGACTTCTCCGAAATGCCAATCTTCTGAAGCATGACAGTTGCAGCCACATCTCAGGAGCTGCGTTCAAGATTGGAAATCAGAGATCATTCAACAAGGGAATTTCGGCTGTGCATGAGTCGGCAAGACACCGTATGATTGAAGGCTGTTGGGAAGCATTGTGTGAGGTCAAAACGCTGTGGTTTTAATGACCACGTGGGCTATTGACTATCTACCGCTTTACCCTCTACCACGCCCTTCGCCCTCCAATAAAACTCAAAATCCTTCAGGAACGCCCATCTCAAACTCGTCCCCCAACCTTTTGCTTTCCACGCATTCAAGCTTGCGGGAAAGTGGTCAACCTGCTGGCAAGCAAACTTATCATGCGCGATGATGACCAGCACATCTTCCTCGCAATCAATCTCCTGCAGCTTTCCAATAGTGTCCAGCGCCAGCGGAATGTCGTACCCAAACTCTGGCTTTAAGATCGGACCATGGGGGTCCATGCCGCGCTCTCTCTGGAGTTCCTCGAACGCATGGCCGGGACAGAATGGAGCTTCAGATTGTGGGATAATTGGGTTTGGAGTGATGGACGCTGGTAATGGTAAATGAGATGAGGGGCGGAAGATAGATCCGTGGTGGCAGATATCCCCTCCAAGGAGGACAAAGGTATCTGGGCTGGTGGTGGTGCGGACTAGGCCGCACAGATGTCCGATGGCGTGGCCGGGGCTGTCAAGTAGGTAGAAGGAGCCATCGCCGAAATAGTCGAGAGCTGGGAATTGGCCAATTTTCAGAGTGTCAGAGCCATTAAATGAGATCTCTCTGAGGTTCCGACCTCTGGATTGCATTCAGCTACGTGGTCATGTGAAATATATGAAATGAGTGAGAGGTGAGGTCACTTACGCCCAGTCGCTTTCTTGAAGCGGCGACTGTGGATTTTGAGGTGATGCAGGAAGAAATGCCTCCTTAAACCCAGGTCCGACAATGAGATCTGTTGTTGCCGGAAACGTTGAAGGGTCTCCAATATGATCCCAGTGCCAATGGCTAAGCGTCTTTTATCAGTTCATATGCCCGTTGAGAAACAAATTGAGTAATCGTGCAGTTAGAACAGCAGTCCCCTTCGAACATACCTCCAAATAACAGCTTCTATACTTTCCCGCTCAACCCCACCTTCTTCTAAGATCACTGCAACACTCTTCTCCACATCGATCATGTAATTCCTCGTCGGGATATAATTCGCAATCACAGGGGCATAATTCTGCCAATCTTTTCGAATCCCAAGGTCCCACACTAATCGTCTCCCAGAGCTGTGTTCTAGGAAGAAAGACAGGGATGGAGATCGTGATGATTCTTCACCAAGTGTCGTGACATGCGGAATGGGCGGTCCCATCAATCCTTTCAGCACAGCAGGGCCAAAGTTCACCGGGTTGATGAGCTTCAAAGATGCGATGGCTTGGCCAGAAGGTATTTTGAGCTTTGGTGTCTGTGGCGACATGTTGATGGCTTGTATGGTTCTCGGACAAGGGTGGGGTGCTTTGTTTATTTTTGCATCTGAGGAAGTCACCCGTCATGATGATGATATGTTCTATTACTCTCGATGATCCGTTCAATTAACGGCAACGAAATCGTACGCCCTACCACCGTCACGGGAGACCATGCGAGCAATTAGCGTTCGCCCTCACAGTGGGAGGTTCGCGGTCGAGCCAGCCACACTACACTGGTTAGCCCCTTTTCCCAGTCGCTTACGGTAAGTTAGCCGAGTCTGTTGATTACCCCGCACTTAGCGGGGTTTTCGGCTTTAGGGTGGATATGGATAGCCAAGCTCGATACCGATTCGCAGACGGTACACACGGCAATGGGACTGGCAATGATGTCTCGTACCCAGATCTGAGATTGCCAGGGAGTCGGAACTGATGGAGCGTGTCCAAGTTCTCAATTCTTCCCCGCTAACGACAACGTGGAAGACACGGGCTTGGCTCCTCGGACCCGATTGACAGTGGGGTATGCTTGCATGCAAACGATAAATGTCAAGAAAGTCATGAGATACACATGAATAATAAGCTCCTTTCTCAAATCATTCTCAATCTCAAGACCGAATCGAATCCGTAAACGAAAATCTCGACACCATCTCTCCAGCACCTCACGGAATATCTTGAAAATGCCTAAGTTAGATCGTTACACATACAAGGGACCGGTGGACAATACCGTTCTACCAGACAAGGGCAAACTGAAAGAGAAAAGTGTCATAGTTACAGGAGGTACATTAAATTTGCTCCACTGAAAGCCAATTCAAGTCACTAATTCTCGCAGGCGCAAATGGCATTGGAGAGGCTCTCGTCCGGTCACTCATTGCAGCTGGGTATGAATATAAAAGTCCCAGAAGTACCATTGTCTGACAGCGTGCGCTTGATTATAGTGCATTTGTGACCATTGGAGACAATAATGTTGAGCGTGGAGAAGCTATCGCAAAAGAACTGGGCTCGTCAGTATCCTCTTCACATGATCAAGTACGATTCGAAAGGGCTCACCAAGAACTTCAGCAATGCGCAATTTATAAAATGCGACATCCTAGAGTGGGAAGACCAAATCAACATGTTCGAAGCAGCTGTGAAGAACTCGCCTCACAAGTCATGCGACATCGTCATAGCCAACGCTGGCATTGGACGTGGAACCGGAGATTCGTTATTCAAGCTTGACGGTAGGTATTGTGTTCTTGGGGGGAAAACATCCTGCTGACATTTACCGAGATGTGAATGGACCTCCAGTGAAGCCATCTCTGAAGATCGCCCAAGTCAATGTTCTGGGCACGATGTACAGTTGGAAATTGGCTGTGCATTACTTCCGCAAACAGCCAGACACTGATGACAGAGATCGCTGCTTTATCATTACCGGAAGCATGGGAAGCTATACTGACTCCCCAGTGAGTCCTCTAGATTTCTCTATCCGCCTGAAGAGCTCAAGTTGAAGCCCAGGAAGAATGTGCTGATCAATTTCTAGGGAAGTTGGGAATACACGGCTAGCAAACATGCTGTCAAAGGTTTGATGAGAACAGTTCGTCGATCATGTTGGTCCCAAGGCATCAGAATCAATGTCCTCGCTCCATAGCAAGTCACCCATCTGTTACTCTACCACAAGCACTAATTTTCTTCCAGTTGGGTGAAGAGTGCAATCAGGTCTCCTGAGATGGAGGCTTTCCTTCTTGGACATGGTGTTCAGATGGCGCTTCCTGAAGATTGTGTTGCTGCTATGATGAGGCTGGCATGCGATAGAACCATCAATGGTCAGTTATTTTTCTTTTCGTCATCCTCATACTGTCCGATTGGTGCCTTCAGAGACAGGAATAGCTAATTAAAGTGTCTCGACCAGGTCACTCACTGATCATCATCGGCGAGAAAGAGTGCAAAGGCGGCTATCGGGATGCTGAATCAGATGACCATACAGAGGGGTTCTTCAAAGAGGTCCAGGACAGGTTAGGTAGAATCAACCTTGGAGAGTGGAATGAAGAAGGGATCAAGAAAGGAGGTTCCTAGGCTTGATGTTATCAATAGAATCCATTTGATCTCTATCTGGTAAACCTTTTCGGGTGCACAAATGTGTTGAAACATAGCAAACGAAAATAATCTCGAAGTATAAATCCGATATGCGCTACACTATACTGCTGACACGGAATATTGAGCTATTTACCGGTTCCCTTAAATGCGGCATGCACATGTTCAGGGTTGCTACAGGGTGCCGGGCAGGGTTTAGTGGCTGATCTGCCGACAATCAGGCCTAGCACTTTCGCTTACGGGCTTCGCTCTCAAGGCCTCCAGGGCATGCGTCGAACCACTATTAGGGAAATACATTTGATTTTGCCACTAGTTCAAGCTGGAAATGCGTCATGTATCCATATACTGGCGTGAAGAAAATCTTTAGGAGAGTACACTTTTGGGCCTAAACACCCCTACTTGACCTTTGGTTTCACTGCAAGATTATGAGTGATTGAGATGTTCTTCGGTCAATACTGAGAGCGTTTTGTCGGTGTCACCGTGCGACTTGCATGTTGATTTAATGCCACTGAAGCTCACGAACTCAAGTTTTCTGATGATTCACCTGAAATTCTGCCCACTCAAACAAGATTTACATTCCGAGATCAATTGATGAAAGGCACACAAAGACATGAAGATCTGCATGTGAGGTAGAGTTTGAGCTTCTTAGAATTCGAATTTTACTATTTGCATTTCGCAATTTTGCTCGTAGGTTGCCCCATTACTTCACTTCACATCTCTTTATCTCCAGGCCATCGCCATGCATTCCTCTTTGCCAGTACTAGTGACGTTCATATTCCTTATGGGGTATATTTGAAGCCAACAACACCCTCCAACGGCCCGATCTTGCCTTCATCAAGCATACGATTTTGCTTCTTCAAGTGCCATGTCAAGCCAAGAACGCAGAATATGATCGAGATGTTCAGACAGATGGAAGTCCTGCAGTAATAAAGTCAGATTCGTTCTTTGCATCATATTAGAGAGTGGAAAAATTGAACATACCACATTCCAGGTAGATATTTCTGTTCGGAGTCAGCGATCTTGTTATTAATTCGGGGGAAGAAGAGGAACTCACAGGAGCATCCTGGGATCTGAAAATAGTACTTCCGGCAATACCACCAAGTGCGCCAGCCATGACGATGGCGACGGCTGTCATCGATCGCTTTTCGGGGTTGGCGACTTGGCTTTGGGAGTACGAATGGATGGAGGCACTGAAAGGTGTTTTTAGTCAAAGTATGTCCAAATAGACTTGGGACTACTTACGCGTTCGACTGGACTCCGAATACTGCAACGAAGATTCTAGGGAAATTAGCTTTTGCGAGTGTCCTCTATCTGAGAAATGTGCTTACCCGAAAAGTCGTGCGCCAGGAGTTTTGACAAGAAGTACAAGAAGAAGTCCAAAAACACTGCCAATGGTCAGTTGCTAGCCTTGAAAGTCTGATTTTGAGTGCTTACGCAGCAACTGTCTGGAACAAGATTATACTAGCGGGTTATCAGTAATTTTCGAGGATGGTTATGGAGTGGTACGGAAAACATACGGCCAGCGCGTGCGATATTTGTCAGACAGCCATGCCAGTAAAACACTACCGATAATTGCCGAGAACTGAACATTGTTAAATCTCGAAGCTTCAGTGCCTGGGCGGAGGCACTTACGTATGGGGTGCTTGTTAGGACCAATGCAATGGTGTACTTGAAACCGATGCCTTGAGTCAGGATGATAGGAAAGAAAAAGCTGATGGAGTACGAGCTGGAGGCGGTAGCAAAGTACATCCAAGAACTAACATGTTTGTTAGTCTTCAAGACTTCATGCTTGCTTGAGTGGAAAATCCTTTGGGATAGGTGAAGCTTACGTGACGAGGAGCTTGGGATCAAGCAATAACTTTAAGGATTGTTTAGTTGTTGGTTGTTTCCACTCCTCTTCACCTCTGTCAACCGTGATACGCGCAGTGGCAATGTGTCTCTCGCGGTCAGTGAGCCATGTAGCCTTCTCTGGGACTAAGGTTCATTGTCAATTGACGCTTCAGTCGACAAGTCTGTATATGTTCACTTACATTGAGGCACAGTGAACAAGCATGCAACAGCAGCCACTATTGTGAGTAGACCTTCGATGATATAGATCCATCTCCATCCTTGAGCATACATCCCGTCACCAACACTGATCAGCTGTAACGCATATGCGAACTGTCCCAAGCTGTCAGCGAAACACGCCCATAGATTAACGGTAAAATCCACTTACGATACCCCCAAAACCAACCGCAGTGATCGAGCTCATGTAGAAAATCGAAATGCGCTTGGCTGTTTCGAAAGTTCGGTACCAGCAAGCCACAAGATAGATACAACCTGGGAGCACTACACCTAGTTAGCATCAGGTTCACAGATGTCCATTGATCTCACTTACAACCAGCCTCGAATGCACCCAAGAGGGCTCTGAGAACTGCAAGTGGGATCCAGCTCTTCACGAAACCCATTCCTAGGACTGTGATACCAAAACCGAGGATGAGAAAGCTCAACCAGATTCTAGCACCGATACGACGAATGACGAGGTTCGAAGGGAGTTGAAAAATGACATAGGCGGGGAAGAAGACCAGAAGAGCAATAGAGTATCGGGCACCTGTATGACTTGTCAGTAATGAAATCTTGTGTAGGGGTAGGAGAAGTACCTTCAGCCATTGCAAGATCTTTATTCATGCCAGAAATATATGCCGCCGAGATGTTGGCCCTGTCGAGCAGCGACAACGCAAACACGATGGACATCATGGGGATAATGCGGAAATCGAGCTTCTTGACGAGAGCATGTTCTTCAGCTGCAGACCAGTCTTGAGCATCAGGGAGTGCGTCGAGACCTGGGTGACCAGTGGTGACAAGGTCTGAAGAATTTGCATCGCTGCTCTTCTCCACCTGATTGATGGATGGAGTTTTCGAAGACATCGTCAATCGAGATAGGGTGTTTGTTGAATGGAACGTAGAAAGAAAATGTTTTCCGAAGAACTTCAGCAGAAGCAAAGTTTGGAAATCGATTGGAACTCAATCTACCTGTCCGTTTTGGGGGCGGGTCCGCGACGATCCTTTATGTTGTTGGGATTTGGTGTTTAGTCGTATTTGCCCACGCATGTACGGCCTTTTCGGTAGTCCTTTTCAGTACCCCAGATTCCAAGTCTTAGTGGTTTGTGGGGTTCAACTTGGAATAGTGAATGAAGGTTTGAACCATGGAGTTGGATCTTTCATGGGGTTACCCGCCATTTCAATCGCATAGCCGGATGACAAGGGATCTAGAAGTTGATTAGTTCCCTCTTTGTGATGCAGCGGACGCCCAGAAGGGGCCACGCGCTTGCAAGATTGGACCTCCACTTTCAAGAAATGCATTGCCACCTTGGCACTCACTCTTTACCGGGACTGCCGAGAAAGCAACATAGCCGAGCTCGGTAAACTTAGACTCGAGCATTTGATGTTATCAGTTCTCAATCTCACATGTTTGGCCAGCACAGGCTTCCAGGTTAGTGGTCTATTCAGTCATGGCGGATTTTTCTCAATTCGGTGGCATTTCGGACGATTGGACTGCTTACGTGACAGCGCACCCCCAACCGCCACTGCCTCCTGACCTGACCCCTGTTCAGTTGCAGGAACGAACCAATGCAGGTAGAGAAGCAAATTCGCGGGAAATACTCAGCAAAATTACCAGTAAATGTCAAATTCATGAATGAAATGGTGGATTCAAGACTCACAGCAGCGTAGTTGACATCGACACTCGAGACTTTACTTGTCCTACCTCAAATGAGGAAACTATACCTTTGCGGGTATACAAACCTGCATCAACACCAACTGCCGCGAAGCTCCCATTGTTTATTTTCTATCATGGTGGTGGCTACTGCTTTGGAAGTTTATCAAGTGAAGATGGGTTCTGCTCGTGGATTGTCGAAAAGCTTGGCATTGTGGTAATCAACGTTTGCTATCGCCATACCCCGCAGTGGAAATGGCCTGCCCAAAGAGAGGACGCGTACAATTCTTTGAATTGGGTCTTTGGTAATATGAAAGAGATTGGCGGAGACAGCAACCAAGTATTCGTTGGAGGTCGCTCGAGTGGATCCAATCTCGCAGCGGGAATTACACTTCGGGAAACAGAAACAGTACGTTTTATGATCGCTTTTTCGGTTTTTACTTACCGTGAAAGGGTTCGAGAAGAATCAAAGGTCTGATTCTTGATCTACCGCATGTATGCCATACCGATGCTTTTCCTCTACAATTGATCGCGTATGGGAAAGACTCGTTCACTGAAAATGTTAATGCTCCAATCCTCCCTTCGAGCAGGATCAAGTTCTTCAACGATTTGCTCAATGTCGAAGATCCAAGGGAGAAATACTACAGTGTCTTATTGTCATCTCAAGCTGACTTGGCAAATTTCCCTCCAACACATTTTCTTGTCGCCGGACGAGACCCTCTTCGGGATGAGGCTTTGTTGTTCGAGGAGAAACTGAGGCGCTTGGGGTGAGTACAGTGACTTAAGCTTGAAGAGCGCCTCAATATCTGACATCGTGACAGAGTCAAGACCGGCATCAACATATATCCAGGAGTACCCCATGGCTTCAGGCGATATGGGGAATTGAAATCTAGTCAGCTATATGACCAGGACCTTGTCAAGGCACTCACACGGCTCTTAAAGCACTGACTGAATCACAACATTTTGTTGCTAGCTGTGGAAAAAAATCTGTGAATTTCGTTTACTCCGAGTCTGCGATCGCGGATGTATAATCATCTTCTTTAGATCCGACATAATGAATTGTATAGGAGCAGAAACTTGAACGATTTTATTGACTTCTACAATCTAGCCTGTACTCTCTCCAGCTTTCTCCTCGACCGGTCCGCATCCCTCAACATCCGCCGCAGAATCTTGCCTGATGGTGATTTTGGTATTATATCGATGAACTCAACTTCACGGATCCACTTGTATTTCGTTTTGTGAGCCTTCACATCGTCCAAAATGCTTTGTATGATCTCATCATCCTTCTCTCCAGATACAATATTTTTGGACTTGACAATATATGCTTTTGGGGCTTCGCCACTCGATTCGTGCGGAATGGAAATGACAGCAGCGTCTGCCACGTATGGATGCGACAATAGGTGAGCTTCCAGCTCCGCAGGAGCGACCTGATTTCCCTTCGTAATGTTAGTGGAATGACGGCCATCGAATTTCATGTGTGTTCTTACATTTACTTTGATGAGTTCCTTGATACGATCCACGATCCACATGTGCTCGTTGCCAGTCTCAGGACACACGCGAACCTCACCTTCGTCGCCTGTCTTCAGCCACCTGCCGTTAGAGTCCTCGAAGAATGCCTCCTCCGTAGCCTTCGCGTTCCCTAGATATCCGATCACAACACTTGGGGCCTTCACCAAAATCTCTCCAGGGGTATCGTAAGAATCAATCTCTGTGCCATCTGTTGACATAATCCTAATTTCTGCTCCTGGAAGTAGAGAACCAGAACTGCCAGGCCATAGATCCACTCTTGAAGTAGAAGATACGACCGTAGCGCTTTCAGTCAGACCGTATGCTTGACAGACGTTCCAATTGTTATATGCTGTTCGGAGCTTTGCCACCGACTCCTTTCCCAGCGGCGCGGCGCCCGTGTAGAGGAATTTGACGCTGCTAAGATCGAAAGTTTTCAGCAGCTCGAGATTATTTGTCATTTGCACCACTACTGGCGGAACAACGAAGAGTTCCTCTATCTTGAAGCGTTCGATGCTTTTCAGGAAATGCGTCAAGTCGAACTTTGGCAGGACAATTACTTGGTCGCCTCGGTAGGTAGATGTATGACATATGAGGACGAGACCATAGATGTGGCTGAAGGGCAAAAAGCCGATAACAACTTCACTGGCCCCATTGTTGTTTTTCTCCCTCCACGGAGCTTCAAAAGTTGCTCGCTGAAGAACGTTGGAAATGATGTTGTAGTGGGAGATTTGAACCCCTTTCTGTTCTCGGTTAGTACATATCCCGAGTGTTCTGGGCCGAAACTTACAGGCAATCCTGAAGTGCCGCTCGAATAGCAGATGAATGCAGTTTGTCGCTTTCCTTGTCCTTGGCTCCATGTTTGCTTCTCGAGTCTGGAAAGCAACCGTCCTCGGGAAATGAGTTCTTCCAATGTTTTCGTACCTTGAGTTTTCGGAGGGAGACCAGCAACCGGACAAGTATATATTTTGCTAGGTGGAATTCCCACAGCTTCCGCAGCTTTCACTGCAGTCGGGTAAAGAGAATCACAGGTAAATATACATGAAGCTCGAGAGTTTTTGAGCTGGAATGCAAGTTCGGGAGCGGAGTACGCAGCGTTGGCGGGGCATGAAATTCCGTTCAGTCGATGTATAGCCCAAGAAATCATCATTAGGTCAATCTGCAGGAATAAGCTTTCTCCACCAAAAATAAGAAGTTAACTTCGCATACCGTGTTGAGACAGAAAATTGCTGCGACTTTGTCGAATTCCGTGCCTTCGTTGACTTCCCAGCCAAGCTCCTCGCCTAACGCCTTCGCCAAATCATCTCGTCTGCCCCGGACCTGAGCAGTGGTGAAATTCTTTCCAGTCAGACCGCATGTATATGGAATTCGTGAATCGTGAATAGACCGCCGTCCATACTCCTCGTTAAGTATGAATTCGGAAATTGGTAAGGAGTCTGGGATAGTGGGTAGTTTGGGAACCCATGCTGGCGGCGTGAAAACCATAGCTACATATAAACCTGATTGCGAAGTCGAGGAACGGTAATTTAACGAGTTGGATTTGAAAGGAAAAAATCAATCTGCTTTCAAAGCTTCCTGCTTTCAAGCTCTGAAGTGATTCAAGTACTTCTTTCGGCCAAGGAATCTTTTCTGTGGAACTTAAAATGTCATGCCAATAGATGCAATTCCATCCTCTCTGTCGCAAAGAGCATCAAGAACCAATTGCTGGTAGTGGCATACCGGCTGACAGGCTCTACTGAAGGTTGCCCCAGTGGTCGGTAATGGGGGTGTCTATCCCAATTCTGGTTTGCCGAAGACCCTGCAGGAAGCGTAGCCAGTTCCGACGTGGCAATCCCGCAGCTGAATCTCGACCCTGGACGTGGTATTTGCCAAGGAAGCGGGGTCATTTTAGACCCATCACCAGCCAACATTTGACAAGAAATTGATACGACGGCAAAGTGACTGACTCGGGATGCAGGAATTCTCGGAAGCGGGAAGGCCTTGTACAACGCGCCTGGTCATGGCTCTGAGGTTGGGGCGCGGGGTACTGGTCAGGTACAACTAATGATCGTGTTACCACCGATGATCTGAGCCGAAAGAGAATATGAGAAGTCTGAAAGTCAATTGAGCTCTACAGCAAACACATAGTAACCTCGAGTCAATTATGGACGGCCCCCCAGTTCCCGCAACCATGTTCGCATGGAGGAAATACAAGGGGAATTATGAGCCTGTGAGTGCATGAAAAGCATGGGCTAAAAAGGAACCAAGAGTTGGATGAGGTCAAAATTAGAGGTGAAATAAGTCTGACATGTCTTGACAGGTCTATGAGGAAGTTCCAGTGCCATCAGCTCCGGATACAGGATTTCTTGTAAAGGTCCTCGCCGCTGGCGGTAAGTGATTGTCAGCCACCAAGAACGGAAAGGATTCTGATTGCGTACAGTCTGCCACAGCGACTGGTCTCTCTTGAAGACAGAGAGGAATTTTCCCCATTATCACGACGTTTATACCTTGGTAAGTTTCCCAGTCGCTTTTGCAATTGCTCGTTTTCATGTTAAGTGCTTGATCTGACGATCTCAGGGCCACGAAGGGTGCGGAGAGATCGTACGCGTAGGATCGCAAGTGAAAGACTCCAAGCTCAAACTGGGAGATCTTGTCGCCATCTATGCTGTCCCAGGTTGCGGAGAAAGGGACTGCTCGGAATGCGGCCGAGATCTCGCTCAGCTTTGCCAGAAAGGGCAGCATCATGGTATTGGCCAAGATGGAAGTTTTGCAGACTATGTGGCAATCGATCAAAGAGCTGCGGTTCCGCTTCCCAATGGTAGGTTCAAATTACTTAACAAGCACAATGCACGAAGAGATCACTCATCCTAATTTTTGATACGCAGGCGTATCCCCAGCTGAAGGAGCTGTCGCTACCGACGCAGGAACTACCTCGTACTCAGCCATCGTCAAGCGAGGTGAGATCAAGAAAGATCAGACAGTCTTTTTATTTGGACTTGGTGGACTTGGTTTCAACGCTTTGCAAGTGATCTTGTGGATCGGCGCGAGGGTCATCGTCTCCGATACAAGGCAGGCTACGCTGGATGAGGCGGTCAAACTCGGTGTGCCGAAAGAGGATATCGTACCTATCGGTACCTCAATCCCAGACTTTGTCAAACAGAGGGGATTGGAAAATTCCATCGATGTCGTTGCAGACTTTGTCGGCTTGAAGCAGACTGTGAGCGATGCACAGAATATTGGTGAGTCTTCTTCTTCATCTTTTCGCAGGCAGCTCCCCAGACCTCTCGCTAAACAAGCTTCCAAAACACAGTGCGCATGGGTGGGAAACTTCTCTATGTTGGAACTTTATCAAATGAGACGACTATTGATGCGAAGCTTTGTATCAAGAAAAGATTGACCATTGTATTTAATTATGGTGGCCAGTATCAAGATGTGGTGGAAGTTCTGGATCTGATTGCAAAGAAAGCGGTTCGTCCGCAGGTAGAAACGGGTGATCTGAAGGACTTCCCGAAAGTTCTGCAAGACTTGCACGAAGGAAAAATCAAGAGTCGTATGGCTTTGATACCTGCTCATGCTAGATAGTCCAAAGCAGTGTTGTATTGAGAACACTGTATTGTGTTGCAAAAATGACTTACGACCTATCTTGACTCCCCCTTGTTTTTGGTTGCAAACTAGAAGCAATTCTGAACCACCACATTCAAATTGTATCACACCTAGCCCACCAAAGCTGGTGGATTTGGGGAGATATGAGACGGCTAATCTGCTCGGCTGTGAGTCTCACATAGCCGAGGCATTTCCGACTAAATAGACGTTCGAATACCTATCGTTCTGTTTTCCGTTCATTGACCTGAAGCACGTGCCGAGTTTCAGCCATATAACACACAATTGACATTCCAGACTTGTAGCTGTCTGATCTGATGCTACTCAATTATCGAGGGCCATCAAGCAAACAGACAGAGCTTCCGACCACTTCATCCACGCCCAAGTAGCCCAGTAATCACTTGGCCACCATGGAAGACCCAATATTCCGCCGTCCAACCCGCTCACTCGCCGGAAAAGTTGCTATTGTCACCGGAGCAGGTGCAGTTGGAGATGGCATTGGCAATGCACGTGCAGCAGCAATTCTGCTCGCTGAAGATGGATGCAGCGTCGTGTGCGTCGACATGAACATGGCTCTCGCCCAGCGAACAGTCGAAATGATCGAAGCAGAAGGCAAAGGAAAAGGCATCGCCATCGGTGCCGACGTTACCTCATCAGAAGACTGTCAAAGGATAGTCAAGACGGCAGTGGAAACGTACGGAAGGATAGACATCCTGTTCAACTGCGTGGGAATTGGAGGAGCGTCTGGTACGGCAGTTGAAGTCGACATGGAACTTTGGGCGAAAGGGCTGGAGGTCAATATATCGACGATGGTTCTCATGTCGAAATATGCGATTCCGGAGATGATGAAGAATGATCGCTCGATGGGGTATACGGGAAGTATCATCAACATGGCGAGTGTTGCTGGCTTGATGGGAGGAACGCCACATTTGCTCTATCCCACGAGTAAGGGTGCTATTGTCAATATGACGAGGGCGATGGCGGCACATCATGCACCGGCTGGTATTCGAGTCAATTGTGTATGTCCTGGAATGGTCTATACACCAATGATGTATGCGAAGGGTATGAGTGAAGAGGCCAGAGAGGCGAGGAAGAACAGGAACTTGTTGAAGACAGAGGGCAATGGGTGGGATGTCGGGGCTGCTGTTCGGTTTCTTGCTGGAGATGAGTCGAGGTGGATGACTGGTATCGTATTGCCTATAGATGCTGGTGCTACCGCTGCCATTGGAACCGAGTTACCTAAGAATGCCAGCGTGGGTACTTAGATATATTTCAGACTCGTTAATTTGACACCATCCCTTCGCTTCTTATCGTCCTCCCAATACACTCGAGGAAGGCGGGATTTTTCGTAGCCACTATCTGAGCTGATGTTATGGACGCATCACGTCTCCGGGAGTGTAGCACAGGAGCACTAGAGATAAGTAGTCTGAACAGACACAACGTCACAGCTATTCTTCACGTAGAAGTCACAGGATCCTGAGAGTTGGTCAAAGGTCTCTATATCAGTGGCTTCGGCCAGATCGACAACCTTCGAGCCCGGAGTCAAACATGGAGAATTTCCGAGCCAGGTGATATTCAATCGGCATCCAAGGTTTCCAACTGCGACTTTGGCATTTGAAAGAGAAGTCAAACTTTGCTCCCAAGCTTCGTAGGAGAAGGTGAGATGGATGCGTGGTGTAGCCACCTTCACCAGTCGGGTATAACAGGAAAGTTCGAATGATCCCATTTCACCGATCGTCAGTATGGTGTAAGGAAGGGTGTGGAGTGACTTCGTGTTGACAATTCTTGATCGGACTGTAGATTTTGACGGTAATCCGGACTCGGTCAAAACTAGGGACTTAGATTGAAGCAACGACGTGATGGTGTGCGCTGCTGATGCGACGGTATATTTCTCCCCGCCATCATAACCCGAATCAACACGTTCTAAAGGATCCAGCGACAGCTCTTGAACTTCAGATGAAATTGCCGAACCAAGTATTAGACTCTCGGGCGCTGCGTGGAACCGTTTCTCAGGTAGCAAGATTTGGCTCTTGAGCTCCTTATTTATTGCATTGCTGAATCGAACAAGCACGGCTAGTAGCGAGTTTGCCCTTTCCATGGAAAGATCACATAGGCATGATGGGAAAGTCCACTTCTCGTACAACTTCCCATGGGTGTTCGCCACGAAGAACCTTCCGTGTTCGCAGATGAAGAGGTTGCACAAGAAGCAAGCTTGCTTACTAGAGCAAAGTATCCTTGGAGGTAGATTTGGATGGTATGTTTCGTAATGGAACAATAGCTGGATTTCTGCATGGACTACGAACTTCTTTGATGCTATCCCGGAGCAAATGTGACTGAGGTTCTGCACCTTGAGCTGATGCTGGATCGTTCCCGTGGCACATTTCAATTGTTTTGCTTCCAATAATCCAGCTAACATAGTGCTTGCAAATTGCGTGGGCTGCTTGATAGGAGTGAGAGGTAGTGCGGGCATGCTGACGAAGGATACTGTGATGTCGGCGAATATGGGGAACGTTGCTGCTGATCGGATGAGGAGTTTCGAAACGGTCAAATAGCGACCGAGTTTCTCAATGGTGTGGCAAATGTGAGTTTTTTGCTTATCGTGGTAGTCGCTCAGATCCAGGGCTTCCCTCAAAGATCTAGAACAGTGCAACCTCCGGGCAGCCCTTATGATCTCGATCAAGATGCAAAGGCCAGGAGTTGACGTCGCCTCAGGCTTTGAAAGCTCCTCGAGATCTAAAAACAAACGATGCAATTCTCGAATCGTAGATGCCAGCTGTTGTTCAGTGTCTGAAGAAGCATCGTTGATGGCCATTCTTTGGACCTCTGATAGCATATTTAGGAGAGAAATTATTGGCTTAGGCTTGCGCAATTTGGAATGACTTGATTTGGATTTGGCGTGTCTGGATCTCAACCGACATAAGATTCGATTCTGGTTTAATGTAACGACTTCCTTCAGTGTGTTTCTTTCGAAGATCATTAGCTCTTCTGAACCCACATCTAGACTTTCTCCGTCAGCGACCTCTGATCTAGTCCGAAAGAGAATGTTTCCAGAACCCGACCTTGATGGTTTGCTTTATGCAGAAGGTCAGCGATTCCTCGCAGTCCTAGCACCACGTTGTCCAACACACCAGTATTCACCGCTAGCTTTATAGCCATCGACTTTCCATCGGTACCTTCTTCGATACAGACGGCAATGACTTTCGCTGGATCATCAGTAGTGCTAGCGATGAAGGCCACGGACTCAACAATTTCCCTCTCTTTGACAAATGATAAAACATGAGACGATGAAGAAGTGATCGAACTGGGTGGAGGATTATTGACAGGAGGCGATGGCTGATCGTTGAGATGCTGCAGCAAGACAATCCTAGCCTGTAGCTGCTGCCATTGAGTCTTCTGCCATTTCTCGAGACTCATATCGTCTTCGTTCTTGTCTCGTCACTTAAGCCGGGGATTTGAGGCATCGAACAATGCTGGCATATGGGTTTCGGGATTGCCATTGCAAGGCTGATGCTACTTTCCTATCAAGTGTTGATATCTGTCTGCGCGGGAGGCCGCATTTTCTGCTACCTCCTCATTTGTTAACCATGCCCTCGACATCGGAGGCTCGGGCTTTGTATGCTGCAGCAAACCGAAAGCAATAGGTTAGTATGCACGTAGACGTGTATCCAGAAAACAGCCAATGGCCACCAGCCTTGCATGTGGCTCGTGTAACCCCAGAGGTCAGACGATTGGACAAACCTCTTTCAGCACTTATCCCAAGCACAAAACCAGCGCTTGTTCGAAACATTTTCATTCAGTTGTAATTCCAAATGTCCCTAGACTCCGTGTCATACCGCTCCAACCCATTCATACAATGCATTTTGCTATACCTACAAACACCAAGGATCCTACAAAACACGCAGGTCCAGTCCCCGTTTCCAAATTAGACTCACGGAGGCGTCGATCTCGGCGGCGCAGGTGATAGACCCTTCTGCTGCTCCAGATCAATCCAAGGTGAAGTAGGCATCGGACTCATCATATCCGTCCTATCACTCCCCGTCCCCGTCGAAAGCCTCCAACTCGAGTCAGCAAATAACGGACCCGCAGGAAGCATTGGCGTCAACCTTCCAGTCTCACTCGGACTCTGAGAGTTATAACTCGTTCTGCGCATCTCTTTCGGCTCTTCGTGGATAATATCGAGAGCGAAGACTTCAGCGGTGTGTTTATCGGAGGCGCTTTGGTAGCTGGTGAGGTAGGTGGGGTCTTGATCTTCTAAGTCGAAGGTTTTGGATTTGAAGTCGAGGTTGGGGTGGGTGGTGGTGCTGATGCGGCTATGGCGCGCGACGCTGCCGAGTTGGCTGCGGTTGAGGGAGCTGTCGCCCATGCGTTTCGAGGACATGGAGGTTTTGATGTCGCGGAGGAAAGGGCGGAGGATGGGGATACATTGAACTATTATGGTCCCTGCTACTTCTGCGGAGTACCAGATGTTTGACATGCCATTTCGCCCTGTTCGAAATATCTGTTAGATGTGTTTCGAGGATGGGAGAGAAACGGGACTTACACATGTAGTACTCATCGTGCACATGCATGATTGGACGGTCTTTCCAACTCGTCCGTATAGCAGACATGACTGCAACCCTACTACCTGTCAGAAATTGTTGCGTACGATTTTTGATACCCCAGAACTCACAGCATTCCCAAACTCATCGTCATACACAATGCGATTTTCTCAACTCTTCGCATCTCCAACGACCAAGTAATCCACCAGGGGAAAGCCGCAAACACGAAGTCCATGACGATGTTGTACGTATTCCCACCAACCTTGAAGTCCTGGACGATATCGTAGTTGAGACATGGACCTTGAATATTATACCAATTCTGATAGTCGCTTTTGCCGCAGTATTTCGCCCATTGGAAGAAACATTTGATGATCATGTAGACGTTCATGGATACTATACAGTACCAGAGGATTGCGGATTGCTTCTTATTCGACATTCGGAGGAGGGTAATTCCGAGTGCTGTTTTCGACCATGCTTGCCCGATCAAGGTTCCGCATGATGTGATGTTGATGAGAATGTGCATCCGATCGTCCCAGTCGCCTTTTACATAGCCCGTCGACCACCTGGATTTACAAAATTAATACTTGTTTCGACGACGAGATTCTCTGATTGAGAGAGTCCACACATGCCAGCCCCAGCAGATCATAACGTCTCAATTATGATTGTTGTTTGGGGGCGGGCTGAACATGAGACGTTCAAGATCGAAACCATAAACTTTTCGGATGAACTTACTCAACATCGATGATTATGTCGTTGACTAGGAGCACCAGCTGTAGAACGAGGTCAGTATACCCTCGCCAGTGGGAACGCATGAATGTTTGAGAAGTACTCACCCACGATAGGATCAACACATAATCATCGTACCACAAACCCGTCCTCCTCGACAGCTTGCAGTAAAGTCTTAAGCCAAGAAAGACAGTCGCACCGGTAAAAAGCGTCCACAGGCCAGCATTGACTTCCTTCACGGGAGAGATGTACACAACGTCGTCGGCGCGAGGGAAGTTCATCCTTACATCCTCCTTCACTTTCCAAAACGAAACGTTTCCACCGGTAAAAGGAATGAATAAAATGAACTGAACTCAACTCGAAATCAAGAATGTAAAATCTGGAAATTGACCGGCAAGGAAGGGGAAGTTAGGAAAGTGGAAGAAGGAACACAAAGAAACGAAACGGGACATGGGAGCACTACCAATACCCAAGGAACAAACGCGGGCGTGACCATGGGACGCCCATCTTGGGATCTGACAGCTGAGCAGGGAAACCACGTTATCGAATCCATGGCAAAGTCAATCTCCTTCCCGTAGATCTTCCACCACAGAGGGGCTTAAAAGCCCGCGAAAACACCACAAAACAGGTGCAAAAACATCAGTCCAGACCCCGCTCCATAGCACTTTTTAATATAGATGGGACGGGACCCTCAAGGATCATGTTTCAGGAGAATCTGGCCCGGATTTCCAGCAGTAGGGGTTTCCCCAGCTCGGCAACGGCCGTATGTCCGTTTCCATCTATGGAAGCGGAGGAGTGGATGGGGCACGGAGCGCATGATGATCTGAATCGAGCTTTGTGGAGAGTGCTGGGTCCAGGGTGAGGGCATTCGGAGATGCTCCTGTACGGTTGGAAGAAAGTTCGTCCGGGGGGCTGACGCAGCCACAATCTAAATAAACCTTCCGAATGGGCCAGAGGCCAAAGAGTGGTCCCGTAAGCGAGTCAAGGCCTTGAGAAAAACAGGAGAAAATCAAGTGATCAAGCGAAATGTGATGTGGTGAGATGTCCTGAAGAGTTCTCCTGGAATGGTCTTTGACATCATCGCTGGGATGAAACTGATGTTCTACAAAGATGGCGAAGAATACTTCTAGCCTCGTTACCGAAGGATCTGTGGCTGAATGCCTCCCTGCTAGACGGTCAACTAATACTCGATGCGACCATTTTTGCACACTCTTTCATAAGCATCTCGAAGCAAGCCAAACACTAGAGAAAAGTAAATATTTTGGAACCAACTCCAAAGGCAACTCTTCGAGAAAGATCTCATCTCTAAGAAGTAGGTCCCAGTTTCGGCCTTTGAAACAATATATCTGCCCTACCACACTCTGCCTGCCCCTCACCTCTCAAGTCTCGAGTCTCAGGCTCTCATCTTCCCCTAAGTATCTGCCGGATGGAGCCTCATATTCTCGTCGTCATCAGGATCTACAGTACTGCTCCAGTTCACGGACTCCTCCCATCCAAAACATCAAAACATCATAGCGAATTTTGATCCCCGGTACATACCTAGAACCCGGTTCGCAATTATCAAATCAAGCTAAATAAAACCGGTATTTGATAACGACATTTCATAAAAGCAAGCTGTCCATGTACATAACTGGATATAATCTGTTATGAAGATTTAACTTTGTTGTTAAATAGGCACGATCTGGAAGCCATAGCTTCATAGATAATGGGTCTAGACCTCGTTTTCGAAGCCCGAACTTTATCTTCATCTCATCAATCATACTCCAGTAGTCTGAAGTGAGTTACGGGCGGGCCGACGGAAACTCTATCAACATAACCCCGGCTCGTTAAATCCCATCAAGAACCCAAACATCTCATTACCTACTTGGCTCCATGCATTCTAGTATGGTCATCATCTCCCATATAAAATCAAAAGCAAAAGGCTCTTCGAAAGCAACGGCTGATCTGTATAAAAACCGACATTGCTAAAAACCGAGAATGCAAGGAAGAATCTACACCCAACTAGACGGGAGGGTATCGCGCTTATGGTTTATCTTGAGAGATGATATGCTTGGGGGCTTGTCCTAGGTGTTTGATGGGAATATGTTCCTTGGTGTGACATTTACTGGAGGTGAGATGCTATGAGAGGGGAGTAAGAGAGTACAACGACGGATGGATAGAGATTGTCTGATCTTGAGGATTGATTCAGGGCAGGAAGCCTAGCCAGTCTAGTATTCATCATCTCGTGTAGAATATCATACATCAATCTCAGCCTTCACATCACCAACACATCACATCACCAGCAATTCTTCCCTCCAGCCCGAGAATAATCTTTTCTTGCCTCTATTTCCTTTCTTCTCATTGTCTTCCCTCACACAACTACCATCACATCCCTCTACCGTCTCGGCATCCCGCGTCCCCTACCACGCATGACTCTCTGCGCAGCTCCAGGCGGTAATCCTCTCTGAGGCGCCTGAGGCTGCGCACTCTCCTCATTCTTAATCGTCTCATCAACACTCAGAATCAAACAACTCGCCTCAGTAGCCGCCTGCATAGCATTAATCTTCACCAACGCCGGCTCCCAAACAAACGCCTCAAGATTATCCCGTACGCCCTCATTATCGAAATCGACACCAGCCCAGGTGTTACCCTTGCGGTGCTCGACCCGCAGCTTGTTCAGGATGTCCGTGGCGTCGAAACCGGCGTTGTCGCAGAGCTGGCGCGGGATCACCTCGAGTGCTTTGGCGAAGGATTTGATGATCGCTTGTTGTTTGTGCGGCACGTTCTTGTCGGCGTAGCGGTGTAGGTAGGCGGAGACTTCCATTTCGCAGGCGCCGCCGCCGGCGACGATGGTGTTGTTCTTGATGGCGCGCTTGACGATCATGATGGCGTCGTGGAGGGAGCGCTCGACTTCGGCGATGAACTGCTCGGCGCCGCCGCGGAGGACGAGCGTGCAGGTTTTGGCTTCGGGGCAGTCTTCGAAGAAGTTGAAGCGCTCGCCGCCGATTTGGCGCTCGTTGAAGGAGCCGCAGGTTCCGAGGTGCTCCGGGTGGATGTCGGAGCAGGTGGATTGGATGGATCCTCCTGTGGCTTGGATGATACGCTCGAGGTCGTCGGATGCAACTCGGCCTGCGCAGAAGATGTCTCTGTCTGCGAAGTACTGGGTTGCTAGATCACCAATAGGCAGTTTGGACAGAACGACCTTGGCACCAGTCTTGTAGAGAGCCTCCATCTTGTTGTAGATAATCTGCCATTCCGCATCGACAATAGCTTGGTACTCAGAAACCTGCTCGACTCTGACTTCGGCATTGTCTTTCTCGGACTTGAGCTCGAGCTCGACGTTTAGGCAGACGATTTTAGGGTTCTTGAAGGTCTTTGGTTGTTGCTCGAATCCGGCGTAGGAGAAAGTCTTCTTGAATGCTACACCATTGACGAATAGCGAATCGGTAAGGGAGCCACCAGGAATCTTCTTGACACCAATGAGTTTCTCGTTGAGGTCGTCTTGATCGAGGGAAAGGACTGCATCAACAACCACTAAAATATGTCAGCGTAGACCCAGCAGATCTCGAGATGTGAAGATCCTACTCTTTGTGAAGAACCCGGTATTTCTCTTGATCAACTTGCTGCTCATCGCCGTTCCAGCCAACTTGACCAAAGTTTCTCTCTGATTACCCTCACTGGTATTCACGGCAATCTCCCGCACCTTATTGACAGCCATGTTCGAAGCTCTTCTCAGTCCCTTGATGATCGTTTGCGAGCTGACGCCCTGCTCAACATGTTCCTTGATCTCCTTCAGGATCTCACCAGCCAGCACCACGACGGATGTCGTTCCATCTCCAACCTCTGCATCTTGTGATCTCGCAATATCGGTCAGGATACGGGCGGCAGGGTGTACGATTTCGAGAAGCTATTTTCAGTCAGCTGCTTGCTTTCAGAAGACCAAGCGAGGTGAGCAAACCTTCATAACAGTTGCGCCATCATTTGTAATCGTTTGTCTTCCATTTTCATCCACGAGCAGCAGATCTCCTCCGTAAGGTCCCAGGGTGCTTCGTATCGTAGCTTGCACAGCTAAACACGCATTGATATTCGAGACTATCTGGCCCTTTCCCTGTGACGAATCCGTTCCTGTATTCCCGCTTCATCAGCTGTTGTTTCTTCAATCGAGATTTCGCTGTTGACTAACCTTCCTTCAACACAATGATCGTCGGGGTTTGGCCACCGAAAGACATGCTTGCGGCTTTGTATAAGCTATTTTACAAGGTCTTGGAGGTCGCAGACACTGAGAATACAGCTGGGAGTGTGGTAGATAGTGGTTGAGTTTGTGGTGGGGAGATGGGGAGCTAGGTGCTGTCAGGTTGCTGTCGCTGGAGCTTTTCAAAATTTCGCGAGACGCGATCCGGATCCGCGCTAAGATAATAAGATACAATGAGTTGCACGTGACTGGCAGAAAACTGTTCTCATGAGCTTGGAAGAAGCTCGGAATACTATGGCCGTGTCATTTTATGGGTGGCATGGATAATTCGTGGGAAAAAAAGGTTATATAGACGGTTTGAGTGGAGATCTAAGTTGTGTTGTTTTTGTTCATTATGTAGATAGTCTCTGCTACGTGAGCCTCACCAAAATATCTCTTTGTGCCTGAACTTCAACCCATCCAATGCTTTCTGAGTAGCACTAACAAGACATTTCTGCTTATCCATATCCACATACGCAGTCGTAACAAACCACCTCCTCTCTTCCGGTATCTCACCGTTCTCGTCTCTCCCCTCCTCATCCAGATCTCTCGCCCACACAATAAACAACCCTGCTGCAGCAGAATCCCAAAATCCTTCTCTAAGTCTGTAACCCAACAAGAGATCAATAACTTTATTCCTCAAAGCCAGATCTCGACATCTGGCACCAACTAGAAACAAACCGATCAAAACACCCAGGTCGAAATGGTAAACTGCCTTGCCGGCTGCTGGGGCCATCAGTCGTGGGAGGACCCATTCGCTTAGAGTGACGATTTTGCGAAATTCAGAGAGGTATTGATCGTATGCTGTTTGCGTGGTGAAGAATGCGCTCGTAAGCATGATGGGGCCCATGATCGAGTGTATCTTCAATAATGCGATCAAGATACTCTCTTCCTCTGTCCCTGTCGTTTCCATCTCTTGGAAAACCTTTGCAGAAGCTTTCCTCCACCTCGTAACGTCGTCGCAGTAACGCATACACGCGGGGAAGAGTTCGAACGGCGGCTCTTTAGGTGTGCTGAAAATATTCCCTCCAGGAAATATGTTCACGCAGTCTTCGTACGGAGCATCGCCGTGCATCAGCGGGCCACACATCTCAGCTGCTTTCCCCTGCCCTAGAACCATCACAATGAAGTGATAATTCCGCCTCATGATCAGCATCCAAAAGTTATGTGCCCCTTTCAACGTCACGAACTCAGCAGGCATGCGAGCAATCGATCCCTCCGCACTGCCTATCACATACTCATGCATCCGGCGCGGTCTCGCATCCGCGAAGAACAAGAGCTGTAAATCTAGACCCGAGAACGCAATCATGAGATCTTCTCCGATTCGGTGCTCCTGCCATTCTTTGCACGGACTGCATCCAGCATGATTGGGGAGATTTTCCCGCATCCAGGAATGTAAAAGGATCAGTCCACTTTCGGCATTAATCACAGCGTTATTCATCTTGTTCGTCAGTGTCTCGAAACAGAAGACCAGGATACACGCAATCAGCGCTTTCTGAATATCCTTTTTCCCATCTGCGATATTCTGCCTCATTCCCTGTAGAGCTTTCTCGTACTGTCGTAACGCATAGAAGAAATCCGAAGCGTTCGATGGCCGTAGCTGAAAATCCCCTCCTGCATTGTCTGGTCCATGCGTGATCTTCTTCATAGCTCCGAGAGCAATGATAGCATGTCGAATGAATGGCTCTCCCTCGCTGACTTGTGGAATCAACTGATTCCATAAAGAGGTTTTAAATGGTCCCTTGATCTGGTGTGCCATCTCTTCGCAGTATATCCTGAAACAACGCCCTTCCTGCTCATCTTCGAATAGTCGCGCAGGTTGCATGTAACAAATCACAGTTTGTCTTGCTAGAGGAGCTATAGCTCGGTGGTCTCGAGGTTTGAGATGTTTGGACACTCGTGGTGGGCCTTTGGGCGCGGGGTAGCCGTCGCAATCGACTCCAAATTTGATGCAGCGTTGACACCAAGGTTTTGCTTCGTCGCATTTTACTCGTCGGTACCTGCGTTTACTGAGATTAGAAAGGATGTTGCTGATCCAAAGACACCACGAAACTTGCTTGCATGTGTAACACCCAGTCTTAACTTTAGATCTCCTCCTCGGCGCATCCTCAACCGGTATCTGTGACGATGCTGGGCTACCAGACCGCAGCTGCAAGCCATGTTTATGGAACTGTGCGATGGGCGCTTGAATGTTGTCGGATGTGGAAGCCATAATTCAGCAGAAAGACGAGACACATAATGAGGGTAGAGAAGATACAGGTGAGATGGACGTCGGCATTGAATTGGAGAAGTAAGAACGGGGCTCCAATGCCATAGGTACTGTACGTGAAGTGGACACCAGCCGGGGCTATCCTAGGTGCTGACATGATGGCGCCCAGAGCTTGTCCAGGAAAAGAAAGCAATGCGCCAAGCGCAAATGATCATGGAGAGTACATGGTCATGGCCGGTGCTGCTGTGCCTCTTAAAAGATGACTTTGAAGCGCTGAAATGCAAAGAAGTTGAAAGTGAAATGCAGATGTCGTCGACAGGTCGTCAGGATTGGTGGGTGGGCATCCAGGTGTGGTTACAAGCCTGCCGTTTTTAGTGCGCCTAGCCAGCAAAAGCCCGAACTAAAACTCAGACATGTGGGTATGCGTACAGAGTGTCATGCGGCCGCACCATGTAACATCAGGATATATCATTCTAATTGGTCTATACTTACGATGACCTGGCAATCTCAATCGGAGACTCAGAAACTTGCGTGTAGGGCTGAACCTATAGTATGCTCTGGTGCTTGGCACTGGCGGGTACGATCTTGACCACCGTCGCCCACCTTCTCTTTAGAGTCTGTTGTGCCGCTCAGCGAAGGTGAAGCCTGGTATAAAACAAGAATACGACTGACAAATTGGAGAAGTGTGTGATTCCTATTTATGAGTTCTGGATTACCTATCCTTCGAGATGAAGACGGAAGACACTCTCCGAGCCCTCATCGTGCGTCCTACTACTCCTCCGGCCAACCCGACTAACCGAGCCCCTTTCTTTACCGACCTAATGTCAACATGAAGTAATCCAAGGGCTACTTACTTCAAATAAGCAGCTTCTTGATTCCTAGGGGATGAATATCGAATACCCAATGATAGATGTTTGCTTAATCTAGAATTGAACACAGTTTCCAACTTCTCAATCTCCACCTCCAACGGGAACCAAAATAGACCCACCATTCCCTTCTTCAACATAGAAACTTTTCCATCCCGCCTTTGGCAAATCAATCCCCTGATCCTCAACCAAAAACCTCATAAAAACACCATGCGTCACAACAACCACATCCCTCCTCTCCCTCCCACCTTCCCTCCTTCTCAACTCCTCGACATACCCCTTCAACTCCCCCCTCACCCTCCTCGCTCTCTCCTCTACACTTCCATCATCCACCGCATAAAACCTTGCCTTCTCTATCCACCCCTCATTCAATACGCCAAACTCCAATCCAGGAAACTCCTTCCCCAAAATCTCACGATTAGAACCCGTATCGCATGGCTCTGCACTCCGTTCCTGTAGTTTAAGATCGAGAACTAGTTTCGCGCCATTTGGTATCCCACCCTGGCTGTCTGGGTAGTAGGATTTATCGAGCACATGGGAGAAAGCTAGGAGGGTTGTCTGGATAGTGCGACGGAGAGGCGAGGAGATGATAAGTCCAATTTTATGCGCGTGTGGGAATGTTTGGGGTAGGGCTGAGGCTTGGGATTTGCCAAGGGGTGTGAGGCCTGGATCGTGGAGGGTGAAGTCTTTAGTTATGTTGTGGATTGCTTCGGCATGTCGGATTACATGGATTCGTCCTGCCATTATAAAGGGAGGTGGGTTCGGCGTGATGTTTAAGCGGGATGTTTAAGCGGGATTGGGTTTGAGATGGATATGTTGATTAAGGAGATTGGGGAGAGATAAGAGCTTGTGTATATTTGTTATATGGGCTATTGCGCCATGATGAGGATCATTGCACCATCGTTTTTGAAGAATGCCATTGATTGAACAAGGGACATTCGTTGCCAAGTTTTCGCTTATCATCGTTATTGACGTTGGGCCAATGGAGGGTGTGTGGTGACAGCTTGGTGCAGCCCGAGACAGGGGAAGCATGAACCCTTCACAAGTTGAAATCATACACATTTGCCTCCTTGGAAGCCATCATCGGGCCCAATCATATATGGTAAATTCATACTTGAAGTGACACTACGTCCTCCTCACGCTGCTGTGTATTCTTTTCCGGGGAGGCTGTCGAAGTCAATGGTCCTACGCTTCAAATCGTGGACGAGGTATCGTCGTAGCACAGTCTTCACAATTGTTCCCAATATTATCAAAATCCTACCCGATGCATAAAGGCAGAACCCAACTTATCTCTTGTTGACTTACCTAAGCTTTGTCCCATCAAGCGAATTAAAACTCAGGGAGCCCTCAATATAAATAAAGTCATTTTCGCCAAACGACAATGAACACGCCTCAGAAGCACATGTGTACTTTAAGAATTATTCTACATTCACCGGAAGGCTGCCGTCCTTCAGTCAGTGGGTAGATATGTATGTATCTTTCAGCCTGCTCGACGATTCAGCTGCGCTTGGCACGGCATACGGGTGTGGTTACACACGCCGCAGGGAGCCTTGCATCTTCGCTTCTGGATCGCGCAGCAGTGTTGACAACAGCCACCCAATAAGCCACCGGACTGATTTCGACAAGAAGGCTTGTATGAGCCCCCACCAGAGTACCGGTAAGGCTGTCAGAGTACGAGGTGGGCAGGTATATGTTTGACCGCGGGTGCACTTTGTTTTCGTCACTTGTGTTCCACGATCCATCTCTTGCATTTCGTTTTATTTGCTGTACTACCTGCGAAAAGGCATTTCGTAGCCATGCTGAGTCGTCCCATTTTTGTGCTTGAGTTGGTATTACATTTCGTACTTGGTGTTCAGGCTGGTCCAGCTTCGAGACCGACGGCGGCCTCCGGACATGAAGGACTTTCAGGCGATCACCCACAGCCAACAGCCCCTCCGGATGTCTCCCTCATTGATTTCTCGAGTGCGGAGCTGAAAGAACGACAATATTATGGAGATGTTTGCGGTTATGCGTCCGGCGATATTCGTAAGTTTGCTTCCCAGCTGCGATGTTAGCTCGCCTCACGGATTGTGCTCAGAGCTACCCGTTACCTGCGCCGTTGGTATGGAATGCGCTGTGAACTATTACCTCGGAGCCATGGGTTGCTGTCCAACCGGCTATCTGCAATCTTGCCAACTGGCGACGGCATGTATCGATTATGCATATCTTGGAAGCTGCGATTTTGCCTGCCAGGCTGATTATGCTATTGGGAAATGGTTTGATAGATGTACTCTATTCTTCTAGGTCAGTACTAACAGACTCCAAGCAATTTCCAGTATCCATACTGCGCAACATACCTCTCCATCGACGGGATGACAACCCTGCAAGGGTATCAATGCGCCATGACGCCCGGCATCATCATACCAGTCGAGACAACAGTTGTTGCACAAGAAGACGAATACTCTCCAACTCCCATCGATACACCTGTCATCAACACGATCACGGAAACACACATCCCTTCCAGTAGTGTGACTGCTGCTCCCATCACGAATAACTACTTCTATGATAACTCGACGGCGAACAAGACGGAGATTACAACGCTGCCGGAAAAGAAGGGAAAGGGAGGCTTGACCAAAGGAGAACTTGCTGGTATCATTGTTGGATCTGTCGTGGGGACGTTTACGATTATTGGGGTACTGATTCAATGCTGCTGTCGAGACTGATGTATAGGCGTATGTTGTGTTTATGGTTGTTTTGTGTTTGTACATGTAGGATTGTGGGGTTGATTGAGGTGTTTTTGGTTGATGGCTTTATTATTGGGTTTGCTTTACACTGCCAGGAAGAAATTGGAGTTCGGAGTATCAAATTGTGGTTCCTATTGGACATGATGGCTAGAGTGGATGTGTGTTAGCGGCTTCAAGACGAATATCATATTAATGATGTGAGATATGCCGTATGATAAGAAGAGGATTTCGTTGAACAGAACTTGCCACGTCTTATTGAAGCGGGTTGATTCGAACTTGTGGCTTCACAATGAAGATAGCCTCCTCCTCTCCGATTCCGTCCATATTGTTTTTGGGCAGATTGATGTTTGAAGTTTCTGAGGTTCGTACCTAGATTGTAGGCAACGGCAAGCATATTTTTGACTCCGAAGGATAAGCAGTCTGCAGCTTAGAACGGGGGACGTCAACGACCAGAGTAATGCCGATCATGTTTTCGACCAATTGCAATAGGAGGCAGCAAACTCAAGAATGCAAAGCTGAACGGGCAGCCGACATTCTTACTGGGGTGGGCTATGGGAGAGGGCGATCGGAACCGCAGGTATCGGAACCGACATTTAGCGACGAATCAAAACACTGTCTCGGAGACGAGTCCGCCGCCACTATTCCCCATTTCGGGAGAAGCCCGCCATGCTCTACAGACGCTTGTACCCCTGAACCCTTCAATTTAGTATCGGAACCGACAGTCAGAATTTCTCAACAGCCAGGACAAGCATGGAAACCGCTGCCCTAGTGACCTAGTAACGCCTTGAATTTTCTCCACAACCTGGAGTAACACTTTCCTGGCAGTCATGATGGCTTCCCCATACGGGGAAACACCTGACACGAACAGATATATATGTCCCCAGATCTCCCCCAGAGTGTCAACTTTTGGTTCAAGACATTCATCATCATTCCTTGTTCAGTGAAACAATCTCCTACACACTTTTGACACGAACACAATCACCAAAATGACGAAGGAAGAGTTTTCTGGTGTTGATCAGCAGGAGTCCATCAGTTCCTCTGAGGATCTGACGGTCACTGCTCCTCAACCGCAGAATTTTGTCGAGCGCGCTCTGAAGCCAGCTATTTACATTCCTCGATACCCACAATGGATGGTTGGAAAGCCTCTACTATGGGCAACTTGCTTCTTTGGTTCATTGGGAGATGCGCTCTTTGGTTATGATCAAGGTATCATGTCTGGACTTCTGGTCAACGAAGTCTTCATCAAGCGATTCTACAGCGACCACGGAGGATTTGATGGGACGACGGAGGGTATCAATCCAAATTTGATCGGTAAGTCGCACCACCCTGCATGCGAAGCACAATACTAATATTCACAGGTATCACTGTGTCCTGCCTGCAACTTTCTGCAGCCATTGGATCCCTTACTGCTGGCTACCTTGGTGATATCATGGGAAGAAAGAGATGTGTGCGTGTTGGTGGATTCATATACTTCGCCATGGCTTTCCTCCAAGGATTCGCCCCTAACTTGGCATGCTTCATTGCTGGACGGACTATCCAAGGTCTTGGTGTCGGTTTCCTCTCCATGACTGTCCCAGTTATTCAGACCGAGATTGCAGCCCCTCACAGAGTAAGTTCTGTCTGTTCCTTATTAGAATTTTTTTCCAGCCACTGACAGTATTTCCAGCGTGGTCTGATGGTTGGCGTCGAATACACATTCCTGATCGGTGGTTACATGCTTTCCTGCTGGGTTGACTACGGCTTCAACTTCCTCCTTCCAAAGGACACATCTTGGCAGGGACCATACTTCGTTCAAATGGGATTGGCATTTATCTTGTTCTCTATGTCCTTTTTCCTACCCGAAACTCCCAGATGGCTCGCTCGAAATGGCTTTAAGAAAGAAGCTCTTCAGACCGTTGCGGATCTCCACTCTGCTGGCAACATCGAAGATGAAGGCGTTCAGCATGTGTTCATGGAAATTCAACAGGCTGTCAAGTACGAGGCTACCATGGGAAAGGTCACATATCGTGTAAGTGCAAAAAGATTGTACCATTTCTTGGTCGATACTGACTCGGGNTAGGAAATGTTCACAAAGTACCGCAAGCGCACCTTGGTCGGTATCACAGCTCAAATGTTCGCTCAGCTGAATGGAATCAACGTCATTTCATTCTACCTACCTTCCTCTCTCGCCGCAGCCGGCTTCGACAACAGACGATCCCTACTCTTCACCGGAGCCAATGCTCTCATCTACACCGCTGCGACTGTTCCAGTTTGGTGGTTGGCCGATCGATGGGGCAGACGACCACTTCTGATCTTCGGAGGAACTGCTATGGCTGTTGCTCTGAGCATCATGTGTGTCTTCAATCAAGCCAACGGACTCAGCGTTACAACTCGCGCGAACGGTATCTTCAGCTTTGTCGTTATTTACAATGCTCTCTACGGTGCGACTTGGGGTCCAATGCCTTGGCTCTTGCCAGCAGAGATCTTCCCACTGCGAGCTCGAAGCAAGGGAATGGCTCTTGCTACTTTCTCCAACTGGTATGTATTTCAGATCAAATCCACCGTCAGATATTCGTCGCTAACAAGTTCTAGGATGTTTAACTTTATCATCGGCATGTCCTCACCAGCAGCTTTCGACGGGATCCACGGATACTACTATGTTATTATTGCAGGCTTCTGCTTGTTCTCCGTCGGACTCGCGAAATTCTACTATGTCGAGACTGCGAATCATACCTTGGAGGAGATTGCGGTGGCTTTTGGAGACAAGGCTTTCTTGATGGAGGACGAACAGGTCATGGCATCTGCTGACCTGACGAGACGGACATCTGTTAAGGCTGGTGGTGTCTGAGGAGGTTTGGAGTGTTTGCTGCTGACAAAATGGTGCGGAATACCGTGTTATATTGGAGACAAGTGGCGAATTGCAGCCGTTGCAACATATGCTTCGCACATGTCTTGTTGTTATGAAGCAGTGGATAGTGTAACTAGTCAGAAATTGGATACTGTATTTACATGTCATACGTCCCAGAACCTCAAACAGCTATGCTTTACTCCCGGGAGGCTGACATTCTCATTGTATATTCGTGCTCAGCTAAGTCCGACTGAATGCTATTTTTCTACAACACCTGAAAAGCCTGCTGCTAGAAAGTGCATCCTGTAAATATTGTTTAATTGTGCATAGTGCGTGGCAGGATGTAGAACCTTGCGCAATTGGAATAAATTTTGGCAGCAAAAGGTTAAAAGCCCGAAATCTTATTGCCATGATGTTGAAGTACCCATCTTGACTTTGGTCAATCGGGGGCAAATACAGGATAAAGTGAAATGTCTGGCAGTCTCGTCTGTACTTATTGTGTTAAGCGAAGAGCCCTGTAATTAGAGTGATACAACGCTGTGTGGTCGCTAGCAGCTCACTAGACGGAGAAACGTTTTGTCCGGAGCCGAAACATATCTTGGACCTCAACCTTCAACCCCGCCCTTATGATGTAGCAAGATCATTGCGCCAACAACGATGTCCTCCAATAAATTGACAAGCCATGGACAGGTCAGAACGCCTTCCAACGCGGGTCAGCAAAGCCTGCGATAGGTGCAAGAGTCAGAAGAAACGAGCAAGTATCCCAAAATGCCTGCATCCGATTTCTGGAACCCATGACTGACCTTTGGCTATGCAGTGCGACCTTGAGCGACCATGCCGCCATTGCATTCGTGCGCAGAAGGAATGTAGGACACAGCCATTGGAAACAGTGAAGTAAGAGGGACCATGATCAGCAAGTCAACTTGAATGGGGGCTCATTCGCTATCAGGAAAGTCCGGGCCAGAAGGCAGACAGAGACGCCTACGCCCACAACATACCTGCAGTCCCCCGACGCTCCAAGACCACAATCACAACATACGGGCGAATCGACACCTAGAGAGAATGAGGGTGGCCAAGATGACATGGTCTGGAGCGCGCCAACAGCGTCGTCTGCAAGCGATAACCAAACTCCGCGGGCATCCCACGCTCAATTGCAGCGCGAGAGCTCCAATCTTCCCGGGTTCGATGCCGACTCTGCACTGGCAATAGCTCGAAAGGTTGTGTTAAGCTTTGTATATGGTTCTGTAGTGGCTAACGGCGAACAGATCTTTGGCTCGCAGAAGTCCCAGGCTTTCAAGGACCGCGCGACGTCTGCTATTCCAGGAGGAGGATGTCGAGATACGAATGGTACAAACAGCTCAAACATATTTCCAGCACCTTTGATACCGGTATTTGATATTATCAGAATTGAGCTTCCAAGTCTTGAAGTCTGTAACAAGTTACTAGAGACGTACTTCTCATCCGTCCATTGGTTCTCACTTGTGGTGTATGAACCGAAGTTCAGAGGCCGTTACATTGCTGTGGTGGGGAGTGGACTGGCTAGCCGCAGCGATCACGGATTTTTATTACTTTTGCTCATGGTTCTGATTATGGGCTGTTGGTACACTCCAAAGAACAAAACACAGGATCTTGGTCTTTCACCTCAGGATATGGAAACCTTACGAGGCAGTTTGTTGGCAGTCGTGCAACAAGACTTCATGGAATTAATGGATGAAGACTCTTTGGAATTTGTCCAGGTCTGCGCTCTGCTCGGATCCTTCTACTTGTATCACGGCCGGCCAAGGTCATCATTCTCCATTCTTGGTGCTGCGACTAAAACATCTCAAGCCATGGACTTACATCGTGAATCAAGCTCGAAAAGATCTTTTGAGGATAATGAAGAGAGGAAGCGTGTTTGGTGGACGATATACACCTGGGACAGGTAAGCAATGGCTCCCCATTTCTGGACTACCGCCTAAGCTAGCATTCAGATTTGCCACCATCACATATGGAAGACCTCTCGGCATCAATTCCAAAGACTGCAATGTCACGATGCCATGTGAAATTTTCGAGAACATCCATTTCGATCACATGTTTCCTCCGGCACTAGTCTGTCTTTCCTCATATCAATATTACCTCAACCATGTTTACAGGATTGCTTCGCCCCTCCTAGAAGACATCTACGGCATGCGCACCTCCAGCTATCTAGATTCCTCCTCTGAGCTTCCTCAAAAGGTTTCTATAGCCAACAGAGCGCTCTTGGAGTGGCATCAGGATCTTCCACCCCATCTGTCCTTCGAACATCTCAACGATTTAACAGCTCAGTCTTCGCCAGAGGAGAAAATGCACGCCCTTCAAGCACTTTCGCTGCAATTGACATATGATAATCTTGTCATTGTCATACACCGCCCATTACTAGCTGGGCAAGGGCAGCCGGAGCAGATGCTTGATGGGCATGGAACATCGCCAGGCTCCCAGTTCTCAGACGATGTCCGGGAGGTTGGCTTCAAAAGATGTCTGGGCTCCGCTTTACGTATCTCGAACCTTCAGCGGAAGCAGAATCTATTCTACCTTGCTCGCTCAAGTCATCTGGTCTCTTTCCTAGGGATGAATCTCTTCACCGCCTCGGTTGTTCTCTTTATCTGCGCACTGTCCGACACATTGTCCGACACGGCACAAGAGGCCAAGCGAGGTCTTAAAAGAACACTCCAGATGCAAAAGATACTGTCAAATCACGCATCGCTATCATTGCAATGTAGTATGGTGTTGGAAGACTTGGTGCAGCTCATTCTGAAGCGCGAGATGGAAGAGATGCTGCGTGATGATTCAGCAGATATGGATGGCAATTTCAACCGATCGGCGCCACAGCGTGAAGGAATGGAGGGTGTTCAGATAGGGGACGGTGCCCAGATCAGGTCCCAAGCTGGCGCTTACCCTACTTCTGTCGATGCTCCCGTTGGACACAGTGCGGATGGATCTCATTTCACGCAGAGTCTCCTGACTCTTCAGAGAGGTATTATTTGACAAAATGGGATACAAATTCATATGCTGACCTTTACTTCTAGTCTTCCAGGATAGCAGTGCCATGCGACATCCAATAGATGAAGTGGTACCCAACCAGGACTATGCGAGCTACATTCCTCAGAATAACGGTCCGGAAGCCAACGAGCTGGGTAATTCACATGAGATGGGATACAACGATAACATGTATACGAGGGTTGAGGATCTTGGCCAGTTTTGGCTGTGGGACGCCGGAAATTTCAATTTCTGATATTTAAGCAACCACAACTATATTACGATCCATTCCTCAACGGCACGTCATCTTTGGGGCCATATATGATGGTCTTGATACCTTCTTGCCTGCTTGTCGATGCGAATGCCTCTGCTGCTGATCCGAAGTCGAAAGTGTGGGTGACAAGGGGCTTGAGATCTACCTTCTTTCCTTCGAGCAGCTTGATCGACAAAGCATAATCTCCAGGGCCATATCTAAAACTCGCTTTATACACTCCTTCTTTGGAACACAATTCACCAACCGGGAATAGTATATCTGGAGCCCCTAGACCAGCCTGTACGAAGACTCCTCCCTTCTTCAACGCAAATACTCCGGCTGCGATGCACGCAGCGACGCCTGTTGCGTCAATCACAACGTCTGCCCCGGTCGAAATGCCGCAGCTAGACAGGATCTTTTCGGCGTTTACTTCAGGCACATCCTTCTTCATCTTATATGTGTGAGTTGCCGCATACCGCGAGGCGAACTCTAATCTCGAATCGACTATGTCCGTCGCGATGACAACAGATGCACCTAAAGCCTTCGCCACGGCACAGCACAGGAGACCAATTGGCCCTGCTCCCATGACGAGGACCTTGTGGCCCATTGACACAGAAGCCAGCTTCGTGCAATGCACCGCGATGCTCAGCGGCTCCACCAAAGCCCCCTCTTCGATCGATATGTGAGGCGGCAGAACAAAGCAGAAGTCTTCGGGAACAGTGTAGTATGTAGCGAGTGTCCCATCAACTGGAGGTGTTGCTGCGAATTTCATCTCATCACAGAGGTTATATTTCCCACCTCGGCAAAAGTCGCAGCTTCGACATGGAACGCCAGGCTCGATGGCGACTCGATCACCAAGCTTCAGACTCTTGACTTCTGACCCGCATTGTACTATTATTCCTGCTGATTCGTGGCCGAGGACGAGGGGCTTTTCGACGACGAATGGTCCGATTTTGCCGTGTTGCCAGTAGTGGACCTGGCAAGCATCACTGTCAGTTCTGTACTCCTGTATATAATGAGCAGGTGTACCTACATCGCTACCGCAAATTCCCGTTGCGATGATCTTCACCAGAACGTGTCTACTTGTTGGTAATTGTGGTGTTGTGCGCGTCTCGTAAACGAACTCTCCTTTCTGACGGAGCACGAAGACTTGGTTCTCCTATCCCACGTCAGTAATCATCAATCATCAAGTATGGACAAGAAAGTGGTATATACCTCAGACACAACATGTGCATGTCCATTCATCTTGCTCTCAACCCCAGAATTTTGATCGCCGTTCATCGTGCCTTTCATCCTGTCGATTGTGATAAAAATCCCGGGTTCGATTTGCAAAGAAGTACAGGTATTGAAACTTTTCTGTAAGGTTAAGAAGAAGATGTGAGAGCTGCAAATATCTACTCTATCTCAAAAGTACCACGATGAGAGGGAGTCCAGCTCCTCTACCTCGCCCTCAACTAGACCTGTAGCTAAAATTCCGCTCTGCTCGCTACTGCTGAGCCTAGGATTTAACCCCTGAATGGCGGGGTAGTGGGGTATTTCGAAGTCGGTTCCGACTTTGCGCAACGGACCAGCGAAATGTCGGATCCGACTTCTCGGCACTTGTGATCGGACCGATCAACAGTTCGCATTAGCTCTGAAGACGGTCGGCAGTCTGGCTCACCGCACTGGGTTGTGATGCCTGCAGTCGCCGACGGAATGTTTACAGGTTCAAGTTTATACCATGTCAAAGCCTCGAGAAGGGCCGAATAGAGCTTGAAGTTCGGTCCCGAGTTCGGTTTGCGGAGACCCATGGGGAAGGCAAGGTATGTAGCCTCCCCCAAGCTTGTAAAAAGCTGTTGGAAAGAGGTTGTACGGAGTACAGAAAACAATTATTTCTATTCTACTACGGAGCCTCGCAATTAAATTACTAGTATCGAGCTCGATTTTGCTCATTTGATGTAGCTATTTCAACTTTGCACCTAACCCAAACTTGAATTTCAATGGTACGATGACACAAAATCAAGAATGCTTTTTCGGTAAACCACAACTAAACCTTTTATCTATACTATCTAATGTCCTTGAATCCATTGGTGGCCTCATGGGATGATGATCTCAGAAGACACACCCTCAATTTTCATTTTCTCGATCACTCCTCGTCCAGCTCAGGATAGTGGCGGTAGATACCCATTCCATAGGCTTGTCTTCTATCACTTGCCAAGTAGTCCTTGATATTTGGACGTTCCTCCACCCGTTTGTGTAATGCAAAGACTTTGCTGAACTTGCCCTCATTCTCAATTCTTTTCATGGCGTTTGGGAAAGCCTCTTTGATACCATCCACACATTCTATTCCAAGTCAGTATTCAAGAACTCAAAAGTCCACACAAACCAGCACTCAAAATATCCAATCAAGAATACTAGCGAAAAGAAGGACTCACGAAAAAGCACCAAATCAGCATACGTCAACCGTCCACCATACAACCATTCCCCACCCTTACTCGCTTCCCCTCCAAGCACCCTCTCAAAATACCCCAAGAACTTCGGCAGCCTATTCTTCAAATAACCATCCGCCTTCCTCTTTGCTTCCTCTTTCTGATCTTCGTAGTACAAACCAGTATCAACAGGATGATGCACATCATGCACCTCATTGCTCAACCCATCAAGCGCCGTCAGCGTCAGCTGATTCACGTGATATACCCCACCCTCATCCTCCTCCGCCGTAGGAACCAGACCTAGCTTTGGACCAAGGTAGAGTAGGATGTTGGGCGTTTGGTTGATGATTAGAGAGCCGTGCTTTAGGATTGGTGGCGCGCAGATTGGTGGGTTGAGACTGTCGCCGTGGTTTTCGGGCGAGATGTGGGAGAGGACGAGGTCCATGCATTTAGGATCGAACGCGCTGTCTGTGTAGGGTATGCCGGACTCTTCGAAGGCGAGACGAATGTGTTCGCCGCGGCCGGGGAGGCCGGGCCAGTAAATCAGCTCGTAGGGAGTGTTGTCTTCTTCGCTTTCTTCGCTGGTCTTTTGACGTTTGGCGGAGGGTTGAGATGATGTCATTTTGATGGTGATAAAGGCGAGCAATGCTAGGGGGAAGAAGGCTTATGTCGTCGATGAGACGGTTTGAAGATGCTTTGGATCCTTGATGATGGTGTTCTTCTCAAGATATTCACGATTTCGATGTTATTTCTGAGTTTGGATAGGGCTGAAGAGGGGTACAAATAGTCCCGGCAGTCTTACCAAGCGCTAATGTGGCATATCCACTCGGCCCCGTGATTCGTTATATCCGAAAGTAAACAAAGCTGTAGCGAGATTTTGAGTTAATCGGGGTTCTTGTCTTTCTCTTGGAACATATCAACTCCGAGGCTTAGATAAGTCTATGGAGTCTATCGGATCCTTGATACATGCTTACATTGCAGAAGATCACTGGAAACACGTGATAGCCCCACTCATGCCACCTCACCACGGCTTTTGCATTCCTTCATCGTTCGAAGATTGAGCATTGGTTTTTCTGTTTCTTCATAGAAGCATACATCTGGCATTAATAGCTGTGATATTATACCATTATCTAACACCAATGGCAGAAGATGCCATTGAGATCAGCAGCCCCGAAAGCACAGCAACCGATGGTGATCCACCACGGATAAGCAGGATCACGTATCATCCAGATGACACCACTGAACAGCCAGCATGCAAAGCATGCACCAGATTTGACCAGAAGTCAATATACGACCGTATCGAGCTTTCTGATCTCCACTCGTCAGCCGATTCTGGGTGCCGCTCATGCCTCATATTTTGCTCTGCCTTAGGCTATTTCGGTCATCCCGGAGGGTCGTACTGCAGCTTAGGTAATCCCGACGATGAATACTCGATTCAGTATACCATACTCTACGCCAATGGAGATGAAGATGAAGAAGAGATCGAGTTCTACGTAGAGCTGGACGAGGAGCTCGAAATACCTGGTCAGTCCGTTGTATACTCCTGTGAACGGCTTAAACCAGCCGAGAAAAAGACTAAGACGTCCTGCAATACATCAGATGGTCTTCCTCCCGCAGTGCCGCTGTCTGCTTTGACTAGCTGTGCAGTGTTTTCGTCATTTTGGAGAACTTTAAGAGTTTGCTCGCGCATCGATCGTGATGCATCCTCCAGTTCGACTTTTGCGAAAATTAGTAGATGTTTGGCGCGTTGTGACGGAGAACATGAGAATTGTGTAACCGAAGAAGCTCGCCTGCCCACTAGAGTCATTGATGTGGGCACACACGACGGCGATGCCCCTTGCAGACTGTACGAAACTCAAAGGGAAATCGCAGATTATATAGCACTTTCTCACTGCTGGGGTGCTCCAGAGCTGACTTTCCAAACAACAAGAGAGACGCTAGAAGAGAATCAGCTGCAACTACCATGGGACGAACTATCAAGAACATTCCAAGATGCTATCCATGCTACTAGAAGACTTGGCAAGAGATACCTTTGGATCGACTCACTGTGCATTATCCAAGACAGCAACGAGGATTGGGATAAGGAGTCTGCGGTTATGGGCGACATTTACAAGAATGCTTATCTGACTTTAGGAGCAACAGCCTCGAGTGACGGAGCTGGAGGTCTCTTCGTCGAACGCGATGGTGACACATTGAACATTACTATCCCTAATAGTGCCCCTCTACACAAGGTGTCACTGAAAGCTCGACGCCGTCGTCTTCACGCCTCGCTATTACCACCACCGCATGGCGAGCCTCTTTCCAGTCGAGCATGGGCATGGCAAGAGCGGCTTCTTTCTCGACGAATCGTGCACTTCGGCTCTCAAGAATTGATCTGGGAGTGTAAGTCTGGATCAGGTTGTGAATGTGGTATAGAAGGCGTACTAGACGATGCTAAGAGCACATTCCATTTAGTAGTCGATGTCCCCGGATGGAATACGCAATTGTGGAGAGGCTTGCTAGAATCGTATACACAGCTAGAGCTAACATACGACACGGATCGATTACCTGCTTTGTCTGGAATTGCTAGCCAAGTTTTCTCCAGGTCCGGCTACTTGGCTGGGCTGAATCGAGAATATCTTCTGGGAGATCTCTGCTGGGTCACTGTTCGACGTCATGACGATCTCCGGCCTGTCTCAAGAAACACAGGCGCGCCATCGTGGTCTTGGGCAGCTGTCAACGGGCCTGTATACTGGCGAAGTGAGATTGGGTGGACACCTCCGGAAAGCTTGGAGCTAGTTGACGTATCATGTATGCCCGAAGGGGAGAATTTATTTGGCAGAGTCTCTTTCGGCTACTTGGTTCTGCTTGGTGTGGTCATCGAAACAAGTGTACGCCTATCTGCCAGATCTCAAGACAACTATCAGGCTGAACCTCGCTATGACCATAGCGTTGGGCTCCAAGCAGTTTGCGAATTGGGACAGGGCTGCATTTTCCTGGACTGTACGCCCTTCGATGATATCTGTTTTTCCGCTCAGCCTGCTGTACTGTTGATTCTATCCTATGAGAGACCATCTCTTGATGTCTTTGCCTTGGTTCTGAGAAGAGTCGGAGGCCATGAGGTTTTATACGAGAGAATTGGGGTTGCAGACTTTGAAAACGTTTCTGAAGAGTTTTCCGACTCTCTGGAGCGACGTGTGATCAAGATAATTTGATATCGCAGGGTCTCAGTCTGAACAATTACCCATCACAATTCAAAAATCCGTCATAAAGCAGCAATGAAATCAACATAGAATATAATTAGTAAAGAGCTAAGAGTAGGTCTCCAAGCAATCATCAGTCAGCCCGGTAGACCCATCGTATTCTCGACGAGATACAACTTAATCATGTCCTAGATTGATTTGCGTTGACACCACATAATTAGACTTCTCAGTATCAATTTAGCGAATACCACACCTGATAAATCTAGATATGAGCCCTTGGCACATCGAACCTAGGCGGCACCGTCAACAAGCCCTTCTTCGTCATCTCATCCCACACAGTCCCCGAATTCTTCCCTTCATGATCATCACACAAATCCACCACCTCATCCGGCATAATCGCCAGCGCACGTCCTACAATACCCAATCGTTAGCAATGTGTTCCCCAATCGCCACGAGCACTCCGCTCCATACAGATACGGAGGCACCACGAGAGATCCTCGATCCAATACAATCTAGGTAGAAAAGATACACCGAAAATACAAGAACAAACCTACCATTAACATCCCGCTCACCAACCAATCTCCCTACTACCCCCGCCACACTCTCCACACTCGCAAACCTCATCCCCTTCCTCCTCAACTCCGGCACAATACCCACCGTCATCGGCGTCTCCACGAACGTCGGAGCCAACATATGGACCCTCACTCCGGTCTTGAGAAGTTCGACTCTCAACGAGCGGAAAAGTCCTCGCGTTCCCCATTTCATGGCCGTGTATTCCGGACTACCAGGTAAGGCGCCGTAGGAGGCGAGGGAGCCGATAAGGATTATTGTCTTATCGAATCGTAACGGTGCGACGACGCTACGTTGTGATTTTGAGCTAGTTTGTGTCTGTGTCTGAGGGATAGAAGAGGGAGATGACGATGAGAGGGGTTTGGATGCAGTATTTGTACTCGACGTATATTGGTGTAATCCCATGCAATATTTCGCACACAGTAAAGCAGAGTGATATGTCCCCAGGAGACCGACTTGCAGGCCTTTGGTAGGCGGTTCGATGGCGCTGGTGCTTGGATCGATTGAAGTTAGAGAGGAGGAAGGTTGAGGCGTGGAATCCCAGAATCCGCCCATGATGACGGCGCAGGGGATTAGGACGTCTATTTCGGAGCCGGGGAGGAGGGTGAGGGATTTGGCGAACATGGATTTTTGGGAGGTGAAGGATGTTACGTCTACGGGGACGAAGTGGATTCTGTCAGAGTATTAAAATCGAGATTCATTTGCACGGAATGGTACATTTATTGATAGAAATATAAGAGGGGGTGTTGTGGATAGGTGAGGAATATTGGACTGAATACGTACGTTCCCTTCAACCCCTCCAACTCCTTCACCACGGTCATCCCCAACTCCTCGTTCATATCAGCAATGATAACATGCGCGCCATGTGTAACAAAAAGCCTCGCACACCCAGCACCGATCCCAGATGCTCCACCTGTGATAAGCACTCTCTTCCCTTCCAACTGCGTTTCATCTAATGGAGCATTGAAATCGATCTTGCTGTCTAGGCCTGATTGCGACATTCTGAAAAGCGACTTGATTTTGTGAAAGACGCGCGATGAAGTCGACATATCTCTTGAGAGCAGTAAGGTAAGGCTATATATATATATGTGGACAGCGTGTATGAAAGATGGCGATGCGAGCTAAGCAAGCAGCCGGGTGAGAAAATAGTGGTGAAGTGAGATTTTCTCGGATCCGCTACCCTTTTTGGCTCACGCGTTTGAGTGTGGATACAAGAGCCGGGAAGGAATAAATTCCGTGAAAAGCAAAATGAGGCCTTTCAGCCTTATGGGCGATATTTGACGGAGCTGACCAAATCCCTGGTGAGCATTTGTATGTTGGGTGAGATCGTGACTGGGCGGCCACATTTCTCGTTAGTGGGGTGTATCAGGAGACACGGGTGCCTGTAAGCGAGGAAAACATTGCATCGAAGCTTATCCGATCCTGGTAGTCTTGGTGGAGTTCAGATAGAACTTTCGGGTACCGGCATGTACAATCTATTCAGTAATCATACTGGATACTGGTTACTTGGGAGCCGTCGAGGAGGACGTGGTGCTTTGGCGGGTAGATTCTCTGCTGTGATTTGAATGCGCGTCAGGAGGCCGCATGTCATCAAAGGCCACGTTCTCATATCCACGCTAAGTAACCTTGTGTCATCCTAGGCGTGAGTCTCACTTACTGCTCCAAAGCTTGAAAATGACTTCTTACCTCCTATTCCTCCTCAAAAATGAAGCTGCAGTATGATGCAGGAGTATGATCGACGCCAAGGCGGCCGGCCTTGCAGTGAACGCGATTCTGGTCAGGCAGCATCGTCATTCGCAGTCAACACCAACTGTTGCAGCTCTTCTTCAAAGCAGATCAATTCTACTCTAGTAAGGAAGGAAGATTCTAATGTTTACTTTTGAGCCAAGGAAAATAATCAAGAACTCCTCCTAAACACCATGCCTTTATTAGCCTACTATAACCACTCCAAATCCCCTCTCTTCAATTGGCTCGCCACCACATTCCCGCCCTTCCAAGTGGGGGCCCCTCCCCCGCGACGCAGCCCCACTAATCGCCCCTCTTCCCCGCGTCCCCATTCGCTAGACTGCCCTCCTCCCAATCCCTACCCGCTTCCAGTTAGACTCGTCTTACTCGTCTCACATGCTCCAATCAAGGCGCTACCCCGCTTTGTACCTGCTACAAGAGCTGAGGAGCTCTCTCTCTCTCGTACGACCGTTTCCTTTCGAGCTTCCTCTTCATTCATCCATCAAAACAAGTCTCTTCTCTTCATCATCATATCAATAATAACAAAGACACGAAGCAACCTGCGAATAGCTTCTTCTCCTGATACATAACAACTCTCTACTCTACAAACACATCAACGATCAAGATGCCTCCTCTCCCTGCCGCGCGTACCTTCACTCTCTCTCCCGGTCGCCTCGGAGGAGCTGCCAGTACGTTCATTCCCCCCATCCATACATGCCCATCCTCTCTTCTATACTTCCTTGCCTCCTCTCCTACATTGGATTTTTCCAATCACTTCTATCTCTATGTCTCCCTTCTTGGAATAATAACTGACTCCCTTTCCCCACAGTCGGCGTATCCTGCGCCGTCGGCAGCGTCCCCCTCCTCTGCCTCATCCCCGGCGTCGAAGAACGACTAGCAGCGCAAGCCGCAGTTTGGGGTCCACGATGGAGTCGTGGTTTCGCGGCCGTGACACCACATGTTTCGAGACAAGCCGAGAGAGTCGAGCCGGGTATCAAGAAAGGTGTTGAGAAGGTTGAGCCGCCGTTGAAGAGGGCTGCTTTGTAAGTTGTCTCTATCTTTCCCTAATTTTGTATACCTCATGCTATGGAACCTGGTGCTTAGAGCTGTGGATGGCGATGTGGTGGATGGGAAAGACTTACAGGGGATCGTGGCGTGATTGCATCTTGGAACGTTGAAGGATGTTGGCTGACTTGCATCATACAGTGCCGTCGACCGCAACATCAAGAAAGTCGTTCCCGAGCGAAAGGAATAGATTCCCTCGCTCCCATCATCGGATTCGAATACAAGCATTGCATGCGGGTAGCTAGCTAGCTGGAGGAGGATATACCAATTCACTGCATAAGATGAGAAAGACATAGATGATAGATTGCACGTCTTGTCGCCGTGCTTCGGGCTGAGCTCTTCTCTTGGCTTCTTGTCCCGTTTTACCTTCCTTTGGCTCTGCTAGGATATTGCCGTTGCACTGTGCTCTGAAAGGCTGGCCAAGATGGATTGAAGTGTAAATACGCAAAAACCAACCCAAAAAAATTATCAAACCATTCAGATAGCTCCCGTGCGTTCTCAGATCAGAGTATGTGATGCTCAAGCTCTACTTGTTCGCGCCATCCATTCTACGATTTGCCTCAAACTGGTGTGAAATTGCAGCCAATTTCGCTTGCTAGCTCAGCGAAGCTATTTATTTCGTCAACACGCGAAAAGGGCTCGGACTTCTCAGTCGTATGATATCGGGAATCGTCGACTAAGTGCCGCAAAGTGTTTGCTCTATTTGTTCTAAGTTTCTATCCATATCTATTCCATCATTCCAACCTCATCATTCCCTCTCCTCCCTCCTCCCTCCTCCATCCTCCCTCCTCCCTCCTCCCTTTTCTGTTCCTCCTTTTCCTGCTCTCCACCCATTCTTCACGCTCCCTCTCCCTCTCCCTTTCCACCATCTTCCCCCTCCCCCTCACCAACAACAAACCCCCACATAGTTCCCTTCCATCCCTCCCTCCTCCTAATCCTAACCCCAACATCCCCCTTCGGACTCGTACTCCCATCCCCCAACCTATTCGTCGCCATCTCCGGCGCCTTCAGCACTCCCCCTCCCTTACCATCCTTATCGACTCCTTCGATATCAAACCCAAAAACCACAACAGCAACAAACGCCGCTATCTCATTATAAGCGAGATGGCGTCCTGGACAGAGATTCTTGCCGCCGCCGAAGGGGATGAATGCGCTGTTTTGGAGTTTGCGCTTTTCCTTGCTTTTGAATGTGTCGCCGCTCTTCTCGGCAGTTTCAGCGCCACCATTTGCAGTACCGTTTTCCGAACTTGAAAATGAGTTCGAAGTCTGATCCAGCCACCTATACGGATCAAAAACCCCCGCATCATTTCCCCAAGTCTCCCTATCAGCCTGCAAGACACCCGTCGGAATCTGCACAATAGCTCCCTTCTTAAGGAGGTACTGGTCTGCAAGCAACGTATCCTCCAGAACCATCCGGATCGAGAAACCTGTTTTTACGAGACGGAGAGATTCGTGGAAACAAGCTGTTAGTAAAGGACATTTTTCTCTCAACCCTGCAATATCCAACACCATCTCCTCCTCCCTCTCACCCTTCCTCATAATCCCCCCAATCTCCCTCCTCAACTTCTCCACCAATTCAGGCCGTTCAAAAATCCAACAAAGCATATAAAACACATTCGGCACCGTATTCGTCACAGCCGCAAAAAGGATGCTGATTTCGGCTTTCGAGATCTCCGGCGTGGTAAGGCCCCATTTCCGAGCGCAGCGTTCACGGCCTTTGATGAATGCGCTGGCGTTGGAGAGAAGGCCTTGAGCGTAGTAGGATTCGAAGAATGGTTGGGCAGTGGTGCGTGCATGATGGCCTTTGCGGGCGGTGAGGGAGGGGTAGAAGTCCATTGCTAGAGGGCCTAGGTCTTTTTCGAAATCCCTGGTTGGAGGAGATTTAGTACATGGATATGGCAGGTAGAGGTGCATGAGTATACAGGGTGGCGTGGTCGGGAAGGGAGGACGGAAGGGAAGACTTAAACTTACCAGACCCATTGTATGAATCTCTTATCCCATTTCACTGGATTCTCAACACCGTACAACGCCTCCGCACTAGCCGTCGTATAAAACCCTCTCAACCACTCAAACATCATCTTCTCTTCCCACCCTCCCTTTCCCTGTCCCCCCTCCCCACCAATTTCATTCAGACTCCTCACCAAACCCCCCAACACCCTCCTATTCGTCTCCAAAAGCTGCCTCCCCTGCGCCAAAGCCCCATACATCTCCGTATGCAACTCCGTCATATAATTCGACATCCTCCCCGGGATCAGCGGATCAGGCACAAGAGGCGATTTGATGATGGCTGTGGCGCGCTCGTCGAAACCGACGGCTTTGCTGGATGCGGTCTGCTTGATTACTTCGAAGTCGATGGTTTTGGAGAGCCGGAAGGCGAGTTGGGCGAGTACCGGGGAGGAGATGATGTAGATGCGCTGTTTGAGGATGAGGAGGGTTGTTATTGGGGAGGGTTGGGTTTTGCTGGATACGATATTAGGGTATGTGAAGGTAGAAGAGGTGGGGAGAGAGGGAATGAGTAATGAGGGAAAGGGGGGAATGTTAACACGAATATAACATGGAGTAATGAGAGAGAGAGAGAGCCCTCTGCTCTCTTGTGAAAAGAAAAGAGATAATGACATACTGCAAGATACTGAAATACTCATTGTGATACCAAAGCATATTGATCACATGACCAAACACCGGAATCCTCGACTTCGCCAGCGGTGGCTCCCTAGGGTCCAATTCCTCCTTGGGAAGAAGCCATAGTGCAAGTACCAAGATGGTCGCAAGCCCAGCAATAACAACTATCGACGTAGACAGCGCATTCCAGCTTGACGTGAGAAGAGACGACATGATTGTTTGGCCTGGCGGACGGGTCTAATTTCCGCTGGTGCCGCGACACTTTGTGTACACAAGACGTGCGTTCTGATGAAATGTGTTAGCAATGTACTACAAAGTGGTGAAGGGATATGTTTCATACGTCTTAAAGTACCGAGCAAGGGCGACCAGATGGGATAATGAGGACTATGAATTTTGCGCGTGAGAGAAGTGTAGAGAGAGGGAAAGTGAAATTGAATGCTGACATAAGATGCAGTCGGCCGACCCTTGCGCTAGTCTGGTCACGTGTCTAAGCAAGCAAGCAAGCGAGGGCTTGGCCATCAACACCACCCCTCCACTCCCACTTCTCCAGAACTGCTTGAGAGACTCAAAGTAAGCTGTTGACTGGTGCAACAGTAATACAAGGGTGCGGTTCCTCGTACTATGTTCTAGAGATGCATTGACTAGGCATTTGCGCTTGTGCGATTTGGTCTTGAGGAGTTGAAGATGGCCTAATCTTAGCTATGTCACATACTGAGAGGTGGTTCTGGGCAAGGAAGCGTGAAAACTTTGGAGGCTTGATATGGAAAGATGAAGAGATGGATCTGGTTGGAAATATGTGTTATTCCTATCAATGCACGCTAAAGATGCTATGCTATGCAAGACTATGCTACGCAGCAGCAACCCAAACACAAGCGAGTAAATAAACAAGCAAACCCACAAACACATGCAACCAAGCTCCAACACCAAGCTGTCCCCACAACGCCATCTCATATATATCCTAGCCCAACCCCACCTCCTGTCACCACGTTGCCCAGTCCGACCCATCAAATACCGTCCAACACCTCCTCAACAACAACCCCCAACATCCTCAACCCCCCCACGCGCGCAACATTACCCATAACCATCAACCTCCTCACCAAGCCCTCCCTATCCACACTCTCCCCCCACTGCCCACTACAAGCACAATGCTCCATAAAATCATTGACCCTCACACTCCTACACTTCACACATTTAAGATCCTGACCCGCCCACTCCCCAATCATAGCCTGCACGCTAGCAATGAGTCTCTCTTCGAGCTGCAGACGGTTGAATTCCGAATTGCAGAATGTGCATGTCCATGGTCGTGTGGCTGCTCCAGAGCCTTCGGAAGCAGTGTCCAAGGGCATGAGGTCTTCATCACGACAGAAATCAATGTCGCGGCTCATAGTGCAGTTCTCGCAGATCACGCCTTGGATCTTGAGACTCTCGCTTGGGTTCTCGAAGCGCGCTTCAGTGCTGAATTCTCGAATCTCGAAGAGAGCTAGTAACTCTTTTCGTAGGAGTCGAGCTTCCATGGTGATGTTGCGATCGAGACTGAGGACTTGCATGAGCGATTTGACAAGCTGCAGAGCTGGGTTCGAGAATGTGAGATGAGAGCCTGGGAGGGTGGGAAAGCTGTAGTCGGATGCTAGTTCCGGGTGTAGCATCTCGTCTTTTTGACGGCGGATGAGGCCGGCGATTTGGCGCTTAAGTGGCTTCTCGAAGTCTTTGCCGAGGATGATCTTGTCTTCTTTGTCGTCGCCTAGTTCGCGGACGGGGATTTGAGTCGGGCGAGGCGTCGATGTGGACCCGAGAGTAGGACGTTTGAGTGCGTGCATTTTCTCCACGAATTCGACGACCCAGTCATTGAAGATCGGCTGAAGAGGAAGAGGGAGGAATTTGCTGAGTTGCCAGTGCATGATACAGTCCAGGGTCTGATTCTCCGCCTCGACGACCTCTGTCGTGGCTTTGCCCCCGTAATTGAATTCATCGTACCAAATCAGGTAATCCCAGTATTCCTTGATCTCCAAATCCAGGAAGTGGAAAAGTGGTTTCGCTTTGATGGACTTCAAGATGTACTGACTGTATGCGTACGCATTGCCGACTTCTGACTTGGTTGTCTGCAGCAGGAGGCGATTAGAAGAAGCAAATACGACATGAGAACCGACACGACGGAAGTCAGTCATGAGTTGCTGGAAAGCTTTCCGAGACATCATCTGTACATAGTAGTGCAGTGAACGATCATATAGGAAGGAGTCGGGATTCTCAACCCATCGGACAAGGTGTTGCACCATGATATCGGCCATGTTGCTTCCCTTGCATGCCTCGGTCCACCAGGCTTTGACCATCTCTCGAAGAACAGTGACGCCAGCTGTTGCGAAGGCATTGTCGGAATACAGTACATTCGTGCCATCGCTGGGTGCATCGTCTTGTGGTGCAGCGGGGTTGAAGGAGATGGAATCGCTTCCTTCCAGCTCATTGATAAGTGAAGAAGTGAGAATCGTGTTGATAGCCAGATTCCTTACATCGATCTCGATGCAGACGGAGGGATAAGTTCCAGGATTATTCACAGAAGGCATCTGCACCGTATCCAGAGGCCCAAGGACATCATCCTGTTCATACCCAGCATGATCTGGTCTCGGTCCTCCAGACCACCACAGCACCACATTATTCTTCTGCAGTCGCCTTGCGTATGCAATATCAATCAGGAAACGAGGATCGTCTCTTTCGAGATTGCATAGTGGGACATCACCATATCTTGCAAGCTCAGTAAGATGCATAATCCAGGAGCCAAGGCTAAGGTAATGGTTGACCAGACGTTTGGCAACGAAAGCCTGCCATCCAAGCGGAGGGAGATTGCTGTCGTCAATCTCGTACTTCAATGGTAAGACAGGGAAGTCGGCCAAGATTGGAACATCGTGAATGAGCATGCGACGCTGGGGAGATTGGATAACGAGCATGAGTGGCTTCGACTCATCGTTCCGCATCTTCTTGACGATATCACCAACCTCAAGCAGAGCTTTCCGTCGGGTTGTAACCTGGCTAGTCTTGAATTGCAACTTCTCCTGGTACGAGAAGCAAGTCTGCCATTCCTGACCATCTGCTTCTTGTTCCCTCCGTGCCAGCACATCTCCATAGATCTTCCCAATGTTCGGTAGATCTTGAGCGGAGTCCTTGTTTTTCTGCAGGATGACAACGTGTGCCTGCTCTTTCGCCGAGGAGAACAGCGCAAAGACTTGGCGATCTCCAGCAACGACGTGGTAGAGGTAGAGATACGCCATAGGTGATTGCGTAAGATACGGATTCTTGGAGACAGCCCGACGAAGGCCTGACAGGTCAAAGCCGGACTCCAGACCCTTTCCAAGAACGCCAGGCTGACTTTCATCGAAAGTACATAGACTTCCCAACTGCAGCACAGCTCGAATGCTCAGAGGAACTTGCTTCTCATAGACACCTTCCACACTAGGATGATTGAAAAGAAGTGAGAGCTTCTGGGCATCGTTGACGTAGACACTCTCTGGCATTGTGAGCTTGAACAAATGCACGGACGGATGCCCGTTCGGTAAGGTATGTGTGACTTTCTGAGCTTCGCATCCGTCTACCTCAATATCTGGAAGCTCCTTGCCTTTCAAATTCAGGAACACTTGGCGCGGGACATTGATTTTCAGAGTATGGATCTTCGAATCGATAAGCACAAATGCCAACACCACACCGGGATTAGTCGTGCCTCTGAGCTGAAGAACCTGCCAAGTGCTCTTATACGTGATCTCTGCCTGGTTCTGGAAAGTAGCACCAATATTGTTCTGCGCGCTGACACGAGACTCTCCAAACAAATGTCTTCGCCGAATTCGTGCTTGTTTCTGGATCTTCCATTTCTGTTTTTGGTATTCCAAGAAGCCCTCATAATCTTCCGTGGGGTTAGGCATCTTCTCAGGCAAAGCAGCGTATGGATTGGTCGACACTGCAACCGCTGGTTCCGGCGATTTGCGCTTCTGTGATTTCTGTGTCGCCTGTGTTAGCTGTGCCCCGAGTACTTTCGGCTTCAACAGCTTGACTCCAAAGTCCTCCATGTCACCAGCGCGAGGATCCATCAGGTTGGTAATCTCATCCAACGGCGCAGACTTGAATAGGTCTGTCATCTTCTTCTGCTTCAGCTTGTCTTCCTTCACATTTATCCTCCTCTGCAACCACTCCGGATGAGGTACTCTAGGTACAGGATTCCGGACTTTCTGCAACGCAGCTGGGATCGTGATGAGTTTTTGGATGACCGAGCCAAGACGCTCGAGGTAATAGTCCCAGTCAAGAAGAGCTCTGGGATCCATGTTGGTTGGATCTTCTTTCAGCCATTTGCGCAAGAAATATCGCTTGACCGTGGTCTCCGCCGAGAAGATAGCCACAGGGATAGCACGTTCTGTGACAGGCGCATTCTTTGGCCGCGAGCAAATAATGTATTTGCAGTTCAGACCTTTGTCTTTGACCATCTGCTCACCCAAGAAATCAGCCAGACGCTTGGCGGTAGTAATCGAAGTCGATTTCTGCGTGCCGTATTCCTCCAGTGTTTTAGACATGCTTCTGTTCTCGCAAATGAGGTCAATCAATTCCTCATCTGCGAGCGTCTCACCCTTCGAATGCAGCACGTCTAGCCACTGGTTTGCGACTTTCGCTACGGCAGTGTACGTTTCGGTCAAAGTAGTACCCTCCAAGAAGAATTTGAAAATTTGCTGTTGGAAGATCTTGATCAGTTTCAATTCTCCTCTTCGCTTGACTTCGAATCCTTTCAGCTCTGCCAAACTTCCATCGTCGTTGAATACAGCATAACGCTTTTTCAAATTCTTGTCTTCTTCCTTGGACGTGGGCAAGATCATGGCACGGTATGGACCATCGACTTCGAAGAAGATTGAATTGTCGCTGTGCGTTTCATATCGGAAAGTCTTCGGATCCTTGAGTGTCTGGTATTGATGATTCGTGAATTTGGCGTGAACGAGATGGTTTAACATGACGCAGGGATACGATATGGCGAGCTTCTTGCCATTCTTAAGAGTGAAGCCGTAATTTTCAGGGAAGGTGGCGGGCAACATACACCAGATACCATCGGTATCGAGTTCCAGAGGTCGTCCGATTCGCTCAACAAGCTGGCGGGCCATCTGAATGATGTGCGCACCAGTGAGACAGGTTACACCAGCCATCTCCATAGAATACCAACGCGAACCCTTTCGCATAACATAACCATAGAACGAGTTCAGAATGACCTTGTGGGCCAATTGCAGCGAATCAAAAAGTACAATCATCTTCTTTCCACTCTCAATTTCCGCAGTCGGAGCACCAGACGCTTTCATGGCTTCTGTCTTACCTTTCCAGAGTTTCTGCTTGCCCTTGTAATCGTACCGACGATCTCTAAATTCTGACACGGTATCGATGTAGAATGGGTTCTCCCGCTGGCAGATAATGGCTTCCCGCTCAATTGTTTTCGACTCGTGGATCTTGTGGTATATTTTCTGGCTGTAGACTTGCAAACGTTTTCGGACGAGGGTGGACTGCTCATCGGGCGATAGATCTTGGAAAGTCCTTGCAGGGCTGTTCGGCCATTTTCCTGGAAATCGCTCGTTCTCAAGTGAATGCCTGATCATATTGTACTCGTCTCGTTTCGCCGGTAGGTACTCTCCTCTCCAGGCCCAGGGCATTCTCCGATCGCAAGTCTTTCCAGGTCTGTTGAAGTCACAAGCCGCGCAGTCCGCTTCTTCGATCATAGAATCTGGCTGCAATCGATTCGTGGTCATGATGTTCGGATACATGGATGCGACATCCAGATGGTAGATTAGAGGCCTTTCGCTTCGATTCGCGGTCTTCTTCAGGCTGTTCAGACGATCTGCTATTTGTTGCTTGATCTCGTCGTAATTCGTAACATCATCCAGTGACTTCTTCTCTTCAACCGTGATACTGAATTTCAGCGCTGCATCCAGGTCCACGAGAAGTTCATCGATGGCGGTCGTATCGACAGCAAAATTGACAGGAATGTCAGCACGGAATACTCCTGCTTCTATACTCTCAACGTGACCACCGACGTATGTCTCGGATTCCAGTAAATGGCCTTCCCAAAATGCTTCCTTAGGCGAAACGTGTTTGTTCGGAAGAACGATTTCCTTTTGGTATGCCTGCACCATAAGCAGCATCTCGCAAAGAGTTCCAGTTCCTTTCCTTAATACGGCATCCGGACCCAGGGGAATAATCGTACACAGGGAGAAAATAAACGGATGGACATATTTCATGTACAGATAATATGTCGCCACAGCATCGGAAACCGAGTATTCTGAAAGTACCTGGGGTTTCTCGCTTGCATATCGCAACATCAATTCCGGATCGATTTCATCGGGATCGTAACCAAGCTTGGCCGTCGTAACGGCTTTTAGACCTCGACTTCCCTGAGGTAAATAACTGTCTCGATTGACCCAATGGAAACAATCCATATGAGCACTGTAGTCACAGCAATATTGATCTTCTGGACCTTTTCGCCATCCGATTTCCTGGTACATATCGATTCCATTGACACTTGCTCTCGCATCCACGAAAGGCCAATCGAAAAAGTCTCCGTTATACGTCGCAATAACCGTCGGCCGTGCTTCCTTGATATGTAAGAAGAAGCGCTCGATTACTGCTTTCTCGTCCGGCTCGTTGAAAATCATAAATGGACCCTCGTATTCCGGTTTTGGGGTATATTCGAAATCCTCGATATCTTCTGAAACAATTTCTCGATTGGTGATCAGAAAACCTTGCCCGTCAATCATGTATGATATCATCATGATCTGATCGATTGTAGCATCTGGGAACTTCAGAGGCAATTTCGTCGTTTCGATATCGTATGCCATTACCACTGGATCCGCACGCTCCAGTCGCTCTTCTAAACATTTCATTGTTGTAACGCCGTGTTTCGCCTCGACCGAATACCATTTTCCAGTCCGTATATCTAGTCTTGTTAATATTGCAATACCAGGGGTGTGCGAGATTCATACCCAAATCTATCATTACCCGTACGTGATATGGTACATCCCATTCCCTAATATCCACAATGAAATCGCTCGCATCGGCCACAGAAACATTAAGTCGTCGTTCGTCATCTCGGTCATCATCAAAGAGGTCAAAACCAGCATTTGCGCTATTCTCAGTCAGTATCCCGTTCCAAACATAATTCCCATTGCGCCATTCAAAACATACCTAGCAACCTCCGCATACGTATCCATCGCATTCATATTCTTCTTATTCTTCTCGGCAATAGGCATAATATCCCTCCTCGCTGCGAGCAAATCACTCACATTCGCAAACCTCAGCTCGAAAAACGTCCTCCTATAACCCAACAAATGATTGGGCATCTGCAAATCCTCCTTCTCCACCTTCCTCAAACTCTTCACCACTCCTCCGCCTGGCGCACGCTTCAACCACTCCTCCGCCTCCGCCTCATGCCCCCTCTTCACAGCAACAAGAAAATACGGATCATATTCCAGCGTCGCCTTGAACGTTCCTCCATCATCTTCCAGAAAGTAGCAATCTAGAGCCGCGCGCCCGTCTGCGATTTTGGGGTCTTCGACAGAGGTGGCTTTGACGTTCACCAGCCAGCCGGTCTTCTTCTTGCCTGATTCGTAGCGTGCGAAGCCTTGCACTTCGTCGATGGAGTGGGCGAGGCGGACGGCTTCGCGCTTTTCGTCCGAGGAGGTGGCTTCGGTGCCTTTCGAGGCTGTGAAGGTTTTGGCTTTTCGAGGGCCGTGGTAGGCTTGTTTTCCGCCGCGGCGGTAGCCATTCTTGGGCATGCGGGGGCCGGGCATGGTGAGGGTATTCGCAGATGGGATCTGCTGCGGGTTTTCGTGGTGAAGTGAGGTGTGTAGATGGTGGTGGGAGGATAGGGGTCGTTGACAAGTCTAATTAAAGAATTGGCATAGATTCAGACCCTTATGAATTTCGATCTTAGGTAGAATTGAAAACCCGAAACTGAATTCGTAGTGATCGGATGAAACCCTCGAGTCTGTAGTGTTGAGGTGGAATGTGGTGTTGTGAAGTTCAAATGTGGTATAGAAGGGTTAAGCCCAAGGCCGAGCGCGTAGCAAAATCGCGGTTCGACGCGTAAAGAAGTCGCAGTCGCGTTCAGCACTTAAACAATCGTAACCGAGAGAACCCCTGAAATTATCAGCCTCGCATCTCGCGTGGACATCATCACAGCCTTGCACTACACTAGAGTGCTGCGGTGACCAGGAAGTCTCTCGACGCACATTGATATCATTCCACTCCACCACTCCGACTTCCTACTCTACCTGTATATTGTAGATATACCAACAACCACAACAATGGCCGGCGACACCAGAGACGGTTCATCCCCCTCACAATCCACGCCTCCCCTCCCACCACCAGGCGCCACCTCTCCACCACCACATATAACATCCTCTTCGCCCAAAATCTACGAAGTCTTCAACGCCCCCTCCTCCTCTTCCCCTTCAGCACCTTCACAATCCGGTCCCATATCGGCCAATGCTCTTCCCGAAGGTTCAGGGCAGAATACAGCAGGCGCCAATCAAGAGGCGCCCACATTAGCGACGGCGATAAAGACGGTTAGGATCCAGGACTTCAAACAAGTGCATATGTACCCATGTGTAAGGGAGAGTCTCTTGATGGGAATTGGTGGTGCTTTTGGAGTCGGTGGTGTTAGGGCGCTTTGGGGTGGTAAGTTCATCTTTGTTCTTGGTTCATTCTCGTCACAGTTCAAAGTATTCTGTCCATTGGAATCAGTACATCCTTGGACATTCCTATCTGTACATATGGAAAGATCCGAGAGGACAGTCTAGTCAATTTGTTGCCTTGCTTTTTCCTTTGTTCTCCAAAACCTATATGCTGACTCTCTGATGCAGCGCCAATCCCAAAAGCAGCCAACTGGGCCGTCGGAACCTTCGTCTTCGCCTCCTTCGCCAACTACGAATTCTGCCTCTACAGACGTCGCCTAGAGCGCCAACACATGAAACGCGCAGTCGAGATCATAGATCGCAAGAAAGCGGAGAAGGAAGCTGCGGCGAAGGTTAAGAGGGAGGAGAGGAGGAGGGCGAAGGAGGAGGCGGATAGGAGGGCGGAGGAGGAGGCGAGGAGGAAGAGTTGGTGGAAAGTGTGGTAGTGAGGGAGCACATCCGAGAGGAGAGAAGGAGAGGTGATGGAAGGGCATAGTGTACCACTTTATGTATTATGATGTGATTGTATAGCACTATGAGAATCGCGGAGAGGATATCCGCTGTAAATACGATATGTCTCAACTTGCAAACGCCGTTGCAGTCGATCCAGAACCCCTTGTTGAAACAAGCCATACCAGCGCCGCGCTTTGATTCAAACCATCCATTGCAACCGTTTCGAGCGAAGCAATCAAAAGAGCCCCGAAACATAAATAGCGCCGAAACATAAATAGCGCCTCTACGTGGGTATCAATTCCAATTCCATTCCTAACGCCCGCAACTTTCATACCTGGTTTCCATTTTCATCCAACCCTACGAAGCGGACACAGGCGTCTTCGCGTCCGCCTCCAAAAACCTTACCCTCCTCGCCGTCTCTTGCTCCTCCTTACTCGCCTTCGACATCTCGCTCCCCCTCCTCCTCTCACTCCTCATTTTCCTCGCCTCTCTCGCTTCCCGGTTCCTATACTCCGCCATCTGCTGTCTCCGTTTCTGAGTTCTAGCATAAGCTTCAGCAGGGGTAGGCCTAAATCCAATCCCATTGATGCCTTCTCCATCATCATCTGGATCTGTAGGATCATGACCTGTAATTTCATCGTCATGCCACGTGAGCGACGCCCTCTCGTTATCGATTTCAGGATCGGCTTCCATATCCTCGCTTGAGAAGGAGCTCATTAATGGTGGTGTACCAGTTCTCTTCTTCCTCGATTTTGATTCCGCGAGTCGATTTATGGACGGGTATGTCCCTTTCAAACTCCCATTCCCAGTCGACGAACCCAATCCTCGACTCGCCTTCCCACTACCCGTGAATACCATTTCGTCCACACTATTACTCAAAACCACACCCCTTGCTGCTTTTTCCAGCACCGGATCAACAATCCTCTCCTCTCCAATGAAGATCCCGAATTTGCCCTCTTCATCTCTCTTCCTTCCAAGAGTAGCAGTAGAGCCAGCACCGATATGCTGCGGTGTTTCTGGCACTTCAACCCTTTTCTTCTGCTTCACAACCTTGACCTTCTTCCTCGAAACCTGCTGATCTTCTTCTCTGTCCACAAGTTCATTCCCATTCCCATCCATCATCATATCATTATCATCAAAAGCTCCATCCCCACCAAACCCATTTTCTTTCCTCGGTCTCGGCCCATCAAGTTCGAACCGCGCAACAGTCCCCGCATCTTCCAATCTCAACCCTTGAAAATTATACGCGACTTTTGTGCGCGGACTTCCCGGTCCTTGCTCTCCCTCCTCCCGGCCCTTCTTCCCACTCTTATTGTTATGATCGACAATCGTCACCCCGGGTATATCCGTACTAAGTCGCATATCTGCCGAGGAAGCAGGTTCGTAATCTGGAGCTGGAGAGGATCGCGGTGGTGTAGGTGGGATTGTAGATATAGCTGGCAAGCCGCGTTTGCGTTTTGGAGAATGCGAATTCGAGCTGGAAGAATTGGAGGTTACAGAGAGGAAATGCGACGGCGGGAGGGAGGCCATGGTGTGTGGTTTTAACATTGGGGACGTGCTGAATGGTGCTATGGCAGAGGGTGAGATGAGGTGATGTGATGATGATGCGCTGCCAGGTTGTCTGCCCTGGTCTGTGAGTCCGAGGAGACGGGAAGTGGCAGCTGTGATGTCAAGGCACGGGACAGAAGCAGGGTCCTGTTTGGCGTTGACGGCTGGTGAGGCGATTGATCGTCGCTGATTGTTGAGGTCTGGTGATATTGTCGGTGTGGTGAAAAGATGATTTTCCAGTGTGATGAGGATAAATAGAACTGAGGCGAGGCAAGGTAAGGTGGGCGAGTTGTTTGGTGCCCGATTGCTGTAGAGTGAAGATGGTGAAGTGAAGTCGAGCTCTGGTGGGGTTCCAGTGCGGGCGGTCTGGACCATCGGGCACTTCTCGGCCCGCCTTATTGAGGGAATTAGTCACGTGATATTTATGGCTAACCTCAAGACTCTAGGAAGCTGGCCTTTGAGTGGCTATCCAACCTATCTTATCATATGAAACTCGGTATTGGGTCGGTGTTGTGTGAATGGTAAAGTCTACATTCCGGACGGGAAAGTTGGTCATTTTACCACGATGCATCTATTCCAAGGCTTACAATAAATATCTTCAGGAGCGACTTGCCCTGAATGAGGATCGAGGGGCATCTCTAGCTGCGATCCAATAATCAAGAAAAGAAACCGCGTAAAAAGTCAGGTCAATAGCATGGCTACCCATGTATACAATTTCTGAATTGTTGTCTTTTCCGATATTGAATTTCGCTTGATGCTCTTTTTACCTCGCTTGTTTGAACTAGCGAGCAAAAGTCAACAGCCAAACAATCCACTTCAAATTCTTTATTCACCCTCCAAAGTATGTATTAAGCAGATCACTTGAGTAGTCCATTGCTAAGTCTATGAAATTTGTGAAAAGGATATTAGTTTTGATGCTCAAAAAGCGACCTTTTCTAGCCGTGCTATTCTAGCTGAATAAACAAATGAAATATTCTCAGTACAAGAAGACTGTATGATACTATAAGATCAACCAGACGACTCCAAAGATCCAATCCATGCCTCATAAATACTGATATCCACTAATAAGAGAACCCCTCCTCCACAAGATCAATCGACCCCTGCCCCATCCTCGCTCTAATCGCCTTCCTCACCCCATCCGCCAACTTCCCCGGCCCACAAACACCCACAACCATCGCCCCCACCCTTCTCTCAAAAATATCTCCCACCACCCCCTCAACCTCACACCTCCTATACTCAACCTTAACCCTCGCATCATGCACCCACCCCGGCATACTAACCTCCTCCTTCCCACCCTCAACATCCCTCTTCCTCACCCCCCTCTCATTAACAAAAACCTGAACCAGCAACTCCAACCGCGCAACTTCCCTCGCAACATACAGAATCTCCTCAACCCATTCATCCACCCATCCCAAAGCCTCAACACTCCCAACAGCCCACGTAAGCACCACTTTCCTTGCAGAATTCTGTCCGTGTCTAGCTCGCGATGCTATTTCTAGGATTTGGTGCAGGACGCCTGTGATGCCTATTCCGCCCGCAAAGAGTAAGATCGTCCCATAGGAGTCGAAGGAAGTGCGTGTTTCGCGGGAACTCCAGGAGTAAGGAGATTCGATAGTGCCGAATGTGGTGTAGTGAGGGGATGAGAGGGTGGCATCGTGCCATTTCGCGCGGTTGTAGAGTTTGCGAGTCATGCCGTTTCGTGCGTGGACGAGAAGTGTAATAGTTGATACTCGCTTCGAGGCATTCTCGTGTCTTATTGGTTTCGCCATGGCCTCAATATCGATTTTCTCGCTCTGGGTGTTAACGATGTAGACTGACGCCGTGTAAGCAGTCGTTGTCTCTGAGAGGTTCGAATCTGGTGTGGCAGGGAAGAACTCCGATCCAGTGCGCAACAGAGTACCCGAGTTGTTGTACCAAGCGACCGAGAATGGATGCGAAGTCCAAAGAGCCAGGGAGGGAATATACACATGAACAATAGCTCCCGGTCTTGCCTTCCAAGGTTTCGCCAGTGAGATGGTGACCTTACTGACATTTCCCGGTAGTGCTTCGACAGTAAGCCTCGTCAAATGCCGTCCGCGAAACGAAAAATTGTACGCAAAGATTCCCCAAATCCTAACGAGATGATCAAAACCAAGAATTCCAAAGATGGCATACATGAACGGAATCTGTCCCAGCTTATGATAATAAAGATGGAGATAAATGCAGAGCAAAGCTCCATAAACAGCAATCCTATGGAACGTAACGAATGTGTCATAGAACGCTCTCCGAACAGGCGACCAAGCTTGAAGAACAATGAAAATTAGCAAACAAGTCGCAACAGCCGCAACACGGTACGATGCCGCGCTATCAAGCGAGTATCGAACACCCGCCCAATTTGCAGCATAGTACGTATTGACGAGCCAGCATATGGTATGAATGATAGCTTCTGCAGTAGCAAGGCGTGCTATCCAGCGGTGAAAAAGCATGAAGGTGTCGTAATTTACATTCAGAAGCCAGACCAGGGGGTTGTTTCGCGTGGCGAAGAGGATGCTTGGGATCAAGTTGAATGTCGCTAGGACGCCAGTTCGTCCGCGTAGAGCGGCGATGATGGCATGGCCGCGCTCGCCGGTCCAGGGCAGCGCAAGGCAGAATGCTAGATTCCAGAGCATGTAGATGGTGAGAATGAGAGTGTGGTTTCGTGTTGGCAGTGTGCCGAAACTGATTCGCTTGGTGAGGTGGAACTCGTCGTTGTGGCGATGCTTGAAGAGAGGTGCGTCCAGAAGACGTCTTTTGAGAGTAGAGTAGAAAGGGAACATGTTTTTGGACCAGATCTGCTGGTCATGATGGGCGTGGCCGGCGGTAGAGACATGGCGGAGGGAAGTGAAGAGGAGGAGGGAGATGCGGCGTATGAAAGTGCTGATGAGGAGGAAGGCAAAGATATAGCCGATAGCGGTTGGGTAGAACCAGTCTGCCCTTGGATCGGTCCCTGTGAGGCCGTGAGAGAATCGGAAAATATGTGTGATGTTGGAATCAGCTGATACATTATTCCAGTTCTCCGAGGAAGGTACTGGGGAATGCGGAATGAATTGTTTGTACATCTTCAAATGTGATATTCAAAATATAATGTTTGAATGAAATGAAAGGAAGTCAATAGCAACTTGGCAAGCTGTAAGGAAGGAAATGACCGATCGAAAGGCTTGCGAAGGTTGATGATATCTGGATCTCAATCCACCTTCGACATTTGGCTTCTTATATACAGTGTGCCATTCTCTTCGCAAGATCAATCCACAGCTACAATAACCTCCGTTCTATGTTTGGCAAGGCAGAGTCTCAGAAGAAACCAGTCATTGCTCCACAGCTACGTTGAATCGTACCTTAGGATCAAACAAATCCCGCCGAGAAAGCCACGAGTTGATCCTGAGAACGAAAATAGTCATGAGAAATGGAATAGACACTGCCTAGCCAGCCATCGAGTAGCACTAGAAAGGAAGCAGGTGGGGCGGGCTGCGTATAGTTGGCTGAGACTCCTAAACATCGCTGGCCGAAAGTGCGCCTGAACATTAGATAGGTAATTCGATAAACAGGTGCTCAAGATAGCCCATATTTGAGGTGTTAGTACCTAGGAACTGCTATCTCCAGAGGAAAACGAGTGTATAGAGACTAGAAGTGGAGCAGGATCTCGTGGCTTACAGTACAGTGGCAATGGTAGTCTTCAACCACACAGCGAAAGCATCATCAAACTCAAAGAAAATGTTTCTAGAAACATTCAGTCTTGCGGCTCTGCAATACATGGCTTCAAGTGGCTTGTTGGTAGGATGTGGCTTGAGTTGCGGCATTGTACAGAGATTGACAAAGCGAGAAGCGAAGTGGACTAAGAGGCAGAAAATAGGTACTCGGCTGCGCGTGGCTCTAGTCACACAAGGTTCGGTGCAGCTACTTTTCGTCTTCTAGAAGTTGCAGCTCGCCGGTAAGGAGTAATTCGGAGTAACTGGGACTATACAAGAGATAGGCGAGGCGCCAAAGTTGCAGAGCATTGGGCTAGATCCACACTTTTACCGCCGACATTACACAAGCCATGGGAGAATCACGAAAACAACAGCCGCATCCTGGATGATAGGATACGGTTAGGAAGAAATTTGAAGCTGAATCGAGTTTAAAATAAATCGCTGAAGTAACGTTGTTCAATGCTTTTATCTGAACTTTTTGTAATGCCACCGTACAATAGCACGCTTAGCCACGAACGACAAACGCAAGACGAAAAGGGCCACAAGCCGTACCAGAGACTTTCTGCACTTTAGCTAACACTAGAATATATCAGATGTCTCTCCCGCGTCGGATACGGTCCAGTGATCCGACTTTCATACAGTGAGACCAAAAGTCGATTGATTAGTCGCTTACTTCGCCCTGTCTTGTCTCACTTTTAAGGCTAGTACAGTAGCGTGTAAGAGGCCTATACATGTAAGGCGTACCAAGCCGCCACTTGCTCGATTAGTAAGTCTTCCTCTCGCTGCTTTTTCAACGTGTCTCTTGTCAAAAAATACTACACTTTTGAAGCCTTTCGGAATGTTTAAAAAGAGCTTTTACCTTACGTGCGTATTTCAATTATTAAGTCTAATAAAAGTCAACAATAAATATCAATAAATATCAATAAATATCAATAAATATCAATAAATATCACTAAATATCAATAAATATCAATAAATATCACTAAATATCATTAAATATCATTAAATATCATTAAATATCATTAAATATCATTAAATATCATTAAATATCATTAAATATCATTAAATATCATTAAATATCATTAAATATCATTAAATATCATTAAATATCATTAAATATCATTAAATATCATTAAATATGTGTTACAATTAATACAAAAAGGAATAAAAAGAATTGCAGGATTTCATTTATTTATTTGTTAAAAGCAGTGATGTTATTAATACTAAAGCATGCAAGTGGCTCTTTAGCAATTTTTAGCATGTGTAAACCTTTCACACCCTATTGTATGAGGCAAGATGTCCAGAGACCAGGCAAGGAAAAGATCTTTCAGTATCAGTGGCCTCATCACTGAGACCAAAGGGTCTGGAAGCCGGTAACTAGCAAATGCGCTTGAGACCTCATTCAGCTCCACAAAAAGGAAATACAGCACAAAGCAGAGCTCAATATACTTCAATCATTTTTCGATCTACAGCTCTATATCTTTTGAGAAAGGGCTTCCTTCTTCTATATTGCCGTTAAATACCATAGGAGAGGCAACATAAATGCGCCCGATAATGTATGGTAATATCATCTCGTCTTGCATAGTGTACGCTTGGGTTTGTCGCCATTTCGTAACAGCTCAAGTACTGGCAGGAACAGAAGCATATGGAAGGTCTCACCTTCATAAATAGGATGCCTGATATGTCCAGCTTGTCAGCCTGAGCCTGGCTCTGTGGCAGTCATCGTTTGTTCTGATGGGAAATCGATCGATGAAGCATGAAAAATTAACGATGCCCATGCGCGAAGTAAATATCACATGTTACTGCTAGCATTCTTTCCACAAGGAGGCCTGGATCTTTCCAAGAGTCATCACGTCATTTTCAGGATCGTGTGTTACGCCAATGAGGCGTTGCTAGGCATTCTGCTATTCATAGATAACTTGTACACCCACATCCTCATCAGCTAGGTCGACTGCCACGGAATGAAGGAGAGACAGAGCTATCCGAGTGACCTCTCACTGAACGGCCATTGGGCATCTTGCACATTTGGGAAAATCCCGTCTGGAGAGTTGTGGTGTAACATTCTTATCGTAAGCCACTAAAGCCGCGGCCCAATGACACAGTCAACCTCAATTGCGGCGCTCTTGGCAACTCTAAGGGAAGCTGATGTTTTCGGTAGGCCAGAATACTGTTTCAGCATGGTTGCGATGTCGAGGAGAGGGGATACGCTTCCGGAGATGAATATATAAAGAGGCATGTCAACGAAAGGCAATTGCTCATTATCCATCACATCCCAAATTCCGCAATACACGTTTCTGCTGCAAATTTCTGCTCTACATTCAGAATCCATAAGTTCCACAACTTCTAGCACCCAACCTGTCAATATGACGTCCACAGTCCCTCCTGTCATACTTCCCACGACACTTGAACCAATCGAATGCAACCTCAACTATGTCATGTACTGGAACAATGTTGCACTTGATCTCAATCGTATCACCCAATCAATTGCAGGACCATATAGTGGACCACCTTTGAGTGCTCGTGCACTTTCCATCCTCCACCTCGCCATCCATGACTCCTACTTCGCCATTCGATCTGAGATGGCCGAAGGCTTCTCCACATTCCTCGATCCGAAGAGCAGAGATCCCCTGTACCGACTTCCTCCTACTGGAAGGGCAAGCGATGCCAGGAATGCTGTTGCAGCTGCATCCATCAGGGTTCTGACCAAGATCTATGCAACTCCAAACCGAGCAGTTGCTACCGCCAGCACCGAAATCATCTCCCGATTCATTCAAGAAGCAACTGCAAACTTCACCGGCATCCATTCCATCTCACCTAGCTTCCTTTTTGGTACCGCCGTCGCCAATGCCATCCTAAAAATACTCTACATCAGCCCCGATGCTGAATCTGTACAACAAGGATCCTATCGTCCCGTTCCAGGCCAGTTCCGATTTGATACAGCTCCTTCTAGGCCCGTCCGCAACTTGCCAGTCGACCCCGATAATATCCATGGACCCACCAAAGCGGTCACGGAATTCCACCTGCCCTACTATGGTGAACTTGCGAAACGAGTTGCAGTTCAGATGTACATCAAAGGCCAAAGAACCGAACATATCATCGCCGATCCGCCGAACGCCTGCAAGCGTCCCGGAGAGCTTCCCGAATGGGAAGATTCATTGAAGGACGTAATCCGAATGGGTGGTGCACCTGACAGCAACGCAACAAAGCGTCTGCCCGATCAACGTGCAGCAGCTACGTTCTGGGCCTACGATGGCTCCAATTTAATAGGGACCCCGCCCCGTCTCTACAATCAGATCCTTCGCTGCATCGCAATTCAGAAGATGCCTGATAGTCCCACTTCCGAGCGAACCAATGCTGATTTTGCACGCTTGTTCGCGCTCGTCAATGCTTCTATGGCAGATGCAGGTATTCTTTCATGGAAGTCAAAGTGGTTCTACGAATACTGGCGTCCCGAGACTGGTGTCCGTGAGACCGAAAGCAAGTTGGCAGATCCTTTCTTCCTCTCGCTTGGTGCACCAGATACAAACAGCAACGGGGGATCTTTCAAGCCTCCATTCCCCGCATACCCATCTGGTCACGCCGCTTTCGGCGGCGCTGCTTTCCAGATGATGCGTCTCTATTACAAGCAGAGAGATTGCTTGATGTTCGACGACAACGCTCCTGATACGATCGCGTTCCAGATGACATCCGACGAGTTGAACGGGATTACCCGAGACTTGCATCAGCCATACGATCCCTTAAAGCCGATCCAGCAACAACAAGGCATCGTACGTACCTGCCGTCCACGCACCTTCGGTAGCCTTTGGGAGGCCATGTACGAGAACGCTGTCAGTCGTGTTTGGCTTGGCGTTCATTGGCGGTTTGATAGCTTTGCCGCTCAAGATGTTCTCGTACCTTCAACTAATTCGGAGAAAGAATTGTATAAGACAAACAAAGACGGTACCACTGCTTATATTCCTGTGGATCAAATTTGCTATGAGACTTTGGGGCCTAGAGAAGATAGACCAGGGGATTCGTTCCCTGTCGGAGGAGTGCCTTTGGGAATTCAGATTGCGGAGGATATCTTCTACTCTGGCTTAAAGCCCACCCCTACTACAGAACAGCCCACTGTCGCAGGTAGATCAGCCGGAGGAGATTATTGACAGGGTGGACTTTCCTTTCCATTCTTTTTTCTTTCCCTGCGAAATATCGTCTTTGGATCACAATCTGTTGCTTTACTAGGTGAGGGTTCTCTAAGAGCGACTTGATCAGGAAATAAATATTATTCTCCCGTATTCAGCTGAATTTCCTCTTGTCGTGTTCTTCCAATACTGTAAAGCATACTCACATAATCTGCGAATGGTCCAGAAGTCTGGTATAAGGCATATTGATATGATGTCGTGGCTCGAATGACACAACTCCTTGCGTGAGCTCCCGCAATCGGCGTCGCGCCAGAAAAAGTTTGCATTCAATCAATAAGCGTTGCGCGGAGCCTACAGTACCCCCACTTTCCTCGGCTCCAATGTTACTGGATGGGGACTGGGTTGCTAACGTCGTCGAAACTCGAGTTTGCAGAAAGTTGTCCTGTTTTGATTCCGGGCCAGGGGTTGACATTAAAAGATTTGGTATCTTGATCTAGCGACTGTGAGGAAGAGTATATTTGCTAACCCTAAACCTTTGGTCATGCTTTCCCAGATTCATCACCTCGAGCTGATTAAACTCGTACATCCGCCAAGTATCCTCATTGTCTGGATCAGGATCACCGAAGCGAGGGAAATTGACGACGGACCTCTCAAAGAACCTGGCGAGTGTTTCATTGGCTGCACCCATGATGGAGGGGTGTAGTACTGTATTGAGTGATTTTAGAAGAGCTTTGAGAATTTGACGGAGAAGAGGTGCGGAGGGAGGCAACACCGTGTAACCTGTATCATAGACATGAATTGCTGGAAGTGTTTTGAATGAACACCGGTACACGGGTGCGGGATAGTCGGATGTGAGGGATGCTTCAGTCAAGTAATATTTCATTGAATGGCAATGTCCTGCACGTTATAACATTAGTGACTACTATGTTCAGAGGCTGGCAGTGGAAGCTCACATGAAGAAAGTCAAAACCATTCGCAAGCTTCTTTTGCTTTAGAATCCATGAACCTGTCTTGATGAAATGATGTTCATTTGTGAACTGCAACACTGTCTCCGGAATCCCAGGATATAATTTCCAGCTGCGCTTGTGAAGCTGCGCAGGAGGGGATACCACGGTGGAGTGAAGAGCAGTCCGTCATACGCCGTTTGTCCGACCATCAATGTTATGCCCTCATGGTACAACTTCTCTGGATCTCCAAGAAGCTTGCCAGGTAGATCGGCGACATAGAATCATCGACGGTGGGTCCGAAGGTGAAGATCCCATAAGATGATATAAACGTCATTCTAGCATTTACTCCCTGCAGGGTCGTCGTGTCTTTGGTGAGGGGACCGTCGAGATCTTTAGCTTCAGTCATCTCGAGATACTTCTCGTAGACGCGATTGCTGTATCTGGGCTTTGTACAATAGCTTTCTCGAAGCGGGGCATGAAGTCTGCTCCACCAGCTGCTGTGATGTGGTGCAAAATTGACGAAGCTCCAGCACTGGGGCCATGACCGTAAATCTACTACATCTCGTAGCAAACCTCTGATCGTGAAGACCCAGATTGGGGATGCCGCCGTCCGCTTTAATAGTCCACCCAGCCAGCCGAATGCTCCAAGTCGATAATTCATCTCTACTTATATATGAAGTATTAGCTGAACATGAACATGACCACTCAAATGCTTTGACATACATAGATGACATTTCCATCGTCTTAATTGCCTTCCGCGGCCTTGAACAGCCCCGCTGGACTACCGAGTAGGTCCTTCCATCCGTAAACAAATCTACACGTTGAAGTCAGCACATGCCTGCCTGACAAGATCGTACGATTAGACTTACCCTCCACCATATAACCAAAATATGACTGCAGCTTGGAGGTGTCAGCTCAAGAATCCGACCACAAGATTGGTCACCTCTTACCCGAAGAACTAGCCTCGTTCTCCCAGACTGTCGTTGGGACCATAGCATCAAGGATCAAGCAATCTTCGTCAATTGTGGGGAACCTAGTATGAGCACTGATGTATAAAGTCAGGTAATAAGGAACAAGTATCACTTACTGGAATTGGCTCCGGCATTGGGCCATAATCTTCGGGGTTAATCTCATTGCTCCACTTCCACGGCAAACTACCTTCGCTGAATTCGCCTGGACATCCTGCACAGAAGACACCCACGCAGCCTCAAGAGCCACAAGACCCAGGAACACCAGTATTAATGGGTCACCCTAACCCATGAGTTCAAGATATAAAGCGGAAACTAAAATGGAGACGGCTTGTACATACTTCGACCTGCTCCTGTGGATACTTGTGGTCAATCGAACCCTCGTTCACCTGTTCTCGGATAGTTTGAGGCTCGAGTGCTTCATACCAGCGAAGAATATCCAGTGGAGGCTCAGCATACGGGATGTTTCGGAATGCTAGGAGCGTGTCGTTCTCCTGCTTCGTAATTAACAAGCTGGATTGTCTATGATTCGGGATACGAAAGAACCTACCACTTTCCCTTCGAGGATCTCATAGTCAAGATCAACCTGATTGTCTTTCAATGCTTGAGCGTTCGCTCGAGGAGGATAGATGAAGTCGTTGTACTTTGAACTGTTGGGACGTTAGGTTCTGGAATGCGCTTCTGCTAGGACAGTACTGGCAAGGAAGTAGAGTGTTGACAGGGTAACGAGACCCAGAGATTGGGACCACATGATGAAGCCAAGTCTGGATTTGCTCAAGGCTGATGGGAGTCAAGCAGTATATTTGCTTTTGGCAAATTCTGAAGGATACAAGTCTTGAGAAAAACAAACAAGAGGAGGATCGCGGATCATGTACGATTTTGATGACGCACCCCAATACTCTCTTGAGGCTTGGAAGGAGCCATAGCCTCGGTGTGTCTGTCAAATTGTTTGATCGACACTTGAAGTCACCGTGCAATGATGTTCTGCGCAAATGAGTGTGGTACTGGTACGATAGGGTTTTGCGTACACAACAGCGATCTCCAATAGGTGAGCAGAACTATGCTTCGTCGTCTGCTCGAGGTCGGTGGGATCTACAGACCCATTTCCCTGGTATGACTGAATCGGCCACCTGAGGTGACACTGGAGATTGGAGGATTGTACACAGCCACATCGTGTGCAACTTTGCCACTTGATTTAATGAGGGGTAAAGAGGCCCTCGGGAGGGAAATAGAATGAAACTCGAAGTGATTCGGGATGCCCGTTGAAAGTTTCTCGTGAGCATTCAAGACTGCTCAATACTGTGTTCTTGAGTAGTTCGCGGAGATTTGGTTCGGATGTGCGAGTGAGGTATTTACCTAGTCATCAGTCAGTACTCGATACGACTGGAAAACGAATCTTGAATAGTATAGATTTGAAGGAAGTATTTGCTTACATGTCAACAAGCCTTAGTTTGCATGCTATGCTACCACTCAAAATGCTCCTCAATGATTTCGCCCGGACCTGGCGGACCACGCACAAGTGGTCTCCTAATAAATAGCACGGTACCTCGCCTGCGACTGTGATCAAACTCGACTTCCAATCCAGCAAGCCTTCGTTCATTTGGCAGATCACTGACAAGAACCGGCTGAGCCAGCCCCGCTTCCTCAACCTCGATATACCGCTTCGCTACCCGACCAACCAGCCTACTGTGGTACAAGCCTTCCTGCCTATCCGTTTTCATCATCAAGTCCAGGGCCTTCCATCTCGTTTCACCATCTCGACACTTTGAGATGACGCCGAACAGGCAGATGACCATGCCAGTATCCAAGCAAAATATCGGCCTCGGCCTCTCCATCCCAGCTTCAACATCTATGATCTTCTCGCAAAGCTCTACCATGACTTTGAACTGCGGCAGAAACTTGTCGAAGCAAGTCTCATCGGAAATGAGGCCTATCCTTCCAACCGCTGTATTGACACCCATAGAGGCCCGATGCAGTTTCAACATCAACACCCCGCGATCGTTTATCAAGTGTGGATTTTTGATCAAGAATGCATCGAAGGCTTGACTCCATTGCTTCAGACGGATCGATGAAAAGCTGTGGATGAGTTCGAGAGTGACTCGCATATCTGCCATGTCGGGCGGGCTCTTCTTCCTCAGAGCGTAGTCTAGCATGCGAACTCCATGAGTGCGGATGAAATCGAGCGCTAAGCAGGCTTCATCTATACTTTTGAAGACCGGTGGAATGTCGGGTCCATATCCGTTGGACGGAATGTCAAACTTCCGGGCAGAAAGCACGCGTCCCCGGTTGCTTATTAGCCCTGCTGCTTGGACATCGAACTCGATGAATATCATACTGAGTGTCGATAATGGTACGTAGGGGATCTGGGATACTTCGAGTGATGATGTTGGCGGTGATGGAGTTGAGATCTCTGAACCTTCTGGAGTTACTGGCGTAGAAGAAATTTGTGCGATCTCTTCAATAATTTTGACCCCGCCATTGATGTGTGAGAGTGCCATCGAGTATTCCCCTCGAAGATTCTATTGAAGTCAGCATTGTCATCTTGACATGAGGATGATATCACGTACCTCGAAGCACACGAAGAGTATGCAAGTGATCAGCGCCACATCAGCAGCTGGCTTGCCGCGTCGCATTGCAGGGTTGACCAGGTGCCCCAGAGCTTTGACATACTGTTGAACGGCGAACTGGGTGTTAGAATTATCCGTATTGTAAGTGATAAGTGGACGTGAATTAAGCTCAAAGTGCTCATGAAGGGCACCTAAAGCTACCGCTGCATGTCGGACGGCTGGTTCATGATATGCTGCTTGCAAAAGCAGTTGGTTCAGCTGCTTCCAGGATGGTGATCCAAAGATACTTGATAGCTGAGGGATGGTGTTCTGATGGAAGAAACTGAAACTCCGTTGCTCAAGGTTCGAGTCAAGGAAGCTCAGCGAAGGGCATATATCGATAGAAGTAACCGGGGGACTGGTACGCGTAATGGTGGTAGGTGGGTCAAGGCGCGGGGTCGTGGATTGGAGTGCCCCAGAGTAAAAATATCCATCACATTTCCGTCCGGTCGATGAGCATCTCTTGCATGATGGTTTAGCCTCGTCGCACTTGACACGCCGTATTCTGAAGAGTGTTAGCGTCTGATACTAGCTGGACCACGGAGATGATTTACTTGCAGGTCTTGCAGCCGGTGGAGACTTTTGGTTTGAAAGCTCTAATTCGTCCCGGCCGGTCGGGCCCGGACTTTGCCATCGTTATATCTTCTCCGTGAGATAAGTATCTCGTGACCCTCGAGGCGGTTCCGTTGCCTTTTTACAGTCTATGACAAGTGGACAAATTCGTTCAAGGGGCGTTGTGATTCGACTGAGTTGTTTCTGTTATTTGCTCTTCCCACTATCAAACCATGCAGTGATTGCGAACTGAGCGAGAAGCCAGTCAGAAGTCTAAATGTACGAAGAAGTACAATTGCAGGTGTCGCCTTTAAGTGTAAAGCGGGAAGATGTTATTTTTGATGCGGATCTAATTGCGCCACCCCCTTGTGGATCGAGGCTTGATCAGGCAACGCTCTGAACGAACGAGCCAATCGCGTGCATGGATAAACGATGGTGGGGCAATATCCCTACTTGAGATATTTTAGGAGTAAGAACATAGAGACCAGCAGAAGAACGAGCATCAAGCTGCCTTTCGTTTTGATCGTGGAACGTCGTGGACTTCTTTATTTGATGTCATCATGTGATTGAGCGAGCAAATTTGCCTTGAAAACTTCAACAGCATGGAACAAGAAAGCGACCGAACTGAGAGATTGGTGAATGTAGGTTCAACCAACCTATAAACATAAAACATCTGCTTCTTTACAAATAGAAAATTACTCAGGCCAAGATAGATTGATGAAACGACATAAGGTCTCGGTGGTCCGGCAGTTTCGTCAACCTCTACCTCAAGGATTTGTGGTCGTGTCTGAGTTTCGAAGTCATGCTCATCCAGCTGCGATGAATTGCCAAAGAGAATATTTTAAATAGAAGGTGAAGCATATCGTTCGTGGACGGTCATTATCAGTTCTAAAATCAGGCAAAGAAGCAGGGTATCTAAATACTTCGTCTTGTGAACTTCCGATCACGGTCAGGAATCTGACTTGGCCCGCGTGAACCACGAATTCGATCTGTGGTTGTCGAGTTTGGTGGTGTTCTCATCCATGACATGCTGGGCATTCTGCACAGTATCGGTGCGCTGGATACCTGGCGCCGCAGGATCAATCTTCTGTTCTTCTGGATGCGCATCAACGAAGAGGTCTTTGATGGTCCCATCCCCGGTCGCAGCTTGATAAACGGCAAAGCTCGTGGCGAACTGGTGATGGGCGCCAACTTGAATGGCATCGAGGAGACGAACTGCGAAATTCTGGCAATTGTTGCTGATGATGTTGTATGCAGCTCGCTCCTGCCGCATCTTGTAGATGGTCATCACAGCTAAGAAATACCATCTTAGTCAGAGCATATATGACCTAGCATCTAGAGAACTCACCTGCCTGTCTCAATGCTTCATCTGTGAACCTCGTCTTTCCGACCTCAAAGGTACGCCACTGGTCTCTCACCAGTAATTCATTGTTGTAGATGACGTCAAGGTCCTCATCCATCCATAGCTGATGCACGAAATCGCCGACCAGGACAGCCCAGTGCTGCGTCGGGTCAGGATATGTGCCGATATTCTTCGTGATCATCTTCCCTAGGCCGGACTGCTCAGCGAGCCACTTTCCACCCATTCCAGCAACAGGATGCCAGCCTATCTCAACCAGACGAAGCTCTCCATCCAAACGTGCCTCGCCGGGCGGGATGACGTTGGGGACAGCACCGAGTCCGAGGGAATGTTGAAGCGCCGTCTTGCCCTTGATCCACTCCACCTTGCCTCTCTCTTTGCCCATCTCCCATCCTTTCATCAGGCCTTCCTTGGATTTCTCCTTGCCCTTGTCCCATTCTCCGCTCCTACGAAGGATCAGACAGCGCTCAGGGACGCGAAAGGTACCGAGGTACTCACAGGTACGTGCCCAGTCTGGCGCGCTTCCCCTTCTTTGTCTCAGAACTGTCGGATGACTCAGCGACTTCCGACATCTTGCTTCTGTGTCGCTTATCTTGATGTAAACAAACACACCGTAGCGAGGTCAGACAAGGGTAATGACTGAAAGGTGATGATGACGCTGATCTTGGGGAATTGCGGGGATGAGCGGATGGTCGGATGAGCCAAGACGTTGACAAAAAAGCTAGTATCTCGCTAATCTACACTTAATTCAACACGTGCGCGCTAGTCAAGCCTATCTGGATGCAAACTAGACGCCCTTATGCTGAAGCGCCTAGGTGCTATATGGATGGTGCCAATGACTGTTAATTTTTGAGTCTTCCCCTATCCTAATCACATGTGGACTGCTGCCGACCTAGGTTCAATATCTGCACAGCGCAGTAATCAGAAGATCCGTGCTTAGAAATTTTATACACCAAGGATAGCGTGCTTCGCGGAGAAAGGGAAGGAGCCCAGAACATACACGCGACGGTTATGATTGAGAATCGTCGGTCCTAAACTTGACTCGAAATGTGGCCATACGGGCCCCCCAATATCAAAACGTCCTGGAGAGGTAGAAGCCTCATGCCAACAAAAGCAGTGCGACTCGGAAAGTCGTCTCAGCCAGTTACTTTTCTGATGCCTCTAGATATGAAGAACTTCCGAGACTGATCCAGTACTGTGCCACTCATGGCTAATGTAGCCATTCAGTCGACTTGGGGACCATCGTCTGCCGGATCAGTTTTCCTGGTAACGAACATGCCACTCGATATGATGAAGCCTCCAAACCTCGACTCTTGTTTGCCTCTTATTTGGAGGGCATCAAAGCAGTGTTCGGCGTGGGTAGCCAAAAACCCTGGGCTGCCCTGGATTTTATTTACGGGTTAGTCCAATCCAGAGGGGGTAATTTGGGTCGGGTAACCCATGTATACCCAGGGCAGTTACACGTGATTATAAACGTGATGTAACTCGATAAGAAAAGAGCGAGAACATGACAATCATGTTGAATTAAATCTCTAGACTTAACGCTTAAGGTTCTAGCCTAGTTTCATCGATAAATTGTATAGCAAGAGACGATTATGTTCTGTCTCTCGGCGCCCTAGATCACGCTATAATCACGTTTACTTAACCCATGGGTATAACCCAGGACCCAAGCAAAATTGGATAACACCGACCCAAGAGGGGCATATGGGTTAGGTAACCCACCCAAGGACACCTTGCATTTAACCTAACCAACCCACGCCGAACACTGCATCAAAGTCCCCAAAACACAATAGGAATGCATCCATTTATGATTCAAGTAGTATCTATCTGTCATTGAAGACAATTTAGTTGATATTTGATCAGTAGTGTCACCAAAAATTACAACACAGAAAATTGACGAGAGTCAGGCCAGTGCAGAGACAGCGGACACACAACAGAAAGAATAGTTATCTCATTAACGAAGGTTCTACAATTTGAGATGTTGCCCGATTATATTCCCTCTGTCCGCATTCATGCCTTCCTAGGAAATCCCTCCGAACCCGTCCTTGCACTGTGATAGTGACTCTACGAAACGTTTACTACGTCCGATAGTAAAAGTCAAGTTCAATCATTAATCGCACGTCTTGATGTAAAAAAAGGGTCGGCACGATCCGCTACAACAATCACTGCCATAGTCGCATACCTCTTGGGAAACATTAGCTCAGTTTAGATCTAACGTACTGGTATTTTCCACAGAAAAATTCATATTGTATTGCCTCGTAGTGTTTTTACCAAATCTCCTGAGAAGAACAGCACTTGACTCCTCCTCACGGCAGACACCACTGCGCCCCTTTATACTCCTGAAAACATTTGCCACTGCAGCACGGTGTTATATCTCCTCTAGTGTAGCCGCATTCCTCTGTACAAAAGAAGTCAGTTTCTGGGATATAAATTGTGATTCCAAGTCAGGTGTACGATACTCAGGAATGCACCACTGGTTCCTAGTATCCGCTAAGGCAGCCAAATTGTGTGAAATATGCTGTGTAGAAGCGCGATCATTTGTAGTGGCCTGTTCAGTATTGTGTTTCAACAGATGGGAAAAGTGGCCTTACATCCAAGTTGGAGTCGATCTTGGCATCGGGGTATGGGAGCGTGATGGCTTTTGCCACCGCTGCAATGTAGAGAATTGTAGAAACAGAGGTGATGAGACGCATCTTGAGGCAACGAGAGTGAAAATTCTCTAGAACGATAAACTCCGCTTTGAGCTTATTGATGACTGGTATTGATGCACAAGTTCAGTGGAGCTTTAAAAGGATATCAAACTGCGCTATATATAGCATCGGTGGTATTTAAGTACGTCATGTTTACAGTTCTCTCCTGTCCACGGTCAAGGAAGACGGATCGGCTATCAATTCCATCCGAAGTTGTGGAAGTTCCCCTTGGGCCTCTTTATTCCCCGATGGACGGTCGTAGCACAGTAACTAGTGAAACATGAAAATCTGCCACCCTGAGATCGTCGGTGGTACATTTAAGGTGTGTTCCTGGCTATGTTGAAGAATGGTTTCTTCTAGGACGGCTTCAAGTGAGACAAGAGCAAAGTTGCACGTATCGCCGACCATTCCAATGTAGCTAAGTGAACGCTCATCATTGGAGAATGATTAGATACAGCCTGATTTCCTGTTGTGCTGATACTAGGGCTGTGTTGTAAGAATCTGCCAAGTACGACAAAGAAATTTCTCTGAAGTCAAGTCCCACAACTTTGATGCCTTTGCCTGGGCTGAAACTCCATAGATTTAAAATTATTCGCACGTAGGGGATCTCGGCCAGCCTCGTTCCTCACATATGCCGCTGCAGCATTCAGTGTCCATGAGGCACCGTTCTGTGCGGCATGAGCTCGTTGATCATAAATATTGTCCATTGGATGAGAAAGAATATACTGCCTCTGTTCTGGCAAAATTTATCAACAGTACCAGAGGATTGCTCATTGCTAGTTATGGAATCATCCTGCTATGCTCACAAGTCAGAAGGTACTCAACAAGTCATTGGACATTTCACTGACCCCATTGCGTATCATAACCCTAGTATTCGAGGCTGTGATAGCCGCTGCCGAGCCGAGCTGGAGAGTAGATAGAATCACCGCAATGGATTTAGTGAAATGCATGGCATTTGGACGTTTGCAATTGATGTGCAAGGATGTTTGATTGCAAGTGATGTTGTTCGAGGTCCCAAGAAATTTTGACCCCGGCCAAAGCTGGAATGGAAGCAAAATTGCTTGATATATGAAGACAGCTCAGGGTAAGCTTATGTTCACCCTTTGCATCCAGGAAATGATAAAGAAAACAACGAAAGGTCGGATAGGATCGTGTCACAGAGGCAACTGGACGATCATTTCTAGACTGGCTAATACTCTTCAATCCACGTGACACTAGTAAAAAATCTACATTGCTTCATTTCAGCAAATATGCTCAAGTGGTACTCGGTCAAACAAATGATTGGCCCTTCTGTTTTGGTGTACTAAAACAGATCCCAGCGGGCACCTTCATTGATAAATGTCCTGTTTTATTGGAGGTATGAGATGATTAGACGCTGGGATATTCGCAGAAGCGCAAAACCCTGGAGAACATCCCGATCACCATCATTCACTGATGTTGAGCAACTGTCCACAACGGCAAGTTTGTCAGAGTTTGGAAACGCAGTCTAGAATGAAGCCCCCACATCTAGGTATAGGAGTGGCGACTACGATATGGATGATGTTGAAAAGAGGTTTGTGATATTAGGCTGTGAAATGAACATCGTACTTGTTCTCGGAGTCCCGACAAGGATTCTTGACGCATTACACCCAACTGAGCTAAACAGATCAAAGCACTAGTACGCCGGCCGCAGTTACTCCCGTCCATAGGAAATCGTAATACAAAGGTGAGAGCGGAAATTGTGCAATGTCAGACAGAGGTAACATCCACCGTCGTCCAGTTCGCCGCGGACACATCCAGCGCAGACAACTCCAATATCTTCTGATTCACAACAAAATAGATTTTGGGTTCGCCCGAATTGCCTACCGCCGCTAGGCCACTGGCGATCTTGCCATCACCCTCCACAAGTCTCTTCGGGGTCGAAAAACCACTGTAAACTGTAGAGATATTCGTGGTCCCGCGAGATTGTACAGTCAAGAAGCCTGAATTATCAACATAGGCAAGGAGTAGAACTGTTTCGTTCTTTTGGTTGACAGTCGTGGCTGTCATGGAAGCACCTCCGGTGATGGTGCCTGGGGTTCCATCGACGGAGTAGGATTCTGACTGCCAGACCGAGTTTCGATAAACTCGGCCGTGAATTGCGCCGTTCTTTGGCTGTGAGGTATCAGCATAATATCAAAAGTTGCTCAGGTCCCGGAACATTCCTGAAAAGTCGGAGGTTACTGACCTGAAAGAAGACTTCCATCACCTCGCCCCCTTCACTCATCCAGCGACTCACACCGATACCGCTCCCGTCTTGTGCCAGACCCATTGGTCCCACAGACCCATCTCGCCATACTTCATCTCGATAATTGTCAATTCCGAACTCCCTGATCTGGAGGTCTTCATCCTGGTACTACGAAGACACCTGACATAAGTACTACTTTGGTTGTGGGTCTTGGAAGCTGTTGAGGATCACTCACGTAGAGCCAAGCGGATGTTCCATTTAGCCAAGTCACGCTCGCCAGCTGACTGCGCTTGCTTACTTCTCTCTTCTGTGCGAAAAGATTACTCATCTTCCAACTCGAGCTATGTGGTACCCAGTCTATACCACCTAGCTTATCATCCGCTGTGATGAAGAAAACGGAAGGTCCACCAATCCAGTCGAGTACCGTAACCGGGGAATCTTTCTTTGGATTCACATCTTTGTCGGTAATACACAGTACGTTGGAAAGCCAGGCAGTATCTGATTTCTTCCTGATGCAGAGTCGAGGCGACGCAGAAGCTGTGTCGATGTAGGCCAATATGGTCTCCGGTGAGGAGGCATTGGTCGATGAAAGCACAGTCGCTAGATCATCCGTCGTGGCTCCAAGACCAGAATTTGCTCTGGGTAGAGCGCTGGACTGAGGGAGAGTGACAGCGGTGAGGGTCGATAGCGAGATTTTCACATCACCTCCACTTCCACTATCCGTGGTTTGCCACACGACGACAACGACGACAAGAGCGATTATCAAACAGATTGAGAGTGGTGTAAGGATGAAACACCAGCGACTCTTTTTTGTCCAAGTAAGGCGACGTCTATTCCACCATGGCTCTTGATGAGCTCCCCCGACTGGTTGGGGTATAGGCATCGTGTTCGGCAATACACTACTGCCACGCTCGCTGGGTGTCCGAATTATCAACCCTTCGGTATCACTGCGGGTACCACGGTCTAGAGTCGTAACTGCCAGACGAGGCTCGGTGCTGCGTCCAGTGGTTGCTGGTGGACTGTTCACTCGAGATAGGCTGTCGTTCTCGTATATTTCGAGGTTTGTATTATGACCACCTGTCGGGTCTGAGAGCCTTCCGCTGTTATGTTGACGAGGACCGTTCGGATCGAAGAAATCTTGAGGGACCCCGATGCTATCAACGGTACTGTTATGCCGGGGAGAGACAGCTCCAAAAGAGCCTGATATATCTTCCACTTCGGTCGGTGAGCTTGGTTGTTGACGTGCAACCTCAGCCGCCATGGTGGCCTTACCAATTATATGGCTTGGCTTGTCGATCGATGCCAAATCGACCTTTGTATTGTCCTGAAGTTCTACTCAACGGTACGTACTGAAGCGATTTTTTTTGGAAACTTCTAATAGGAAGGATCGAGCAAGAGATTATTGGGTCTATTATGTTTCTTCGCAACGCCGGGCAATAAAGCAACGAGACATGCAGCACTCGGCATGGCCAAACGAGGCTTAAGCCTCGAGCGCTACACGAATGCGTGGGATGGGAAGAGAGCTTCATGATTCCTCAGCCTTATGAGAAGTCTGCCCTGGCGTGCTTGGAATATTGCCCAGTCATAGATAGGCTTTTGGAGACCAATAGCACAAGGCTGTGCCGTGTTACACAGTGTGCTGGCAAGCATGTCTTAGCTAGACACCAATTAAATGCGACCATTATTCTTGAAAACCAGCTTTTGGTGAAAGTGATCCAGAACTTGCATTCTCAGCTACGGGTTTTGTGCACTCAGAAATTTCGGTAGGTGTAAAGGTGCGGCACTTTGCAGACCTTGCATATTCTATTGTACCCCGGTCCTGGCACTCTGGAGTGAAAGAGGTGTTAGGGGTCAGGACATAGCCCGCCGTCCCAGACGTTCAACTATTGTTACAAAACTCCACCACTGGGATCGAATCGTGATTTATCAGAACCAATGTGCGAGAAGACGACAACAGACCAGCTGAGAAGACTTCTTCGCCCAGCGAAGTCCTCGACACCCCTCGGTTGTACAATTTTGGCAAAATTATATGGGTACCAACGAAAGGTCGGTCGTTGACCAGAGGGAGTAAGAAGAGATGCAGCGAATAGTGTCTGCAACTTGTGATTTCACAGGATCCTGCATTAACGATTCTCCGATTGAGGTCGCTCTGGGGTGGATTCTCGATGGTGCGCGATTTGACTCATGATTGTTCACGAGGAATGTGTTTTTGAAAGATGTAGTCTGCTCTAGATGATCCGGCTTGGTGAAAATGCGATAGCAGGGCATTTTTTGGGGTAGATTCACTCGATGAGAAGGTTTGAAAACAGAAAAGTTCTCGGAGACCTGGTAGACTGTGAAGTTGCTTAGTAAGCGCACTGATTACCCCGCTTCAGCCCCTCCAGCCTGGAACCTTGACCCATTGCATCTACCAAGATCCGAAGAAATATGCATACATACTTGATCAACTACTGTATCTCTCTTGCTGTGGTTAATTGGAAGACATACTACTCCAGACAGACTGTTAGTAGCTGCAAGCCGGACATTAGGAAAATCATCTAGTGGTGGACGGGTGGGGATGTGGACGTGGAGACCTCCTCATTCGGCAATTGAAGGGAAGATTACGGTAGGAAGAACAAGGACTTATAAGCATGTAATCATCAAATAAATGCTGCTTTCTCCTAATGATTGTGACTCTTCTCGTGTCGTTTTCTTTGCGTCCGTCGCGTGGGCAAGCCTTAAAGTTGCGGGCCGTTCCCTCAAGGTACCTTCATGATGTGGCATGTAACTTCGCTTCCGAGACTGGCCCGTATACTGGCCCTTATTACGGTAATTGCAGGTGCGCAAAGCTCCAATTTACCAATTGTTGATATAGGCTATGCGATTCATCAAGCTCGATACTCTGTCGTGAGTATATCTGACTCATGATTTGGGTGTAGCTAAAAAGAGACAAGTCAAACCAAAGTAATGTTTATTACAACTTCAGCAATATCCGATATGCGGCTCCTCCGATTGGTAACCTCAGATTCACAGCCACAGAAGCATCATTCAATAATCGCAGTGCAGGTATCCAAGATGGATCCTACGGCAAAATCTGTCCAAACGCCTTTGCCTCATGGCAAATTGGAGCTCTGTCCTTGAATCCAGGAGCCGAGAACGAGAACGAAGATTGCTTGTTCCTGGATGTAGTGGTCCCACAATATGTATATGACAAGAAAAATAAGAAGGGACCTTCTCCCGTTATTGTGTGGTTCCATGGAGGTGGATACACGCTCGGTAGTAAGTACGCTGCTGGGAATCCCACGGGTCTGCTTGATCAAAGTCTCGATACTCAAGCGAAGGGGCAGGTCTGGGTTGGTATCAACTACAGACTCGGAGCAATGGGATGGTTGAATGGTCCGGACTTCGCTGCTCAGGGCGGAACACCAAATGCAGGTCTTTATGACCAACAGATGGCTCTGCAATGGGTTCAACACAATATCCATCTTTTTGGCGGAGATCCAAAACAGGTCACGGTCATGGGCGAATCTGCAGGAGGAGGAAGCATTTTGCATCACATCACAGCATATGGCGGCTCTAAAACAGAATTGAACTCACTCTTCCAGCAAGCTATCGTCCAGTCACCGGCTTTCATACCAACGGGGCTGAAAAGCACCACCAACACAGCATTCGCCAACTTCCTCTTCTTCGCGAACGTGAGTAACCTAGCCCAAGCCCGCCAACTCGACACCTTGACCCTTCAAAAAGCGAACAAATTGACGCAGTCACTCGCTTTCTACGGAACATTCAGTTTCGGCCCCGCACCTGACGGAACTTTCGTACCCGATCTTCCAGGGAAGCTCTTGCTTCAAGGGAAGTACAACAAGAATCTCAAGATCATCGCAGCACACAATACCAACGAGGCAGGCCGCTACACGCCACCAACCGCCACAAACTCCGATGACTTCAATACCTACATGAAACTGTATTTTCCCGCAATCTCTCCCACAAAACTCAACTACCTTACCAATACTCTCTTCCCCGCAATCTATGACGGCAGCCAACTCTACACCACACCCTTCGAGCGCCTCAAACTCGCCATAGCAGATTTCACGTTCACATGCACCACTCGCTGGCTAGCAGCCGCGTATGACTACAAAACACACAATTACATCTTCTCGGTGTCACCAGGAAATCACACTCAAGATGTGCCGTACACATTCTATAACGGACCGATCGCAACTGTTGAGAATGATATGCTGGCAGTGATGATGCAGAGGTATCTGACGGGGTTTGTAAATAATGGGAGTCCGAATCGAAGAGGACTAGAGCATTGGGTCGAGATAGGGACGAAAAGCAGGGTGCTGAACTTCAATCAGACGTTCGTGGATACGAGGGTTGATACTCAGACGGTCAATGAAAGGTGTGTGTGGTGGCAGAAAGCACTGTATGGAGATGATTGGTCGTGAATTTTCAAGGAAATGGGTGAGGTGGATGACAGCCCGACAGGGGAATGCTTGTACACATGGTTACCAAGTAGATAAACTTGTACATATCCCGTACACATCAAGGTCTGTCTAAGATCATTGTGATATATGTACAAATTTCAATGCACACGAGCTCGAGTGGATCTCATGTGTACCTAGCCGCTTTTACTGCACATTTACAACACTATGTCCAGTCCAATTTCGCATCCTTTCCCCATACTTGACCATGGCTTAAACCCTCGGATCAACATTCGTACTCGAATGGGTATTATGATCCAAGAACACCACATCCTTCCTTCCATCTACCTCCCTCCCAACTACTTCCCACCCATCTGGCAACGGTTCTCCTTCGAGTTGAGGAATCGATGCAAACCATTCGCGATGCGGATTCGGCTCGCGGGGATCATAGTAGGTCTTCACATTTATAGCAGCGTGAATCCAGAACTGCTGGTTTGTGGATGCAGTGGTGCCACGAGTCCAGCCTTCGGGAAGGGGCGAGGGTCTGGATCGTTGGTTGGCTGTTGGAGGGTGTTGGAGGGTGTTGGAGGAAGACATAGTTTTGATTCGCGGGCTTCGATTTTAGTTCGAACTGGTATGTATGTCCAGCGTATGAATACTTTTCTACAAAAAACACCGTTGGTGTCTAGTGTCAAGTGTCGTTTCCAGGTAGAGGGTCCAAGGTATATATCGTTGATTTGCGTTTATGTAAAGTCTAGCCCACAGGCTAAGCTGCGTCTCACGTCCGCATTCGCCACTTCGATAAGCAAAGTAAATACTGCTTCGGTTACCGGACCTAACTAAAACAATTCGCAGTCGGGCCGGCTAGAGTTTTATAGCAGCCTTGCAGGTGTCAAGTGATGGATGTAAACTTTAGTCTCGTATTAGAACGAGACGAGAGCTCATATGATGGATCTTAGATCATGTAATGGAGTAAACTGAGTCACTGGCTGTGAGAGTATGTTCTTGACCAATCGGGTAAGAAGCCCTATTGTTCATATCCTTCCGCTGGCCTTGAGTTCTTGGCTTTTGGTGCTATTGAGAATCAATTTGAATTTTGACCCGCATCGGATAGTTGAAGCAGTTCCTTCTTTAAAGAAGGGAAGCTACAAATTCTTGCGGCAAAGTGGAAACCCCCACGATAGGTCTCATCAAGCCTGTGTGAAACTGCAAGTTCTATGATTGGGCCGGGAAGCGTGATAACATTAGTTATCTATTCAAAGGGCTGCAGCAACCGGCGGAATCCCAGACGACAACATATCTCAAACAAAAATTTACATACACGTGATTCAATTCGGTCAGGATCCATTTTTACCGATGTCACCAAGTCCCTCCGACACATTATAAGAATATGAAGTTGGAGCTGCTATTGTCACTTTCCAATCTTCGTCATTCACCGGTGAGGTGGGCATTGGTGGAGATCTTTAAAGAGAGGCCACATGCTGTTAAATACAGTTGCCATGCTCCATGGGTCTGGCTTCGGTCAGTATTAAGTCTGAGACAATTGAGCCTATCAAGATCAACTACAGTGGCTTGGTTCAACAACACCAGTGGCTGAAATTCGTTGGTCGTCTATTGGATATTAAACAAGCACCGGGGCTGATTTATACGCGCGAGAGGCAGGCTGTGCAAGCCACAGATAGCCCAGCGACAAATAAGGCTTACGAGACGACGCAGTCAATCCTAATTATCTGGGTCTCCCACTCGCCGTTATGACTTAACTGAATTGCAACATAGACTCCGTCCTGATCCCACTTTGACTAGACAGGCCTAGGAAGATGTTACTACTCATGGCATTAATTGCTTCTTTCTTCTCTGCAGCTTTTACATATGATTGTGGCATACCTCCTCTTGTACTTTCAAACTCAAATGAAACTCTAATTTATGGTGTTGCCATCAATCGCGGCATCTCTATGCAATTCTTTCCGTCCGGCCAAAAGGTTAGCTTAAGACCAACCTTTGTCTGGAACAACACGAGGATCAGAAACAACATCGACTGCAAGGGGAACTCTTCGGAAATAGCTGCTTGTCAGGGAGCTTCTGGATCAACCTTCATTTACAATTCAGACTTTCATCCTGAAATTATAAGCAACTGGAAGAAACGTCTACTCACCATCGACTCTCCGCCATCAGGTGTCTTCGACCAAGGATACGCGCAATCACAATTCAACAATGGACCAGAGATGGAGCTTCCATTAGAAATCTGGTCCACTTCCGCACTCACTCTCGATTTCACCAATAAGAGTATGATTGCACTTGGGCCGAAATCCTCAGTCTTGTGGAATTTGTTGGAATCAGGCAAGATACCATCGAATACGACGGGGTATGATCATGGTAGCCGAAGTTTTAGCAACTACTCAAACGGAGAAATAGTCATTGGAGGATTCAACAAAGCCCGTATAGCAGGACCATTCGTCAATTACACAATTGCTGAGTTCCAGATGCCTGTCCGCTGCTCTTTGGTGGTCAAGGTCAAGGCATTCACACTCAACAACTTGCGAGGCTCTTTCCCGATAATTGAGCCTGGGACCACTGTCCTTGCATGTATAGATCCACTACAGAATGCGTTCACCCTTCCAACCGACCTATTCCAGAGATGGACAGATATCACCGAGCGGCCACCCCCACCCAATATGTTGGACTATCAGACATTTCCAAAAGAGATGGCGCCCCTGCTTGGTACACTCTCCATCGAATTAGAGGGAGGCTACAAGACCACTGTCCCGCATCACGAGCTTGTGAATCCTGACAGACGCGCTGTTTTGACAGAGAATGGTCAGTACGGCGTTGTTTCGAACAGCTCTCGGATTCAATCGGCGGTGAGCAGTGGGCAGAGCGATTATGGCCAGGACTTTGGAATTCTACTTGGGGGTGTCTTCTTATCGAGCACATATTTGTTGATTGACTGGGACCATGGAGTCTTTGGACTTGCACCGTCGATTCCACATGCAGAAGTTGGCGCCTCTGACATTCAAAAAGTCTGTTCAATAGACAAGTCTGTACCGCGATCTACGAATGACACGAGCGAACCTCCACAACACACGCCAAAGACAAAGGGAGGGGAATCTGGCCTCTCTTCTTCAGACAAGATAACGCTTGGGACGGCGCTTGGTATTGGTTTTCCAGCCCTGATTGTGGCGATGGTGGGAGTATTCTTGGCGTGTCGACACTCCACTCTCATTACGAGAGCTCTAGGTCGAAAAGAAAGGCATCACGCAGAGCAGGGTGTCAGTGTTACAGCGGCTACACCATGGAGATTGAGTATTGGAAGTCTGGACATGGGATTGATGGATGTGAGTACATTTCAGAGGCAGGGGATGACATAGTGCTTGATATAGACTAGAGTACGGTGACTGTTGAAGCCAAAAAAAAAAAAACAATTGCTCCACTGTTTTGGGTGAAAAGAATACAGAAGAGCATGCAAAGTAGTTATGTAATTTTTCATATGTAGATATCCAAAAATGTGATGTTCGTCTTCGTGTGCCGTTGATTTTCAACACTCATGTTTGAACGCCAACAGGCACCCCTGAAAAGTATTATTCTTCAGTTTGCATAAACCAAGCCATGAAGTAAAGACCACAAGATAACAGAACTTCCACTCGAGCCGAGCGAAACCGTCGATCCACAATATAAATGGGTGGACTGTCCAACGTTTTCCGAGACTTCTCGGGAAAGGGTTTCATTCCTTAGAGTCCAATCACACCTCAAAATTCCAAAAGAACTGAACTCAGTGCCAGTATTGTTAGACAATCAAAGGAAATCGCAAAGGCATAACCTCTCAAATCACCCAAAAGGTCAAAAAGTATAGTCTCTCGAAGAGGGGCCGAATTGGGGCTATTATCGCATGTTAGTCTTCACTCAATCATAATTCTTTCTTCTTCGATTAAACTTACATTGAACCCAAGACCACGTACAAGCGTTGATATTACCCAAAGCACGTATTCTACCACTGAACTATCCGGCCCGTGACTTGTGGTTGAAGTTCTTACTTGGGTAGACATCAAAGTCCAAATTCTGTGTGGTGGAGCTTTTCCTGCTTAAGCGAGAGTAGAAAGTGGAGAAAATTTGTGGGTTGAGGTGGAGACCTCTTGAAGGGAAGAATTGAGCTTCATGAACGAGAACAGAGACGGGAGCGGCTATGGTTAAACCTCGATGGCAGAAAACTTGATTGCTTGGAAGTGGACTAGGCGAATATATTTGTCGTAGGCAAGGATCACGAATGTGGCTGAGGAAGAACGAAATAAAATACTCTCTGCGCGGCAATCAACCAATCTTTAAATAATGCGAAGTCCCGCCTACGTTTTGTGACAAAATCTATTTGCGTTCCGAGGTATTACTTTCCAGGAGACTGAGCTATCTAATACCCTTGTTTACTTCGTCGAGGTCTTGCGCTTAAGCGAGCTCTTACCACAGTGAGCAGCCGGTCAACACGGCACGGCAAAAGGAGTGAGTATCCAGATGCTGGTGGTATGACAGATATTCCCGAGGAATTTGCGTAAATACTGGAAACACACCAATTTCCATATAATAATAAATTTGGAAAATTTGGAAATTATGGTAGCACGTTCTTGCATTTAAGGAAGCATATTTGTTATCCTCATTGACCCTTGTGCGTAGGTTTCTTCACGCCACTTTACGACACCTTCGCCCTCATTTTTTCTTTCTTCGCTAGTCATTCTATTCCTTCTTTCATATTTTACTTTCAACCTTCCACTATTCCTGTTCACATCTCCATCTTAGTTCGATCTTCGGCTGCCCCGTTCGCATCTTTCGGCTCTCATGATCATCGGTCTGACTGCCTCGGTTCAAGATTCTGGACGCCTTCATATCTGTGTGATGTAATATTGTCTCTTACTGCCGAACTGATTCCTTTCGTGCTTCGTGCTTCGTTGCAGATTATCGGGTGCAATATGCACCGAATCTGTGCCACCTCACTGTAATCGTCATTTCCGAGTTCCACCTCGTCAACCGACCATGGCTCGCTACTTTTACAAACATCAGGATTGTTATGTTTGATAGTACATAGCTAGAATGAAGTAAATCGCTATAAAGTTCCGCGAGTCATGTGTCCTTCTACGATCGTTGATCTTTTCAACTTCCTAAACCAAATAGCCGATTACCTAAGGTTGGATGACAAGTCTGTCATAGGCAATGATGTAAGGCCAGCTCGATATGTTACCCAAGTATTCGGCGATCGCAGTATCTTGCCTTACTTCAATAATCCAATGTATTCTCATGAGTTTCGCAAAGACAATTTTACCGCTCAAAGCGGTTGCGATCACCATAGATGCAACTAAATGGTTCCGCTGTCCAATCTCGGAGTCGAAAATTGCCATTTTGACATTAGCAGCCTCTCATACACGATCTTCGTCATGCCTCGGCACCCCGAAACATTCGATTAATCAGACCCTCACATGACTATATATATGGTGCTCGAGTCCGTCGTTGACAAAGAGAATTCAACACAACACCATCAAGCTTTTTTTTTTCGAGAGCACTACATCAGAACATCTCACAGCTAAAGCTATAATGCATTTCATCAAGCCCGTCGCTGTTTTGCTGTCTGCACTAAAGGTTGCTTCTGCGCTGGCTATTATAGTTCCCGAAACCAACATCATCATCGATATCAAGGTAAACAAACTCTATAGGTTTGTATAATCTAGCATGTTAATGGAGTACTCTCAGGAGAACGATATGTCTTCCAAATACGAAGCACAGGCAGACTTCTTCGCTGGTGAAATGTCGTCCGTGTGCCGTCCATTTAGAGGTGAAAACCCTACTAACTTGCCATGTTTCCATGAAGCTGACATTCAGAAGCGTATTGCCGTGAATCTCTAGGAATTACGTGCTGCGAAGGCCTCAAATGCGCCTGGGCCGGAGTACCAGGAATTAATATCTGCCGTTGATCAGCTCCGTGCTCAGCACTATTCAAGTTCTTTGCTGGGCAGAGCAGAGATTCATAAAAACACAACTGGAATAGCTGCTGCAGGAAAGGGTGTTCTGAATTGGGGAGGTGTGGTTGCTAGTTTCAGCTTTTGGACAATAAAATTGGGTTTCGCTGATTTCGTATTTACTACCCATGAGTGGCGCAAAGTCTCAGCGATTCTACGTAAATACCTTGAATGTGAGATTCTTGACAGACGTCAAGCTAGCGATGCTAAGGTTTTCCGAACACTGATGTCTTTGACTCAGGACTTATTGCGCTTTCCTCTGATGAGATGTTTAGAACTAAAGTCTATGTTCGGTGTCCTAGATCCACAGTGCTTCGCAAGTAGCATAGCACTTCCGAGAGATCGGTGCCCGGCCATACTCGAGACTACTGAGCACAAAGTAACCAACGACGTAGATAATTTGAAGTACCAAGACCTCACCGCTCTGTCAGTGCTACAACACTGATAAACTTGTGACACTTGATGATTGCCGATGTAGGTTCGGGCAGGCAGAAGGTACAGAGTTGAAAATGATAACTTGAGCTTGTTGACAAAAGTGCACAAACGCCGGAACCACGCCGACTCCACTACCTACAAACATAGATAAACATATATGTGACAATATCGTCTTACACCTCAACCATCGTATCATCATCCTCCTCGCCTTCTTCCAAGAAACCCAGGCCACTATCATATCTCCTCCTCTTCTTTCCACTCTTGCCCACACTGACTCTCCTCGCCAACCCAGCATCAAACATCCCACCCTTCCTGACAACACCACCAGCACCCTCACCTTGAGCATGCGGTGTTCTCATCACCTCTACGCTGGAGGCTCTCCTCTTCCCGTTGCCAGACGTACCAGGACCATTAGTCAACCCCTCAACCTCTACCCAACCCCTCCCCATCTCCTCTGCCCTGCCCATCTGCCTTAACATATCTCTCACCACAAATGCTCCCCTCTCCGCTCTCTCCTTGACCTCCTTATTCTCCTTCCTCAGACCCAAGATAGTGCTATGCGCGCTCTTCAGCGCCTCATTCACACGTTCAATCTCGTGTCGCAATTCAGAGACTCGAGCATCCCGGAGAGCGAGAGCCGAGCCGTGTGCGTATTCGCGATCTTGGATAGTGGTCTTGAGAGATGCGATGGTAGCGTCCCGCTCTTCAACCTCGGTTGCAGAAGAGATAGAGGATGATAGATTGGCAAGCTGAGCGAGCGCTGCGTCACGCTCAGCGGTCATACCGGTATGAGCCTCGGTAAGAGTAGAAAGTCGTGCCTGCACCTCAGCAGCTGCTTCCAATGCAGCCGTAAGTCGTCTCTCGAGTTCCGGTAGAAGCATCTCATTCCCCTCATTAACCGTCTTCGTAACGTCATGCTGTGCAACCTCATTGCTAAGCCTCGCCTGCAACTCCTCCATCTCACTCCTCAAACCCATCTCTTTCTCCCTCGCCTCCTCCTCAACACGTGAAATCAGCGCTTCAAGACTAGAAACCTCGCTCCTATATCCATCCAGCGCTTCACGCAACCTCTCACTATCCGTCTCCTTCTCCTTGACTTCTTCTCTGAGCGAAGAGACAACAGTGCTAGCGAGAGCGAGATCACCCTTCATACTCTCCATCACACTCACACGATCATTAAGCTGCTGCCTCAACAACACCTCCTGCTCATGATACTGATCAACACTTGCATCCCCATCCCTAACCTTCCCAACCAACACGCGAATGCGATCCACCAACAATCCCAGCAATTTCTCATTCTCGAACCCCTCGCTGACTTCGCCTGGGGTGAGATACTCGAGATCAAGCCGCGCTTGCCGGAATTGCCGACCGATGGTCTCGAGTGCTTCGTCGGGACTAGAGGCGCTGAAGCCGAGAGCTGTGATCTCGTTTGAGAGTGCCGAGAAGGCGGTGCTGTGTTCGAGGGATTGTGATTGTATAAGGGCGAGTTGGGTTAGGACTGTGTCGAGGGCGGAGTCTAGGGTGTTGTGGTCGGGGGATTCGTCGATGGGGATGAATTCGGATAGTTTCTCGGCGAGACGTGTGGCGTTGTCTTCGTTGAATGCCACGGATGAAGTCAATTTCGTGATCTCGGCTTGTAGAGATTGGAGTTGTGATTTTAGTGTCTCTTTTTCCGGGTCGGGGATGGGAAGGCTGGTTTGGATGCCGGCGTTGGTGGAGTAGGTGGATTTGCAGGGTGTGTTGGGCATGGTTGATGGTGGGGAGGGGAAGGATGTATTGAGGCGGGTGGGTGTTGTCATTAGCTCGTCATTGGCGGTCATGTTGTTGAAGTCGTCGTCGTAATTCGTGATCATCATATCATCATCGTCGTCATAACCATATGGGTCCCTCGCTGCCAAAGTCCAGTTGTTGGGATCATCAACGGTATCTGAATCAGACTCTCTCCTTCCAAGCTCCTCCTTCAAATCCCTAATCTCCTGCTCCAATTCCTGGACTTTGTTGCTTAATGTTGTAGTCGTCGTCATTGATCCTCCAGATTCCCCTTCGATTTGACTTGCGATATCATGTTCGTCTCGCATACTCTGGACTTCCAGATCCTTCAGCGCAAGCTCGCCCTTCAACCTTTCGACCTCCGCCTTCCTCCCTCGGGCCTCAGCTCTCTTATCAAATTCAATAACATTTATCTCCTCACTCAATCCATTCCTTTTGATCCTCCTCTTTACCCTGCCATCCAACACCTGCCGCAGTGGCGCGAATTGTAGTGTGCCGGACGCGGGCTCGACATCGTACCCAGCTCTGTTCCAGAGTCTCGCAGGCGTCGACTGTCGACGTTTGGATTTCGGCGTGGAGAGGGAGGTGCGTCGGATGAATGGCGTGAGGCCTGAAGAGGCGTAATCAGATTCAATTGCCGGGCCTGGGTCGGAGAATCGTACTCTCTTCTTGATTCGTTTGGGCGTCTCGGGTGGCGTGGCAATACCGTGTGGATGTATTGTTGCAGGTCGGGAACTGCTTCGTGAATTTGAGGTTGGTCCCACGCTGCTGCGGCGCGAGCGGCGGACTGCAAGAGGTCTATCGTCGTCGATGACTATCGTCGAGTCGTTGTCGAGGTTGAGGTCGGCCATTATGGATTTGGCGGGGTAAATTGTTTGTTGACAAGTGGAACTCGAAAAACAATCTCCCAACACTCGTTGGCAGAAGAATTGAATGTTGGAAAACAAGAAGTATATCGAGGGAAGGAAGAAAACAAAAGAGATCCTCGAAGCGCGTCTAAAGTCAGTAACCTTGCCCTCGCCAGGCCACGAAAGAGACCCAATGTAAACATGGATAGTACAGCTGTTTTGTTTACTTCCTTTCCCGTTCGGGACTACGCGACCGCTACGGTGGCCGGCTCGCTAGGTAGCGTCAGGGGTTCGTCACAGACATACTGGACGCGATGGAAACGGTTGGCTGGGACACGACGCGAATAAACGCGTTGACTCATGGTGGGGTGTTGTCGTGCTTTGCTTTTGGAATTGACATGGATTCTTGTCCTTCAGAGAAATTGTTCTGGATCAATTGTTTTGTTTGCCGCCATGCATGAAAGGCCAAAGAAGGAGCGATTGACGCGTTATGATGATACCTCGGCAACGCGAATGATGTTGTCTGGGCGGAGTGGAGAACTCCCTCTCCTGCGAGATTTCATTTATGAAGCTATACACAACCTCAAATTGAACGTCTCAGATTTCTGAACAGTCCTTTAACATCTACAGAGTCTTTGAAGAGATTTCCATAATATTACGCTCCAATATGAAGCCATATCATGATGATCTGTTGCCTGAAGTCAGCATATGCAGGTTTCCCAGATCGTTCACCGAGTGCCCCGCAAGTGTCAGCCTTAAAAAATTGAAGGTCGTGACGCGACATCCTGAGTTGGATTTCTGAAATCTTTCCTTCGACCTCAGGCTCGCAAAATCTACTTTCCTGCCTAAAAGTCCGGGCTTTTGTTACCCGCCAGTGGCATCATTTAAAATGAACATTTCCTCCCAGTACGATCGGCAGGCCTTCTCCCCTTTCCCATCAGTCGAAGACCAATGCAATCCTCCACCAACGTCGAGAGATCTTGATTACTTACAATATCATATTTCTTTACAAGATATCGGAAAACAACTTCAAGATGCAGCGAATGCTGCATACCCTAACGATCAGCGATCGCGATACTCCAACATTTATGTCCTGCTATTATGCTGGGAAGACGAAGATCCGAAGCTTCCTGTCTCAATTGAAGTTGAAGAATTGCACAGTCTGTTTGATTCAATGTACGACTTCGATGTTGAGGTTTGGAAGATCCCGTCGCACAGTAGTCACAATGAGTTGAATCGTAAAGTCTTGGATTTTGTTTATTTGGGCGGAGATTGTAAGACTGACTTGAAAATCGTCTATTATGGTGGGCATGGTAAGTTAGTCTACAACAGGCAGGCTTCTTGGATGAGGTAATATGTCCTGGTACCTAAGGAGATTTTCTGTTTACATGACCAGCCGTCCTGATCCAGGATATCCGAGCTATCGGACTGTGAATTGGAGTGGGATACAGCACGCCCTGGAGGAAGCGGAATCCGATGTCCTACTGCTCCTGGATTGTTGTGCATCTGGAACAACTACTGGTAACACGGATGGAGGCCATGGTGTCACTGAACTCGTCGCAGCCTGTGGCTTCAATTCGAGTGCGAATCCGGTCGGACCCGATTCCTTCACTCGGGCTCTGATTACAGAACTTGGTCTCCTAAGCAGAGTCGGCCCGTTCACTATCGGCATGCTGTTCAGCCGTATTTTATGTCGAGCCCAGAACTGGATGCCGATGGGCCGAGAGGTCCAGAAAGCAGCTCTGCACATCGTTTTGACCCAGGATAAGAGATTGCCTCGTGGTATTCGTTATGCCCAAGGATCCAGAAGAAAACACCGAAGCAATCTCCAAGGAAGTCGAAAGTAGCCGCCTCTCCATCTCCAGCACGACGGATCCCACCATCGAAAGTCAGCAAACGTCGACGACCGGCATAATCTCGTGCGCCAGTTCGCCAGACAGAATGCTTCAGCACATCTACATCCTCACTGGACTCCACATCAAGCGATCCGTCTTCTGTCCAGTCTGGCGGATCTTCGATGTCTAGCGTAAGTTCCGAAGTTGATATGTATCCAAGGATAGCAATTACAGTTCGACTTCAGGAAACGCTTTCACAGTCCGACTTTTCAGTGGACCTCTTTGCGGAATGGATACGTATGATGCCTGTCCTGGCCGAGAACGTCAAGATCGAAGCTGGTTTTGCAAGCTTCTCGACGCTGTTACTGGTCTCGCTACCAGTCGCTATGTGGTGTTATCTACCCAGTAATCCCGCCATCTCGGTCGCCGGGATCATCAGATCGCCAAACCTTGTACCTGATACCAAAATGCTTACCGTTCCAGCATTGGCGAGCCCGGTCAAATCAAATTCCAAGAAGTCCGAGGCGAACTCGACACCTTCGAACCTGGGCTGGGGAGACGATACGAAAGCTTTCTTGCGACTTTACAGGTTCAATGTGTCGGAGCAGGACGAGCCATACTTCGAGCTCTTGCCAGGTATAGGTGCAACCTCTCGACTGCCACGCCAAGTCTACCTCGACACGTCTCAGTATGTCCTTCTCTCTCTCCACCCAACTCCAGCCCCACTGATAAGTTCCCAGACGCTCTCTCCTTGGAACATATACTTGCCAATATCCCGGCTTTTGCTTCTCCAGAGTCTCAATGGCTTTTACCTCACCCGACGAATTGACGCGGCATTATCGCCAAAGTCACATGACCGATCACGACGACCGAGCTGGCTCGCCGATGCACAGGATGCCTTCGCAGCCATCAGTTGGAACACAAGATTCCGCTGTGGGAATGTATGATTCTAGTTTCAGCGATCCACCGGTGTTCTATTCCGTGAAGTCGACGATCACGGATGTTGGATCGGCTGACGGGCATGGCTTCGCTTCTTCCTGAGGGGAAGTTAACAAAAGATTATGAGAGCCGACCCCCAACATCGCCAAATAGATGATACAGTCCAAAAAGAGGTCTGTATCCTAGCCTGTAAAACCTATTCACGCATCGACATGCGCTATTTTGGTACTGAGTCGTCGCTGTCTTTACGTCAATAGGACTTCACCGAATGAGTTACCATCCACGTACGAGAGTGTACTTAAACTCGTTCGCGCCTTCCACCAGCAACCACTTTCGTCGACAACCCTTCCAAAATGTGAGCCTCCAACCACTACATGGTTATTATCAGTATCAGCATATGCTCTTCTAATCACGATCGTCAACACCACAACAATCAGTTCTCCTACTAATCAATTGATCATCTCCAACGCTCCAGAGAGACATTACAAGTAGTGTACCCCTCTCAAACATCGAACCACATTCCAAACACGCAATGGATCTCGACCCTTTCACCGAACTCGATCGCCTCGCCACCAACGCCGTCTCCCTGGGCCTCAAACCCTCCATCCCAACACCCCTCGAAATCTCCCGCTGGGTAACCCTCTTCAACTACACCCCCTTCGAAGCCAACGCCCTCTTCACCGCTCACCGCTCCGACATAACACGCACGCCCATTTCCGACGAACACTGGTCACTTGTTCGTGCTGGTCGCGAGAGAGCTGGATATGATCGTGAGGCGTATGAGCATTCGTTACTGCTGTTTCATGTGTTGAGGAGTCAGAATAGTGTTGTGGTTGATGGGGTGGGGAAGAGGTGGGCGCTTTTCAGGTTGGGGGGTGTGCTTGGGGGTGAGGAGAAGGTTAGGTGATTGTGATGGGTGGGAAAGGGGAGTGGAAGGGAAAGGGAGAGAGGCTGAAGGTTACGAAGGGGGTGGGTGTTGGAACTGGTATCGGCGACCCGGGACAGGAGGTTGATTTTGTGTGGGTCAATCAGGAAGGTAAACGAAAAGTCGAGGAATGGGTCAGGGAATGGAGTTTGCTGGGGAACAACAAGGCTGCAGAAGGAGATGGGGAAGCAAAGTCTCAACCCACATCAGAGTGAGGAAATGGAGAGACTCATGCAATTGGTTCACCACGCTGAAAGTGTGTCGTCTTGATTGGCAACACGGAACTTGGGCAGTAACAGTCTCAAGGTGTCCAGTTAAATTAATGCCGGTTGAGTGTTGTGCTTCGAGCCCAACCTCAAGATTGAACGAATGACCATGAAGCAATTTACGTTAGAGCGCTGGAGCTGCTCATCTCAACAAATATCCCAACTCCTCGAGGTTTTGGTCTGTTTATTACTGTGAATACATTTGTCTTGGCACTCTGTACTTTGTCTATCAAGCTCTCGGTCAGAGCCATGGATAGAAAGGGCAAGCAACGAGGAAACCCAGAAAGTTGGGATGGCAAAGATGTCCTTTCCAACTTAGCTGACGATCATGAATGGCAGGAAGCAGGAAATTCCCTCCCCGAATACCCGGGACAAAACCATCAACCCCCCGAAGGCTCTCCGAACTCTGGAGATCTCCCACCATCCTTCTTGGCCTTCGATTATAATCCAATTGATGAACAGCTTGGAGGGATGAGCATGAACAGACAAAGCCAACACTCCCCGTCAATTTTGGACCATGACCATTCTGACTGATTTGGCGAATCCGAATATCCGAATCTGGAAACGATACCTCAGTATTATGCTGTTCCACCATCATTCAGTCCATACAGAGGCGACACTATAGCTGGTTTTGGATATCAGACAATGCCATTCGATCGACACGGGACGCGTATTACCGCTGGTTCCGAGGATTCACCGCCATCATCCAGTACATACAGAAGCAATAGCGCGACCAGTTCTAGCGGTTACTCCATGAAAGTTGCAGGACTAAACAGCAATCTTGATGGACTTAGCCTCAACAATGCAGACGTCTCAAGCAGTGTGCATCCTCAGCAATCGTCTACCTACGAAGCCCAGAATCCTCGACCAACACCGTCAATTCTGGGTTGGCCGCCTGGCTCGGAGAATGTAGAACTTTACAAGATGATTGTGGGTAGCAACAAGGATATCTGGCTCGAATTAGAAAGCGAAGCCAATCTCAGCCCGGATACCCCCCGGAAAGTGTTTTTGGATATACCAGGCAGCACAAGCACAAAAGGGTAAGCCCTCGACACTGTTATGTGTTCATATTCTTCCCGTGCTAAAAACTCTATGACAGATCTGTTGCCTGCCCTTGGCCCGGCAAGTGCAATCGCAAAGGGCAACCTTTCGGCAGACAAGCCGACCTAGCGCGACATCTCAAGAACGTCCATACTCCTCCGGAGACATATCCATGTCCTTACAACCCGTGCCTCATGAACAGACATCTAAATACCTTCACACGGAAGGACCACCTACGTGAACACCTCCGTGAGTTCCATCAAGAAGACATCGGCGCTGTCAAAGGCGAGAAGAACGCGAGGACAAAGCAAGAGAAGAGAAAATGGGAAAAAGAACAAAAGAAGTGGCTTGACTCTCGCAAGATTAGCCCAGATTCGTGGCGCTGTGTCAAATGCCTGGGAAAGAAAACGGTTGCGCGAGATGGTTGGACATGTACTGAATGCAACCTGTCTTGTGAGACTGATAAGATTGAACGCCGCATGAGTATGTCAAAATCAGAAAGAAAAGAAGTTGACCGGAATGAAGAAGGATGCTTGGATTCGTCATCCGCAGCAATACCTCCACGGCATCAAGCCCCCTCAATCACATGTTTCACATGTTACGCAATCAGTGGGTGGATAATGGCCATAGAGGCTGGAACCCCTGTCCAAGCTGTAATGAATACGAGGCGGAGGTAGGCAAACGAAGTTATCGGTGAGAGTTGCACCGTAGGATCTACGGCAGTCTACACGCGAGGGTCTTGGCTGAGCCATGGATTTCTTCTTTAGGCAATTATCTTGCTTTCTTTGGCCCCAATAGCGAGTTCAAGCAGCTGAGAACAAAGTTCATACATGGAATCCGATCCAAATATCATGCGGGACATCCGCGCCGTTTTGGCAGGCCGTCCCGTCTGAAATGCGATGAGGATGGAACATATTGCCCTCTGCCGCTGAGATACGTTAATGCCAAACGTTACGCAGAGCAAGATTGTGTCGGCGGATACGTCGAAGATAGTCCTGGGGCGCTGGATAACATCTCGCCCCAGTACGAGATATCACGCCAGGATCACTACCGCAGAGCTAGCCTGAAGAAGTATCATTGAGACGATGTTGGATGTGCGGTACTTGCAGGAGACGAGTTTGGAGTTGGGATGGACGAAATTGACACCTCATGGATTTGCACGTCCATGCAAGTAGAAAGTTAATCCAGGGATGGATAGTGAGTGATTCCTGTGCAGAGCTTTCGGGTTCGGCAAGGAGGAGGGAGACGAATCCAGGAAGCTGTCAAGTTCCACAGACCGTTTCAGTCTTGGTATTCATTTCCTACACTACCGATGAACTATTTTAATTTTAGATTCTGCTTTGGGTTGTTCCGTCTTACTTCTCCATCTCGTTCTCAGCCACGTACGGGTTTTCGTGGTCAATTCTGCATTTAATTTCATTTTGACGGCCAATCTTGCTTGGAGGTCACAGCAGAAGTCGCTTACCTATTGTTTAAATACTTGATATACTGCACTATATATAACTGGTCACCTTCCTTGTTTAGAACCACACTCCTGGGAGCCGAATCAGAGATTGTTCCGCCATAACGACCTTTATTTGTTTACAGCCATCACGTGCTCTACCGACTCAGATGATCTTGATCCACTTGTCTCCGATAACCAGGAAAGCACTGGACTTTAGAGGCATCGAAGTGTCATAACCAGGAAATGTGTGCAGCTGCAGGTTTCCAGATCATTCTGGCAACGCATCATGCACAAGAATCACCGTGGTGACACTCACCGCCAATAAGGGACATCTCGCTTAAGCTTCTGATCCGCAGTTCGTACACGTCAACTCACTTGATCCTGCAGCATGCATGGCTAACAACGTGTTCTCCACTTCCCCCGATTCAAGATCAGATGAGATTCGAATCTTCTTTACTTCAATTCTATCCATTGTTCGTTACTCTTTTTTCGATTCTTCGTGTCGATATTGTCGTTTGGGCAGCGATTTCAGCCAAGGCTTTGTGGGGTTAACAGCACCCATTATGCGATTAATCAATACGTCGACTTTGCTTCTTCATGAGTTCTCTGGCAGAGATATTCCATTATATGCTATTTTTTCGCATCGATGGGAGGATGCCGAAGTTACTTTCGATGATTTGAGAGGAGGAAAAGGTCCGGATCGAGCGGGGTGGAGGAAGATCACGGGGTGCTGCTCGCAAGCTGCAAGAGATGGTTGGGAATATGTGGTAAGTTGCTGCTAGTGTTGGAAACATGCTCCACCTGTGGCCTTCGACATGCGTGGTTTGAATGAGCTGACAACGTGTAGTGGATCGATTCATGCTGCATCGACAGAAGCAGCAGCGCAGAGCTTTCCGAGGCCATCAACTCCATGTTTTCTTGGTACAAATTCGCCCAGGTATGCTACGTGTATCTTTCAGACGTTCCATCCGCCGACGAAGATCACTATACGCCTAATTCGCATTTCTGCCAAAGCAAGTGGTTTCGTCGAGGATGGACGCTTCAAGAACTCCTCGCGCCAGCAAGAGTGGAGTTCTATTCACAGGACTGGGTTGAGTTCGGCACCAAGTCAAGTTTGGAAGATTTGATTACATCAATCACGGGCATCACTCATTTATTTACTTACGAAGATGCATGCATAGCACAAAAAATGTCGTGGGCGGCTGATCGACAGACAACGAGAGAGGAGGACCAGGCTTATTGCTTGATGGGATTGTTCGGTGTAAACATGACGACGCTTTACGGCGAAGGGGGCACGAAAGCATTCATTCGCTTGCAGGAAGAGATCATCAGTAAGACGGATGATGATTCGATCTTTGCGTGGAGCCATCAACTCGGCGGGGGTGGATTGCTAGCGGAATCGCCATCGTTCTTTGCCGAGTCTGGAGATGTGCGGAGAGGATTTTTTGATGCTGCAAGACCACAGCATTATATGACAAACAAAGGTTTGAGGATGGAGTTGATTCTTCTACCTCAGCAAGTTCCAGATTCGGAGCCATGTTTTCTAGCTCCACTGAACTGCACACGGGAAGGCAGTAGAAGGTCTTTCGTGGCGCTCCAAATTGCCAAGTCCGCTACGGCATACGCTTGGGAAGGCGTTTTCCAGACACCAGAGTGGGAAGGAAAAAGAATGATCCCAATTGTCATATTTCGGGGCAAAAAGCCACTATTTGGGCAACGAACAGTGATCTTCTTCAGGCAAGAATTGGGCCAGCCTCTAGGATCTTCCATACTTGAGACTGGACCAAGCAGGATTGTTGTTCCAACATTGCCATTACTAGAATGCGGATTCTCGCCATCACAGCGATCTAATATGGTTGATGGGTGTTGCTGGAAGCAGGAAGATGTCGATTCGCCCCTTACGAGGAAAGCGGTTAGTGCGGGGGAGGTCGCTGAGCTCTTTTTCACGAATGAAGACTTTGGAATTTTTGCATTGGCTATAGGCCTCGATGAGAACCGTATCTGGATAGATGTCGTGCAACCTCTCAATCAGCCTCAGAGCTTGTCCATGGCGGCATTTCCTGAAATCTCTGAATTGTTGACCGGACCGAGAGTTGACCGCATCTCAAAGTGGCTTCCAAATGGACTCTCAGTATCTGCAGCGGTCAGAGTAGCAGTCAATATGGGAATGTTGGTGTACAAGGTTGATGTTATGGTTGGATCTGGGCACCGGCTGAGATGGGCTGAGAAGAGAATCGTAGACAGCGAGCTGAGACAGCGGTGGAAGAGGACTGAAAGTCTTTCTGAACCAAATTTGGAGAAAGGTGGGAGGCAGAGCAGACCACGGCAGGTTGGTTGAGATGCTACTCGATATCCTGAAGAAGATTGCCAGGATTCTGGCAGGAGCTTGAGATCGAGAAATAACTATCGACAGTACTAGAGGCCACAGCATCATGGCATATCATTTTATGAATCGCGATTTCGCTCTGCATCAACAAGTATTACTTCTTAGTCGTTGTATCTGGGTCAGGCAGGCTGACATGGCATATCCTTGCGTAATATATGAACACATAAACTGTGAGAGTCAGATCTAGAAGTCAATCTGTAGAACTGCGTAACCACTGAACCTACAATTCGTGTTTTGCAGCCTTTTCTGCTCTGATTGAAGAGGCTTAGGTCGAGCGCCTCATAAATCCCGTTTCGTGCCTGGCTGCTATCCTTGTGACTGTCTGCATATATCCATTTCATTTTCACACATCCCATGTAGGATCATCAGAAACCTTGACCAATGAGGTATCATCGTATCAGCGAAGCGCGGGCTGACTTCGCAGGAGGATTCATGTCAAGCCTTAATTTCCACTGTCCAAGCCCGTTTCTGCTCATCACCCGAACCCGATTTCTTTTTTCGCCAAAACCGAACAGTGCTCGCGACCTCATCAGCCGCACTCTTCGCATCGTCCGATCCGTATTACTTGTCTCATAAAGACCGAGTTTCTGCGGGCCAGCCATCTCCGCTTACAGATCTGGATCTGGGCCGCCAATTGATCAGAACAGTTCGACGGAATAATGTCCCAATCTAGAGATCGTGGATTGGGGCTGCATGGGCACACGTGAGATCCTTGACGTGGAAATGTCTGATAGATCAACGAAAATGCAGAGTTCAGTAAGAAGAAGTGATCGGCTGTCAGGGGGCTCAGCCGCTTATGGTGATCCTTCCCCTACTGCGCCGCTAAGACTCGCTAATGCTTCCTCTTCAGTATGATTACATCAGATGGAACTGAGAGTCCCCAAAAACAGAATTGACTTCTGACCAGTCAACGGCAGCTCCGACGTTGAAATAAAATTGAGTGTCTCTTGGGCGCTTTGGTCCGCAGGGCTGAGGTCAACAGGCCTGCCCGTTGGCTCACTCGAGGTAGACGTTTGCTACATCGGGCAGGGGATGTATGTGCGAGCTGTTGGTCTTACGCAAAAAACAGTAGAAGCTTAAAATTAGTCTCGGTTGGCTCGCAGGTCAATCTCCCCCTCCGCATCCGAGCTGGTGGGCCAAAAATCAGCATCCTTCTGCCACATAAGGACTATTGTTTCTCTCTCATTTCTTCTCAATATCCCTCATCATCTATCAATTAATGTATAGTGCTTCCTTCGTTTTTCAGCATGAGGGGTTCCTTTGTTTCTTTAGGCCTGTCGGTCATTTCCCTAGCATCATCTGTCTTGGCAACATACAAGAACTCAGAGGGTGTGGATTGTGAGAAGACCGTAGTCTTCCCAGTCACTTTGACGTGGGAGAAGGGATCCCCAGATGGCTTCGAGAGGGACATGATATTCATGAATGGACAATATCCCGGACCAACCTTGAATATCGAGGAAGGAGATAATGTAGAAGTACGTTGGAGGACACTGTGTGCTGTTCCATTACTAACAAACATAGTTCATTGTTTATAACAAGCTCCCCTACAACACAACAATCCACTTTCATGGCATCGAGTAAGTATAAGGCTACTAGGACTATGGCTCTTTGGCTAATCCATGCAGGCAGTTGAACACACCGTGGTCTGGTATGATAACCAATTTTCGAGGGATGAGAAAGTCTACTAATGGATCCGACAGATGGTGTCCCCGGTCTGACTCAAACTGGTATCCCGCCCGGAGAGACATTCGTGTACAAGTGGACTGCGACACAGTACGGGACCTATTGGTATCACGGACACTACAGAGGGCAGCTAGAAGATGGACTCTATGGTCCTATTGAGATCAAGTGGGTCGACATATTTTGTTTCGAGTCAACGAGAAGCTGACTGACTAATTACTCTAGACCCAAGAAAGGAACAGTCCACCCCCTTGGCCAAATCTCGAACTCCAGCAAGGCTCTACACCAACTTGAGAAAGCCCTGGATGATGCACAACCCGTCCTTCTGTCCGATTGGAGTCATTTCACAAGCGAGGAGCTCTTAGAAGTCGCCGAAGGCGCGAATATCGATCCCTTGTAAGTCCATGTCACCCCGCCTGCGACAATGGCTCTAACATTGATTTTTCAGATGCGGCGATTCTGTCTTGATCAATGGCAAAGGCTCTGTCAACTGCCCAGGAGTACCCTTCCTGATGAGCCTGGTTCCGCCACCAGTCCTTCCGATCTTAGCAGGCGAGAACTTGACCGACAAAGGATGCCTCCCACTCTCCAATACTGTAGCACAAACCACACAATCCAATAACCTGGAACTGGTCCCTCCGGGAATGTTTGAGGGCTGCAATGCTACCACTTCGGAGCTCGCCATGATTGAAGTAGATCCGGGAAATGGATGGATTGCCTTGAATTTCATTAGCACTGCTAGTCTACAAGAACTTAGTGGTAAGCTCAGCCACTCTAGTTTGCTGCAAAATCAAAGTGCTGATCCAGAGGCCAGTTTCGATCGATGATCATCCAATGTGGCTTTATGCTATCGATGGTCGTTACGTGGAACCGCAATTGGTCGATGTAAGCCACTGTTTCCTACCGTTCAATAAACTCCCCCCTGCTCACAAACAATTCCTAGGCAATGTCCTTCTCGCATGGGAGTCGTCACTCGGTCATGGTGCAGCTCAACAAACCAGCCCGAGACTACACCATCCGAGTCGCAGGCCGTGGTCTCAACCAGAAAGTTTTCACATCGGGAACTTTGTCGTACAAAGGCGGCGATCACTCGAATATCCCCAATGCCGCTATCGACTACTCCGGCGCGAACACGACCGCTAGCGTTCGATACCTCGATGACACGACAGTTGTTCCGTTCCCTCCTGTGCACCCTGCTCAGCAAGTCGACCAAACAATCAAGCTTCTTTTGAACCGGACCGGGGCCGCTTGGCAATGGTCTTTGAACGAGAACAATATCTTTGATACTGCTTATGAGGATATCCACCCGTTGCTTTACACTCCAAATGGGCTCCAAGATACAGGTCTTACCATTACCACTAAGAACAATACATGGGTTGATTTGATTTTCCTCGTCACAAATACTGCTGGGTTGCAGCCTCCGCATCCAATCCACAAGCATTCCAATAAGGCTCATATCATTGTAAGCATCTCTACTCGGGACAAGGCCCCCAATTTAGACTGTGATCTAATGTGCGGTCTGTAGGGTCTTGGTACGGGTGAATTCAACTATACCGATGTAGCGGAAGCGATGCAATATATCCCGGATGCCTTCAATCTGGACAATCCGCCATATAGAGATGGATTCTACACTCTCCCTATTCAGTCGGCTTCGACATGGATGGCCGTAAGGTACAAAGTTGAGAACCCGGGTGTAGGTTTCCAGTGTCCGGCTTGCGACAGAACTTAGACTGACTAGACTACATAGCCGTTCTTGTTACATTGTCATATAAATCCTCACCTGACTGGTGGGATGAGGTGAGCTCTGCCATTTATCCCTTCCTTCTGACATAGGACTAACGTGATGTGTCCTAGTGTGGCCATTCTTGACGGATATGATGCTTGGCTGGTCGTTCCAACGGACTATCAACCTGGAGGAAACGGTGGAGAGATCTCCTACAAGCAAGGATCCTGATCCCGGGGCCAGAAGTCGGGGCGCTTTCTATCAAAGAATTGTCTATAGACCATAATTTCCTCCTAATATAAAACAAAACTTGATTCAGCCCTGAGCAGAGCCCCTAGCATTTCAGGATTTGAGATTGAACTTGTCCATCTGAAGCCCACATGCTGTCGGAGGCTGGCTGCGTTTGAGACCCCCACTTTTAGCAGATGAAGGAGAAATCAGCATATCTGACCTGTCAGTGAAAATTCCGACAATTCTTTATCAATGGATGGAGTATCACCATCGATGCAGATGCTTCTCCCGGCGTTCTTGCTGCTTTCAGGCCTTCTGAGAATGCGCAGACGATGCTGATGCAAGGCGGACGTATATATGTGTCACTGCCATTGACATGTTCGAAGATCTCGAGACCGACAATTTCGACAACTCGATTGTTGAGATTACAACCGTCATCGTCAGAATCTGGCTCCGAGTCTACATCTGCAGCTGGCCGAGGCTCAGAATCAGACTCAGTGTGCTCCAGAAGCAGTTCGCTGCCTGCTGCCAAGGATACCTCCAGGGTTACTGGCTGGTGGTCCTTGCTACTTAAGGATGATTGTTGCTCCATCTGATCGATGGCATAGGATCCTGAATGCATTGAGTGAAAAACGGAGCAGCTGAGAATAGCTGTTGCGTACACCAAAACGTCGAAACGTGGTTCGCACTGGATCTGAGATGCTGTGTATCTACAAGAAGGCACAGCCACAGCAAATACCGCCTCAGCCTAGCGACCTGATGCACATTGAGGAATACCGGTTAGGCGAGAGATAGAGATCCTACCATGCACCCTTCGTGTGATGGGAATGGTGTGATCGTGATTTGTTACATAATATATATGGACAGTAGACTTCCTGTAAGCGTAAACTTCTCCAGCTCTGGCATTGCTGATTTTTCAGTTTTAAGAAGCTGATTGGCTGACCTACTTTCAACAACAACACTGAAAACACGAACGCTGAAGTGAAAAGCGAGTCCGCAATATATGTGCTCAAAAGATTGTTTCAAAGTGCGCTTTACCCAAAAAGTATCGACTGTTCACGTGACATTTATGAGTACATCCCATGTGTCTCAGGGATACCTCGCATAAAGTCTTGTGTAACACCCATGGCAACTTTCGGAGGATTTGCTCCGCAGGCCAACAACTTGCAGTCGCAACATGCCAAGCCACATTTCGCGAGAGTCACGATCATGATGTAAGTGGAACCATATTGGAGTTTCGTCATTGCCTAGGTTTCCGTCACCGGCTTACTGTATGCCTGTTGCACCTCGTCATCTTAAAAGGTCCATCATGCTACAAAAGAGACCACGACTTGCTATCACCGGAGTGGAGATCAGAAAGTCATCACGTTATTACCAAGTACTTAGAACACCCACCTCTTCCTTGAACAACACAAACTCGCCCATTACGAAGCCCTTTCAGCCATCAAAATGTCACGCAACGTGTGCATCTCATCTATTGATGGACAGACTGGCTTCCTGATCGCCGAGTTACTCCTTACAGATCGGAAGTTCTCCAGCAAGATTGACTCCATTTGTGGACTTAGTTTGCACCCCTCGTCCGCAAGTTGTAAGGAGCTCCAGAAGCTGGGAGTAACCATCATTCCGCACAAACCCGGGAAAGTGAAGGATATGGTAGCTACACTGAAGGAATCTGGTGCAGATACATTGTGTATCATTCCACCAGCACACCAGAATAAGTTTGATATCACAACGGAATTGGTTGCTGCCGGCAAGGAAGCGGAGGTACCGAATGTCTGCCTGATCAGCTCCGCGGGGGCAGATATGGCGGATGCAAAAAAGCAGCCGCGCCTTCGTGAATTCATTGACATTGAGCAACTGGTTATGGAGGCAAAGGGCGATGCCAATACCCCTACTGGCACTTCTCCTGTCGTTATCCGGTGAGTGATGCCCATTTTCTGCGAACCAAATGCCCAGTCATGGGGTGAAGGAAGTAAAATGGCTAATAGTCCCTAAAGAAGCGGTTTCTACGCAGAGAACCTATTGAACTACAGTCCACAGGCCAAAGAGGGATTTCTGCCACTGCCAATTGGACCAGATCATAAGTTTGCGCCCATTGCTCTTGGAGTAAGTCGACACACCATTGGCTGGCCATCAAGAAGGGAAACCTGGGCTAACAGACATAGGACGTTGCCCTCGTCGCCGCACACGTGCTCTCAGGAAAGGGCAAGCATGGATTTGATGACAGACACCGAGGTCAACTCATTGTTCTCACAGGTGAGATGCAACGTTGAAAGCATGATACGAAGCTAATTGGCCTAGGACCTATGCTAGCAGCGGGAGAGGAGCTTGCAGAAGCGGCTACGCAGGCTCTCGGAACAGAAATGAAGTTTGAGAATATCTCTGCGTAAGTGATACTTTCGTAGACAACCCCCAGATGCTGATGAAATACCAGGGCTGAGGCTAAGCGAGTCTTGCATGCCCAGGCAAACTCGGACGCTTCTGAGATCCAATACTTGTTGGAGTATTATTCCTTGGTGAGGGAAGGCAAGACGAACTATATTTCTACTTGTGCTTTCCACGATATCACGGGGCAGCACCCACAGGAGCCCGTGGACTTCTTCAAGACATATGCGGGCGAGTTGAAAGGAGAGCACGCGAGTAAGAAGAGAAAGACCAATGTCAAGTAGAGGTACTTTGAGCATACAGGTGAACCCTGGGGCGGAGATGCCGTGTTTTGTGAGGCAGATCTACACTCAATCAAAAGTACTATTCTGGTCAATTAAGGAGGAATTGGCTTGTCTTGATTGCAACTTCAACAAACGTGCTGTCTAGTAGTGATTAAGTCATGTAAAACTACGCAATCGAAAGTTCATGGACATATGGATAGTACGTAAGTGGCTGTTGAGTATATCCTTGCGATATAGCAGTCCATAATTTCGTTTTGCGTCAGTCAGATGACGTTACTGTTTCTTATTGGGAAGCTCTTCACTGATTGTGTTGTATCAAACGTCTTTATGGAGGCAATGAAATCGTTGGACCAGCAAAGTTGAGGGCGATTCCACGAGATGCGGGGTAGAAGCTCCCATGAACAATTACCTCAAATGACATATTAATACGAGGAACACATCTAGAGTGACGTGAGTCTCTTTTCTATGTTATGCAAGTCCGCGGAGGACCATGTCAATAACATGACGTGGTCTGCTTAATCTTATAACAGTTCACGTCATCTCTTCTTTTAGGCACATTGACTTCCGCCCATTTTTTACATATTGATCTCTTTTCTCCCAGCCACAAAGAATTACTCACCATCGAAAAGGCACGTATCCTCAGATACCAAGCCATGGACTCAATGGCTGATATACACCCCGTTCAAGCAATCCAATCGACCATCGGTGCTGCTGGTGGAGATCCCCGTCCACTCCAGCGAGCTTCGCTCTTCAACAATGCCAACGACGGTCCTGCCAAAATCATTGCCAAAGTCTCGGGTGTACAGAGCGGAGGTAAACGTGAAGATGACGGCCCATACTTCACAAACAACGAGGGCATTCCTTTCCCGGACCCTGCTCACAGCAAAACCATCGGGGGCATTCCGTTGGCTAGCGATACCTTTTTGTTCCAAAAACAGCAGCACTTCAACAGGAGCAAGAATCTCGAGAGTAAGTGAAAGTCGAAGCGAGAATTATGGCAATAAATGACAATGGACAGGGATGGTTCATCCGTGTGGAAGTGGAGCTTTCGGGTATTTTGAAACAACAGCCGATGTTTCCGACTTGACCAAAGTACGGGTTTCCCACCATCTTGCGAAATGCTTGCTGATCAAGAAATAGGCAAACTTCCTTAGTGGCAAGGGCGTAAAAACTCCTGTCTTCATGCGATTTTCTACGGTCACTCTTGGTCGCGAGTTTCCCGACTTGGCGCGAAATCCTCGTGGCTTTGCTATCAAGTTTTACACTGGTGAAGGAAACTATGATATTGTCGGCTTGAACTTCGTAAGTATCTTTGGAATCTTGCTTACAGCATTTCTGATTTCGTCACAGCCTGTGTTTTTCTGCAGAGATCCGATTCAAGGACCCGACGTGATCCGGTCACAGTCTAGGAACCCAAAGAACTTTCTCCTGGATTACAACTCCCTTTTTGATCTGCTGTCTCTCACCCCCGAAGCCAATCACGCAGGTATGATGTTTTTCAGTGATCATGGTACTCCAGATGGATGGAAACATAATCACGGATATGGTTGTCACACTTTCAAGTGGGTAAACAAAACTGGGAAGTTCGTCTACATCAAGTATCACTTCCTTGCCAAACATGGTCAAAAGCAATTCACGGCCGATGAAGCTACAAGGATCAGTGGGGTAGATCCTGATTACTCTAAGCGTGAACTTTGGAAAGCTATGGAGAATGGTGAGGAGGTCGAATGGACAGCAAATGTACAGATCATGCAACCCGAAGAAGCAGATGCGAATATCCTTGGGTTTGATCCATTTGATGTCACGAAAATCTGGCCCAGGTCGCAATTCCCGGTTAGTTATTCCAAGTATACTTCCTTCGACCTACTGATCTTGGAAATAGATGCATGAATTTGGAAGGCTGGTTCTCAACAAGAATCCTGAGAACTTCCATCGTGATGTGGAACAAGCTGCATTCTCGCCCGGAAGCATGGTACCCGGTATCGAAGACAGCCCGGATCCTCTGCTACAATTCCGTATGTTCTTCTACCGCGACGCACAGTACCATCGAATCGGTGTGAATCTGCATCAAGTGCCCGTCAACTGTCCATTCATGGCGGGCTCATTCAGTTCCCTCAACTTTGACGGAACTCAACGAAACGATGCCAACCATGCTGGCAATCCTCAATACGTGCCCAACTCGTTCAAGCACAAGTTCCGGCCAGATACGGCGGAATCTCCTTACATGGTGTCCGGTAATATAGTCTCCCGGAAAAGCCACTATCACCACGAAGGGAAGCTTTCCGACTATGATCAGGCTCGAGAGCTGTACACACGAGTGATGACCGCTAGTCAACGCCAGAATCTCCATTCCAACACTGCTGAACTACTGTCGCGCGTAGATTCAAAGCGTATCAAGGTTGGTTACCTCGCTCAGCTCTGGAACATTGATCCCAGCTACGCCAAAGCGATTTACGATATGCTGCCAGAAGCTGCAAGGTCAGGTACAGAGGGCTTTGAATTTGTCGATGTGCAGAATAAAGCCAAAGGAGCTGAGCTAGCTGGAAAGGAAGCGAAGTTCAGGCCCAGCACGTCAGACGAGAGGTTGGTGGGGTTTGCTCCAGAAATGGGTATATATAATCTGTAGTGGCAATTGCACCATGCGATCATCAATTCAACATCAATGTAGCTTTCTGTCCGTCTTTCGCGTACAGCTCTGCCCTTTCACAATTGAAATCGATCAGTATGCGTCGCTTGCCGCCATGGACCTGCCTTTTCAAAACAAGACTCATCACTCGGCCATTGTGTTGCTTCCGAGTTATCCCTGGGGGCTCAAGAAGATCGTCTTGAGTAGGCGGGCCCATGTAATCGACTTTGTTCATGAACTCCGAAAGTCGCTTCTTCGGCTGCTTCTCCCGTGATGCAAGTAGACATGAGCAGAAAGCTGCCTATGATACCCACGGACTGAACATAATCTGTCTTGCAAAAGAATAACAAGTTCGTGTCCATCAGTATCCCGGACTTTCAAGAGACCGACGCATATTTCATCAGGATCATGCTCCTCCATTTCTAGAACACCATCTAGGGAGATTTCGGGGTACGATTCGCATAGATGAAGTCCTTTCGCTGGCAAGGTAGCCGTTCGAACGAAGAAAGGGTGACGAGGGTAGTATACAGGATGGCCCATTGTGAGACCTGACATAGAACGAACGTGCTTGAAAACCACCATGGTCGACTAACGGAACGCTCCTCATATCCAGTCTATCCATTGTTGCCAGATCTAGACACGGCACAAGTGCTTCATCGGTACCCGCTTCAGATAATGTAGTCATATGTACGAGATACACGCATATCATACTGTCTGGCTCGTCTAGCCGATGACAATTTAAGACAGCTGCGTAGAGTATGAGAATTCGTATGTGGGGCAGTCGCTCTTTCTTTGGAGATAGCAGGCTCCCGTTGATAAGAGCGCTGGTAAAGTACATACCTGGCTCCTCCTTTTCTGGGACGCGTCACAAAGGTAATTTAAGTTTGAGTCCCTTGTTCGTCAACATGAAGGGCTCCGTGGGAAATGACCGGGCAGGGACAATATTGGAGGACTCCTGAAAACCTTTTGGCGAGCTTACCAGCATGCAAGACGATGCGCGTACTTGCCAAGCGAAAGCCGAATGATCATCGGACCTTCTTACAATTTCGTCCTGGAGTCTCATAAAGGCATTCTCTCCCTCGCCGTACAGAAGAGGCATGTTGACCTCAAAGATCCCCAACGGGCAATAAGCAATGTCTTCGGTTATAGTCGTTGTCCTACTTGCTGCCCAAGACATCTTTTGCGCAATACTGAATCCTTTGATATCGTGACCCAAGAGAGCATCGACCTGAACTGAGGTGACCTTTTGGATTAAGTTCCGAAGACTGGATTTCGTACCGAACTCCTGTCAATCTCTGTCAGAAAAGATAACACCTGCTGGTACGACCAGCTCTTGCAGCGTCCCGCCCCTAGTGAACCATCGGCTCCTGTGTAGCGCTGTGTCCAAGGCGGTAGTGGCCAAGCCGGACCGCACGTCAGAGAGAAAGGCATAACAAACGTCGGCTTGCTTATACCATTTGAACATGGAATTGATGGCCTCGGAGAGCTCTGAGCTACTGGTTTTGTCGATACAGCAGGTATCAATCCATCATCGACAGCAGTAACGCAACAGCGTTCAACTTTAGTATATACAGTCTTGTTTCGTGTTTGTTCACTTGGATGTTGCATCTCCTGGAAGGAGACCTCCTCTCTACCTCACTATAAAACACGATAGTTAGCGAAAGGCAGCAGGAGATTAAGGGGCGAATTAAGCCGAATTTATGTACCATATGTGACAGTATCGCATAAGGAGGAACCTCTTGTGGAAGAAATTCCTTGAGTGTGAGAGTCCTGGAATCAAGGAGACGCATTTTGGACATCGAGTACCAGAACAAGCTTACAATTCGACTGCTGTGACAAGTAACAATAAAGGCCTGCCGCAGGAGTGGATGCTCAGACTTCTGTATATTTATTCTTTCTACGTCTAGCTAGGCAAAAATTAGGGCAAGGTCTCCAGCCTTCCAATTTCTGGAGCCCGGCTGCAAGGCTGGTCAAACACCAACGACGAGGCAGATGACTTCATGATGTGTGTTTCATCCAGCTCGTGCTTGGCGAATTCTGAGTAGCACGATCAGAACGTTCACCGAGAGTCTGAGAAGTGTTTCGCAAAATTGTAGAAACGAGGCGACCGTGACGCCCAGACTGTGGCTGAAGCTGCTCCCTACCCCACCTCGGTACAGGCCGTGTCGTTCTCTCGCCGCGCTGTAGTGTGAACTTGGCTCTGGATGTGTGTCTATTGCGATGCAAAGCAGATATGGCGTTGGCGAGGAGGTTCTGTCTAAGGTTGGCAGTGAGTCGGCTGTGGTGGTATCGACGGTCTTCGGGATCGAGGGCGTCGAAGATCTCGGTCATCTGAGAGTTGATGTCGGCTGCTGTTTTTGGGGGTAGGAGGTGTTCTTTTGGGGGAAGAGGCTCTATGTCCAAGAAGACTCCAGAGCTGTTGCTTGATGCAGCGTCAATATCAAGGATGGCGTCCATTGAGATATATTTACAATAGGTGTAGGGGCTTGAATATTTTGATTATGCCGCTCGAACTACTGAATGTAGCGAAATGTGAATAGGTCAATCGTAAGAGATCTGGCAGATTCTAGAGAACAAAAGAGATCGGAGATGGCGTTGATATGGTGCAATGAATCGAGAAATGCCACGAGCCATTGAATGTTGAAAGTTTGAGAAATGCATTGAGACGCGTCGACGCGTTGGTGTTGAAGGGTGCGAGAGCGAGGTCACATGATCAAACTGTTCTCCCTTTCTTTCCCCCGCACGTCCTGCTGGCTTTCTGTTTATGCATCATCAACAACGACAAATATTCTTCTTGTTCTTGATGCGTCGTAAATGTTCTTCTCGTTTTCTCACAATAGTAGCGCGAGCGCAGCTTTACCGTTGGCTTTTTGTATTTTCCCAATATGAGATCCATGACAATCGAGCTGTTCTTCTGAAACCCGCGTGGCTCATCGGACGAAAGTTGCTGCTGGGACAGTCCTGGGTGCGAAGACGAAAGAGTTTTCGGACATCCAAACTCTCCGTCCTTTCATTTCTTCTGGCTTTTCCACGTCGTTGGTATATTTATCGTTGCTTGAGGCCTCCTCCAGAGTCACGCAGTTATTGTAGATAACCAGTCTGTCTTTATGTTTGGCGAAATGTGTTTCTTTGGAAGCAGAAAGGACCCAAAAAATTCGATGTTGACTCCGAGACGATGTTAGAAAGAGGATGTGTCCATTCCCCCAGGCTTCATATATCAGCATTGCTTTTCTTCGGTGTAGTCCCCTTTTAGCATGACCTCGTTTTGCGCACACATGCATTATCCATCCTGCCTCAACGGGGATTGTCCAGTCCCGACATCCCGTCAAAGGTTGACGAATTTTGTAGCGCGTAGATTAGATTCGGCTGTGTTTGATCTCCCTCCTTGCGAGCATGGAAGGCTTGACGTCCCCGAATACCATTCGCATATATCACTGCAGAGCCCAGCGGACACGTCCAAAATTCTGTGTCGTCAAAACCCGATGCTGCTTGAGATTTTTCGTGCCGGCGTGGTATTCTTCAACTCCTCAATGTGAGCAGCGGCAGTCAGCTCGCATCTCTGTACGAAAATGATCGTTTTCCTCCAGCGAACGACATGAACGCCCTCCAAGCTTGGAGGACCTGGACCAAGAAAGTCACGGGAAAGCTCAAAAGTAGCTCCGCTGATAATGGTCAAGCGAAGACACAGAAGCAAGCTCGCCGGTCGCAGTTGTTTACGAGACGATTCAAGAGGGTGAACACAGAGGAATCCGTGGACAGTTTGTAAGTCTTCGTAGTCTGGCTCTAACTTGCGTTTGGGTCTAATAAGCGTAGCTCTCATTCTTTGATGCGTCGCGGAAATAGCTATTGATCTGTAAAGCGGACGGTCCTGCCACATCACCCTTTCCCGTGGCCAATGGGCCGCTCTTGCCAACATGGTTATTCGTCACAATGGATTAGTCGAGCGTGGAGCGAGGAATAATTCAACGAGACGAAATGTTATATCCATCGGGGATATGGTGTACGATGCCTGACACGCATTTGGGTCTTGTTTCCGACGGCAGAAATATGTGTTATCAGCAGACACGACATGCCACACATTGCACAAAGAAACGTCGAGTTCAAGATCTTACGTTTTGATGAAATTGAGAAACCATCTAATTGCTCTCTTTGCAGACGATTTGCTACATCTGGAGATTGGAAGACTTGTGTAGCATGGATGTACAATGGCTCACAATCTGAACCGGTCGTCAAGGACAAGCTCAAGTATCGTTCGTGGTACAACATGACTACGATTGCCAAGCTGGCGGGAGGTGGAATGGTAAACGATGCGCAGGCCGAAAAAAATTGGCTCCTCCTACATCTCATTTGTCCCTCGGGGACGTCTGGCTATATCTCATTGCACAGCAGCTATCATTTCTGCCACGAAGATCGATTACCACATCGCAATGCGGGCGAATACAATGCGAGCATTTTGCACTTGTACTACTGCACACGTCCACTCATTTGACATGTCGGTTTTCTCATTCATGGTACCGAAAATGCTTCTGACAGTCTCACTCTACCTCAACGTGCGGCCGACCAACAATACGCCATAAAAACCGCGTTCAATTATTAAAACTGCTAGCCTGATCACCTCATGGCGGCTTAATGGATAATGACTACAGGGGTGCCTCACACACATGCAAGCCCCAAGCGCAAGAAAGCACGAAGGCCATTCGTTATCTATGACACAGCCCGGTCGAAGGCCCAATGACAGGATCTTTAGGGCCTACCCAACCCTGTCACACTTTCCTATTCCCAACACACGAGGACGGGACACCCTCCATCGGTGATCTGGCGTCCAGCAGAGTTGTTCAAGTGGTGGGTACTCCCTCGATGCCCACTGACTTTCCTTCTCTTTCTTTCTTCCTCTCGCACATTTTCGGTGTAAACTTCGACTGTCTTTGCTTCCTCGTGTCCGGTCCTGCCTATTAAATTGACCATAAAGTCGCAAAAGCAGCTCATATGGTGTAGCCTATCGATGATCGAGTTTCTCGGTTGTGCGGAAGCTGAAAGAAAGCATCGGAATTCAAGCATTTCTCGTCATGGTATTTGTTCTGCAGCCTTTCGACATTTCACACCTGTGCAGAGAGTGTGATTCATGCAGGCGCATTTCCGAAAATGCTGAAGAGAAAGTTGGTCCCCAAGGCATAAGGTTAAATGATGATTTGCGTGCCCGAAGTAGGTTCAGTACAGAGCCCGGGCATCCACTATGATCTAACAAATTTTGGTTCACAGCCTCAGAAGGTAGAACGACAGATGCTCTGCCTATTTCGAGCTATCACGATCGTTTCCACGAATGCAGCCATGAGCTATCTCCTACCCCGAAGAGAATCTTGGGCAGCGGTCACATCATTCGACTTCGACAATCGAAAGCATACAGCATACGCATTCAAGACATGAAAGGGCTCAATCTGTACCAACCACACAGGTCATCAATAGAGCAAGTGCCGAACACAAAACGACATCAAAGGATCTTTAGCGGCTGTTCTTGTTATATTTCTAGAGGCACTCTGAGTGAAGAAGGCGATGGAAAAGAAACTGCGTCTAATGAACCAGCTTGTCCGACCGCAAGCGCTACAAAGCAAAGCACTCTAGGCAAGCGTAGGCCTAGACGAGACGAATTTGGCGGCAATGAAGCTGAAGACGAGACTGGCAGAGTGTGCAAACGAGGGAAGGCTCAGAGCGAGCAAGAAGACAGCCGTACAGTCTTATTTGCATGCCCCTTTCGCAAGCACGATCCGCAGACTTATGCAATATTCGGCCGTTATCGTCACTGCGCTATTGCCAAACTACCCTCGGTGTCGCGAGTGAAGTATGTCCCTTATTTTCAACTGTGTTTTAATGAACGACGCTTATTGGAACATAGAGAGCACATATTCCGGCGTCATTTACCCACAATCCACTGTGCCAAATGCTTTCGTGTATTCAACTCGTCGAAAGATCTAGATGATCATATGATTTTGCAAGGGCAGAACACCTGCGACGTCGAGAACAGAAGTCCGCCTCCGAAGGGGATTTCCGCAGAACAAGAAAAGGCGTTGAGAAGTCGAAAGAAAACTGGCGCTAGTCAGTCTGAGGAAGACCGGTGGAAGGAGATATACCAAGTATTGTTCCCCGGCGAACCATGTCCCAAGTCTCCATGTATGATATCAACTTTTTGTTGCCGAACAAATGCTTTTTCTAGCATCATAACTGACACTGATATAGACTTTGAAGAAGTTCAAGACGAGTCCCGGCCGCCTGGCTTGATTGACGTTAATCAATTTTCAGTGTATGCCCAAAGAAATTTTCCTACTCTATTACGCTCAATGCTGGAGCAAACTGCTACCGAACCCTATGATGGTACTTTGGAGGTGCTAGTATCGAGCGTTGCGCAATGCGTAGATACACTGCTCCGTGATTATCCTTTGCAAACCACCACTGAAGACGGAACATCTCCCGAGCAGGTCATAAACTCCCAAGCCAAGGTGGAGGATCTTCGTTCAACTTCCTCGGGCGTTTCTTCGCATACAATGACTCCTGCCGATGCATCACAAGAGATATCACCAACGCACACAGAGCCCCCATGGCTTATGCTTCCAACCTTGGAGTCAAACGAGATCATTGAAATGCCCTTGGAAACTCTACCTGTAGTGCCCAAGCCTTCCGAGCTTGATGAATCAGATGTTGGTCGGCAGATGGAAATTCCCAATTGGGATTTGCTTCAGCAATCATGGGAAGAATGGAGTGATTACTAGGCGACTAGCGACAGGGAGGGCGAAGGGAATTAAATTCGCACTGTCGTTATCATTAGGACTACAGTATCAATTTATATCGAATCTTGCAAGAATGGAGGCCTGCACGAACTTTCTTGGGGCGGCATCATCATATCCTGTGCATTTCTCACCGCACACTAAGAGTTCTTCGCCGCCCCTGTCAACATTTGTACATTTCCCAAAAAAGTCACCAAAACTGCGCAATAACTATTCACAGTCAGCTGGTCGCTCCCGTTCCATTCAAAGCCTGAATTGCAAGGATCGAAAAAAAAAGAATCGGCAAAGTTTCAAATACTTACGCACAAGTGCCAACAAAAATTGTCTCCATCTTCGCATCCGTGAAAAGCGAGATAATGGCCGCAAAGACAAGAACAAATATTAGGACCATGACTGAGGTTGCTTCTCGATTCATGTTGGTGAGGTGTAGAAGGAATACCGGTATCATCAATACAGTTGCGGCAACACAGACACTGAGGAGTCTAACAGCCAGCGTAATGCGGGCCTCACAGAAGAAGAACACCTCGCTTCCTTTCTTGACTTGATAACGATTGCTAGATCGCATAAACTTTTTGAAAGATGATCAGCTCAACTTGACATCCAAAAGCTATCGTAGAGACTCCGGCAGTTCAGAAGAAGTAGGAATGTTAAAACCATACCTTAAGTCGTCGGGGCCAGCGGCTCAAGCACGAATTGATCATGAATCGCTCAAGGGCTCCGCTCTGCTTCTTCCCAGCCAAAAGAACGAAGTCATTACTACGAAGCATGAAGTCGTAATGTCCTTTGTCAAGAGGTTTGTTTCCCCACATCCAGTGAAAAACATGCAAGAAGTCGTTTCTGGAGGCTGCAGGCAGATTCCGCAGCGCGCTGTCTTTGAGAACTAAATCGTCTATGTTGAATTAGCAGTTCGTTCGGATATTCGAAAACACAGGCCCTTAGAGGGACTATGGTATCTTCTAGTTGCACCCTGTTCTCGGTAACTTACCGTACTCGAAGAGCTTCTTCTTCAACTTCTCAAGAAGATCTTTCTGGCCTGTATCCCAACCCACCTGCCACTCGTTACACCTTAGCCTGTAACGTAAATCCACTTCGGAGTGTGCACCAGTTTTTGCGTCTGACTCGTCCAGTTTGTCCAGCTGTTCTTCTATCTCCGCAATCTCGGCCTGTAGATGGAGCAAGATACGCGAATGGGCGGTGCCGAAGCGACGAGCCATGGCAAAGTTGTCACAACTATTCAGGAACGCTGCAAATTGAGGCCAACCTTCCGGATAGCTATCATCTGCATCACATTCAGTCTCTAGACTTTCATTCTAAATATTATCGTGGTCATGATGGGTGACATGAAAGTCAAGTTTGTCTGCAAGGATGTACTAACAGTTCTTCTCAACAAGTCTATGATATCCGTTGTCTGTTTCTGCATGGCTTTCTTCCTCACTAGCTCCGGCGATCGTCACTTGTGGTTCAGCAATCTCATCTTGCGGGGTCGTGACTTCGCTCGAGGAAAGGGATAACAAGGATGAGTCCACAGTCGACGCTATTTCTTGCCATGTTAATGTGTTCTGCTTGGATTCCAGTGGAGAGATTTGCTGTTTCTTACTTGTGACATGTTCAGTTAATGAGTCATTATGTGTAGGCACCTCAATGCTGGTACTAAATCCTTCACTGTTCCCTTCGTTCGTTGTTTGTGCAGTATTCAGGCTACCCACAGATCGGACTGCAATCTGCGGTGAGGACTTTGATGACCATTTCATGTTTTCAAGCGGTATTCCCAAACAGATGGCTCCTATCTCCGCATCATTTATGTTAGCAGCGAACCTTGGACTTGTAGGCGAAGGCAGATGCTCTGGACTGAGGCCAACATGTGATAAGGCTGTGGCCTGTTGGCCGAACCTAGCCTCATTACACGCAGACTTGAGAGCCGAAAGCATAGTTGAGAATGACGTGGATAATGACATGAGGAAGATGGAAGCAAAGTTTGGCAAAATTTCGCGCTTCCTGTACTCAATCAAACTCGACGAGTGTCTCTCCATCTGTAGGAGGGGAACTGGCCCTTATGCTTCTTCGTCAAGGAATTACCCTCAGCATCTAGGACAGGCAGACTAGTCCAATTCACTAAGACCGTACAGATAATGGGCGTCCCATCATACTCAAGATTGGGCCTCATCGCATGCCGGCGTTGATGGTTATGGCTGGAAAGCCTCGAAAGGAGGAAGAAGTGGCATTGCTGGCGAGTAGAGATCTTTTACCACAGCCAAGCTTACAGCTGGGTGCCCTTCTGTGGAAGATAACATGCAAGAAATGCTGTGGTTGCATGAAATAAAGTCCAGTGATAGTTGTGTATACGTACGGGGATTCAGAAGAGGGTGTGGTGCATTGAGCTACAGCTTGTCAGCTTGATGTCGACTCGCCCAGGGGTGGTGGTAGCTACTATTGCTATCAATGGTCAGAATCTGACCTCCTAATCGATCAATTGACGAGTGCCGTATCAAGGATGAAGTACAATGACTTGAAGGTTGACGTCGCGCGAGGCTGTACTTATAGACGGCGTTGACCTCAGGAATGTGGGACTAATGCAGGCTTAACCTCTCTTGGGAGTTCGTAGGCTGTTGTACTGGTTCGCATTTCTCGTCTTTCGATACCCTTTTTTGTTTTTTCTTTAAGGATTGGGTGGAAGGCCAATTAGTTCTCTAGTCATATTTAATGGGATGCATCTACAACCCAGACATGATTGGAATGCATTGAAGGATTCGGCTGTGACGTGAATTGTTTCAAGACCAGCAGAGAGATCACGGCTTCACTGGCATGAATAGCATTTTGAACCTTGAGACACCCATGAAACTAGGGAGAGAGTCTAAGAGGGATCAGTGACGACAAGAGAACGGATCTGTGAGCTTGAATGTATTCTTTGACAGACTCATCGAGAGCCATCATTGTTTTCATTCCTGCATGTGCAATCCATTGCGTATCTGCAATGCCATACCTACAAGAACCAGAGCAGTGAGCTTAGTAGCCTTATGCTATCTCAACACCCGCTCGAAGACTCGACCCACTCTCGTTGATTTCATCAGACCCACCCATGTGGGAACGAAAAGCCGAGTGCCCACAGCAAACAATCTTCTTGATACCTCCAAAAGTTGCAGGAATCGAAGTCAATCCAGCAATGGTCCGAGGGGACAGAATGGATTGCGACAGCACACGTCCTGGCTGAAGAGTCTTACCACCGAGTCCCAACCAATATTTCACAGGAGGATATCCTCGGAGAGGATACCACAACCCCGATCCTGGGTATGAAGCTTTGGTAGCAATCAAAACCCCGCCTTGTACTGTGAAGGGGCTTCCAAGTATGTTCGGAATCACGAAGGACTCATAAGTACCATCACCAGCAACCCTATTATTTATTCGCTGATTCGTAGAAGGGGCGGTGAAGGGGAGAGTCGAGAAGGCATGGCTGGCAGACGCCATGAATTTCGACAGAATAAGAGACGATTTTGGTTTTGGTCTTGGATGAACGGTATCCTAAAGATTGTCAACACGCCGAAATCATGGAAGAGTAACTATTTGGAGCGCCTCACCGGTTTTGGTTTGGACACCGGGCCCGAAACACCCACATCGCCGTTGCCATTCTCGTCCTCGACTCCACTAGGTCCGTCTGGATGGACGGCAGATTTGACCTGGACAAGTTCAGGGTGATGCCAGGAAATCAAGATGGGGATATCAACGACTTACCAACGGAGATTTGTTTGCAGAAGTGTCCGCCATGAAGGATTTGAATGTGGACGCATTGATCTTGAAGAAGGCGGCCAGATAGTTGTAGTCGTTGGTGGCGGACATCGAGATGCTTCCAGTGTTTAGCATTCCATCTTCGTCAGGGAGCTCGATCATGGATTCGCCGTAATTGACCATGACGAAGATTTCTTCTTGAGTCGCAGTCATGTTAGCGGAGGTGGTGGTGATTTTGATATCGATTTGGAGGATGATAGATGGAAAATGATGCAGGCGTTGGAAAGTGAGATGGCGCAAAGGCTGCGTTGTTTCGTGGAACGGAACTTTGTCAAGATGGATGTGACGTGGAAAACGCGGAAGGCAAGAGTGACGAGCAAGAACAGACCAAGAGCGCTGTTCAACAGAAGGAAGTGGAGACTCCCTCAAGCGGGGTCGCAGACCTTGATACTGTGCGATCCGAAACGAGTGGGATTCAGACAATAGATTGGCCACGATCTAGATTGAACCGTAGAGTGTAGCAAGGCTTGGAGGGAACGAGAATGAAGGTCGGCAAACAGACCGGATATTGTTCAGCGACGAGGATTGTTGGATGGATTACAAGAACTTGCGGTGAATACGGCTCCTCAAGCTCAACAAGGTTGTCGTTTCGGGTGTTTGCGCAATAAGCTTAAAGAAACCCACCGGTGCCAGCAGCGGAAAAGCGGGAATCGATGTTGAATTGGATTGATCTGCTGACGAGCTGGTCCACTTTGCAGGTCCTGAATGTCTTTCGTTGCGAATTGACGAGCTTGCGGGTCCTGGTTGTCGCTCCTTGCTAAGTGACGAGCTTCGGGAGGGAAGTTTCCTTTGTGTACCTCTCGAGTTCGAGCTATTAGTTTCCACCGAGACAAATATGCCCGAGGGCAACGCAATTAAAAGATGGCAAGCATTGCAGATAACCTTTTGTGGCCTGGAAGCCATTGGCAAGTCAGTTGTTGTGGTCCTTGTTCCATCTTCGACTGTTGCGTTGTCCATCTGGACCACGAAGGCCGGCGGGAGATTCGAGGTGCCGTCGAGAAGCATGACACTCGTTGTATCACGGGTACCTGATCGAATCTGGCTATCGGTGAAAGTCTAGGGTGGGATCGTACTGCAAAATACGATCAGTCGTCAGCCTTCTGGGCAGGGAACGTGATAGGGTAGCGGCAATAACCTACCACAGACAAGAGGATGCGCCCGCAGAACATCACACAAGCGGTGTTACCAAACCCTCGATCTCTTAGGCGATACTGGGATGGATTGCACAACTGTTCGTTAGGAAGCCCTCATTTGCTGCCCAATGAAAATCTGCTGCAAGATCCGTCGACCCATCGCGCGGTGTGGTGACAGCCACCTGTGCCGATTTCGCAGGCGGAATGCCCATTTTGAAGGGCTGTGTGTCGTCGTTTCAGTGAAAAGTGGCTCCGAGGACATTATCTGCGTGTTTCAGGGGGGAAGGGGAAGGCAGTGGACGAAAGTTTGGGAGGAAGGGAGAGGCATTCGGGAGCAAAAATCAGAAAAGGGAACAGAGGATCTTCAATTCTACGGAAGTCCTCAATTCTATATATCTGGGCATCTCTCAACGCAAATGCGTTCAATGCATTTGCGACGAGCTAGGCGACAACGAATTGAGGAGAGCTTGCAGCACACTGGCAATCTGGCGTTTCTTGTAGCCAATTAGAATAAACATTGCCTCGCTTAAGGCAGTCTTCGTCTCAAGCTACCCTTACTGCTCAGAAAGCTCCAGCAGCGGCGTTCCCGAGAGAGTAAAGAGGCAGGCTGTGATTATTGATACTAGCAGAAGGGTATTCAGTTCCTATTCCGAGTCTTCGAGGGTCCCATTGATTGGGTAACCATTCGCGCGACCATCGCTCAACAGCTCAGAGTTGAGGATAGCTACGTAAGGGCGTCAAGGTACGATGCAGGGCTGGATCACAGCATTCCAAAAGGCTACGGTTCGTGTAACTCCAAGGATGGTTGGCTGCGTAACGCAGATGTCAAGTCTGCCTTGCAGGGCCAAGGAATAGCAAATAATTTAGTCCGCATGCGCCACGACGCCATAGTCCCTGAGATTTGAGAAGCAAGGGCGCTGAAGACATACCAGGAACAACATACCATGATGTCTACCATTGGAATGATAGAAGAAACGTGAAAAGGCCAAATACGTACATTGTGCAAATATTAGACTGCTTTTGTTTAGCTCATAGTTTTCGTCGCTTGTGAAGCCCCTGCAAGTAAACAAAAACTGCGCCTTGAAATAACGACAAGAAGATAAAATTAATTTATTGGTACGGAATCGGTTCATGATACCAATCTTAAAGAGGTTTCTTGAAACATGCCGCTTAATATGACAGTGGAGACAACGGACTACATTTTACCGCGAGGCTATTGTCAAAACTAACCGGAGGCGAGGCCAAGCTACGGTAGCACGAATGAATAATTCGAAATTTGAATGTAGAAAATACCACCGATCATTTTTATTATGCGAGACCTGGTGAAATCTTCAAAGCAAGTGTCCAAACTAAGACTTGTCGCAATCGCACACAATCCTGTAGACGCTTCATAGAGTTCCATTCAAGCTGGACGGAATGGGATCAACGAAGTCAAAGGTCAATACGAAAGCAACCTTAATAGGCACAAAACAAGAATTCCAGGTTCCAAAAAGCTGGCTACGACGAACTTTTTGCTAAAGTGTTGCGGCATAAAGCTCACTGACGTTCCCTTAGATTTCACGATGATATCAGGGACTTTCACTTGAAGACCACAGCCTCATCGTATGTAAATGTTCATTCAAATACTCCATGAATTTATCAAGGCTACTTGGGCTGTCTTGTACTCGGCAGTAGATTTGAAGTTGCCACAAGTCATGCCTTGTCAAGAGCGAGAATGAACGCCACTAACCATAGAGCCAAAAGAAATACACGAAGTGATATCTTCACATCCCAATTTCCCTTCGGCTTGCTGACGCTAATCCAAAAAACACGTAAGTATTCTTAAATGGAATTGGAAGCAAGGCCTTGTATAACAAAAAGAGTTGAATCTGAAAAGTCGAAGGCTTTGGGTTTTGCTCTCGCTTGTTCGGGAGACTGAGGTAATACTCGTCACATCAAACAGCGACAACATGATCGAATTCACTCTTTCAGATTGTTGATAAAATGCTAGTGATAAAATAACGACTACCATAAAGCCTTCGCAAGAATCAGTATGGAAAACAATCAATAAGGGTGGCCATAGCCAACATCTGACCTATCTGGCTGTGTAGTCACATGCACAGTAGTGGCGGATAGGGCTTCAAAAGCGAAGTCGCAATAGCCTGGAAAAATACCAATCAAATGACAAGCCGGCAACAGTCTAATAGGCAAGGCACCGCGAGCAAGTATATAATGATCGAACAAACAGGAACACATCGCCACTCTCGCTGACAATGCCAACTGGCTTGTACCGCTAGATCGGTATTATTGATATCAACATGCTTATATGCCTTGATATGGATTCTCAGAATTGTCCCTCTTGAGTGCAGTGTTAACTCTGAGAATATCGAGATACTGCGGAACCCTGGAACGTATTTGCTGTTATGGTGTCCCGTGGAAGCGGTAAACAGCAAACGAATCCCGCTGGAGATCGGAAACAATCAATAACGATAGATACGAAGCATACTTAGAACGACTCGAATCAATCTTATTACATGTTGCACGACGAATAGAAGAATCCGATGAAAATACACAAAGGAAAATCTTCGGACTAACATCTGGTCTAGCACCTGTCAGTACAACCGCACCAATCAACATCGCTTATCTCATCCTACCCCTCGCTTCAGCCTCGTGTAGCCTTGCCCCACGTCAAATCAGCCGTCATCGACACCCCACTCCTACAACAGCCTGAATGGGATTGTGGATATCCTACATCACCTCACCTCACCTCACTTCATTTCATCTTCTCCTCTTCTGTTCCTGTATCTTCGCCTCTTCTCTCTTCTACAACATCAAAGCTTCAACCATTAACATCTTAAAGCTCAATTACTTGATTCCAATCCGATAGAAATACCCCGCACCTCACCAAATTCAACAATGGCAACATCAGCATCATCCCCAGCACCCTTCCAATTCCTCCCCCTCGGCGCCATAATCCAAAAATTCCTCGTCGGCAAATCCAATTTAAATATCGTGCAAGGCTTCCCCCAACAATCGCACTACGTCACCCACAACGGACCCTTCTTCGGCGAAACAATCGGCCGCGTCGCAAACCGCATTAAGAGCGCAAAAATCGATTCCCTAAACGGGAAATCGTATACTCTTTCTAAGAATAACGGCGAGAATGCTTTGCATGGTGGTGATGTCGGGTGGGGGAAGAGAGTGTGGGAGGGCCCGGTGCCAGTTGGTGTGAGAGAGATACCCGGGGTAAAACTGGATGAGGGGGGTGAAAGTGTGAAGTTTACATTGAGGAGTGAGGATGGGGATGAGGGATATCCGGGAACGGTGGATGTTAGTGTTGTGTATACGGCGGGTGTTGTTAGGGAAGGGGGGAAGGAGGTTAGGGTGTTGGGGATTGAGTATGAGGTGAAGATGGTGGAGGATGAGGTCGAGGAGACGGTGGTGAATGTTACGAATCATTCGTATGTCCCTACAAGTTCCACTACTCAAATCTTCAATGAAAAAGAAGGAGATATACTAACTAAGTCCCGGAACAGGTATTTCAATCTCACTGGCTCCCCAACCATAACAGGCACAGAAGTCACTCTCTCGACAAACCAATACCTCCCCGTCGACGCAGGCGGAATCCCGACTTCCTCGTCAACAGCACCTTGCCCCTCTCTCACACCCAACAAAGCCTTCACACTCGGCACCGCTGAGCCCGACATCGACGACTGCTTCATCGTCGACCCCTCCCTCGCCTCTTCCATCCCACTCGACACGCGCTCCTCGCCTCTCAACAGCCTAGTCAAAGCGTACCACCCAGAAAGCAAAGTGCATCTCGAGGTTTTGAGCACTGAGCCAGCATTCCAGTTCTATACGGGCAAGTACATCGATGTTGCTGAGATTAGCAGTGAGGAGAATGGTGGGAAGGGGAAGGTTGAGGGGAGGGGACCGAGAAGTGGCTTTTGTGTGGAGCCGAGTAGGTATGTGAATGCGGTCAACGTGGAGGAGTGGAGGGGGCAGGTTGTGTTGAAGAGGGGGGAGACGTATGGGAGTCGGGTTGTTTACAAGGGGTGGTGTGATGAGTGAGTAGGTGGGTGGGTGGTGATATTGCGAGGAGGGTTGGGACAGGTGCGATAAGGTGTTGGGTAAATTGTAGATACGAGGAAAATTTGATTGTAGAGGCCCTGAATGTCTGATCTCGACGGGAAGAATTCAAACCATATATATTGTATTAAGGATGGGGACTAAGATAAGGGGTGGAGTAATGAATAAGTGATTAGTGATACTGGATAAATGGCGAATGGTGAGATTTGGTGGGGTGAAATTGTAATGGATGTCAAGCATGAAGGTGGAGAGCTTGAAAGTAGAAAGTCAAAGTGAGTAGCCGACAATTTACATATTTAATAAAAGTTGAAGGGTATTGCAAGTAAAGGGTAAAATGCCACCAGGCAAAAGGAAATGATAGCCGGTGGTATTTGTTTCCTAGTCTGAAATCATACTCATCTTCATATCAAGACCATGATAGCGAGCCTTGTGATTCATTCGGTTTAAGATACGAAGAGCTTGCTCAGTCTAAGGTCATGTGTGAAAGAAACTCCTTATTCCACTAAAATTACCAGTTGACATTTTGTTCCAAGGTGTTCGGATGAATTCAATACCCAACTCAAAGCTCATCACGCACCCTTTCCGCCCCCTCACAATCCCCCGAATACGTACATCCCTCCGGCGCCCTCCCCACATTTTCCCTTGCCATATCCGCCATCGTAAAAGCCGCCTCAAACACAGGATCTATCTCCATAGCCCCTGCTCCAGATTTAACGCGAACCTCGTCATAAACATCCTCTCCCAGGACATCGACTAGAATATCCATCAGTCGAGGCTCAGCGAATACACGATCGCCTATGAGTAGAAGGTAATCGATATGATTCTTTCCTCTCGCCTGCTGAACAGCTCGCCCAATTTCACCCTCGACAATCCGCCAATAGTCGTCCTTCTCTCTCACAACATCAGACCCAAGATCACCTCTCCACATCCGATATCTCTCTTCGGAGACAGTCATGTCCACTTCGTTTACCGTAAGCATGAGTCCAGCTCTACTGTACTCGACAGCGAGGATGTATTCAAGATGACCTTGGACTCCCGAATGCTGCTGTGCGTATCTTCGTCCCGCTGCAGCATTCGCTGCGGTGGGTCTTTGAATTGTGCGGACGAGATCTAGAGTGTACAGCATCTCGTCAAGGATGTGTGTCTGGTTGTCTTGATTGTATGGTGGGTTGAGTGATACTGCTATCTCAACGGAGTGGATGCTCTGCGAAAGGAAAGACTCGGCTGACGTTTTGAGGGCTTGGAGCATTGCTTTGATGGGACTTTTCGGCGGGGTGGAAATGAAATGGAAATATTGAAGCGTTTGCGAGAGCACTTCGAGCTTTTTCGTCGCCCAGCTATGCTTGCTTCGGCCTTGTCGAGGTGTTGAAGATATCTGAGCAGGTCTCTCATACAAACACAAAGATTCGTCTAGTAATCTCCGCATCTCGTATTTGTAAGATGGACTGCCCTCGATCTTCGAGACAGGTATGGTTGTTCCATTCGGAAATGAGACTGCTGCCGTACTGGGAAATTGTTGGTTAGCTAGTTTGAAAATTCATCGGCTTGGTCTTGGTAATTCACCCATAATTGATGGTCAGATCGAAGCCAATGCCTGGAGAGGTGAATCTCCTTGGATCGGGGCAGTTTTCACATATGTCTAGCGCTGTTGTTGGAAGCATCAATATCAAGATGCAAGTCGTCCAGATGATCATGTCATAATGTATCCTCATGGCTTTGAGTTGTGTTGTGGCGCAATGTGCTCTTGCGCTTCGTGGTTTTGATTTTTGCGCATTTCAGGAAGAAATGATCGATTTGTCAAGAGATTGCTCAGCAGGAGTTTCCTAGATTTCCCAGAATAATTTTCAATCATGTTGGTGTTGCAAGATATGCACTGCGCTGGCGCTAACTTCGTAAGCCCTGGCCGCAGCACCTAGACGCCGACGCCTTCATGACGAGCGGTTACAAGAGGCGACCGTGTGCGCCTGCATAATTAAACGCCTCCAGACTTGGCGGCTGTACGCCTCGTCTGCGTGGGCTCTCAACTGTCACCATCTGTACTTCTTTTTGTATGTATAGTACCGCGTCTTCAATATACGCGCTTCTTCAGAATACCAACACAATCCTGTGCAAGGTTGTTACACAGAAAATCTCGGTTGTGTGGGCTAGGGGCGATGGAAGGTCTCGCGGAGGAAAAACTTCACTTGTCGAAGCTGCATTGATGCGGCCAAAGAGGATGAAAACCTGCCTGCAGCTTAATCTCTGAGATGAATCCTTGTATGTTGGATGTCAAATCATTAATGGAACTTATACGGGCAAAATAGACTTGTCTACTCCGCCGCTTCCCGTTGCATCGAATCTCAAAGTGAGATAATCTTTGGTTGGTAAAATGTACACGGTTTGTATTTATATGTCGCTCACCACCCGATTCAAATTGCAGAGCTCTTGAGAACGCAAGGAAGTGGCCATTTATTTTAGCTCATCTTTGCTGCCAGAATTCTTTCAATGTTGCTTTCCTCCAGCCAGAATTATTGCCTGCCAAAATGGCTTCTTACTTTAGTAATACATAGTATGTGTTGGATTGGAAACTGCCTCCCGAGACTATGTGACTTACTTCCTTCTAGCACACGTTGCATTATCTGCAGTCATACCTTCGTCCGTACAGGGCAACACGTCGTCGCTTCCGGCAAGAGATATACCCTTCTTCCCTCTCATTCCCGACGTGCCAGCTGGGTGGGTACTCAACGACCTCGACTCAGTCCCCGAATGTTCAAGCGACGATCCAGAGAACCCTTCGCAGGAATGCTTTCAGGCCCTGGATGTCAGAGCTCAAGGATACATGTGGATCAACACCAAAACCTGCACGACCCCCCAAAACCAGGCTCTCACACGAGCATTCCGACATGCGTATACAATTATCGCAGCTTCTGAAGACTTCCCTGCGAAGGAAAGCCACCAGCAAGCCGCCGCGTACTACATGGGACCCGATTGGGAGACGGAGGAATATAAGAACAGGCTTACATGTACGTTGATAGATGTTGATGAAACTCATTTTAAACACGTGCTAATGTTTCGCTCAGCCAACGTCAAGCGAGCAGTCACTTTCCACTCAGATACTGTCAACAACTATGTTACTATCAGCTGTAATGACCCCCGTAAACAATGCGCCAAGAAATTCAACAAAAAGTTCGTCGGCGGATACGCATGGGTCAAGAAGCACTGGTTGTGGTGGGATTGGCATTACATCAACATGTGTGACATATTTTTCACCAGCGTTGAAGAATTTGACAAGAGGCTACGCGACATTCGAGACAATGTTGCAGATGGCAATTACCAGTTTGCAGATGACGCATCGTGGTTGCAGACAACAGGCTCGTATTTGTTGCACGAAATGATGCATACGAGAATCATTGACAACTCTCCCCCTGATCCACATAGTAAGTGGTCTCTGGAATTGAAGAGACGAGGCCTTCCTAACTGACTCCTCAACAAGTCACGGACGAATCAGTTGATCCTGATCAGTCCGAGAAAGGCTTGGCAGCCTACATGCCATACTACGTGCGCATGCTTGCAAAGAGAAGACCCGTCAACGGGGGCGGTGCAAGGCGCGCAAGTACTAATGCAGATAGCTACGTTCAGATGATGAATGGTACGTCTGAGCCCTGACTCGTATACAAATGCACAGTTCTTTATCAACTAATATCCTCTCTAAAGCAATCTACTGGGAGACCATAACAGGGCATCTTCCGCTTGTTGTACCAACACCAAAAAAGCCAGCTGAAGGCCAGGAAGAAGATCCGAGCGAGCCGGATCCTACCGTGGCTAATGACTTGCCCGTAATGGTGGACCTGGGAACGTTGGCTGATGATGTTGATGTTGCACTTGCGTTTGATGTGATCTTCTAGGAGCTTGTTTCTTTGTTGTACGTCTGCTAGCTGGGAGAATATAGATTACCAGCTACGATTTCAGTGTCAAACATAGCAGATGGAACAAATGGCTAGATACAACAATCCCATTCCAATTTTTCTTCAAGTAACTGAAATACCACTCGCATTGATCACAGTAAACAAATTTTCACTCCTTTTATTTTGCAAGACACCTGCACTATATGCTACTTAGATTTTCTAGGAGATCTTGAATGAGGAAGTACATTGAGGAGTCAAAATTCAAGTACGCGATGAAATGGAGAGTGAAATTGAAGTATGAGAAGCTAATGCGGAACATAACCAGCCAATGTTTGCAAATGTAGGCGGGAAATTGACGAGATTTGTGAGCAACATGGCTAGTGACAAGTTAATGCTAGCCTATAGCTATTGGGCCGTCGTGTTGAGTCCCATCTAGCTTGAATTACAGCCAAAGCAAATTGTGAAGAGGTTACAAGCTCTTGTCAGTCGAAGTGAGGCAGAGTAATAAAGCGCCAGAGAAAGTAGGCCGGTGAGAAGAACACAAGGCAAGGTAACATTCGGCAGTAAATCAAGATCAAAACCTCACTGAGAACTCGGTGATTGCGATGCTCTTATACACGAAGACATACTTATCCATTTCCAGCTAATCCTCCGCTTCCGTTCATGTGAAGACTGCGGTTGGACACATGATATCGTGCAAGTCACATGACCCTCTCTTCTTCCTCCCAAATTTAACCTCGGCATCTCCATCCTGCCGCAAGCGTCATCATGCTGGACTCGACGTTCCAACCCCAGATCCGGCATTTCCATGTTCAAACATCTCAACCCACCTTCACATGCAAATCTCACATCCTTTCCCAAGCGCATGTCACGTCAAACGCCTTCGCTTGCATCTCTCCCATGCATGCAAGACACCGCTCCAGACCCAAGCAACCAATTAAACCTTCTGCAATCGTAAAATATACATGCATGTGACCCTTATGTGGGGTCTCTTCGGGACTCGTTCCTGACGCGTGTGGGAGCAGCTGATGCGAGGATCTGGGGTGAAAGGGAGTCTGGAGACGATTCAGTTGGTTGTAAGGTAGCAGGGTAGTAGTAAGGAACGAGACAGAGGCATGTGAAAGTGTTGGTGCATTTATTTTATGGGAGAGAGAAGAGGATTGCCGAGGGAACAGAGACGACTTACTTACTCTACTTCTACCCTTAATGGACGATTCTTCCTCTTCATAACATTTACTCTTTCCTGTTGCATACAATCTGCAGTGAACTGCTGAATCGTTTTAGTATTGTGCTGTCCCTGCCAGATTAATTCGATTATTGATACCTAGACTGCTTCCTTTCTGCTTACATTCCTTCGTCACTCGAGATCAGACGAGCTGAAGTACAACACCGCAACTCTACTCCACGCAAAACCACACCACACCGCAAAAGACACACGGCAGACAAGATGGGAAAGACCTTCACTACCGCCGACGTTGCGGCGCATAATACTGGGAAAGACCTGTACATTATCGTCGATGAGGATGTCTACGATTTGACCACATTCCAGGACGAGCACCCAGGTTAGTTCCACTCCCGCCGAGTCCTCGTCTCTCCCTACCCACAGCTTTCTTACTTGTCTGCCACTATCTGTCGTAACTCGCAGAACATCATAGTTTAATCTGCGCACTCTGCTAACCTTCTCCCTACACAGGCGGCAAGAAAATCCTCACCCGCGTAGCCGGCAAAGACGCCTCCAAACAATTTTGGAAATACCACAACGAAGGCATCCTCAAGAAATACAAAGCCAAGCTACAAGTCGGTTCTTTAGACACCAAGAAGGCACCTGAGCCAGAGGCGAAGCCAGAACCGAAGAAGGAGGAGAAGAATGAGACTGTGAAGCCGCAGGCAGAGAGTGGTGCGGTTGTGCCGGTGCCTGCGAGTGACAATGTGGAGGTCGAGACGTTGGAGCCGTTTGGGGAGTTAATTCCTTTTGCGGATCCGGCTTGGTATCAGGGCGTACGTTTCCCCTCAAATCTTTCTATTCATACATCCATCCCTGGCGGTATTAAGGCGCAAAGAGGAGATTTGAGGACGTCCAGCTAACATATCACCTACAGTTCCACTCCCCATACCACAACGAAACACACGCCGCCCTCCGCGAAGAAATCCGCGAATGGGTCACCAACGAAATCGAACCACACGTCGGCGACTGGGACGAAGCCAAAAAAGTCCCCGACGAGATCTACAAGGCGATGGGCACGCGCGGATACCTGGCTGGATTGATGGGCATGCACTACCCGACCGAATACACCGATAATAGAATCAAGAGCGTCGCGCCCGAGAAATGGGATCTCTTCCACGAGATGCTCCTCACCGACGAACTATCCCGCGCTGGCTCCGGAGGCTTTGTCTGGAATGTCATTGGTGGGTTCGGAATTGGATGTCCTCCTTTGGTGAAGTTCGGTAAGAAGGAGTTGGTGAAGAGGATATTACCGGGGATCTTGAATGGCGATAAGAGGATCTGTCTGGCTATTACGGAGCCGGATGCTGGTTCTGATGTTGCGAATTTGGGGTGTGAAGCTGTGCTTAGTGAGGACGGGAAACACTACATTGTGAATGGTGAGAAGAAGTGGATCACCAATGGTATCTGGTGCGATTACTTCACTACTGCTGTTCGCACTGGTACGAAGGAGAGTGGTATGAATGGCATTAGTGTGTTGTTGATTGAGAGGGATATGGGTGGTGTTTCGACGAGGCGGATGGATTGTCAGGGAGTGTGGAGTTCGGGGACGACGTATGTCACATTTGAGGATGTAAAGGTTCCCGTGGAGAACTTGATTGGGAAGGAGAATAAGGGGTTTAAAGGTTTGTTTACTTTCCCATTACCCCATTATCCCCTCATTCTCACCCCCAACCCGCGCTTCTTTCCAATTTCCAATGGTATCACGTGCTAACTCCTCCCCCACAGTCATCATGACAAACTTCAACCACGAACGCATCGGCATAATAATCCAATGCATCCGCTTCTCCCGCGTCTGCTACTCCGAATCCGTAATCTACGCGCACAAACGCCGCACCTTCGGGGTCCCCCTAATCCAACACCCCGTCATCCGCCTCAAACTCGCACACATGGCCCGCCAAATCGAAGCATCCTATTCCTGGCTCGAGCAAATCATCGGACAGATTTCCCACATGCCAGAAGACCTCGCCATGTTACGTCTTGGAGGCCCGATTGCGGGCTTGAAGGCGCAGGCGACTGTGACGTTTGAGTTCTGCGCGAGGGAGGCGAGTCAGATTTTTGGGGGGTTGTCATATAGTAGAGGGGGACAGGGAGGGAAGGTAGAGAGGTTGTATAGGGATGTTAGGGCTTATGCTATTCCTGGGGGGAGTGAGGAGATCATGTTGGATTTGAGTATTAGGCAGAGTTTGAGGGTGGGGAAGGTTATGGGCATGAAGTTGTAAAGGGAAAAGACTCACTCCACGCTGAGACTATGAGGAAATGCGAGTATGAGAGTTAGTAGAGAGAAGGGGCAAAGTGTGGGAGGAACGTCGAAAGAGAAGATGTGTATTTTAGATTGCTTGCTGCTCTGCATTGCACGCTATTGGGCGGATAGCATTGTAAGATGGCTAGATAGCCTGGCCTAGTCCTTTTTTTTTACCCTGTCCAACGCAAAGAAGAATTGAATGCATTATTTCTATTTGTGCTTCCCTTTCTAGATCCAACCATCCATCTCCGTTGCTTGACATATACTTTTGTTCGTTGATTCTTCAAGCGAGCGAATTGTTTTCCACCTCTTTATTTACTCAATAGCCTGGCCCGCTTACGGTCTCTAGTCAAGAACCCAGTTGTTTCTTTCCGCTACTAGTCGATCTGAATATATACAGGAACGGAAGAATGTGGAATTTTTTTCTGAAATTCATTTTATAGGCTAACTGGGCTCTCCTTTCCCGAGGATGTTATACATTCACATCTGTTTTCTTCTCAATAGCCTGCGTCACCGTCTCATATACTTTCCCTGAAGCCCCCTTCCCCAATTTATTCGTCACCTGCAGAACGACACGTTTGTACGTCCTCATACTGGGAACGCCACTATCCGTGACCTCAAGAATCAAGTGCAGGACCTGACCTTTCTCAAGAGCTGTTCCAGTTAGAATATCAATGGCACATATCTCTGCTGGTGGGACCTGGACCTCGACCACGGCTCCGTGAGGCCCCTCCGTCCCATCACCAACAATCTTAAACTCGATATCCGGAACGACCTGCCAATGAAGCTCACTCTGCGTCTTCGTCGGCTCTTTATACTGGAACCACCTAAAAGTCAACTCATCCCCATCAGGATCATACGACCTCCTCGCATCCAGCCTCACCACATCCCCAGCTTCAGCTTCAAGATACAGATGTTCTGGTCCAGGCGTACTATCATTGACGACAATAACCGGCGCATGATTCGCCTTCCCACGCTCAGCACTCAACGTCCACTGCATCCTCGCCGCAAAATCACTCTGAAACGCCTCTCTCCACCGCCACACCGTCGCCTGGCTTGAAAACGCCCTCTTCCCACCCACTCCCACTACCACATCCCTCACGTCCGCGAAATGCCGACTCGAGCCCCCTAAATCAACGAGTGCGTACCGACCTCCCCAACTTCCCCAGTGCGGGTCCTCGCGCGATCCAAGCCCATTCTGGATCAGGTAGAGGAAGCTCGGCGTGTCGCCTTCCATGATGAATGTGTAGTCCGGGTAGACACTACCGTACGGCCCGATCTGGATATTCTCTCTCAACCACTCTCTAGTAATCATACTCGAATCCGGCGCGCCATCATCGAGCGGTGCGAACAGCTCGCCGGAGATACCGGTCCACGCCGCCATGGCGTATTCTTTCCAGGCGTGGATGGAGCAGATGTAGAAAATGTCTGGGAAAGTCAGCCTGATCCAGTGGCTGGTGTCGTCCTGGTCGCTGATTGCGTAGACGCGGAGTTTGGAGCAGAAGTGAGAGCTTGAGGCGGGGGAGCGTGTGCTGTGGATGTGTTGGAGTGCTTGCGCAAGGACGTTCGTGCCGCCCCAGCAGAGGATCCAGAGCTTCTCATCATCATTGCAGGTATCATCATCGCAGGCATCAACGCGATCAATAAGTAACCGCGCGCCCTCACTGAGCTCAAACCCGGGCTGTATAGCCAGTTTACCATACACAGCAGGCCCGGCCTTGACGATCGAGTGCAGGTAGCTGGCGCTGGGATATTGGTTCTCTGGGTGCACGTGGGCCTTGAGGTTGGAGACTACGCAGGCGTAGGCGGAAATGATGGTGTGCATGTCCTCAGGGTGGACGGTGCTCTTCATGTGGCATGATGTGCATGCTACGAGGCCTTGGATGGAGAGTTCGTTGCTGTAGAGGAGGAGGCGGACGAGGGATTCGGCGTCGTCGGGTTCGTTGGAGATGTCGGATATGATGAAGACTCGTGGTTTGTTGCTGCAGCGTCTCAAGCGAGTCTGGTCCGCCATGTCAAGGATGGGAGTGAGTGAGCGAGTGATGTTGATGCCAGCGAAACGCTTTAAAGGGCGAAACGGGATCCTTGGAGGTTTGAAAATTGATGTATTTGGACTCACGAGCTGAGTGAGATCAATGCACTATGAGGCGAGAGGAGGTGAGATGTTGTTAGGTACGTAGCTTTTATCAGGCCCTCCAGATAGTATCAAAGGACCACTCCACCTCACTCCACTCCAGTCCACATCCCGCCACTGCCCTCCACTTCGCTCCGATCCTGCCCAATCTAATCCAATCCGGAAGTTCCAAGCACCAGAGTGTTTCGACCTTCCCTGCCCTACCTCTCAGATTTCATGTCTGACACTTTGGGTAGGTAGATCTCCTCAACATTAACTGCTGTAGCGGGGGTTCAAAGTTGGAGTTGCGGGGTATTGCGGGGTCAGGGATGAAGCGAGATCATTCAACTAGGCAGTTGGAGCCCTACTTTATCTTTCTCTTACTGAAGAACGAGGTAACTTCAAAATCGTATTTCGAAGACCGAAAGTAAGTAGTGTAGTCTCAGCGTCCTGTACTGAATACTCGTTGGAAAAAAAATGTTGAACTACTAAAGAAGCTGATTCATCTTTCGCTTACAGGAGTTACCCCTCTTAGAAGCAGTACAACTACAATCGGTTCCTGCTCTCTTTTTCAGGGTAAAGAGGAGGAATATCCGGTAGGTGCAGTTGGATTCAGCTCTTGATCAGGATTACTTCGTGCAACAAGCAAGCTCTTCTGGTTCTCTATCTCCTTGCGGCGCAGTGAGAAAACAAGACGCCACATACTGTGCTGAGGTGGGGCAGTACTGTGCAGCTTCAGCCAGAGTCTGGGCTTCACAATCGCCTGGTTACTAGAATCTTACTACGACCCATTTTGTGCTCTGGTGAATGTTGTGATGGTGCTAATCAACATTCGCCAAGCACGAGCTGGATGGAATGCAGACCGCGGTGTCAGCTGATCAAGGCCACCACTTCTTGGAAACTGCGCATCTGGTCATGCAACAACGTCTACATGGTGCACAGCCACAACCACGCCTCTTCGGGATTTCAACGACGGTCAATGATTACACGACGTCGCAGGCTTCAAATCTAACAAGTTTATTGTTTGGGATACGGCCAATAGTAAGTTGAAGATGAACAGGAACCTAACGATGGGCTGCTGATGGTTAAGGAGTAATTATAACTTGCGGTGGCCTCTGACTCTTGATCTCTTGCCTGCGAAAGCCATCCTGTGATCCTCTTTCAAGCAGGTTGTGAACGAAAGCCCGCAGGAACATTGAGCACAGGAACTTGCATGCTCCTTGTGAATTACCTGATACCCAAGCCATGGCTAAGCCTACGATATACACTCGAGTATTTTCCAGAAACAGTCCTAGGCAGTTAGTCTCCGGCAAGGGGCCGAAGGGTAATCCATTATCTCACATGGCTCTCATCGAAGAGTTCGACAATCATCGACAAAATCGGAGTCCGAATGATTGACAAGAACGGCGTCTGAAGCCTACAGCCCTAGTATCATGCAGTATTCGCATAGTCGATACCATGAAACGTGCTTTCGATAAACACTACGTCGGCAACGAGTCAGCAGCAGACATCTGGATCGTATTCATAACCATTCCACCCCAATCCCCACTCCCATCCTCATCAAGCACCAAAAGAGACCAAAATCAAGCCAAAGACAAGGACACTCCGCGGATCCATAACGCCAGAGTACTAGCAGAGAGATGCCTAGTTGAAACCCCCAGAAAATTCATGTACGAAGTCCTTTTCGAATGGGCTATACCCGAGAAATACGTCACACACCAAGTCTCGCTGCAGACATTATTAGACCGCGGCTTTCAGGATCAGTACTTCCGTATATCAGCGTCTACTAGCGAAGTACTATATCACATCGCGCGGAGGTTCCAATTCTGCAGACATGACCCCTACCAAGTCGGCATCGCGCTCGGCACCTTCGCACAGAAGTTCGGAGCCAGAGCTCCCCTGGACTGGATCTCTCACCAGCTCTTCCACGATTGCATGGACACCGAGACTTTAAGTGACGATATAGTCAAGCTTACTTCGGGCCTAGAAAGTTGTATATCAACAAGACGAATCGTCGTATACCTGACTCTCGCTTTACCGAGATCGTTGGCTTCGATTTCGTTTGTGATGTGGATGATGGGATTGAGACTGCCTTGATCGACTGGTGGCTTCTGTACGGTGCTTTTCTAGGCGACTGTAGCTGGTTCGAGGACTGGCGAGATGAGATGGAAGATGGTATGGCTTGGGAACTGGTGGACTTGTGGGAAACTTGGTGTGGCGTTCATGGCAATGGAAAGGCCAGGACGCTTTCCGACAGGGAGAAAATATCGTGCGGCAGTGCGATGATGAAGTTGTTGGGCGAGCATGAGAAGAAGAAGGGAGAGATCGAAGCGGAAGCTGTGAGGATTGGCTTGTGACTTTTCAGCTGCTGACTTGCGGCCGCGATGATGTACTGTATTCATATTCTCGATCCACGATCTTACTGTGCTTTGTAGTGACATAACCGCCTACCTGCGAGCTCATGGGCCCGTCCCTGCCTCGGTTTTCTTTTGGTGATTTGGTTTGACCAGACTATGTGAAGCTGCCAAACTCGGCAATTTCTGTCCGCCATGCACCCCGTCGAGATCCTCCTATCTTTTCGGATTTCTAGTTTCTAATCTAGTGGTAATATATTTGATAACATCAGTAACAAAAGATTTCTTGATTGGAGACTAAACTTGTGAAACGACAACTACTCGCCCGAGATCGTTCGATCTTACAAAACATGATCCCATCCTTACCAATGTTCGCTTCTGCCCCACATGAGGGATTGGGGAACGTGCCCACGCGACAGCCCTTCCCCACGACGCGTTCTCCAACCCTAAAGTCTTCTCAGCCATCCACCTCAACAGCCAAAATGGCCTACAATGACCCCTGTGGCTACGAATGGCAATCTTCTACCCCCTCATCCCCAGCCTACCCACTTTCTCTCCCAAAAAACACGGTAGAGGTCGGTGAACTCATGGTAGAAGGGGAAAAGCGCGCCCCTCACCGATGGAGTCCATCCCCCAACCCGGAGTCAATGCGTCGTCAATATCACCATCTCATCAGAAACCTCCGTCAAACTCTAGTAGAGAACTTAGACATTGCGGAATATGCGGGAATGCCAATTTCTCGAAGGACGTTCACGTGCTTTTGCCCGCCTACCTGCTGAGGTTCGAAGGCGTATATGTCGCTTCGCTTTACCGGGACCGCGCATTGTGGAGCTAGAAAAGAGACAGCTATTGAATGCAAAGTGTGTATTAAGCTGGTAATATACTCCCAAGCATTGCATGCACCCGCTCCTCTACAAACTTGTAAAGAGTCACGTAGCATCACACGATGCAACTACAAACCCATCATATCACATAACAAACGGAGTAAAGTCCCCAGTACACCATTGATCAGATATGATCATGATATCGTACATATCCGGGATCTGGACTTCAGTTTAAAAGGTCATGGCTATGCGTGGTATGATGAGAAGAGGTCATGATATACGAATGGAGATGAGTATAGCTTTGAGAGGAGACCGGATTGTTTCGAGTAAATCGAGGCGTTAGCTGTTGGAAGGGTGTTGTTGGGAAAGTCGAAGCATAGGATGGAGTACCTTCTCAGAAGTTTCTTCCCGAAGTTGAGGGTTTTGGTTGTGCTTATTGATGATAAGGTTGATTTCGATGAGGTGTGGCCGGAATATGGTGATGAGAACGAGGATGAGGCGTCTGGTACTGAGTCTGAATCCGTCGATGATCCTGTCGATTATTCCGATGGAGTTTTTGGTTATTACTCGGAAGATGAAGACCTGATCCCTCGGGTGTGATTCACAGCCAACTGCACCGGCCCATTCACCAAGGTCGCTAGAAATGAGGAGTACGCAACTGATATCCTGTCCGATTCGACCGACAAGCTTGAGGAAGAATCGACGATATTTTTTCGATATTATGTCCCGGAAGTACTAGTTCGAGCTGCTTCATCCAACCCTGGAAGGATTCAATTGGACAGGGAGAAGTATCTCGAAGGCAACGATGCTGATGACAACTCTTCAGATCAGTCAGCTACCGAATCTCTGTTTTCAGATGCATCCTCGATCCCGCCTCCGAACCGCGAAGAATATGCAGATTCTAATTCGGTACCACAGCTTGAGCAAGAATTCCGTGATACAGTATGTCAAGTCAAAATCAACGTGACCGGAGCAATGCTCGACATTGTGAATACTTCTATATACGCACGAATGCAATTTCCAATCCTGGATTCTGTTGAAACCACCAAGCATCACGACAGTCCAGAAACTTCGGCTTCAAAATCTCAACGAGTTGAAGTCTTGCCTGCAAAGAATGCATCATCGCGCCTACAATCAGTGATGCCAAATCCTTCCAGTCTATCGAAGAAGCAGGAGAAGCATCGGAGAAGAAGGGCCAAGTCAAAGGCGAAAAAGCGACAGAGGCGAGTTTCGGGATTATTCCCAGGCAAGTGATATAGAACGCGGTGAAGCCGAAACGATCAACGTGGAAACATGACCTATTCAGGCCACCCTTCGCGACCCGACAATTGTTCGTCCCGTGCCCGAAATGGGTCCCGCTTAAAACACAAAGTCAACAAGCTATTGATGACAATCGACTGAACGATAGGGGTAAAGCTATTCCTGCATCCATCAATTCGCATCCGCCAACTTAACTCTAGATCACTAGTAGATATGAACGCTCCAGTCAGCGGCGGTTTCAGTTCATCCGTCGGCCGTGTTTCGAATGTAGGCTTATCCATTTCACGCCTTTCGCATTCCAAATGCCATGTTCACGGTCGACCAATTTGGGATAGTATCACTTTATATGGAATTGCCCAATCATTGGAGTTGAGCTGTGCGTTGTTCCTGCATCATTCGAAGCCGCATCGGTATCGGATTGGGCATAGATTGACATCGACAGGCACCAGCAGATCACGCGGCGTCACGTGAACGATGCCCTTTCTAAACGTCTGCTGAAGCTGCTCGTACTTAAGGTCCAGCTGAAGCCTCATCGAATTGATCATCGTTATAGTCTCCACATTACGCCCAAGGGTTCTGTTTGAGATTCCAAACGCACCATGGCCTCCCAAGTCGAACCCGAGATTATCTTGTACGATTTAGCTTGTACTAAGAACGTCTGTTTCTCTCCTGTTGTTTGGCGCATCAGGATGATTTTGAACTACAAAAACATTCCATATAAGACAGTATTTCTTGAGTTCCCAGATATCGAGCCTACACTCAAACAGCTGTAAGTTGCATCCACTTCCGCAGTTCCACTTCATCAACCATCTCATTCTATCATCTTGAATCCCAGTCTTGGCTTCCTGTTCAACAAGACAATTAAGCCTACTCCATCACAACTAACTTCAGACATATACTAACGCCCAAATGTAAAGGGGCATCGTCCCCAGCGAGTCCGCCTCCACCAAGCCAATCAAATACACCGTCCCAGCAATCACGCACCTCCCAACCAACACCCACATCATGGACTCCCTCCCCATCGCCCAATTCCTCTGCACGACCTACCCCTCTCCACCCCTCCCTCTAACCTCCCCCATCGGCACGCAAATCGAATCCCTCGCCCGCTCTACCATCGCCCTCTCCTTCTCCGCCTCCCTCATGCCCCGCGAAATCCACATCCTGTCCCCTCAATCCCAAGCCTACTTCCGCCGTACCCGCGAAGCAATGCTCAAGCAACCCCTCGAAAACCTCCTTGAAGGCGATAAAGAGGAGAAAGCGTGGGAAGGAGCGGAGGACAAGATCAGGGCTGTGGGGAAATTGATCTTGACAAATAGGGAGGAGGGGAAGTTCGTGTTGGGGTGGGAACCGAGTTATACGGATTTCTTCATTGCGGGGGCACTGCAGAGTGCCAAGGTTATTCATGAGGGGACTTGGGAGAGAATGATTGCTTTTCCCGGCTTTGGAGGGGTTTATGAGGCGTGTTTACCTTACATGGAGAGGAAAGATTGAGGGGCTGGCTGTATGCAGTACATGCTTGTTGGTGGTCCTGTGTGGTTGGTGATAATGCTGCTGTTTCAAGCCACGACATTCTTTAATGAAGAAGGTTTTCGCACCGAGTCGTGACAGCTGGTTCGTTACTGAGATTTCTGGTTGTAGAAGACCTCGAGATCTAAAGGCTTCCGATAAGACACAGTCTCTCACAGTATCTATACTACGTTCGCTTGCTTTCCTGTTTTGCGAGGACGGTCCCTCGTTCGAAAAAGTTCTCACAGGTGTCATGAACCACTTCCGTTCAATTCAGAGGGTCACAGCATGCCCTCTTCGGGATTCATCCGAAATCCCATTGGCTCCAGGACAGACAAGGTTTGACTTTTCGAATCTAGCTGTAAGGTCAAGTGAGCTATCGTCCTCTCAAATGAGGCTGAACTCCATGATATCGCACGTCGACTCTTTCACGGCCCGGGCCTTTTCTGCAACGACCCGTGAAGAGCCTACGTGGCAGTCCGTCAACTATTAGGCAGTGGTGGCTCAACACATGCTGTGCGGAGGAGTGAGAATTTTCGACCTTTGGTCTATCCTAAATGTTACCGATCGAATCACACGCCTCCTGCTGTACCCGCGTACACGATGAGGGGTATGGGGGTTACGATTACTGTGATACAATATTTTCAGCTGTACCTTCAACAACACTTGAAATCAGAATCGAGCCCGCAAAGATGACCACTAACCTCTGGAGACTAGCAACGTGTCCGAGGTATATAAACACAACACTGGTTCCTCTTTGAATTCTCCATCAACACCAGGCCATGGTGCCATCTCACCTCAACAAAAACAACAACAAACTCTCGCACCGCCACCTCTACGATGCAATACAGTCGTCTCCTCTTTCCACTCATCTCCATAATAGCTGTCATCACAGCCCAACACTCCCCAGGCGAAGCATGCAGCCCCAACGGCTCCTACGATTGCTGTCAAGACTTCGATAGTATTTGTGTCTGTAGCCAAGGGCATTTTACTATTGCCGCCAGCTGTGGTGCAGAACGCTGTGTCTGGCCTGCCGGGTACCCGACTCCGTTCTGCTATCGTTAAATGGCTTTCCCCGGTCGAGCTCATTTTTTTGTAAGGCACCCTTCAGGTCACATCAGCGTCTCAGTTTGGAAAAGTTGGGACTTGCTCAACAGTCATAATCTTAGACTGGACACGAAAAGAAAGCATCAAGCATCAAAGGGGGGTTTTATCGATAATTTATGAGTGCTTGGGAAATTGGCTCGCTGAGATGGCTCGTTGAGGTGGCAGAATGAAGACTTGATCTTCGATGGTTACGGGATTTGTGCCGGTTTGAAGGTCGCTGGCAGAGGCTACGAATTTCTCAACGATAAAGAATGAAAACCCGAATCTTCATCTCGATGATGAGAAGGACATAATGGCACCTATTCGTGGCGTGCAGCAGGCTGTCCACTGTCTCATATATGGTCTGCTATCCCACCGAGTATATCATTGTGTTTGTATGACAATAGACAGATCTTGCCGGTATATATTAGAATATCCTGACCATCTTACACAAGAATGTGCGGGAAGCTCTGTCGTTTTATCCTCACATGTTTGCTGCTTTGAAGTAGCTCTCTCATCCTTGATGTGAAGAGTCCTTCACCCAATCCACAATCTCTTGGCTTACCAATGATAGAAGTGTTTGATCGACTCCCTCTTTTATCCATTCAGCGTCATGAGCCAGTACGATGTGCATTCCCAGCTCCATCTCAGCAATCCTCAGTCTAGAAACCGTATCTTTAGCCGCACGGAGATCATCATGGAGCGATCTTTTTTCAACACCATCACCAAATAGAGCATATTCTTGCGTTCCGTCTAGCAATGCTCTATGTATTTCGGGTCAGTGTGGACTCAGCCGATGCGCGTCTTTCGGCGGCCTGCGACTTGGCACATACCTCGAATGGCAACAATCACTAGCCATAACGACCCACTCGCCAGTCTCTAATCTAGCTGCCGCGCACAGATTGCCTGCCATGTGCCCAGGAGCTTTCATGATCCAAAAGCTGCCATCGCCAAAGAAATCCATGGCCTTCTCAAAGGGACCAAACCTTTGCCACGAACCTTCGAGCTCGGCACAATTTTCTGTTTTCAGTTCGGGATCAAAGAATTGTCCATGCCATTGACTATTCTCATCCTTGAAGTGACCAGGACTGCAGTGCTTAAAAGTACCCGGCCCGAACAGGCCTGTGGCATTAGAGAACATTTTGGAGATAGGTCGGCAATGGTCCCAATGAGCGTGGCTATGTTCGTGACCAGTGTTAAAATGTTTAATTTATTCATTGGCAGCATCAATATTTACCTGAAGAGAACCGTACTAATGTCATCATGAGAAACCCCAACCTCAAGCAATTGTTGTCGCAACGATAGACGAGATCTCGTTGGTTTCAAAACATCCACCAAGTTCTTTCCTGACCAAGACGGATATTCGTCCTTGTCCTATGTCCACACTTGAGTAAGAATTTACAATTGAATAATATTCTAGGAAAGCATACGTCTGAGAGTCCTACGTCCCACAATAAATTCTGTCCACTCGAAGGATGGTAGATATGGAACGCCCAATCGTGCATTCGGAATATCTCGCTTTTGGATCCTGTAGCATGCAACACATCTGTTGATGCTATAAAGCAGCCGCCGTCGAGCACTCGAAGCTTGACATATGAGTCGGTGTCGGGCAGTTGGAGACATTCAAAGTTACCATCTCGCTGGGTACGCATGCCTTGCGAGGTGGGATCGGTAGAAAACGACGTGAAATCCGAAATGACAATAATTTAGAGACGAAACGAACCAGGGGCTGTACTAACGCAAGATAAAATTCTATTGCAAGCTGTGAAATTTGACCGGGTTTAATATGTAGTCTGCCATCCTCACCGTCCATGAGATGTAGATTGGATACGTCACTTAATTCTGGGGTAGTGGGGTAGTGGGGTAGCTCCGGTCAGCTCGCACAGCATCCCACGATCTCGACCAATCATAGTTCCAAGTCTTGGCCATCAAGCATCCTCGACATTTATAGGGTCTTCTGGAGGCAGAAGTCTCCATGTTCTGTATGAAACGAGCTTTCTCATCTTCAAATCAACCAGAGACTCAAAATGAACTGTGTCGTTCCTCAAGACCGTGCTGTCCTGGTCGGCACGATGGCAGCATGCACCGGAGACAGATCCGATGCATTACAACAGCTTCTCTCCGGCCCCATCAAACCCGATGCTCTCGTTGGTGACTACTTGGCAGAAATTAATCTTTCTTGGAGAGCGGCGGAAATGGAGAAAGATGAAGCTGCCGGATTTGATCAAGGATTTATTGAAAGTCTCAGGAAGGCGGAAAGTGCGTTGAGGAAAAGATTGGAAGCTGGGACTTTTCCGAGAATTGCAGTCAATGCCGGCGCATTGAATCCGAAACAACTGGCCATGAACGTACAAGCCTACTTGACGGAAGCATTTGGCAAACAAGGCAAAGACTTGCTCGTCGCATACGTCACTGGTGACAATGTGATTGAGACTCTGAGAAAGATTGAGGTACTCACAGACATCACGCACCTGAGTGAAGGAACGACACTGTCCAGTTGGGGCCATCAACCAGTGGTGGCGAATGCTTACATTGGGCAATGGGGAATCGTCGAGGCCTTACGCGCAGGAGCAGCAATTGTGATCTCTGGAAGGACTACGGATGCCAGCACAATTCAAGCAGTTGCTACCTGGTGGTATGACTGGGGTGAGCAAGACCACGATAAGCTTGCACTCGGACTGATTGCAGGACATCTGATTGAGTGTGGGCATTACGTGGTAAGTGCATATTTGACCGGATTATTTGCTTTCTACTTGGCGCTGACTTTAAACAGACTGGTGGCAACTTCTGTGGTTTTAGACAGATCGAAAATTATTTTGATCTTGCCATGCCAATCGCAGAGATATACAAAGATCACGTAGTAGTGACCAAACGTGAGTAGAATCAATTCCAATTTGCAAGTTTTTGATTCTGACGTCTCTCAGAGCCAGGGCAGAACGGGTTGGTCAATATTGATACCGTTAGATCTCAGATCTTGTATGAGATCCAAGGCCACTTTTATTACAATCCGGTTCGTAAGATAAATACCAAATTGATGAATAATCCTCCTGAATTTATACGTAGGATGTTATCGCCGATCTCAGCGGTATCACTGTTCTTGAAGATGGTAAAGACCGCGTGAAAGTGACTGGGGTGAAGGGATTGCCACCACCACCTACTCTGAAAGCATCCATTCAAGCCTATGCTGGCTACCAAGCCGAGTTTTGCGCTATTGCTGTCGGGTCCGACATCGAAGCCAAAGCCAGATCCCTCGAAAAACAAATCAGACGTATCTTCAATGTAGAAGAGAGATTGAAGGGCGGCCCGGAAGCTCTGCAATCCTTCAGCTTTCAATGTCTTGGAGGGTCCGGGACCGAGGATGCCCGAAACGAGAATGCTGCGATGGCGACAATTCGAATTCTAGCTCAGGCTAAAGATGCTGCATCTCTCTCTTCGCAGAACTTCAGTGGTCTGATCATAGAAAACCTGTGCCAAGCGTATCCAGGATTCACACCCTACTTAGAGTACCATCGAACGGGAACTCCTCGTCCATATCTCTCTTATTTCCCTGCTCTGATTCCCCGACATCACTTGGAGCCGATGAAGGTACACTTCCTATCCACAAATTCGACAATCTCCATCGAACACCCGAAGCTCACGTCAGCTGTGGCCGATCTGCCCAGGCAACGAGACCACGAGCCTATAAATCCAGAGACTCTTGCTCGGTTTGGCCCCACGGTAATGGTCCCACTTGGTCATCAAGTGTTCGCACGATCAGGCGACAAAGGTGCAAACGTCAATGTTGGCTTCTTTCCCCAAGTAGACTCGACAGAAGAGTGGGACTGGCTCCGTTATTTTCTCACTACAGAAAAACTGCTCGAGTTATTGGGCGACGATGCATCGGCTGTGCAAAGAACGGAGCGAGTTGAGTTTCCGAACCTGCATGCTGTTCATTTCGTACTGTTTGGCCTCCTTGGAGAAGGAGTGACCAATACAAATCGAATAGATGCGTTGGGAAAGGTAAGTCGTTGCCAACATTTTATTTGCTCGTCACCGTTTCATCTTATCTGGGAAGAGGCTAATCAACTGGACAATATGACTAGGGTATTGCAGAATACCTGCGTTCGAAATTGGTTCCATACCCGGAGGCTCTGTATCGAGGAGTTGAAGAGCGAATTTGACCGGTCCTATTGTGCAGAGTCGATCGAGTACATGTTCAAGAGTGCGTTTAGAAAGACTACAAGCTCCTTATTAATTCCACGTGAATTAAAGCGCTAAAATTCGAGATCGTACAATGAACCGAATCCGAGTTTCACGTGATCGACCTTTAAATCACCACTCTACTTTGGCTCTAAAGCAAATTTTGATGCGGCTGGCTGAATCCACTAGTCTCTACTGATGACCATGCCGATCTCCACATTATATTCCAGTGCTGCAATTTTGCGAAGATGTGGTGTGGAGTGTTCCCCTCATCTTGGTCTGTAGCTGAAGGTGAGCAGGGGGATTTCCGAATGGCCCCCTGACTCTCGCTTATGGTGGGCTCGCTTAAGACAAAACACCAGTTTGTTAGCGTGGAGTCTCTTTCGGATTTCCCCCACCAAGGATCTGGAGATAATCGCCTCCCCAGAGAAGTGAACTACTTATAAGCAGTGAGCGGCTCTGATACTATCTTTTATGTTTCATGAATGTTCATGGTGACGGACTCTTTCAATCCCTATCAGAGCTTCACATTACGCGAATCTTGCCAACAATGCCTTCAGTAGTCCAAACCCGAGGCTTCAAGAACGTGAGTCTTCAGCTGTTGTCCATTCACATACGAAATAATACTTCTTTGTATATTTCATCGGATCAGTATCGCTAATGTGTCTATTTTGGCAGGTCATCATTGTTGGTGCCGGGCCATCTGGTCTTCTCCTTGCCTTGATGCTGGCAAAGAAGGGCATCCCGGTTGTCATTCTGGAAAGCGCACCCGGGCTTGATAAACAGCCCCGGGCGACGCATTATGCCTCACCTGCGATCCACGAACTCATTCGTGCTGGTGTGATGGATGATGTGAGAGCCGCTGGCTTCCACCCCGACTCTGTTGTTTGGAGGAAACTGGATGGTACTGTTCTGGCCGGCTTGGATGCTACGATCTTTGAAGGTGAGCCTGACAGAATGACTTGTCTTCCATTGGACAAACTCGGCGCCATTCTGTACCGTCATCTTGAGAAGCAGGAGACTGCGAGGGTGGAGTGGGGGAGCAAGGTTATGGATATTGGACAGGACGAAGACAAGGCTTGGGTTGAGGTTGAGAAAGCCGATGGTAGGAAGCGTTTTGAAGCAGATTATGTCGTCGGTTGTGATGGAGCAAACAGCCAAGTCCGAAGATGCCTCTTTGGAAAGAGCTTCCCGGGCAAAACATGGGACGAACAGATTGTTGCTACCAACGTGAGTGCTGACGTTTTCACGTAAGACGGAGGATGTCACTCGATATGCTTACTGACGTGCCTTCCAATATCACAGACGTATTATGACTTCCAAAAGTATGGCTACAACGACTCGAACTTCTTCATTCATCCCGAGCATTGGCATATGGTAGCCAGGATCAGCAATGACGGCCTTTGGCGAGTAACGTACGGCGAAATACCCGGGCTCACGAAAGAAGAATTATCCGAAAGGCTACCTAGCAAGTTCAAAGCAATGTTTCCGGGCCATCCAGATCCCGAGGAGTATCGAGTGGTAAATTTCAGCCCTTACAAAGTCCATCAGAGATTGGCCGAAAAGTTGCGGGTCGGGCGTTTTCTCTTGGCTGCGGATGCAGCGCACTTATGCAATCCATTGTAAGTCCATATTCGATAGCTATTACTCAGAAACTTTAGGATTTGAGACTCGAGCTAATGTTTCCAAAGCGGAGGTCTAGGTTTGACAGGCGGAATCGTGGATATCGGCGGGTTGTATGATTGTTTGATTGGCATTTACGAGGAAAAGACAGATCCGTCGATTCTTGATAAATACTCCGAGATTCGTAGCAAGATATACAAAGAGATCATCGATCCAGTATCTAGCGAGAATATTCGACGGCTCTTCGATCAAGATCCGGATGCTGCCTTGGACAACGACGAGTTTCTGAAGATGTGCAAGCGAACTGCTACAGATCTGGATTATTCAAGGGAGCTGCAACTAGTAAGTCCAAATAACTGTCCTGTGCCATCTTTAAATCTTAATGATTTGTTAGGGAGTGAATGGAATCAAGTATGACTTCACAAAGGAGTACACGAAGGAGCAGTGATACGTGAAAAGGCAAGTCAAGTCACGTGTCACTCCCTTTATCTTGGACTACTCGGCACAGCTAGTCTTGAATTGTCTGAAATGTATGGCAAGAAGAAAGCTGTCTTGAACAATGCTATTAAAGTCCAGATTGTTATTCTACTTGCTCTTCATGATGAACCTGATATTGAGCAAATCCATGCCCTCTTCCCCCTCAGCTTCTTCATGTTCCTCGCCTGAATTGTTATCCAAACACTCCGCTCGCAACTCGCGAATGTTCTCCGTATCTTCAAGCTGACCACGATCCAACTTGATTATCAGATTTTTCATGATGCGCGGTATTCTCATAGACCACACCTTCAGTCGTTTGCCAGTTACCAGTTGCACTTGCTTTTTATCTTCACTATTGAGCAGTCGACCAAGAAACCAATATGCGATGGCGCGATCGCGATACAAACCACTTGACATCGAGGATAACGAGTTGGAGACTGTAGTGTTCCAATTCGATTTCCATGAGTTCAGAGCGTGGTTAGCGACATCATTGTTTTCTTTCGCCAGCTGCTGAATGACCATCGACTCAGCATGACCGACACCACGGGTTCGATTGTCGAATTGCTGCCTTTCCCAGATAAAAACCAATATCCCTAATCTAAATTTCAGTCCTTGAATTGTTGCATCCTCGAGAGGTTCTTACCGTGCAGAACGATGAAACTTCCCATCACGCTGTACAGGCCCAGACAATCAGTCGCAGTTATCGACAGAAGCGAAGATATCACGATGGGAAATTGAAAGGTTGTCAGATCAGCACACAGCGGCATTGCGCCCTTCCAGTCCGTGGAGTTTGTGGCTCTAAAGACGTTTTCATGGCAGGGAAGCCGCAGACGGACGTCGTATGCATTCAGGTTGGGCCTCTCCCCAAAGAATACCGTCCGCATTGCATCCAACAGAAAAATTGTAAATGCTGTCCTAAAATTACACTCAGTGTTCGGCGCTCGACATATTTTGCTTGATATTGGACATACCTTCTTCTTGATTCTTGATATGTCCATTCTTCCCACTCGATAGAGTGCATCTCCACAAGATCCGAAATTTCGTCAAAATACCCACCCGACCTAGCAATGTCCACGAGCCGTCGAAAATCAGATGTTTTCGGACGTCTATTGGGAGAGTAACAAGTATTCAACAGGGCAAGAAGATAGAGGCCTTGCAGGTCTTCCAAGCCAATGTGAACGTTCTCCTCCAGGATCTCCGCCTGCATATTTGTAGTTAGTGATCTTCCACTTAGGGGGTAATAAAAGGCAGCAAACCTGATAAGACGACCATATAAAGCGACTCGCAGCATCGCATAACTCTTGCGAAATGTGGTCTTTAATGAGAAAATTTCGTGAGTACTTTGCTCCAATCAATACCATTGCAAATATAAGGGTCGTAGACGTTGTAGCCATGGTCCAAGTGGGAAGATGGAGGATTGGCGTGTGATCATGGAAATAGGTGAAATATGACCACAAGAACGAGCGCATTCGTTTTGAGCTTAAGAAATCGTCATACCTTCGCAGATCAGCGTTAGACTGACTTATAAAATCAATAATGACAGATCTATGACCCTCGAGAGGATCTAATTGACCAATATTCAATCCGCTTGGCAGATTCTGCCACACCTGGTGGGACTGTAAACCTAGGTCCCCAGGCTCTGATCCCTGGATAGCTCCCTGATTGGGCTCGAGTGATAAGAAGTCCCCCGGAAACTCACTGGTAAGCTCAAAGTTTTGATGTTCCTGGGGATCCTCGAACATTGTCCGGAACATCATGAAGTCGAACTGATCCAGCTGGAACGACGCATCCACCAAGCTTTCAGGTGTGTGTCCCAATATCATTCCCGTGAGATCATCTTGTTGGTTGATCTCAACGGGTGGTCTGGCAGATCTTAATTGCGGATGATCTAGCTGCGAGTCGTTCGTGTTGTCCCCGAAATATGTTCCATTGAACTCTTCACGGTTGTAAGCCCCCTCGCTTGAAGGAGGCAGTCCAAATGGCTCGTCGGGTACAACAAGCGCAGGAGAAATATGTGAAGCCGCGGCAGCTCTCTGCACACCAGAATCTACATCTTGATCCTCCATAGACGAGACAGAGGCTGTGGATGCGTGTGATTCACCGATATTGCCGAAAGCGCACTGGACTCCTGTTGCAATGCACCGCTCGCATTTTGGGCCGCCGGAACACTTCGACTTGGCCTCGCGGCATTCCTGACATGCTCGACGAGGAATCGGCGTTTTAGGTCCGAATTGGAAGTTTGAAGTTCTTGCTACTTTGCACGATCGACGATGGCGGCTGAGAACGTCCCTAATGGCCCGTCAGTGGCTTGAACTGACGCGTGTCAAGGGATATGTTAAGTCGGTCCTGAACTCACCCACGCGAGAAGCCCTTTCCACATGCTTCACATCGGTGCGGCCTCCGCTGTTCATGTGCCAAGGCATGACGATTCAAATGTTCCTGACGCTGAAAGATCGCACTACAGTATATGCAGGCATAGGGGCTCGCTGAGGTGAGTCGAGGCCTGCCTCGCTTAGGAGCACTGGGCCTTGAAGCCACAGAGACATTCAGTCGTGGTGGAGATCCGGTCAACCTCGCCGATGCGGATGTCTCCATGGGGTATGCATTAGACGGCGTGGGGCCCCGAGCTGTGATGTTGGTGTCTGGAGCAAATGCAGAAATTGGAGGCGAAAGAGGAGGTGGTGGTGGGGAAGCGGCGTCCATTCTGTTCTGTGCTCACCGTTGACGGTACTTTGCGTGAGTATCGAAGAAGACTGCAGGTGAGCATACAGGATCGCAAAATTGCGGGGGTCCGGAGTACTCCATATACATCGACCTGTCGGGGAGGAAATTGGGTAGGTATGTACCCCGCACTCTCTAGTTGTGGGGTAGCGTAGGTGAGCGACCGCCGGACACGATGTCTCGGAATAAGGTTCAATTACAAGACAGAGCTGACACTTTGAAATATATGATCTAATCGTCAGGTTTAGAACGGATCACGCTCCATAGAACTTCAAAAAAAAACCTGCTAGTTGCCTTTTCTTGACACGAGCTAACCGAGGCTGCAGCTTCATAAGAGCGTAGCATTGTGAAGTAATTGAAGCTACGTGAAACTAAAGACCGACAAGGGCAGAAACGTCTTTGTAGCCAGACCCCTCAATCTTCCTCATGAAATGTCCAAGGTTCCTCTTGAGTTCTGCGAACTGTTCATCTTCATGATGCATCCGATTAGCTGCCTCCTGAGACACAAATTTTTCCAATATAACCAAGGTATCTTGATCTTGGGCAGATGCAGGGTGGCATAGACCGAGGACTAGATAAGTCAAAATGTCTGGTTGCTCTGATTCCATATAGTCAATGTGTTTCGAGAGCACTGTGAGTACTTTCTCTAGACATGCGGCCTTCTCCATGAGATCCACTGTCAGCTTGACCGTCCAATTAGTGTCCTCTTGCGATCGAACAGGACCATGAACACTTTTATCAAATCCGGAAAGGACATCAAATATCTTGATGGTAGATAGATAGATCTCAGACTGATCCTTATTGCCATCAGAATTTCTGTTCCTTCATGCGTCAATACAGATCTACCATAGGATGAAGTCGAGTAATTCCATACCTAAAAAGAGTATTCAAAATCATTCCTTTCTCATGAACTTGCGAACCCTGGTGAGATCTGTTTCTTTGAGTCATTTCACTATTCCACCGTAAAGGAAGAAGAGCACTGTTACTTTTCGATAACAAGAATCTCATGTCGTCTATCATCCTGAATCTCCAACACCGAGACATGGGCCTTCTGTGCCGAAGTTATACTCTGAAGCCGATCTTGAAAAAGTGCAAGTGCCTTGTCACTGGAGACAAGCTGGAGTATTGCTATACCGGAAACTGTTGACGGCATTAAGGTAGTTGCAATGATGAATTTGATGGTTTATAAATTCACTCAAAGAAAGTCAAACCAAGGACAGGAGAGGAGTATCTCGCCTCAGTTTATAGGGACACTTCCAAGATCTGCCGGTCTTGGCCCCGCAAACTACTCCTTTAGGACCAATTGCACCAACGTAAGGTGACCTACTCGCTTCTGAGGCCATTCCTGGCTTCCAGAAAATCACGCCTTCATTGGGTACACTTCAAAACCATATTCTCGAAGCTACTTCTTGTGAGAACAATGCCAAATCTACCACAATGAAAACTAGACCTAGATATTTGACGAAGCGAGGTTCCCTCGCTTGATACGAGTATTTATATGCTACAAGCTATTTGAAATACACAACAGCTCTTATCTCTACGCTTTGCCTCGAAATAGTGCCTTCTTCCTTATTATGAAAAGAGCAATGCGGCACCCTCCATCCCTGCTCCTTCTCTGAATCATACAAACGAAAAACAAGTAGCTCATCCTTCGTCATATCGCTAAAGTAAAACCACTCATGAGAAGGATTGTACACGAAAATTGTGCCCTCTGGATACATTGGATCGTGTGGGAGCTCAGCAGGAATGTTGTTGCGATCTGGCAAGTTGTCCGTGTACACCAGTCCATTCGCCAATCCTTCTTCATCCTTGACAGACGCAGCATTGCAGACGGCGAGTGGCCAGTCCTGGGGTCCTGGGCTGATTGCTCGCCACATGTTGATGAACATCACTCTCTTATAGCTGTATTCTTCTGCCCCGTTCTGCTTCAACAGATCTTCCGCAAGAGCTTGGGCTCTTCGTGGGGTGAAGTCGACGTGAACGTCGGACGCTGGCGGCTGCTCATCAGGATTTCCACTCGACACAGTGGCAGCCTTCGCTCGACGGACGACTGGACCAAAAACGATGGCTTTGTCTGCTCTTGTCAGGTCCGTTATAAATTTGTGAATTTCCGGCGTGTAGATCTCCTCCACTTGCTTGACATCCATCCAATCCTTCACCTAGCGTTTTGCGATGTCAGTTCCGGTTTTAAGATAATTCCTCTTATGGTCTTTACGAAGAATGTAGTAGATCTGATAGAATACGATGTTTACCTCTGAATTATGGCTGGCGAGGAAAAATCCTGTTTTGTTGATCGCGAACTTATCCTGGACCTGGCGCCCGTCGCGGATAGTCACATCTCTCGACTCGTATTGACCGGTGTTGAACTCTGCTCCAGGGCCAACATATCGTCGGTTAAGCTTGGATATTGGTTTGATGTAATCCAAAGATCCGATCCGATCCTTGGGTCCAAGTTCCGGAGAGGGAAGGCTCGTGCAAACAACAGTTGCCATGATGAGCCGTGTGTTGTGTCGGTATCCTAAAGTTCAGACGAGCGAAAGATTCGCAACGAAATTGGGCTGCTGTGGTACGCTGACAGAATTATACGCTCTTGACCCATTTTAAATAGGTTCATCTAGCGTGTCGTTTGTATAGTGTATAGCTCCATCTCCGTCGTCCACAAGTCCTTGTCGAGCTCCAGCATTGCGATGCGGAGAACTTCCGGTAGACAAATCTGAGATGTGGGGTGACTCCGTTGATGAGGGGTCTGCGGGGTCAGTTCTGCGGAGACGGGGTCGGCTCACGAAATCGTCCTCTCCTTATGCAGTCTAATTCCTCGACATCTTGAGTCGTATTTCATGTAGTATTTGCACAAATTTGGGGCAGGATTGCTGTATTTGGACGAGTTTTCTACTTTGTGCTGATTCGTGTTTGTACCAGGTTATGTCAGGCTGTACGTGTTGATATGTGAAAGTGATCTTAAAAGGGCAGCACTCAACATCTCTATGTTCCTTCTCATTTTAATTTTGGCCGGTGGCAATAATTTCCAGTGTTTTTCATTGAGCTCTAGTGTATGTCTAGATTGTTGAACTCTAATACATGATAAATTATTGAGAACTTGGATTGCAAAACATGAGTGTTCCTTGAGCACGTTTGTCGCGAAGGGACGAGAAATGTAGATTGATGTCAGAAAGTATACATTACAGGAAATCAATTTGGAGCACTTCCCTCTGATCATATACGCATTGCATATAAATCAATATACTTATCACAAAGGCTACTTGACGTATGATGAGCACCTCGTTGACAGCTAACCCTCGGCGTACTCGCTGGTCTGATCATCCATTGCTTGTCTCTCAGATCCTTTTCGATATCTTAAATAGTTTCACCAGTATAGTATTGAAGAGCGTTCAGAGCTGGCGTTGTTTGGATCCATTCCCGACCTCGTTTCCCAAAAATGTACATCGGGATGGCTAGTAGGGCAATGATTGTGTTCAAGCCACCAAGAATGCTGAAGGTCTCCTTGACACCTCTGGCAGCAATCCAATCGTTGATGAACCTGCAAAACTGAACGATTAGCAATGGACATACAAGACTCCGAAACAAATTCGCTTGTTGAGTCTTACCACGTGAATGCGTACACGATCACTGATTTGGCGATGTTGAGGGTGATCAGGGACTCAGAAGCCACAAATGGGTGGCAGTCAACCACATAAGCGATGAAGGTGACGTTCCCAAAGATTGAAGCACCATTAATCATACCCATAAACATCGTAAAACCGAACCAATGGTCTCCAGCGGCAACGCTCAAGCCGAAACCTACGAATCCCATTGTTCCGAAGAACAGGTAGAGGATAACGACCCAGAGACGAAACTCTGGTTCGTAAATACCATTATTTTTCCTGTGATGGGTTGTCAATAGCCATTCAAAAAACATTCTGACTAGTACACGTACCTTGATAGTCTCTTAGCTAGAAAGTCGCTAAGTGGCCCGGCAAGACAAGAGGTTATCAAAACCCAGATGAATGCCGAGAGATACACCAAGCCAACTTGAACTGCATCGAAAAGATAAGGGGGCCCACTCAACACTTGAACCAAAGAGATATTCAAGATTACCTAGACAGTCTGTCAGTAACTGAGTCTTCTTGCAAATGGTCACACTTACAGCCCAATTGACGGTCATGGCGTAGCAGAACGAACCATAGAGAATGGCCGGGTATGACAACAATGCCAGAGGCCGACTAAGACCTATGAGACAATTAGTAACCGATCATTGCTCGCTTGATGCAACTAGTTAAGATCGCCTTACTCTTGATCAAGTTGTCTTTCGAAAGTCGATGGGCTGGAAAGAGGCTCAATTCTTGGACAAACGTTCGGCGCGAAGACTGCAAAGTCACTTGGTTTCTGGTTTCCACCTGTTCAGCATGCATTACCGGTGCCTCTTTCTCGGCATCCTCCTCAACAATCATTGTTTCAAGGTTCGTATCGCGTTTGTAATGTGTCTCGGGACAGAAGAAAAATAGTAAAATCGTGCAAATTCCACTGAAAATAGCCAAGATCCCTGATACCGAATTAGTGACAAAGAACTCGAGAATATGATACTTCGGAACATACAGAATGCCCAGCGCCAACCCAGATTCGTGGCGATGTATGCGCAAACTAATGGTGCAAGGTTCGTAGGCCCCAATTGGCACATAACCCATGCTGCTGAATATTTTCCTCTCTGGTGAACAAAGAACAAGTCTGCGATTGTGCCAGTTACGACGGCCTCGAAACTGATTGTGGTCAGCAAGAAATCACGAATTGGACCTGGGTCGGCAGAGCACTTACGGCCCAGCAGCGAAGCCCTGAATCGCGCGAGCGCCAAGCAAAGATCCATAAGACTTTGCTTTGGCCGCCCAGATGCAAGCTACCATCATCATTAGCATGGATATGAGGAAGATTGGTCGTTTGCCGAAATATGGAATGATCGCAGACGCAATCCAGATCGAAGGAGCCGCCATAACGATCACAATGCCGTTCAGTTGTGCCAACTTGGTGAAACTAGCGTTAAACTCCACATTGAGGATGCCAAAGGAAGAACCAAGCATAGGGCCAGGTACGCAGACAAGAGCAGTTCCGAAACAGAGTACGGCAAAAGTCAATTGCTTCTTCCATTCTGGCCAGTTCTGTCTCGTGTCAACAATTTCTTGGTGGATACTCCAACGTTGTTTACTCACCAGCGGGTCGTTCACGTCGTTACTGGGCTGAGGAATCAGGACGATGTTGCCATTTTCCCCTTTGGCAGTCTTCAGTGTCGCTCTGAGTCTGTCAGGTATTCCGGAATTGGCATCTTCGTCCAGGAGGGAAGTTCCGAGAATTTGTTCGACAGACTTTGCGTCTAGTACACCGAGACCCATGGTGAGTAGACAATTGCAAGAATTTTGTGTGTAACTGATCAAACGAGAGCTAGGAAAATTGAATAAAATCCCATCTGAGTAAAGGTAGCTTGATCGAAGTCAATTTCCAATTCTTTGGGCCCATCAGAAATATATGAATCTAGGATCTAGATCGTTCACATTTCTGATATTTTCCCCCCGCTTTCCGATATCTGCGGGGTAGTCCGGGGCGACCCCGACGTCTCAGTTTGCGGAGAACCTTGGTAGAAGAAGACTTAGTTTATCAAAGCTATTGAATACAAAGTTTCAGAACCGTGCGGGGGCACAGGCAACTTTGAAACGGGAACATCGCTGTCAGCCGTGGAAACGCCCTGATTGTATCCCCGCTAATCAGTGGGCGTCCGGTCCAGACTGCGCAGGCGCACACAACCTTGCGCAACGATATAAGCATCGCGTTGGAAAGGATTCAAAAGACAACTTAGATTCAAAAATCAAGTTCTCGATTGCACATCACCCGTGGTCCGCCTTGTTATCACATTCAAGAATAAGAAAGTGGTTGCTGATCAGAGAGATGAGCGATAGCCATTTATTCTTTGGTAGACTGAGATTTGTAAACAGATCTCGGAGCGAATCCCAAATCGAAGTTCACGTAGCTGGGATACGGAGTATCATCTTTGAGTTCAGTCGTTGCCGTCCAATGCTTGTGCAGTCCATCTCTTGATTCGGCATCATCTACCAAGGCTCGAGAAAAGTCAATTGTTGAAATGCCTTTCAGCCGACCTTCAAGATCTTTCGGATCGTGCTTCCACCAGCCCTGGTAATGTCCTGCTTGCGGCTCTGCCGTGAGTGGTAAGTTGTCGTAGCTGATAGAGTAATCTTCTCCACCAGCACATGGCCGGTATAAGGCTGGCGGGGAGACATAAGACCAGTTCCAAGACGTATTTCCTTCGAAAAACATATAAGTCGTACGGCCCGCCTTGACAAATGTCTGACTGTAGTCCCCCTTAAATGCATTGTCGAGATAATCTCTCATGAATTTATTCTCGTCCTCGGATGCGATACCTGCCATTGACTTCTGCCTGATTGTTCGAAGTTCACGAAGGCCTTCACCAAGGGGACCAAGTCTTTCTTCCATGTACTGGATTTGGGACTCGGAATCCGCAAAAGCCTGACGGAACTAAGCGCATGTCAGCTAAGAAGCAAATCTGGGAGAAAGAATGATAAAGGAACTTACTGCTCTCCAAAAGTGACCAGACTCGCCAGCATTCAGATATGGTTCAATCTGTGGCAGTTCGAGACTTCCTGCTCCACCCACCATGATGAAATACGGAACTTGACATAATCTCGTTGCTCGAACGATTTTTCGAGTCACTTCTACAAAAGGCACTTGAGTTGAAAAGTATTAGGTTCAAGATAGGTTCAAGTTTCTGGACCAAGGAAGAGAATGATGAGTTCACCTACTGTATACCAAGGCAGCATGCCCTTCACTATGAGGGCTGAACTCGCTGTGTATTGTCAGTTCATTGTTGCCACGAAAAAAAAAGAAAAAAAGGTACAATGATTAACATCCACTCACTTGAAAATAACATCATAGCCTTTTAATTCCTCCATGAGCTCAAGAAATGAGCATTCAACGACATTGAATTTCCTGGGGGTGTACAATTCATGCTTTCCCAGCTTTTCTGGATTTCTAGCTAAGCCGGTGACTTTGTGTCCACGATTTACGAGTTCGACGCAGAGGTAGGATCCGCCATGGCCAGTGGCCCCAATAACAAGAGTATTCAACTGTGTCTTCTTGAGACCTGACATTTTACTTGAGCGCACTGAAGCTTGAGCGGGCGTCTCGCAGCTTTGTCGATAGTGCGTACTACTTTTACATGTGGAGTTTCAATCCAAAGATGTGGTGGCACTCGGACGACGCTGCAGCTGCTCTCCTAAGTTCTCCGCATTTACAGGAAAGTCTTAGAACGAAGTTAGACGAATGTTGTCGCTACTGGGCTCGGGGAGGTGGGGGTCGGGGAGGAACATTGGGCTTTGTGGGGTACTGCGGGGTGACGTGCATTGTGACCTGGGCTAGGGCAAAACAGGCTGTCCAGCTCTGGGTAGTGCTGAATGAAACATCACAAAGAGCAAGAAACGGTTCATGGCTGTGGAAAAACCCAAAGGTTTCAAATCATCCTAAAGCTCACGCGCGATGTCTTTGAATACCAAAGTGTGCAAGTCGCCCTCTGGCTTCGCGATCCCCGCACTTGGGTTGGGAACCTTTGAAGCCAGCAAAGATGACCCCATGAAGTGCTCAAGAGCAGTTGAAGGGGCAATAAGAGCTGGATACGTCCATATAGATACAGGTGCATTCTATGGCTGCGAAGAAGAGGTCGCTAGAGGAATTGCAAACAGCGGAGTCTCTCGAGAGAAGGTCTTCATCTGTACCAAATTGTACTGTGCTTCCCCCACCTTCCAGTAGATAGGAATTGATACATTACTTAGTTGGCAGCAATATCACAATCCTGAAGATGTGGAGAAGTCGCTCGATGAGAGTCTGGCTAGGTTGAACCTCGAATATGGTATGGCTTCGATTTCTTCAATCGGTACTATCCCGCTGATACAGACAGTTGACTTATACTTGATGCATTGGCCACTAGCTTTCCAAAAGAGCGATGATTATGAGGTCTTGACTCATGCCGATGGCAAGGTAAGTGAACTTTCAGGACCATGCATCGTGATACTGATATTGATTGTGTCCTTCCAGCCGATCATACACGAGGAATTGACTGCCAACCACGAGCCCACATGGCGTGCAATGGAAGATCTCGTCCGACGTGGAAAAGCCAAAGCGATCGGAGTCTCCAACTTTCGTATCGATCAGTTAGAAGCTCTTCTTAAAATCGCTGAGATCAAGCCTGTGTGCAATCAGGTCGAATCACATCCGTGGTTTCCACAAACCAAATTGCTGAATTATTGCAACACCAATGGTATTGTCCTGGTTGCCTACTCGCCATTGGGCAGTCAATCCGGTCCTGGAGCTCTGCACGTCGTCAAAGCGAAGCTTCTGGAAGACGAGACTATTGTTGCCATCGCGCAAAGATTGAAATTGCAGCCGGCTCAGGTGGTGCTTGCTTGGGGGAGTAAGTCCCTGCGTCGACAGTCATCCCGATCTGAGGTCATATTAAGTTTAAGATAGCTGATGAAATATTCGCTTAGTTCAACGAGGTACAGTAGTCATTCCTAAGTCAAGTTCCGTCGACCGAATCAATCAGAACTTCCAAGGTTTGTCTTCCACTACGAATCTTCCACCTTCGCAGGCTTCACTCGTGGCTAACATTATATTTGCAGTGTCCCGATTATCGCAGGAGGACTTTTCGAGTATTGACCAAATCACTGTCCGAGACCCATCAAAGTTGAATCGGTTCGTTGATTTTGATGCTGTATGGGGAGTAACGCAATTTGGGCAGGGCGATGGCTAGCTGGACATGGCAATAGACTACATTGGGAGCACCATGAGCCAGAATCTCAATTCGAGCATATTAAAACCGCAATCTGACCCGTACCAAGACATAAATAACCACTGTCCACGCACATGTGTGAATTACTGGACCTGAGTGTGAGACTGAAAATGGTCAATTTTCGCTCGAATCCCAGCCTCACATTCCACAAACGCAGGACTGAAGTATGAGCGAAGAAGGGCAGTAGATACAGCGACATCAGTACCATGAAAGCAATGCGGAATCTTCACACGGTCAATGTTTCATTCTTTGCTAAAGTCTTATTTACAGCTTGCCTGCCAGATATCTCCCAGGTTCCGCGACAATCCTTTCTTCACTGCTCTTGTTTCGGCCTCCCAAACCTAGTTGCAAGCCTCTATCCCTGAATGATTTCGGCCAAATTCCACACCGACCAGGTGCCAAAATGCCATTCGGATCCAGAGCATCTTTAATCCGCTCATTGAACTTCATCAACGCACCATCGTTCCATCCGTATGTCTGGGCAACTTGGTCCTGAAATACCAGGTGAGTGCGATACTCGCCATAGCCTTCCTTCGCAGCATCACCGATCATAGCACGCATGCATCCATACGCTGCTCGCTTACTCGAGGAATCGGACCTATCGTACACAATGTTGATGATGAGATGCATCTCGCGAAGACCGATGCAGAAAGCGGGAAACAAGTCGATACCAAATTGTGCATGACGTTGCCTGGCAATCGCTAAAAGCTTCTGAGCGTCACTGCCATTTGTGGGTGAGATGGGACTGAAGAAGCAGTGCCCACCGTTGGGGACCCAATTCAGCCAGTCGATTTCCTGGAGATCTGGAGTGCCTGATGATATGCGGTCTCGAGCCCAGAAGTAGTGTGACTTAGGTATCGTGTCCGGGTCGATTTTCTTGGCATTTGGAATACTCATAAATTCCCTATGTATGAGCTCGAGCTTGTGCTTTCGAATGTGTGCTGGTCCATATGCCGTTCCGTAATAGATCCAGGTGCATTTCCCACATGGAAGCTTTTCGGCCTCTCGACGTAGAACGTCCTCGGGTGTCTGCCCTTTGCCTGTATAATAATTTGAGCGCGGGTTGCCGAGAGCAGCAACTTCTTGGATGTAGTACTTCAACTGGGCTACGTTCTCCAGAATGTTTGCGATCCTTAGAGGGCGTATGATATCGATCAGAAGTGGCAAGTCTTCTTCTTTCTCAAAAGTATACATCTAGCGCTCGGAATTAGCTGAAGCATGGTGACTAACGAAAGTCGATACTCACGTAGCTCTCGTGCCCACCTGGATTTGGCATCAAGGTCATTCCCATTTTTGTGACAATGCCCATGTTTGACTGAGAGAAAATCCCACTGATAAATGTCAGTGAAGTGCTCGAATACTTTGCCAGAGTAGCTCACTCCGACGTTGGCCCAAATCCATACGGAAACGCTTGCCACGTATTGCTTCCTGCCATTGCCCCCATACCTGTTCTGATCACATCGCCGGTAGGTAGAACAACTTCCAGGCCTGCATGCTGGGCCCAATGGTCGCCATAAGGTGTATAGCCAACGCCCCTATCAACTGTATTTCCAAGTACAGAGCCACCTCCGAGGTCAGGACAGTCAATCCAGAGATGGTTATATCCTTTAGCCTTGATGGCTTCATACAGAGCGTAGAAAGAGACGCCCGGTTCCAGAAGGCACGTGCAATCATTCGGGTTGATGTCCAAGATTGAGTTCATTCTCTTGCCGAGATCCAGCACAACAGAACCTCTGACTCTGGGGGCTGCTCCGCCATATCCAACTGTGAAACTCAGCAACAATAACAAGTAGTAGATGTTGTTTGCCCTTACGGTTTCGACCCATCGAGATTGGATAGATCGGAATCTTATGGGCGTTGGCCCATCTCACCACAGTCTGTACCTGTTCAGTGCTCCCAGGATAAACAATTGCTGAAGCGACGAGATGTTCCTCATCCAGTAGCGAGAACGCGTCATGCGTGTTCGGATCTGTAGCTTTTCAGGTTCCGTCGTGGGAACTTTTCCCCTGGTCAACTTACGCTCCATGTACCTGGACCAAGTTAGCAGGTGAGACATCAAATGGGGAAGCCTACAAGGCAACTCACCATCCATCGTCAAAAGGCTGATCATTCAATTGAACATGTTCCTGTCCCAGATGTGTCGCAAGCTCGCTCAGAGCGCTCAACAGCGCCTTCTGAGAAATTCCTGGAGGCAAGGCGAGCCCTTTTCTCTCGGCAATTTTTTTCGTCTGATTCTCATATACCTTTGCTTTCGCTGATTTGGCCTTTTCGAGAAGATTCAAAGGTATGCCGGAATACTTCTCATTTAACGAAGGCGGCGGTGACAGAGAGGCCATCTTGCGAGATAAACACGTATAGACTCAGTATTTGGTGATCTACTATGTCCATGTTTACTTTTTAACGAGGCGGCATCAAGTATGTCTGAGCTATGTGGTGGCGAGAGATTTGATACCCCGCAGAAAGTGCGGCAGTCCCCACCACCTGCGGTTCTCGCTTCTGGCGGGGTAATTCCAGGCATCCTGACGCGACCACGCGAGTGTCTTGTCACTCAGGCTATGCAAGCTATTGAAACGCCCGCTTATGTATTGTCTGACCATTCCTTGAAGAACTTTTTAGCAAAGTTTCAAGTGTTGTCCCTAGATTCGTGGCCGACAGCATGTTACTCTGGGGTATTGAATATTCCCAATTCATATTCGCTTATGTCAGGGGCTTATCCTGCTACTTCAGGGGTATGTCAACAAGGATAGCCTGGCAATATACTGTGCGAGATTATATTTTGTAACAATTCTCCAAACACTCCAATGAGCTTTTCCGTGACCATAAATAGCAATATTAATGGCTGGCCATCGTAGGAAGCGAGATTAGGGGAACAGCTTGTGATCCAATTAAAGTCTGATGACTTTGATTATCTTTCCAGACTCTGATCTGGAAAAATATCGAGGAGGCTGTGGCTCAGCCCCTTTTCAGCAGTAGCATCATGGGTCTCTTTCCCGGTTCCAATTTTGTTTTGAGCCTTTCTTTCAACAGCTTCTCCCCAATCAACAACATATAGAAGAGTCAATCTCATTGCTGGCAAGGTCCCCTCAAGACTCTTGGCCGCATTTGATATCAATACGGTGTCAGAATCGACAACCCAGTCAAAATTATGCGAGTCCTCAACATCTCCCCCGGATGCGCTAGGACAAGTTTGTCACCGAGACAGCACTCCTATCTTCTTTTGACTTGACTTGACTGGATGTTCTTGTACTCTACGCGATATTTAGCACTGGGTTGACATCCATTCTAGGATCTTCGGGCCGCGAATCTACAATTCGCTGCCCCCCACACCACCCAAAATATTTTCGCTGAGACGCATCCAAGCCACGTCTTGGAATGTAGCTCGCTTATCACCGAGTGAAAGTATGCTTGGTGGAAGCGAGAGGTTCTGTCGTCATTGAAGTATCTATCTTCTGGACGCAGACCATCCCTTGACATCTGCGAACTCTTGGCGAGGAGCAGCCGAGATGACGCGAAAGCCAGACCACATTCACCACATCAACTCATGACACACTCAATAGCTTCTGATATAAGATCTTCATTAACTGATCTAAGTGATATCGTAGAGGATGTCTCTAGTAGCTATATGCAAACATCTCAACCACGCTCGCTGGGCACATGTGAGAACCTCCTTCTACACCACAATGCGTATATGCAATTGACATCTAAAGAAATCCACCTCGATCGTATTCCAACACGAGTATTTGAGCTTTTCGCCCAGTGACTTGTCGGGGTTTCAGAAGTCCCAAAGTGTGCCAAAAGCATGTAAGCCAGCTGCATGTTGTTAGCGACGATTTCAAAGGAGACAACAAAATGGTATCAAACGTACCGGCATGACAACCTTGCATCATCTCGTCGTTTCCTTTCATATTACTCGTGATGAAGATGACCTCCGCGCCAAAGTTATGCCAAGTATCTTTCAGCAATTGAACCGAATCCGGTCTTCCACCCCTCTTCTTTGAGTCCCACAGGATCATGCGCTCGGGCTCGATGTTGTCGTGGATGAGACGTGAGATTGTTGGCCCGAAGGTTCTTTCTTGGTCGGAACCGATCCAAATGAGGAACCTGTCACATATAGTTAGATGATATGTCTGATGTGGTGGGGAATATGGGAGTCTATAATTACCAGTTGGGATTTTGGATGCACGTGGAAAGGGCAGCGCCAATGCCTGTTCCAGTGCAGATGCGAATACCCCGCTTGAACATTGCAGATGCATGACCGACCCCAGCTATACCTTATTAGTTTATAAGAATCTACCACAGGATGTTTTCACGTACCAAACTTAAGCTCCCGCGTCCACACGAATTTCGGAGGATTCTTGACAAGGCTCTCTGTGAAATCACCCTGCACACCACAGATCATATAGTGGTATGGAGAATTCGTCCCCTCGCTGATGATACCAAAAGCATGGTATTCCATGATTGAAGTTCGACTGATCCTACCGAGCAGGCCTTGCTGAATTCCACGATCGAAGCGGAGAACGGCCACTTTAGGGGATGGCTGTACTGTTATCAGTGAATGAAAACTCAAGCGAAGAAAGCCCGGACTCACTATTTCAACTTCGACAGGGACTTTCCGGAGGGTGAGCCAGGGAATAAGCACACTCGTAGGGGTTAGTGATGCAAATATGGGGAAAGAAAGAGAGGACTCACAATAACGTCATGAAAACGGCGAACCACAGTTCCTGCGCACTCAGTAAGGAGTCCGCATCATGTCTCCATTCTCCATGCTTGATGTCATAAGTGTTTCCTAGAATTACAAAGCACCATGTTGCCTGATGATGGTTAGTTGAAGTCTGGAAAAGAGTTCCCCAAGGTACATACAGCAAGACCTAGCCATCCAATGAAACGATGGTGTCTCTCGAAAACATTGTGATGGTAACTGTTTCAATAGTGAGTTGCCGAGATATATGAAGGAGAATCGAATGGATACTGACTTGCGAATCCAGGGGAAAGCACTTAGCACAGATATAATTACCAGGACATTTGTAAGAATACCGGTGGCGATTACAGTGCGGTGCTGAACAGAGCGATGTCGTACAATGTCGACGATCTTGTACACCAACCAGCTATCTGCTGTGTTAGTCTGAGCCATGCGGAAGGGCATTGAGCCGAATTACTTACGCAGCACCGGAGAGTGCACATCCCGAATGAATACCTCCGACGTGTTGCAACACGGATGTGACGGATAACTTGACCCATGTGGGAGCCCACTGCATCGTGATTCAGTATAGTACAAACATCAAGTGGTAATTTTCAGAAATACTCACGCTTCTGAGACCATAGATGGCAATGATGTACAGAACCCGCAGGAACAATTCATTTCTCATCAAGACAGCAGTCAGAAGATTCCCAAGGACTAATGCTCCGGTATGGGATTCGGCATACGGGAACCGCCCGAGGGATACCATAATGATTCCCGCCAGGTTAAGCAGTGTGACGAATGTGAAGAATTTCCGATATGTGTTGAACCATAGCTGGCAGCGGATCCATCGACACTCTTTGACCGGTTTCCTGGGGGCAATAGGTGTAAGCTTGGGAGCTTTTCCTTCCGGCCATGACAGTGACAGCATCGGCACGCTCGAGAAGGGCGTTATGCCCTCATGAATCGGTGAGGTCGGCGAGAGTGTCGTGTCGATATGATTCTGCGGTCGACCATCCAGACGAGCTAGGGGCGGAAGGATAGGAAGACTCGATGTACTGTCGTACAGGCCTTTCTCTGCGTCATCGAAGTCCCGGTTGGGACTACCTGGTTGGGTATCATCGCCGTGAGACCATGTTGAAGACATGTCAAATCCTGGAGGAAGCCCAGCGGAAGAAGAGAAAAGACCGAGACGTTCGAAAGCGAGGGAAGTCTGCACTGCTAGTCCGGGTAGGACTTTGTCAGGTATTATAATGACAGTTGAAGACTGATGGTGACATGATGTGCCTGGCCTAATGTATGAGTGTGTTCCACCAAGATGAGAACACAAGAGATATTTACCGTCAGCAGTAGCCCAAGTGATAGAAAGGATGCTCGGTGGGGCCACTCATCGAGCCGTCCCGATAGAGGATCCAGCCAGGACGAGACCTTCATGGTCCAAGCTGCCGAAGCAGATAGAGGGAATGGATAGAGAACAACATGTACCGGTGGGGCCGTCGTGCCTGCCAGAGAAACGAAAGAAATGTCTGTCGTCGGATGTATAACCGTCAATACCCTTCTTTGCCTCTATTTTGATGGTTGGTCCAGTGGTGTTGTCCGCCTTTTCCAGGATGTCCGGCTGTTCCCTACCGCATTGAGGCTGACCCGCCCACAATAAGTAAGCGAACGGGGGGAAATCTGGCTGCAGCCCAATGCTTGGCTTTTTGTCTACACCGAACACTGCATTTCAAGTGATCAGAGGTCCTGAAAAATAAGATAATATCTTCATGATAATCTGCTCAAATGTGAGCAACATTTCAAAAGCTGGCGATTGTCTCAAACGCTGAGAGGAGAAATGCGGAAGTCAGCATTTTCGAGAATATTGTTGATGGCTCGAACGTATAAGCCGGTCGACAGTTGTCAATAAAGAAATTATATGCGCGGATGTGCTCAGGTGACTACTTTTCAAGCACCCCAGTATTACCCAAATTAACCCCAGATTCAAGACTGACTCGGCATGTGACATGTGGGGGCCGGCAGACCGATTTCACTTTAGCCAATCTGCAGAGCCTTGATTATCCATATATTACCCCGGATGAGAGGATCGAGAGGTTGGTACTGGAAATTGAGGTTCAGACAAGCAGGAAGAGTTCTCCACGCTAGAAACATCAAACGGAAACGAAAGCCCGGGGAGCCGCAAATTTACCCGGTTTGACTGGCCATATACATGCTTCTCCGTCGATCGACTGTGGGATATCCAACATGATGTGATGGCACTGTCAGATCAGTGGCGCCCGTGGGATCTCGAACTAGAAGTTGTAGTGTGTTTGGGTTGTATGACGCAAATGAGCGGTTGCAGCCGTTTGATCTGGGCCAGCTCTAAGACTGCTGCCGGCACCTACGAATAGAACCGGAATATGTTGGTGGGGAGATCTGTACCACCACCAGAATGATTATTGCCGAAACAACACTTTATGTCGGACTTATGATAGTAGTTCATAGAAATAAGTAGAACATGCAGCAAATACATTGGTCCCTGGGATTAAACGAAGGGGGGCAAATGGAACTGTGTCTAGGAGAAAACAAAGACTTCGTGTCTAACACTCCAAATGACCGTGTGCTTGTGACACGAAAGTATCGAAGTAGCACAGATCTCGGAACAGGTTACCGACAAAATGGAAGAGAAACAAGTCTTCTACCATGGTATCGATACCTTGAGCGAAGTGTTTGTTGCAACCTGAAATCCCAGCCAATGCAAGTGCGGCACGGCAGAGCTTAATATTTGCCCAGAACTACCTAGAAAGGTTCAACTTAGGCAGCTCTGCCGACATGCCTATCGAGATCATGAAGTTTTGCGCTTCGGTCGGTCTCACGCGGTGCTGTCTATGATGGTGGCATGAAATGTGGGGCAACTGGTGCCCAGTCGGATAATGCTGTTGGAGTATTTCTTGGCCACGAGCCCAACTTGCTCAGGCCACTGTCTGATGTGGGATTGACAATTAGCAATGGAGGTATCTTCACATCGTGTCGTAATTTGAAACATGAGTAGCATGCTTGAACATAGTCCTCCAGTGCTTCATCTTCAAAACACTTTCTGAGATATCATCGAAACTCGGCGACCCCTCGTCATTGCTGGAATAAGTCGCCTGTAGCATGACAAGGACATTGCCATTTACTCCGTCGGCGAAGTGTCTATTTGGAAGGAGTGTCTTATTATCGTCGGAGATGAAGATATAATAGAACGAGTTGATATCTTCGTCAGCCAGCTCGGGGTCACTAAATGTAATCCGAAAGTATTGACGTCTCGACCAGCCTTCCTTTCCCCATTGAGAGCGCAGATCGGGGAGGCGACTAAGACTTGCATCTTCGCTATCCTCACGATCCACATCGACTGTCGCAAGGCGGACAATTCGCGGCGCTTTTCCATTCGCGGCGCTTTTCCATTCGCAGGGAAATGTAGGGCCCTAAAATTCTTGACCAGAGGCTTTGTAGTAGTGTGAAATGAAGCTTGAGGAACAACTTCGTCGTCAAGTTGGGACTTCGGGCTGCTATGAAGATTCTCTTCACCGGAGCTATTACATGGGGCACATTGTTGGGCGAACTCTTGAAGCTCCGTGATGCCCCTCTCCAGTCTCTCCGTAATTTGCTTTTGAGCCTCGATCAGCTCTAGTTGGGGCGCAGAATTCAACCAAGAGTAGAACGCATCGTCTGTATTATTTGCATTCCGGATTCGAGCGTCTTCCATGTAGCCCAGATCCGGTGACGATAGCCGTGCCCGCTTTCGAGGAATTGTATCATCCCGCTTGATACCGTACGTTCTGAGATACTGTAGCAAACCACGATGGAGAATGCCGAAAATGACCTGATTGTTCAGTTCTGGCATGCCAGGAACCGAGCATCTAGCGTTCATGATATTTTTCGCCCAAGTAGTAATGCTTTCAACGGTGCAACAATCGGACCTCGTCAAGTTCGGAGTTGGTTCACCAAAAGATACCCCAAGTTTTTCGGTATACGTGCCAACATTGAAGGCCTTCCCCAGGGTATGGATCATCACCTGGTGGATAAATATTTCGATCGACTCTGGAATGTGCAGGCATGGGTGAAATAGCCATCGAATGTCGCAGAGGAGCGGCCCCAGAAGCTCCAAAATTTGGTGCGGCACCTGGGGCGGCCTCAGGACGGTAACTGCCACTGGCCATCTTCGGAGCTGGGCCCAGTGGAGCCGCAGCTTGTCGTGAATAATATGAATGTTGGGTTCGAGGATCTATTCGCTTGTTTTTGAGAACAGTCTTAGGCAGTGTTATGAGATCCTTGGATGGCAGGTTGGCGAGTCAAAGTTCGAAGCCAGCAGGTTACCATGGCATTATATGGGCCACCAGAGGAATTTCCTTGCAGCTGAGGCAGCCAATGTTAACGCACAATCATTTTTCCAACTGGACTCAAGCTCCTCACTTGCAGTATAAGAATAGCGCCTGGGCAACTTCGTGAGACAAGCGCGCTTCGAAAACGGCCTTATCGATAGAGCGCTTACAAGACCTGAATAGAACCACCATCGGACATTCAAAATGTGATCGGTATAAATAAAGTGCATGGCAATGAGGGGTAATCCTGCCAAGATAGGCAGTTCTGGATGTGATTGACCATCCACATTCCACATCGTTATCCTCGCCTCCAAGTTGTCGGGTTCAAACGCGGGGTCGGCGCCTGTTTGAGCTATTCAAACCTTCCTCGCAGGCGTACAGGAACAGACCATGCCGGATGCAGGTATAAGTGTGGGAGAGTGCGGCGAAGCATTAGGTAAAACCAATAGATTGTGAAATCGGTTAGGATTCTTCGTCCGATGAGTTGTCCTACTTGAGAGATAAGGAGAGGTCGTCAATCACATGTGGTAAGCAGTATCGGTATCACTAATCGCCGGAAGAGTTACGGGTATCTATTTAAAGAAGCGACAGTCCTAACTGAAGCCATGTTCACGAGAATCTATCAACGTGGGGTGAGTAGGAAGAATATGCAAGAAACGAAATGATGATCTGACGGCTTCAGGAATCTATCCATCCCAAGGCTGGCTCGCAAACGGGAAAGTGGGAAGCGAATTCGGTCAGAATGCCTGTGGTCAATCAGACATAGTTTAGCTAAATATCGTTTCTGAAGCGTTGTGTTTGTTTCATCTAACGGCCTCTGCAGGAGGTATCTGCATATTCATTCGAACCTTAGAACGGAAGAAAAGTGCAGACTAGTTACCCCAAATAAAGCCTAGAGAGCTGCCAACGGTATGCGTCTCATCCGACCACACGAGTCTCCCATGAGATGTCAAGTAAGCATCAGTAAAATTTCCCTGCCGAGGATGCATCTTCACAACAACCTCGAATGATTTCTTCTCTCCACTTGTCGCGAAAGTCAGCGTATCAGGGTTGACAGATACTTCTGCAATACTCTCATCATCAACCGTCAAGGACGCAGTATATGTACCAGCCCCACCGACGTTGGTGACAGTTCTCGGAAATCTCGCGAAATAGGTCCCGTTCGTCATTGAATTGTTGTAGTATGCTCCAAAAGAAGGATAGTTGAGGGCATATGGAGTGTACACTTTGTTTCCTTCGCAAGTGAAGTTGCTCCTGGTTACTTCAGTCATGAAAGCCTGGGTCTTGTTCACAGAACAGATGAATTCTTTGTATTCCTTTGCCGAGATGTCGTAGACCAGACCTGGATTCAGAGCAGCAACCGGATCTACATGGCCATTTCCGTAATCGAATGGTGTCGCTGCATTTGATGTCGACGAGTCGAGAAGCGTGTTTGCTGTGCCCTTGGTGGTCGTGTAGGCCGTGGTCATGATAGCAGATCGAATAGCTGCAACACTCCATTCGGGCCTTCGGGCCATGATGTATGCAGCGATTCCCGCAAGATGAGGACAGGACATCGAAGTGCCAGATATGATGCTGTAGTCGACCCTGCGGGTATCGTTTGTTGCAACAGAAGCGCCCGCGAGTCGGGTCCAGCCTGCGATGACATCCACACCTGGACCAGTAATATCAGGTTTCATGATCTGAGGAATTGGACCATTTGGCCCTCTTGAACTGAAAGCAGCCATCAATGGAGCAGGGATTCCGACTCTACATCAGCGTTCGATTAGACGTGTCTCGAAAAGATATCATGGAAAGAGTGTGCTAATACTCACCTGGTACCTTCAAAGTCTAAGGAAGCGGTCGCATTGCCAGATCTAGCATATTCCAAGATCGTTGCCCCTGCTTTGGCGCCGACATGTATAGCAGGCAGGACGTGCGGATCAGCAACGATTTCCTCACCACTGGCCTGATCGTTCACGAGCACCATGCCGCGGCCACCAGCAGCCTTTACAACAGCACCCTTCTCTGCTCTTCCGTTCTCGCCTCGTGTGCAAACGATGATTTTTCCGGCAGCCAAGGCCGGATCAAGACTGCCATCTAGACAAAGGGTAGCAGATGTCGCGTTGGAGCCAGCTTTGGAAGATGGTATCAAGGACAGAACGGTATCACTTGAGAGCGGCTCGATGTCTGGCACAGCGCCATTGCTGTAGAGCGAAACGCCAGTGAAGTTCTTCCCATCGCCCAGGATTACCGTCGCCGGAAAGTCTCGATCAAGTGTGCTAGCAGCTACATTGAGCATCCAAGGCGCGTTATTCGAGATAGTTGCCGGATCAGGGCCGTCGTTTCCGCCCGAAAACGAGGTGAAGATTCCTTTCTCCATGGCAACGAAAGACCCGGTCGTGAAGGCGTCACCACCGAAGTATGGGCCGCCGCCAATCGAGGCCGATATAACGTTGACTCCATCCGAGATGGCCCGATCCATAGCAGCCATCAGGTCAGACTCATAGCAAAAGTCATCCCAGCACACCTTGTACATGGCAAGACGTGCGTCTTTTGCCATGCCGCGAGCTGTACCCGATGCCTCCCCGAAAAGACTGACATTTGCAGATATGGATCCAGCAGCTGTGGTCGAGGTGTGTGTTCCATGGCCATCAATATCCCGGGCAGATCCTATCTGACCAGCGGCGGTGAAGTTCAGCGGAGTGCCAGTGTTATTCTCATAGACAGCAGCGAAGCCTTGGTAAAGGAACGCTGCGCCGATGAGCTTGTTGTTGCAGTTGGCCGCCGTCCATTGCTCTCCCACGTCACACGAACCATTCCAGTGAGATGGAATAGCAGGCATACCAGCATCATCGTAACTTGGATTTTCCGGCCAGGCTCCCGTGTCCAATACGCCAATGATGATATTCGCCTCCGCGACGTTGACTTCTCTTTTGCCTATTGGCATGCCGGAGTACTCGAAGTCTCTTGCGCCGAGCAACTCATCGCTATCGACAAGTCCTAGGAATAATGGAGTCCTAGTTGTTTGCTTCTTGAAGACCCTCTCCTCTCCCACGGACACAACTTGAGGTTGGGCTTTGAGCCTATTGACCTCATCATCGGTCAGCGTGGCTGCGAAACCCTCCAGGGCATTTTCGTAAGTGTACAAGATGGAAGACGGATCAACAGCAGCTGCGGCCTGTAGCTCTTGTCTGCGTGCTAAAACACCTGTATTTGTACCAGAATCGCTCGGAACGAGATTGACAATGTAGTTCTTCTTGGCCACAGCACTTCTCATATGGAGGATACCACAAACGAGCAAGGATCTTGTCAAGGTCCTGATTAACATGGCTTTGGCGAGGAAAGATGGACAAAATTGGTGGTTGACGGATCGGAACGATTGGAAATGAAGGTGGGAAAGATTTGTGAACGTGTGGAATGGGGCCGAATTTGAGGACAATATACACCTACCATCGAGCCAAGTCCTTCTTTTAGCTTTACATTAGATCCTGTTATCTTGTTTCTTTGGTCTACTGAAACTTAAAGAAATGATGAAATGCAACGTAAAACCACCATTCTCAGATGAGGGGGAGAGTGTTTGAATTCAGCCAAATATAATTAGGTTTTGAGAGCGGAAGGGAAACAAGGTGGCGACAAGAGCTCCGTGGCAGATGCTGCAACCTGGTGAGGCACTCTCCATCATCATTCTGACAGTCGGCTTTCACAGTGATCCACGAAGCCGACCGAGCAAGTCGCAATTGTCCCTGGGCTCGTGAAGACGTTGTAATATTCGAAGTGAAAAGCAATGCAATAAAGCTTCCGGATACAAGGAAAAATGAATAGACAGAACTTTAAGGGAAAGCATGCTTAACCGAACCCCTATTCCTCCTGGAACTCGGATTGCGCGATAGGTTAGCACAACATCCGGCACTCCGGTGTGAAAGTCCACCCTGGTATTTCCTGGACATTGTGCTGATTGAGATTAGGACAGCAGATATTAGGGTGAAGTAGAACGCTTACTTCAGATTGAAGTTCTTATTATGTCCTCGTGTAGTAACTTTCCTGGGGCAGGAAGAAGTATGAGGGATATTTGATTGGTCCGCATGTATAGAGCTCAATCACAGTTTGACCAAGACCTGAACTCAACCAAAAGTTAAATGCCGGCTGACATGGGATGAACTTATCTGAAAAAGAATGCTGGCTCGTTACGAATCTCTCCTGCACGTGAAAGACTACTGGCATCTACGATATGTACGATAAGTACCGTGTCCACCTCGAGAAACTGCGCAGGCCCCTGACTGAACACTTGAAGTGTAAAATGTCGACCGGGCTGACTAGCCACGAGAGGGAGCTTTACAAGACCAGCGCAGAAAGCCACTCCTACAGTACATAATCGACTGAAACTTGCGCTTCTGAATTTATCGGTTTATAACCAGTTACAAAGCTCAGTTTTCACACTTAGAATACCCCTGGCATCATGTTGATCGCGCGATCCCGGTGGGTGGATGGCGTACTTCGTATTACTTTGTTTCCAATCGCGATGCAAGAATACAACACGAGTATCACGGAGGAATGTTGAGTAAGAATGGTCGTCTCGGCCGGGGAAGGATTTGGCACATACTAGGACGAGGGATGACTGTTGGCAGAAGAGAGGCAAAAGCGTGGTGGACGTGTAAACGAGACTGCCACACTCAACTTCAGGGGCTGAATTGACATGCAACGTCAACTTAAGCGTCTGCAAACCCCACACAACCATTGGATCGCTGCAAAGTTTTCATCATCACGATCATTATATATCGAAACATCCTATGTTCCAACAGCTCACCAGAATCCACAAGTCCACTTCCCTAAAGCGTATATCTAAACCCCTCCTGCCCCTCAATCGCCTTCCCACCCCTATCAACCCTCTTATTCGCCAAATGGAACTTCAAAGTCATCAAACACGTAATCACTATAACCAGCCCACTACTAATCATAGTCGTCATAATCCCCGGCCCATACTTCGGCGCATCCTCATCCCTGAACACCGTACTCCCAATGATGCCACCGATACCACCAAACCCAACCAGCGTAGCAGAACACAAAGCCCGCTTCCACTGCCCACGGATGTTATTCGCTTGGTATGTCAACACAGCGGGGATATTGGCGTTACATGCGATTGTTGCTAGGAAGACGCCGAAATAGCGCACGCCGTTGTTGGTAGCGTAGCCGAGGAGAGGCAGGCCGATGAGGCCGAGGACAGCATTACCGATGATGATGGGGCCGCGGATGTGGTATTTGTCGCCAAGGGCAGCGCATCCGAACATGACGATTGCGGCTGCGACGTAAGGGGGAGCAACGAGGCATTGGGCTTTAGCGATGGAGAAGCCCATTCCGAGACGGAGGATGACGGGGAGGAAGTAGGCGATGGCGTAGGTGTTTGTTGTCGTGAGGCCGAAGAGGCAGGCGAATCCCCAGACTTTGGAGTCGAGGGCGTTCTTGAGGTAGGATTTCAGGGAGAACGGTTCTAGGACGGCGTCGTGGCGGTCGAGTTCGATGCGGGCGACGATGAAGTCGGATTCGGCTTTGGAGAGGAACTTCCAAGATGTGGCGGCGTGTTCGGGGAAGTCGACGATGAGGAAGTAGCCGACTATGCCCAGGACGCAGGTGAGGAGACCTTCGATCTAGGTGGTTGTCAGTGCTGTGTCTTAGTGGACATGGTAGAGAGAACTTACGATGAAGATCCATCGCCAGCCTTCGAGATTTGCCAGTCCATTCATTTGCATGATGCCGTATGCTAGGATACCAGAGCATGCTGAAGCCATGCTGCCAATGAGATAGAAGACTGCATTTCGCTTCTGCAGCTCAAATCTGGTGTACCAGGTCGAGAGCAGATAAGCACATCCCGGAAAGAAACCAGCCTCGAGAACACCGAGTATGACACGGAGTCCAACCATCTGGTCCCATTTCTCGACAAAGCCAAATCCCTGTTGCTGTTAGGCGGGTATTTGGTATAGAGGCGTTGATTACTCACAATCATGCAGCCTCCCCAAAGTATGACGATGGCAGTAAGGAAGTGGCGGGGTCCCATCTTCCGCAGAACGACGGTGGCAGGCGGTTGGAAGAGAACATATGGGATGAAGAAAATGAGGACGATCAAGCTGTACTGAGTTCCATGCAATTTGAGGTCCTTTGACATGCTACGATGACATGAGTAAGATTCAGCAATGGAAAGTGGTACAAGACATACCCTGCAATATTTACAGCTCCCAGATTGGTTCTATCCATCAGACTGCAGGCGTACAGAGCACCCAGAGTTGTCACAAGTCGTCGGTCAACCCGATGAATGATCTTTCTCTGCTCTTGAGGTGTGAATTGAGCAATTCGAGCATCATTGGATTCTTGTGAGACAGTACGCTCGACTTGCTCGACGGATACCTTCTCGGGATCGGAAGCCATGATGAAGAATGTCGGCTTGCAATATGTGAAAGACGAGACTGGAAACTTGCAAAGAACGGAAACTTTGAGAGGGATGAATCCTGGATGGAGGGGCACAGAAGCTTCATATATATTCAAGGCCAGATGCGGGGAAACAGAACAGATAACAAACCTGTGAACCTACTCCAGGTATCCCCATGTTCAACAATGCATGCCAAGAATAGCGGATACCAAAACTGTGGGATATCATGATAACTAGATCCAACAATCGCACACAGATTGCATGGGAGGCACGAGGCTGAGACTTGGCACTGTACCGTAACGAATGACAATGCAGTGACACCGTGAACTACTCTGCATCTAGCCAAAGGTCCGACTTTGTGAACACAGATTTTGAGGCCCGCTAGTGCTGGTATTCCTCGTCAGGAAGGGATGGCTTTAGTATCGCGGGGTGGAAACTGTAAAGGTGGAGGCGGAAAGAGGGGAAGTTGAAGAAGGTTGGTGGCGTCCCGGCGAGAAGACCGAGCCTCAAGGTCTCGACTCTGGCGCCGAGGCACGGTCTGCTTGAGGTAGACACTTAATTTCAAGCTCCCGTCCCAAGAGATTGGTGGAAGTCTTGAACAAGTCAAGATTCTCGTAAAAGCTTGACGTTACGAATGGGCTGGCTTGGGAGTTTTGGAAGTCGAGACTCCCACTTGCAACATCTGGACTCAAACAGCCATCAGACAAGAAGATCATCGTTGCAGTCTGTAGGATAAGCCAATTTGGGTCGAGCCTCGTATGGTTTGTTGTCCCTATACGAAACTGTCTCCTTGCCATGTCAAGGGACGGCTGTAGTGGAGATGATTGACTGGTTACCAGAAGTTGATCATCGCCATCAGCCGGTTTCTGACGGGTCACCTTCCACTTTCAGGAAAAGGTTTCGGATACTTGTAGAAACCACCCTTTTCTGAATCCAGTAGAAGGCGAGTGGATGTCTGGGGAAGCGCCCGGGACGCAATGGGCAGAGCGGTAGAGGTCGAAATTTAGCTTTACGCGGGGGGCGGGGTGGTGTGGGGGATGTTGTGGTTCTTTCGTTTCAACTTTCTGGTCGGGAGTTGAGATCGGCAAGACCGATTGACACCCAAGTGCGTCAAATCTTGTTGACAGTGTCAATCTCCCGCCAAGATATGTTCCAGAGGTGGAGATGGATGGTTCCAAGTCACGATCCTGATAGTGAGCTTCATGATTTCGCGTTTGGATCGGATCAGGCATAAGGAATGCATCCACGGAAAGGATGTCCTATTTGGTCAGTATCGAGTCAAGTTGTGAGGAAGGAGCATGATTTGAGAAATCCATTCACGGGCTGGCCGAAAGCCAAACAGATAAAAGATCATGCCAAGAGAGTAGAAGAGATCTTGATGGCACCCTGTTCGGGATGAACCAGTATGAATAGTCAAAAATGTCCGGATCGCCGAGGCATATTCTCGAAATGGAGCGGGGTATCGTCAATGCAAACGCCACCATCAATTTTGCCAATATTCCCACGAACGCCAATTGCAATGCTTGTAATCATATCCTCAGCCGCTGGCTCCTGGTAATCGAGAAGTCGACGACAATCAGGACTGGACACTGAGGGATCATTCGATACTTGTTTTCTCCAGCCGCTCCTTTCTTTCTTTCCACTCGCGTCGGAGCTCGAAGCCAACCTCTACCGCGATGAGGATAATGATGATCCACTCGAGGTGGATGCTGTGCTTCTCACTCATCGTTTGGCGAAGAATCGATGCAATCTCCTGAGCGTAATCCATCTTCTCGTTCAGCGCCTTGATTCGAACGCCAACATCAAGAGCTCTTCCGACCTGGTCATAATATCCTTCCAAGCCCAGCTCATGCCTGCTGTCCCAAAATAGATCCGGTAAGGAATCAGTAAGTTCGGAATAATGGTTTAGTTGCGCCCTCAGTTCCAGCAATTCGCCTGTCTTCTGCATCATAAATCGTCGATTGAAAGGTAACTTCGAGCCTCTGGAGAGTGTTGTGGGTATTGTTCGCGTAGACTCGAAGTATTTCCCCAGCATTGTCTCCAATACTGCGAGCTTCGTTGATCGAGCCAGACCGGAAGAGAAAGCGATCTTTGCGAGGGTTGTATCGACTCGAGAACTGAGTAGAAGTTAGCTACCGGTCCAGGTATTGCAACAGAACAAGCATACTCTGGATTCTCTCCCTGGAAGCTCGACTTTGTTCCCAAAATAATCACATCTCCCTTTACAGTACTATTCTCTCGTTTTGGATCCTCTGCATATTCCAAGTCTTCTAGCTCGACCTGTCCAGTATGCGGAGTGACAGCTGCGGGCAGAAGAGTCTTGGTTGCCAAATCGGATACGACATCTTCTGGTAGAGACCAAGCTACCACAGACCCAGAAGGGAAGACGAAGATATCCCCATTATTGACGCCCCTGGTATGTATGACCTGGTCCATCTCGAATCCAGTCGCGTCAGGGTCGATGGGAAAGCCGTGGGATCGTAGAATATGGGCGACGGCGTCCATATCGAATTGATCTGCCACTGAGACCGCCGTGACTCTATTGCTTCCCTCCCCATCTGCCAATACATCATGTCGTCTGTTGGTGCTCTCTCGAGACCTTTGCGCCTCCACAGCCACACGACGTAGAGATGTCTTTCCAGCGGGTGATCGTACTGGCTTGCGCTTCTGAGCCGGTGGCAGATTGTCCATCGCCCCATTCGAGCTAGTCTCTTGTTGCAGAGTCGCATTAGAAGAAAAGAAGTTGCGCTTTCGTGGAGATTGTCCTGCAGCAGTTGCATGGAGGCATCTCAAGGGTTGTGGTCGTACATTGCTATTGTACAGGATTTGGCGGACTTTGGGAAAACAAAATTGTCGGCAAAAGCTCTGCATGTTCCTAGAAGAGGCTCAAAAGAAATGTAGAAGCTAAAGTGGGTATGTCGTTGAAATATACAAGTCCATAGTGTTGTGATTAATAAACTTTCCACCTGCACATTTCACTGCCTGCACTCCAGAAAATCATGGCGGCCGCATGCCGAGCTTCAAGAGCTCGGCTAAGCTCAAGCTCCAGGCGGGCGGCCAGGGCCAGGTTGACGTCGACGACCCCAAACCCACCCCCTTGCTGTCACCACCAGATGTAATCAGCACAGTGCGCCGCCATGGCTGACGAGTCTACGGATCAGGGCGACACCGAACTGTCGAAGAAGGGAGAGGAGAGTCACGATGGAGAGGTAACGGCCGAGGGGGAAGATACAGTGGAGGACAGCGAGGAAGAGGAGACCGATGACGATGATGAAGAGGAAGATGAAGATGAGCCCAAGCTGAAATATGCCCGGATGACCAGTCAACTTGCACCGGTATACAGAAATGGAGATGCTACAAGTTGTTTCTTAGTGGGGGGAGACAAGATGGTATGTTCAGTGTGGATGGCGGCGTGGAATCTTACTGAACAGTGCATAGATTATTGGAACACATAATGGAAACATCGTAAGTCTTCATGTTACGGTAATTTCCGCAATGTGCTGATTGTCGTCCGCAGCACGTCTTGTCCCTACCTTCGTTCCAGTCTCTGAGAGTCTATCACGCCCATTCTGCCTCCACCTCGAGCATATCGATATCTCCATTTCCTCCACCACTGAGCAATCCTGTCCCAGAAGGGGTCAGTAGAGTCGTATCTCAAGCACAAACGCCCCGAGGAAGCCCTTCCGTAACATCTGAAGCTTCAACAGTCTCCCCTCGTACTCCTCGTGTGCACCTGGTGCCAAACACACCCTCGAATGCGATCTATATTGGAACCTCTTCGATTGATGGGAATGTCTGTATTCAGTCCTTGGTCGACCCGAAAGACGTCCAATTGCGGAATTTTGGAAGACCGGTACAGGCTGTAGCTCTTTCCCCAGAGTACAAGAACGACAGGACATACATATCCGGTGGTCTGGCTGGGAACCTGGTTCTTACCATTGGTGGGAAAGCGGGGGCGTCTCAGTCAACAACTACTGGGACAGCGGCTGCTACAGCATCTGGCTGGTTGGGTGCTATCGGGTTGGGAGGCAATGCCGGAAAAGATTCTATTCTCCATTCCGGAGAGGGTACGATCAGTACCATCAAGTGGTCACTGTCTGGCAAATATGTGGTTTGGATCAACGAACATGGAGTAAAGATCATGCGATCACATTTGCATCTTGATAGCTCCGATCTTGAATCTGCTTGGAAAAGGATAGGCCATGTTGACCGACCGCAGGATAACGGATGGGAAGAAATGGCCGGGGTATGGAAAGGACGGGCAGAATGGTTCGACGAAAGGAGCCTCGAAACCGACGAGGACGATAAGGCACGGGAAACATCTGTCGCGTCTCCAGCGACTGCAAAATTGAAACAGCAAGCATCAAAGAGCAGTCAGAAGATCGAAAAGCTCATAGTGGGATGGGGAGGAACCATTTGGATTATCAATGTGCATCCAGGGGGCGTCGGCGTTGGTAAACATGTAGGAGAAAGATCGGTTGGAAAGCCCGAGATCATTAAAATGTGAGTATCCCCAATCACTACAATTCTGCGCAATCATTGACAGGCCAGTTTACGCATGGATTGCATTATTTCTGGATTGTCGTTATATACCCCAACTTTGCTGCTTGTTCTTGCTTACATATCACCGGATGAAAATGATGAAGAGGAGAAGCCAAAAGGACACAAATCTAAAGCCTCGACAGCATCTACTAGCAGCGAGCCACGAGGAGGCATCCGGCGGCGGCTTAACGCGAAGTCACCAGAGCTTCGTCTCATCGATCTGAACTCGTCTCAGGAGGTCGATACCGACACTCTCACTGTCAGTCGTTTTGAACGACTATCAGCGACTGACTATCATCTTGGAGTCCTTCCCGCAGCACGTGCACCACCTGTCTCTCAATCATCCCGGGGCACATTGGAGGCTCTGGCAGGTATGGGCAGCGGGATGTGGAATGCTACGATCAATGCAACTACACTCCTGAGCTCTGGAGCCAGTACTCACAGCAATGGAAGTAAAGGGTCTGACGCGAAGCAGAGTGTTTCCAGCAGTGCCCGAGCGAAGCCTGGGCAACGATCACCCGCTGCCCATCCACATATTGCGGTACCTGGAATGAAGATCTTTATGCACAGTCCATACGACTGCATCTTGGCGACAAAGCGAGATCTTTCAGACCATCTTTCATGGCTTCTCGAACATGAGAAGAATAAGGAAGCGTGGGAATTGATTGACGAGCACCCAGAAGTCATCTCTGCATCACCAGAGAAGCTTGCAGCAATTGGGCCAGGAACGCCGGATCACGTACAAGGGAGCAGCGATGACTTCTACGATGATGCTTCCACAGTCAACTCTGCGAGCCAATTGATCAATTCAGCCGTCGAGAAAGAGAAGCGCAGAGTCGGTGAGCTTTGGATTCAGCAATTGATCAAGGCTGGTGACTGGGTCAATGCTGGTAAAGTGTGTGGCAAAGTTCTCGGTACCGCACAGCAGTGGGAAGAATATGTTTACACGTTCGTCGGCGCGGGCAAGTTTGATGAAATCACAAATCACATCCCAACAACACAACTGCGGCCTCCGTTGAAGTCAGAGATCTATGAAGTAATACTGGGTCATTATGCAGCGCGCAATAGGATCAGGATAAGAGAACTACTTGACCAGTGGCCACCCGATCTTTTCGACATCAAAAGTGTTACGACGGTATTGGAGAATCAACTCAAGTATCGCGACGTTCGCCAGGATAGTATTGAAGATGGTGAGGTTGGAAGAGATTGGCGGATAGTCATGGAGAGCTTGGGGAAGCTTCACGTTGCTGCTGGGCGACCACGAGAAGCATTGAAGTGCTACATCCAACTTCAAGATGCCGACACTGCGATGACTTTAATCAAAGAATACCATCTGGTCGATGCTGTCGCAGACGATATTCCTGGACTAATTATGCTTCGGGTTTCGAAGGAGCAGAAACGCATCGCACCAATCACAGAACTTCAGGACTTGACCTCGGAAGCAATTTCCTTGCTTGTTGATGAAGCGCAACACGGACTTGTCAGTCCACAAACTGTTGTCTCTCAACTACAAGAAAAGAACATGACCTTGTACCTCTTCTTTTACGTCAGCTCCTTGTGGAAAGGGGATGGTATTGAAGAACACCAGGGAGAAAGCAGAGAGAAGCTTGTCGCGGAGAGCAAATCTCTCGTTGATGACTTGGCAGACCTCGCTGTGCACCTATTCGCAATGTACGACCGAGAGCTCCTAATGGAGTTCTTGAAGTCGTCGACCTTCTACACATTCGAAAAAGTAAGCCCACCAACCCTCGTTTCCTGCGCTCATGCTAAAATTACTAGGCAACGCAAGAATGCGAAGAAAAGGACTACATCCCAGAACTAGTCTACCTTTACTCCAAGACTGGGCAAACCAAACGCGCCCTCACTCTCATCATCGACCGTCTGCGCGACGTCTCCCAGGCAATCGCCTTCGCCAAATCCCAAGACGACACCGAACTCTGGAATGACCTCCTCGACTACTCAATGGACAAGCCGCGTTTTATCCGCGGTCTTCTAGAAGAGGTCGGAACAGCCATAAATCCCATCACTCTCGTCCGCCGCATTCCCGAAGGCCTCGAAATTGAAGGTCTTCGGGAGGGTCTCTCGCGCATGATCAAAGAATACGAAATCCAGCACAGTATCTCCTCTGGTGTAGCACGCGTTCTGAGGGGCGAAGTCGCTACCGCTCAAACAACACTCCGTGCCGGCCAGCGCAAAGGCGTCAAGTTTGACATCGTCCGCAAGCCCAACCACCACATCGATGTCGAAACCTCCGACATACCAACCAACACCGATGGCGCAGCCGCCTCAGAAGTCGCAAAGGAGTTCACCGAGAATGCTACGGACCCTGCGCCTCCTGAGCCGGGACACTGTGTGGGCTGTCACCAGCCGTTTTCGGATCATGAGGTCGAGACTTTGGTCGGGTTTGCGTGTGGACATGTCTTCCATTTGAGTCATCTGTTGAGTTTTGGGGATGGGAGGGATGGTGCTATAACCCCGCCGGAGGTGGAGTTGGATGAGAATGGAGAGTGGACTGCTACGCATAGTGTGGGGGCTAAGGTTACGCATGCGAGGTTGTTGAGGGATAGGATCAAAGATGGGTGTCCTGTTTGTACTGGAGTCAAGGACGCATTATCATGAGCGTAGAAAGTAGTAGGCCGAGGTTTGAAGAAGAATGGAGTGTTGGTGTTGAGCGTGGTGGGTTTTACACGGCTGGGATCGCATTTTGGCATAGGTAGCGTGCATGGTCTAACATTACTGCATCGCATGGAGTGGAAGTCGCTTGGTAGCATCAGCGCACTGACTGAGCTCAGTCTCGGGAATCAGCTCGAATACAGACAAGCACAGTTCAAAGTATAATCGAACATGCATGTGTCCATGTGTTCATTCTTATGCCGTCATTTCATTTCCATTATCTATCTCGCACGTCTCGAATCTTAAGTGACTTCCATCTCTCCTGTGTGACATCATCGAGCTCTGAACAACGTGCCTCACATGCACCGAGTGCATCCACAGCGAGCACTTCCATTGCCTCTCCCAACCTACCACCTTTATATCGTAGCCATCCTCGCAATCCCCACATCCGTCTCATCCAACTTCGGACTCTTCCCATTGACATACAACCACAAGCGACTCAAATCCTTAACTTTAAACTTTACTTTCTCCATCCCATCTCCGCTAAAATCCTTCTCCTTCCCCTTCCTAACACCATTAGCCTTCCCATCTAACCTCCCCAGTCTCTGCTTAGAAGTCATAGCCAACCCACTGATATCAAACTTCCTCATCGTCGCAGGACTCATCGGACTCATATCCCTAACTTTCACACCTTCCTCATCCCCATCCTCTTCATCGCCCTCTCCACTTTCAAGCGTCTCACCATGCGCCCCTAAATACGACATCGCCAACCCCTCGCGCTCACATAGCCGCTCCTGTATATCGTCGGCATCCTCATCACCAAGTCCGAGTTCGAGAACACTGTTCATGAATTCATTCCCGTCTGGATCTTCGTTCGCGCCGAGGAAGCCGCTGTTGCCTATCCCGCCTTTCTCATTGCCAATCCCTTCCCCTCCCCCAAACATAAACCCAAACCTCGCTCCCAATCTCTCCATCAAAGATCCCTTCTCCTCAATAGGATCAACAGACGCAGGCACACCCTTCAACGGAAACATCCCATCCAAATAATGCATATTCATTTGATGGCCCCCACTCCCACCCCTCTCAAACACCCTCCCCATAAATCTCGGCGCCGAAGGACCTAATGCCACGTTCTTGGTGAAGTGGAGCACGCCCCAGCAGGCGACAAAGTCGGTTGTGTGCGCGTAGTGCTCGATGTAGCGGATCGTTTTGCCCGAGGTGGATTCTTGACGGGTGGTTTTCCGGGTTGTTGGTTTTTTGGCGGTGGTGGTGGTGAGGGATGTACCATTCATGAGATTGCCGTTAGAATGAGAAGTTCCGTTGGATTTAGCATCAGCGCGAGGAAGAGTATTAGCATCCGGATTCGAACTCGGTACAGGAGCAGGATGAACCGTATCATGATACAGCACACTCGTCGTCGACCTCGTCGTCGCCAACGTGCTCGGATGCATCAACGCAGCATGCTGACTCAGAAGATGCAAATGCGGATTATTGAAATGGTTCGCCGCATTCCCAAACGTGTACACCTCCAACTTCGCGAGTAAATCCTGAGGCACTTCTTGCAAGAGCCAGTCGATTATCAGACCGCCTTCGATCCCGCCTTGGGAGTGCAGGATGAAGATTACTTTTGTTAGGTGAGGCTGGTAGAGTGTGGATTTTACGATCCGGTAGCAGTCGCGTACGTCTTGAGTTGCGTAGGTGAAGTTGCGTTGGATGAGGCATTGGAGCACGTCGAAGATTATGCCGTATCTGGTGGGGGTGTTAGTGGGGTGTTCCAAATTCCAAAAAGGAAAAGAAGGGATGGCAAATACGTTTTGTTATGAACTCCTAGGACAGGACGTCCGAATGTGAGGGCTAGTCTGTCGACGTTACTTTGTAGCCAGTTTCTTCTGTAGATGCGTAAGTATACTCACGCATGTGGGATTTAGGACGGGAGACTTTGGGGAAACAAACCCAACAGCAACACCATTCAAGAAGATCCACTGCTCGTGTTCATGTTCTTTCTTTCGCTCCGCATACTCCTTTTTACTCTCTAGCTCCATGTCGCTTCCATTCAACAAGAAACAAATGCTCTGATTGATCATCAAAAACACAGCCACTCCTCCCACCACCGACCAAAGCGGGAACATAAGCCAGAACGGCACGCTCAGTATGAAAGGCAATTGCATGATTATCAACATCAGATGCAGGAACATATCGTACAGATTCCCGCGTGAAGGATAAAGCTCGCATAGTGGACCGGAAAGTTGTGGTCTGAGTGGAAAGACGATGTAAGGTAGTTGGAGGTAGAATTGTAAGGCTGAGAGGATATCATGCTTGAGGAGGCCGAGAGGCGAGCTGGTGTAAGAGTGAGGTGTTGTGGATTCCCCGCCGACTTGAGAGCCGTAGAATTTAGTGTATAGTGAAGACATGATGACTTCAGAATAAATGTAATACCAGTTGGTATGAGCCAGAGCAGCTCAGCTGAGAGCTGGTTGTGGTACTGAAGCCAAGTTTCCAGGGGTATCGTATCGCAAAACAAATACCGATCAGCGCTCGCTAATCGTTTCAGGGTCTCTCAATCCAGAACCATTCAGCAATTATGAGCCTGGTTTGAGAAATGATTGGACATGTAACAGAACGTGGAAAATAGAAGATATATAGCAGAGTGCCATCGACCAGCGGGCGGGAGCTCGGGCAGCGTTAATATAAAAAGAACTGAAAGGAATGATGATCGTTACACACGCGACTGCATGCAGGGCTCTCATCAGCCCCTGCTTGCATCCGCCTACTTGGGCGTCATATTAGGGTCTTGGGACGATCGAAATGGGGGTCGGCTGCTCATTGCCCTGCCTCTGCGGCTGAGACATGGGGATGCCGACCAACAGCACCTGCGTCCAATCATGGGCAGCAAGGATCATCGAGCTGAGTGTGCTGATGTAAGAGCAGAAACAAAGTTCACATGAACAGCAGTAGCTGGGCAGATCAAGGACTGAGGATGGACATTTCTTCTGCTGTTGCGGTGAAGAGGTACGAGGAGGGTTGGAGAGAGTCAGGGCGCGGTGAGATAGTGTGGATGTGGGTGGGAGATGCAGCTGAGCCACTTGAATGGACTGCCGAGAACTTGGCGGATGTGGCGCACGAGAGATGGTACAAGTTTACATTCCGATGTGCCTGCCATCTTTCCTCCTCTTTGATCTTTACGAGAAAGGAAACAAATCAACAAATCGAATTGTAAAATCCAGAAATACCGCGCAAGACACCATCCCCCAATTAAAGAAACAAGAACAAAAAGTCAATACTCAGAATTCAAGCAACCTCCTCAACACAAGCCCCGTTCCCCCACATTGTCTTGGCCACCCTCGCCCAATGCTTCTCAATGGCCAACACTGTCTCCTTCGTATAAAAAAGCCGACAATCCGCCTTCTCATACACAAATTGCAAGGGGACTTTCTCTGTCAAACTCCCATCTTTCGGATCCACCCGAAACGCATTATAAATATTAACCGCACCTCCTTTCGAACCAGAAAGCTGGAACGGCAACTTCCCCGTTTCCAACGGCACCACGCCTCCTTCCTTAGTCCCATTGACCAACTCATCGCCTCCCTCGAGCGCAGTAATATCCAGTCCAAAGACATCCACGAGATCTCTCGCTTCGCTGATATAAGAATCGAAATGACCTGCGAAATTGTTCACGACTCCTCCTTTCGTGCCCCCAACGAATTGCATCGGTTTGTTCTCGGGCCGTCCGCCGACTACTATATTATTTACGCTCCCGAACGTCGTCATCCATTCGTAGAAAGTCGCACAGGCTGAACTGCATTGGCCGTCAGAGAGGAGGACGATGTTTTCGGCTGCAAAGGTCTGTGGGCTGCCGGAGAGATAGCTAAGCAACGAAACGTCGTTAGCACCAGGTATGTACTCGAAGTTCAAGAGATATGACCTACCCAGGAACTTCCTCCTCGAACTTAAACCGTCCAACTGCGCTACTAAAACTGTCATTATACATCTCCACCGGACCGAAATACTCCTTGAAAGAATCGAATTGAGACAGGTCTGGTTTCACCTCCGTCTTATAATTATACCCCGACCCTGAGGATTGGAGAAGTGATTGTGGGAAGAGAGCGTGGCTGGCTATGTTACCTAGCAAGTTAAAGAGTTTCGTTGCTCGGCGGTTAGCTTGGCTCCAGAGAGGTATTTGGGGGAAGAGACGCGAAAAGAGTGTTGGGCTGTTAGGCAGTAGGATGTTAGTTGCAGCATCGGGACCAGAGGAAGAATTCGGAGTGCGTGTACATACCTGAGAACGGCTGTCCCTCCTGCATTCCCGGAAAGGTCAATGATGAGCTTGGTCTTGCCCTGCGAACGACTGTATTCGAAGAAGTCGGTGAAGTACTTGGTGTATTGATTCAGTACGACGTCGTCGTCGGTTTCGAATGAGCGAACTGCTAGGACCTGCAAGGAGAGTATGTCAGTGTTTTGTAATCATTTATTCGAAGATCATGCTACATAATGAAAGGAACATACCGCAACATCTCCCCAGCCATTGCTGTCGAGGAAGTAACCCGCGAAACTTCCCTTATCGTAGAATGGCAGAGCTGGCTCAGGATATCCTTCCAACCGAGTAGGAACAGGCGGGGTGTCTATGGGCGGTGTAGGGTCTGCTGGAGGAGTAGATTGATCGGAAGTCGTGTTTCCGAATCGTGTAGAGTTTACACAGAAGGTCTCTATGAAGCTTCCAGCACTGTTGACTGATGTCCATAGCTCGGGCTGGCTAACAATGGCGATGGTATCGTATACAACCGTTGTGCCTGGGAAGAAGTAAGTTAGATTCCATTGGTAAAAAGCATCACTATCAAGACGGTCACGACGCTTACCGTTATCGAAGGTGACGGTCGTATAAGGTTCATACTCGCCAAGAGGATAATGAGTTATTCCACCACTGCCAGTCTGAATGGTATCAAACATGGAATTGTAAAGTGCATCCGGGTCGTGAAAATTTCCAGATAGGAGAGAATACCTCACGATGTATGACTCTGCATTTTCTCCATTCATGAGGTCGATTGGCGACGGCTCATAGCCATCTTCCATATCCGTTCGGAGATAGACTCTTGGCAGAGAGTTCGAGTCGTTTGCAAACGACACCAGTCGTAGATCCGGACGGATAAATGATAATTGCGAGAGAGAACAGAGCCCAATCCAGAAATGGCCGTCATAAGCTTCCGTAGGTATTAGTATCTGACAGAGATGAACGGGATGTGTCAATTACCTGCATTGAATACCTTAGCCACGGCTACCTCAAAGTCGTAATGACTGTTATAGACCTTTCCCAATATGCTATCGAGCTCTCCCATAATATCAACTGCAGGCATCAAGTACCCCTCCGGAGGATCCTTCAAGTATGCGAGTGTAGACTGAGCAGCTGCATATTTCTTGATTTCATTGACGAACGGTCTAGCCCTCGCGGCGTCGTATGGTGTGGATTTCAAACACGTATAAGCAATTTCGGGATCGACTCGTACTTCAGTAGCTGGTCCAAAGTCAGTGGATAGGCTGTTATGGGATCACAGCGACTTGCAATAGTCTTGGCCCTCAATAAATCTGCGAATCTCGCCACAGGCGTCCGGGTATACAGCACCAGAGTCATATCTGGCGGCCAAGTCGTGAAATGAGTCCTTGTGAGGGTTTTGAACTGGAGAAGATGTAACAAGAATAGCTTCCAAAGCTAAGAAGAGGACCTTCTTGAAATGCATCGTGGTATACTCAAGAAGTGAGAAGGAACACTTTCAAATGCAGATAAACGTAAAGATTGGAAATTCCGACAGCAAAAGTTAAAATGCATAAAGCAAATGCCCATGATATAAGAATGCAATACACCCTTCCTCGAAAACAATACATTTCAAGAACCCCGACAAGCTGCTTCCCAAGGATTCGAGGCTGTGATTCCGACAGAGCATTACACCCATTATACTCACCACACGATCCTGTTTCCACACCACCCATCACAACCACTTACTTCAAAAGGAGCCAGTCCTCTTCAGTGAAGTTCAAGGACAACCCGAAAAAAACAAAGAGCGAACAAATCCTAGATCCACCCACCCAATAGCAATCCCATCAAAATCACACATCAGCCACGCAAGACTCCCCAACCAATCACCCCCATCACCTCTCTCCCCACAGCCACATCTCCAAGCCTGGGAGAATTCCCGACTGACAACCCACCCACCCAACCTTCTGACATATCATCTATCCTCTGCGGGTACAATCCTATAAGAGTCCCTCAGCAAATGCAAGCGCAGGGGCTTAGCACCCAAAGGAATCCTACCATTCCTGGTTCAGCCGTGCTAGGGTCGCGTCGCGGTTGAAATACGCCCCACGCCCCACGCCCCATGCAGCTGTGTAGCCGGGTAGCTGGAAATTTGGCTCTTGCGGCGTGGCCTTCCCACCTAAAGCGGTTTTCTGTCGTCCTGGTGGATGCAATCTCTGGTCTCAGCCAGCCGAATTTAAATCTACATCGAAATTGGTCTTCTGCCATCGAGATGCCTCGCAATCAAATATTTACGTTGACCCTGTTTCGATAGAAGTCGTTGCTATTGATGACTGGGAGTATGGTGGGCTCTACCCAGAAAGTCATAAATCACCGTTCTATGAGAGTCCGAAGGAGTCAGGACTTCAAGTGAGAACAATCTCAGGTGCGGTAGAAATCAAGGAAATTTGGCAAAAAGCTGCTTGTGTTTCTGAAACTCGTATAATTCCACCACGGGCCCTTTGATAACATCACCCTGCCATCCCTTCCAGTCTCAGCATATAATTTTCCTCTCTGTCCCCATCCCGGCTCACTCGGCAATGAAAATCTCCCCGGTCCTGGCTGTCAACGATCGGGGCTCGTTGGCTGTGAAAGAGATGGTTCTGGGTCTCGTTCGGCCTCAGACAGTGGAGATGATGGAGGCGGGTGACATCTGTGGATTATGCGAGCACCGCCCAAGATGCCTTCGCACTGAAGATTCTCCGACAAAATCATGGAAAGCTAATCCGTCTGCAAGGGCAGTCTAAGACACCTTGGTCAGAGCTTGACACCAGCTTCAAATCCAGATGTCCAGATGTATTTCTCTGGAATGGTGGTAAGACAGAACGAACGTGCCGATAGGCAAGAGAAGCATTCTTAGTATGTTTCTATTTGTGCACCGTATAAGTTTTGTCTGATAGACAATGAATTGCTATGAGGAGTTAGCATATGTGCTTGGAATTGCTATTAGTGTCTACTCCATGACGAGCGATGGGATTGTGCTAAAATTGCTGAGTATGAGCATATAAGACCATAGTAACCACACAGAAGAGATCCCTCAACCACATTCGCCATCTCGACCACCTCGGACTACCCACACGAGCCTCGGCCCCGAGGTACTACCTACAATTAATTCAATTCTTGACACTCCTTTACGAAATGCGTTTTCAGCCATTGATTGCGGGCCTGTCCGGCCTGTTGGCGACTTCTTCGGCTACAAGCTTGGAGGTGAAGCGAGATACCTGCCCAGCGGGCAGCGTCCCGGTCGAGGTGCTCATCACCACCCAAGTCTACCTGTTCCAAGTCAATATCAACACGTTTATTCAAGATAATACTATCATTAACATTAATGGTGGTAAGTGAAATAGATCTATGTTGACTTTCTAGGAGCCAGTTGCTAACGCTGCTCCGTGATAAGGCATCACAATCAATATCAACAATGCCCCAACGCAGCTGATCACAGTTGTTACCGGCACCACAACTGTCACATCAACCGCTAACGTTACCAACACGGCCACCGTGACTCAAGCTCCACCAGTAGCCTCCCCGGTAGTGGTCCTCTTGTCTCCGCTTGGCGTCAACGCGAGAAGAAATCGTCGCCAGGTCGCCGGTCAAACCTTCGTCGGTCTCAATGGAGAGGTAGTAGAGGGCTGTGGCGACGCCGCCCGATTCACTATTAGCGCCGGATTTTTGTTCACAGCTCAGGGCCAATTTTCTAGCAATGTTGGGTCTACGTCGGACATATTCGCACCCCTGTTGACAACTGGCACACTGACCACTACATTCTCCTTCAACGACCGCCTCGTCTGGTCGAACGCGGCCTTCTTCGGTGGCCAAGCTCGTTTCTGCCAGGCAAACGACACAATTTACTCTCTCTTCACTCAGCAAGCAACCGTTACTGATTGTCTTTTGCAAAGCCTCTTTGTTATTCCAACATCATTTTGCGACCAGACTTCCTCTTCAGCTGGTGTGTCGAGTACAGCTGAAGCTTCGAGTTTGGCTAGCTCTGTATCTATCAGTGCGACTTCTTCGGGTGCAGCAGAATCTTCTACCGCCACCTCTATCTCTGAGTTTTCGACTGCCTCATCCGAGGTGTTTAGTGCAACCTCTATCAGCGTAGCAGAGTCATCCGTGGTTTCCAGCGTAGTATCCGACAGCGCGTCATCTGCTGGCGCCACTTCAGCATCTGATATTTCGTCTATCATCAGTTCCGGTGCCACTGCGACCATTGAGAGCTTCGCAGCGTCTACATCTGCCTTCGAATCCTCTGCTGCCAGTGTTGTCGGCTCGGCCACAGTAGAGGAAATCGTCACCTCGTCGGAGGTCGCCTCTGTCACGACTTTCGTGAGCTCTGAGTTATCTGCCGTCAGCTCTGCAGCGCCTTCCAGCAGTGGAGCCCCTACCACGTGTGTCGGATTCGGTCAGATCCTGGATATTAACTCCAATACTTGCATCTGCCAGGCAGGCTTCGATGCCACTCTCGTCGGTGGTCTCCTGAATTGTGTGTCAAACGTTGTCTGCAACGCCTTGGGCCAGATTCTCGACATCCCTACAAATGCTTGTGTCTGTATTACCGGCTTCGATACTAACATCGTCGGCGGAGCTCTGAGCTGCGTCTCAAACGTTGTTTGCACCGCCTTGGGCCAAGTTCTTGATATCCCCTCGAATGCCTGCAAGTGTGACGTTGGTTTCGACTCTAATATCGTCGGGGGCGCTCTCTCTTGTGTCTCAAACGTTGTCTGCACCGCGTTAGGCCAGGTTCTTGACATCCCTTCGAATGCTTGTGTGTGTACAACTGGCTTCGACTCGAATATCATCGGTGGCACTTTGACTTGTGTGAGCAACGTACTCTGTAACCTCCTCGGTCAGGTCCTCGACATCCCATCAAATACTTGCGCGTGCGCCTCAGGTTTCACAGGTAATCCTCTAGCCGGTATTCCATGTGTCTCGAACACCATTTGCACTCTTGTTGGCCAAGTTCTCGACGTGAATACGAACACCTGTGTATGCGACGGTGGATTCGATACTATTACCGATGGCGTCACGGGAGCGATATCTTGTGTATCGAATGTTCTTTGTCTGGCTCTTGGTCAAGTCCTCAACCCCGCTACCAACACCTGTGTGTGCGATGGTGGCTTCGATAGCAATACCGATCCTGTTACTGGAGTGCTCTCATGTGTTTCGAACGTCGTTTGTACTGCTCTCGGTCAAGTCCTCGACACGGCAAGTAACACCTGCGT